>Ga0208297_1000261_pt1 | contig 130567 bp, 121 predicted proteins | sample LMS_cellobiose_e_FD_187367 | JGI IMG/M metagenome (GOLD analysis project Ga0208297, IMG submission 187367) | Rumen-fistulated moose microbial communities from Alaska, USA - LMS_cellobiose_enrichment (SPAdes) (version 2) | ecosystem: Host-associated > Mammals > Digestive system > Stomach >...
CCGTACTCGATGCCGGTGCCGTAGCCGATGGAGGCCAAATCGAACACCGTGATCAGGTCGTCCACGCCGGTGGCCGTCATGGTCAGGGGCGCTCCGTTACAGGCGGCGTCCGGGGTAACGGTCACGCACTCTGCCGGGTCGGGCTCGGCCGCGGGGGTGAGGACCCTGGCGTACTTGGCGGTGACCAGGGTGTTTTTGGTGACGGGGGCGGAGAAGTCGAAGGGAATCTCGGCATTGTCATTCCAGACATACCAGCCGGTGAAGGCATAGCCTTCCAGCTCGGGGGCTTCCACGGCCTCGGGGGTCTTGCCGTCCTCCACATACTGGTCTTCAAAAGGCTCATAGTCGCCGTAGCCGGTGCGGAAGCGCACGAGCCAGGGGCTCTCCACGTGCATCTGCTTGCCGTCCATGGTGTAGTAGTTGTACTCCAGGCTGCCGTCGGCATTGATGGTGACGACGAGGCCCTTGTTCATGACGGTGGCGCTGCCGGCATCGGGGCCGGAATACTCGGTGTCGGAGGTGCAGCCGGCGGCGAGATAGGTGAAGTTGATGGTGCGGGTCGTGCCCTGGGGGTCGATGACAATCTCATCCCCGGGGAACAGCGGGTTATAGTAGTTGTCATCGAAATCGTTGTGGTTGTGGCCCCAGAGAACGATCAGGTTGTCGTGGGTGTTCAGCACGTCGATGAGCTCGCTTGCATGGGCCATGTAGCGGTCGGTGCCCAGGCGCGCGCCAAACCACTGGTGGAGGGGGTAGTGGGTCAGGATGAAGATGGGGATATCCGTGGGGGCGGTCTCCAGGTAGGCCTCCAGGGTGGCGATGTCATCCGGGTTGTAGTCGAAGAGGTAGCTCTCAGCGGTCTTGTCGGCGCCGAAGCAGTAGATGATATAGCTGTCGGTCACGAGGCCCTCGCCCACCTGCCGCAGCCGCTGGGCGGGCTCGTAGTTGGCGTACTCCCTGGCGTAGTAGCCGCCGGCGTAGCTGGCCCATTCGTGGTTGCCGTGGGTATAGATGGCGTCGCCCACCTTGCCGGCGGCGATCTGCTCATCCATGTAGCCCATGACGTCGCCGACGAAAGACCAGAACTGGGCCGGGGTGCTGGCACCGGCGGAGCCCATGTCGCCGCAGAAGCCGAAGGCGTCGATGTAGCCCAGGTCGGCGGCCTCCACCCAGGTCTTCAGGTTCATGTTCACGCCGTTGTAGTGGGTGTCGGAGGTGAACGCCAGGGTGATGGAGCCGTCGGCATTCTTCACCGCGTCCCGCCGGACGGTGTCAGGGGCGGGATAAACGACCTCTTCCGCCGGGGCGGCGGGAGCAGCGCTCTCCGTGGTTTCGCCCTCTCCGGCGAAGAGGAGGATGACCGCGCCCTCGGCCTCGGAGGAGACCTCAACGAAGCTCGTGCCGTTGAAGCCCAGGTAATACTTCCCGTCCTGCAGGGAGACCTTTTCGGTGGCGGCGTTGTAGATGAAGGTGCGCAGCATGCTGCTGTCCCAGGTGGTAAGGCCGCCGGAGCTGGGGAAAAGATACACGCCGGGGTTGGCCTTGCTCTCCAGGTGGTCGCTGCCGTCGGGCAGCCACAGTGCCGTCTCGGGGGCGGAGGCGATGGCGTCGTTCTCAACGGTGACCTCCACCGCCTCGGGGTGGGCGCTGGTGCCGCTGTCGGCGTCCAGCTCCAGGGCGTAGTACCTGCCGTTATACTCCGTGACGATGAGGGTCGTCACGCCGGCCTTCAGGGCGTCGGTCCTGACAAAGCCCTCGTCTGCTGCCTGGGTGACAAAGGTCCCGGCGAAGAGGGAGACCATCATCACAAGGGCCAGCAGCAGAGACAGAAGCTTTCCGGTCTTGCGCATTATTTCCTCTCCTTTTCTGATTTAATACAGGCCCCGGGAGACCCGGGGCCTGTTTTTGCTTGCCTTGCCGGTCTTTTCCGGCGGTTTTTACTTGGTGGTGACCTGGCTGCCGGTGAGAATCTGGGCGGTGCGGGTGGCGCTGTCATAGTCCACGCCGTAGCCCACATACTCGGCCAGATCCCGGAGCTGCACGTAGTTGTCCCCGCCGATGTTGAAGGCCAGAACCGTGACCAGCTCGCCGTCGATGTACACCGGCTGGTTGCTCACCACGCAGGTGTCGGAGGCGTCCTCGCCGATGACCATGTCGGTGTCCAGCGGAGCGTAGGCCGCGCCGGTGGTCAGGGTGACAGTGCGGGTGGCCGCGTCATAGCCCACGTCATACTGGAAGTCGGTCCCGTTCAGGATGCAGGCCAGGTCACGGAGCTTGAAGTAGTTGTTGCCGTTTACATTGTAGTGGGCAATCTCCACCGCCTCGCCGTCCAGGGTCACGGCCTGGTTGGAGACCATGCACTCGATGGCGCCCGTGTCCACGGTGCCGGGGAAGGCGGAGAAGGGCTGATCGCCGGGAAGGCTGGCAAAGTTGCCGGGAGCGTCCTTCTCAAGGAGGAGGAGCATGCTGCCGTCATCCAGCTGCAGATAGTGCTCGCCGAAGCCGGCAACGCTGTAAAACTCCCCGGCCTTCAGGGTGAAGTCCGTGGCGGCGCCCTGATAGTACAGGGTCACGTCCTGGTCGAAGGAGACAAGGCCGTCGGCATCAAACCAGAAGCCGTACTCGATGCCGGTGCCGTAGCCGATGGAGGCCAAATCGAACACCGTGATCAGGTCGTCCACACCGGCGGCCGTCATGGTCAGGGGCGCTCCGTTATAGGCGGCGTCCGGGGTAACGGTCACGCACTCCGCCGGGTCGGGCGCGTCCACGGCCTTGAGGACCTTGACATACTTGGCGGTGACCAGGGTGTTCTTGGTGATGGGAGCGGAGAAGTCGAATTCAGCCTCCACGCCCTCGACCCAGGTGGTCCAGCCGGAGAACTCATAGCCCTCGAGCTCGGGGGCCTCTACGGCCTCGGGGGTCTTGCCGTCCTCCACATACTGGGAGGCGAAGACATCGTAGTTGTCGTAAGCGGCGCGGAAGCGCACGAGCCAGGGGCTGACAATGTGCATGGTCTCGCCGTCGAGGGTGATGTAGTCATAGGTCAGAGCGCCATCCGCCCCGATGGTGACGATGAGGCCCTTGTTCATGCAGGAGGCGGAGCCGGCGCTGGGGCCGGTGTACTCCACGTCGGCGGTGCAGCCGGCGGCGAGATAGGTGAAGTTCAGGGGCTTTACCGTGCCCTGGGGATCGATGACAATTTCACTGCCGGCAAACTTCGGCTCATAGTAGTTGTCGTCGAAATCGCTGTGGTTGTGGCCCCAGAGGACGATGATGTTGGGGTACTTGTTCATCACGTCGATGACCTCGCTGGCGTGGGGCATGTAGCGCTCCTGGCTGCGGCCGTACCAGTAGTGGAGGGGCATATGGGTCAGGACGAAGATGGGGATGTCGGTGGGAGCGGTGGACAGATAGGCGTCCAGCTCGGCCAGATCGTCCATGTCATAGTCGAGACCGCCGACGCTGGTGCCGTCGGCAGAGCTGCCGCAGCCGAAGCAGTAGATGATGTAATCATCGGTCACGAGGCCCTCGCCCACCTGCATGAGCCGCTGGGCGGCCTCGTAGTTGGCGTATTCCTTGCCGTAGCCGCCGCCGGCGTAGGGGCTGAACCACTCGTGGTTGCCGTGGGTGTAGATGGCGTCGCCCACCTTGCCCGCGTCAATCTGCTCATCCATGTAGTCCATGATCTCGCCAACCCAGGTCCAATACTCCTGGACGTTGGCGGCATAAGCGGAGCCCATGTCGCCGCAGAAGCCGAAGGCGTCGATATAGCCCAGGTCGGCAGCCTCCAGCCAGGTCTTCAGGTTCATGTTCTCGCCGTCATAGTGGACGTCGGAGGTGAAGGCCAGGGTGATGGAGCCGTCGGCATTCTTCACGGCGTCCCGGGTAACGGTCTCGGGCTCGGGATAAACGGGCTTTTCCGTGGGGGTGGGGTCGGCGGTCGCCGCGGCAGCGGCTTCGCCGACGAAGAGAAGGATGGTCGCCGCGGCAGAGGGATTGTTGTCGGCATAGCTGAACTCGGTTCCGGTGAAGGTCAGGCAGCCGGTACCGCCGCTGCTTTTATTCCAGCTGAACGTAGATCCGTCCCAGATGAGGTCGCGGCCGGAGGAATAGGTCATACCGTAAGCATAGGGATAGAGGTAGACATCCGGGCTGTTGACGCTCTGGAGCTGCGTGCCTATGGCTTTCCAAAGAATGGAGTCATCCGTGGGAACCACGGTATCATCGGAGACGGTGACCTCGACAGCACTCATGGCGCCGTCGCTGTAGGCCATGGCATAGTACACGCCGTCCGCCTCGGTGACGACCACATACTGCTTACCGTCCTCCAGGGCATCGGTCTTCACGAAGCCCTCGTCTGCCGCGCCGGTGACAAAGGTCCCCCCAAAGAGGGAGACCACCATCACGAGGGCCAGCAGCAGTGACCAGAATTTCCTGCTTTTTCTCATGTTTCCGCTCCTTTTCATGTTTAAAAAATTGAAAAAGCCGTATCCAAACGGCAGATTTCAACAAGGAAGAAAGGGATGTGACATCCGTTTTTGTCCCACATGACTATTGTCATTATAAAGCCTGATGAGAAAAAGCGCAAGTCTAACCGGCAAAATCGTCCCCTGAAAATAGTAATAATTTTTTATGACTTTCGTCATCTTTTGTAACCTTTTTCCAGAGGGGCGAGTTCTTTTCCTCCCCGGAAGCGCATAGGGATAAGCAACCGGAAATGACGGAGGGATCGCTCTTGGAAGCACAGACCATTTATCAGGACATCGCCCGGCAGACGGGCGGCAACATCTATATCGGCGTGGTGGGGCCGGTGCGCACGGGAAAATCCACCTTCATCAAGCGTTTCATGGAGACCCTGGTCATCCCCGGCATCGGGGACGAATACCGGCGGGAACGGGCGCGGGATGAGCTACCCCAGAGCGGCTCCGGGCGCACGGTGATGACCAGCGAGCCGAAGTTCGTGCCGGAGGAGGCGGTGGAGATCAGCGCCGGGGGCGCGGCCTTCTCCGTGCGGCTCATCGACAGCGTGGGCTATCTGGTGGAGGGAGCCGTGGGCACGGACGAGGAGGGGCAGCCGCGGATGGTGACGACCCCCTGGTTCGACCACGAAATCACCATGGCGGAGGCCGCCGAGGTGGGGACGCGGAAGGTCATCGCGGAGCACTCCACCATCGGCATCGTCATGACCACCGACGGCAGCATCACCGACATTCCCAGGGAGGCCTACGTCCCGGCGGAGGAGCGCTCCGTCCGGGAGCTGAAGGCCCTGGGGAAGCCCTTCCTTCTGGTGCTGAATTCCGCCGAGCCGGAGTCCGCCGCGGCGAAGGCCCTGCGGGGGGAGCTGGAGGAAAAATACGACGTGGACTGCGTCCTCGTCTCCTGCCTCACCCTCACGGAGGGGGATGTGACGAGGATCATCCGGGCCGCCCTGCAGGAGTTCCCGGTGGCGGAGATTGACGTCTTCCTCCCCTCCTGGCTGGATGCCCTGGCCCCGGACCACCCCCTGAAGGAAAAGCTCTATGCCGCCCTGGGAGAGGGCCTCAGCGGGGTCCGGCGGCTGCGGGACGCGGAGGGGGCCGTGGCCGCCCTGGCGGCCATCGACGGCGTGGAGAGCGCGGCCCTGCGGGAGGTCCGGGCGGACGCTGGGACGGTGGCCCTCTCCGGGGACCTGCCCAGGGGCCTGTTCTACCGCATCCTCAGCGAGGAGAGCGGCGTGGAGGTCTCGGACGACGGGGACCTGCTGGGCCTCCTCACGGAAATGGCCAGGGACCGGCGGGCCTACGACCGGGTGCGGGAGGCCCTGCGGGAGGTCCACGAGCGGGGCTACGGCGTGGTGATGCCCGACGCGGGAGAGCTCACCCTCAACGAGCCGGAAATCGTGCGCCAGGGGGGCAAATACAGCGTGCGCCTCCGGGCCAGCGCCCCCAGCATCCACATGATTCTCGCCAACATCGAGACGGAGGTCTTCCCCGCCATCGGCAGCGAGAAGCAGAGCGAGGACGTCATCAACTACCTCCTGCAGGAATTCGAGGGGGACGCGGGGAAAATCTGGGAATCCAACATGTTCGGCAAGAGCCTCTACGACATCGCCTCCGAGGGGCTCCAGGCGAAGATACGAAAAATGCCCGTCGACTCCCAGGGCAAGCTGCAGGAGGCGCTGCAGCGCATCGTCAACGAGGGGGCCAACGGGATGATCTGCATCCTGCTGTGATGGGAAAGGGGCCGGGATTCAATCGCTGATTGAGTCCCGGCTCCGATTTGAATTGTTTGCCCTGTGGAACGGACTGTGGTATGGTGGTGGCAAATCATGAAAGGAGCCTCGGACATGGAAAAGAAAGAGAGCATGGGCGCCATCATCCGCCGCCTGCGGACGGAAAAGGGCTGGACGCAGGAGACCCTGGCGGAGCGGCTGCACCTGACCGCTCAGGCGGTGTCCCGCTGGGAGACGGAGCAGAGCCTGCCGGATGTGAGCCAGCTTCCCCTCCTGGCCCGGGCCCTGGGCGTCACCACGGACACGCTCTACGGAATGGACGAGCCGGAGGAGGACGACCTTACCCTGAACGCCAACATGGTCTATGTCCCCTGGGACACAGAGCGGGCACTTAAACACTGGGAGAGGATGGCGGAGCACCTGCGGGCCGGGGACCCGGGGCCGGAGTCATCCAATTTCCGCTGGACCTTTCTCAGTCTCTCCGTGAACCTGACCGACCCGGAATCCCCCATCTATGTCCCGGAGCGGGCGGAGGACATCCGCGCCGCCGCCCTTTCCCTGGGGCGGGATTTCCCGAAGCGGGAGGAGGACCGGTTCCTGCAGGACCAGCATCGCAGGAGCCTGGCCCGGCTCCACGCCCTCAGCGGGCAGCAAAAGGAGGCCTTCGACCTGCTGGGGGTCTTTCCCTTCATAGAGCTCAGCCAGTTCCAGCCCGTGGCCCAGGGGGAGCTGTGGCGTCTGCTGGGGGACCGGAAGATGGAGCGGCAGGGCCTCGCCGTGGTGGGAAGCCAGGCCGTGTCCTTCCTGCTGGACACCCTCTATGCCGCCGGGGACAACGCCCTGGCCCTGGGGGCGGCGGGCCGGGCCGGGGAGGCCGCGGAAACGGCCCTCCGTCTCATTCCCCTCCTCTGCGGACGGGAGGAAAACCTCCCGCCCCTGCACATCCGCCCCCGGGGCGACCTTTACGGCCTCCTGGCCCGGGCCAGGGCCCTTTCGGGGGATTGGGAAGGGGCGCTGGCCGCCCTGGAGGAGATGACGGAGCGGCGTCTTGCCCTTCTGTCGGGGGCTGAACAGGGCGTGGCAAACGCCCTGCTGACCGTCTCTCCCAATCCCTTCCACACCTCCCCGGAGGGGCGGCCGTACCACCTGGCCCGGCTCCGGCGGGAGCTGGAAAAGCCGGAGCTGCGGGGCCTGGCGGGAAGGCCGGAATGGGCCGCCCTGCTGGCCCGGCTCGACGCCCCGGGAGAAGAATAGCAACGGGACGGATGCGAAAACAGCCTCAAAAAAGCCGCCGCGGGCATATCAAAAATGCCCGCGGCGGCTGCGTATGTCCGCTTATTCGCTCTTGCCGAATTTCTCCTCGGCGGCGGCCTTGATGGCCATGACCGCCCCCTGGATGCCGGTGGTGGAGGTATTGATGCAGATGTCGTAATTCTCCATGGTCTTCCAGTTGGAGCCGGTATAGAACTTGTGGTAATTGGCCCGGCCCTTGTCGATCTTGCTGAGGACGCTTTCGGCATTCTTCGGGTCCTGCCCGTATTCGGAGACGATGCGGTTGATGCGGTCCTCCTTGTTGGCGTAGATAAAGACCCGCAGGAGCTTGGGGTGGTCCTTCAGCACATAGTCCGCGCAGCGGCCCACGATGACGCCGTTGCCGGTATTGGCGATTTCCTTGATGACATCCGCCTGCACCATGTAGGCCCGGTCGTTCACCGGCATGGAATACTGCATGGTGACGTCGGAGGCGATGTAAGCCGCCGTGGCCAGGTTGTAGAGAAAGCTGTTGGAGGCCTTCTCCTCGGTGCGCTCGATGAAATCCTCGCTGAGGCCGCTCTTCTCGGCGGCCATCTCGATGAGGGCCCGGTCATAGTAGCCGTAGCCCAGCAGGGCCGCCACCTCCCGGCCGATGAGCCGTGCCCCGGTGCCGAATTCCCGGCTGATGGTAATGATGGAATACGCCATGGTCTTCCTCCCTCCACAAGTGTGTCGTTGCGGTCAGGTCCACACGCTCATTATATATTGAGAATTCCCCATTGTAAATGCCTTTTTCAGCCAAAAACCCCCTTTTCCCCGAGAAAAAGACGCCGTTTTTCCTCTTTCGCGGCGGAGAGGGAGGCCAGATACTCCCGGGGATATTTCTTATTGAAGCAGCGGAGAATCTTTCCCCCGGGGAGGAGCCGCTTGGTGGCACCCCCCGCCCCCAGGCTGAGGACGGAGCAGAGCTCCTCCATCATGGCGATGTTGTAAAGGCACTCGGTGCCCGCCCAGGCCCAGCCCACGTTCTCATAGCCCCCGACGGAGAATTTCTGCCGGTAGAGATAATAGGGGGCATAGCCCATCTCCGGAAGCCGCCGGAGAGAGTAGTCCACCATCTCCCCCACTGTCTCCCCCGGGAGGCCGGAAAGGGCGCTCTCGTTCATGTCGCTGCCCCGCTTCCGGGTGAGGGTATGGACGGTGACGTTCTCCGGGGCCATCTGAAGCACCCGCTCCAGGCTGCGCCGGAAGCCCTCGGCGGAATCCCCGGGGAGGCCGGAAATGAGGTCCATGTTCACCCGGGCCTCGGGGAAAACCTCCCGGCAGAGGGCATAGGCCGCCTCAATGTCCGCGGCGGTGTGCCTCCGCCCGATGGCGGCGAGCACGGCGTCCTCCATGGTCTGGGGGTTGATGCTGAGGCGGGTCGCCCCCCCGTCCCGCAGGGCGAGGAGCTTTTCCGCCGTCACCGTGTCCGGCCGCCCGGCCTCCACGGTGTATTCCAGATTATCGCTGAGGTCGATGTGCTCCCCAAGGCAGCCCATGGCCCGCCGCAGCTGCTCCGGGGAGAGGGTGGTAGGGGTGCCTCCGCCCCAGTAGACCGCCCGGACCCGCAGCCCGGTCTCCCGGAGGAGCGCCCCGGCGTCCGCCATCTCCCGGCAAAGGGCCTCCACATAGGGCTCCACCAAAGCCAGGGACTTTTCCACGCTGTGGCTCACAAAGGAACAGTAGGCGCAGCGGGTGGGACAGAAGGGGATGCCCACATAGAGGATGATGTCCTCCGGTGCCAGCCGGTCCCGGACCTTTAAGCCCGCCTCCGATACCCGGGCGCAGAGGGCGGCCCGGGCCGGGGAAATGCGGTATTCGGAAACGAGCCATTTTGCCGTCTCCTCCATGTCCCGCCCGTGAAGGTCCATGTACCGGGCGGCCAGCTTGCCGGGGCGCACCCCGGTGAGGCTGCCCCAGGGGGGCGCTTTGGGGAGGGCGGGGAGCACCGCCTCAAAGATGCTCTCCCGGATGAGCCGCTGCTCCAGCTTCACCCGCTCCCGCTCCCCCTCCGGCACGGAGGCGGCGACGGCGTGGCCCTCGTAGACCTTGCCCCGGTACTCCATCCGGGCGGAGGCCACCCCGCCGGAAAAAGAGGAGAGCAGCCGGTCACCCTCTCCGCCGAAATCCGGCAGAAAGGCCATGACCGCCTGCTCGGCGGCATAGCGGTAATCGTGTCCCCGAAGGGTGATGTCCCTTGCCATTCAGTCCCGGTCCTCCATGGCCCGGAGGATGTAGGGGTTGAAGCGCCGCTCCAAATCCAGGGTGGTGGCGTCCATGTGGCCGGGGTAGACCTCATAGTCCCCCTCCAGGGAGGCCAGGCGCCGAAGGGAGCCCATGATGGCGGCAGTGCTGCCCCCGGGGAAATCCGTGCGCCCGCAGGAGCCCCGGAAGAGGGTGTCCCCGGTGAACAGGGCATCCTCGCAGCGGAGGGTCACGCTGCCCCGGCTGTGGCCGGGGGTCTCCATGACGTGGAACTCCAGCTTCCCCACGGGGATGACGTCCCCCTCCTTATAGAAGCAGAGCTCGCTGCCCCCCTTGTAGCGCATCTCGTCGTCCACCCCCTCGGTGTTGGCGTCCAGGGCGTGGAGGTAGACCGTGGCCCCGGTGGCCTCGTAGACGGAGAGCACCGCCCCGGTGTGGTCATAGTGGCCGTGGGTGATGAAGATGGCCTCGGTCTTTAATCCGTTGTCGTCGATATAATTCAGAATGCGCCCGGACTCCGCCCCGGGGTCCACCACGGCGCAGGAGAGGGTCGCTTCGTCGGTCACCACATAGCAGTTGGTGCCCAGCTGACCCACGGGAAAGCACTGGATGAGCATTTTAAGTTTCCCTCCCTTTATAGGGTATCCGTATCCAAAATCAAAGTCACCGGCCCGTCGTTCAGCGAAGCGACGGCCATGTCCGCCCCAAAAACGCCGGTCTCCACGGGAAAGCCTTTGTCCCGGCACAGGGCGACAAAGCGCTCATAGAGGGGGATGGCCTCGGCGGACTTCGCCGCCTGGGTGAACTCCGGCCGCCGCCCGTGGCGGCAGCTGCCGTAGAGGGTGAACTGGCTCACCACCAGAATACCCCCGGAAACGTCCTCCAGGCCCCGGTTCATCTTCCCCGACTCGTCCTCAAAGACCCGGAGGCCGGTGATCTTTCCCGCCAGCTTCTCCGCCTCGGCCTCCCCGTCCCCGGCGCGGATGCCCAGGAGCACCAGGAAGCCCTGGCCGATGGCCCCCACGGTCTCCCCCTCCACGGTGACGGAGGCAGACTTTACCCTTGTGACGACGGCCCTCATCCCCTGGCCCCCCTTTCGCCGGGCTCCGGCTCAGAGCCGGGGCGAAGCACATCCCGCACGCCCCGGATGTTCCGCAGGTGGCGGATGGCGAGATACAGCACGTCGGCCGAGCGCACCAGCACCGTGAGGAAGGCGATGGCCACCCCGCCGCCGGTCTCCCGGATGTTCAGGGAGGTGACCCCCACCTTTTCCGCGTTCATGGCGGTGACGATGTCCAGGATCAGGTTCTGCCGGGCGTCGGCGGTGATGTTCAGGGCGGCGGTATACTGCCGCCCTGCGGTATCCGCCCATTCCACGGGCACCCAGCGGCTCTTTTCCTTCGCGTCCCCCTGGGCCCGGGTGTAGTTTGCGCAGTCCTTCCGGTGGATGGAGACGCCGTAGCCCTTGGTGATGAAGCCCACGATGGGGTCCCCGGGGACGGGGGTGCAGCAGCGGGAGAATTTTACCAGGCAGTTTTCCAAATCCCCCACCAGGACGCCGTCCACCCCGCCGGAACGGGGAGCGGCGGGCTCCCTGGTGAGCAGGTCCTCGGGCTGGATTTTCTCCTTCTGCCCCTTCTGCAGCTCCTCCTTGATGCGGTTCACGGCCCGGACGGTGGTCATGCCCCCGTAGCCCACAGCGGCATAGAGGTCGTCCAGAGAGGTGACGGCCAGCTTTTTCAGCGCCCCGGAGACGATCTCCTCGTCCTCCAGCACGTCCAGGGACAGGCCGGCATGGCGGAAGGCCGCCTCCATGGCTGCCCGGCCCCGGAGGATGTTCTCCTCCCGGCGCTCCTTTTTGAACCACTGGCGGATCTTCGTGCGGGCGGTGGCGGACTTGGCAAGCACAATCCAGTCCCGGGCCGGGCCTTTGGCGGAGGGGGAGGTGGAGACCTCCACGATGTCCCCGTTCTCCAGCACCCGGTCGAAGGAGACGATGCGCCCGTTGACCTTGGCCCCGGTCATGTGGTTGCCCACCTGGGAGTGGATGGCATAGGCAAAGTCGATGGGGGTGGCCCCGGCGGGGAGGTTGATGACATCCCCCTTGGGGGTGAAGACGAAGACCTCGTCGGCGAACATGTCCACCTTGAGGTCCGCCAGGAACTCCGGGGCCTCCGTATCCTGCTGGGCCTCCAGCAGGCTGCGGATCCAGGCAAATTTCTCCTCGTCCGCCTTGCCCTGGATGCCGTCTTTATACTTCCAGTGGGCGGCGATGCCGTATTCGGCGGTGTGGTGCATCTCCCAGGTGCGGATCTGCACCTCGAAGGGGATGCCCTCGGAGCCGATGACGGAGGTGTGGATGGACTGGTACATGTTGGGCTTGGGGGTGGCGATGTAGTCCTTGAAGCGGCCGGGGATGGGGGTGTAGAGCTCGTGAATCTGCCCCAGGACATTGTAGCAGTCGGCCAGGGAGTTCACGATGACCCGGAAGGCGCAGAGGTCCAGGATCTCATTGAACTTTTTGTTCTGGGCCGCCATCTTCCGGTAGATGCTGTAAATGTGCTTGAGACGGCCGGAGACCTCGCACTGGATGCCCAAATCCCGGAGGCGGGTCTCGATGCGCTCCCGGATGCTGTCCATGAACTCGCTGAGCTCTTCCATGCGGGCGTCCAGCTGCACCACGATTTCCTGATAACCGATGGGGTCCAGGTAGATGAGGCTCAAATCCTCCAGCTCCCACTTGACCCGCTGCATCCCCAGGCGGTGGGCCAGGGGGGCATAGATCTCCATGGTCTCCAGGGCCTTCTCTCTCCGCTTGGCCTCGGACTGGAAGTTCATGGTGTGCATGTTGTGGAGCCGGTCGGCAATCTTGATGAGGATGACCCGGATGTCCTTGCTCATCGCCAGGAGCATCTTGCGCAGATTCTCCATCTGCGCCTCCTCCTTGGTGGTGTAGACCACCCGGGTGAGCTTGGTGACGCCCTCCACCAAATCCGCCACCTCGCCGCCGAAGAGCCGGGCCACCTCCTCATGAGTGGCGTCGGTATCCTCGATGACGTCGTGGAGGAGGCAGGCGATGATGCTGTCCTCGTCCAGGCCCATGCCGGTGCAGATGATGGCAGCGGAGAGGGGATGGGAGATATAGGGGGAGCCATCCTTCCGCAGCTGCCCGGCGTGTTTGTCCCGGGCATACTCATAGGCGGCCCGGAGCCGGGCGCGGTTCAGCCCGGGGTTGCAGCGGAGGGACTTCTCCTCCAGCTCGGCATAGAGCGCCTCCATGTCGCCGGGGGCGGTCTCCTCCAGAGAGGGCAGCACCCCATCCATTCTCTTCTCTTCTTCCACGGGGTCTCCCCCCTTTCTTGCAGATTCCGGTGTTCAGGCCAGCCGCTTCAGGATATCGGAGCGGCTCAGCTCCACCTTTCCCTCGATGCGGGGGATGCGGATTTCCATGACGCCCTCCGATTCCGTGAGGCGGATGAGGCCCAGCTCATCCAGCACCCGCAGGGCCACCCACACCCGCCCCAGGGCGGGGATCATGGCCCGGAAGGCAATCTCCGGCAGGAGGGTGTCCGCCTCCTCCTCGAAGCGGCGGGCCCGGCGGGTGAGGTAACGCCAGATGCGGCCCATGTCGTTCCGGTCCGGCAGGAGCAGGGCGTTTTCCATGGGGAGCAGCCGCTCCCCGGCAAAGAATCGGCGGGCCAGGAGCACGCTGGGGTCCATGGGCAGGCGGCAGGGCCGCACGTCCCGCAGCAAAAGCTGCACCGAGCGCATGCCCCGGAAATCGTTGATGCCCGGCTGGAAGGCCAAATCCACCACCATGCCGGGATGGACCCCCAGCTCCCGGACGGAAACGCCGAAGAACACGCAGTCGAAGCGGATGCCGCTCTTGACCCCCACCAGCTTGAGGTGCTTATCCCCGCCGATGGGGAGGATGTTTTCCACGAACACGTCCCGCATGCTGAGGGTCGGGGCGGCGTTCCCCACGCCCCAGGGGGACATGAGCTTTAATGCGTCGATCTCCTCCAGCGTCAGGAGGGAGGGGTCATCCACGCTGAAATCGATGGGGATGCGCAGCTGCATCCGATCCCCCTCGTGGGTGCGGTAGTAGTCCCCGAGGCGGGTACGCAGCTCCCCCACCTTCTCCCGGGGGAGGGTGAGGCCCGCGGCCAGCTCGTGGCCGCCGAAGCTGGTGAGGATGTCCCCCGCCTCCTCCAGGGCGGCGAAAATGCTGAACTCCCCGTAGCTGCGGCAGGAGCCCCGGCCCTCCTCCCCCTCCAGGCAGATGATGACGGCAGGGACGCCGAAGCGCTCCGACAGGCGGGAGGCCACGATGCCGCTGACCCCCTGGTGCCAGTCCTCGGAGGCCAGGACGATGGGGGTCTCCAGGTGCCGGGTGTCCCCCAGCATCTCCAGAGCCTCCCGGAAGACCCGATCCTCCACGCTGCGCCGGGCGGCGTTCATGGCGCAGAGCTCACCGGCGAGGCGCTGGGCCTCCCCGAGGTCCTCCGCCAGGAGGAGGTCATAGGCCACCTGAACGTTGCCCATGCGCCCGGCGGCGTTCAGCTTCGGCACCACGGAAAAGCTGATGTCCGTGGCGGCGATGCGCTTTTTCTCCAGGAAGATGGCGGCCATGAGGGCATCCAGCCCCGGGTGGTTCCCGGTGCGGAGCATCCAGATGCCCCGGCGGATGAGGGCCCGGTTCTCCCCGGTGACGGGCATGATGTCCGCGATGGTGCCCAGGGCCAGGAGGGGGGAATAGCGGTCCAGCAGGTCCCCCAGGCGCTCCGGCCCCTCCAGGGCGCAGACGAGCTTGAAGGCGACCCCCACCCCGGCCAGGCCCTTGAAGGGGTAATCGTCGTCCTTCCGGTGGGGGTCCACCACCGCGCAGGCGGCGGGGAGCTCCCCCAGACACTCGTGGTGGTCCGTCACCACCACGTCCATCCCCAGCTCCCGGGCCCGCTCCACCTGGGAGACGGCGGTGACGCCGCAGTCCACGGTGACGAGCAGGGTGACCCCCTTCGCCGAGAGGCTCTCCAGGGCCTCCTCGCTGACGCCGTAGCCCTCGGTGAGACGCTCGGGAATATAGTGGAAGCATTGGAGGCCCTGGCTGCGAAGCCAGGTGGACATGAGGGCGGTGGCGGTGATGCCGTCCACATCGTAGTCCCCGTAAACGGCGACGGTCTCCCCCGTCTCCACTGCGGCCCGGACCCGCTCCGCCGCCCGGTCCATGTCCTTCATGCCCATGGGGTCATGGAGGAGGGCGGGGTCCTCCCGCAGGAATTCCCTGGCCTCCGCCGGGGTGGAAACCCCACGGGCGGCGAGAAGTGCGGCGGTAAGCCTCCGGCAGCAGCCGGCTCTCACGATGGCTTGCGCGGCGTTCATGTCGGTCTTTCCCACCCTCCAGGCGCCGTAGGCTTTCATGACCGCACTCTCCCTTCCTCAGCTTCCGCCGAAATGCTTAATTATCGTAAGAAATAATTGATTTTACCCTTTCTATTGGCAAATGACAAGTAATTTCTGGAAATTTCTTCATTTTTCCGTAACATTTGCGGGGGCCGGAGCCAAAAAACTCCTTGACAGCATTGGTTGCCACCGCTATAATAAAAGCGTAAAAAGGCGTTGCCGGTAAACGGTTCAGCCTTTTGGAAGAGTTTTTATTTCAGAACCCGTCACTTGGCCGAGTGGCGGGTTCCGCGTTTTACTGTGACCGTGATGGTATAACCAAGCACATGAAAGGTCATAGTAATCGGCATAGCCTCACCTCCTTTGCGGAGATGTGCTGAATCCGCCTACCGTATGTATGGCAGCGCCTTACCCTTACGGGCCGTTCCATTCTACAAGAGGAGGGCCCGTTTGTCAACGGATCAGCGAAGAAGAGTGCAGGCTCAATGCGTACTTACGCCGCCCATGGGCGGTGTAAGTGCGCATTTTGTTTCACGGATACATCTCGCCGAGGCGTGAAAAGCTGCTGACTCCCTATTTCTTCACCCACTCCAGCAGATACCGGTAATGCAGCCCGTAACGCAGCCTCGCTCCCGGCAGCAGCTCTTTTGCGGCGCTGCGGACGGCATTCATCTCCGGGAATTCATAAGAGGCGGGAATGCCCAGTTCCTCGCTGGTCCTCATACGCTTGAGCGCGGAGACCGCCCTTGAGGGAATGACCCGGAGAAGCTCCACAACATAATCCGGCACTGTGCTCGGCTTTGCCAGCCCCACAACCAGCAGCTTTCCTCCGGGGGAGAGCAGCTCCTTTGCCTTTATGAGCGCCGGGGCCATCTCCATATGATGCAGCGAGGCGATGAACAAAACCGCGGCGAAGCTCCGGTCTGCGGCGAAGTCCTCGAAGGAGCATCGCTCAAAAGCCATGCGGGGCGACGGATGCTTCCGGCGGGCCTCGCGGACACAGCGTTCATCCGGGTCAATGCCGACAATCGCCCGCGTGCCGTCGTCCAAAGCCGCCGCCAGCGCGCCGTCGCCGCAGCCCACATCCAGAACGCTTCCGCAGTCCGAAATCCGCTCCGCTATCCACCGGTAATACGCCGTATTGTGGTTCCAGTACTCCGGGGCCTTCATAAACCGCAGCCTTACTTTCCCTCCAGCGCCATGACCTGGTCGATGCGGCGCTGGTGGCGGCCGCCCTCGAAGGGGGTGTCCAGGAAGATGTCCACCATGCGGAGGGCCAAATCCGGCCCCACCACCCGCCCCCCCAGGGCCAGGGCGTTTGCGTTGTTGTGCCGCCGGGTCATCTCGGCGGAATAGCTGTCGGAGCAGCAGGCGCAGCGGATGCCCCGGAGCTTGTTGGCCGCCATGGACATGCCGATGCCCGTGCCGCAGCAGAGGATGGCCTTTTCCGCCTCCCCGGCGATGACGGCCCGGCAGGCCTTCTCCGCATAGGCGGGGTAATCGCAGCTCTCGGTGGAGTCGGTGCCGTAGTCGGTGAACTCCGTCCCCCGCTCCGTGAGGTGCTTCTTGATTTCTTCCTTGAGGGCAAAGCCCCCGTGGTCACTGGCGATGGCGATTTTCATATTCAGTTCTCCTGTTCTTTCGTTATTCGGCATCAGAAGGGCCACATGCCCCCGAACCAGCGCAGCAGCGCGTTGCCGTAGGCGGAAACGTAGGTGACGCCGCTGAGGGCGGGGAAAAAGACGGCAAAGAGAAGGGCGCAGAGCCCCGCGAGGATGGGGGCGGTGTAATCCCGCCGCCCCAGGCCCCGGCGGTCGCAGTCCCGCAGCATCCGGCCCAGGGCCAGGGCCAGGAAAAGGGTGCAGGGGAAATAGTGGTAGGCAAAGGCGCAGCGCTCCACCGTCACCCAGGGCAGCAGGCAGGCGAGGTAGCCCACCAGGATGAAGAGGGCCATTTTGTCCCCCCGGATGGCCTTGACCGCCATGCAGAGCATGGCCCCCAGCCCCGTCCACCAGAACAGCGGGTTCCCGAAGGCGCCGAAGGCGCTCTTCACGCTGTAATCCTCGGTGAAGTAGTGCAGGTAGTAGAGGATGGGGCGCAAATCCAGCACCCACTGCCACCAGACCGACTGGTAGGGATGGGTGGCCTCCAGCCCGGCATGATAATTGTACATATAGCGGATGTTATCCAGGATGAGCTTTGGATAATCCGGGCTGAAAACCTCCACCCCGGCGGGGGCGGCATAGGAGAGGTAGGAAAGGAGGTAGGCCAGCACCGGGAAAAGGAGGAAGAACACGCAGCTCCACCCCGCCGTGGGGAGGACCCAGGCCCGCAGCTCCCGCCGCCCGCCCCGGCGCAGCCGCTCAAGCACCTTCACGCACCAGAGGACGAAGAGGCCGCCCCCGGCAAAGATGCAGGTCCACTTGCTGGCCGCCCCCAGGGCAAAGCCCAGGCCGCTGAGGGCGAGGGCGGGCAGGGTCTTCTTCAAAGGCGCATCCCAGGGCTGGGTGTACCAGAGGTAGAAGAAGAGATACATGAAAAGGGTGAAGAACACCCCGTAGGTGTCGATGGTGGCGATGCGGGTCTGGACATAGTGCATGAAATCCAGAGCGAAGATGGCGGTGACGGAGGCGGAGATCATACTGCTGCCCAGCATGAGCTTCAGAAAGACATAGAGGAGGGGCAGCATCAGCACCCCGAAGAGAGCCCCCATGAAGCGCCAGCCGAAGGGGGTGAGGCCGAAGAGCCGGATGCCCAGGCTGAGGATGGCCTTTCCCAGGGGCGGGTGGGTGATCTCATAGATGCTGTGCCCCGCCGTCATCTCCCAGGCGGTGCGGGGGTGATAGATCTCGTCAAAATAGGAACTGTTGAGGTAGGTCTGCTCCTCCGGGACCAGGGCCTGCTCATCCCCCAGCTCCGGCACGTCGGCAGTGAAGGAGAGGAGGGCTCCCCCCTCGTCCCGCAGGGCCACCTCGCTGAGGATGCCCCCCTCCTCCAGGGCGGTGATGCGGAGATAGCGGAGGGCGGCGGGCTCCCACTCCTCCGCCTCCATCCAGCGCAGGATCTCCCCGTAATCCTGGGAGAGGGTCCCCGCCTCCGTCCACCGCTCCCCGTCCGCGGACCGGTCCAGGCGCCAGCTCCCCACGGTGGGGCCGGTGTCATATTGTATGCGCGCCACCGTCCCGCTGCCCGCAAGGGTGAGGGTCGCGCTCTCCCCCCGGGCGAAGCTGTGGGCGGAGACCGGGGTTTTCGTCTCCCCCAGGCCCAGGAAGGCCAGGGGGACATAGAGGAGGGTGATGAGGGCGATGAGGAGCCCGTCCCGCTTTGTGAGGCGCGCCGGGCGGTGGAAGCGGGTCAGGGGCCGCTCCAGGCCGTGGCTGTCCAGCTCCGGGTCGGGCCGCTCCGGGTTGCCGTCAAAGCAGCGCACCACCGCAAAGAGGGCGATGAGGGCCGTGATGACCGCGAAGATGACGGGGACGGCGCTCATAGCAGCGCCCCCAGGGCGGCGATACAGGCGGGGTCAGTGCCGCAGCAGCCCCCCACATAGCCGGCCCCCAGCTCCAGAATGGGGACCATGGCCTCGGCAAAGGCATCGGGGCCGAGGGGATAGGCCCCGGTGAGGGGGTCGGGCATCCCGGCGTTGGGCTTCATGATGATGGGGAGGTCCGTGTGCGCCTTCAGCTCCCGCAGGAGGGGCAGGGCCTCCGCCGGCCCCAGGGAGCAGTTGAGGCCGACGGCATCCGCCCCCGCCCGCCCCAGGGTCTCCGCCATCTCCGCCACCGACACCCCGGTGAGGGTGCGTCCCCCGGCCTGGAAGGTCATGGTGGCGAAAACGGGCTTGTCCGGCAGCGTCTCTTTGGCAGCCCGGAGGGCGAGGGTGATCTCCGTGAGGTCAAAGAAGGTCTCCAGCACCACCAGGTCGGCGCTTTCCCCGGCGGCAAAGACGGCCCGGAAGGCCTCCGCCGCCGCCGCCTCCGTCAGCTCCCCCCAGGGCTCCAGCAGCTGCCCCAGGGGCCCCACGTCCAGGGCGACCCTGGCCTGCTTACCGGCGGCGGCCCGGGCGTTCCCGAGGCCTGCGGCGATGACGGCGGAGAGGTCCGCCCCCCTCGCCTTCAGGGGGTTTGCCCCGAAGGTGTTGGCATAGATGACGCCGCTGCCCGCGGCGATATAGTCCCGGTGGATGGCCTGCACGGTCTCCGGAGAAGTGAGGTTCACCTGCTCCGGGAAGCGGGGCAGGGCCACGCCCCGCTTCATGAGCTCCGTGCCCATGGCCCCGTCCAGCAGAATCGCTTTCTTCATCGACTTGTCCATTCATACCTCCACGGCTTCCCCGGTGGCAAAGAACCACAGGAAGCGGCGCAGCACTTTCTTTCCCGTCATCCGCTCCAGCGCCAGGGCGTAGGCCATGAGCTGGGGCCGGTATTCCTCCGCCCGGGCGGCCTGGGTCTCCCCCGTCACCCGGTCGGTCTTGTAATCCAGGAGGCAGATGCCCTCCTCCGTCTCGCTCCAGAGGTCCACCACCCCCTGCAGCAGGGTCTCCCCTTCGCCCTCCCCCAGAAGCTCCCGGAGGGGAACAAGCAGGGAAAACTTGAATTCCCGGTGCACTTCTCCCCTCCGCAGGAGGGCATAGACCTCGCTGCGGCAGAAGCGGGTGAGCTTTCCGGTATCCACCGCGTCGCACTGCTCCGGGGTGAGGAGCCGCCGCTTCCGCAGCTCCGCCACGGCCTCCGCCGCCCCCTGGGGGGTATCGCATCCCGCCAAATCGGCGTACTGCATGGCCAGGTGCATGGCCGTGCCCCGCTCCGCGGGGGTGAGGTCGGCCCGGTCCCCCAGCCGGAGCGGGGGAAAAGCCCCGCCCCCGGTCCCGCCGGGGAGGTCGGTGGCCCCCTCCGCCGCCTCCTGGGCCCGGAAGCTCTCCCGGAGGGCGGTGGCGGTGAGCTTGCTGGGGAGGCGGGTATCCGCCGCCCGCCCGTAGGTCCAGCTCAGCCTGGCCCGGAGCAGCTCGGGGTCAACGGTCTCCCCCGGGGCGCTCACCGCCGCGGGAAGCAGCGTCTCCGCCTCCGCCGGGGGCTCCCGCCAGGCCCAGTCCTCGCCCCCCAGGGCGAGGGAGGCGCTCAGGAGCCAGGCCCCCCAGCTCCCCGCCTCCGCCAGCAGCTCCGGCGGAAGGGGGGCGGGCATTCCGGCATCATATTTCCGCCGGGCCGTTGCCGGGTCCCGGAGCCCCAGGAAGAGGGCCAGGTGCTGCTTGGCCCTGGTCATGGCCACATAGAGCACCCGCAGCTCCTCGCTGAGCATCTCGCCGCTGAGCTTCCGGGCGCAGGCCAGGCGGGGCAGGGTGGGATACTCGATGCCCCTGGGCCGGTCGGCACACTTGAGGCCCAGCCCCAAATCCGGGTGCATGAGCACGCTCTTCCGCGTGTCCTCCCGGTTGAAGGGCTTCATCAAATCCGCCAGGAGGACCACCGGGTACTCCAGCCCCTTGGACCCGTGGACGGTGGTGATGACGACCCCCTCCCCGGCCCCGCCGGGAGCGGTCATGGCGGTGGTCTCCAGGGCCTCCGAGGCCCGGAGGTATTCCAGAAAGCTGTACAGGTCCCGCTTTCCCGTCTCCCCGAAGTCCCGGGCGCCGGCGATGAGAGCGTCCAGCCCGGCAGAGCCGCCCCTTTCCCGGGCCTCCGCCAGGGCCCGCAGCTCCGTTTCGGCGCAGAGCTCCTGCAAAAACTCGTCCGCCGGGAGGGTCTGGCTGCGCGCGCGCCAGCGGTTCAGGGCCTCCAGCACGGCCCGGCAATCCGCCTCCGTCCCGGCGGCAAGATTCAAAGCGGAGAAGAAATCCCCCGCCTTATCCAGGCTCCGCACCTCCGCCAGCCGGTCCTCCGTGAAGCCGAAGACGGGGCTGCGCAGGGCCGTCAGCAGGGGGATGTCCTGCCGGGGATTGTCCGTGATTTCCAGAAGGCTCCGGGCCCAGATGACCTCCCGCCGCTCTGAGAGGCTGTCGGCGGATTTGAGGCAGCTGGCCGGGATGCCCCTTTCCCGCAGGGCCTCGGCAAAAACGCCGTCCTTCCCCTTTGCCGAGCGCAGGAGGATGGCGATATCCCCGGGCCGCAGGGGCCGCTCCCCCTCCCCCTCGGGCACGGTCATGCCGCTCCGAAGGAGGGCGGAAACGTAGTCGGCGGCCCAGGCCGCCTCGGTTTTCAGCCGGTCCTCCCCCGCCCGGCCCACGAAGAAGCGGAAGCTCCCCTCCCCGGCCTCCGCGCCGGGGGCGGGCTTCAGGGCCTCCTTCTCACCGTAATCCAGCTCCCCCAGCTCCCGGGACATGGCGGCGGCGAAAAAGGCGTTCACGGCCCGGAGGATGCCGGGGTCGGAGCGGAAGTTCTCGCTGAGGAAGATGCGCCGCCCCTCCCCCGGTCCGGGGTCGTCGGCATAGCTGTCATATTTTTCCAGGAAGATGCCGGGGTCCGCCAGGCGGAAGCGGTAGATGGACTGCTTCACATCCCCCACCATGGTGAGGTTCCGCCCCTCCCGGCTGAGGGCGTGGAACAGGCGGTCCTGCACCCGGTTGCAGTCCTGATACTCGTCCACCAGGATCTCCTCCCAGCGGAGGGAAATGCTTTTCGCCAGCTCCGTGGGGGTCTGCCGGTCCTCCTCCGTGAGGAGGCGCAGGGTCAGGTGCTCCAAATCGGAAAAATCCAGCACGCCCCGCTTCCGCTTCTCCTCCCCATAGGCACGGGAGAAATCCAGCACCAGACTGAGGAGCTCCATGCTGACGGGGCGGAGGGCGGCCATGTCCCCCCGGAGGTCGGCAGAGGAGGCGTCAAAATCCCGGCTCAGCTTCTCCAGGGCGTCCTTGCAGGTACTGCGCAGGGCCTTCAGATGCAGGGCCAGGGGGTCGTCTCCCGCGCCCCGGAAGCCCTTGAGGGGCGGGAATACCACCCCGGGGAAGGCCGCGGCGGCGTCCCAGCCCAGGGCAAGGGCCGCACCGAAATCGGCAAGGGACTCCGCAGTTGCACGGAAGGAGGGGCCATAGGCCGTTTCCATGTTCGGGTTCTCCCCCATGGCGGCGACGGCGGCTTCCATCTGCCCCTGCCAGAAGGCGGCGCGGGCGGAAGCATGGTTGAGGAGCAGCCTTCCCCAGGGGCTCTCCCCCACATCCCCGGCGGGGAGGGGCAGGATGCGCTGCATCCTCACCCAGGCCTCCGGGTCCGGGTGGCACTGCACGGCGTCATAGGTCCCGAGAATGACCTCCATGAGGGCGGAATCATCCCGCCCGGCCCCCAGGGTATCCGCCACGGCGCGGAAATCCTCGCTCATGTCCTCATAGCGCCGGGCCAGCACCTCCCGCAGCACTTCGCTTCGGAGCTGCTGTTCCTCGGCCCCCTCCAGCTGCCGGAAATCCGGCCGAAGGCCCAGGAGCTGGGCGTGCTCCCGCAGAAGGGAGGCGCAGAGGGCATGGACGGTGCCGATGTGGGTCTGCTGCAAAAGGACGGTCTGCCGCCGCAGGTGGCGGCTGCCGGGGTCCCGGCGCAGGCGCTCCCGCAGGGCGGCGAGGATGCGGCTGCGCAGCTCCGAGGCCGCGGCCCGGGTATAGGTGATGAGGAGGAAGGCGTCGATATCCAGCCCCTCCCGGCAGACCCGGTCCATGAGCCGCTCGGTGAGCACACGGGTCTTGCCGCTCCCCGCCCCGGCGGAGAGCAGCAGCGAGGAGCCCCGGTGAGCGACGGCGGCGGCCTGGGCATCAGTCAGTCGGAATTCAGCCATGTTCCCCCTCCTCCCGTATCTCATCCCAGAATTCCCCGTCCTTCAGGGCGTGCTCCATGCGCAGGGGCTCCCGCTTTTCGTCAAAGGCGCAGACGGACCCGTAGGGGCACCAGCGGCAGGGCCCCTCCACCTTGTTTTTATACAGGGGGCTGGCCTCCGCCTTTCCGCCCCGCAGCTCGCTGCCCATTCTGACGAGCAGCTTCTTCACATAGACCGCCAGGTCCCCCAGCTGGGCGGCGGTGGCGAGGCTCCCGGCGGGGACCCCGTCCCGGTAGCTCACGGGGATGTAGCGGGGATTCTCCCCCATCTCCCGGGCCTGGAGCAGCCGCCGGTCATTGAGAAGAAGGCCGCTGCGCCGGAGGGTGTCGGCCCGCTTCCGGGCGATCTCCTCCGGGCTGCTGCTTCGGGGCATGCTGAGAAGCACCTCCCGGGCCGGGGCGTAGAGCACCCCGGCGGGGATGACGGGCATCCCATAGCGCCCGGCGCCCTCGTCCGAGAGGAGGAAAAGGTAGATGAGCATCTGGATGCCCATGCCATAGCGCACGTCCGTGAGGCTGAACTTCTTTTTCCCGGTCTTGTAGTCGGCCACGCAGAGGTAGAGCCTGTCCCCATCCACCCAGCCGTCCACCCGGTCCACGGTGCCCTGCACCCAGATGTCCCCCACCCGGGCGGGGGGCAGGTCCCCCCCGGCGGAAAAGCTCAGCTCGAAATCCAGGGGCTGGAACTCCCCTGCCGCCAGCTCCCCCGCCACATCCAGCACGATGGCCTCCGCCGTCCGGCAGAGGCGGCGGAAGAGATAGCCAAAGCGGCTGTCACTCAGCTGGGCGGGCCGGAAGGTCTCCCCGGCAAAGGCCTCCGTGTACTGCCGGGTGAGGGCCCGGAGCCGCTCCTCCGACACCTGACGGAAGCCCCCCTCGCTGCGCACCTCCCGACAGACGTTCTCCAGCAGATAGTGGATGAAGGTGCCGCTCTCCGGGGTGGCGAAGGAGGCGGTCTTCCGCTCCCGGGCCCGGAGGCCGTACTGCAGGAAATAGAGATAGGAGCACTGGTGGAAGGTCTCGGCCCGGGAGGGGGTGAGGTGCAGGGAATTCCCATAGAGCTTTCCCACCGTCTCGGGCCGGAGGGGCTGCCGCGTCTGGGCCGCCCGGCGCTCCAGCCTTTCCAGGACGCCGGGCTCCAGGGCCGCCCGGGCCGCCTCGGCCCAGGGCCCCCGGGAGAGGGCGAGGCACAGGGACATGGGGCCGGGGGCGGCGAGATAGCGCCCCGCCAGCGCCCGCTCCGTCTCCACCGGGACGCCCAGCAGGGTCCCGGCCCGCTCCGCCAGGAGGCTGGGGCGGGCTTCCTCTCCCCCGCTCCAGCTCACGATGAGCTTTTCCCGGGGGGCGGAGGCCAGGAGGCAGAGGTCCAGGAGGGGACGGGTCAGCTCCTCCTCCTTCTCCCGCCCCAGGGGGATACCCAGGGCAAGGAGGTCCCGCTTCTCCCGGAGGGAGAAAAGCCCCGTCTCCGAGAGCTGGGCCGGGAGGTGCCCGTCGTCGGCACCCAGGATGAAGAGGACGCGCATCTTCGCCCCCCGGAGACGCTGGGGGCTGCCCAGGCTCACGCAGTCCAGGGCGGCGGGGATGGCCCCCATCTCCCGACTGCGGAAGAGAAGCTCCAGCAGGCGGGCAAGCTCCTCCCCGGAAAGCCGCATCTCCCCCAGCACCTGGGACGCCTGCCCCAGGCACTCCGTCAGGGCCCGCCACTGGGCCGCGAGGCGGGCCCGCTCCCCCTCATCGGCCTTTTCGGCGCGCCGGGCAAGGGTCTCCCGCACGCCGCAATCCTCCAGGAACGTCCCCAGGGCCGCCAGGAGCGCCCTGGCCTCCCCCGGCTCCTTCAGGGCGCGGGCGAGGCGGAGAAAGGGGGCGGCGGCCCGCCGCCGCAGCCCGTTCAGCCGCCGGAGGGTCTCCGGGTCCGAATCCTTCCCGCCGCCGTAGCCGCCGGGGGAGAGGTCCCAGTCCTCCTCCTTTGCCCAGGTGCTCTCCCCCCGGAGGTCCCAGGTGAGGACGTAGTTTTCCAGCTCGTCCGTCTCCGGCCCGGTGAGGGGGCCGAAGCCGGTGCGGAGGCAGCGGAAGAGGTCCCGGGCCCGGAAAGCGCCGGTGACGGTCTCCAGGGCCTCCGTCACGAAAACGGCGAGGCCCGTGGGGGCGAAGGGCTCCGTCTCCTCCACGAACACCGGGATGCCATACTCCCGGAACACGGCCGCCAGCATCCCCCGCTGCCGGGGAAAGTCCGCCGCGGCCACGGCAAAATCGGAATAGCGGAGGCTGGGGTCCGCCATCATGAGCTCCCGGATGCGCCCGGCGGCGGCCCGGCACTCCCCGGCAAAGCTCTCCATGCATATGAGCTCCACCTGGCCCCCGGGGGCCTTCAGGGGGGCGGCATGGTAGGCGTAGAGCCGCTTCCCCAGGGCCCGGATGTCATCCTCCGGCGGGGCGGGCAGGCGGCAGATCTCCGTCTCCGTGCCCCGGCGCTCCGCCAGGGCGAGAAGGTCCCGGAAGGTGGCCTCCGGGATGGCATAGTGCCCCTCCTCCCCCTCGGGGAGGGTGAGGGCCACGGTGAGGTCCGTGCCCCGGCGGAGAAGCCCGTCCAGCACCTGCAGCTCCCGGGGGGTAAAGTCGGTGAACCCGTCCGCCCACACCCCGCCGGAGCCCACGTCACAGTCCGCGATGCCGTCGGCCAGGCGGGCGACGGCGTCCCGCCGGTCCCCCAGCAGCTGCTCCGTCACCGCCTCGTAGGCCTCCAGCAGAAGGGCCATGTCCCAGAGCTTGTCCCTCATCGCGCCGGAGGCCTTCTCCGAAGCCTCCAGCAGCGCCTGGGGGGTGAGCATGGCCCCCTGCAGCTCCTCCGCCGTGGCGCAGAGGGTCTGCAGGAAATCCGCCTTGCGGCCCCGGCCCCCGTAGCGGCGAAGGCGGGGCTCCACCGTCTCCTGGGCAAGGGCCATGAGGAGCAGGCGGCTGCCCCGGTCCGGCAGCCGGTCCGCCAGGCCCCCCAGGGTCACGGCGGCGCGGCTGTACATGCGGGTGAAGCTCAGCACCTCCCCGTGGAGGCTGAGCGCGGGCCCGCAGACGGCGGAGAGGAGGCGTTCCATGCGGTGGGACTGCTGCTCCGGGGTGAGGAGCACCATGCCCCGCCGGTCGGCCATATGGCCCCGGATGTCCTCACAGATGCGCAGGGTCTTTCCGCTGCCGGAGGGCCCCAGCAAAAGAGTGAGCACTTTGATTCCGCCTCCTCTCCGAAAATGGTGATACTTTTCCAGTAGAATAGTATAACACAAAATCCGCCGCCGGACAACGGCGGCGGGGGGATTCTCCATTCTGCGAACGCCATGCTGAGAAAGCGGGAAGCGAAACCTATTTGTCCGTCTCTTCCAGTTGTCGGCGAATATCCCGTCCACCGTACATGCTCTTGAGCTCCGCCTCAACCGCATTAGCGGGAACCACGCGACCGGCGGCAATGTCATCCACGCCCTTTTGCAGCTCGCTGTCAAACTGCTCCCTGCTCATGCTGCCGATGGCTGCGGGTTGAGCGGCGGGAATCTTCATTTCGAAGGGAATACCGCGCTGCATAACCACTTGCTTGAGGAACATGCCGATGGCATTGGACATGGGAATGCCAAGCTGGTTCAGGATTGCCTCTGCCTGTTCTTTTGTTTCGGGATCGACCCGTGTGAATACGTTTGCCGTTCTCGTTGCCGATCTGGCCATATGACGCACCTCGCTTTCAGATTCCTGTGCATAGTTTAGCACATTTGATTTCTAAAAGCAATCTATAAGATATACATTTTTCTGTCGCAGCCGGCGAGAGAGTTTTCTTCCCACTAAAATAAAAGAACTGTTCCTCCGGGCCGCAAATAAGGTGGTTGACCAGAAAGAACAGTTCATAGCCATATACGAGCAGGTCCTGATGAAGAGCCTCGACACCACAGCCCTTGAGGGAGAGCTAAGCGAGCTGGAAGCTGAGATCAACATCGCTGCCGAGCTCATTGAGGAGTGCATCAAGGAAAACGCTCACGTTGCCCTCGATCAGGCTGAATACCAGAAACGCTACGACGCGCTGGTCGCCCGATTCGATAAGGCCAAGGCCAGACACACCGAGGTCACCGACCTGATTGCCGAGCGCACAGCCCGAAAGCACCAGATTGAAACCTATCTGAAAAACCTGCGAAGCCGGGAGCCGTTGACTGAGTTCCGGGATACTGACTGGCTGGCGATTGTCGATTTCATCACAGTCCACAGCAAGAAAGACATCCGGGTGACCTTCAAGGACGGCACAGAGATCAAAGCATAACCCCATAGACGCAGCAACGCCTCTGAACCATATGGCTCGGAGGCGTTTTCGTTATCTCTCTTCAGGCGGACAGATTTTCGGCAGGATTTCAAGGAAGTGCTGGCCGATCTTCTCAGCATCATAGCCGTTGGCCTCGCAGATGAACCGGACAGTATCAGGCAGCAGGACATGTCCCTTCGCTTTCTCCGCTTTGTATTTCTGCCACTCTTCGTATTCCTTATTTGTGATTTGCTTCATGGCGGTTACCTCGTCAAACTTGAATTTGTCAATCCGTTGCCGACGCCATAATCACCGCAAAGCGGTCGAGAGTCTTGTCGTACACGGTAAAGCACAGCGCGCCCCACCACTCGTGACCGTCGTCGAAGAATTCCGACCAGTCGGTCGTCCATTCATAAACTTCAAGCCCGTCTATCCCGTTCGGGAACAGGGCGGCGTTCACACGGTCGAAATCCGTGTCTCTGAACCAACCGCCGTTGGGCGGATATAAGAACGCTCCGCGGTAATTCGTTCCGCGTTTTTCGTTTGCGGCGGCAAAGAAAGCGTCGGCGGTGATCGGTTTTCCCTCCGCGCCGCCGCAGTCGTAGCGCCAAATCTGTTCCTCGCCGTCGAAGAACAGGACCCGGCTCGCCCACATCAGCGCGTACCAATGCGCGTTTCGTCCGCTCGCGATACGTTCATTTTTGACAAGGCAGTACTCAACGGCTATGTCCGGGTATTCGCTGATGACGCCGTACGCCGGATCGTCGTGTATGACGCGCGTCGTCTCGGGGTGAAACGGCTCGCTCTTTGATTTTTCTTTTTCTTTATTTTCTTTTACAGTTTCTTTACGTTTCTTGTCAAAGCCGAGCACAACTTCCGCGTCGTTAATGCCTATATCCGACATACCGGCGGCGTATTCGACCATTCTGCAAAAATCCAGCGCGTCGTATTCTCGACCCGTGATCGATCCGATGGTTTCGCCTCTGCTGAAAGCGTCCAGGACGTCGAACGGATCAAAGGCGTTGTGCACCGCCGTCTTGCAGCCGTCCTCGTCAGTGATATACAGGCACGGCTCATACGGGTGGCATGTCAGAGTCAATCTCTTTCCGTTTACGATCAGATACGGACAATCATTCTGCTGACCGAGCGTGTAGCGCCCGTCCCGGTAAACGACAACGGCTTTATGGATGTCCCACGGCGGGATAAAGGGCGCTTTCATTCTTTTGATCAGGTGTTCCCGATCTTTCGGCGAAAGTTCCCCCTGTTTGATCGCGCGGTCGAGAAGAACGGCGTATTCGCTCTCATCGATCTCATAAAAAACCTGTGAGAACTTGTGCCAGTCGTGTTGGTCGAAATTCGTCCAAACCATCAGAAAAAGCTTGCCGTCGTCGGCTCTGCCGACGGCCTTTTCGACGCGATACCGAAGCTTTCCAATCTTCCACTCGCCCTCGAATTCTTCTTTATCGACCCAGAACCACGCGTGCCAGACGTAACCTGAGTTTACTTTATATTCTTTCATTTTCCGCACCTCGCAGCATCTCATAAAGTCCGTCCGTGAAATCACGGTAACACGGCGGAAATCTCTGAGATCCTGTCGCGTATATTTCTTTTCCTTCGTTTACGGTAGCTTTGAAAATAAAATTCTTGCCGTCCTTGATCCCCTTGGGGCGTTGTCCGTGAAATCCGTCCCACGACAGCAGACGGCATTTATTCATTAATTTCAACGCACGCTTTGCGGAGCATACGGCTCGTTTTTGAAGCTGACGCACTTGATCGCCGCTGCGGTATCCGACGGCATATTGAGAGATTTCCGCTTCGTCGCCTCTATTCACAATCTCATAATCGGTCACATGGCGCATCCCGCTCGTATGAAGCGTGACAGTTTCGAAAGATTTGATCTTTAGAAATAAATTGATAATGTTTCTCACTATTATTTCACCAAACCGGAATTTACTTAATCGATTGTTCTGATAACAGAGCCAGGTCTGGGCTCTTCGATACCGTCGCCATCATTTTCTTTGGAATCACTTATCTCAATGAAACACAGTTTCCTGCGGTCATAGTCCCAGTGCGGTTCTTTGTACCAGTAATTCATCAGGCGGATGTGCTCCCGTACTCTTTTTTCCCAGTACTCAGGAGGGAAAGCGTAATTCAGTAAACGTAGAAAGCTTTCGAATCCATAAAGACGCGGATCTTCAATGGCGTTATAGTCGTAGATTTTGTGTTCTATATACAGCCATTTGCCGTCTTCTGCGTGGTCCCGGTAATAACGCCAAACCTTCTGTGCAGGCGGGTCGGGCTCCTTTATGAAACGGCACACCTGCTCAAGTTGCCAATATTTCAGATCCTCTTCATCTTTCGCGCGATATACTACGACATCGTCTCCACCGCGCTCGCCTTCATGCATCACAGTCAGCCCGTCAAGATACTCTCCTGCAAAGCAGTCTACAGGCTGGTCGGCCACTTCCTTCGGAAGATGTGCACGTATCCATTTTTCATCCAGTCTCATTTCTTATTAACCCCTACAAACACCGATTTCTCGCCATCTATTATACCGGCGATGTATGAACATTTCTACCGATAAAAACAGCCGGGACACCCCGACTTCCTCCACTTACCCCTCAAATGCCAACTTACCCCTCAAGCGGCAAAATCGGCGGAGGAATAATTAAATTGTATCAATCTCGGTGTTTTTATATCCAAAAAGAGGAGCGAGGCCAGCTTGTGCTTGAAGGCCTCCAAATATCGTCTGCGCCAACTGTCGGAAATGGGCCGCACCTTGATTTCCGCAAGCTCAGTGCGCAACGCATCCAAAAACAGGGGGTCGATGACCTTATGAATGTTCTCAATGCTGGTGTAGTGCATCCCGCCGGAGCGCCGGGTCTCCGGGTTCAGCGTTGATTCAAAGACCGCGCCGAAAATGGTCGGGCTGATGGCGGACCAATCAAAATCGGCGCTGGCCTGGCGGAGAATCAGGTCGAGCATTTCATCCCCCAGCCGGGGAATCTCGATGCTCTCATCCGCGAACAGGCCGCCGTTGACATAGGGAAAAGCAGCAAGGTCGGGGTCAAGGTATGGGTCCCGCTCCTTTTTCATAGCCCCTGCCCTTCCAATCCTCGGCAAATTGCCTGGCTGCAGCTCTGCGCTCAGCGTCTGTCATGGCGGCGCCCTCCTTGCGTAAAATTTGTGCGTTTCCTCAAATCCGCCGGGCAATCCAGGCGGCGCCCAGGGCGCCGGTGTCGTCGGAGGCCTCGGACCAGACCATCTCCAGGTTCTCCGAGGGCCGGGGGTGCATGGTCCTCTGCCGCACGGCGGCCTCCAGCTCCATCCAGGGGAAGCCCCGCATGGCGGGCACGCCGCCCCCCACCACCAGCGCCTCCGGGTCCAGCAGGTTCACCACCCCCGCCAGGAGACAGGCCAGGGCGTCCATGAACTCCGTAAGCTCCGGGCTGCCCTGGAGGGCGGGGAAGAGGTCGGCGATATGGGTATCCGGGCACTTCTCGGCCCGGAGCTTTTGCAGATAGCGGCCGGAGACCAGGTTCTCCGCACAGCCCACGTTGCCGCAGGTGCACTTTTCCCTTCGCCCCGGCAGGGGGAAATGCCCCAGCTCGTTTAAGCTGTTCTTGCCCCGGAGGGGCTTGCCGTCGAAGAAAACGGCGCTCCCCAGCCCCGTGCCGATATAGACTCCCACCATGACCCCCGTCTCCGCGAGGCCCAGGCGGTGGATATCCCCGTTTAACAGCATGACGGTGTCGTTTTCCAGGCGCACCGGCACCCCGGCACGGCGGCTCAGCTCATCGGCCAGCCACAGGCCGTTGAGGGCGGGGATGTTGGGTACGTTCAGCACCTGGCGGCAGTCCCGGCTGAGGGTGCCGGGGATGCCCGCCCCCACGGCGGCCACGGGGACGCCGCAATCCGCGATATAGTCCCGCAGCACCTCCCCGAAGGCGCCGGGGTCGCTGTCGGGCATGACCTCCGCCCGGGGGAATTTCACCACCCGGCTCAGCTCCCCGTCGGAGCCCAGAAGTCCCAGGCGCACATGGGTGCCCCCCACGTCCGCCCCCACGGTATACAGACTCATTTGCCCCTCCTTTGCAGCACTTCCAGTGCTGCCAGCCCGGCGGCGGCATCCTCCGCCGTGGGCTCCTTTTCCAAATCGTAGCGGGCCCCGGCATAGGCCGCCGTCAGCTTTCTGAGGGCCGGGGTCTCCAGCGCCTCCCCCACCTCTTTGGGGGTGGCGGAGCTGCGCCAGCCCTCCACCCGGCCGGATTTCAGCAGGGCCTTGTAGACAAAGCGGAGACGCATGCGCTCATCCGGCATGTCCTCATACCTTTCCGGCTTCTCCCGGAGCTTCCTTGCCCAGCTCCGGGCCTGCTCCGCCCGCTCCCGCAGGGCGCTGCGCAAGTCGCCGGTGCGCTCCACATCGTCCTCGTATTCCAGCACCTCCTTGGTCTGGAACAGGTTTTTCGCCCACCGGGCCAGGCGCCGGCCGAAGCCGCCCTTCCGCCCCTCCCGGATGAAGCCGTAGGCGAGGAGGAAGAAGACCAGGGCAAAGAGGGCCAGCAGGACGCCGTAGACGATGGCGAAGGTGGGGTCTCCATCCTCGGCGATGTCGGCGATGGAATTATCTGTCAGCTCCTCCGGCTCCGGGGTGGCGGCGGGAGCCGCCGCGGGACCTCCCCCCTCGGAGAGGCCGGCCATAAAGTCGATGACCGTCTTCACCCCGTAAAGGGCGAAGCGCCCGGTGGCCGCCAGGGCGGTGTGCAGGATGCCCAGGCTGCCGATAAGGAGAGCCACGATGAGAAAGGCCGTGAGCAGCCTGAGGTTCTTCCCCCGTATGCCGGAGGGGATGGCCATGCTCTCCCCGCCCTTCGCGTTGTGGACGCCGGTGTGGAGGGAGGCGGTGTTGAAGCTGTACAGCGCCAGGCAGAAGGACACAAGGCCGCACCAGCACACGGGCTGGAAATCCCGGATGGCGGCGTCCCCCACCAGGAAGTAGACGCTGCTCCCCAGATAGATGATGAGGGTGGCCACCGCCAGCCGGGGCGGGAAGGGCTCCTCCCCCCGGAGGCCCAGGAGATAGAGCACGGCCCCCACCACGGCGGCCAGCGCCAGGTACACGATGTCCAGGGGCCGGAAGGAGGGCCAGATGAGGAGCATGACCCCCTCCGCGAAAAGGACGGAGACGGCCAGCGCCGGAATCTTCAGCCGGGGAAAGGCCCGCCCGAAAAAGCCCGCGAGGAAGCAGAGCAGCAGGGGCCAGCAGCGGAGACAGCGGCTGAACCAGGGCCAGTCCTTTTGAGAGAACTGCTCCAGAAACACCAGCACCCCGAAGGCGAAGGAGGCCGCCAGCAGCAGGTTTGTAAGCCGCATCAGCCATTTTTCAGCTCTCATGCGCCGCCTCCAATCCGCAGCCAGGTGACGGAGTTCCCCGCCTGCCGCAGCCGGGCCGCCCGCTCCTCCAGCGCGTCGCTCCAATAGGCGGAGACGATGAGCACGTCCATGTCCGACACCGCGGCGCTCTCCAGCTGCCGGTCCAGCAGCACGTGGAGGTCCACGGTCATCTTGATTTTCGTGAGGGCCAGGGATTCCAGCAGGGCCTCCAGCTGGGCCTCCGAACAGCGGGGCGGCAAATCCAGCTCCGCCCCCGCAAGGGCGCTCTCCCCATTGGTGAGGAAGCCCACGTCCACCCCGTTCCGGATGCACCAGGCCCCCAGGGTGGCGCAGATGCGCACACCCCCCTCGATGAATTCAGCGTCCTTCGGCTCCATGCCCCCCAGCTGCCGCTCGGAGATCTGGCAGTTCAGCACCAGCAGGGCCCGGGGGGAAACGGTATAGTCCCGCTGCTTGACCTGCAGGGCCCCGGTGCGGGCGGTGGCCCCCCAGTGCACGTCCTTCAGCGCGTCCCCGGCCCGGTAGTCCCGGATGCCGGAGACGAGGATGGGGTCCGGGAGAATCCAGCGGCGGACGGTGACATCCCCCTGCCACTTGAGGGCCGTTTCCGGCAGTTCCTCGGGCCGGAGGATGGCGGGGCGGACCAGCAGCCGGGCGTCCCCCTGAAACTCCCGCCGGTCATGGGCGACGCCGAAGAGGTCGCCCCCCACCACGGAGACCAGGGAGCAGTCATAATACCCCCGACGGAGGCAGGTGATCTCATGCCGCCGGGTGATTCTGGAATAGGGGCCCAGGTAAAACAGGCTCTTGTGGAAGCGCTCCAGGCTCAGGCCCATGTTCTCCTGCCGCCGGAAGCGGAGGTCGCTGCTGATGCGGGATTCCACCCGCACCCAGGGGACGGGGATGAGCTTGTGGTTGCTGAGCACCTCCACCAGCTCCACCTTCTCCCCCTCGAAGGCCTTTTCCCGGTCAAAGTGCCGGGTATAGGTCACCTTTCTCAGACCCCGGCGGTTGTAGTACACAGTCTGGAGGACCGCCAGGAGGGCGACGATGACCATGATCCAGATGGGGGTCATCTCACTTCTCCAGAAGCCGCTCCGCCGCCGGGTCCTCCGTGGGCACGGGGACGGCCCGGAGCAGGTCGCGGATGAGCTCCTCGGCCCGGGCGGCGGCGCCGTAGCCGGTGCGGGTCACCAGTCGGTGGGCAAAGACGGGCACCGCCAGCGCCTTCACGTCGTCGGGGAGGACATAGTCCCGCCCGTGGACGGCGGCCCAGGCCTGGGCGGAGCGGAGCATCCACAGCATGCCCCGGGGGCTCACCCCCAGGCTCACCTCGGCGGGGGTGCGGGTGGCCTCGGTGAGGGCCACGATGTAGCCCCGCACCGGGTCGGAGACCTGCACGGCGGCATAGCTCGCCCTGGCGTCCAGCAGCTCCTCCCGCCCGGCGACGGAAGCCAGCTCCGCCAGGGGGTCATTCCGGATGAAGCGGTCGAGAATCTGCTTTTCCCCCTCCGTGGAGGGGTAGCCGGGGCGCAGGCGCATGAGGAAGCGGTCCAGCTGGGCCTCCGGCAGGGGGAAGGTGCCGCTGGTCTCCACCGGGTTCTGGGTGGCGATGACGAAGAAGGGCTCCATGAGCGCCCGGGTCACGCCGTCGGCGGTGATCTGCCGCTCCTCCATGCACTCCAGCAGGGCGCTCTGGGTGCGGGGGGTGGCCCGGTTGATTTCGTCGGCCAGGAGGACGTTGGTAAAGGCCGGGCCGGGGCGGAACTCGAAGCTCTGCTCCTTCTGGTTAAAAACGCTCTGCCCGGTGACGTCGCCGGGGAGCAGGTCCGGGGTGAACTGGATGCGTTTCATCTCCACCCCCAGGCTCTTTGCCAGGGCCTTGGCGGTGACGGTCTTGCCCGTGCCGGGCACGTCGTCCAGCAGCACATGGCCCCCGGCGATGAGGGCGGTGAGCATGAGGTCCAGGTGGTCCCCGGAGGAGACGATGACCTTCTCCACGTTCTCCCTGATCCGCCCCGCCAGGGCGGCGATATCCTTGATTTCCATACCGGCGCTTCCTTTCCCTGAATCGCAGATAAATATAAGGAAATATTATACCCCCGCCCGGAAGATTGCAACAGGGAAATGGGGGGGACAAAAAGGGCCGGGGCACGGCATGCGCCGCGCCCCGGCCCTTTCCACGGGAGGCAGGGAAACTAGGCCCTCCGCTCCGGCACCAGCGTGCCGCCGTTCATACGGTAGCACACGTCGCAGGCTGCGGCCACCTCCGGGTCGTGGGTGACGATGATGACGCAGTAGCCCCTGTCCGCCACCTGGGCGCGCAGGAGCTTCATGACGGCCAGGGTGTTTTCATCGTCCAGGTTGCCGGTGGGCTCGTCCGCCAGAATCACCTTCGCCCCGGAGGCCAGGCTCCGGGCGATGCCCACCCGCTGCTGCTCCCCGCCGGAGAGATTGCCGGGAAAGCGGCGGTGCAGGTTTTCCGGCAGGCCCACGCTGAGGAGCAGGGCCTCCGCCCGCCGGGCCGCTTCGGGGGTGGGGGTTCCCTGCATCTCCATGGGGAGGCACACGTTCTCCCGGGCCGTCAGCAGGGGCAGGAGCTGGTAGGCCTGGAAGATGAAGGCGATTTTCTCCCGGCGGTAGGCGTCCAAATCCATGTCCGCGAGGCGCTCCCCCTCGCAGACGACGGCCCCCTCCGTGGGGGTCTCCATCCCCGCCAGGAGGCTTAAAAGCGTAGACTTGCCGCTGCCGCTGGGGCCGGTGATGGCATACATCTTCCCCGCCTCAAAGTCGGCGCTCACGGAGCGCAGCACGGCCTTCTGCCCGCCGGGGTAGGTGTAGCTGAGATTTTCGATGGACAGGATGGACATGTGAATTCACCTTCCGTTACTCTTTGACTTGCAGCAAAACCATGGGGCTCTTTCGCAGGATGGAGGCGGAGATGGCCGCCGACGCCCCCACACAGAGAATAAGGTGTGCCCCGGCATAGAGGAGCGGCACGAAAAGCACCCCCAGAAAGCCCAGGCCGTTTACCCCAAAGAGGGCGGCGACCGCCAGCACCAGCCCCGCGAGACACAATAGCCCCTGCTCCAGCGTCAGCCGCCGGAGGGTGAGCTTCTTAGGCCAGCCCAAAGCCCGGAGGATGGCCGCCTCCCGCTGCTCCTGGAGAATCATCAGGACGGGCAGCAGGGTTCCCAGCAGGAGGGCCGCCGCCACGGTGAGGGGATATAATGTTTCAATGAGCCGATAGACGCGGTAGATGCGGTCCGCGTCGGAGGTGTCCATGCGGAACACCGGGGGCTTCTTCGAATTGTACTGTATTTCCTCCGCAAGCTGCCGAACCATGTCCGCGTCCCGGTAGCTGTTCAGGGTGAATGTTGCTCTGTCCAAATATAGGGTCGTGCCGTAGAAAAAATAGGTAGGAAAGGCCGTAACGGGGGCATAGATAATGAACTCCTCCTGGCTCGTCTCCACCCTGCCGATGACGGTATAAAAGCTGCGGTACTGGTCCCGGAGGGCCAGCTTTCCCTCGTAGGTTGGCGGATAGGTGTTATGACCTCGTTCCAGAAAGTCGATGCAGGCGATTTCATTGATGCGAACATCATCCCCCAGCTCGATACCCAGCTTCTCCATCACCGGGGCAGGCAAGATGCAGACCTTTCCGCTTTCTTTCATGGCGGATTCCTCATCATAGCCCTCCAGCCAGGTCACGGGAACAGAAAGAACGCTGTCCAACCGATTCGTAAAAATGACTTCCGCTGGATACAGCTCCAGTTCAGCCGCCTCCAAATCATCCCGGTAGCTTTTCAGGTAGACCGGGTCATGCAGCAGCCCGGAATCCATCAGTCGTTCAGCCCGGCCGAGCGTCAGTCCATCGTAGAAGCAGGCCTCGACTCGCACATTGTCCAGCAGTTCCCCGTAGCGGGCACGCAGCACCGTGAGCTGCCCCACGGCCCCCACCAGGAGGGCCGCCAGCAGCAGGGCCAGCAGGGTTTTCAGCCCCGCCCGGCGGATATGGCGAAATACATATCGGCGCAGGAACCCCTTTGCCGGTTTTCCCGTGACCGTCATGGGGAAAGACAGCAATGCGGAAGCAGCGGCCAGGGCTTCCGCGTCGCTCTCTTCGGAAAACAGCAAGGCCTTTTTCCCTTTCCCGCGGCCGCCGTCCTGCAAAAGCGCCAGGGGGCTGCGCTTCCCCAGGGCCCGTAGATAGGCCCAGGCAAGAAGGGCCGTCACCGCCAGCAGCCCCAGGGCACCCAGGAGATAGACGCCAAAGCGGGCGTCGGGCATGGTCTCCAGCCCCGCCTCGGCAAATTCCAGGGCACTCTGATCCGCCGCCGCGCCGGAGCGGAGCCAGGCCGCCCCCAGCCCCAGCAGGGCCGAGAACAGCGCCAGGGCCAGCAGGGGCAGCCACAGGGCCTTTGCCGCCGCATGCCGGGGGCTGCCCAGCGCCCGGAGGACGGCATACTCCCGCCGCCGCCGGTGGAGGAAGAGATAAATGGTCAGCCCCGCCGCAAGAATTGAAGCGGCAGAAAAAATGAGGAGCTTCATGCCGGAAAGGGCCTTCGTCTCGGCCAGCTTCTCCGCAATCAGGGGCCATCCGCCGTCATTCCAGGCATAGTTCAGCCCCATCGCCTCCACCAGGGGCAGGCCCTCTTCGGTGAAGGCGGCGATGTTCGCCGCGTCCCGCACCAGGAAGCTCACCTCGCCGGGGCGGAAGAGGTGGTTTTCCGTATCGCAGCTTTCCGGCAGGAAGGAAGACGGAACAAAGATGGTGTTTTCCGAATAGGCCCAGTAGGGGTCCTGGTCCTGCCAGGTGCCGCCAGAATAATAACCGTTGGCGTTTTCCTGCTTCACCCATCGCCAATTTGACACATCCTTCCAGGTGCCGATAATGGTGAAGCACTGTTCTTCCCATTCCGTGGCGTAGCGGCCTCGGGTGACCGCCACGGCCCCCAAGGGAGCAAATTGCTCCATGAGGTGGTTTCCCAGCTTGAGCGTGATCATGTCCCCCAATCCCAGGCCGCTTTGCTCCAGGATATTCTCGCTCACCACGCAGACGGGGCTGCCCGCGTCCTCCGGGGTCAATAGACGGCCCTGTACTGACGTCAGTTGGTTCCGGGCGACCCGGCGGATAGCGGCCATATCGTCGGTATAAACCACGTCGAAGGTGCGAAGATCGTCGTTTGTCACCTGAATCAGCTCCCGCAGGGGGGCAAATTCCTCCGATTCCAGATAGTCTTCCGGCAAATCGGTGATGTCCGTGATATAAGGCCACCAGTCCTTGCGGCTGTCGTCCCCTAAATAAAATCCCAGGTTCTCGGCGACATTCGATGCGCCTCGCGGCGCCCGGACGACGAAAACATAGCGCCGATCGGTTTGCAGGGATGTCATCATGTCCATTGAGACGTCATAGTCCAGGCAGTCCACAACATAGCCGCTGCCGCTGACCGTCGCAAAATTGGCGTCTGTGCCGATGTACTTGTCCGATAAGGCGGCAATTATCAGCGCGGCCCTTTCCCCCAGATTATCCAACTGCTGGTCAAGAGTAGTTCGATCTCCCGCCAGAAGGGTCACATCCTTCAGATAGTATTTTCTAGCACCGACAAGGGGGGTATATGTGATTACCTGGTGGTTGCTTTTATAGCTGCTCACCGTGGCTTCAATGACCAACCGATCCATATAACCGTATTGGGCCAAGGGATTATCGTGCCGGGTATAATCCTCTGAGAGCCCCGCCGTCATATAGCGTTTCTCAATCCCATCGATATAGGGCAGGGCTTCCAGCGCTGCCAGGTCAGATTCACTGATCGTTTCGTGGTGAAGGCTCTCATTGCTGACGCTGGTCCAATAAATATAGCCGGGATTCGTGGGGTCCGTCAGAAGAAACCAGCTCTGGGTCCCATCCTGGGGCCGACTCACCGTGCTCCGCTCCACGGTGAGAACGCCCTCCACCTTTTCCTCCGCCTCCCGGAGTGCCCGGGTCTGCATGGCGTAGGAGGAGAGGTTGTCCAGCAGGAGAAACGTCGCCGAGGCCAGCAGGAGCACCGTCAGTGCCGTCTTTACCGGGCTTCGCAGCAGCGTGCGGAACCAGAGGCCCATGGGAGGCGCCAGCTTCGGCCGCTCCCGGCGGATGAGCTTTACCCGCAGCAGCGTCACCGTCCCCGCCTTCACCCGGTAGATGAGCTGCCAGCCCGGCTCCACCCGGCAGGCGCGGGCCTCCGTGCCCCGCACCGGGGCGTCCCGGCTGTCCAGGGGCAGAGGCGCACCCAGGCGCAGCAGCTCCAGCAGAGCCTTCAGCTTCCCCGAATCGCAGCCGGAGACCAGGCCCCTCCGGTAATCCCGCCGGAATCGGGCCGTATAACGGAGCTTGTTCATCCCGCGTTTACTCCTCCAGCTCGTCCAGCAGCTCGTCCACGCTGTCGAAGTCCCGGCTCAGGGCCTTCCCCCGCTCCGCGTCGGAAATGGCCCGCAGGGTCTTTCGGTCCGCCCGGCGCACCTCGAAGGGGATGCGCTGCTCCTGCACGGCGCGTTTGAGAAACATGCGGCAGGCCGTGTTCAGGCTCAGGCCCATGTCCTCAAAGAGGGCGTCCGCCTGCTCCTTCAGCTCCTTGTCCACCCGCAGCGTGACATTCACCGTTTTCATATCCCGTACCTCCCGGCTCATTTTTAGCTGATTATACATGGCCTCGCTTTCTATTGCAAGTATTATGAAGTCATTTTATGTGCATTTTGGAAAAGAGCACAAAAATACCGGGGGCGGCGCGCCGCCCCCGGCCATGACGTGGACGCCCTACCGCTCAAAGGCGTAATAGGCGCAGAGAAGCGTTTCCGGGGCGTCCGCCGGGGTGAAGAAGCAATAGAAGCGATAGCTCCCCTTTCCGAAGCTCCCCACGGACTGATTGGGCCGGAAGGTGACGGTCCTCGTCTCCCCCGGCAGCAGCACCATGGGGTCTGTGGAGGATATCGCCACTGCCGCCGGGCGGCGGAACTCCCAGGCCCCGTTATGATATTTCATCAGGGCGAAGGAGACGCCCGCCGGGCTCTCCCGCCAGACAAAGCGAATGGTCTCCGCCCCATCGTTCCGAATTTCCAGGGGGATGTCCACGCCGCCGCTGGATTCGGCGATATCCCCCAGGGGCGTGATGACCACCTGGGCGCTCACCGGGGGCAGGACCGAATCCGGGAGACGGAGGGCCACATACTGCCCGGAGCAGGCGGAGAGAAGGAGGGCGGAAAGCAGCAGGAAAAACAGAATTGTTACTCTTTTCATCATCGGTCTCCTTTCTTTTTGCTTCTATCTTCCTTTGACGGCAAAAAGGGGGCAAAAGTTCCGCCCGTCCTTTCGGACGGGCGGAACGCGACAGGGCCGATCATTTCCACTGGATGGTGTAGCCGGGGAATACCTTTTCAAAGATGCCCGTCACCTGGTCGGGGAAGACGAAGCGGGCCAGGAGGGCGCAGGCGATGATGACGATGAGGGCGGCAATGAAGAGAATCAGGTAGGCCCGGGCGAGGTTGCGCCGGGCGATCTTCCGGCAGACGCCGCAGGACCACACAATCATGAGGATAAAGCCGATGACGGGGATGCTCATGAGGAAGAGCTCGATGGCCATGCCCCAGGAGGTCATGGGGGCATACCTGCTCTTTTTATGGGGCTTATCCGAATCCTCCGGGGCCTTCTCCCGAGCCGGGGGATAGGCGGCCGCGGCGGGGGCCGCCGGGGCAGCGGAGGGCGCCTTGGGTGCCTCCGGCTTGTCCTCGTAGAGCTCCATCGTGGGGGCCGGGGGCGCGGGGGGAACAGGAGGCGCGGGGGGCACGAAGCTGTCGCTGAAAACGGCCTCCGCCTCCGTCGCGGCCTCCTCGGCCTTCACGGCGGCGGCCTCCCCCAGATTCGCGCCGCACTCGGTGCAGTGCTTCGCCCCGGGCGTCAGCTCCGCGCCGCAGGCGGGACAGGTGAGTTTCTGTTCAAAATCCATTTCATTACCTCCTATAGGGCCATGAAAAAATCAAAGCAATTCCTTGATCTGTTCTTCCAGAAGCGGCAGGTCCGTAACCGCCGTTTCATAGACATCCTCCATTCGGAGCGTCTGATACTTATGGGCGGCGATGTCCCGAAATCCGGCGATTGCCTTCCAAGGAATATGGCTGCTTGCCTGACGGCAGGTCTCAGAAAGATTTTTCACCAGCTCTCCAATGTTGATGACCGTCATGCTCACGGCGCGCATGAGCAGCTCACTGTCCAGAAATCCTTCCAGCGTATGATTGCCCATCATCTCCTGCGCGACGGCAATCTCCCGGAGAATCTTTTCCAGAACGATGCGGTCCCTACGCTCCATAAATCGGAATCCTCCTGCCAATCTCCAGCATACTGCCCTTGGGAAGCGGACCGTGGATGATATCTACCTCGGCGCCCAGCAGTTCCTCCATGCGACACTTCATTCCGCTGAGCATGAGCAGGGAAACCTGGGGCCGGGAAAACTCCACCAGCAGGTCCACATCACTCCGGGGCGTGTTCGTCCCGCTGGCGTAGGAGCCGAACAGCTCCACCTTGCGCAGGGGATATTCCCGGGCAGCAATCAAAACGCCATCCGCAATCTTCTCCACCGTCAGCAACGACCATCGCTCCTTTCTGTCACCGTTTCACAGGTAGTATATCCTTTTTCCGCGCTCTCGTCAAACAATCTTATTCGACACCCTTTTCCGCGAACAGCGCCTTCATGGCGGCCCAGGTCATATACAAATCCGCCTTGGCGATGACCTCGAAGGGGGCGTGCATGCTCAGCACGGGCACCCCGGCGTCGATGGTGTCGATGTCCCGCTGGGCGGTGTATTTGGCGACGGTGCCGCCGCCGCCCTGGTCCACCTTGCCCAGCTCACCCATCTGCCAGGCCACCCCGGCCCCGTCCAGCAGCCGCCGGACCCGGCCCACCACCTCCGCCGAGGCGTCGTTGGAGGCGGACTTGCCCCTGGCCCCGGTGTGGCGCAGGATGCCCACGCCATGGTTCAGGCGGGCGTTGTTGCGCTTGTCGCTCACCTCGGGGAAGGTGGGGTCGAAGGCGTTGCACACATCCGCCGAGAGGCAGAAGGAATGGGCGAAGCACTCCCGCAGGGACACGCCCTGGGAGGCACACAGGTCCTCCATGAAGCGGTCAAAGGAGAGGGAGAGCATGCCCGTGACCCCCTCGGAGCCGATCTCCTCCTTGTCCACCAGGAGGCAGACGGCGGTCCTCTCCGGCGCTTCCGTCTCCAGAATCGCCATGAGCTCGGCATAGGCGCAGACCCGGTCGTCGTGCCCGTAGCCCCCTACGAGGCTGCGGTCCAGGCCGATGTCCGTCACCTCGTCGGCGGGGACGGCGCAGAGCTCGGCGGAGAGGAAGTCCGCCTCGGTGATGCCGTATTTCTCATTGAGCAGCTTCATGACATGGAGCTTCACCCGGTCGCTCCCTTTCTCCCCGTCGGGGCGGGAGGCCAGGAGGATGTTCATGCTCTCGGCGGGGACGAAGTCGGCGGCGGGCTTCTTCATCTGGTCCCCCGCCAGATGGGGCAGCAGGTCGGTGATGACGAAGCGGGGCTCCCCGGATTTGAGGCCGATGGAGACCTCCGCCTTGCTGCCGTCAGCGCGCACCACCGTGCCCACCAGGGCCAGGGGCGTCGCCAGCCACTGATATTTCTTGATGCCGCCGTAGTAGTGGGTCTTGAAATAGGCGGCCTCCCCGTCCTCATACAGGGGGTACTGCTTCAAATCCAGGCGGGGGTTGTCCACGTGGGCGGCGGCGATGTTCGCCCCCTCCCCCAGGCCCCGGGTGCCCATGACGGCGAGGGTGAGGCCCTTTTCCCGGTTCACGAAATAGAGCTTGTCCCCGGGCTTGTGGCTCTGCCCCGGCTGCCAGGGCTTAAAACCCTTTTCCTCCGCCATCTTGACGGCGCTGCGCACCGCCAGGCGCTCCGTGCGGGCCTCACTGAGCCAGGCCTTGTAGCCCTCGGCAAAGTCGTAGATGGCCGCGACCTTCCCTTCGTCCGCCGTCTCATAAACGCTTTTGCGCTCCAGGAACAGTTCTTCTCTCGTCATGCTTATTTTCCTCCCAAAACCGTCTTGATACTCTCTCTTATAATGTCCAGGCCCTCACTCAGCTCATCCTCCGTGATGGTGAGGGCGGGCATGAGCTTGAGGACGCAGTCGTTCCGCCCCGCCCGCTCGATGACGAGGCCCCGGCGGAAGCACTCCCGGGCAACAAGGCCGGACACGTCCCCCACCGCCTCGAAGTCCACGCCGTGGATGAGGCCGATGCCCCGGTGCGTGAGCCGCCCGTCCAGGGGCAGCAGCTCCTTTTCGATAAAGTCGGAGACGATGGCTCCCTTCCTTGCCACCTGGGCCTCCAAATCCACCTGCTCCCGGTACTCCAGGGCCGCCTTCGCCCCCACAAAGGCCAGCTGGTTGCCCCGGAAGGTGCCGTTGTGCTCCGCCGGGTCAAAGACATCCAGCTCCGGCCGGATGAGCAGCAGGGACATGGGGAGGCCGTAGCCGGAAATGGATTTGCTCAGCACCACAAGGTCCGGCACGATGCCCGCCCGCTCAAAGGAGAAGAAGGGGCCGGTGCGGGAGCAGCCCACCTGGATGTCGTCCACGATGAGGAGCACCCCCAGGAAGTCGCACAGGGCCCGGAGGCGGCGCAGCCACTCCGTGGGGGCCACATGGACGCCCCCCTCCGCCTGGGTGGTCTCGATGATGATGGCGGCGGGCTTCTCAACGCCGGAGTAGTTGTCCGTCATCAGCCACTCATAATAGGGGATGGTGTCGAAGTCCACCGCCCCGGGGTGGGGCAGAAAGCCGGTGAAGGGCAGGGGCACGTGGGCCCCCTGCCGGTGGTCCACCCCGCTGGTGACGGCGAGGGAGCCCAGGGTCATGCCGTGGAAGGAGCCGGTGAGGGCCAGTACCCCCGTGCGCCCGGTGACCTTCCGGGCCAGCTTGAGGGCCGCCTCCACGGCGTTGGTGCCCGTGGGGCCGCAGCTCATCAGCCGGTACTCAAGCCCCCGGGGGGCCAGCAGCTTTTCCCGGAAGGTCTCGAAGAAGGCGCTCTTGGCCCCGGTGAAAAGGTCCAGGGCGTGGGAGATGCCGTCGTTTTCCAGATACTCCAGGAGCTTCGCCTTGATGTAGTCGTTGTTGTGGCCGTAGTTCAGGGCCCCGGCGCCGTTGAAGAAATCCAGATATTCCCGCCCGTCGGCGGTGTACATCCGGGACATCTTGGCGCGGGTGAACTCCACGGGAAAGGCGCGGCTGTAGGAGCGCACGCCGGATTCCAGCTTTTCCAGGGTCTCGATGCTCATGCTTCTCTCTCCTTCATCAGCGCAAGAAAGCACTGTCGGCATTTTTCCGCGAACTCGGCCATGCTGCCGTTGTTTGCGAGGGTGACGTCACAGCGGTCCCGGAACCACTCGTCCGGGTGCTGGGCGGCGATGCGGGCCCGGGCATATTCCTCCGTGATGCCCTCCCGGGCGATGAGGCGGCGGATGCGCGCCTCCGGCGGGGCGAGGATGGCCACGGTGACGTCGCAGCGCTCCCCCAGGCCGCTCTCCAAAAGGGCGATGGCGTCGATGACCGCCAGGGGCCGCCCCTCCGCCTCCGCCTGCCGGAGCCGGCGGCGCACCTCCCTGTCCACAAAGGGGTGGGTGATGGCGTTCAGCCGCTGTAATTTCTCCGGGTCGCCAAAGACGATGGCCCCCAGCTTTTTTCGATGAAGCTCCCCGTTCTCCACCGTGCCGGGGAAGGCCGCCTCAATGGCGGAGAGCATCTCCTCCTCCGTTTTCAAAAGCCGGTGGTAGACCTCGTCGCAGTCGATGACACCGCCCCCCAGCAGCCCCACCGCCCTCAGGGCCGTGGTCTTTCCGGTGCCGGTGCCTCCGGTGATGCCGATGATAAACACAGAAAAAACCTCGCTTCTCCTCTTTGCCTTCTCCTGGGAGAAGGTGGCCCGGCAACTTCCGCCGGGTCTGCCGGGCGAGAGTTCCTTGCTCGCCCGGCTGCCCCCGAAGGGGGCGGATGAGGGAACCCCCGTCTCTCGTTTTCCCTCATCAGTCAGCTTCGCTGACAGCTTCCCCCAAGGGAAGCCGGCCGCCTGCGGCGGGATGGGGCCCCTCCCGTCTGTCGTCCTGCCTGAGCGACAGAATCTTCCCTCCAGATGCTTTTCTCAGCCGGTTCACCACCGCGCGGCCCACTCCCGTCTCCGGGGGGCAGCGGGTGAGGATGAGGTCCACCGCCTCGCTGTCCAGCGCCCGCAGTGCGTCGAAGAGGGCGGCGGCCAGGGTCTCCGGCTGTTCCGGGCGGCCATAGCTGAGCACCCGCTTCCCCGGATAGTCCCCCTCCTCCCCGTCCCAGCAGAGCACCGCCGTGCCCCCGTTGGGAAGTGAGTTTACATAATCTTTGAATGCCTCCCGTCCGGCGTCAATGAGGCGGACCTCCGCCCGGGGGGAATAGTGGCGGTACTTCATCCCCGGGGCCTTGGGGGTCTCATCGGGTTTTACGAGGCCGGGGTCCAGCTCCGTCTCGGGAATGACCTCCCGCAGCTGCTCCAGGCTCACCCCGCCGGGGCGGAGGACGCGGGGCGGGGAAACGGTGAGGTCCAGAATCGTGGACTCCACCCCCACCCGGCAGGGACCGCCCTCCAGCACCGCCTCCACCTTGCCGGAGAGGTCATGGAGGCAGTGGGCCGCCGTGGTGGTGCTGGGCTTGCCGGAGAGGTTGGCGCTGGGGGCCGCCACGGGCACCCCCGCGAGGCGCAGGAGCTCCCGGGTGAGGGGGTGGTCCGGGCAGCGCACCGCCACCGTGTCCAGCCCCGCCGTGACCGCGAGGGGCACGATTTCCCTGCGGAAGAGCACCAGGGTCAGGGGGCCGGGCCAGAACCTGTCCGTCAGGGCCCGGGCGGAATCCGGGATGTCCCGGCACCAGTCGCCGAGGGCAGAAGCCTCCGGGACGTGGAGGATAAGGGGGTTATCCTGGGGGCGACCCTTCACCTCAAAAATACGATGCACGGCGGATTCATTGAGGGCGTTTGCCCCCAGGCCGTAGACCGTCTCCGTGGGGATGGCCACGAGGCCGCCTGCCCGGAGGATTTCCGCCGCCTCGTTGAGCTCCGAAGCGGTCAGCAGTCGTGTATTCATTCCGCCGCCCCCAGCTTCTCCGCCCTGGCGGCGGTCTGGAGGGCGGTGATGAGCTCGGTAAGCTCCCCGTCCATGACGGCGTCGATCTTGTACAGCGTAAGGCCGATGCGGTGGTCCGTCACCCGGCCCTGGGGGAAATTATAGGTGCGGATGCGCTCGTTCCGCTCCCCGGTGCCCACCTGGCTCTTCCGCTCGGCGGCCACGGCGGAGCGCTGCTTCTCCTTCTCCATCTCATAGAGCCGGGAGCGGAGGATGCTGAGGGCCCGGTCCTTGTTTTTATACTGGCTGCGCTCGTCCTGGCACTCCACCACGATGCCCGTGGGCAGGTGGGTGACCCGGATGGCGGAGGAGGTCTTGTTCACCTTCTGTCCCCCCGCCCCGGAGGAGCGGAACACGTCGATGCGCAAATCGTTTTCATTCAGCTCGAATTCCACTTCCTCCAGCTCCGGGAGCACCGCCACGGTGACGGTGGAGGTGTGGATGCGGCCCTGGGTCTCCGTGTCCGGCACCCGCTGGACCCGGTGGACCCCGCTCTCGAATTTCAGGGCGGCGTAGGCCCCGGCCCCCTCCACCAGGAAGGAGACCTCCTTCACACCCCCCAGCTCCGTTTCGCTGAGATTTGACAGCTCGATGCTCCAGCCCTGTTTTTCCGCGTACATGGCGTACATGCGGTATAAGGAGTGGGCAAAGAGGGCGGCCTCGTCCCCCCCGGCCCCGGCCCGGATCTCCATGATGACGTTCCGGTCATCGTCCGGGTCCCGGGGGATGAGGAGCTCCCCAATCTCCGCCTCCAGGGCGCTCTGCCGCGCCCCGCCGGAGGACAGCTCCTCCCGGATGAGCTCCCGAAGCTCCGGGTCGCTCTCGACGGAAAGCAGCTTTTCCGCGTCGTTAAGCTCCCTTTCCAGCCTCCCCAGGGCCCGGATTTTCTCCGCCAGGGGCCGGAGCTGCTTTTGCTCCCGCGTCAGCTTCGCCAGGGTTTTCGGGTCGTTATAACAGGCGGGGTCGGCAAGTTCGGCCTCCAAAAGCCCGTATTTTTTCTCGATGGCGATGAGCTGTTCCTGCATAGAAAGTCCCTATCGGGCCTCCGTCTCCTCGGAGAGGGCGGCCCACTCCTCGTATTTTTTCTCCAGCGCGGTCTCGGAGGCCGCCTTCTCCTCAAAGAGACGGCCCAGGGCCTCATAGTCCGTGGCGTTCTCCTGGATGGCGGCGTCCAAATCCCGGAGGGCGGCCTCCAGGCCCGCGATCTCCCGCTCCAGGGCGTTCAGCTTCTTCTGGGCTGCCTTGGGGTTGGGGGCCTTTTCCCGCTTCACCGGCTCCTTCCTCTGCTGCTTCTTTTCCTCGGCGGAGCGCTTCAGCGACCCCTGGGCCAGCCGCTCCTTCCGCTCCCGGTACTCTTCATAGGGGCAGGGCCAGTCGGTGATCTTCCCCTCCGACAGCTCCCAGATGCGGGTCGCGAAGCGGGAGATGAACCAGCGGTCGTGGCTGACGAACAAAAGGGCCTCCCCGTAGTCGGCCAGGGCGTCCTCCATCCACTCCCGGGAGATGATGTCCAGGTGGTTCGTGGGCTCGTCCAGGATGAGGAAGTTCACGTCGTCCTTCATGAGGATGCACAGGCGCAGGCGGCTCAGCTCCCCGCCGGAGAGCTCCCCCACCAGCTTGAAGGCGTCCTCCCCCCGGAAGCCGAAGGCGCCCAGCCGGTCCCGGGCCTGCTGGGGGGCGCAGCCCCCCTCATAGAGCATGGTGTCCACCAGGGTCCGGTCCCGGCGCTCAAAGTGAACCTGCTGCTCCAGCATTTTTGCCTTGATGGCGGGGCCGAACCTGCTCACCCCGTGATCCGGGGCAAGCTCACCCATGAGGATGGAGAGGAAGGTGGACTTCCCCGCCCCGTTGTCCCCCAGAAGGGCGATGCGCTCTCCCCCGGCGACCCGCAGCTCCACATCGGAAAAAAGGGTGCGCTCCCCGAAGCTCTTGCTCAGCTCATGCACCACCAGGGCGTCGTCCCCCCGGAACTCCGTCTCCCCGAAGCGGGCGGTCATGCGCCGCTGGACGGTGGGCTTCTCCGCCTGCTTGAGGCGCTCGATGCGCTTTTCCATGGAGAAGGCCCGCTTGTGCAGCTTGTCCGCCCCCATGAAGGCCCAGAGGTGCAGATCGTCCGCCGCCTTCTGGAGCTGGGCAATCTGCTTCTGGTTCTTCTCGTAAGTCTTCTGCGCCTCCTCAAAGCGGCGCTGCTTCTCCTCCACGAAGAAGCTGTAATTGCCGGAATAGAGCTCGATCTTCCCCCCCACCAGCTCCGCGATGCGGCTCACCGCCCGGTCCAGGAAATACCGGTCATGGGAGATGGTGAGGACGGTGCCCTTGAAGTGGCGGAGATAGTCCTCCAGCCACTCCGTGGCGTTCATGTCCAGGTGGTTGGTGGGCTCGTCCAGAAGGAGGATGTCCGTCTCCTCCAGAAGGAGGCGGGCGAGGTTCACCCTCGTCTTCTCCCCGCCGGAGAGCTCCCTGAAGGGCCGCTCCCGCATTTCCGGGGGGATGGCGAGGCCGTTTGCCACCTTGCCGCGGCTGAAGTCCATCTCGTAGCCCCCCAGGCCCTCAAAGGCGGCCTGGAGCCGGTCGTAGGCCCCGGCGTCCACCGCTTCCCCGGCGGACATGCGTCTCTGCATTTCCTCCAGCTTGTCCTGCATGGCGTAGAGGCGGCGGTGGGCGGTTTTCAGCACGTCCTCGGTGGTGAAGCTGTCCGGGTAGCGGGGGATCTGGTCCATGATGCCCACGCGCTTTCCCGTGCCCAGCACCACATCCCCCCGGTCGGACTCCAGCTCCCCGGTGATGATGCGGAAGAGGGTGGACTTCCCCGCCCCGTTGGGGCCCAGGAGTCCCACCCGTTCCCCCTCGTAGACCTCCAAATCCACGCCCCTGAGGATGTCCCTGTCCTGCTCGAAGGCCTTCCAGACACCCTTGACGGAAATGTCGACCAAGGTTACTTCGTGCCGAAGATGCGGTCCCCCGCATCCCCCAGTCCGGGGACGATGTAGCCATGCTCATTGAGGTGGCTGTCCATGGCGGCCACATAGATGTCCACGTCCGGGTGGTCCTTCAGAACCCTGTCCGCACCCTGGGGCGCACCGATGATGCACATGAGGCGGATGTGCTGCCCGCCGTGGTTCTTGATGAAGCCGATAGCGGCGCTGGCGCTGCCGCCGGTGGCCAGCATGGGGTCCAGCACGATGATCTCCCGCTCGGCGATGTCGCCGGGGAGCTTGCAGTAATACTCCACCGGCTCCAGGGTCTGGGGGTCCCGGTAGAGGCCGATGTGCCCCACCTTGCAGCCGGGCACGAGCTGGATGATGCCGTCCACCATGCCCAGACCGGCCCGGAGGATGGGGACAATGGCCATTTTCTTCCCCGCCAGGCGGCGCACCTTCGCCGTGGCGACGGGGGTCTCCACCTCCACCTCCTCGGTGGGCATGTCCCGGGTGGCCTCAAAGCACATGAGGCCCGCGATCTCGCTGATGAGCTCCCGGAATTCCTTCACGCTGGTGTTCTTGTCCCGCAGGATGCTCAGCTTGTGCTGAATAAGGGGGTGATTGAATACGTGCAGCGTACCCATGTCGGTTTCTCCTTCTCTTTCTCAAGTTTCCTTTTCTCTTTTCAGCTTTTCCAGCCGCTCCCGCTCCGCCTGGCTGAGGCGGAGATAGTGGGGCTCCGGCTCCCCCCAGGCTTCCTTTGGCGCGGCGGCGGCGGCCAGGGCCACCCCCCAGGCGCTCTGGATGCGGATGGGCTCCGGCGCGAGGGTAAAGGGGATGCCCGCCTCGGTGAGGGCCTTCGCGGTGAGCAGGGCCCCGTCCCCCAGAAGCACCGGGGGCTCCGTCAGCTCCGGCAAGAGGTCCCCGAGGGCGATGGCCCTGTCCTCGCTGAGGCGCTCCAGCCCCTCCCCCGTGGCCCGGAAGAGGGCGTTGTAGATTTGGCTTCGCCGGGCATCCATACAGCAGCAGAGGAGGCGGGAGGCCATATGCGCCCCCTGCCGGGCCATGGCCTCCAGGGTGGAGACGCCGCAGCAGGGCTTTTCCGCGCCCCAGCTCAGGCCCTTGGCGGCGGCGACGCCGATGCGCACCCCCGTAAAGGAGCCGGGGCCGTGGGCCACGGCGATGAGGTCCATGTCCCCCACGGTGAGCCGGCAGCCCCGCAGGAGGTTTTCCGCCAGGGGGAGCAGGGTCTCCGAGTGGGTGAGGCCGCAGTTTAAGATGCTCAGGCCCTCGCAGCGCCCGTCCGCCCAGAGGGCGGCGGAGGCGGCGACGGCGGAGGATTCGATGGCGAGGATCCTCATAGCATGCCCTCAATCTCGATGCGCCGGTCATTTTCCCCCAGGCGCTCAAAGCGGAGGGTCACGGCGTCGGAGGGGATGGCGTCGGCCACCCGCTCGCTCCACTCCACGACGCAGATGCCGTTCCGGTCCAGATAATCCTCCCAGCCGATGCCGTAGAGCTCGGAGGAATCCTTGAGGCGGTACATGTCGAAGTGGAAGAGGGCCGGGTCCCCGGGGTATTCGTTCACCAGGGTGAAGGTGGGGCTGGAGACGCTCTCGGAGATGTCGAGGCCCCGGGCCATGCCCCGCACCAGGGCGGTCTTCCCCGCCCCCAGGTCCCCGTACAGGGCCACCACGGCCCCGGCCCGGAGGCACTTCGCCAGCCGCTCCCCCAGGGCCTCGGTCTCAGAAACGCTGTGGGTCTCCACGGTCATCTGCTTCACCGGCCTTTCCCTATCTTTCCAAAATAGCAGTATACCACTTGGGGCCGCGCATTTCAACATTTCCGGGGAGGAAAGCGGGGGTTGGTCCGATTTGCGCCGCAGCGCCGCACCGCGCTCTTGTCATTCCGGGGCAAAGATGCTAGAATCGGGGCATACTTTGAGGAAAAGGGGGTGCGGGCGTGGGCCGCTTCGGAAAGCTTCTCAAAAACTATCTGCGGGCCGGGGACACGCTGCTGCTCCTCCTCTGCCTCGCCGCCAGCGTCTACGGGATGGTGCTCCTGTACAGCGCGACCCGCTCCTACGGCACCGAGCGGTACATGCTGGTGCAGGGCCTGGCGCTCTTCCTGGGTCTCATCCTCTACGTCCTCTTCTCCCTCATCGACATTGACGTCATCGCCGACCGCTGGGTTCTCCTCATCGGCTTCAACCTGCTGCTGCTGGTGGCCCTGCGCCTATGGGGCGCGGAGGGGGACACGGGCAACCGGAGCTGGCTGCGCTTCGGCTTCGTGGGCATCCAGCCCTCGGAGCTGATGAAGATTACCTTCACCCTGCTGCTGGCGGGGCAGATGAACCGCCTGCGGGAGACCCGCCGGGGCATCAGCGGCGTCTTCTCCGTGCTGGAGATGACCCTGCACCTGGGCCTGATGTTCGGCCTCATCGTGGCCGTCAGCGCCGATTTGGGCAGCGCCCTGGTGTTCCTCGTCATCTTCGCGGCCATGTGCTTCGCCGGGGGGGTGAACCTCCTGTGGTTCCTGGCGGCCATCGGCCTCTGCGCCGCCGTGGCGCCCCTCCTGTGGAAGAACTTCCTCAGCGATTATCAGCGCAACCGCATCCTCGCCCCCTATTTCCCCGAGCGGGTGGACCCGGATGGGCTGGGGGTGACCTGGCAGGCAAGGCAGAGCAAGATGGCCCTCGCCTCCGGCGGCTTCACGGGCCAGGGCTTCCTCCGGGGCACCCGGGCCCAGGGGGACATGCTCCCCTTCAAGCACACGGACTTCATCTTCTCCGTGGCCGGGGAGGAGCTGGGGCTCATCGGCTGCGCTGCCATCATCGCCCTGCTGACCGTCATCATCCTGCGGGTCCTCCTGGTGGGGATGCGCTCCGGGAGCTACCGGGACATGCTGCTCTGCGCGGGCTTCGCCGGGCTCCTCACCTTCCAGACCTTCGAGAACATCGGCATGTGCGCCGGGGTGACCCCCGTCATCGGCATCACCCTCCCCTTCTTCAGCTACGGCGGCTCCTCCCTGGTGACCTGCTTCGCCGCCATGGGCATCGTCTCCGGCATCCGGCTCCGACAAAAAGGCCGGGAGGAGAGCCAGAGACTGGGATAAGAAAGAAAACAACGCCGCCGCGGGTAAAATCCCGCGGCGGCGTTCTTTTCGTTATCAGATACAGAAGCTTATAAATTCTTCACCCAAGTAGTTTCATCATCGCCAAAGAGCAGTTCTCCGAAGGGTTTCCGTTCTCCTGTGTCAAGAAAGCCCAGCTTGCTGTGCAGCGCCTTGGACGATATATTGCTCTTCTCGATATATGCGCAGATATACTCTCCGCCGTTTGCCCTCTGCGAAATGCGCTCTATTCCTTTGCGGAGCATTTTTTGTGCTATTCCGCGTCTGCGATGGTCCTCCGCAACGGCGAGATCGCCGATATACCAGTTGAGTGGGTCATTTTCATTCTGCATAAAATTGACTGCACCAACAAGTCGTTCGCAGTCGAAGGCGGCAATCGTGAACCACTTCGCATCGTCCGGTTCGGTTATCGCTTGATGCTTGAGAAACCACATCAATGTCGCCCTATTCTTCGGCAGCGGATTTTGCAGTCCATAGACTGCGAGGCGAATATGGTCGGGCTTTGGATGCAGGCGGTCATAGGCCTCATATCGGATTTCCGTTATCGTGTCAACGGAATAAATCTTCCCAGGATGGCCGTAATCGGTCACATCAAGTCCAATCTCGTTAAAACCGTACTTCTCATAATACCCGATATGGTCGGTGGAGAGATATACCGTATCATATCCCAGTTCTCCGAGAACAGAACGGGCGTGATTCAAAGCGGTCTCTCCGTATCCCTTTCCGCCGCGATAGTCGGGCTCGATAAACAGGGAGGCAATAAAAGGGGTTAATTCGGCGTGGACAGTCAGCCCGTCATGTGCAGTCAGCTGATAAAAGCCGACAATGCCCGGAGTCCCCTCATTTGGACGATGCTCCATGATGACCCAAGTCTGAGGGAGACCGTTTGCATTTATACTCTTGTCGGCTATATCGGCAAAGCGGCTGAAAACCTTATGCCACCGCTCGCTGCAATACTCCTTCACTTTATCACAGAGAATCGCATTGTCTTTTACAGAGAGAAACAGCATCAACCCGCCACCCCGCCCTCTGCCAATTCCTTGACATAGACGCTCTGCTGATTGGCGGCCTTGATGGCGCCGGCTTTCACATATCCGCGCTCAGTATAGAACTCCTTCGCGCTTTCCGTGGTCAGAATCGCCTGTGAAAGGCCGCTTTCAAGAAAGTGCTTCTCCGTAAGCGCCAAGAGCTGCGTGCCGATACCCATGCCGCGGTGCTTCTCATCAACCCAAAATTCCCGTATGAAGCCCAGTCTCTGCGTGAAAAACCAATTTGACAGTTCAATCTCAGTAAATTGCAGAAAGCCAATTGCCCGGTCGTCCTCAAGCACAAGGTATGCCCTGTTCTCTCCGCCGTTCATTTCCTTCCAGAGCCCGTCCCAGTCTGTGACGGTGATTTCAAGCTCGTCAAAATACGTTTGAAAAGCGGCCTGAAACAAGGGCTCCGAGAAGTCGTCCGTCAGTCTGATTTGTCTTTCCATAAATGCTCCTTCATGCAGCCAAAGAAAAAAGTGTTCCCGATAACGAGAACACTTGGATTTCATTCTGCCTTTTCAGCCGTTGGCTGCACGAAGCTGTAAAAAGTGAATGATATTCTCATCTCGGGTTTTCAGTTTTTTCATATCATTCACCTGCCTTTCAATTTGCATGCCGATTGTATCATCCGGCAATTCGTCTGTCAATTGTCTAATACTACTTTTCCTGAAAGATTCCGGCCCACACATAAAACGCCGCCGCGGGCAAACGCCCGCGGCGATATTCTTTGCGTGTGAAATTGGCCTCGCAGAGTTCGCGTCCGCAGACGCGAATAAAAACCGGGACATTTTTCGCGGGGACATGTGCCTCGCGAAAAATACCTCTCGCGGAGCGCGCGTGCTCGTCAGCACAAGCTCCATATCCTGAGCTTTGCCCCAAAGGGCAAAGCTCAGTCATTCCGCTGTGCCTCCTCTTTCAAAAATGAAGCCATAGCTTCATTTTTGAGAAGGACGTTTTGGCGGAATCATTCGGTTGTTGCCGCCTTGCGGCGACAACCGACATTTCGCCAAATTAGGACGCGCGGAGCGCATCCTTCTCAACGGACAATCCAGCGAAGCGATTGTCCGTTGAATATCACTCCGCCTTCTTCGTGCGCTTGGCGGCCTTGGCGGCCTCCTCAGCGGCCTTCCTGGCCTCCTCGTCGGCGGCGGCGATCTTGTCCTCGTCCACCAGGGCGATGATGGCCATCTCGGCGGCGTCACCCCGACGGGTGCCGAGGCGCAGGATGCGGGTGTAACCGCCGTTGCGGTCGGCATAGATGGGGGCAAGGGTCTTGAACACGCGGTGGACCGCGTCTTCCTTGGTCATGAAGGCCAGGGCCTGGCGATAGGAAGCCAGGGTGTTCTTCTTGCCCAGGGTTATCATCTTCTCGGCCAGCGGACGCACCGCCTTGGCACGATCAATGGTGGTTTCCAGCTTGCCGTAGGTCAGCAGATCGGTGACCTGCTGCCGCAGCATCGCCATCCGCTGATCGGTGGGTTTGCCGAGCTTGGTTTTAAGGGGCATTTTGTTTTCCTCCTCAATTATTGTCGTCGCTGGCGAGGGACAGGCCCATCATGGTCAGCTTGTGGATGACTTCCTCCAGCGACTTCCGGCCCAGGTTCCGCACCTTCATCATGTCCTCCTCCGTGCGGGAAATGAGATCCTCCACGGTGTTGATGTTGGCGCGCTTGAGGCAGTTGAAGCTGCGGACCGAGAGGTCCAGCTCCTCCACCGTCATCTCCAGCACCTTGTCCCGCTGGGTCTCCGCCTTCTCCACCACGGTGGACTTGCTGGTGAGGTTGTCGCTCAAATCGGTGAAGAGCGTGAAGTGGTCGCAGAGAATCTTCGCGCCCATGGAAATGGCATCCCGGGCGGAGATGGTGCGGTCCGTCCAGACCTCGATGGTCAGCTTATCATAGTCGGTCATGTTCCCCACGCGGGTGTTCTCCACGGAGTAGTTGACCTTCAGCACCGGGGTGTAGATGGAGTCCACGGGGATGACGCCGATGATGGTCTGGGCGGGCTTGTTGCGGTCCGCGCTGACGTAGCCCCGGCCCTTGGAAATGGTCAGCTCCATGCTGAGGCTGGCGTCCGGGCCCAGGGTGGCGATGTGCAGATCCTTGTTAAGAATCTCCACTTCCCCGTCGGTCTTGATGTCCCCCGCCGTGACCTCGCCTTCGCCGGAGGCCTCAATATAGACCGTCTTGGTGCCCTCGCAGTGCATCCTTGCGATGATGCTCTTGATGTTGAGGACAATCTCGGTGACGTCCTCCTTCACGCCGGGGATCGTAGAAAACTCGTGGGCGACGCCCGCGATTTTGATGGACGTGACCGCCGTTCCCTCCAGAGAGGAGAGCAGCATCCGCCGCAGAGAGTTGCCAAGGGTCGTGCCATAACCGCGTTCCAGCGGTTCCACCACGAACTTGCCGTAGGAATCGTCACCGGGAGTCTCGATGCATTCGATGCGCGGCTTTTCAATTTCTACCATGAAATACCCTCCAAATTCTTTCGCCCTTCCGCGCGAGGCAGCCGCCCGGAAGGGGCCGTGATCTCAGCTTACCAATATGAGGGCGTCGTGTGTGTTACTTGGAATACAGCTCGACGATGAGGTGCTCCTCGATAGGCAGATCAATGTCGCTCTTCTGAGGCACGCCCACGACCTTGGCAGTGAGCTTGTCCCGGTCGTACTCCAGCCACTGGGGGGGCTGGCGGAAGGCATTGGCCTCCACGTTCTGCTTGATCTTTTCGAGATCCCGGCTCCGGTCGGAGACGCCGATCACCATGCCCGGCTTCACCAGGAAGCTGGGGATGTTGACCTTGCGGCCGTTGACCGTGAAGTGGGCATGGGTCACCAGCTGCCGCGCCTCGGGGCGGGACATGGCGAAGCCCAGACGGTAGATGACGTTGTCGAGACGGCTCTCGCAGAGGGCGAGCAGGTTTTCACCCGTCTGGCCCTTGCGCTGCACGGCCATCTCATAATACTTGTGGAACTGGCCCTCCAGCAGGCCATAGTAGCGCTTGGCCTTCTGCTTCTCCCGGAGCTGCTGGCCATACTCGGAGACCTTGCTGCGGCCCTGGCCGTGCATGCCGGGGGCGTAGGCCCGGCGCTCGATGGCGCACTTTTCGGTATAGCATCTGTCACCCTTCAGGAAGAGCTTCTGCCCCTCTCTGCGGCACAGACGGCAAACGGCGTCGTTATATCTTGCCATATTCGCTTTCCTCCTCAACCATCAGACGCGGCGCCGCTTCGGCGGCCGGCAGCCATTGTGGGGGATCGGGGTCACGTCCTTAATCATCTGGACCTCCAGACCGGCGGACTGGAGGGCGCGGATGGCGGCCTCGCGGCCCTGACCGGGGCCCTTGACATAGACCTCGACCTGCTTCAGCCCATGCTCCATGGCGGCGCGGGCGGCGGTCTCCGCGGCGGTCTGGGCCGCGAAGGGGGTGGACTTCCGGCTGCCCCGGAAGCCCATGCCGCCGGCAGAGGCCCAGGAGATGGCGTTGCCCTGCAGGTCGGTGATGGTGACCATGGTGTTGTTGAAGGAGGAACGGATATGCACCGCGCCCTTCTCGATGTTCTTGCGTTCACGGCGCTTCGTGCGGACACGGGCGCCCTTGGCGTTTTTCGCGCTGGCCATTGATCGTTCCCTCCTTTACTTCTTCTTGTTGGCGATGGTGCGTTTCGGACCCTTGCGGGTGCGGGCGTTGGTCTTGCTGCGCTGGCCGCGCACGGGGAGACCCCGGCGATGCCTGAGGCCGCGGTAAGAGCCGATCTCCGTCAGCCGCTTGATGTCCAGAGCGACGCTGCGGCGCAGGTCGCCTTCCACCACGTAATTCTTATCGATGCAGTCGCGAAGCGCGGCTTCCTGCTGCTCGGTCAGATCCTTGACCCGGATATCGGGGTTGATGCCCGTAGCCTTCAGAATGTCGCTCGCGCTCTTTCTGCCAATGCCGTAGACATAGGTGAGTCCGATCTCAATGCGCTTGTCCTTGGGCAAATCCACACCGGCGATACGTGCCATATTTGTCAATCAATCCTTTCTGCGAAACTTGGCTCTCTCAGCCCTGTCTCTGCTTATGCTTGGGATTCTCACAAATCACCATGACTCTGCCCTTGCGCTTGATGACCTTGCATTTCTCGCACATGGGCTTGACGGAAGGCCTGACTTTCATTCCTGTACCTCCTATGATCCTATTTGCTTCGCCACGTGATCCTGCCGCGGGTCAGATCGTAGGGTGACATCTGTACCGTGACTTTATCGCCGGGCAGTATGCGGATGAAATTCATCCGAAGCTTACCGGAAATATGGGCGAGAATGGTGTGCCCATTGCCGATATCGACGGTAAACATCGTGTTGGGCAGGGATTCAACAACCGTACCCTCCAGTTCGATGGCGTCGTCTTTCGCCAAATTTGGTCCCTCCTGATCTCAGTCTTGCTGTGACCGGGCCCAGGCCAGCGCCCGCCGCAGGGCGGCGTCGGTGGGCTCCGGAGACAGTCTCCCGCGGACGTCCTCCCAGAGGCTGTCCGGCAGGAACATCACGTGCTTCCTGTTTTTTCGCTTGGGTCGGCTGAGCTTCCTCAGCTTCCCGTCCGCCAGAAGCAGCCGCTCCCCCTCCTCCCGGAGGACGAGGCAAAGGGCGCCTCTGTCGTGCCCCGCCGTGACGAGGGCCAGCCCGATGGAATCAAACATCGAAGCCGTCTCCCGCCGTGGGCGTCAGTATCTCGGGATCGCTCTGGGTGATGAGGACGGTGTTTTCATAGTGGGCGGCGGGTTTCCCGTCCAGGGTGATGACCGTCCAGTCATCCGGGAGCACACGGATCTCCACGCCGCCCATGTTCACCATGGGCTCAATGGCGAGGGTCATCCCCGGCATCAGCCGGGGCCCGTGTCCGGGCTTGCCGAAATTCGGCACCTCGGGGTCCTCATGGAGCTTTGCGCCCACGCCGTGCCCCACATAATCCCGCACCACCGAGAAGCCCTGCGCCTCCACATATTCCTGGATGGCATGGCCGATATCGGAGATACGGTAACCGGGGCGGGCGAAGCGGAGCCCTTCAAAAAAGCTCTCCCGCGTGACCCGGATGAGCCGCCGGACCTCTTCCGACGTCTCCCCCGCCACATAAGTGGCCGCGCAGTCGCCGTGGAAGCCGCCGATGAAGGCGCCCACGTCGATGCTCACCTCGTCGCCCTCGCGTATCTTCCGGGAGCCGGGGATCCCGTGGATCACCTGCTCGTTGATGGAGATGCACACGCTGGCGGGGTAGCCGCTGTAATGGAGGAAGGAGGGCGTCGCGCCCTGACTGACAATGAAGTCGTGGACCGCTTTGTCGATGGCTTTCGTCGATACGCCGGGCTTTACCATTTCCCCTGCAAGCGCACGGGCAGCCGCGGTAATTTTTCCGGCCTTGCGCATCGCATCAACGTCACGGCCTGTTTTCAGGGAGATCAATGCAGCCCCTCCAGAAGCTTCACGAGCTTTTCGGAGGTTTCATCCACGCCGGCGGTGCCGTCCACCCGGAGGAGCTTGCCCTGGGCTTCATAGTAACCCAGGATGGGCTCCGTCTGGGCGTGGTACACGCCGAGGCGCTGACGCACAGTTTCAGGCCGGTCGTCATCCCGGACGACGAGGGGCTCTCCGCAGTTGTCGCAGATGCCCTCCGCCTTGGGAGGATTGGCCTTGACATGGTAGGTGGCGCCGCACTTCAGGCAGGTGCGGCGGCCGCTCATGCGCTCCTCGATGGCGTCGTCGCTGACTTCGAGGCTGATGGCGGCGTCGATCTGAACGCCCAGCTCATCCAGTATCTTCGCCTGGGCGACGGTGCGGGGCACCCCGTCCAGGATGCAGCCCGCGCCGAGATCGTGGGTCTCCAGATAGTCCTTCACGATGCCGATGATGACATCGTCCGGCACCAGCTCACCCTTGTCCATGTAGCTCTTCGCGCTGAGACCCACGGGGGTCTGCTCGGCGATGGCCGCGCGGAGGATGTTGCCGGTGGAGAGGGTCGTCACGCCCAGCTTCCCGCTGAGCACGGCAGCCTGGGTGCCTTTTCCGGCGCCCGGAGGTCCCAACATGATGATATTCATCCGGTTTCTCCTTAATCCAGGAAGCCCTTGTAGTGCCGCATGAGCATCTGGTTCTCCAGCCCCTGCACGATCTCGATGGCGACGCCCACCGCGATGATGATGGAGGTGCCGCCCAGGGAGATGCCGGCGGACTTGGTCGCGCCGGAGAAGGCGATGGGCAGCGCGGCGACGATGCCCAGGTAGAGGGAGCCGAAGAGCGTGACGCGGTTCAGGACCTTGCTGATGAACTCGGTGGTGGGCCGGCCCGGCCGGAAGCCGGGGATATACCCGCCGTTCTTCTTGAGGTTATTGGAGACCTCGATGGGGTTGAACTGAATGGTGGCGTAGAAATAACCGAAGGCGATGATCAGCAGGAAATAGATAATCATATAGGGGATGCCGTCGGTATCGAAGAAATTCAGGAACTTCTCCCCGAAGGAGCCCGCCGCCGGGGTGCGGAGGAAGGCGGCGATGGTGGCCGGCAGGGAGGCGATGGTGGAGGCGAAGATGACGGGCATGACGCCGGACATGTTCACCTTCATGGGAAGGTAGGTGCTCTGCCCGCCGTACATCCGGCGGCCGACCACCCGCTTGGCATACTGCACGGGGATGCGCCGCTCGGCATTGGAGACGAAGACGATGAGCACGATGATGACGAGAACGCCCACCACGATGCCGATGAAGGCAATCACGCTGAGGCTCCCGGCGAAGAGGTTGCGCACAAGGCGGGTGGCGGCGGAGGGCAGCCGGGAGATGATGCTGGTGAAGAGGATGAGGGAGATGCCGTTCCCGATGCCGAATTCCGTGATCTGCTCGCCCAGCCACATGAGGAGCGCAGCCCCGCCGCAGAAGGTCATGATGATGACCACGGCGGCCCAGAAGGTGGAGCCGCTGGCGGTCAGCAGACCGTTGGTGCGGATGAGCATATAGTACCCGGTGCCGGTGATGAGGCCGATGGCCACGGTGGCATAGCGGGTGATGGAGCTGATCTTGCGCCGGCCCTCCTCGCCGCCCTCCTTGCTGAGACGCTCAAGGGCGGGGATGGCCACGCAGAGCAGCTGGATGATGATGCTCGCGTTGATATACGGCTGGATGCTCAGCGCGAAGATGGTGGCCGTGCTGAAGGCGTTGCCGGACATCATGTTGTAAAGGCCCAGCACCGTGTTCTGCAGGCTGTTGAAGTAGTTGGCCAGCAGGTTGCTGTCGATGAAGGGCACCGGGACGGCGTTGCCGATCCGGTACAGGAGGAGGATGAAGAGGGTGAAGAGGATCTTCTTGCGCAGCTCTTCTATCTTCCAGGCATTGCGAAAGACCTGAAACACTTATACCACCTCGGTCTTTCCGCCGGCCGCCTCAATTTTCTGCTTCGCAGTTTCGGAGAAAGCGGCGGCGTTGACCGTGAGCTTTTTGGTCAGTTCGCCATTGCCGAGAATCTTGACGCCATAGGTGCACTTGCTGAGGATGCCGGCAGCCAGCAACGCCTGAGCATCCACCACAGCACCGTCGTCGAACCTGTTGAGGGCGGAAACGTTGACCGCCTCCAGGGGCTTTGCGAAAATGTTGTTGAAGCCGCGCTTGGGGATGCGCCGGGCCAGCGGCATCTGGCCGCCTTCGAAACCGACGCGGACGCCGCCGCCGCTGCGGGCCTTCTGGCCCTTGTGGCCCCGACCGGCGGTCTTGCCGTTGCCGGTGCCGATGCCGCGGCCCTTGCGCTTGGCCTCCTTGACGGAGCCGGCCGCAGGACTGAGTTCGCTGATCTTCATTTCGGTCCCTCCCTTATTCTTCCGTGACGCTGAGCAGGTAGCCGATCTGGGCGATCTTGCCCCGGGTCTGCTCGTTGTCGGGCTGCACGGTCTCGTTGCCGATCTTCCGCAGCCCCAGAGAGTGCGCCGTCGCGATGTGCTTATCCAGTCTGCCGTTGAGGCTCTTGACGAGCTTGATTTTCAGATTCGCCATTTGTCAGCCCTCCTCAACCCAGGATTTCTTCCGCGGTCTTCCCGCGGATCTTGCCGACCTGCTCCGCGTTGCGGAGGCTCCGGAGGCCCTGCATGGTGGCGGCCACCACGTTGTTGGGGTTGTTGGAGCGCAGGCACTTGGTACGGATATCCTTGATGCCGGCCGCTTCCACCACGGCGCGGACAGCGCCGCCGGCGATGACGCCGGTGCCCTCGGGGGCGGGCTTCAGCAGGACCCGGCCGGCGCCGAAAGCGCCGGTGATTTCGTGGGGGATGGTGCTCCCGGAAAGGGTGATGGTGACGAGGTTCTTCTTCGCGTCCTCAATGCCCTTGCGGATGGCCTCGGAGACCTCGGAAGCCTTGCCGTGGCCGCAGCCCACGCGGCCCTTTTCGTCGCCCACGACGCAGAGGGCGCTGAACTTCATGACGCGGCCGCCCTTGACGGTCTTGGAGACGCGGTTCAGGGAAACGACCTTTTCCACGAATTCAGACTGCGCTTCCTCGCGGGGCGCTCTGTTGTTATTGTAAGCCATTTTCCTACTCCTTCCGTCAGAACTGGAGGCCGCCCTCGCGGGCGCCTTCGGCCAGGGCCTGCACGCGGCCCGTGTAGACGTAGCCGCCGCGGTCGAACACGACTTCCTCGATGCCCTTGGCCTTCGCCCGCTCGGCGACGGTCCGGCCCACCTTCTTGGCGGCCTCGGCGTTGCCGCCGTAGCCGAAGTCCTTCTCCACGCTGGAGGCGGACACGAGGGTGACGCCGCTCACGTCGTCGATGACCTGGGCATAGATGTGGCTCAGGCTGCGGAAGACGCAGAGGCGGGGACGCTCAGGCGTACCGGAAATCTTCGCCCGGACGCGCTTGTGGCGCTTCATGCGCTGCGCTTTGGTATCAGGTCTTTTAATCATCTCAGGTACACCTCCTTATTACTTGCCCGTCTTGCCTTCCTTGCGGCGGATGGTCTCTTCGGCATACTTGATGCCCTTGCCCTTGTAGGGCTCGGGGGGACGCTTCTTGCGCACGTCCGCCGCGAACTGACCGACCTGCTGCTTGTCGGGCCCGTGGATGATGATGCGGTTGGCATCGGGCACGTCGATGGTGATGCCGGGGACCTCGTCCACGGTGACCTGGTGGGAATAGCCGAGGTTCATGATGAGCTGCTTGCCGGTCTTCTGGGCACGGTAGCCCACGCCGTTGATCTGCAGCTCCTTGCTGAACTCCTGGGTCACGCCCACGACCATGTTGTTCACAAGGCTGCGGGTGAGGCCGTGGAGGGAGCGGTTGGCGGGCTCGTCGTCGGGGCGCTTGATATGGATAACGCTGCCCTCGACCTCGACGGTCATGTTGGGATGGACATCCAGCTCCAGGGCGCCCTTGGGGCCCTTGACGGCCACATGCCGGCCTTCCACCTTGACGGTGACCCCGGCGGGGATGACGATGGGTTCTCTTCCGATTCTGCTCATCTTCTCTGCCCTCCCTTACCACACGAACGCCAGGACTTCGCCGCCGACATGGGCCTCGCGGGCCTTCTTGTCGGTCATGATGCCCTTGGAGGTGGAGATGATGGCGATGCCCAGGCCCTTGAGGACCCGGGGAAGCTCATCGGCCCCGGCATAGACCCGCAGGCCGGGCTTGGAGACCCGGCGGAGGCCCTGGATGACCTTCTCCTTGCCGGCGTTGTACTTCAGGGCGATGCGGATGATGCCCTGGGTGCCGTCGTCCACGATCTGATAATTCTTGATATAACCCTCTGCCAGCAGAATCTCCGCGATGGCCTTCTTCATGTTGGAAGCGGGGACATCCACGGTGTCGTGCTTGGCGGAATTGGCGTTGCGGATGCGGGTGAGCATATCCGCAATGGGATCCGTGATCTGCATAGTGGGGATTTCCTCCTTTTTAGGTTACAGGCCTTCGGCCTGTTCAAACGGCAGGTATCAGCCGAATGGCTGACCTATGCCGTCCGTTGGCGCGGGTTACGGTCGCCTCCGCTGAGGAGAAGGCATCTCGCCCTCGTCCTGCCTCGCAGAGTTCGCGCTCGCAAGCGCGAAAGAAATCGGAATCATTTTTGGCGGAATTCACTTCTGCCAAAAATACCTCTCACGGAGCGGACTGTGCGAGCGGAGCGAGTGCGGGGAGCGGAGTGCGAACCCTCTCCAATCGGAGCCCAGCGAAGCGGGTCCGATTGGAAGAAAACTTACCAGCTGGCCTTCTTGACGCCGGGGATCTGGCCCTTGTAGGCCAGTTCACGGAAGCAGATGCGGCAGATGCCGTAATTGCGCAGATACGCATGGGGGCGGCCGCAGATCTTGCAGCGGTTGTAGCGCCGGGTGGAGAACTTCGCGGGCGCCTGCTGCTTCAGTTTCATGGAAAGCTTAGCCATAGTTCAGTTCCTCCCTCAGGCCTGGCCCGCGAAGGGGGCACCCAGCAGCTTCAGCAGCTCACGGGCCTCCTCGTCGGTCCTGGCGGTGGTGACCATGATGATGTCCATGCCCCGGATCTTGTCAATCTTGTCATACTCAATCTCGGGGAAGATCAGCTGCTCCTTGATGCCCAGGGCATAGTTGCCGCGGCCGTCGAAGGAGTTGGGGTTGATGCCGCGGAAGTCGCGGACACGGGGCAGGGCCACGTTCAGGAGACGGTCCATGAACTCCCACATGCGGTCCGCGCGGAGGGTGACCTTCACGCCGACGCTCATGCCCTCACGCACCTTGAAGTTGGCGACGCTCTTGCGGGCCTTGGTGACCACGGCCTTCTGGCCGGTGATGGCGGTGATGTCGTTCACCACGGCCTCCAGGGCCTTGGCGTTGTCCCGGCAGTCGCCGCAGCCGCAGTTGACCACGATCTTCTCCAGGCGGGGGATCTGCATGGGGCTCTTGTACTCAAATTTCTTCATGAGGGCGGGCGCGACTTCCGCCTGGTACTTGTCTTTCAGTCTGGGCATATCGTCTTACCTCCCTCAGATGATCTCGCCGCACTTGCGGCAGACCCGGCTCTTGGAGCCGTCGTCCAGGATGCGGTAGGCGGGGCGGGTGGGCTTACTGCACTTGGGGCAGACCAGCATGACCTTGGAGGCGTAGATGGGGGTCTCCATCTTGATGATGCCGCCTTCCTCGTTCTGCTTGCGGGGCTTGCGGTGCTTCATGGCGACGCTGACGCCCTCCACGATGACCTTGCCGCCCTTGGGGTCCGCCTTGAGGACCTTCCCCTGCTTGCCTTTGTCCTTGCCGGACAGAACGACCACGTTATCGCCTTTTTTAACGTTCATTTCTCTGGCCCCCCTTAAATCACTTCGGGCGCCAAGGACAGGATCTTCATGTAGTCCTTGTCCCGCAGCTCGCGGGCCACAGGCCCAAAGATACGGGTGCCCTTGGGGTTGGTGTCGCCGGACAGGAGCACGGCGGCGTTCTCATCGAACCGCACATAGGTCCCGTCGGCGCGGCGCACGCCCTTGGCGGTGCGGACGATGACGGCCTTGACCACGTCGCCCTTCTTCACGCTGCCGCCGGGCTGGGCCTTGCGGACGGAGGCGACGATAACATCGCCGATATTGCCGAATTTGCGCTTGGAGCCGCCCAGAACACGGATGCACTTCAGCTCCTTGGCGCCGGTGTTGTCGGCCACCTTCAGATAGGATTCAGCCTGAATCATTGTTCTGCGGCCTCCTTACTTCGCTTTTTCGATGATCTCAACGAGGCGCCAGCGCTTCTCCTTGGACAGGGGGCGGGTCTCCATGACCCGGACCCGGTCGCCGATGCCGCACTCGTTGTTCTCGTCATGCGCCTTGAGCTTGTAGGTGCGCTTGACGATCTTCTTGTAAAGAGGATGGGCAACGCGATCCTCGATGGCGACCACGATGGTCTTGTCCATTTTGTCGGAGACCACGCGGCCGACTCTGGTCTTGCGGGCAGTCGTTCTAACTTCGCTCATCTTCGTCCCTCCTCCTTACTTCTCAAGCTCTTTTTCGCGGAGAACGGTCTTGACGCGGGCGATGTCCCGCTTGACCTCCGCCAGCTTCAGGGGGTTGTCGAGCTGATTCGTCGCGTGCTGCATGCGAAGCATGAACAGGTCCTTCTTCAGGTCCGTGAGCTTCGCGCTGAGCTCGTCGGCGGAAAGGTTGCGGATCTCATTAGCCTTCATTCTTCAGCACCACCTTCAGCTTCTTCGCGCCTTACGACCTTCGTCTTGATGGGGAGCTTGTGGCTCGCCAGACGCAGGGCCTCGCGCGCGGCGTCCTCGGAGACGCCGGCAATCTCGAACATCACCCGACCGGGCTTCACCACGGCCACCCAGTACTCGGGAGAGCCCTTGCCGGAGCCCATACGGGTCTCGGCGGGCTTCTGGGTCACGGGCTTGTCCGGGAAAATCTTGATCCAGACCTGGCCGCCGCGCTTGGTGTAGCGGGTCATGGCCACACGGGCCGCCTCAATCTGGTTGCTGGTAATCCAGCTGGGCTCCAGCGCCACGAGGCCGAATTCACCGTAGGTCACGGTGTTGCCCCGGGTCGCCTTGCCGGTCATCCTGCCGCGCTGCTGGCGGCGGTATTTCACACGTTTGGGGATCAGCATCTCAGTCAGCTCCTCCTTCCCTGGGGGCGCCGCTCTGGCCGCTGGGCCGATTGCCGCCCTGTGCCCCGTTGCTGTTCATGGGGCGGGTGCCGCCCTGCTGGGGCCGGCTGCCGTAGCCGCCGCCCTGGGGCCGGCTGCCATAACCGCCGCCCTGGGGCCGGCTGCCGTAACCGCCGCCCTGGGGCCGGCTGCCATAGCCGCCCTGGCGATTGCCGCCCTGGCCGCCGCGATAGCCGCCCTGGCCGCCCTGCCGGTTGCCGCCCTGACGGCGGTCCCGCCGGTCGCGCCGGTCGGCGCGGGTGGTGTCCATGGTGCGGGGGGTGGTGCGGAGGGTCTGGGAGATGACCTCGCCCTTGTAAATCCAAACCTTGACGCCGATGCGGCCATAGGTGGTGGCAGCCTCGGCAAAGCCGTAGTCGATGTCGGCCCGGAGGGTCTGCAGGGGCACGGTGCCCTCATGGGCGGTCTCGCTGCGGGCGATTTCGGCGCCGCCGAGACGGCCGCCGCACATGACCTTGATGCCCCGGACGCCGGCGCGCATGGCGCGGCCGATGGCGTTCTTCATGGCCCGGCGGAAGCCGATGCGCTTCTCCAGCTGCTGGGCGATGTTCTCCGCCACCAGCTGAGCGCTGGTATCGGGGCTCTTCACCTCAACGATGCTGAGGGCGACGGGCTTGCCCAGCTTCTGCTCCATGGTGAGGCGGAGCTTCTCGATCTCCGCGCCGCCCTTGCCGATGACGACGCCGGGCCGGGAGCAGTGGATATAGATGCGGACCTTGGCGCTGTCCCGCTCGATCTCAATCTTGGGGATACCGGCGCTGTAAAGGGTCTTCTTGAGGTATTTGCGGATGTTATAGTCTTCGACGATCAGGTCGCCGACCTTCTCGTTCCTGGCGTACCAGCGGGAATCCCAGTCCTTGATGACGCCGACGCGCAGCCCGTGGGGATTAACTTTCTGTCCCATACCTTACTCCTTTTCCTTCACAACGACGGTGATGTGCGACGTTCTCTTGAGGATCCTGGCGTAGCCGCCCCGGGCCCGGGGCATGCCCCGCTTCAGGATGGGGCCGGGATTGGCGTAGGTCTCGGAGACGTACAGCGCATCGGGGTTCATCTCGTGGTTGTTTTCCGCGTTGGCGCAGGCGCTCCTCAGCAGCTTCAGGAGCAGCGGAGAGGCGGCCTTGGGGGTCTGCATGAGGATGGCCTCGGCGGCCTTGGCATCCTTGCCGCGGATGAGGTCGCAGACGATCTTCACCTTGCGGGGGGAGATACGGGCATAACGCAGGATGGCTCTTGCTTCTTTGGCTTCCATACTCTTCGCTTGCCTCCTTTACTTGGAACCCGCCGTCTTGCTCCCGGCATGGCCGCGGAACGTGCGGGTGGGGGCGAACTCGCCCAGCTTGTGGCCGACCATATCCTCGGTGATATACACCGGAACGTGGCGGCGGCCGTCGTGCACGGCGATGGTGTGACCCACGAAGGAGGGGAAGATGGTGGACGCGCGGGACCAGGTCTTCAGGACCTTCTTCTCGCCGGTCTTGTTCATTTCGGTGACCCGCTTCAGCAGCTCAGGGGCTACGAAGGGGCCCTTCTTGATACTTCTGCTCATTTAATCCTGTCCCTCCTTACTTGGCGTTTCTGTGCTTGACGATGAACTTCTCGGTGCGGGCCTTGGTCTTCCGGGTCTTATAACCCAGGGTCGGCTTGCCCCAAGGTGTCACCGGGCCGGGACGGCCGATGGGGGACTTGCCTTCGCCGCCGCCGTGGGGGTGGTCCACCGGGTTCATGACGCTGCCGCGGACGGTGGGGCGCCAGCCCATGTGGCGCTTGCGGCCGGCGGAGCCGATCTTCACGTTCTCATGATCCAGGTTGCTGACCTGCCCGATGGTGGCCTGGCAGCTGAGGCGGACATAGCGGACTTCGCCGCTGGGGAGACGGACCTGGGCCAGCTTAGCCTCCTTGGCCATGAGCTGGGCATAGGTGCCGGCGGAGCGGACGAGCTGGCCGCCCTTGCCGGGGTTCAGCTCCACGTTGTGGATGATGGTGCCCACGGGAATCTTCTCGATGGGGAGGGTGTTGCCGGGCTTGATGTCGGCACTCTCGGAGGAGATGATTTTGTCCCCGGCCTTCAGGCCGTCGGGCGCGAGGATGTATCTCTTCTCCCCGTCCTCATACTGCACGAGGGCGATATAGGCGGTGCGGTTGGGGTCATACTCCAGGCGAAGGACGGTGGCTTCCATGTCCCTCTTGTCCCGGCGGAAGTCGATGATGCGGTACTTCCGGCGGTTGCCGCCGCCGCGATGGCGGACGGTGATGTGGCCGTAGCTGTTGCGGCCGGCGTGCTTCTTCAGGACCTCGGTGAGGCTCCGCTCGGGGTTGGCCTTCTTGTCGATGCCGTCGAAGCCGGAGACCGTCATGTGCCGGCGGGCCGGGCTGGTGGGATTAAAGGATTTGATAGACATTGATTACACCATCCCTTCAAAGAGCTCGATGGTCTTGGAATCCTCGGTGAGGCGGACGACGGCCTTCTTGGTGGAGGCGGTGTAGCCCGCGGGGTAGGCGCCGTTGCGGCGCTTCTTGCCCTTCACGTTGAGGGTGGTGACCTTCGCGACCTTCACGCCGAAGGCCTCCTCGACGGCCTTGCGAATCTCAATCTTGTTGGCGTCCCGGGCGACCTGGAAGGCATACTTCTTCAGGTCTCCCTGCTCCATGGACTGCTCGGTGATGATGGGCTTAATGATGATGTCGTAAGCGGTTTTCATCAGGCATATACCTCCTCGACGACCTTCAGCGCCTTCTCGTCGATGATGAAGCACTTGCAGTCCATCACATCATACGCGCTGAGGATGACGGAGCAGATCTCCCTGCCGTTCTCATCGACGGCCTTGCGGGCGATGGTGGTCTTGACGCCGGGGATGTTCCGGGCGCTCTTCACCACGTTCTCCCGCACCTCGGGGGTGACGATGAGGGCCTTGCCCTCGGCGCCCACGGCGCTGAGGAACTTCGCGAAATCCTTCGTCTTGATGCTGTCCATGCTCAGGTCGTCCACCACGATGACCTGCCCCTCGGCGGCCTTGGCGCTCAGGGCGCTGACCAGGGCCAGGCGCCGCACCTTGCGGTTGAGGGAGTAGCGGTAGCTCCGGGGCTTGGGGGCGAAGGCGACGCCGCCGTGGGTCCACACGGGGCTGCCCTTGTAGCCGGCGCGGGCGCGGCCGGTGCCCTTCTGGCGCCAGGGCTTCTTGGTGGAGTAGCTCACCTCACCCTTGGTCAGGGCGCTCTGGGTGCCCTGCCGCCGGTTGGCGAGATAGTTCTTCACGGACTCGTGCAGAACGCTGCCGTTGGGCTCCACGCCGAAAACGGCCTCAGAGAGTTCGACCTCGCCGACGTTCTGGCCGGCCATGTTATACTTTTTCGCAACAGGCATCTCACTCTCTCCTTTCTTATGCGTTTCTGGCGGACCGCTTCTGCGGGTTGGTGCTCACGCGAGAGGAAGCGGCGTGCCTGATGCGGAACTTCTTGACCGTGCTGCGCAGGGTGACGATCCCCTCGTTGGGGCCGGGCACCGCGCCCTTGACGGCGATGAGGTTCAGCTCGGGGTCCACCTGGACGATCTCCAGGTTCTGGACGGTGACCTGCTCCACACCCAGCTGACCGGCGCCGATCTTGCCGGGGAAGATCTTGCTGGGGCTGGAGTTGGCGCTCATGGCGCCGGCATGGCGGTGCACAGGGCCGGTGCCGTGGGTCTCCTTGAGGCGGTGGGCGTTCCAGCGCTTGATGACGCCGGCGTAGCCCTTGCCGCGGCTGATGCCGGTGATGTCCACATGGTCGCCCTTGGCGAAGACATCGGCCTTCAGCACATCGCCCACGTTCATGTTCGCGCCGTCATCCAGCTTGAACTCCCGGAGCACCTTCATGGGCTCGACGCCGGCCTTCTTCAGGTGGCCGAGCTCGGGCTTGTTGAGTTTCTTTTCGGGCACCTTGTCGAAGCCCAGCTGGATGGCGGCATAGCCGTCCTTCTCCACCGTCTTCTTCTGGGTGACCACGCAGGGGCCGGCCTCGATCACCGTGACGGGGATCGCCTTGCCGGCTTCATCGAAAATCTGGGTCATGCCCGCTTTCTTTCCGATGATGGCCTTTTTCATGGGGTTATTTCCTCCTTACAGGTTATTGGTTGACGGTACACGGAATCGGGTTAATATTATAAGGTGTCCGCCAACATGACCCGCCGCGCTCGACGCAAGCGGCGCGGCAAGGGTGGCTTGCTCAGAACTTGTCTCAGAGCTTGATTTCGATTTCGACGCCGGCGGGGAGCTCCAGGCTCATCAGGGCCTCCACGGTCTTCTGGGAGGGGTTGTGGATGTCGATGAGGCGCTTGTGGGTCCTGCGCTCGAACTGCTCACGGCTGTCCTTATATTTGTGGACGGCCCGGAGGATGGTGACGACCTCCTTGCGGGTGGGCAGGGGGATGGGGCCGGAGACCTTCGCGTCGGTGCGCTTGGCGGTCTCGACGATCCTCTCGGCGCTCTGGTCGATGAGCTGATGGTCATAAGCCTTCAGCCGGATGCGGATCATTTTCTTCGCTGCTGCCATAGTTTGGTGTGTGCTCCTTTCGTAAGTTCACTTTTGTCCCTTACGGTGGAGAAAATTCCCGTACCCGCCGCCGTGCGTATCACTTCGTTCCCATGAAATCAGCCGGTCTCACAACCGGCTTTCATCCCTGAGCGCGACGATATACGCGCTTCAACCCTGCTTGGGGCACGGACATTTCCAGCCGCCCGATCGTCGGACATGCTCCACGGAAGTTACCTCGGCTTGCCGAGCAATCTCCCGCTTCATCGCAGTTCCCTTCGCTTCACGCAAAGGCACCACGCATTTCGCGCGGCCTACGTAGCATAACAGACCGGCCCCCCATTGTCAAGGATTTCTTTTGTAAGTTTCAGAGAAATTTTGAGTTAAATCTTGTGCAATCCGACGAAGCGGGGGTCGGGGCCAAGATATGGTGGCCCAAAGGCGGGAAAAACACGAGATACAGGGCGCGGGCGGGGGTGAACGCCTTGACTTTTCCCCGGCTTTTTGCGATAGTAACATATAAATATAGCCACCGGGCGCGAACAGCGCCGGGGGCGGGAGGTACGGGATGGACAAGGACTTGCTGCGAAATCTCCCCAACATGAACGCCCTGCTGGAGCACCCCCTGCTGCGGGGGGAGAGCCGGAGCCGGGCGAAGGCGGCGGCCCGGGAGCTGCTGGAGCGGCTGCGGGCGGAGGCCCTCGCCGGAGCGCGGGAGGCCCTCCCCTCCCCCGACGAGTGCGCGCGGCAGGTGCTGGAGGCCCTGCGGCGGGAGGACCGGCCCAGCCTTCGCCGGGTGGTGAACGCCACCGGCGTGGTGCTGCACACGAACCTGGGCCGTGCCCCCCTGGGAGAAGAGCTCTACGCCCGGGCGGAGGAGGTCTATACCGGTTACAGCAATCTGGAATACGACATCGACGCCGGGACCCGGGGCAGCCGATACGCCCATGTGGAGGAGCTCATCCGCGCCCTCACCGGGGCGGAGGCCGCCATGGCGGTGAACAACAACGCCGGGGCGGTGTTCCTCATGCTCTCCGCCCTGGCCCAGGGCCAGGGGGTGGCCATCTCCCGGGGGGAGCTGGTGGAGATTGGCGGCTCCTTCCGCATCCCGGACATCATGGCCGCCTCCGGCGCGGTGCTGACGGAGGTGGGCACCACGAACCGGACCCGGCTTTCGGACTATGAGACCGCCCTGGGGGCGGGGGCGTCCCTCCTCATGAAGGTGCACACCAGCAACTATGAGATCGTGGGCTTCACGGAGTCGGTATCCCTGGCGGCGCTGGCCTCCCTCGCCCGGCGGGAGGGCGTCCCCCTCCTCTACGACATGGGCTCCTGCTTCCTCTTCGACCCCGGGCTCCCCTGGCTGCGGGAGTGTCACACCGCCCGGGAGGGCATCGAGCAGGGGGCGGATGTCATCTGCTTCTCCGGGGACAAGCTCTTCGGCTCCGCCCAGGCGGGCATCATCGCCGGGCGGAAGGAGCTCATCACCGCCATGAAGAGGCACCCCCTGGCCCGGGTGCTGCGCCCGGACAAGCTGACCCTCCAGGCCATGGCGGAAACCCTCATGCTCTGCCGCAGCCCGGAGGAGGCCATGAACCGCGTTCCCGTGCTGCGGATGCTCTCCGAGACCGGGGAGGCGCTGCGGCAGCGGGCGGAGGCCCTGGTTTACCGCCTCCGGGAAATCCGGCCCGACTGGGCAATCGATTTGCGGGAGGTTTCGGACGAGACCGGGGGCGGGGCGCTGCCCAACGTGGCCCTGCCCGGCTGGGGGGCGGCCATCGTCCCCACGGGCCGGAGCGTGGACGCCCTGGAGGAAGCCCTCCGGCGGGGAGAGCCCTGCGTCGTGGGGCGCATTCACGAGGGGGCGCTGCTCCTCTCCGCGCGCACCCTCCTCCCCGGGGACGAGGAGCGCATCGCCGATGCCGTCTCCGCTCTCCCGAGGGCTTGACAAGCCAACGGGGAACCAATACAATGAGCAAGTGAACGCCCGGCGCTCCATACGGAGCGCCGGGCGCCGCTGTTCTGCTTACGGGCGGAAATACATGGCCTCGGTGATGGGCTTCCCATCCGCGTCCGTCAGGAAGGCCTTCACCTTCGCCGCCTCCCCCACGGTAATGGGCAGGCTCACCGCGCCGCCGGAGGGCAGCTCCCGCACCTCGGTGGAGAGCAGGCGCCCGCTCCCGTCATAATAGGCCAGGATGAGCCGGCTCCCGCTGGGCGCGTCGGCGACTTCGGCGCTGGGGGTATCGCCGGAGCTGTCCAGGCGGAGGGAGCACAGGGCGGTCCACCGGGCATGGAGCACGGTGTTTTCGGTGAGTATGCTCCCCTCCGCCGCCGCGCCCTCCTCGGTGAACCAGCCGACAAAGCTGTAATCCTCCCGGGCGGGCTGGGGCAGGGCGGGGAGACAGCCCTCGCCGTCGGTGATGGCCACCGCCGTGCTGAGGACGCCCCCTGCGGCATCCAGAGAGGCCAGATAGACGCCGGTATCCCCGCTGTTCACCGTATCCAGGGCCACTCCGGCATAGCTCACGATGCCCTCTCCAAGCTCCCAACTGACGGCGGTCTGCCCCGAAACCGGGGTGAAGATTGCCGTGCGGACAAAGGCGATGGAGGGGATGACATCCTGCATATAGGGTCCGTCCACATAGCCGGTGTTGGCCCGCCGGTCGGGGAAGGTCACCGTGCCCCGCACGGTCTCCCCCTCGGCATCCAGGAAGCGCACGGAGAAGGCGGCGGCATCGAAGCTGTCCGCGTCGTAGCCCTCGTCCCCGAAGGGCCGGAGGAGGGATTCCAGCTGCATGTACTTGCTGAACACCAGGGTCCAGGTCCCGTCCGATGCGGGGATGACGGTGACCCGGGGGGCCTCGGTGCTGAGCAGGCCGATGTTCACCGCCGTGTGGATGGGGGGCACGTTCATGGGCTTGGTCTCCGCCGGGAGGTAGCCCTCCTTCTCATAGCGCACCTTCCACCAGCCGCTGGGCACCATCCACTGATACCGCCCCTCGTCGGTGGTGCTGAGGGGGTTATACTGCCTCATGCTCTCGTTGCGGTTGGGGTCGGCCCAGACGCTGTAGCTGCCGTCCCTGCTCTCGCTGTAGTAGAGGGTGGCGGTGACGCCCTCGATGCGGTTCTCCTCCACGGCCTCGAAGACGAAGCCGGAGGGGTCCTGATAGGTGTTGAATTCCGGGCAGTTCTGCTTCAGCCGCCACTTGTAGTCCCCGAATTCGTCGATGGTGAGATACCAGTATTTCTTCTCCTCCCGGAGGCGGCGCTCGTCGTCCGCCACGTCCTTGCCGAAGCGGCGGCGAACCATGTTCTTGAAATCCTCGTCCGCCGCGGCGCGCATTTCCTTGTACTGCTCCAGCTTAATCTGGCGCTGGATGTCCAGGAAGGTGGTGTTGTAGACCTGGCGGTTGTAGTCCTTGGCATAGCCGGAGATGACGCCGTTGCCCAGGCTCCCCAGGAAGCAGACAATCTTGGTCAGGGGCGTGGGGTCCGGCACGAAGTTGGCCCCCGCGCCGATGGCGCTGATGGCGGTATCCTGGGCGTAGATATCCATGCGAAGCTCGTCGTAGTCCCGGAGCTGCTGCTCGATGGCGGCGCGGAACTTCCGGTCCTTCACGTTGTTCAGGAGATAGTACAGGCCGTTGGTGTCGTTGCCGGAGGGGCCGCCGGAGATGGAGACGGCCGCGTCCACGACCCCCAGCACGTTCATGACGTCCCCCACCTGCTTGGGGATGAACTTGGCGTTCTCCCCCACGGCATCGGCCACCTTCTTGTCGGTATAGGTCCCCTTCAGGGCGCCGACATAGAGGTCCTGGGTCAAATCCGCCCCGGTGTAGATGTAGCTGGTGACGTCATAGGTTTTCTTCGTCCAGTGGGCCGGGGGCTCGCCCTTGTCATAGAGGCCCATGAGGGACGCGCTCTCCATGAGCCGCGCCGCCTCCGCCTCGGCGATGGAGGTGCCGTTTTCCACCGCGTCCGCCACAGCGGCGGTGATGTAGGCGGTTTTGTGCATGGTGAGGGCATAGTTCCCCTGGGCGTCCGGCACGTTGTTCACCGCCATGCGGATGAGGGTGGAGCCCTGGAGCCCGTCCAGCTCCGCCCAGTACACGTCCCAGCCGGCCTCCGCCGGGTTTTTGGAGCCGTATGCCCGCTCATACTCCATCAAATCCCAAACCTCGTCCACGCTGACCTCCGGCCCCTCGTGGATTTTGAGGCGGTAGTCCTTCACATCCGCCGTGGGGGTCTTCAGGCTCACTTCATAATCCGTGGCGGTGTTCGTTGTCACCTGGAAGTCCAGGCCCATGAGCTCCTCCGGGAGGGCGGCGCTTCTCTCGCTGAGGGTCTCCTGAAGCTTCTCCTTGGTGAGGTTGGCCAGGGCGTCCACCATCTCCGTGTCGTCCGGCACCTCCCCCAGGCCGTTGGCCCGGTAGGCGGCGCTGAGCTCGCTCCGGCGGGTCTCCTCCTCATAATCCAAATCGGACTGGCCGCTTCTTTTCACCTTGTAGTCAAGCTTCATGTCCACTTGGAACTGGAACCACTCGAACCAGCCCAAATTCACATCCGTCAGCCGCCAGGTGCTGGTATGGGCGGCGGCGTTGTCCCCCACCCAGGTGAAGGAAAACACGTCGTCCCGGGCCGGAATTCCCGAGAAGAAGGTGCTGCTCTGGCTCGCGGACATCTGCCAGGTTCCGGTGAAGGCGGGGGCGGGCTGGGCTTTGCGGTGGACGATGAGGCTCACGCCCTCCACCTCGCTGCCTAAAGCGTTGTGCAGGATAAGGCTCATGTCCGAGCGTTTCCCCGGCCAAATCCAGAAGGTCTCCCCCGCCATGTCGGAGAGGTTTCGGAAATAGTAGTCGTCCGGCCGATCGTTGGGAAGCCGGTGGTTGTAGTGGGTCCAGCGCAAATCGCTGATGTACACCTGTTCGATGGCCTCGTGGATGAGGTTGAAGGCCCTGGGCTCCGTGCTCATGGTCTCCCCGTTGTAGGTGCGGGTGGCCCACAGCACATGGACGCCCGGCTTCAGGTTGTTCACCAGGCGCACCGGACGGCCGATGACGGTGCTGTTGGGATAGGCCCCCGCCGCCACGGTGAAGGTGTCCACGGCCACGCCGTTGTCCCAGATGGTGATGACGTTCTCCTCCGGGTCATCGGAGATGAAGGCCCGGACCCCCACGTTCAGGGTCCATGCCGCCTGCTGCTCCGCCGGAGCAGCCGCCAGGCCCCGGGCTGCCATCTCGTCCAGGAGGCTCACGGTGCCGGGAACGCTGAGCTGGAACATGGGAATCTCCTCGGAAAAGCTCAGCGTCCGGGTAAGGCTCCCCGCATAAGCGGGAAGCGCGCCCCTGTGGTGCACCACATCCATCTCGAAGTTAACGGCGTTGAAGCTGCCGTGGAGGGGCAGCTCGGCGGTGACGGTCACCTGCTCGGGGCGGTAATCCGCCGCGTGGGTGTAGTGACGAACCACCCACGAATAATACTGCACATGGTTCATGACGTCCGTCACAAGGCCGGCCTCCTCGCCCTCCACGGTGAAGGGCACGGAGAGCCTCTCCCCGGTTGCCGTGACGGTGTAAATCTTAAGGCATTCCAGATAATCCGCGTCCGGGGTCTCCGGGAAGCGCTTGGTGAGGGTGCCCACCATCCGCACCGTGTCCGCCGTGGTGCCCAGGGTGATGTAGTAATCAAAGAGCCAGGGGCTCAGCAGCTCTCCCCGGATGGGGGCGGCGGGCCGCATCTCCTTTTTCAGATAGACATAGCAGCCGTCCCGGAGGTTGACGGTGCGGGAGAGGATGGTCTGATAGCGGCTGGCCTCCCAGGTCTTTGCCTGGGTCAGCACCTTGTCGAATTCGCTGTCCAGGATTCGGGCCATCTCCGCCGCGTCCCGGTCCGCCACCATGAGGGTCAGAACGGTCCGGTCCCCTTTGTCCGCCTGGGGATAGCTCAGGCGCAGTTCCCCCTTGCCGCTGACATAGCAGGCCTTGCCCCGACTGTTCTGATAGATGAGGAAGCCGGTCATCTCCGAATCGTCCGCGTCCACCACCGTGGTCCGCAGCTCGCCCCCCTGATAGACGGGCTCGAACTGCGCCTGCAGGAGGCCGCCCTGGGACTTCACCTGCTTTGTCTGACTGCCGAGGGGGATATTGAGGGTGACGCCCCCCACCTGGGTGCTGCCGTAGGCATAGAGCCAGATAGCCGCCCCGCCGGTGGTGATGATGCCGTCGTGAATGGTCACCACGGTCTTTCCCGCGGCGGTGCAGGTCTCATAGGCCCCGGAGGAGGCGCCGTACTGCCTGCCATCCACGCCGATTTGATAGATGTTGAGGAAATCGGTGTTCAGCGGGACGGTGACGCTGTCCTGCTCCCCGAAGTAGGGGGTGCCGTCCTCCCAGACGGTCTGGGGGGTGGCGGCCGAGGCGCTGACGACAATCACCTGCTCCCCGCCGGGCTCCAGGGTGATGTCCGGGATGGTCTGGTCCCCGGCGGCGGTCACGGTCCGGGTGACGGTCCGCCAGCTCATGGAGCGAATCTCCACAGTGGCGGGGATATTGTCATAGCAGCGGAAAGAGAAGCTCCCCGCATCCCAGAGCTTGCCGGAGGCCGGGCGCGTAGGCTGGGCCGTGAGGGTACAGGTCTCCGTCTCGCCGCCCCGGTTCACCTCCTGGGTCAGGGTAATCACCGCGTCCCAGGGGACGAAGCCGCTGACATAGCCGCTGCTTGTGGTCTTCTGTGCCCAGATGTGGCCGGAGACGGTGCGGTAGGTAAAGGGCTTATAGGTATAGCTCAGCGCCAAATCCCCGGTGATGTTGAAGGGCGACTCCGGCGTGCCCACTTCCGGGACGCAGGCGCTGATTTCCCCCTGGGGGTCCTCATAGCTCAGGGCCACGGTGACGCTGCTGCCCCGGGGAATCTCCGCCATGGGGACGCCGGTGGCCCCCGTCACCTTGTGCTCCTGCAAATCCGGGGTGGTCACGGTCAGGGTGACCTTGGCCGGGGGATTCACGGTCCCCCCGGTAATCTCACTCACGAAGCCTTCGGTGTTCACCGTGAGGCTGCACAGCGCCAAATCCTCAAAGAAGGCGCTGATATCCTTCTCCATGCCCCGGGTGTACCGGAGGCTGGCAAGGTTGGCGGGGCCGGCCTCCACGCCGACGATGTGGCCGGAGCGGCCGCTGATTTCCCAGGTGTAATAGTCCTCGGGCACCTCCCCGATTTCCAGGCAGGTCCGGTTCTCCGCCGTGAGGACAAAGGAGCGGTCCACCGCCGACACGCCGTTTCCGTCGGGCAGGCTGCGGAAGCGGAAGGTGGCCCCCTCCAGCAGCGCGGGGATGCCGGTGAAGCAGATGGCCCCGGAGACCCGGTATTCCGACAAATCGAAGCGGAGGGTATCGCTCTCCCCGGTCTCCCCGTCGGTGAGGGTGTAGCGCAGCTCCCCCAGGGCCGCCGCGTCGGCGGGGACGGCGGCGGAAACCCGGAAGCTCCGCTTGCCGATTCGCTCCTCCGCGAGGGTCAGGGTCCGAATCGCCCCGGCGGTATCGGTGTAGTCCAGCTCCCCGGTGTGCTGCCAGGGCTCGCCGTCGGAGGCCTCAAAGATGGCGGAGACCTCCGCGCCCACCTTCACCGCCCGATAGGGCTCTCCCCCGGCGTCGGTCTTCAGCACGCTGTCCACCCCGGGGGCCTGCTCCGTGCGCAGGTAATAGGGCTCAATGTTTGCAAGCGTGAACTCCAGCGCCCCGCCGGGGCGGGTGTAGCCGTGGGTCCTGCCGCTGTTGTAAATGCGGACCCCCTCCGCCTCCAGGATCTCGCTGCGGGGAAGGCTGACGCTCCACTTCCCGCTGTCCTTGCTGTAAGTCCCCTCCCGGGTGAAGAGGACGCCCTCGTCGTTATAGAACTCAAAAAGTACAATCTGGCTCTCGGGCCAGGTCAGGTCCGGGCTCCCCCAGCCCGTGGGGAGAGCGGCGGAGAAGCGGTATATCTTGTCCTCGGTCCCCCGGAGGATATAAGCGCCGCTGTCATTCTTCCCCGCCTCCTCCCCGGCGGCATCCGTCACGATGCCTTCCGTGAGGGCGGAGGGGGCCGTATCGCTGTAATACACCTCGGCCCCTGCGGTGAGGCCCCGCAGGCCGTCCTTCCGGAAGCGGATTCCCACGGGATAGACGCCGTATTCCTGAGCGGGATTTCCCTCCCAGTCCAGCAGCGGGACCTGGAGGGTCATGTCCTCCTCCGCCGCCGTCCATTCCGATGCGTCGAAGCCGTTCACCGTCAGCTTCACCATGCCGCCCGCGTAGCTGCCGGGGCGGAGGGTGAGGGTCACGGTATCGTCATGGCTCACCACCGCGTCCCACTCCGTGAGATAGTCGTCGTATTCCACCGCAGGAGTAACCGCCGGGGCCGGGGGCAGCTCCTTATAGATGCAGTAGTAGGGGACGGGCATGTTGACCTCGACCCCGCCGGGATAGTCGTTGTCGTAATGGGCGGGGAAATACCAGCGCCCCTGGGCATTCTGCTCCAGATGGCTGTCCCTGCTGAAGAACCAGGCGGGATAGTCCCCGAAAAAGACGCTCTCATAGCTCTCCGGCTCGGGGAACTCCACCGTGTCGGGGTCCACCTTTCCCAGAGTGAGATTGCTCCACATGAGATCCATCCCCGGCACGCCCAGGGCATTTTCCTGATACACCACTTCGCGGTTTTCCTCGTCCCCGTACCAGGCGGTGTGAAAATCGAAGGTGAGCAGGCGGCAGCCCGTTTCGTCCGGCTCCGTGAGGGAGGCGCCGGGGGCATACCAGTAGACGTGGCTCTCGGTCTCCTTGTCATAGGACTGCCAGGTAAGGTTGTATTCCGCCGCGTCCTCCGGCAGGGAGAAGCCGGAAATCCGCAGGGTGACGGTCTCCACATAATCGGGGTCCCGGGCGTTTTCCGTGTAGTCGTACACGGCGAAGGTGCTGAAAAGGCCCAGGGGGGCCTGCCCGCCCACATGAATCAGGGGCAGGGTGGCATAGCGCTCGCCCTTCACCGCGATGATGAGCTCGCTGTCCTCCTCCGGCACCCGGATTTTGGCGGTGTACCAGTACAGCTCGTCGCCCCCGTCGCCGAAGACGTGCTTTTCCAAATCGGTGAGCAGGGTCACGCCCCCGATGGAGATGTCCCCGGCCGCCAGATCATCCGCGCCGTACAGGGTAAGCTCATGGACGGAGCCGCCTTCGCTGGGGCGGAAGAAGTAGGCGATGGGCGAATCCTCGCTCCAGGCGTTGAAGTGCATGGCCCGGACCATCAGCCGCCCCTTGAGGGTGTCCGGGTTCCACATGCCCATGCCGGCCCCGGTGACGGAGATGTATTCGCCGCTGGCCCAGTCGTCCATCTGGGCCGCGCCGGCATCGGTGATGCTGATGAGCTGGAGCAGCAGCTCCCCCTCGGGGTCGCTGAGGTCAAAAAGCTCCGCCGTGCCCTCCTCCGCCGGGGCCTCGCCGGAGGCAGGCAGCGGCGCAGCCCCGAAGGTCTCCGCCGCCCGGGCCGCCGGGAAGGGGGCGACGCCGAGGCAGAGTGCCAGCGCAAGCAGCAGACTGAACCATCTCTTTGCCATTGTCTTGTCCTCCATTATATTTCATTAATATTCTTTTCAAAGAATAGCCCGATAAATTGCTTTTTCCCAGCTTCTTTCTACCATATGCAGGGCCGCCTGTCAAGGGCGGAAGCGGGGATGAGGGACGATATGCAGCCGGTGGCTTTTCTGCTTCGATCAGATTCCTGCAAAGGGAATGCTTCGCTCGCTGCGGCTCGCAACCCCGCGTTGGAGCAGAGGCTTCGATTTGTGGGGTGCGCGCAAAAAGCTCCTTCCCCATTGACACAAAAGGCGCCGCTGCGTTTGCAGCGGCGCCCTTTTCACTTTGGGTTTGCCCGGTTTACTTGGTGGTAATCAGCACGGTGCGGGTACTGCTGTCGTAGTCCACGCCGTAGCCCACATAGGCCGCCAGGTCCCGGAGCTGCACATAGTTGTCGCCCCCGATGTTGTAGGCGAGGATGGAGACGGCCTTCCCGTTCACCAGCACCTGCTGATTGCTCAGCACGCAGGTATCCGAGGCGTCCTCCCCCACCACCATGTCCGTATCCAGGGGGGTGTACCCCTGCCCTGTGGTGATGGTGACGGTGCGGGTGGCGCTGTCATAACCCACGTTGTACTGCCAGGCGCTGCCGTTCAGGATGCAGGCCAGATCCCGGAGCTTGAAGTAGTTGTTCCCGTCCACGTTGTAGTGGGCGATGTCCACCACCTTCCCGTCCAGGGCCACCGGCTGGTTGGACACCATGCATTCCGGCCCGGTGGGACCCGAGATGAGGGTGCTCTTGCCGCCGTTGTACAGACCCCAGGCGCCCCGACCGCTGGCCCGGGCCGTGAGCCCGTCATTGAACCAGAAGAAGGAGGTGCTGCCGCCAAGGGAGGAGGCAATCCACTCCGTGCCGTCCAGCTCCAGGGCGTTTTTCAGGCCGTTCACGGCCCGCACCCGGAAGAAGCACTCGGTACCCTCCGGCATGTTGTAGAAGGTGAAGCTGCGGTTCCGGAAGGCTTCTGTGCCCGAGGCGACGGAGTAGATGCGGTTGCCCGCGCTGTTCTGCATGATGCCGCCGAAGAAGCCCAAATCCACATGGTTGTAGACGCTGTAAGAGGCGGCAGCGTAGCAGTTGCCCTTGGCGTTCCCCAGGTCCACGGTGCCCTGGGGCGCGTTGGTGACGGTGTAGAACTGGATGTTGCCCCCGTGGGTATAGGCAATCTGATACGCCAGGATTGGGAGATTGCCGTCGTCCTCCGGGGCGTCCCAGGTGACGGTGACATTCTGCCGACCCGGCATGGAGCCGGCGCTGACGCTGATGTTCACGTTCTTCGGCGCGGAGGGAAGATGGGCGCCGTCGGATGCCGTGGACGCGGGCACGAGGGTGCCCTGGGCCAGCGAATAGCTCACGGTGCTGCTCACCGTCTCCGTCCCGCTGACGCCCACATGGGCGGAGCTGAAGGCGGAGGCCGCCCGGCCGTTCTCCGTGAGAGTCGCGCCGGTGATGAGCTGAATCTGATGGTTCTGGCGGTTGTAGAAGCTGTAATTGCCGTAGAGACGGGTGCCGTTCAGCTCGCCGCCGGAGACCACCGGGTTGAGGGTGTAATACATGCCGCCGTTGCCGCCGTCATAGGTCGTGGGAGGCGTGGCGGTGTCCCGCAGGTCATCCTTGCAGCGGATGCCCAGGTAATCGTACATGACCTGGGCCATGCCGGGAGAGAGGACGGCCATGTTGATGGCGCTGGTATCCACGGCGCTGCCCCAGAAGGAATCCGCGCCGAAGAGGCCGTTGGCGCCGGACAGGCTTGCGCCGGTCCAGAAGGAGGGCTCACCGGCGATGGCGTTCCTGCCGGTGGAGTTGCCTGCCCAGATGGTGATGGTGCTCTCCTCAGGCCGGAAGCCCATCTCCACGTGGTAGGGCACCCACATCTCCTTGGTGCGGGGGTCGCCGTCCCACTTGGCGGGGTCCCAGCCGGGGAGCAGCTCCTCCTGCTCCCGGAACAGGATGAGGGTGTGGTCCTGCTCGCGGCCCTTGTACTGGTGGTCATCCACCTCCAGGGAGATGTGACCGATGTTGCGGATACACAGGCGGATGGCACGGCCGATGACGGCGTTGACTTCGTTCCCGGCGCCGCCGTCGGAGCCCATGTCGCCGCTGATGCCCAGTTCCTCCGCGAGGGGACCGTTCAGCATAATGTGCAGGGTGCTGTCGCTGCCGGTGCCCAGGCCGTGGTACCACATCTTATCGTAGTCCCAGCCGCTGGCCAGCATCTCCATGGCGGTGAGGATGACCGGGAAATGCTCCGGCTTCGCCCCCGCCATGACGGCGTTGATGGCCACCTTTTCCACGGTGATGGCGCCGCCCTGGAACTTCAGCCAGCCCAGCACGTCGTCGGGGTACTTGCCCCGCACGGAACCGGCGAGCATCTCCTGCACCAGCTCCTCCGTGGGCGGGACCAGGGGGAGCCCGTCGCCGAAGTTGCCGTAGAAGCCGAGCCCGTCGTTGGTGCCGACGCGCCGGAGGTCGGGCCCGTAGCCGGAGCCCTCGTCCATCATGGCGATGTGGTTGAAGATCTGCTGCGCCTCGGCGTAGCTCTCGGCCTCAATCTCGATGTAGCGGTCGTTGCCGAAGCCCTGCATGGTGTCGTAGTAGTTCAGAGGCTGGGGGTTGCGCTCCCGCTCGGTGAGGGGCGCGGTCAGCGCGTATTCCGCCTGCTCAAGGGCCGTCATCTTGCTGACGCCGGCGAACTCCATCCACTGCTTATCCACATAGTCGGTGGTGTTCAGCACGTGCTCCTTGAGGTATTCCATGGCCTGGCGGCCGGGGCGGTTGTTGGCGCTGGTGTACTGCTCGGCGGTGGCCATCAGGGAGTGGTCCATGACGACCCGGCGGGCAAGGGACATTCCGTTGGCCCGGAAGCCCTGGTTCTGGATGCGGTGGAACATGGAGGTGGTCATATACGCGCAGGGGATGCCGCGGGATTCAACTGCCTTTACATGGGTGGAACTCCACCACGAGCAGCAGTTTCAATCGCCTACCCCCATGATGATGGCGTCGACCTTCTCCGCCCAGGTATCGTACACGATGTCCGCCCGGATGTTCCAGGCGTGGCCCACGGCGGGGATATACTGGTCGTCCTCCGGGAGCTCGGAGCCGATGCCCTGGGCCTCCGGGTCGGGAATGACCAGCTGGACCGTGAGGCCGGGATGCTCCTTTTCCCACTTTTCCTTGAGCATCTCGGCGATGGCGTAGGGCGGCTCCGCGTCCAGGGGCTTGTAGTACCAGGCCACCCCCAGGCGCAGGGTGCGCTCACCCGTGCCGTTCAGGATGTCGATCACGCCCTGCCGGTCCGCCAGCGGGGTATCCAGCCGGGGCTCCACGGTGCCCAGGGGATTGAGGAAGCGATAGGTATGGGTCGCTCTCACCGTCATGGGCAGGCAGAACCCGGCCAGCAGCCCCAGCGCCAGAAGGAAGCAGAGGAGCGACCGAAGGTTATGTCTTGTCACTGTCATATTACGTTCTCCTATTTAGTTGGGAAGTGCCGCTGCCATGGCCCAGGCGCCCTGGCCGCTCTCGCCGGTATCCAGCGAGTATTCGCTGCCCTCGTTCTTCACGCGCACGGCGTTCTTCACGCCGCTCACCGCCCGCACCGCGAACACATATTCCTCCTGGGGGTCCAGCCCCTCAAAGGTGTAGCTGTGGGTGGAGGCGGAAACGGAGATCCAGGCGGCATCCCCCGACCGGCTGACGGCGGGGAAGGCGGCGGGCTGGGTGGCGATGGCGGAGCCGGAGGCCGCTGCGGGGACCGCGACGGAGGAAGGCAGGGACGCCGTCACGCCGCCGGGATTCCAGATCCCCGCCGCCGCGCCGGCGGTGCAGGACACCTGGTAGCCCGTGACGGCGCTGCCGCCATTTTTGGCGGGCTCCGCCCAGGTGACGGTGGCGGTGCTGCCGCTGCGGCTCACCTGGAACCCGGTGGGGGCCCCGGGGGCCGTATTGTCCCGTCCGGCCCTGGTCAGGGTGGCGCCGGTGATGAGCCGGTTTTCAAAGGCGTTTGCGCCGTAGAGGGTGCCGCTGTCTTTATAGAGCCGGGCGCTGTCCGGGTCGCCCACCACCACGGGCCACAGGAGATAGCGGCTGCGGAGCCGCCCGCCGGTGGTGATGCCCAGGAGGTAGTCCAGCAGCTTGGACTTGCTGGCGATGCCGTTCTGGCTCTGCATGAGGGCCGCCACGTTCCGGGGGATGGTGGCGATGCCCAGGCTGCCGGTGCCCTGGTTGCGCACGCCGCTGACCACCTGGTTGGGGTCGAAGGAGGAGTTGACGCCGCCGTTTGCGCCGTACATCGTCGAGGCGGTGTAGCCCAGAAGGGTGACGGTGCTTTGGTTCTTATTGAAGCCCAGCAGCTCGTTCTGCCCTTCCCAGCCGGTGGGAAGCAGGTAGCTCTCCTCGCCGAAAACGGTGAGGGCAAAGTCATTCTGCCGCCCGGCCCGGGCCGTGCCGTCGGTCTCCCCGGTGCGGTTGACGCCGATGTTGCGCACGCACATGCGGAAAGCCCGGCCGATGCCGTTGTTGGCCTCGTTGCCGCTGCCCAGGTAGCCCCAGCGCCCGGACATGTTCAGCTCCTCCACCATGGGCCCGCTGACCACCAGCATCATGGAGTAGTTCTCGCTGGAGGTGAGGGCGTGGTAGAGAAGGCTGCCGCTGTCCCAGGAGGCGGCGTAGGCCTCCAGCGCGGCGAGGATGACGGGGAAGTATTCCGGCCTCGCCCCCGCCATGACGGAGTTGATGGCCGCTTTTTCCACGGTGATGGCGCCGCCCCGGGGCATAATCTGGCCGATAATGTCGTCCCGGTCCCGGGTGGTGGCGGCAAGCATCTCCTCCACCAGCTCGGGCAGGGGCATCACCAGGGGCAGCCCGTCCCCGAAGCCCAGCTCCATGGACATCTCATTGAAGCGGATGGCCGCCTTCTCCTCGCTGGCGGCCTTCACCGTGAAGGTCTCCGCCAGGGGGTCGGGGTCGCCGGCCTTCCAGCCGACGAGGTCCCGGGCCGTGATGGCCCTGGGGCTCTTTTCCCCGGCGGTGAGGGGCGACGTGAGGGCGGTCTTCACCTGGTCATAGACGCTCACGGGGGTGGTCTTCGTGGTGCGGACAAAGGCGGTATTGCGCAGGAAATCCGTGTTGGAGGCCGCCGTCATCCGGTTGAACCCGGCGCTGTAATAGTAGGCGTCCAGCACCGCGTAGCGAAGGCCGGTGATGCCGTTGTCCACGGCGCCCACCGCGAGGGAGCGCTCATACTGGGGATGGGTGAGCACCACCGTGGGGGTGCCCAGCTTTTCCAGCATTCTCGCGTGGTAGGCGGCCCACCAGGCGCTGAGGGTGTCGTCGGCCACGCCGAGCACCACCGCGTCGTAGTCCGCCAGGGTCTCATAATACTCCAGAGGCTTGGCGCCCGTCCCGTTGCCGATGTTGTAGAGGGTGGCGGTGACGCCGTAGTCCTTTTCCAGAAGCTCGCCGATGGCCCGCACCGCATGGGGGTTCTGGGCTTTGCCGTAGTAGGCCAGGGCGATGTTCTTGCCCGTGAGGGAGCCGGGTCGCTCCGCCAGGGGCTGGTTCACCGGCGGCGTGAGCTCCCCCAGGGGGTTCATCACGGTGATGGTCACGCTGCCGTCCGACCCGGTGCTCACGCTGCCATCCGCATAAGCCGCCGGGGCCGCGATCCCGAAGAGCAGGCACGCCGTCAGCACGGCCGCCAGGAATCTCGGGATCCCTGTTCGTTTCATAATAGTCTTCCCTCCTTTTCTCTCGGAGGTCCGCCGGAGGGCAGCCCTCCGAAAACGTAAAACCCATTTGTTCCTTTCCCTTCTCACTCCCCTTTCCCTTCCTCCTGCCCGCCGCTCCGGGCGGGGGCGAGCCAGTGGCGGCGCTCCCCGTCGAACCGGGTCAGCTTCGTGAGGTCAAAAAATTCCATGAGCTGCTGGGCCTGCTTGCGGGGGCAGGCCAGGATGTCCCTCGCCTGGGCGAGGGTGAAGCTGTCGCCTCCCGTACCTTCCCGAAGGAGCCGCTCCGCCTCGGTGAGGGCGGCGCGGGAAATCACCGCGTCGTCCGAGAGGCGCACCAGCTCCCCGCTGCGCAGGAACCAGGTCATCATCTCGTTTTGCTCCCGCTCGGGGATGCCCGCCATGGCGGCGGCCTCGCTCCAGCGGGGGGGCGCCATGGGGGTTTCGTTTATGATCTCCCGGACCCTTTGGGCATAGCCCCGCTGGGTCCCGGTGAGCTGCGGCTCCCACCCGGGGAGCCACAGCCCCGTCTCATCCTGGGCGATGACGCCCTCCTCCTCCAGATACCGGAGCAGGGCACGCTGCTGCTTCTGCTCCGCCCGGGGGAAATGCACCTGGGCGGCCTCCTTTTTGGGGACGGAGAAGCGCAGGGGATATTTTTCAAAGTATTCCCGGAGCCAGGCCGTGAGCCTTTCCGTGAGGGAAGCCAGGCTCTCGGCGGAAATCCAGCAGTCCTCCGGCAGGCGGGTGAGCAGTCCTTCGCCATGCAGCCGCTCGGCGGCCGCGGCGGCCGCGGCGGCGTCCCCGGCGAAATGCTCCGCCATGCGGGCAAGGGGCCAGGGCCCGGCCTCTCTGTTCATGGCGGCGAGAAGGATGCGCTCCGGGTCGCCGCTCTGGAGGGCCGTGAGGCGGCTGAGGTCTTCCTCCAGACGCTTGCGGCGGTGCTTTCCCGCCGAGGCGTCCAGCACCGTGCCGCCCCCGATGGTGACCACCGGGGAATAGAAGCGGAAGATCATCCGGTCCTCCGGCAGGACGGCCAGGGGCGTCTCCAGCTCCAGCTGGGCAAAGGCGCTCTCCCCGGGGGAAAGGCTCTCCCGCTCCAGCAGGGCCACCCGGGCCAGGGCCTCCGCCGTGCCGTGGTGGACGTGGATGCGGGCGCGGTTCTTCATCTCCGGCGCGTCGGGCAGCAGCTCCAGGCGGACGTCGATGCGGCGGCTCTCCGCCATGGCCCCGGGGGTCATGAGCCAGCCGCCCCGGGCGGCGGTCTCCTTCTCCACGCCGGGCAGGTTCACCGCCACCCGCTCCCCTGCCTGGGCTTCCTCCCTCTTTTCCCCGTGGACCTGGAGGGAGCGGACGCGCACCTCCCGGCCTGCGGGGAGCAGCTCCAGGGTGTCCCCCACCCGGATGGTGCCGCTCCAGAGGGTGCCGGTCACCACGGTGCCGAAGCCCTGCATGGTGAAGGCCCGGTCGATGGCGAGGCGGCAGACGCCCCGGGAGGAACGGGGGGGCACCTCGGCGCACTTCTCCCCGATGGCCCGCACAAGCTCCCCGATGCCCTGCCCGGTGACGGAGGAGACCTCCAGCACCGGCGCGTCCTTCAGGGGGCTGTCCTTCAGATATTCGGCCACGTCCTCCCGCACCAGCTCCAGCCACTCCTCATCCACCAAATCAATCTTGGTGAGGGCCACCACCCCCCGGCGGATGCCCAGGAGCCGGAGGATATCCATGTGCTCCCGGGTCTGGGGCATGACCCCCTCGTCGGCGGCGATGACAAAGAGCACCATGTCGATGCCCGTGGTGCCCGCCAGCATGGTGCGGATGAATTTCTCGTGCCCCGGCACGTCCACGATGCCGATGCGCTGTCCCCCGGGCAAATCGAAGGGGGCAAAGCCCAGCTCGATGGTGATGCCCCGGGTCTGCTCCTCCTTGAGGCGGTCCGTGTTGACGCCGGTCATACAGCGGACAAGGGCGGTCTTGCCGTGGTCCACGTGGCCCGCCGTGCCCATGATGATGCGTTTTTCCACCCCGGCTTCGCCCCCCTTCCCATTCATACAAAGCGAAACTTCCCTCCCCGCCTTCCGGCGGTGAGGGACTCTTCTCCCCTTCGGCGGCAGAGACCGCCGAAGGGGAGAACTGGCGGGGATGTGTGCGAATCGAACACACCTGAGTCGGCGCGAACCGCCTCACGACCGGATTTGAAGTCCGGGCCGGCCACCGGGCCGGATCCACCCCCATGTGGGTCAATTATATACTTTTCTGCGGGGTATGTTCAAGATGACAAAAGTAATGCAAAAGAACAAAAGTAAGCGGGTTGGCGGGGCCGCGTCCGCTCCGGGGTGGTGTTGTATTTTGTGAATCTCTGCCGGGGGATAGTTTCGCTCGCTGCGGCTCGCGACTTCCTTTCTCCGCGATGAGAAAGGAAGCAAAGAATCGCTGGGGGACCTTCCGCAACGGTCCCCCCGACCCCTCCCTGGCGGCCAAGGGAAACCCTGGGTTTCCCTTTGGAATCCCTTCCGCTCTCTGCCTGCACTTTCGGTCACAGCGCCGATGCAGCTTTTCACCTGAAACAAAGGAGCTCTCTGCTCGCACACCCAAATCGAAGCAGGTGCTTCGATTTGGAGAGGAGCTGCCGGGGGAATCTTGCGGGTATTCGCCCGCAGGGCGGATACTCGCCATTCACCCGTGCAGCGACGTAGTCGCGAGCCGCAGCGAGCGAAACACTCCCCTTGTTGATGTCTGCAAATATGCTGTTTTCGAAGGACGAAAGATTCCCTCATCCGGCATCCGGCTTGCGGTAGATGCCGGATGCCAGCCGGGCGAGCAAGGAACTCTCGCCCGGCAGACCCGGCGGTAGATGCCGGGCCACCTTCTCCCAAGAGAAGGCAGGGGTACGCACCGAGACACGAAAGGCACTTCGTACCCCCGTTCCCGTTCCTTATTCCACCACCAGCGCCTTCTCCCCCGGCTCCGTCACATACCCCACCACGGCGGCCCCCTCCGTCTCATTCCGGAGGTCGCGCAGCAGGGCCTCGGCGTCCTTTTCCGCCACGGCGATGAGCAGCCCGCCGGAGGTCTGGGGGTCAAAGAGGATGTCCTGCAGGGGCAGCGGGATGTCCCGGGCCCAGCGGAGGTCCCCCTCCACATACTCCCGGTTCCGGTAGGCCCCGGCGGGGACAAAGCCCATGTCCGCCAGCTCCCAGGCCTCCCGGTGATAGGGCACCGACTCCGCCGTGAGGTGCAGGGTACAGCCGCTGCCGGAGGCCATCTCATAGGCGTGGCCCATGAGGGAAAAGCCGGTGACATCCGTGCAGCTGTGGGTCCCGAAGCGGAGCATGCAGTCCCGGGCGGCGCGGTTGAGGGTGGTCATCTGCCGGTGGAGCCGGGTCATCAGCTCCGGGGATACCAGGTCCCCCTTGGCGCCGGTGCAGAGGATGCCCACCCCCAGGGGCTTGGTGAGAATGAGCGCGTCCCCCGGCCGGGCGGTGCAGTTTTTCAGGACGCGCTTCGGGTCCACAAAGCCGGTGACGGCGAGGCCGTATTTCGGCTCGGTGTCCTCGATGGTGTGGCCGCCGGTGATGATGACCCCCGCCTCATAGGCCATCTCATAGCCCCCCCGGAGGACGGCGTGGATGGTCTCCCGGTCCATCTCCTTCGTGACGGTCATGATGTTCAGGGCGAGCTTCGGCTCGCCCCCCATGGCATACACGTCGCTGAGGGCGTTGCAGGCCGCGATCTGCCCGAAGGTGAAGGGGTCGTCCGCGATGGGGGGGAAGAAATCCACCGTCTGCACCAGGGCGGTGTGCTCGTCAATCTTAAACACCGAGGCGTCGTCGCTGCGGTCATAGCCCACCAGGAGCCGCTCGTCCTGACGCACCGGCAGCCCCTCCAGGAGCCGGGCCAGCATCCCCGCCCCCACCTTCGCGCCGCAGCCGGCGCAGTGGGCCAGCTTGGTCATCTGAATGTCGCTCATGGGCTGTCCTCCGCCGAATAAAGGGTCTCGTAGCCCCGGGAGAGGGCCCGCACCACCCGCTCCGCCCCCGCCCAGAGGGTATCGGGCAGCGGCTCCTCCGTCTCAAAGCGGAGGCAGGTGCCGCAGGAGGAGCTGAGGTCCCGGGGAACGGGCATCAGCGCCGCCGTGACCCCCAAATCCGCGAGGCGGCGGCGCATGCGAATGGCATCAAAATGGGAATAGAAGGTGACGAGGCAGGTCACTGTTCCAGCCGGAGCAGGTATTCCCCCTCCCGCTCGTCCACCGCGACCCGGTAGCCCTCGTGCCTGGCATAGCGGGTGATGTTCTCCACGGAGACCCGGTTGTCCACCATGATCTCGTAGCTGCTCTCCTTCTTTTTCATGGCGCTGCGGAGCATGAGCACCGGCTCCGGGCAGGAGCGCCCTCTCGCGTCGATCATCCTCTTACCCCTCCAATCCGTTCTTTTTGCCGACGGTGTTCACCACCGCCACGATGCAGACGATTACCAGGCAGGCCACCACCGCGATCTTGCCGTTCAGGGTGGGCCCGGCGGCGGAGGAGGCCAGGGAGAAGTTGTGGCACAGGGCGGCGCCGGCCAGGAAGCCCAGCACCGTCACGGCGGAGTCGGTGTTCCCCTCCCCCGTCAGCACCAGCTGGCGCAGGGGGCAGCCCCCCAGCAGGGTGCTGCCAAAGCCCACCAGCAGCATGCCCAGGAGGTTCCACAGCCCGTCGTTGTGGGCCACGGGCTGGCCCTCGAAGCCGAAGCTGAAGAAGCCGAAAGCATAGTTCAGAATGATAGCGGAGACGAAGATGCCGATGAAGCCCATCAGCAGCCGCACCGAGCGGAAGAGGATGAGGTCCCGGATGCCGCCCACCATGCACAGGCGGCTCACCTGGGCGATGCCGCCCACGATGAGGCCCGCCGCGAGAGAGATGTACAGCGGGGCATGGCTGCCGCCGGGGCCGCCCCCCGCCTCGGTGGCGAGAAACAGCACCGGGAGAGCGATGCCCAGCACCAGGAGCACCACCGCGGCGATGGGGAAGGCGGCCCCCTCGCCCTTGCTTTGCCTGTAGCTCCGCTTCAGGGAATAGCCCCCCCGCAGGAAGAGGACCCCCACGCCGATGCCGCAGGCGAAGCCCAGGAGACCCAGCAGGGCGTTCCCATCGCCCCCGGAGATGCGCAGCACCATGCGGAAGGGGCAGCCCAGGAACATGAGGCAGCCCACCATGACGCACATGGCCAGCACAAAGCGGGTGATTGGGGAGGAGCCGCCCTTGGGGGCAAATTCCTTCCGCCCCAGGGACATGATGAAAGCCCCCAGCACCAGGCCGATGATTTCCGGCCGGAGATACTGCACGGCGGCGGCCCGGTGCAGGCCCAGCGCCCCCGCGGTGTCCCGCAGGAAGCAGGCGATACAGAAGCCCATATTGGCCGGATTGCCGAATTTTACCAGCAGAACGGCGATGACGCCGATCAGCAGCCCCGCGCCGCCCAGCAGCACGGTTTCTTTTTTCTCGCTCATTTTCTCTTTCCTTACCAATCTATGTTTTGTGATTATCGACAAATTCTGCAAACTGTATGCTCAACTTTCCAGGCCCATTATACATATCTTCCCACGAATTGCAAGCAAAGATTGGTTTCAATTTTGTCATGTAGTTTCCTATTTGTCCTTGACATACATACATATGAAGCGATATAATGAGCAAAAACCCAGTTATCGGAGGGACAGAGCGGGAATGGCCCAGGCACGCATTTACTTTGACCACGCGGCGACCTCGTTTCCCAAGCCGGCGGCGGCGGTGTCGGAGATGGTCCGCTACCTCACCCGGGTGGGGAGCAACGTCAACCGGGGGGCCTACGGCAGCGCCTATGAGGCGGAGGAGACGCTGTTCTCCCTGCGCCAGAGCCTGACGGAGCTGTTCGGCGGGCAGGACTGCCGCAACACCGTGTTCACCCCCAATGTGACCGCCGCCCTGAACCAGCTCATCAAGGGACTCCTGCGGCCCGGGGACCATGTGCTGGTCTCCGCCATGGAGCACAACGCCGTCATGCGCCCCCTGCAGCAGCTGTTGTCGAAGGGCATCGCTTATGATGTGATTCCCTCCGACGGGGAGGGAAACATGCTGCTCTCCGAATCGGAGCCGCTGATTCGCCCGGAGACCCGGGCCATCATCTGTACCCACGCCTCCAACGTCTGCGGCACGGTGCAGCCCATCCCCGAGCTGGGGGAGCTCTGCCGCCGCCGGGGGCTGCTGCTCATCGTGGACAGCGCCCAGACCGCGGGGCTGTTTCCCCTGGATATGGAGGAAATGCACATCTCCGCCCTGGCCTTCACCGGCCACAAGACCCTTTTGGGGCCCCAGGGCACCGGGGGCTTCCTCCTGCGGGAGGGTCTGGCCGGGGAGATGGAGCCCCTGATTGCCGGGGGCACGGGGAGCCTGAGCCACCGGCTGGAGATGCCCCCCTTCCTGCCCGACCGCTACGAGGCGGGGACCCCCAATCTGCCGGGGCTCTTCGGCCTCGCCGGGGCGCTGGAATATTTGAAGGAACGGGGCCCCGAAAACCTCCTGCGCCATGAGCTGAAGCTGACGGGCCGCTTCCTCACCGGGCTGAAGGAGATTCCCCGCGTCCGTCCGGTGGGGCGGGGGGACACCCGCTCCCGGGCCCCGGTGGTGTCCCTCCAAATCCGGGAGGGGGAGCTGGCGGAGGCCGCCCGGGCCCTGGACAGCCGCTGGGGCATCCAGGCCCGGGTGGGGCTGCACTGCGCCCCCCTGGCCCACCGGGCCCTGGGCACCTTCCCGGAAGGGACCCTGCGCTTCTCCTTCGGGCCGGAGAACACGGAGGACGAGGTGGACACCTGCCTGGAGGCGCTGGAGACGCTCTGCCGGGAGCTGCCGGTGATTTAGACAGGTAAGCCGCAGAAAAACAGCCGGGGGCAAACCCCCGGCTGTCTGTGCATTTTTCTCTTTATGCCAGGCCGAAGAAGCGGCAGGCGTTTAACCAGGTGAGGGCCTCGATTTCCTCCCGGCTGACCCCCCGGATGGCGGCGACGGCCTCAGCGGTATAACCCATGAGGGTGGAGTCGTTGCGCTTTCCCCGAAAGGGCACGGGGGCGAGATAGGGGCAGTCGGTCTCCAGCATAATGGCCTCCGGCGGGAGGGCGGCGATGACCTCCGGGGCCTTCCGGGCGTTTTTGAATGTGACGCTCCCCCCGAAGGAGAAGACCCAGCCCAGCCGGTATAGCTCCAAGGCCATCTCCACGCTGCCGGAATAGCAGTGGAAGACCCCCCGCACCCGGGGAAACTCCTTCACGACCATGAGACTGTCGGCATGGGCCTCCCGGTCGTGGATGACGGCGGGGAGGCCGTGCTCCTCCGCCAGCTTGAGCTGGGCGCGGAGGAGGGCAAGCTGGGTTTCCCGGGACGCCGCGTCCTCATAGTAATAGTCCAGGCCGATCTCCCCCACCGCGACCACCTTCTCCTCCCGGAGGAGGGCGTCCACGGCGGCGAGGTCCTCCTCCCCGTATTCCCCGGCGGATTCCGGGTGGATGCCGGCGGCGGCGTAGACATGGGGGTATGTCCGGGCAAATTCCAGGCTGCGGCGGGAGCTGAAGGCATCGGAGCCGCAGTTCACCACCCGGCCCACCCCCTTTTCCGGCAGGGCGGAGAGCAGGGCTTCCCGGTCCGCGTCAAAGCGGGGGTCGTCGTAGTGGGCGTGGGTATCAAAGAGCATGGAAATCGCTCCTTTCCTGCAAAAAAGAGAAATAAAGGGCTTGCAAAACGGAAAAGCATATGGTAAAGTACATCTCACGAACTCAAGAGGCTCGGTATCTTTCCGCGCCCATTATGAAAGGAAGTTGCCCCATGTCTGCCCTGACCATCATCCTCACCATTCTGCAGCTCCTCACCGCCATCGCGGTCATCGTCATCGTCCTGTTCCAGTCCGGCAAGAGCGCCGGCCTCAGCGGGGCCATCGGCGGCGTGGCGGATACTTTTCTTGCGAAGAACAAGGCCAAGAGCCTGGATGCCAAGCTGGCAAAGAACACCAAGTGGGTGGCCATCGCCTTCGTGGTGCTGACCCTCATCATCAACATCGTCGAGTGATTTGAGACCCTTGTACCCGCATGAACGGCGTGACCGAAAGGCCACGCCGTTTTCTGTTACTCTGTCAGGAGGCGGAAGCTCCCGCCCTCGCTGCGTATCTCCCGGATGACGAGGCTGCTGCCGGAGGGGGTGCGCTCATCGAAAAGCAGGCGGGAGAGGGGGTTGATGAGCATGCTCTCCACGATGTTCCCCACGCCCCGGCCCCCGTTGGAGAGGTTCTGCAGGGCGGCCCGGAGGAGGGTCTCCCTGGCCCCGGCGCCGAGGGTGAGGCGGATGTCCCGGTCCTCCGCGAGGCGGCGGGCAATCTTCTCCACCTGGGCGTCCAGGATGGCGGCGGCGGTGTCCGGGCGGATATAGTCGAAGACGATGATGTTCTCCCCGATGCGGTTTAAGAGCTCCGGGCGGCCCAGCTCCACCTTGAAATAGTCCTCGATGGCCTCGGTGACGGTGCGCCGCAGGGTGGCGTAGTCCATCCCCGGGTCGGCGGGGACGCCGCCCCCCTCCTCCCGGCGCTGGAAGCCCAGGTTGCTGGTGAAGATGATGACGGTCTCGGTGAAATAGACGGTGTTCCCCTGCCCGTCGGTCATGCGCCCGTCCTCCAGAATCTGGAGGAACTTGTCCAGAATGGAGGGGTGGGCCTTCTCGATTTCGTCAAAGAGGAGGATGGAGAAGGGGTTATTGCGCACGGCGTTGGTGAGCTGGCCCCCGGCCTCATAGCCCACATAGCCCGGCGGGGCCCCCAGCAGCCGCTGGTCGGAGTGGCTCTGGCGGTATTCGCTCATGTCGAAGCGGATGCAGCAGCGCTCATCCCCGAAGAGGGCCTCCGCCATGGTCTTGGCGGTCTCGGTCTTGCCGGTGCCCGTGGGCCCGGCGAAGAAGAGGATGCCCTTGGGCTTGGTGGTGCTGCTGCTCTGGAGGTTCCCCAGGCCGATGGCGGCCCGCTTGATGACGTCCAGGGACCGCTGCACGGCGTAGTCCTGGCCCTTCACGCGGCGGCGGAAGGCTTCCTCGGCGGCCGCCAGGCGCTCATGGTCCAGCCGGTTCCAGGGGTTTTCCCGGATGCCGAATTTATACAGGTCCACCACGCTGCCCATCTCGTGCACCGGCACATCCTCGTTGACGCAGAGGGTGCGCAGGCCGAGGATCTCCGTGAAGCTCAGCCCCTCCGTGAGGCCGGTGAAGCGCTCCCGCAGCTTACTGAGCTCCTCCGGGCTGCCCTCATGGGTGCCCTGGGCGGCCTTCCAGGCCCGGACGGTGAAGAATTTCCGCAGCCCCTCCCCCTCCAGCAGGGCCAGGCGCTCCTCCCTGGTGGGGGTGCCGATGGTGACGGTGCGCACCTGGGGATTTTGCAGGTAGAACCAGGCGGGGAGGTCGTTCACCTTCCCCACCGTTAAAATCAGCAGGTTTTTCAGCCGGTCGATGCCGGTGGCCACCTCCGTCGCCTCCCGGGAGGCCTGGAGGAGCTCGGCAAAAGCATCCACCTCCGCCTGCTCCGCCCGCTCCGGGGAGACCAGCACACGGGAGGCATATTCCAGCACCACGGCCACGGGCTGCCGGGTCTGAATCATGGCGGCGGCCATGAGCCCGGCGGCCCCGTTCCTGCCCTTGAAGGCGGCCCGCTCGCCCAGCTGGTGTTCGCTGAGGCCCATGACCCGGGCAAAGGCCCCGGCGGCGGCGGGGTCATAGGGGTTCGTGAAACCCCGGCGGCTGTTGTAGAAGACGATGTTGTGATACCCGTCCCGGCGGAGGATGCGGTAGAGGGTCTCGCTGAGACCGCAGCTGTCCCCCACCTCGGAATCGGGGTAGACATCCAGGATGTTGCCCTCCAGGATGAGCACCGGCTTCAGGCGGCGGAAAATGGCCAGCTCCCGCTGCCATTTGGGAAGCATCGTTTCGCTCATGTCATCCCTCAAAAGAATTTTTCGATGGCCCTCTGGAACTCGGCCACGGCGGCGGTATCCCCATCCTCGATGGCGTGGGCGATGCAGTGGGCGATGTGCTCGTTCATGATCTCCTTGCCCAGGCCGGTGATGGCGCTGCGGGTGGCGGAGAGCTGGGTCAGCACGTCCGCGCAGTCCTCGTCCGCCTCAATCATCTTCTTCACGTGCTGGAGGTGGCCGATGACCCGGCTGATGCGGTTCAGCTGCCGCTTCTTCTCCTCCGGCGAGTGGAAATGGGCATAGTGCCCGTGGTCGTGGTCATGCTCGTGCTCGTGGTTCATGGGCTCGCCTCCCGCAAATGGAATCCGACGGATAGTTTACGCCGAAAAGGGCAATTTTTCAACCCCGGCCGGGGGATGGTCCTTTACCCCTCCTGCTTCTGCCCGGTGCCCAGCACATCGGAGACCTCGGTGATGGTGACGAAGGCGGCGGGGTCCGTCTCCCGGATGAGGGCCTTGGCCTGGGGAATCTGAAAGCGGTTCAGCACGAAGTAGACGGCGCTTTTTTCCGTGCCGGAATACCAGCCCCTGGCCTCCCAGCGGGTGATGCCCCGCCCGAACCGCTCCGAGAGGGCGCGGCAGACCTCCTCCGGCTTCACCGTGATGATGATGACGCTCTTGGCCCGGTCCAGGCCCTCCACGATGAAGTCCACCACCCGAATGGCCACACAGTAGGTGAGAATGGAGTACAGGGGGAGGGTCCAGCTGCCGAAAACGCCGCCGATTACGACGTAGAGCAGCACGTTGTAAATCATGACAAAGGTCCCCACGGTAATGCCCAGCCGCCGGGCGTAGATGGACGCCAGCACCTCGATTCCGTCGATGGCGCCGCCGAAGCGCAGCGTCAGGCCGCTGCCCACCCCGGAGATGAAGCCCCCGAAGGCGGCGCAGAGGAGGAGGTCGCGCCCCGCCACCGGGGAGCCCGCCGACAGGTCGATGGGCAAAACATTGGTGAAGAGGAAGGAGGCCCCCGCGTAGACCGCCACGGCAAAGAGGGAGTAGACGGTGAAGGCCGCCCCCTGCTTCCTCATGCCGAAAAGGAAGATGGGCAGATTCAGCACCACCAGGAAGGCGGAGAGGGTGAGCCAGGCGGGCGTCACCTGCCACAGGAGCATGCTGGTGCCGGAAATGCCGCTGTCATAGAGGTTCACCGGGGCAAGGAAAAGAGTGACCCCCACAGCGTTGATGATGCCGGCGGCCAGCAGGGCCAGGAAGTGGGAGGGCTTCAGCTGCCGGATGAGTTTTTTCACAGCGGCTCCTTTCTCCCCAGAGGGGGGCTGGGTGTCGTTACCGGAACAGTATATCATACCCGGCGCCTCCTGAAAAGCATCTCGCCGCCTCCCCCGGGGGAGGCGGCGAGATGCAAGGGTTTGGTTACTTGTTGTTTCTCACTTCGCCGAAGGTCTTTTTCGCTTCCTCCCAGCCGGCCAGGAGGCTCTTGAACCCGGCGGAGGCCACGTCCTTGAGCTCGCCGGTGGCGTCGGCGGCCACGGAGGAGAGCTGGGCGGCGGCTTCCTTGAGGGCAGCCTTGGCGGCGGCGACCTTCTCCTCCACCTCGGCCTTCTGGGCGGCCTTCGCCTCGGCCCTGGCCCGGGTCTCGGCCTCCGCCTCGGCGGTGTGCCCGTCCTTAATGGCGGCCTGGGCGGCGGCCAGACGGGCGATGGGCACCCGGAAGGGGCTGCAGGAGACGTAGTCCAGCCCGACCTTGTGGCAGAACTCCACGCTGGTGGGCTCGCCGCCGTGCTCGCCGCAGATGCCCAGGTGCAGGTCGGGGCGGGTGCTGCGGCCCAGGGTGGCGGCCATCTTCACCAGCTTGCCCACGCCCACCTGGTCCAGCTTGGCGAAGGGGTCGTTCTCATAGATTTTCTTGTCGTAGTAGGCGCCCAGGAACTTCCCGGCATCGTCCCGGCTGAAGCCGAAGGTCATCTGGGTGAGGTCGTTGGTGCCGAAGGAGAAGAACTCGGCCTCCCTGGCAATCTCGTCGGCGGTGAGGGCGGCCCGGGGAATCTCAATCATGGTGCCCACTTTATACTTCATGGCGATACCGGCCCCGGCGATCTCCTCGTCGGCGGTCTTCACCACCACATCCTTGACGCACTTGAGCTCCTTGACCTCGCCCACCAGGGGGATCATGATCTCCGGCACCACGTTCCAGTCGGCATGGGCCTTCTGCACGTTGATGGCGGCCCGGATGACGGCACGGGTCTGCATGGCGGCAATCTCGGGGTAGGTGACGGCCAGGCGGCAGCCACGGTGGCCCATCATGGGGTTGAACTCGTGGAGGCCGGTGATGATGTTCTTGATGGCCTCGACGCTCTTGCCCTGGGCCGCGGCCAGGGCAGCAATCTCCTCCTCGGTGGTGGGGACGAACTCATGCAGCGGGGGGTCCAGGAAGCGGATGGTGACGGGATTTCCCTCCATGGCCTCATACAGGGCCTCGAAGTCGGACTGCTGCATGGGCTGGATCTTCGCCAGGGCGGCCTCCCGCTCGGCCACGGTGTCGGAGCAGATCATCTCCCGGAAGGCGGCGATGCGGTCCGGCTCGAAGAACATGTGCTCGGTACGGCACAGGCCGATGCCCTCGGCCCCCAGCTCCCGGGCCTTCTTCGCGTCCCGGGGGGTGTCGGCGTTGGTGCGGACGCTGAGGCGGCGGTACCGGTCCGCCCAGGCCATGAGGCGGCCAAAGTCGCCGGAGATGGAGGCGTCCACCGTGGGGATGACCCCGTCATAGATGTTGCCGGTGGAGCCGTCGATGGAGATGAGGTCCCCCTCGTGATAGGTCCTGCCGCCGAGGGTGAACTTTTTGTTTTCTTCGTCCATGGCGATGTCGCCGCAGCCGGAGACGCAGCACTCGCCCATGCCCCGGGCCACCACGGCGGCGTGGGAGGTCATGCCGCCCCGCACGGTGAGGATGCCCTGGGCGGCCTTCATGCCGGTGATGTCCTCCGGGCTGGTCTCCAGGCGCACGAGAATGACCTTCTCCCCCCGCTCCTTCCAGGCTACGGCGTCGTCGGCGCTGAAGACGACCTTGCCGCAGGCGGCGCCGGGGGAGGCGCCCAGGCCCTTGCCGATGGGGGTGGCCGCCTTGAGGGCGGCGGAATCGAACTGGGGATGGAGGAGGGTGTCCAGGTTGCGGGGCTCGATCATGCTGACGGCGGTCTTCTCGTCAATCATGCCCTCGTCCACCAAATCGCAGGCGATCTTCAGGGCCGCCTGGGCGGTGCGCTTGCCGTTTCTCGTCTGGAGCATGTAGAGCTTGCCGTTCTCCACGGTGAACTCCATGTCCTGCATATCCCGGTAGTGGTCCTCCAGAGTCTTGCAGACCTTCACGAACTGCTCATAGGCCGCGGGGAACTTCTCGGCCATCTGGGCAATCGGCATGGGGGTGCGGACGCCGGCCACCACGTCCTCGCCCTGGGCGTTGGTGAGGAACTCGCCCATGAGCTTCTTCTCGCCGGTGGCGGGGTCGCGGGTGAAGGCGACGCCGGTGCCGGAGTTGTCGTTGAGGTTGCCGAAGACCATGGGCATGACGTTGACGGCGGTGCCCCAGGAATAGGGGATGTCGTTGTCCCGGCGGTAGACGTTGGCCCGCTCGTTGTCCCAGGAGCGGAACACGGCCCGGATGGCCTCATAGAGCTGCACCTTGGGGTCGGTGGGGAAATCCGCGCCAATCTGCTTCTTATACTCGGCCTTGAACTTCTCCGCCAGCTCCTTGAGGTCGGCAGCGGTGAGGTCCACGTCGTAGACGACGCCCCGGGAGGCCTTCATCTCGTCGATGAGCTGCTCAAAATATTTCTTGCCCACCTCCATGACCACGTCGGAGAACATCTGGATGAACCGGCGGTAGGAGTCGTAGACGAAGCGCTCGAACTTGGGGTCCGGGTTGCCGGCAATCATGGCGGCGACCACGTCGTCGTTCAGGCCCAGGTTGAGGATGGTGTCCATCATGCCGGGCATGGAGGCCCGGGCGCCGGAGCGCACGGAGACCAGCAGGGGGTTCTGCAGGTCGCCGAATTTCTTGCCGTTGAGCTCCTCCATCTTCGCGACGTTTTCCATGATCTCCTTCATGATGTCGTCGCCGATGGTGCGCCCGTCGGCATAGTAGCGGGTGCAGGCCTCCGTGGTGATGGTGAAGCCCTGGGGCACGGGGAGACCGATGTGGGTCATCTCCGCAAGGTTCGCGCCCTTGCCGCCCAGCAGCTCCCGCATGCCGGCATTTCCTTCGCTGAACAGATACACATACTTCATGATTCTGTCTGACTCCTTTATCCTGTTGTAAGTTTGGACTCTTTTATCCAAATGATTATATCATAGCCATACGGAAGAAAAAAGTACATTTTGTAAAGAAAAACCGGCGCGGGAAGATTTTCCCGCGCCGACCTGCAAGCCCTGTGCAAAAAATTACTCCACCTCGATGCCGTATTCCCGCAGCAGCTTCATGATGCGCTCGTGGGGGTCCAGCAGGACGGAGACGGAGACATCGTGGTTGAGGGAGGCCACGATATAGGCAATATACTTGGAGCAGTCCACCTCATGGAACCAGGGCCGGTCCTTCAGCTCGGGGCTGACATAGGTGAGGTTGGTGCCGAAAACGCCGTCAATCATCCCCTCGGCATAGGCCTTGTCAAAGGCCTCGAAGCCGGAGGTGAAGAGGGCGTAGGTGGCGGTGGCGAAGAAGCGGGCGGCCTTCCGCTGGTGCATGAATTTCGCGATGTCCAGCATACTCTCCCCGGAGGCGATGATGTCATCGGCAACGAGGATGCTCTTTCCCTCCACGCTCTCCCCCAGGTACTCGTGGGCGACGATGGGGTTGCGGCCGTTCACCACCCGGGAATAGTCCCGCCGCTTGTAGAACATGCCCAGGTTGACCCCCAGCACGGAGGAATAATAGAGGTTGCGGCTCATGGCGCCCTCGTCGGGGCTGACCACCATGAACTCCTCCTTCCGGGGGCTGATGTCCGGGAAGGTGCGGAACAGGCGCTTGAGCACCTGGTAGTGGGGCATGAAATTGTCAAAGCCCATGAGGGGCACCGCGTTCTGCACGCGGTTGTCATGGGCGTCAAAGGTGACGATGTTGTCCACACCCATGGCCTGCAGCTCCTGCAGGGCGCAGGCGCAGTCCAGGCTCTCCCGGGCGGCCCGGCGGTGCTGCCGCCCGCCATAGAGCTGGGGCATGACCACGGTGATGGTCTCCGCCTTGCCCCCCATGGCCTGGATGAGGCGGGTGAGGTTGGCAAAGTGGTCGTCCGGGCTCATGTGGTTTTCAAGGCCGAAGAGCGGATAGGTGCAGCTGTAATTGTAGACATCGGCGATGATGTAGATATCCAGGCCGCGGACGCTGTCGTGGATGAGGCCCTTGGCATCCCCCGTCTGGAAGCGGGGGCACTCGGCCCGGAGCACGAAGGTGTCCCTGGCTTCGGGGCCCATGGCGGCCCACTGGACCAGATAGCGGTCGATTTTGGCGGTGAGCTCCTCGGAGCCGGGCAGGGCGATGAGCCCCAGCCGATTGAAATGATTGCCGGTGTGGAACAGCTGTTCAGCTTCCATAATAATCCAATCCCCCTCGACCACGATTTTCAGGCAGTATCATTATAGTCAGCTTCTGACAAATGTCAAGGGCCGGCCCCGCATTTCGTCGAATCCCGCCCTTGAAGCCGGGACGGAAAGGTGCTATCATGTGGAAAAAGCTGAAAAACGGAGGCAACAATCATGTCCAAGGCTGCGCTGGTCATCATGGCCGCCGGGATGGGCTCCCGCTACGGCGGGGTCAAGCAGATCGCCGGGGTTGGCCCCAAGGGCGAAATCCTCATGGAATATGCCATTTACGACGCCCTGCGGGCGGGCTTTGACAAGGTGGTGTTCATCGTCACCGCCGCCCTCAAGGAGGGTCTGGAGGAGAAATTCGGGGCTGCCCTGGCAAAAAAGGGCGTGGAAACGGCCTATGTCATCCAGGACTATTCCTCCCTTCCCTCCTTCCATAAGGTGCCCGAGGGGCGGATAAAGCCCTACGGCACGGGCCACGCTGTGCTCTGCGCCCGCAGCGCGGTGGAGGAGCCCTTCGCCGTCATCAATGCGGACGACTACTACGGGGTGGACGCCTTCCGGGCCATCTTCGGCCAGCTGCAGAAGCTGGATGAGAAGAATGCCTGCATGGTGGGCTACAAGCTGAAAAACACCGTCAGCGAGCACGGCACCGTGACCCGGGGGGTCTGCGCCGTGGCGGAGGGGGCGCTCCAAAGCGTCACCGAGACCTTCAAGATCGGCGTCTTCCCCGACGGCAGCATCCGGGACACTGCGGAGGACCCCGCCGGGCGCCTTCTTGACCCGGAGGCGCCGGTGAGCATGAATTTCTGGGGCTTCCACCCCTCCTTTTTCTCCGCGCTGGACAGCTACCTGAATGGCTTTCTCCGGGGCCTCGCCCCCGACGACCTCAAGAGCGAATGCCTGCTCCCCGCCCTGGTGGACGAGCGCATCAAGGGGGGCAAGCTGCGGGTGGAGGTCCTGCATACGGACGCCCGCTGGTTCGGCATGACCTACGCCGAGGACCGGGAGCTGGTGCGGCAGGAAATCCAGAAGCTCCACGACATCGGGGTCTATCCCCCCAGTCTGTGGGAATGAGTTCAGCTTTAATCGGGTAGGAGGCTGACCGCTATGCGGTCAGCCTCCTACCCGATTAAGCTCCCGCTTGACAAAAGCGGAGCTCACGGCGTATAATGCAACTGTAATTCAGTTGCTATGTAGGGGGCTGCCAAATGCCAACGAAGAAGGCGCTGGTCAGCAAGCTGACAGCAAAGCCTTTGCCGCGAAATTTCACGGTCAAGGACCTGGATGCGTTAATGGCCAGGTGCAACTGTGTAAAATATCAGGGTGGCCGGGGATCGGGTATCGGGTTTTTGCATAACCCTACCGGCAGGGCGCTGCAGTTTGACGCACCCCATCCCGGAAAAGAGCTGTATCTGTATCAGGTCAAGGCGGTAATTGCCTTTCTGACCGGCGTCGGAGAGATTTGAGGGGGAGAGAGAATGAGCAAAATGATGGAGTATAAAGGGTATCACGCGCAAATCGAGTACGACGGCGACGATGAAATTTTCGTGGGCAAGGTCTACGGCATCGTCGATTCTCTGTTTTTTCACGGAACTTCCATCGGGGAGCTTGAGGAGATGTTTCACCAGAGCATCGATAACTATCTGGAGATGTGCGCCGGCGCGGGGAAAGCGCCGGACAAGGAATTCAAGGGCTCCTTCAATATCCGCATCTCCCCGGAGCTTCACCGGGGAATCTCGCTTCAGGCCGCGCAGGAGGGCTTATCGCTGAATCAGTATGTGTCCCGGGCCCTGGAAAGATCGCTGCCCTCTCCCCGGGTCTGAGCAATTGCGGCGCAGAAAATCATCTCGCGCATCCGGCGGTTGTGCCGGATGCGCGATTTGCTTGTCAGGAGAACTGCTCCCCATGCAGGGTCGCCTCTCCGCTGTTCAGCCGCCGCAGCTCCCCGGAGGGCAGGCGCACCAGGAGGGAAAAATCCGCCCCGATGTCCTCCGCGATGCCCCTCTCCCCGCCCGGGAGGGTCACCTCCCGGCCCAGGGTGAGGCAGCCGGCCCGGTATTCGGCGAGGTACGCTTCCCTTTCCCCCGGAAAGTCCCGCGCCAGGGCATCCAGGCCCCGCAGGAGGCTTCCCGCCAGGGCGAAGCGGTCCGGCGGGGAGCCCGTTTCCAGCAGGATGGAGGTCGCCCGCCCCCGCAGCTCCGGGGGAAAATCCCCCTCCCCCGTGGTGACGTTGATGCCGACGCCCAGGACGATGTGCGCCACCCCCGCCCCCCGGAGGGAGGATTCCGCCAGGATGCCGCAGAGCTTCCCGCCCCCGGCATAGAGGTCGTTGACCCACTTGATCTCCGTCTCCAGGCCGCAGGTCTCCCGGATGGCACGGCGGACCGCGACGGCGGCAAAGCCCGTGAGGAGCCCCGCCGTCTCCGGGGGGACCTGGGGGCGGAGGAGGAAGGAGAGATAGAGCCCCGCCCCCGGGGGGGAGACGAAGCTGCGGCCAAAGCGGCCCCGGCCCGCCGTCTGCTCTTCCGCCAGCACCGCCGTGCCCGCCGGGGCGCCCTGCCGGGCCAGGTCCCCCAGCACCCGATTGGTGGAGCCCACCGTCTCCGGCCAGGTGACCCGCGCCGCCCGCTCCGGGCCGATAAACATCGCCAGCGCCGCCAGGCGCTCTTTTTCTGTCATGGTGTTCTCCTTTTTGTGTCAAGGGGGATGGGAAATGCCGCTTGAGGGCGCTGCGAGCAAAAGGCCCCTTTGTTTCCGGCAGGGAGCTGCATCGGCGAAGAGACTGAAAACAAAGGAGTCTTCTGCTCGCACCGCCGCCGTCGGCAGTCCCTGCTTTTGGGTCGGGGGGCAAGCAACGAGGGGGGCGGGCAAAAGGCCCGCCCCCCGGAAAACCGTTTTTACTTGCTCTCCAAGTCGTACATCTGCTTCTGCAGCAGCAGCTTCTTATACTTCACTTCCGCGTTCTCGGCGGCAATCCTGAACAGCTCCTTGGCCCGCTCGGGGAAGCTGAGGGCCAGGGAGGAGTAGCGCACCTCGCTCATGAGGAAGTCCTCATACTTGCCGGAGGGGGCGGCGGAATCCACGCTGAGGGGGTTCTTGCCCTGGGCCTCCAGCCGGGGGTCGAAGCGGAAGAGGTTCCAGTAGCCCGCGTCCACGGCGGCCTTCATGATGCTCTGGGACTTGCCCATGCCCGCACGGGCACCGTGGTTGATGCAGGGGGCGTAGGCGATGACCAGGCTGGGCCCGTCGTAGCTCTCGGCCTCGGTGAGGGCCTTGATGCACTGGTTGTAGTCCGCGCCCATGGCGATTTGGGCCACATAGATATAGCCGTAGGAGATGGCGATCTGGGCCAGATCCTTCTTCTTCACGGCCTTGCCCGCGGCGGCGAACTGGGCCACCGCGCCGATGGGGGTCGCCTTGGAGGCCTGGCCGCCGGTGTTGGAGTAGACCTCGGTGTCGAAGACGAAGATGTTGATGTTCTCCCCGGAGGCCAGGACGTGGTCCAGGCCGCCGTAGCCGATGTCATAGGCCCAGCCGTCGCCGCCGAAGCACCAGAAGCTGGGCTTGGGCAGGAGGTCGGTGTTTTCCAGGACGAACTTCGCCTCCTCGGCGCTGCTGCCCCTGCAGGCCTCCGCCAGGGCGTCGCCGGCGGCCTGGGCCTCGGCGGCGATGTCCTTCTTGTCCAGCCACGCCTGGGCGGCGGGGCCGACGGCGGGGTCGGAGACGAGGGCGGAGACCTTCTCCGCCATGAGGGCGCGGCGCTGCTTCATGGCGTTCAGCATGCCGAAGCCGAACTCCGCGTTGTCCTCAAAGAGGGAGTTGCTCCAGGCGGGGCCCCGGCCGGCCCTGCTGACGGTGTAGGGGGCGCTGGGGGCGCTGCCGCCCCAGATGGAGGAGCAGCCCGTGGCGTTGGCCAGGAACATCCGCTCCCCGAAGAGCTGGGTGATGAGCTTGGCATAGGGGGTCTCGCCGCAGCCGGCGCAGGCGCCGGAATACTCGAAGAGGGGCTTTGTGAACTGGCTGCCCTTCACGGTGGAAGCATCGAAGGGGGTCTTCTTCTCGCTGACGCTGCGGTAGGCGTAGTCGTAGACCGCCTGCTGCTTCGGCTGCTGGTCGGCGGGCGCCATGACCAGGGCCTTCTCCTTGGCGGGGCAGACGTTGGCGCAGGAGCCGCAGCCCAGGCAGTCCGCCGGGTCCACCTGGATGCCGAAGCGCCAATCCTCGCAGCCCTTGCCCAGCATCTTCACGGTGGCGGTGCCGTCGGGGGCTTTTGCCAGCTCCTCCGCGTCATAGACGAAGGGGCGGATGGCGGCGTGGGGGCAGACATAGGAGCAGCGGTTGCACTGGATGCAGTTCTCGGGAATCCACCGGGGGATGTCCACGGCGCTGTTGCGGCGCTCGTAGGCCGCCGAGCCCAGGGACATGGTGCCGTCCGCGTTCTTCACGAAGGCGGAGACGGGGAGGCTGTCGCCCCGGAGGGCATCGGTGGGCTTCATGATGCGAGCGAGGTAATCCGCGAGCTCGGGCCGGTCGCAGGGGAGCTCCTCCCCCGGCTTGTCGGCCTCGGGGCTCTTCCAGCTCTCGGGCACGGGGAACTCCTCAAAGGCGGTGAGGCCCGCGTCCACGGCGGCGTAATTCATGTTGACGACCTTCTCGCCCTTGCGCCCGTAGGAATCCAGGATGGCCTGCTTCATATAGGTCACGGCGTCGTCGATGGGCAGAATCTCGCTGAGCTTGAAGAAGGCGGACTGGAGGATGGTGTTCGTCCTTCCGCCCAGGCCCAGCTCCTGAGCCTTGTGCACCGCGTCCACGATGTAGAAGCGGATGCCGTTGTCGGCGATATACTTCTTCGCCGCGGCGGGGAGGCGGGTCTCCAGCTCCTCCCTGCTCCAGGGCCAGTTGAGGAGGAAGACGCCGCCGGGCTTCACGTCCTGCACCACGTCGTACTTCTCCATGTAGGAGGGGGCGTGGCAGGCGACAAAGTCCGCCTTGGTGACATAGTAGCTGGATTTGATGGGGCTCCTGCCGAAGCGCAGGTGGGAGATGGTGACGCCGCCGGACTTCTTCGAGTCATACTGGAAATAGGCCTGCACGGTCATGTCCGTGTGGTCGCCGATGATCTTGATGCTGTTCTTGTTGGCGCCCACCGTGCCGTCGGAGCCCAGGCCCCAGAATTTGAGGGACTTGATATCCTTCGGGGTGGTGTCCGGCTCCTCCTCGATGGGGAGGCTCTTGTGGGTCACGTCGTCCACGATGCCGATGGTGAAGCCGTGGATGGGCTGGGGCTTCTGCAGGTTCCGCACGGCGGAGATGACGCTGCCGGGGGTGGTGTCCTTGCTGCCCAGGCCGTAGCGCCCGCCGTAGACGGGGACGGACTCGAACCTTGACCCCTTGAGGGCGGCCACCACATCCAGATACAGGGGCTCGCCCAGGGCGCCGGATTCCTTGGTGCGGTCCAGCACGGCGATGCGCTTCACCGTGTCCGGGAGGGCGGCGATGAGGTGCTTCGCGCTGAAGGGCCGGTAGAGATGGACACTCACCACGCCCACCTTCTCGCCCCGGGCATTGAGGTAGTCCACAATCTCCTGGGCGGTGTTGCATACGCTGCCCATGGCCACCAGGACATACTCCGCGTCGGGGGCGCCGTAGTAGTTGAAGAGCTTGTAGTCCGAGCCGGTGCGCCGGTTGACCTCGTTCATATAGCCCTCCACCACCTCGGGCAGGGCGTCAAAGACGGCGTTGGCGGCCTCCCGGTTCTGGAAGAAGATGTCCGGGTTCTGGGCCGAGCCGTGGAGCACGGGGTGGCTGGGGAGGTTGCCCCGGTTCCGGAAGGCGCGGACGGCATCCATATCCAGCATGTCCTTCAGCTCGTCATAGTCCCACACCTCGATTTTGTCGATTTCGTGGGAGGTGCGGAAGCCGTCGAAATAGCTGAGGAAGGGGATGCTGCCCCTGATGGCGCTGAGGTGCGCCACGGCGGAGAGGTCCATGACCTCCTGGGGATTTGCGGAGGCCAGCATGGCAAAGCCGGTGCTGCGGCAGGACATGACATCGCTGTGGTCCCCGAAAATGTTCAGGGCATGGGTGGCCACGGTGCGGGCGGAGCAGTGGATGACGCAGGGCAGCAGCTCGCCGGCAATCTTGAACATATTGGGAATCATGAGCAGCAGACCCTGGGACGCGGTGAAGGTGGTGGTCAGCGCGCCGGAGAGCAGGGAGCCGTGGACCGCGCCGGCGGCGCCGGCCTCGGACTGCATCTCCACCAGCCTGACCGTCTGCCCGAAGACGTTCTTGCGGCCATGGGCGGCCCATTCGTCCGCCAGCTCCGCCATGACGGAGGAGGGGGTGATGGGATAAATCGCCGCGACCTCGGTGAAAGCATAGGCCACATGTGCCGCTGCGGTGTTGCCATCCATGGTTTTCAGCTTGCGTGCCATAGAGGGGACCTCCTTACAATATTCAAACGTGCTTGTTTTGCCGGGTACAGATAATATGTATCATACCATGCCTTTTCATCCCTGTAAACCGCTATTCTGCACGAAAGAAATCGAAATTATGCATCTTTTCCCCGTGCTTCTGTCAAAAATGCGGGGACGGGGCCGTTCAAAGGCCCCGTCCCCGGTCAATTCTGCATTTTTTCGCTCACAGGATATTCGTGACGATGGTCTCGGCGCTCACGCAGAGGAAGAGCACGAAACCCAGCAGCACATAGTAGAGCTTTCCCGTCCTGTTCCCGTTCTTCTTTTCGTTCATTCCGGCACCTCCTCTGTGTCAGTTGTCGTTTTCGTGACCATTCTGACACAAAGGCTGTCCCATAAAACGGACTTTTTGCGGGAGTGCATCATGCCGACTTGAAAAAACTGCGGACGCTGTGGTAAACTAAAATCGGCAAACGGAGAGGAGGGCAGGATTATGATGTATCCCTTTTTACAAATCGACGGAGATACGGAGATTGTCCATTCGGAGATGCTGCCGGGCGGCGAAGTGAAGGTCTATATCGAAAAGCCGGACGAAAGGGACGGATTTCACCATGCGGAATGCTATCTTCCCGCCTACCGCTGGGAAGAGATTGACGGCTTCTCCCCCGAGGAGATTGAGAGGCTGGAGGATGTCGTGCGCTCCACAGCCCATCTGATTATGTCCACATCCCCCTGCCCGTGAACGCTGAAAATGAGTAAATCGTCCCCCTCCGGCTGTGCCGGAGGGGGACGTCCGTTTTACCCCAGCTCCACCCGGTTGCGCCTCTCCCCGGCGAGGAAGGCTTCGATGTTCCCCGCAATCTCCCGGATGCAGCGCTCCCGGGCCTCCAGGGCCCCCCAGCCCATGTGGGGGGTGAGGCAGACGTTCGGGAGGCCCCGGAGGGCGGCGAAGGGGTGGCTCTCCGGGAAGGGCTCGGCGGAATAGACATCCGCCCCCAGGCCCCCGAGACGCCCGGAGAGGATGGCCTCCGCCAGGGCCGCCTCGTCCGCCACGGCCCCCCGGGCCACGTTGGTGAAGATGGCCTCCTTTTTCATGAGGGCCAGCTTTTCCCGGGAGAACAGGCCCCGGGTGCTGTCGTTCAGGGGCAGATGGACGGAGAGGATGTCGGATTCCCGGCAGAGGGTGTCCAGATCCACGGCGGGCTCCCCCGGCCCGGGGTGGGCCCGGAAGGGCAGCACCCGGCAGCCCAGGGCCGCCGCGACGGCCCCCACCTGCCGCCCGATCTGCCCGTAGCCCGCGATGCCCCAGGTTTTTCCCGCCAGCTCGCGGTATACCGGGGTGAGGATGTTGGCGGTGCGCCCGGCGCTGTAGCGCCCGGAGGCCACGGCGTCGGTGTATTCCGGCAGATGACAGGCGAGGCTGAGGGCCATGGCGGCGGTGAGCTGGGCCACGCTCACGGTGGAGTAGCCGGGCACGTTGCACACCCCGATGCCCCGGGCGCGGCAATAAGCGGTGTCCACGTTGTCATAGCCCGTGGCGGCGAGGCAGATGAGCTTCAGGGTTTCGTTCCCCGCGAGGTTTGATTCGTTCAGGCGAATCTTGTTGATGACGGCAATATCCGCCCCCGCGAGGCGCAGGGAAACCTCCTCCGGGGCGGTGGCGGGGCAGACGCGCAGCTCCCCCAGGGCCGCGAGGGGCTCCAGGGACAAATCCGCCCCCAGGGTGGCGGCGTCCAGTACCGCGATGACCATGGAAATACCTCCTTACAGAGCAGCGCCGGGCAAGTGCCCGGCGCTGAGCAGTTTTTGCGCTTACTTCTCCTTGCGGAAGAACAGGACCCCCAGGCAGCCGGGGCCGCAGTGGCTGGCGATGGTGCTGCCGGCGCTGGTCTCGATGACCTCCCGGAAGGGGTGGAGGCTCCGCACCAAATCCATGGCGGCCTGCACGATGGCCGGATCCATGGCGGTGTGGGTGACCATGATGCGCTCGGGCACCACGTTCTCATTCCCCTCCAGGCGGCCCCGGATATAGTCCAGCACCGTCTTTTCCGCGCTGCCCCGGTACTTGCGCCCCACGGTCATGGCCCCCTCGTGGACGATAATCTCCGGGCGGAGGCGCAGGAGGTTGGCCCCCAGGGCGGCGACGCCGGAGCAGCGCCCCCCCTTGTGGAGGTATTCCAGGGTCTGGAGCACGAAGCTCACATCCAGCCGGTCCCGCATTTCGGTGAGCTTTTCGGCGATGTCCTTCGCCTCCATGCCCGCCTCGGCCATCTCGGCGGCGGACAGGGCAAGCTGCCCGCTGCCGGAGGAGAGGTTCAGGCTGTCGATGACATAGACGTTCTCCATGCCCTCGGCGGCGATGCAGGCATTCTGGTGGCAGGCGGAGAGGCGGTTGGATATGTTGATGTGGATGACGCTCCCCCCATCCGCCGTGTGGCGGCGGAAGACATCCTCATAGTCGCCCACGGTGACGGCGCAGGTCTGGGGCAGGGCCCCGGTGCGTTTGGCGAAGTCGAAGAGCTCGTCGGCGGTGACGTCGAGGCCGTCGGTGCGCAGCTCCTCCCCCAGGCGGATTTGCAGGGGCACCACCTCAATATCGTGCCGGGCATAGAGCTCCGGCGTCAGGTCACAGGTGGAATCACAGGTGATTTTGATTTTGGACATGGTTTTCCTCCCGTTCATGCGCGGAAAAAAGTTACGTTATTGTACACCCTCTTCCGGCATATTGCAAGATATATGTGTGGGAGGCTTTTCCCCCGCCCCTCACTTCTTGCCGAGGATGTCCGCGGCGGTGCCGAAGAGCGCGGAGAGGATGCCCTCGGACTCCGGCTTTTCCCCCTTGAGCAGGGCGGTGGCGGCCTTCTTCGTGTCGCTGTCGGCGGCGCGGTAAAGGTCGATGAGCTTCTTCTCCGCACCGGTGAGCTCGTAGCTGTCGCTCTTTTTCGCGGTGCTGCCCGTCTTCTTCGAGCTCGTGCCGGAGGCTCCCTTGGGGGCCTCCAGCAGGGATTTCTGGGTGACTCCGGTGGCCTTGGCGATCTGCTTGAGCTGGCTCTGGGTCAGCTCCTTCTCCCCTCTTTCAGCCTTGCCGATGTCGGAGGCCGAGGCTCCCTCCACCTTCTCCGCCAGGGCGGCCTGGGTGAGGCCCGCGGATGTCCGCGCCTCCCTGATAAGGTCCCCCACCTTTTTCTTTGCAGCCATTGTCGAAAAACCCCTTTCTCTCTATTCTTTTCCCCATTCCCGGGCAAGGGCCACCGCCCGCTGCCACTTTCCGTAAAGCTCCTCCCGGGTTTCCGGGGCCATGGCGGGAGTAAAGACCCGCTGGGAAACACGCAGGGCCGCCACCTCCGCCGGGTCCTTCCAGAAGCCCACGGCGAGGCCCGCCAGGGCCGCCGCCCCCAGGGCGGTGGTCTCCACGTTCACGGGCCGGTCCACGGGTATGCCCAGCATATCCGCCTGGAACTGCATCATGAAATCGCTGACGGCGGCGCCCCCGTCCACCCGCAGCTGGGTGATGGCCGCCCCGTCGGCGGCCATGGTGCGGGTCAGGTCCGTCACCTCATAGGCGATGGCCTCCAGCACCGCCCGGGCCAGGGCGGCCTTGCCGCTGCCCCGGGTGAGGCCGAAGAAGCAGCCCCGGGCATTGGAATCCCAGTAGGGGGCCCCCAGGCCGGTGAAGGCCGGGACGAAATAGACCCCGTCGTTCCCCGCCGTGCCCTCGGCGAGGAGGTCCGTCTCGTGGGCGGTGGCCACCACCCCCGCCTCGTCCCGCAGCCACTGGATGGCGCTGCCGGCATTGAAGACGCTGCCCTCCAGCACGTAGGTCACTTCCCCACCCAGGGACCAGCCCACGGTGGTGACGAGGCCGCTGCGGGAGAGGAGCCGCTCCCGCCCCAGGTTCATGAGGGTGAAGCAGCCGGTGCCGTAGGTGTTCTTCGCCATGCCCGGCGCAAAGCAGCCCTGGCCGAAGAGGGCGGCCTGCTGGTCCCCCACGGCGGCGGCGATGGGGATGCCCCGCAGGTCCCCGATGCCGGGGAGGGGGGCCAGGGTCCCGTAGATTTCGCTGTTCCCCGCCACCCGGGGCAGCAGGGAGGGGGGAATGTCCAGGGCCTTTAGTATGGCAGGGTCCCAGTCCATCTTCACCGTGTCCAGGAGCATGGTGCGGGAGGCGTTGGCGGCGTCGGTGACGTGGGCCTTGCCCCCGGTGAGCTGCCAGATGAGCCAGGTCTCCACCGTGCCGAAGAGGAGCTCACCCCGCTCCGCCCGTGCCCGGAGGCCGGGGTTTTCGTCCAGCAGCCACTTGAGCTTCGTGCCGGAGAAGTAGGGGTCGATGAGGAGGCCGGTGGTCCTTTGGATATAGTCCCCCATGCCGTCGGCCTCCAGGCGGGCGCAGATGTCCGCGCTGCGGCGGCACTGCCAGCAGATGGCGTTGGTGACGGGCTTCCCCGTCTCCCTGTCCCAGAGGATGGTGGTCTCCCGCTGGTTGGTGATGCCGATGGCGGCGATCTCCGTGGGGGAAACGCCGCTCTTTTCATACACCTCCTCCATGGCCCGCAGCTCCGTGCCCAGGATCTCCATGGGGTCGTGCTCCACCCAGCCGGGGCGGGGGTAGATCTGCGTCAGGGGGTACTGGGCCTTGACCACGCAGTTTCCCCCCGCGTCGAAGAGGATGGCCCGGGAGCTGGTGGTGCCCTGGTCCAGGGCGAGGATGTATCCGTTCATAGGCTTCTCCTTTCCCGCTTGACAAATCTCCAAAGGCGGGTATAGTCATATTGTATAGAACATATGGGGGTGTGGGACATGAAAACCGAAAAAATGAAATCCGCCGGGAACGGGGAGCTCCTCTGCCGCTTCTGGGAGCCGGAGGGGACGCCGAGGGCCGCCATCCAGCTGGTGCACGGCATCGCCGAGCACGGCGGGCGCTATGATGACTTTGCCCGCTTCCTCGCGGAAAAGGGCTTCCTCGTCGCCGCCGAGGACCACATGGGGCACGGCGGCTCCCTGCCGGAGGGGGCGCAGCCCGGCTGCATCTCCGGGGGCTGGGACGCCATGGTGGAGGATGTGCACCGGCTCACCCGGCGCCTCCGGGAGAGCTGCCCCGGTCTCCCCTTCTTCCTCCTGGGCCACAGCATGGGCTCCTTCCTGGCCCGGACCTGCCTCTACACCTATCCCCGGGAGGGCCTCCGGGGGGCCATCCTCTCCGGCACGGCCTGGCAGCCGGGGCCGGTGCTGGCCGTGGGGCGGATGCTCTGCGCCGGGGAAGTGAAGAAGCAGGGGGCCGACAGCCCCAGCCCCAGGCTCCAGCAGCTCATGTTCGGCTCCTACACCAAGGGCATCCCGGAGGTGCGCACCCCCAACGACTGGATCTGCACCGATTCGGCGGTGGTGGACGCCTACACCGCCGACCCCCTCTGCGGCTTCGTCCCCACCGGCGGCCTCATCGCCGCCATGCTGGAGGGCATCGCCCGGAACCAGCGAAAGGAGAACCTGGCCGCCATGCCCGGGGACCTCCCCGTCCTCTTCATCGCCGGGGACCGGGACCCCGTGGGGAACATGGGCAAGGGGGTCCGGCAGTCCGAAGCCGCCTTCCGGCAGGCGGGGCTGGGGGACGTCTCCCTGAAGCTCTACCCCGGGGCGCGGCACGAGGTGCTGAACGAGACAGACAAGGCCCGGGTCTGGGCCGACGTGCTGGCCTGGCTGGAGGCACGGCTGGGCTGATTCCTGCCCCCATTATACCGGAATCCCCGGGCCGCCGCCACCCCCGGCGGGGAGAAATCTCTCCCCGCCGGAGCTTTTTTGAAAAAAAGACTTGACATTATTCCGATTCGGTGTTATTCTCCTATCAGAATAATAATTCTCCCGCCGAAATTCAGATGCGGAAGGTCGGCGGGCACAGATTCGCGGTTTTTGGTGAGGGCCGCGCATCACTCCTTTTCTTCCTGAATCGTGACGCAGAGGCAGCCGGTTTGGCTGCCTCTGCGCCGTTGTATTGCGTTTTTCTCCCCGGGGATATATAATGAGTATCGAATAGTGAAAAATATCGACGCTTCGATATTTTTCACTGCCAAACGACAGGTTTGGCAGCGAATGAATGTCTCATTCATTCGCACGACACTCATTGCAATGATCATATGGCAAAACATCTGCGTTGTTTTGCTGAGCCGCGAGGCGGCTCGGCGAAACGCTTTACAGCGTTTTCGCCATCATATAATCATTATAATCGGTTCAGAAAAACTCGGAGGAGCGATAACGCATGGAACGCACGAAGGAAATCGTGAAGGTCAGCATCCGGGGCATCCTCGCCAATCTGGTGCTGGTGGCCTTCAAGGCCGTAGTGGGCATTCTCGCCAACTCCACCGCCGTCATCCTGGACGCGGTGAACAACCTCTCCGACGCCCTCAGCTCCGTCATCACCATCGTGGGGACGAAGCTGGCGGGCAAGGCCCCGGACAAAAAGCACCCCTACGGCTACGGGCGCATTGAATACTTCACCTCCCTCATCATCGCGGTCATCGTCCTCATCGCGGGCCTGACCTCCCTGTATGAGAGCATCGGCAAGATTATCGCCCCGGAGGAGACGGCCTTCACCTTCGTCTCCGTCGTCATCCTGGCGGCGGGCGTGGCGGTGAAGCTCCTGCTGGGGGCCTATTTCCAGAAGCGGGGCAGGGAGCTGAACGCCGGGTCCCTGGTGGCCTCCGGGGCGGATGCCCGGGGGGACGCCATCCTCTCCCTGGCCACCCTGCTGGCGGCCCTGCTGACGCTCATTTTCCGCATCAACATCGACGGCTGGCTGGGGGCCGTCATCTCCCTCTTCATCATCAAGGCCGGGGGCGAAATGATCCTGGACACGGTGAACACCCTCATCGGCGCCCGCATCGACCCGGAGCTTTCGGCAAAGGTGAAGGAGCTGGTCTGCACCTTCCCGGAGGTGCGGGGGGCCTACGACCTCATCCTCCACGGCTACGGGCCGGAGGAGCACTTCGGCTCCGTCCACGTGGAGGTGCCCGACACCCTGACCGCCCGGGAGCTGGACGCCCTCACCCGGCGCATCGTCCCCAAGGTCTACGGCGAGACGGGGGTACTCCTCACCGTGGGGGTCTATGCCAGCGCCGACGAGGGCCCCGCCGCCCGGATGACCGAGGCCCTGCGGGGCATCCTCACGGAATATCCGGAGGTGCTGCAGATGCACGGCTTCTATTACGCGCCGGAGACGCAGAGCGCCTCCTTCGACCTCATCTTCGACTTCAAGACCCCGGACCCCGCCGGAAAGGCCGCCGAAATCCGGGAGAAGATGACCGCCCGCTTCCCCGGCACCGGCTTCCACATCGTCCTGGACAGGGATTTCAGCGACTGACGTCGGGGCGCGGGGGAATGGTTTGTCAAGGGGACGGTGTCAGCGGGGACGGTTCTCATCGACACGTTTTGCGCTTATGCGTTCAATATCAGCCAGGGGAGGTTTCGCTCGCAGCGGCTCGCGACCTTCTTTCTCAGCGATGAGAAAGAAGGCAAAGAATCGCCGGGAAACCTTCCGAATGGTTTCCCGGACCTTCCTTACGGCCAAGGGAAACCCTGGGTTTCCCTTTGGAATCTCTTCCGCTGCATGCCTGCACTTTCAGCCTCTTCGCCGATGCAGCTTTTCACCTGAAACAAAGGAGTCTTCCGCTCGCACACCCAAGTCGAAGCAGGTGCTTCGATTTGGGGACGCGGGGAAATGATGACAAACCGCCCCGGGCAAAGGTCCGGGGCGGCACATTTTTACAATTTCAATCCACCCGCTGATAGAAGGTGTCGATGACCAGCTTCTGGAGATCCGCGTCGTCCACATAGAACTCGTAGTACTTCTCCCCCAGCTTCAGCTCGCCCTCCGGCACCCGGATTCCGGAGAGGGTGTAGCCCCCGAAATTCTCCACATATTCGTTCAGCTCATTCACGGTGCAGTCCGTGACCATGCTGTCCCCCAGGGCGGCCCAGGCATCCAGGGCAAAGGAGGAATCCGCCTTCATCCTCTCGCTCATGGCGGAGAAGAGGGCGGTCATATAGCTGCGCTGCCGCCGCATCCGGGCCAGGTTCGTGCCGTCCTCCTTCATGTGCATGCGGGAGCGGACAAAGTGCTCCACATTCTCATCGGTGAGGGTGACGGTCTCCCCTTTGATGAGGGTGTCGTCTATGCCGGTGAAATCATCCTCCACCGTGACGGTGACGCCCCCCACCAGATTGTTGAGGATGGGGATGGCATCCATGGTGAAGGAGAAGTAATTCTCGATGGTGATGCCGTAAAGCAGGCGGGAGACGGTGTAGACCGTATTTTCACAGCTTTTCTCCAGGCCGTTGCCGTAGGTGTGGGCCAGGGCCAGCTGTTCATATTCCGTGGCATATCGCTTTCCCAGGGCGTCCATGACGGAGACATCGCACATGGTGTCCCGGTTGAGCTGGATGAGGGTACAGCTCTCCGTCTCCGGGTCGAAGACCGCCAGGAGCAGGAAATCCGCCTGGGAGGTATTCTCCGTGGACTGGGTCTCCGTCAGCTCCGGGTCGTCCACCCCCAGAATCAGGAGGGTGGAAAGCCCCTCGTTATAGGTGTATTTCCCCCCGTTGTAGTAGATGACGGGAGTGGTGGGCTCATCCACGCCGTTGGCAGGGTTCTCCTGGGACGCGGAGGTGCGGCTCAGGGCAAGGCCGGCGTTCTCCGGCGTCTTGTCCAGCCTCTCCTCCAGGCGGCTCATCAGCGTATAGATTCCGGCGATGACCGCGACGATGACGATGAGGATGAGCACGGCGAAAAAGAGCTTCCGCCCCTTGCTCATGTATCGGAGGTCAAGCTTCCTCCGGTGGCGGTGATGATGAGAAGACATCTGTCCCCTCCTTTCACAGAAAACACTACAATGGGTACCCGGCTCAGGGCCGGATACCCATTGAGCGTACCGCGAAATTACTTCGCAGACTCCTTGCGGGCGCTGACGAAGCAGACGCCGGCGCAGGCGACCATCGCAATCGCGAGCACGGTCCACAGCGCGGTGTTGTCGCCGGTCTGGGGAGAGACGACGGTCCCGGTGGGCTGGGGCGCCACGGGCTCGGTGGAATCAGACTGCGCCTTCTCGGCGTAGACGATGATGATGGGGCAGAAGCTGGAAGCCGTGACGGCCACGGTCGCGCCGTTGTCCTGCACACCGATGGCGTTCCAGGCGCCGTTCTTGTAGGCATAGGCGGCGATGGCCACCATGTCCTGCACGCTGGCATCCTTGGAGACGATGACAGTGCCGCCCGCCTCGGAGATGTTGTTGCCGGCCGCGTCGTAAATCTCAACCTGGACGGCGATGGCAGCGGTCACACGACCGGCAGCCTCGGCCTCCTGAACGGCGGCGTTGCTGTTGATGACGGAATCAGCGGCGTCGAGAGCAGCCTGAGAAATCTCAGGAGCGCTCACCTCCGCGTAGTCGCCGGCATTACCGCCCTCGACAGCGGCGGTGACGGTCTGCTGGTCGTTGGTGACACTGGGGACATCAACGGCCATAGCGGGGACCATCATGGCCATCATGAGAACGAGAACGATCGCGATGGAGAGAATCTTCTTCATGGGAATTACCTCCTTTCCTCCAATATTTCGCTTTATCTGAGCCGGTCAGGGAAGCAGAGTCCCCATGACCAGAAAGCGATTGGTGTTGTTGCCGATGAGGCAGGTGGAGAGAATCACCACGCTGTCCCCCGGCACCGGGGCGTAATCCTCCCGGAAGAGGGAGCCCAGACTGCGGCCGTTCATGACCTCGTCGAAGAAATCGGTGAACACCTGTTCATCCTCAAAGTCGTTGTAATAGAGGATGTGGGCGCCGGAATAGGGCGTCGCGGCAAAGACGCCGAAGGTCAGCTCCGCCTCGGGGGTGTAGATGGTGAAGGTGGGCGTCTCCTCGAAGAAATCGAAATCCGAAAAGAGCTGCTGCAGGTTGCCGAACATGGCGCCGGAGCGCATGTGGTGGCCGTAGAGCAGGGTGACCGGGTCCGTGAAATCCAGGCCGTTGTAGGCCGATTCGGAATAGATGGAGCCGTTGGCGGAATAGACCTTGTCGCTGTTGTGGTCCAGATAATAGGTATCGTCGGTCTGGCTCTGGAGCAGGGGATAGCTGATGTCGGTGCCGGGAATCTCCAGCCAGGCATAGATGTCCGGGTTCAGGGCCTGCAGCCCCTCAAAATCGATGGGGCTGACATAGGGCTCGGGGGTGGGGGTGGGCTCGGGGGTGGGCTCCGCCGTGGGGGTCGCCGTGGGCCGGGCCGTGGGGGTGGGGGTCGCCGTGGGGGTGGATGTGGGGGCGAAAGCCTCCGTTTTCGTGGCTTCGGGGGGATTGGCGCTCATGGCGGCCCGGACCCCGAAGAACACGGCCGCGGCCAGCAGCACGCCGCCGATGCCGTAGAAGATTCCTTTTTTCATAAGTACACACTACCTTAAGCGGGAAAATTCAGCATGCCCTCAAAGACCGCCAGCCGGTCCAGGGCCGCCGGGCCCAGCTTCCCCTCGATAAGGGCCAGGGCCGGCCCCAGGTTCGGGGCGCGGGAGCTGAGGTTGTGGGCATCGGAGCCCAGAAAATGAATGCGCTCCTCCCGAAGGAGACGCAGCGCCTTTCGGGCCGTGCGCCGCTCCAGGAAGAATTCCGCGTTGCACTGGATGAAGATATCCATGTCCATGAAGCGGCGGATGAGCTTTGAGGAATTGAAGGAGAGATACCGCTCCAGATGGGCTGCCACGGGGAAAAGGCCCCGCTGGCGGATGACCGCCACCTCCTCCAGCATCCGCTCCGTCCAGGGGACGAAGGGCATCTCCAGAAGGAGGAAGGAGGTGCCGGAAAGGCAGAGCTCCGGCAAAGACTCCACCGTGCTGACGCCGGTAAAATACCGCACCTCCGCCCCCAGGCGGATTTTGGGGAGGGGCTCGGCCCCGGCGGCGGCGAGCAGGGCCTCATAGGCCGCCTGCCGCCGGCGGAGGAAGCGCTCGGGCGTGTCATGCTCCGCGTAAAAATGGGGGGTGGCGCAAATCCGGTCGATTCCCTGCTCCCGCCACATGGCCAGCATCCGGAGGCTGGTCTCCACGCTGTCGGAGCCGTCGTCGATGCCGGGGAGGAAATGGCTGTGAAAATCAATCATTTCTTGGCATAGCCGCTGTAATAATAGTTGCCCTTGTTTTTGTAATAGCCGCCCCGCCGGTAATAGCCGCCGCCGCTGCCGCCGGCGCCGTTGAAGGCGAAGCCCAGGATGCGGGTGTTCACCAGCTTCAGCTGCCGGATGGTCTCCGCCAGGGCGCCCCGCACCGCGCGGCCGGAACGCACCACCAGCACCATCCCGTCGATGAGCTTGGAGGCCACCAGGGCATCCGACACCGCGGTGACGGGGGGCAAATCCAGGATGATGAAATCATAGTGCTGCCGCAGCACCTGCAGCAGGGAAATCATCCGGTCGGAGCCCAGGAGCTCCGAGGGGTTGGGGGGTTCATCCCCCGCCACGATGACATCCAGCGTCACCGGGTCGGTCCCCTCCGTGGCATAGAAGGTCTGAATGGCCTCGCTCTCCTTGCTCAGGCCCACCAGCAGGTTGCTGAGGCCGGGGGTGGCATGGAGGCTGAGGCGCTTGTTCAGCGTGGGAAGGCGCATGTCGCCCTCGATGAGGAGGACGCTGCGCTTGCTCTCGGCCATGGTGTACGCCAGGTTCACCGCCGTAAGGCTCTTCCCCTCCCCGGGGAAGGAGCTGGTGAAGCCGATGACGTGGCACTCGCTGGAGCCGGTGAAGGAGAAAAGAAGGTTCGTGCGCAGGAGCTTATAGGATTCGGCGGCGGCGAAATTCAGCCTGCTGCCAATCATGCGTAGCCGCTCGGCGGCGTAATCCACCGTGCGGGTCTTGCCCCTTGCCTGTTTCGCGCTCATATCCTGTCCCCTCCCCTCACCTGGACGCGGAGGCGGATTTCTCCCCCCCGCCGCTGTCGGCGCGGTGCTTGGCCGCCGAGGCGGCATAGCCATAGCTGTGTCCGTAGCTGCCGCCATAGCCGTAGTAGCCGCCGTGCTGCCCCTCGTTCATGTCGGGGATGACGGAGAGCAGCGGAATGTCGCCGTAGTTCTGGGTGAGGTAATCCTCGGAATAGATGTTTTCATCCATCATGTAGGCGATGACGATGATGGCCGCGCAGAGCACGAAGCCCAGGAGGAAGCCGATGGCCACGTTTCTCGTATAGCTGGGAGAGGAGCGGTGGGCGGGCACCACGGCATAGTCCACGATGCGCACATCCGCCCCGGCCACGATGTCGGAAATCTTATCCGGCAGCACCTCGGCGATGGTGTTGGCGATGTGCTCCGATTCCGTGGGGCTGTTGGTGGTGACCACGATCTCGAAGACCTCCGTGGAGTTCACCGAGGCGGCGGTGATCATCTCCTTCAATTCCTCATAGCTGTATTCCAGCTCACCGACCTCGATGACCTCATTCAGCACCGTCCGGGATTTGAGGATGACCACATAGGTATCCACCAGGTTCTGGGCGGCGGTGAGGTCCGCATTGGAAATCTTGAAGGAGGTGGCCCCCAGGTTGATGTCGGAGTTGTTGACATACATCAGGGTGCTGGCCTCATACTTGGGCTCCACCAGAAAATATGTAATGAGAAGCGCGACGACGGCCCCCACAATGGCCGCCGCGGCAATCAGCCAGGCCCGGCGCCACAGGACGCCGATGACCTCCCGAAGGTCAATGGTGACCTCTCCGTTTTCGATGTTTTCTTTCATATCTCTATCCTCTTGCAGCGGGCGGGGGCGGCTTTTCCGCCGCCATCGCCTGCTGCGGCGATGTTATCATTTATCCATACCAATAGGATTTTACTCATTATAGCGTCTGTCTTTCAGAATTACAAGTGTTTTTTTTCATTAAAAGTTGTAAACCCGCCTGTAAGCTTTTGACAGGCGCGTGAGTTTTTTTCCTCCCGCCCCTTGACAGATACCCCCCGAGGGTATATACTCGCCTTAGATGCAAAAATACCCCCACGGGGTATGCTCATAAGAAAGCGGGGAACCGGGAAAAATGGATGAAAAACTGAGCTGCTGCGGGCGGACAAAGCACCGCGGCGAAGGGGAGCAGGCGGAGCTGATGAACCGCCTCAGCCGCATCGAGGGCCAGATCCGGGGCATCAAGGGGATGCTGGAGAAGGACGCCTACTGCATCGACGTGCTCAATCAGGTCGCCGCCGCAGGGAGCGCCCTGCAGAGCTTCGGCAAGGTCCTGCTGGCCAGTCACATCCGCACCTGCGTGGCGGAGGACATCCGGGCGGGGAAGGACGAGAAGCTGGAGGAGCTGGTCACCGCCCTGCAGAAGCTCATGAAGTGAGGGCTCGGACATGGAACAGTATCTGATTACGGGCATGAGCTGCGCCGCCTGCGCGGCCCGGGTGGAGAAGGCCGTGGGGAAGGTCCCCGGGGTACAGAGCTGCTCGGTGAGCCTGCTCACCAATTCCATGGGGGTGGAGGGCAGCGCCGGCAGCGGCGAGATCATCCGGGCCGTCACGGAGGCGGGCTACGGGGCCTCCCTCAAGGGGGCGGAGAAGCGCGGCGGCGGCCTCATCGCGGAGCAGGAGGAGGCCCTGAAGGACCGGGAGACCCCCATCCTCCGGCGGCGGCTCCTCACCTCCCTGGGCTTTCTCATTATACTAATGTATGTTTCCATGGGCCACGGGATGCTGGGCTGGCCCCTCCCCTCCTTCTTTGAGGGGAACCATGTGGCCATGGGCCTTGCGCAGCTGCTGCTGGCGGCCGTCGTCATGGTCATCAACCAGAAGTTTTTTACCGGGGGCTACCGCAGCCTCTTCAAGGGCGCCCCCAACATGGACACCCTCATCGCCCTGGGCTCCTCGGCGGCCTTTGTGTACTCCACGGCCATGCTCTTTGCCATGACCCGGGCCCAGGCGGAGGGGGACGGCGAGGCCGTCATGGGCTACATGATGGAGTTCTATTTCGAGTCCGCCGCCATGATCCTCACCCTCATCACCCTGGGGAAGCTGCTGGAGGCCTACTCCAAGGGCAAGACCACCGGCGCCCTGAAAAGTCTCCTGAAGCTCGCCCCGAAGACCGCCACGGTGCTCCGGGAGGGGCAGGAGGTCACGGTGGGGGTGGCGGAGGTGGTCAGCGGCGACCTCTTCGTGGTGCGCCCCGGGGAGAACATCCCCGTGGACGGCGTGGTGGTGGAGGGCGTCAGCGCGGTGAATGAGGCCGCCCTCACGGGGGAGAGCCTGCCGGTGGACAAGGCCCCGGGCAGCACCGTCTCCTCCGCCACCCTCAACCAGTCCGGCTTCCTCACCTGCCGGGCCACCCGGGTGGGCGAGGACACCACCTTCAGCCAAATCATCCGCATGGTGAGCGACGCCGCGGCCACCAAGGCCCCGGTGGCAAAGCTGGCGGACCGCATCTCCGGCATTTTCGTCCCGGCGGTCATCGGCATCGCGGCAGTGACCGTCGCCGTGTGGCTGCTGCTGGGACGGGGGCTGGGAACGGCCCTGCAGCACGGCATCTGCGTGCTGGTGGTCTCCTGCCCCTGCGCCCTGGGGCTCGCCACCCCGGTGGCCATCATGGTGGGCAACGGCGTGGGGGCGAAGAACGGCATCCTCTTCAAGACCGCCGCCGCCCTGCAGGAGACGGGGCGGGTGCGCATCGTGGCCCTGGACAAGACCGGCACCATCACCGCCGGGGAGCCGAGGGTCACGGACCTCTCCCCCGCCCCGGGCATCACGGAGGCGCAGCTGCTCTCCGCCGCCGCCGCCCTGGAGAAGCGCAGCGAGCACCCCCTGGCAAAGGCCGTTCTGGCCCACGCCGGGGAGAAGGGCATAGTCCCCCGGGAGGTCACGGATTTCGAGGCCCTGCCCGGCCACGGCCTCACCGCCGCCCTGGAGGGAGTGACCCTCACCGGGGGCAGCGGGGACTATATCCGCTCGGTCTGCCCCGTGCCGGAGGTTCTCGCCGAGGCCGCCGAAAAGCTGGCGGAGGAGGGGAAGACGCCCCTGTGGTTCGCCGCGGGGGACCGGCTCCTGGGGGTCATCGCCGTGGCGGACACGGTGAAGGAGGACTCCCCCCGGGCCATCCGGGAGCTGCGGGACATGGGCCTCCACGTGGTCATGCTCACCGGCGACAACGCGCGCACGGCCAGGGCCGTGGGCCGGGCCGCCGGGGTGGACGAGGTGGTGGCCGGGGTGCTGCCCGAGGGCAAGGAGGCGGTCATCCGGGCCTTGCAGCAATATGGCAAGGTGGCCATGGTGGGGGACGGCATCAACGACGCCCCGGCCCTCACCCGGGCCGACACCGGCATCGCCATCGGCGCGGGGACGGACGTGGCCCTGGACGCGGCGGACGTGGTGCTCATGAAGAGCAGCCTCACGGACGTGCCCGCCGCCATCCGCCTGAGCCGGCGGACCTACCTGGGCATCGTGGAAAACCTCTTCTGGGCCCTCATCTACAACACCCTGCTCATCCCCGCCGCCGCGGGGGTCTACGCCTCCCTGGGCATCAGCATGAGCCCCATGCTGGGGGCGGCGGCCATGAGCCTTTCGAGCTTCTGCGTGGTGATGAACGCCCTGCGCCTGAACCTCATCGACATCCGGGAACCCAGGCACGACAAAAAGAAGGGAAAGCCCCTCCCCCTCCGGGGGGACGGGACCCTCCTTGAACATAACGAAAAACCGGCCCCGACGCCGGAGAAAGAAGGAGAAAGCATGAAAAAGACCCTGAGCATCGAAGGCATGATGTGCAATCACTGCGAGGCCACCGTGAAGAAGGCCCTGGAGGCCGTGGCGGGCGTCAGCGCCGCCGAGGTGAGCCACGAGACCGGCAAGGCCGTCGTCACCCTCAGCGCCGAGGTGGCGGACGAAACGCTGAAGAAGGCCGTGGAGGACAAGGAGTACACCGTGACCAAGGTGGAGTGACCGCCTTGGTGTCAACGGGTGTCAATGGGGACGGTTAATGCGTAAATTAGCGGAATTATCTCCGCTGCGGCGGGGTTTCCCTCATCCGCCCCTTCGGGGCAGCCGGGCGAGTAAGGTACTCTCGCCCGGCAGACCCGGCGGCTGATGCCGGGCCACCTTCTCCCAGGAGAAGGCATTCTCCCGTCCCGCCCGCAGGCGGCTGCCTTCCCTTGGGGGAAGGTGGCATCCGGCGTCTCCCGCAAGCCGGATGACGGATGAGGGACGATGCGCATTTTCATCCCTTATGTGCGCGGCCACGCCTCATGCGGTGTTCATGCGAAAAAAGCGGAATGAAACCCGCTGCGGCGGGGTTTCCCTCATCCGCCCCTTCGGGGCACCTTCTCCCAGGAGAAGGCATTCTCCCGTCCCGCCCGCAGGCGGCTGGCTTCCCTTGGGTAGCGAAGCGACGCCGCGGTAGTGAATGACCTGCCGGGGGCAGGTCAGAGCCGTGGCGTGACCGAGCCGCAGCGAGACAGCTGTCAGCGAAGCTGACTGATGAGGGACAAAGCGCAATTTCATCCCTTGTGTGCGCGGCCACGCCTCATGCGGTGTTCTCATTGACGCATTTTTGCCCGGCGGCGTGAGTATTCAATTGAAGAAGAAGGGGCTGCAGCGGATTTTTTCCTTTTCGCTGCAGCCCCGTTTGTGTTTGCGGCTTCTCATGTTTACTTCTAAATATTTTCCCAGATTATCTCCCCGGCTGCGGCAGAGACGAGCCCCACCTTCGCCTCCTGCCCTTCTCCGGGGCACAGCACCAGTTCCGCAGCCTTATATAATCCGGCAGCTTTTGAAAGCGCCTCGCTCTCGGATTCCGCCTCCACTTCAAACTCCCCTGTGACGGTTTCCTCAACAATTATCCTGTATTTCATCGAACAACACCGGCTTTTTTGTATGTTCCGTTTCCCAAAAACTCCAGCATTCCCTTATCTCTCAGGATTTGAAGCTGCTGCCTTAATTTATCCTTGATGTGTCGGTTTTCAGGGTGCTTTTTTGATAATTCATCGACATGGGCATAAACTTCCTTCAGCTCAAAAACCTCGCTCTGAATGGAATTTACAATATTCAGGGTATCCATGAGCCAGCCCCGGGATGCAATGTTCTCTGTTTCCAGCGGGGCAGTTCCGCCGACAGCTTCCACTACCTTCCCTGCCTCAATGATTTCTCCGTTTTTTACAACGGCGATTTTGCCCTGCTTCGGAATCTGGTCAAACAGGATATTGCACCCCGTCCAGCCCGCTCGCCGTGCCGTTTCCGCAAGGGGCTTGCGCTTTTCAATGATTCCCGGAACGAAAAAATACTTGGGAACGATAAAGAAATCATTCACCCGGTTGGCAGCGGCGGAATAGCTCATAAAGAAAAAGTCGGGATTGTCGTTGCCGGTTATCCTTTGTATCATCGAATCATACGCGCCGTCAGCAACCTTTTTTCCCAGCGCCCCGTTTTTCCCTTTCAGCTCGAATTGGCTGCCGCAATTCTCGCACAGGAAATCCGCAACCGGAGCATTGTTCTGAAAATGCGAAAGTCTCCGATGGCCGCACCGTGGGCAGAACATATTGGTCTGAACCCAGTTTTCAGTCATTACGCGCGCAATCTGTGACTTTGAACGGTATCCTGACAACCCGCTCAAATCAAAGCTCAGATTCATTTTCCCTCCTGCCTCTCCCGCCCCTCGGCGGCGGAGAAGAGGCTGCGCAGGCGGATGTTCACGGCCCCCATGTTGGAGATCTCGTCGATCTTGATTTGGGTGTAGATCTTCCCGGCGCTCTCCAGGATGCTGCGCACCTCGTCGGTGGTGATGGCGTCCACCCCGCAGCCGAAGGACACCAGCTGCACCAGGTTCACATTCGCCGGCGCGGCGGCGACGAACTTCGCCGCGGCGTAGAGCCGGGCGTGGTAGGTCCACTGGTTGCGCACCTTCACGGGGAAAGCCTCCACCAGATGGCTGACGCTGTCCTCCGTGACCACGGCGGCCCCCAGGCGGGAGATGAGCTCATGGATGCCGTGGTTGACCTCCGGGTCCAGGTGGTAGGGCCGCCCGGCCAGGACGATGATGGGCATCCCCTTCTCCCGGGCCGCGTTCCAGATGGCCTCCCCCTTCTCCCGCAGGGCGGCGAAATAGCCCCGGTAGGCGGCATAGCCCGCCTCGGCGGCGGCCTTCACCTGCTTTGGGGTGATCTTCGGAAAATACTTCCCCAGAATCTCCGTCATGCGCCGGGCAAACTGCTTCGGCTCGGCGATGCTCACGAAATCGTCGATGAAGGTGACCCCCCGCAGCTTCGGCACGTTCATCTCCAGCACCTGGGGATAGTAGGCCACCACCGGGCAGTTGAAGTGGTTGACCCCCAGGCCCTCCTCGGTGTTGTAGCTCATGTCCGGGTAGAAGATGGCATCGGGGCCGCGCTCCAGCAGCCATTCCAGGTGGCCGTGCATCAGCTTGGCCGGGTAGCAGGCGGTGTCCGAGGGGATGGTGTACTGCCCCCGGAGATAGAGGGAGCGGTCCGAGAGGGGGGAGACCAGGACGTTGAAGCCCAGGCTCCTCCAGAAATCATGCCAGAAGGGCAGCAGCTCATACATGTTGAGCCCCAGGGGCAGCCCCACGGTGGGCTTCCCCGAATCGCTTTCGTTCTTCATCCACTGCCCCAGGAGCTCCAGTTTCGCGGCATAGAGGTTGAGGCTCAGATCCTTGGCCCGGCCGGAGACCGGCTTCTCGCAGCGGTTCCCGGCGATGTGCTTCCGCCCGTCCCCGAAGGTGTTGACGGTGAGGCTGCAGTGGTTCGTGCAGCCCTGGCAGGTGGCGGCGGTGACGGTGTGTGTAAAGCCTGCCAGCTCCTCCGGGCCGAGGAGGGCAGACTTCTCCCCTTCTCCCCGGCGGGCCATGGCATAGAGGGCGGCCCCGTAGGCCCCCATGATGGGGGCGAATTTCGGGCGGATGACCTCCGCCCCCGTCTCCCGCTCAAAGGCCCGGAGCACCGCGTCGTTCAGGAAGGTGCCCCCCTGGACCACGATGCTGCGCCCCAGCTGCTCCCCGCCGGCGCAGCGGATGACCTTGTAAAGGGCGTTTTTCACCACGCTGATGGAGAGCCCGGCGGCGATGTCCTCCACCGCGGCGCCCTCCTTCTGGGCCTGCTTCACGCTGGAATTCATGAACACCGTACAGCGGGAGCCCAAATCCACCGGCCTTTTGGCGAAAAGGCCCAGGGCGGCGAATTCCTGGGATGTGTAGCCCAGGGCCTCCGCGAAGGTCTGGAGGAAGGAGCCGCAGCCGGAGGAGCAGGCCTCGTTGAGGAAGATGTTGTCGATGGCCCCGTTCCGGATCTGGAAGCACTTGATATCCTGCCCGCCGATGTCCAGGATGAAGTCCACGTCCGGGCGGAAGCGCCGGGCGGCAGTATAGTGGGCGATGGTCTCCACGAGGCCCATATCCAGGCGGAAGGCGGCGCGGATGATCTCCTCCCCGTAGCCGGTGACGGCGGAGGCGGCGATGCGGATGTCCGGCCAGTCCCGGTACAGCTCCTCCAGATAGCCCTTCACCAGCGGCACCGGGTTCCCCCGGTTGGGGGCGTAGAAGGGGCGGAAGAGGCGGCCCTCAGCATCGCAGAGGACGGCCTTCACCGTGGTGGAGCCCGCGTCGATGCCCAGGAACATGGGGCCGATGGGGGCCTCCAGCTCCGTGATGCCGTCGGAGGCGCGGCGGTGCCGCTCCCGGAATTCCGCGTACTCCTCCTCGGAGGCAAAGAGCGGGGCGCAGGCGACGTAATTCCCCGCCCCGGTGCCCTGCCGGAGGCGCTCGGCCAGGGCCGCCGGGTCCCGCGCTTCCCCCACGCCCCCCAGGGCGGCCCCCAGGGCCACATAGTACAGGGAGTTTTCCGGGCAGAGGCCCGTGACCCCCAAGGTCTCGTCAAAGGCGGCTCTCAGCTCGCTGAGGAAGGTGAGCGGCCCGCCGAGATAGAGGATGTTCCCCTTGAATTCCCGGCCCTGGGCCAGGCCCGCCACGGTCTGGTTCACCACGGCCCGGAAGATGCTGGCGGAGACATCCTCCTTCCGCGCCCCCTGGTTCAGGAGGGGCTGGATATCCGACTTGGCGAAGACCCCGCAGCGGGAGGCGATGGTATAGAGCTTCCCGCTCCTTTTTGCCAGCTCGTTCAGCTCCGGGACCGTGACCTGCATCAGGGCGGCCATCTGGTCGATGAAAGCGCCGGTGCCCCCGGCGCAGGTGCCGTTCATGCGCATCTCGAAGCCGCCGGAGAGGAAGAGCACCTTGGCGTCCTCGCCCCCCAGCTCGATGACCGCGTCCGTCTCCGGGCAGAATTTCCGCACGGCGATGCGCTCGGCATAGACCTCCTGCACGAAGGGGAGGCCCAGCTCGTCGGCAAGGCCCATGCCCGCCGAGCCGGAGAGGGCGATGGCCATCTCCTCCCCGGGCCAGTCCCCCGCCAGCTTCTCCATGAGGTCCCCCAGGGTCTCCCCGATGCGGGAGTAGTGGCGCATATAGTCCCCGAAAAGGAAGTTTCCCTCCTCGTCCAGCAGGGCGCATTTCAGGGTGGTGGAGCCCACGTCGATGCCCAGGGTCTTCATACGGCGGCCTCCTCCCGGGCGATGGCCAGCATGAGCTTGATGCGGTTCTCCTGGTTGACCTTGCTGGCCCCGGCGTCATAGTCCACGGGGAAGATGTTGGCCTCGGGGTAAAGCTCCCGCAGGCGGCGGATGGTGCCCTTCCCCACGATGTGGTTGGGGAGGCAGCCGAAGGGCTGGGTGCAGACCACGCTGTGATACCCCTTCTCGATGAGGGCGGCGGTCTCACCGGGAAGGAGCCAGCCCTCCCCCATCTTCACCCCCCGGTCGATGACCTTGTCCGCCAGCTCGCAGACCCGGTCGAAGGCCACGGGGCCCTCGAATTCCGGGAAGTCCCGGAGGGCGGCGATCATCTCCTTCTCCCACCGGTCCGCCACCCGGAGGCCCAGGTTCCCGGCGATGACGTTCCGGAAGGGGACGCCGTAATACTTCCGGTCCTGGGCCATGTTGGCAAAGCAGTACTGGAAGAAGCCCAGCACTCCGGGGACCATGATCTCGCAGCCCTGGCTCAGGAGGAAATCCTCCAGCCCGTTGTTGCCGAAGGCGGCGTATTTGACATAGATCTCCCCCACAATGCCCACCTTGGTGAGGTCCCTCTTCTCCCGGGGGATGGCGTGGAAATCCGCCGCCATGGCCCGGAGGTTGCGGCGCATGGCCCAGGTGGAGAGGCCCCGATGCCGGGCAAACTGCTCCGTGAGGGTCCGAATCCACTTTTCCACCGCGGCGGCGGTGTCCCCCCGGTGCACCTCATAGGGGAGGGTCTGGTTTTTCAGCAGCAGCAGCATATCCCCATAGAGGAGGGCGCGGATGAGGGTGAGCATCATCCCCGGGGTGAGGCGGAAGCCGGAGACCTTCTCCAGCCCCGTGAGGGAGAGGGAGATCACCGGCACATAGGCCATGTCCATCTTCTCCAGGGCCTTGCGCATGAGCATGATGTAGTTGGAGGCCCGGCAGCCGCCCCCGGTCTGGAACATGATGAGGGCGCTCCTGTGGGGGTCGAACTCCCCGGAGGTGAGGGCATAGAGCTGCTGCCCCACGGAGCAGATGGCGGGGTAGCACACGTCGTTGTGCAGGTACTTGAGGCCCGTGTCGATGACCTTCTTTCCCCGGTCCCGGGCGATGACCACATGGTAGCCGTAGTTGCGGAATACCGCCACCAGCAGTTCCATGTGGGTGGGGAACATCTCCGGGGCGATGATGGTGTAGTCCCGCTTCATCTCTTTTGTGAAATCTGCCATTTTCCGGACGCTCGTTTCTATGTATGGACTTGGGGGACGCCCGCTTGGGGGCGTCCCCGCTTCTTCACTTTTCTGCGGCCTTTTTCCGCAGGGCCCAGAGGGTGAGGGCGCTGCCCAGCAGGATGACCAGCTCCACGGCGGCGGCGATGAAGAACTGGGGCGAGGAGGGGTTCACCACATTGGTCCCGATGAGGGGGAAGAGGACGCAGGACACCGCCATGCCCCCCAGGGTGCCCAGCAGATAGGGAACGAAGGGGGTCCCCGTGGCGCCGAAGTAGGCGCTCACCAAATCATATGGCAGGAGGTTGATGGCCCGGATGATGACGGTGTACAGAAGGGTATTCTCCGTGCGCAGGCGGCGCATGAGGGCGGCGTTCCGGTGGTCCTGCACCACCCGGTCGATGGCCTCGCCCCCCACCCGGCGGCCGATGCCGTAGGCCATGGCCGCCATGAGGGCCGTACCGGCGAGGTTCACCCCGATGGCCAGGGGCAGGGGGAAGAGGAGGCCGCTCACGGCATACAGAAGGCCGCTGTAGATGACCACCGACAGGCTTTTCAGGGTAAAGAGAGCCAGCATCACCAGAACGGCCAGCACCGTGCTCTTGGGAGTGATTTGCAGCACCCCCTCCACGGTGACGCTGTCCCGGTGGAACCAGCAGAAAAGGATGACGCAGGCCCAGAGGACCAGCATCAGGAACCGCAGCTTGAGGCTGCGCCTCCCCGTATCCGGGAAAAGGACCCCCCAGATGACGGTGAGGTAGCTGCGGGCATAGAGGATGAGGGAGAGCATCAGGGCGGCGCAGCAGGCCGCCACGATGATGTGGACCCAGCGCAGCGCCAGCCCCGGGAAGGCCAGCAGCACCAGCATGGCGGCATAGAAGATGACGGTGCTGAGCTTGCCGTACCAGTGGGCCTGGTTCATCTCCCCGCTGAGGCTCACCGCCGCGAGGCCCAGCAGGCCCTGGAAGATCTCCTTGAAGGCCAGGAAGGCAAAGACCCACCACAGGAAGCGGTAGCGGCTGGTGAGGCAGATGAGCAGGGCCGCCTGGGTGAGCTTGTCGGCGATGGGGTCCAGCACCTTCCCCACATCGGAAATCATGTGGAAGCGGCGGGCGATGAAGCCGTCGGCCACGTCCGTCAGGGCGGAGAGGCCCACGGTGATGACGGCGGCGATGGGCCGGTCCTCGCCCAGGTAGAGCCAGACGATGAGGGGGATGAGCAGGATGCGGAAGACGCTGAGGGCATTGGGGATGGTGAGAACGTCCTTTTTGCTGAGTTTTCGCTTCATTCTGCTTCTGGCCTCCTTTCGTCGTTGTTTGGCGGAATGTTTGAGATGCTTTTACGTATTCGCCCGAGCGTTTGCCAGGCGGTGGCCGTGTTCCGTCCCCTCCGGGGGCCCCTTTTCTTTGTAGCGGACAAAGAAAAGGGGGAAAGAAAACCGCCAAAGGGAACCTATTTCGAGGCGGTTCCCTTTGGAAACCCTCCCCGACGACCAGGGGGGGCCTTG
>Ga0208297_1000263_pt1 | contig 129986 bp, 124 predicted proteins | sample LMS_cellobiose_e_FD_187367 | JGI IMG/M metagenome (GOLD analysis project Ga0208297, IMG submission 187367) | Rumen-fistulated moose microbial communities from Alaska, USA - LMS_cellobiose_enrichment (SPAdes) (version 2) | ecosystem: Host-associated > Mammals > Digestive system > Stomach >...
CCCGGATTTTCTCCCGCCGGGCATTTTCTTCTGGGGTGCGATTCTTTCTGGCCATATGTAAAACCTCCAATGTGGTGCTTCTATTCTACACCACATCGGAGGTTTACACAAATTTTGGGATGGTCTCAATGAACTGGATACCCAGCTTTTCAGCTTTCGTCCTGGCTTTCTGCTGCATCGCAGCGAGCTCAGCTTTTTCGAATTGCCGGTCGTAGTATGACTGTGTGACTTCATGCAGAGGGATGATGGTGTAGAGCAGGTTGCCGTTTTTCTTGATACCGCGCTTTGTGATGATCTCTGTGTTCTCCGTGATGATGAGTCCGCGCGCTTCCAGCAGTCGCACATGATTTGCGACGGTGTTTCGACTGAGGTGCAGCTTCTTTGCGATGGTCACCATGCTGGGATGACACTGCCTGGTCCTGCGGTCAGCGTGACGCAGCAGATAGATGTAGACTGCGACGGCCCCGGCAGGCAGATCGAACTCGAGGAGTTCATTGGGGACGGGGAAACAGTTTTTCACGTGCTCCCAGCCGACGGGAGGTTTCGTTCTTCTCATGTGCGCTCACCACCTTTGGTGTGTTCCTCCACCCACTGGATGAACTTTTCTTTCGGCACCACCATGCGGCTGCCGATGCGCAGAGTGGGAAAATCTTTTTCGTGCATCAGCTCGTATGCACTGGAGGGCGCGATGCCCAGAGTCTTTGCTACCGTGTCTGAGTTGAGGAACAATGGCAGTTCAGCGTAGCTTTTGAATTCACTTGTTTTCATGACGATCTTCCTTTCATAGTTTTTGGCTTGCCTAAAATATCTTTGTGGAGTTTTGAATGTTGACCCGCCACGGTTTTCTGTGTCCATCGTAAAATGCGTGTGGAGATTTTTACATCAGGAAGTGATTTTTAATTTTTGTTTTCTTCGGGACGGAACAGTTCAACGAATTCGTCGACCGAATTGACGATGCCGAACCGTTTCAGTTGCTGGTAGCGAATGAGATCGCAGAGCGTGCGCAGGCTGACCTCCGCGTATTCCAGCAGCTTATCCATTGCAAGCACCTGTTGGTATGCGCTCAGCTTTGTTTGCTCATCCGGCGACAGGAAATATGCGCGCAGTTCGTTCGCCGTTGGCACGCTCTCCGGTGCGGCCTGCCGCATCTCCCGGTGGATATAGTTGATGGTTTCCTGTTCTATGTTCGCGGTCAGAAGATCCAGCAGCTGCCGCTTACTCATTTCAAATTTCTCCATGTGTGCACGCTCCTTTGTTCATTCAGATAGGGATTTTCTGACTGCGGCCCATCAGTCAGAAAAATCCCTTCACTTATAGGGACACTCAGAGCGCACTTGTAAACCGGAAAATAAAAAATTTTCAAAAAAATTTGAAGCGCTCTGTCAGAAGACAGAGCGCCCCAGCTTTTCGTGAAGCTTTTTCAGCCGCTTTGATACCGCCATTTTGGAAATGCCATAGATCTGACCGATCTCCTCCATGGTCAACTTGTCGTCGTACCGCAGAGAGATCATCCTCCGCTCTCTGGCATCCAGTTTCTCAATGGCGCCCCGCAGATTTTCAAGTCGGAGGTTCCGAAGTACGGCATCCTCCACGGGACGCCTGACGCAGTCTGGGCCGGACAGCACCGTTTCAAACTCACTTTTATCGAACGAGGTTGTGTTCCGCAAAGAAGCGTGAGGGAACTCTGTCTGGAATTTCGAAAAAGGAGGTCTCACTATGTTCTACTGCGGGATCGATATCGCCAAATACAAGCATGAAGCCACAGTCATTGACGAGTGCGGCACAGCCCTGCTGGACAGCATCTCCTTTGCCAACAGCAGGGAGGGCTGTGAAAAGCTGCAGGCATTGTTCGAGCGCCTGTCTGTTGCAAAAGAGGAACTGCTCATCGGTATGGAAGCCACCGGCCATTACTGGCTGAGCGTGTACGGGTATCTGCTGGAGCAGGGCTTCGAGGTCAAGGTCATCAACCCTATCCAGTCCGAGGCGTTCCGGAAGATGTACATCCGGCAGACGAAGACTGACCGGAAGGACAGCTTTATCATTGCCCAAGTCATGCGCTTCGGGCAATTTTCCGCCACGAGCCTGTCAGACGAGATTCTTGTGGCGCTCCGTCAGTTGAGCCGGTACCGACTGGCCCTGGTGGACGCCTGCGGGGACTGCAAACGGCGGGTCATCGCCCTGCTGGACCAGGTATTTCCGGAGTACGCTGCGCTGTTCTCGGACACCTTTGGCGTTACCTCCAAAGAAATCCTCTCCCAATATCCCACGCCGGAGGACCTGCTGTCTGTATCCACCAGGAAACTCACGAACTTACTGGAAAAAGCCAGTCATGGACGGTTTGGCAGAGAGAAAGCAGAGCAAATGAAAGCGGCCGCTGCCAATTCCTTTGGAGTAAGTTTTGCTAAAGATGCCTTTGCGTTTCAGATCCGTCAGCTCGTCCAACAGTTTGAATTTCTGGAGGGATAGATCGCGGAATTGGAGGGGCAGATATCCTCCCTGTTGAAGCAGACCGGCAGCTATATCACTACCATCCCCGGGATCGGGGATACGCTGGGCGCTATTATCCTGAGCGAGATCGGCGACATCCACCGCTTTGACGCGCCCAACAAGCTGGTCGCCTTTGCCGGACTGGATGTGCGGGTCTCCCAGTCCGGCGAATTTACCGGGACCCGGCAGAAAATCTCCAAACGGGGCTCGCCATATCTTCGTCGGGCCATCTGGCTGGCCGCCTCCAGGGCGGCCTTTTGCGACCCTATCCTCTCGGAGTATTACCAGTCTCTCCGTGCCCGGGGCAAGCACCATCTCACGGCCATCGGAGCGGTCTCCCGCAAGCTCTGCAACACCATTTACACCATTCTCAAAGAAGGCAGGCCTTGGCAGCACGTCCCGCCGCAAGGGAAATAATGGATACTTTGTCGACTTAAGTTGCCCATCGTCGAGTTTTCGCCGCTCCCTCTATCATGGAATCATCTTTTGGAAAAAGGTGGTTCCTTATGACAAAGACAGAAGCTGTGATCCGCTCGATCCTCGGTGCCGTCAGGGCTGATATCCGCCCGCTGGCCTATGCTGTGGATATTGCCATAAACCGCATGTTTATTCAGAAAATCCCCATGGACGATATCTATGTGACTGACGATATCTATCCTGATGTGGCCAAATTTGTGAAAAACAGGCGTGGAAAGCCATCTTCTCCGGAAACTGTCTCCAGGCGCATTGAACGCATGGCTAATCTCTGCTGGGATACCCTGGTTGAACGTGACCTTGTCTTAGAATATGACCATTCCTTTCCACTGCGATCCAAGGCACCAAAAGAGAATGAAACCGGGTGTCTCGCTAACGCAGCAAGTCGTAAATTATTGTAGTGGGCTTGAGAAAGCAGGCACACTACAGAGCATGTGGAGGTGAGCAGGATCAACCTCGTGTTGGACTAAATATAGATGTGTGACATCACGGTTATTTTAAAATCTTCATATACCGGAAAGAGCGCGATTTTGGTATTATCAAAAGATTGAGATACCATCGTTTATGATTATCCATATACCATAAACCGCAACCAAAGTAAATACGAGTTTGTTCATCAACTCAGACTTAACTGCTTTAAACGTGTTGATTCCCATTAGCGTCCCCAACAGCATTGCGACAGTGCCGATAAAAACAATCGGTATATCCTCAAGAACGATTACCTTTGCAAAAATGCGAATGAGCGTATTAGTCAATGAATTTATAGCATAAAAGGCTTGTATAGTAGCTATATATCGTCGATGGTCCTTTATTGCCGGAGCCAGATACAGAGCTGCGGGAGCTCCAGTAATAGATGTTAGTCCTGCCATCGTACCACATAGCATTCCCATTACAATTCCTACCACACTGGGCTTAGCCATCGATTTTGGAAGCGTAAATTGGGGCGACAGCAAATGATAGAGAGAAAGCATCACAAGAACTAAGCCTAAGATGAACTGGAGGAAATCTGTACTTGCATGAAATGAATAGATGGAAAAAACAATCGACAACACCAGGGTTGGGATTTGCAGCGGAAGTAATATTTTCCATTGAATGAAACGAAAATAGCGAATCGCGATAAATGATGTACTAAATGAACCCACAGCAAACAGCAATGCCACAGATTTTGCGTAGCCAAATATATGAGGAAGAATTGCCATTGCAATAAGTGACAATCCAAATCCGGTCGCCGTCTGAAAAAATGATGCGCCGAAAATAACGATTGCAGCCACCGTCAGGCCCATCTGTATCACCCCCTTTCTGCAAGCGGTGTACTGTCGAAACACTAATTGTTTCAGTTATGTTTAAAGCCAAGCACAAATGGATATTCCTTCTTTTTTGATTGCCTTGTTAAGTGCCTGGACAAACTTTAGTGCTGTTTCGCTATCTCCGTGAACACAGATCGAATCCGCATGAATTGCAATATCTTCTCCATTGATTGCAGAAACTTTTCCCCTCTGTACCATACGGATTACACGCGAAATGCATTCCGAGGTCGATGTGACCATAGCACCAGGCTGACTTCGGGGAACCAGTGTCCCATCCGGCATATAAGCGCGGTCCGCAAAAACTTCCTGTGCATATTGAAGTCCTATATCCTGGGCTGCCTTGATCATTTGGCTTCCTGAGAGCCCCATAAAGATGAGCGAATCATCCATTTTCTGAATCGCCTTGGCAATTGCCAATGAAAGATTATAATCTTTTGCCGCCATGTTGTACAACGCTCCATGCAGTTTTACATGCTGCACAGGACATCCGTTCGCCTTTGCAAATGCCCAAAGCGCTCCAACCTGATATGTCACATAATCTGCAGCCTCTTGGGGAGTGATAGCCATGTTACGTCGGCCAAAACCGATTAAGTCAGGCAGTCCAGGGTGCGCTCCCAGTGCCACACCATGGGCGACCGCCTGTGCAACCGTGCGGCTCATTACACATGGGTCTGATGCATGGTAGCCGCAGGCAATATTACAACTTGAGATCCATGGGAGAATATCTTCATCTCTGCCAATTCTGTACTTACCAAAGCTCTCGCCAAGATCACAATTCAAATCCACTTTGAAAGACAAGATAAACCACCCTCTCGATTAAAATTCGCTTGCAAACCGTTTCATTGCGTTACAATAATCTGCATAGTTTTTTTGAGCATCTTCCACAGAAATCGAAACAAAACGAATTTTTCTTCCAGGCTTTGCCTGTGCAAGTCTGGGGATATCTATTGATGCGATTACGCCAAGCTTTGCATATCCACCTGTAGTCTGACGGTCTGCCATCAGGATGATAGGCTGGCCGTTTCCCGGCACCTGAATCGCGCCAAGCGCTGTTCCATCGGAGATAATATCCGTACCATTGATTGTCTCTATTGCAGCTCCTTCAAGCCGAATGCCCATCCGATCAGATTGCACCGCAACCGTATATTCTTCTCCTAAAAAAGCGTCCAGACCTCTCTTTGTGAAACGATCTGTCTGAGGGCCAAGAATAACCCGTATATATAGTGGGCCTGTTTCTTCAACTGGAGGAATGATTGCTTTGCATTCACGATGTTCTTCCTGCCGAAGCGCAATGTCCATGCCATCAGAAAGCCTGTTGCCATCCACGCCACCAATCCCGCACCTTGTATTTGTACTCATGCTCCCAAGAACCGCTTCTATAGCAAAACTCCCGCTTACAGCAAGATAGCCATATACTCCACTTTGGGCATAACCTACTTCAAGAACATCACCGGTGGACACATTCAGTGTTGTATATGATTTGACCGGGGCCCCATTCAGCTTCGGCGAAAACCCGCCTGTTACAGAAACACAGCTGTCGGAATCGAATGCAACTGTTGGACCAAATAGACAAAACTCCAAGCCGGCTGCATCCATTGGGTTTCCTACCAGAAGATTGGCAAGTGCCAAAGAATGGGTGTCCATTGCGCCGGAAGATGTGATTCCGCTGCTAAGATATCCAGAGCGACCAAAGTCCTGTATCGTAGTCATTGGTCCTGCTTTTAAAATTCGAAGGCTCATTGTAATCACACCCCATCTTCAATCCACAACTGATAGTCGCTTCCCTGTTCAAAAATCGCATTGTATTCAAGCTCGGAGATTGGATCAAAACGAATCCTATTCCCGGCGACATAAGGGGTCGCGGGTGTCCGTTTTGGATCAAAAAGTTTAATTGGTGTACGGCCGATCAAACGCCATCCTCCGGGGCTTGCGATTGGGTAAATGCCTGTCTGTTCACCTCCGATCCCAACGGAACCGGGGGCGATCCGGATTCGGGGAGATGATAAACGCGGAGTGTTCAATGCAGAGTCCAAGTCGCCCAAATAAGGAAATCCAGGCAGAAAACCCAACATAAATATGGGGTAGTCTCGCCCTGCATGCCGTGAGATCACTTCCTCCTCCGTAAGGCCGGTATGTTGAGCGACGAAGGATAGATCCGGACCAAACTTACCTCCATAGCAGACCGGGATATGAACGCGACGAGTCAAATCAATTTCTGCGGAAGGTAAAGGTTGCTTCAAAAGAGCACGAATTTTCTCAGACAAAGTTCCATAACCGATTTGCAAAGGATCATAGCAGATCATCATTGTGCAATAAGTTGGCACGACCTCCCCTACGCCCGTAAGTCTCGCATCCGCAATGACCTGCGAATAACTCCGAATGGTATTTGAAAGATCAACCGAAATAGCATTGCCGAATGTAACACACAGCGCATGGTCACCAAGCGGGGCAATAGAAATATTCTTCACAAAATCACTTTCCTCCGATACAGGCTCTTAATTGGATATATTTGTAAAAAATGCAGGCCAGAAGCGACCTGCATTTTTTACATAAAGGGGAGAGGAGAGAAGTACTCGTTGCTCAGATCTTAATGGAAATACAGGGGCTTTGTCTCACCCTTCAAGGCACAGATCAGTTTGTCAATATCCTCTTCATTGTTGTAGAAGTGGGGAGACACACGAAGACCGCCAAAGTTCGCCTGATATCTGCAAGAAACTGCAACACCCAAATCACTAAGCGTGTCCATCATGCCCAGATCGGCATGGAGATCTCCGTAGGACGCGATTACGATGCCGCTGCGACATTCCCTTTCCTCCGGAGAGAGCACCGTTAGGCCAGGAACCGTGTTAAGGCCATCTCTCAGAACATCCACCAGATACTGGATTCGCTCTTCGATGTTTTTAATGCCATATTCATTGATACAACGCAAAGATTCATTCATAGCCCAAATGCCCATGATGTTCGATGCAGATTGGAACTTTGCTGCTGTATCAATAAATTTGATTGCATAGTCCCGATCAATGCTGAGATCCGGCTGATGATGATAAGGCTGCCGTGCAGGATCCTTATACAGATTGCAGGATTCTACAATGTTGGGATCAAACTTGTCAACCAAGTCCTTGCGCATGAACATAAATCCGCTGCCCATCGGACCAAAGAGCCATTTATGGCTTTGCGTCGTAACAAAATGTACTCCGGTTTCCTTAACATCCAGATTAAATGCGCCCAACGACTGGCAGCCATCAACAGCCACATAAGCACCTACGCTATTGGCAAGATCCACAAGTGCCTTCAAATCAACCCGGAAGCCCGTGCTCCATTGGACTGTGCTGACTGCAATAACGCGGGTGTTTTTATCCACCTGCTTTGCGTATTCTTCCACGGGCAGCCGACCGTTTTTGTGATGCACAACGCGCATTTCAACACCCTGCCGTTGGAATGCAGTATACGCGAGCACTGCTGAGGGGAACTCCAGATCGCCGTAAACAACGTTATCCCCAGGTTTGAGGCCAATTGCCCCAGCAAACTTGTTGTTGCCCATTCCGGTGCTTGGAACAAATGCGATTTCATCTTCATCAGCATTGAGGAGCTTTGCCACCTCTGCGCGCGCGTTTGCCACAGGCTTCAGTTCTGCCAATGTCTGATGGAAGGACGTACAGCCAATCAGCATATGCATATCATAATAGTCTTCAACGGCCTTTTTGCAGCGGGCAAAGCCGGGTGCATAGCATGCGTTATCCAGATACGCGCGATGACGGAAAATTGGGAATTCTTTTCTCAGTTCTTCAACACATGTAATTTTCATAATTCCTCCAAGTGCAGTTCAAATTACGCTGCTTCACTTAACAAGTTTCTTTTTGTTGAATTTGCTCCAAAACTCTTTGCGCAAGTACCCATGGTATTCATCAATCATCTGATCAGAGGGAGGCTGAGTAAAGAGGCTGACCACAAAATAAACAACGCCGCCAGACACAACGCCCCACAGGATAAAGTGAATATCATAAACATAAGTACCGAAGCCGGCCAGCTTCAGGAATGCGATGATGGCAGTGGAGGTGATGATACATGCATAGGATGCCACTTTGGTGCCGCGGGGCCACAGGATCGCACCCAGGATGGGCCAGAACAGGCAGGCGAAGCCATAAAACAGGGCCATGACCACGATCATGAAATCGATCTCGCGGTAAGTGCAGAGAATGGCGATCAGGGTCAGCACCACAGTAAACAGCTGGCCAATGCGGGTCAACTGCTTATCATTGAACTTGCCGGGCATGAATCGCTTGATGCCGTCCTCGGTCAGATACTGGCTGCACACCAGAAGCAGAGAGTCGATGGTAGACATAGAGGCGGCCATGGCAGCAGTCAGAATGAACACACCCAACAGAGGATTGCGGGTATTGAAGAAGGCCAGCAGGGCCTGCTCGGACTGAGTCCCTTCCAGGCCGGGAACATACAGACGGAGACCGAACGCGGTGAACATGGTGATAACGTAAGTCAGAGGAAGAGCCCAGGATGTGTGAAAACATGCTTTCTTCCAGGACTTCAGGCTTTCACAGGCGTAAGCGCGCTGGAAGGTGTCGGGGCGAATGGAAGCAAAGGCAGTATAAAGCGCAGCAAAAGAAAACCAAACACCCCAGGTATAGAATCCATTGGGGCCAGGGATAGAAAGCAGGGCAGGATCCGCCTCAATCAGGGCATCAAACATGTTGCGAACACCGCCGGTCTGGAACAGGAAATAGAAGCCCAGTGCCCACGCGATGACCATGAAGAATGCGCCTTGGAAAAAATCGGTCCAGGCAACGCTCTTAAATCCGCCCAGGAACACGTAGAAACAACAGACGCCGCCCAGAATGATGGCACCGACCTGTGTGGAAACAACGCCATCCGTGATCATGTTAAAGGCTGCGCCGATTGCGCTGTACTGCATGGAGAGGTAAGGGACGGAGAAAACGATTAGTAAGATCGCAGTCAAGCCGCCGAGACCAGGACTCTCGTAATAGTGGCCGATCAGATCGGCGGGGGTACTGTGCCCAAACTTTTTACCCAGCAGATGGATCGGGCCGCCAATGACCCAGTACCAGAAACCGTAACCGGTACAGTAAACGATCGCGATGTTCATGCCGAAGCCGTGCGTGTAGTAACCGCCAACAGCGCCCATCAGCAGATACGCACTGTAGAAGCTTGCCGTCAGGGTAAAGAACGAAACTACGGCGCCCACTTTTCGGTCAGCAAGGAAGTAGTCTGAGGTAGTGCCTGTCGCACCCCGGTTTGATTTGATGCCGATGATGCTGACGATAACAAGATAAACACCAACTACCAGAAATACCATGGTCAGTTTACTCATCATCATCACCCACTTCCCACTTTGCCAGCATAATGATCGTCCAAATGATTGAGAGAACCGCAACACCAATTATATATGTGAAATTAATAGGCATGCCCAGCAGCCAAACGACGTCACCGTCTTTGACCATATTGTCAAAGAACTGCATGACCGGTTTGTTGTTCAGGAGCCACCAGATCAAGCAAAAGAACACAACGGTCGCCACACCAAACGGTGTTTTGGGGAGCGATGTCTTTCTATTGTCAGATTTTTTCATATTCTCACCTCATCACAAATTATTTGGCCGAATGATTTTTCAGTGCGGCTATTACTTCAATCTCCACTCTGGCCCCCTTCGGCAGAGCAGCCGCTTGAATCGCAGCTCGCGCCGGAAGTACACCACCAGAAAAATATGTGGCATACACCTCGTTCATAGCGGCAAAATCACCCATGTCCTGCAGGAATACGGTCGTCTTCACCACCTTTTCCATTCCGCTTCCTGCCGCCGCCAGAATTGCGTCAATATTCTCAAGGGACTGCTTGGTCTGCGACTTAATATCCTCTCCGGAAAATGCACCTATTTTCGGATCAATGGGCAACTGACCGGAGACGAACAAGAAATCGCCCAAAACCACCGCTTGAGAATAAGGACCTATTGCTGCCGGGGCGCATTCTGTCTGAATTGATTTGTGCTGCATGAAAATACCTCCTTTTCTACTTTTCTCTTTTTACACCAGAATCTCGTTGCTATGGTCGGTAATAAGAACAATGTCCTCAACATTGAATCCCGCCTTGTCTTTGATATAATACGGAGTTTCAATAGAAAACACCATGTTCGGTTCCAGAATAGTGCCCCTGCTTTTGGGGCTGATAAACGGTTGCTCTTCCGTAATTACACCAACGCTGTGCCCCAAAGACGCACGCTTATATTCCGGAAAACCATGGGACTTAATGTACGAATCTCCAATATCAAACAAATCGGCAATATCCACTCCGGGGCGAGCCGCTTCAACCATACGGCGTTGTGCTTCGCACAATGTTTCGTACAGCCTCTGATCTTCTGTCTTCGGTGTACCATAAAAATAACATCTTGCCACATCGCTGCCATAACACTGATAAACAGCACCAACATCCATTCGGACCACATCTCCGTCCTGAAGCCAGTACTCACAGGGCTGATGATAAATGTCTGGACTGAACGGACCAGCACTTAGGGATGTATAGTTCCACTGACAGCGCTGATGGTAAATGACATCTCTCATCCCATAGAACAAGTCGTCCTCCCGAATGGGGCCTCCCTCTTCCAGGGTTTTTTTCACATAAGCCATGGCTTCATACGACACGCGCGACGCAACTCGCAGGCGCCGAATTTCTTCCGGGACCTTTCTTGCTCTGCAGAATTCCAGAAAACTCTCTCCGCTGTTCAACTGGTTTTCCAGGATATGCTTCTTCTGATTAAGAAGGGCAAACATGTCGTCACCGAAAATTCGGGCGTTCGTGTAACCAAAATCAGAGATATACTTGCGAATTGCATCTTCCAGCGTCTGCGCATAGATTTCAGGAACATTTACCCCTTCGTCGAAGCGAAGGAAGAGAGATGAGGGATAGTAGTAAATGTCTGCATCAATTTTTTTGTCATCCAGATACTGTTTCAATGCACTCGCAGTAAAAATAACACGCTTTCCACTGGCAGGAATGGCAACCACCGTGGGACTTAAAGGTTGAACTGCATAAAGCACAGGATTCACAGAGCACGGAATCATCTCCATGTCCGACAAATAGAATACATTCTCTGCACTGGCACCAAACAGAAGATCGCACCCACAATCGGGCATATGCTTTTGAATTTGCGCTACAATCTGTTTCAAAATTAATCCCCCTCACATAATTAGTGGCTATACTCTTGAATGTATAATTTTCTTTCGCTTGAATTTACATAGTACTCAAAGCCAAAATTTGGCCAGATGTGTTTCTAAATCAGATTCCCGAACGTCTGTAATGAACATGTGACCAGCGTCATGTGTAATGGCAAGGTCGGGCGCTGCAAACTCAATTGCCCGCTGTGGTGTTACACCACAGCCCCAGAACACCGGCACTTCACCGGGTTCAATCCGCGGCAAATCGCCGCAATACGGCTTATCGAGCGACACACCAATCTTTGAGGGATCACCATGATAAATAGGTGTTCCGTGGGCGTGAGGGAGCTTGGATGTAATTTCGTAAACCAAATCGATTTTATCCGCAGGGAAGGGCCGCATACTGGCGATAACGGGTCCGGAAAAATACTTGCTGGGTGCACAGGGAATATTGGTTTCATAGGCCCAGCCAAAATTTTTATCCGTTATACAACGAATTTCAAGTCCTGCCTCCATCAGTGCATACTCAAAGGAGTAACTGCATCCGATCAAAAATCCGACCAAATCATCTCGCCAATATTTTGAGATATCGCTGGTCGTATCTGCAGCTACTCCGTTGCGGTATACCCGATATCCCGGCAAGTCTGTGGCAATATTTGCGTTTTTTGCGACAATATGCGTTGTGGGATCCCCAGGCTTTGTACACTCAAGGATTGGACACGGTTTCGGGTTCCTCTGCGCGTATTTCAGAAAATCTTCTGCGTATTTTTGAGGCAGGATTGCCAGGTTTGCCTGCACATATCCCACGCATACGCCGCTGGTCGTTCCGGTATAACTACCCTCGCGAACCATATTACGAAACTCCTGTGGATTCATTTGGGATAAGTCCTTCATAAAACATGCCCCTCTCTGCATATGTGTTACTCTAAGAAACCTCTGATTTAATCCGAACTACCATAAAGGCTCCGGATGTGGGATAATAACACTATCAAAGCAATGGTGGTGTATGGCGATGAAGAAACAGGAAACATTTACGGATATCGAATACAGCTTCCGCAAGAAGAAAACGAAGCGGGAGGAATTTCTGGAAATCATGGACGAGATCATTCCCTGGGACGAGTGGGTTGGTGTTATCGAACCCTACTATCCCAAGGGGAAGCGTGGCCGTCCGCCCATGGGCATTGAGAAAATGCTGCGGATGTATCTGCTTCAGATCTGGTTCAACCTGTCCGACCCGGCGACCGAGGACGCCATCTACGACAGCTATGCCATGCGAAAATTCACAGGCATCAACTTCATGACGGAGGCGGTTCCGGATGAAACAACGCTATGCAAATTCCGTCATCTTTTGGAGACAAACGGCCTGAACAAGCTGTTCTTTGATGCAATCAACCGTGTCATGGTACAAACCGGACACATGATGAAGGGCGGCACCATTGTAGACGCCACCATCATCAATGCTCCCAGCTCCACCAAGAATACGGAGAAAGCCCGAGATCCGGAAATGCACCAAACGAAAAAGGGAAATGAGTGGAAATTCGGGATGAAGTGCCACATCGGAGTAGACGCAGGCAGCGGTCTGGTTCACACGATGACTGTCACAGCGGCAAACGAGCATGACATCACCCAGACAGCGAACTTACTTCGGGAAGATGACGGGGTAGTCTATGGGGATTCGGGATATCTTGGAGTGCAGAAGCGCCCTGAAATCGCAAGCAACGAGCAATTTTCAAAAATTGATTTCCGCATTAACCGCCGCCCCAGCAGTCTTCCCAGGGTCAGTGACAACGCGATTGACTGGGAGCGTTATATTGAAAACCGCAAATCCGCGGTGCGCTGCAAAGTAGAGCACGCGTTCCGGATCATCAAGTGTCAGTTCGGCTACAAGAAAACCGTGTATCGTGGTCTGAAGAAAAACGAGAACCGACTGTACGCCATGTTCGCTTGTGCCAATTTGTATGCGCTTGCCATAGCCGGGCGAAAACTCTCCGTAACCTGATACAGGGGGCAGTCTGCCCTTTTTCAGAAAAAGGAGCAGAAAAGCAGATAAATAATGGCTATTTTGCGCTGAAATCACCTTAACTAAGTGCAAATTGCGGCTAATACATCGAGTAGGAACAGAACAAAGGCTATTATTCAGAGGTTCCCTAAACCTGTTCGTCGATTATGGGCAAAAGGATGTTGGGTGTTATACACAAAAAACAGAGCGCCGCCTTAAGTATTTTGATCCTTTTGTCATGTCCTACATTAACATACTTTTTTGATGTTGTAAATTTTTTGATTTTCAATTATAATATAAAAGAAATTTACAATTTCAGGAGGAGTGGGCTATGATCAGTGATGGACTTCAGTCCTTTCTGGTAGCAGTACAGACCGGGTCTTTAAGTGGTGCCGCAGAAATTCTGCACCTTACTCCCCCTGCGGTCACTCATCGGATCAAAACGCTTGAGGAGACCCTTGGGTACCCTCTTTTGTTGCGCAGGCAGGGGATACGAAAGGTTTCGCTTACAGCGAAAGGAGAAGCATTCCTTCCTATTGCTGAACAGATGCTCCGCTTATCTAAACAAGCAGCGGCTCTACAGAAAACTGAATGTGCAGAGCATTACAACATTGCCGCACCGGAGAGCATCTATTCGCTTATCATGGCACCGCTCTGCCGGCGTCTGCTTCAGAAGCATCCAAATATGTACTTGAGCCTCCGTATGCTGTATTCTGTTGATATTTATACAGAAATGGAGGACTACAGGTTGGACTTTGCAATCATCAATAATCCGCAACACTCAAAGATATTGAGTTGTCGGCCTGCATTTCAAGAAAAAATGGAATTTATTTCACGTAGTGATTCCATTTATCCGGAGGTCGTTGATCCCGAACAATTAGTTGCTGCAGACTGTATTTTTATCCCTTGGTCATCTGAGTTTAGTTTCTGGTACCACTACTGGTTTTCGGGCGAAGACATGTTTAGATATTTTGTACAAGGTGCATTGGGAATAAGGGAGTGTTTTTACTCCAATAGAACATGGTCAATCGTCCCTGCAGCTGTCAGTAATTGGTTGATGGGTTCTCCCGGTTTTAAAATAAGCAGCATAAATAACGGTCCTGTTCCGCGCATGAATTATTTCCTTGCCCCCATGAAAATAGAGACTCCTCTTGTTTTGAGTACTATGGAAGTTTTGAAAGATGGTTTATTGGAACACCCTGGCATTGATGTTTTGTACTGATATCCGATTTTGTTTTGGCTTTCCACGGCATATATAGAGGGCACATAATATATGAGGCGCACTGATTGCATGGAGGATTGCAAAGAAATATACTACTCATAATAGGATAAGGCAGAAAATCGATTGGAACATGAGAAATCTTGTGTTTCTTGAAGCAATACAACAATTTGGAAGAGAACATCAAAAAAAGGCTTGTGGCTTTCCTTGCCTTCTTGCTTTGCTTGTGTTAAGACGGGAAAAACGAAGCGGTGAAGCATATTAAAAAATTTTGCGCAAAAAAGCTCATTGATTACAGCGGCTCAAAATGTAGATGCTGTTAACGAATCTGTTCTTGCAAAGAGGTTGGTATCAAAATGTGATACCAACCTCCGCTGCGACCATTTGGCTTTTTGGGGTGCGCTGCTATTTTAAGCGGCTGCCCGCAGAAGACTCATGCCAGAAATGGCTATGCGGTAAAGCATTTAAAAGGAATATATCAACTCCTATACTTGAACTTGGCACTTTGCCAAATTTAAGTATAGGAGTTGTTTTTATGAGAAAAAGAACAGATTTGACCCCGGCACAGGCCAAAAGGCAGTCCCGACAAAAAGCCTATTATCAGGCCCATCGTGATGAAATGCGTCAACAGCAGCGAGAATACTACCAGAGTGTGGATAAGGCGGTCCATGCGGCCAGAGTGCGGGAATACCAGCGGAGAAACCACGATGCTTACCTTGCCTATCGTCGGGAATACCGGGCCAGGAATCAAGAGCGCTTTGCGGAGTACAACCGACGTGCCAGAGAAAAGCGCAAGGCACAAAAGGCGGCGAGCCAGCAGGAGCGGCGAATGACAGCGGTGGAGCCAAAAGATTCCAGAAGCTATTATGAGCGCAACCGCTATGAGCTGTGCAGGCGCAGGATCGGAGAGGAATGTTTTCGAGCGATGGAGAAGGTGAAGGCGGTATGTCCGGAGCGTGTTGAACGGTATCTGGAGCAATGGCCTTTCGATGCATATGCCGACAGGAGGATCAAAAGCCAGCTTTGGTGGTGGCGTATCTATCCGCAGCATCATTTGTACGATGACTGCTATGATGCGGGGATGTTGGCCTATCTTTACTCGATCCACCGTTGCGCAATGATGGAGTATCAACACGTCAATCAGTACATTGCAAAGATGGTGCGTATTTTTGTGATTTGCGCGTTGAATGCAGGCCGGGAGAAGGAAAATCTGTGTCGAGAAAATGACCTGCGGCTGTGTCATATGGACCATGATGTTTTTGATGCTTGAGGTGGAGCTATGATGATAACACAAGACCCCAGAGCGTTGGTATATCGCAAGTATGCGCTGAAATATGTGCAGGAACTTATGGGTGAAGCCTTAAACCCTGCGGAAGAAACAGCAGTTTTGCTGCATTGCGGAATTCTCACCGGAGATCCAGTCAACTTTTCAGAGATAGCCAAATTGCTACAACTATATTCTGCGGAAAGAGCAGAGGAACTCTATTGTCAGGCAGTCAGAAAAACACGGATGGCTATTCCGGGGAGCTGGCTGGAAAACTGGCTCATCGGCTACCGGGTGGCCTATTATCCGCAGAGAAAAGGTATTATCCACATAGATCCTGATATGCCTATTCCCAAGTGGGTCTGAATCCAAATTTTGCAGGCATATGACTATAAATACATACAAGGAGATAGAGAAAATGAGCGAACGCAAAACAATTAAGCAGGTTTCCATTGATGCTAAGATCTATGATCTTTCTTTAGGTGAAAAAACAGTGAAGATGATTGGGGAGGATATCTTGCAGCTTAGGGAAGAAAACTGTCTGGGCTTGGAGGTTGTCTTCAATAAAGGTGTTTATCGGGATGCGGCCTTTTTCCAGTGTCCTGTATCCAAAGAAACCAAAGGTCCGCAGCCGAGAAATGAGAGGGAACGGCTTAAGCAAAAGATTTATGATGTGTTGAGTGAACAGTTGGACAGAGTTACAGACGCTTTGGAGCAGGCCGGACTTCGCTTTGGGCATACTTCGGTCATTGGCGATGCCATTGACGGTAATTCTGTCCAAATTATATTGTATCGGGAAGCGCAGATAGAAAACAGTGGCAGGGGAAAGCAGACATTCGCCCGCGTGACCAGCGTCATGCCGGATCGCCCCTACATTCTTGAACAGGCCAGCAAAGCATTTGCGGAGATGGTATTAAAGCAAATGCGGGAGGAAAATTTGCAAGAGATAGCCAGAAGAAATCATGTTCCCAATTGGGTGAAAGCAGATCGCCTATTTTCTGCGGTTGCCGCAGAGTTGGCAATACCAAATGCAGAGGGTGTTACGACTTCCGTCAATAAGATGCTTAGTGAGGCGGTCGTCGAGTCGGATTGGCCGCTGCGTATGAGATCAAAAAATAGGGGAGAATGCACAGAGCCGCTGACGGAAGACTCGCTGATTGATTGCCCGGAGTATGTGCTTTTCCGGTTGAATCATGGTGAGAGCTGGGATATGAGAAAAGTTGAGAACATAAAGGAGGCGCAGCAGTTCATATCAAAACAGGGGTTTCGGAATAAGCAGACAAAGACAATCCTTGTTCTGCATAAGCTTGAGCCGATACCTTATGGTTTGTTTGCGGAAACAGAGGAGGGCCTTGTGCCGGTATCGCAGGCGGAGGCGCATAAGCATAAGAAAATTCATGTGAGCTGGAAGAATGGCGAGCATAATGCGATGAACTGACCGTTGCCGTTTGGCGTAATCTCTGATTATAAGTGATTATAAGGGATCATTTTTGCAGCCCCCTCACACCGCCGATCACGGCGGTGTGAGGGGGGAAACGACGGAGCGCTGAAATTAAACGGAATGAGAAAGAAAAATCGCACGGAATGGAGTTGTAAAATTGCACGGAACGGTATATACTGATACCAGGAAATCAGCAGCGGAGGTATGCGCATGGGAAAGATTGCCGATAAAACTCAATATAAACCCAGAGTAATAGACGGAGCGGTTCAAAAGTATCTGGATACATTTGGCGCAGTTTGCATTGAAGGGCCTAAGTGGTGCGGGAAAACATGGACATCTTCCTATCACAGCAACAGCGAGTTCATGATAGGCGATCCATCGAACAATTTTCAGAACAGGAGCCTTGCGGAGCTATCTCCTGCCATTGTTCTGGAGGGAGAGACGCCCAGACTTCTTGACGAGTGGCAGGAGGTTCCGCCCATTTGGGACGCTGTCCGATATACGGTGGATCAGAGAGCTAAAAAGGGCCAGTTCATTCTGACCGGTTCCTCAACGCCGAAGCGAAAGGGTGTCCTCCATAGCGGTGCGGGCAGAATTGGCAAGCTTCGTATGAGGACGATGTCGCTCTACGAAACCGGGGACTCCAGCGGTGTCGTTTCGCTGCGGGAGCTCTGCAATGGCAAGTTGACGCCTGCGCTCACCGGAGAAGTCGATCTTCGTGACCTTGCAAATTATGTGGTGCGGGGAGGCTGGCCCGGAAATCTGGATGTTCCCATTGAAAACGCATCTATTCTGCCGCAATCTTATCTTGATGCGATCCTTGATGATGACTCCCAGCGTATCGATGATAAGAAGTATGATGTGGGAAAAATGCGGCTGCTTCTCCGCTCGCTTGCACGGAATGAAAGTACCACGGCAACGAAGAAGAAGCTTTTGAGCGATATCAAAGATATTGACGATGAAACGATCGATGCGGATACGATCACGACCTATCTGGATGTGTTCAGCCGCCTTTTCCTGCTCGACAATCAGCTGCCGTTTGCCACCAACATCCGCTCTTCCGTTCGCGTGAAGCAGGCTGAGAAAAGGCACTTCTGCGATCCGGCACTGGCCTGCGCCTTGCTAAAGGCGACACCGGACAGATTGATCGGAGATCTTGAGACATTTGGTTTCCTGTTTGAGGCGCTTGTTGAGCATGACTTAAAAATTTATGCGGAGTCCTTTGGGGCGAATGTATTTCATTATCAAGACTATAACAACAAAGAGGTTGACGCGATCATTGAGCTTGTGGATGGACGATGGTGCGCGTTTGAGATCAAGCTCGGCGCAAACCAGATAGACAAAGCGGCGGCTGATCTGGTAGAGCTGAAGAATGCCATCACGGAAAACGGTGGTATTGCGCCTTCCGTGCTGTGCGTGATCTGCGGCATGTCCAACGCTGCCTATGTCCGGCCTGATGGGGTGTTTGTCGTTCCGATTACAGCGCTCAAGAACTAAAATCGGATGACAGCAGAGCATGCCGGAAGGAGTTAAGGGGTCTAATTGATTACAGCAGCCCAAGATATGACAACTTTGAGGCGTGTCCTGATTAGGCAACTTATGTTGTGCGTAGCCTTGGTAAGGGCGGTTTGGTTGATGTGTTTGACCACATAACCAGCCACAGACACGCACGGAACACTCGGAAACAGTGCGCTCAAAGAGCGCCAAAGAGTTTTTGAATCCGAGAGAAAATGACCAAAAACAAACAGAAACGACCGGAAAAAGTTTTTCGGTCGGGTTGGTAAGGATGAGGTCACCAGTTCGAATCTGGTCAGCAGCTCCAAACAAAAACCGACGTGCCTTTGCACGTCGGTTTTTGTTTGGCGTCGCGCCTGCGGCGCGAACAGATCAAAACAGCCGGGAGTGGAGTACCCTCCCCTCCCGGACCCGCCCCATGCAAATTATGGGCGCGGTGCGAAACAGATTTCTATTCCATTGCTGCGGAAACGCGGTTGTCTCTTCTGGGGCAGCCCCATGTTTCGTGCCGTCGGGATTCAAACTGCCGCCCCGTGCCCGAAGGGCACGCCGGGCGAAGCGGATCGGCGGCGGACGTCGGCTGCGAAGCGGCAGGCGTCCGGCAGTCCGAATCTGCCCAGCAGCTCCGCATGCAAAAAGCACCCGTAAATCCTGCGATTTACGGGTGCTTTTTCGTATTGGCCCTGTGTCCTGTCGGCTCAGGCGGTTTCTCTGTCAGCGCGGACAGGACGCTCTTTTTATTTCCCTTGGAGCGCGGCTCCGCACGTCTGCGCGTTACGCCGCCTGCGCCTTGTCAGGCGCCGCAAGGCTGACGATCACATACGCGATCAGGCCGGGGATGCAGGGGAAGAAGCCGCCGAGCGACGGAAGCGGAACGCCGACCCAGCCGAGCACGACGCAGAGCACGCCGACCAGAGAGGCCGCGACAGCGCCCTTCGCGGAGCCCTTCTTCCAGAGGATGCCGCCGACGAACGGGACGAAGCAGGCGGCGGCGAGGAAGCTGTAGAACGCGTTGAGCAGGTTGAGGATGCTGCTCGCGCTCAGCGCCAGCGCGACCGAGATCGCGATGAAGGACACGTTCAGGATGACCGTGATGCGGGCAAGCTGCTTCTCGGAGAGGTCCTTGTGCATCGTGCCGAGCAGGATGTCGCGGGTGATGACCGCGCCCATCGTGGCAAAGCCGCAGTCGATCGTGGACATGACGGCGGCGAGGATGGCCGCAATGATGATCGCGGCGACGATGGCGGGCAACTCGCCCATGATGACGTCAAAGAACGCGGTATCGCCGCCCGCGCCGTAGACCGACGCGCCGTAGGAGCCGATGAACGCTGGCATGACGGCAAGCGGGATCATGATCAGGAAGGACAGCAGGTGCGCGTTCTTGGCAACCTTGGCGCTTCTCGCGGAGTTGACGCGCAGGAACACGTTCTGGTCCGTGACCATGCCGAGCACGACGGGAAGCATCATGCCCATGAAGCCGGCAAAGCTCATGCCGCCGAAGTTCAGCGCCGTGGGAGAGGCCGCGCCGGCGGCCTGCGCCGCCTTGATGGTGCCGATCGCGCCGTTGCCGAGCAGAACGCCCGTGGTCAGCAGCAGACCGAGCATGATGATGGCCGTCTGGACCACGGAGGTCGCGTAAGCGCCCCACAGGCCCGCCAACTGGGAGTACAGGAACACGACGATCGCGATGGCGAGCACACCGGCCGTGCCGGAGAGACCCAGCGCCTCGAACAGCGCCTTGCCCGCCATGAGCTGACCGGCCACCAGACCGAACGAGGCGCAGGCAGTCGCGATGTCATAGATGAGGCCGGGCACCTCGCTGTGGTACCGCTCGCGCGTGAACTCGGCGAGGGAGCCGTAGCCGTGCTTGTAGATGAAATCGCTGAGGAAAACGCCGGTCACGAGCGCCGTGCAGGCGCAGGCGATGCCGTAGGCGGAGCCCGCCAGACCGACCATCGCGCCCTCGCCGGCACCGCCGACGACGAAGCCGTTGCCGATGTTCGAGCCGATGCAGCTGCCCACCAGAAGGAGGATGCCGCCGGTCTTGCCCATGGACAGATACCCGTCAAAGGTCTTGGAGTAGCGGCGGCCGTACCAGCCGATCGCCACCATGGCAAGGAAATAGATCACTACGACTGCAATAATGGTTGGTAACATGTTTTTTCTCCCTTTCTCTCTTCTCCTGATTAAAGTCTGTATGCTGTACGCGGCGGTCCGAGGACGCTCGCGGAAAACAGGGGTGGGAACGGCAAACGTATCTCAAAAATGCGCGGAATGAAGGAAGCAAAGCGTTCCGACATCATGTCTGCGGTCCCGGCGGTCGAATCCCGGCCCGGCAGAGGGCGGAAGCGCGTCAGTGCAGGTCGTCAAGATGCGGCAGCTCTTCGATCTCCTGCCGGCGGAGCTCCGCAAAGGCGCGGTTGTTCTCCTCAAGCACGCCCAGCGGATCCTCGCGCGCCTTTCGCCAGAGCTCCTGGTTTTCCGGCGTGCCGGGCAGATGCAGCGCGATGTTGAACACTTCCTTCGCATACGGCACAAGGTTCGGCAGCCCCATCATGTTGTAGGCGTGGTTGTAGAGCTCCTTGTGCATGGTCAGCGTATAGGGGGCGAGGCGCAGCATCCGCCGCGCAAGCGTCATGGCGCACTCGTCAAGCTGCTCCGCGGGGACCACGCGGTTGAACAGTCCCAGACGGAAGCCCTCCTTCGCGGTGATCGGATAGCCGGTCAGCGCCTTTTCCTTGGCGATGTTCATCGGGATCTTGTACGCCTCGAAAGGGATGTAGTTCGTATAGGCCCAGCCCATGGCGAACTCCGCGTTGGAGAGGACGGTGCCCTCCGCGGCGACGACACAGTCGAACGTGAGCGTCATGAAGTAGCCGCCGCCCACGACCTCACCCTTGATCGCGCCGATGGTCGGCTTGGGCGAGTTGTAGATCTTCATCCAGAGGTCGATCTCCTCCTGCGTGTTCTCCTTGCGCTCGAACCAGTCGACCACACCGTCTTCGCGCCCGTTCAGGCACGCCTCCGGATCGCCGGGGTCAAAGCCGCCGCAGAAATGCTCGCCGCGGCCTGAGAACACGATGACGCGGACGTCGCGGTCGGCGAGAGCGCGGTCCACGGCGGCGGCAAGCTCCAGAAAGAGCCTGCGGTTGATCTGGTTGCGCTTCTCGGGACGGTTGAGCGTGATTTTGCCGACGCCGCCGTCGGCTTCGTACAAAACAAGGGCATCCGGCATAGGCATAACTCCTTTCATGGAACGATTCGGTCCGGCAGCCGCCTGTCCCGCGGCCGCGCCGCTGCGCGCGCCCGAAAAAACGCCGCGCGCCCGTTCGGCGCAGGCGCCGAAGCCGCCGCTCCGCCGCGGTCCGATCCGGGCGGGCCAGCGCCGACGCCTGCCGTCTGTTTGCTGCTTTACTATGATATCACGGTAGTGTGGTAAAGTGAAACAAATAATTCTTAAAAAATCTAAAAAATTATGAAAAATTTTTTATGTATTATTCACGAAAAATCTGCTATAATGGCGCAAAATGGCAGATTGGAGGTCGTGAGCCTGATGAATTATCCCCATCTGATGAGTCCGATCCGCATCGGAAGCCTGACCGCGAAGAACCGCATCGAGTCGCCGCCCACCAGCTTTATGGACGGGACGACGGAGGGCTTTCTGAACGACACCGCGATCGAGATGTACCGCGCCCGCGCGAAGGGCGGCGCCGCCATCGTCACGCTCGGCGAGGCGTACATCGACGACGAGCGCGGCATCCCACACCCGTCGGGACTCTCCCTGTACAACAAGAACGTGCTCCCCTACCTGATCCGCGCGACGGAGGCGATCCGGCAGTTCGGTTCCATCCCCTCAGTCGAGCTTCTTCATCCGGGCATGCGCGTGGACGTGTCGCTCAACCGCGGCGGCAGAGCGTACGGTCCGAGCGCGGTGGAGAACATCTTCGCCTACGACCACCCGGTCTACGAGCTGACCGAGGAGATGATCCTTGACATCATCCGCCGCTACGGAGACGCGGCGGAGCTCGCGCAGGACGGCGGCGTGCGCATGGTGATGATCTATGCGGCGCACGGCTGGCTGGTCTCGCAGTTCCTCTCCCCGCTCACGAACCGCCGCACCGACGCCTGGGGCGGCTCTTTGGAGAATCGCTGCCGCCTGCCCGTCATGATCGCGCAGGAGATCAAGCGCCGCTGCGGGCGGGACTTCGTCGTGGAGTTCCGGCTGAGCGCCGCAGAGCACATCCCCGGCGGCTATACGATCGAGGACACCATCGCGCTGTGCCGCATGCTGGAGGGCAGCGTCGATCTCATCAACGTATCCAACGGGAGCTTTGCCAGCCGTGAGTCCGCAAAGCTGACCATCGGCTCGAGCGTCTTCATGCCGCACGGACACAATGTCGAGGAGGCGGCGCAGATCAAGGCCGCGATCAACATTCCCGTGGCGGTGGTCGGCGGTCTGGGCGACGCTGAGCAGATGGAGGAGCTGATCCGCACGGGCAAGGCCGACATGGTCTCCCTCGCCCGCGCGCTGATCGCGGACCCGGAGCTGCCCAACAAGCTCGAACGCGGCCGTGCGGAAGACGTGTGTCCCTGCATCCGCTGCAACTACTGCTTCAGCCACAACTACATCCCCCTGACCCCGTATCCGAAAAAGCTTCCGCGCTGCGCGGTCAATCCCCGCTTCGGGCGGGACGAGCTCTACGGGAACGCGCGCCGCGAGAGCTTCCTGCCGCGCAGCCGCGTCCTGATCGCGGGCGGCGGCCCGGCGGGCATGCAGGCGGCGCTGACCGCCGCGGAGCTGGGCCACGCGGTCACGCTGTACGAGCGCGAGCCGCAGCTCGGCGGCCTGCTCCGCTTTGCGGCGCATCCCGCCTTCAAGGACGATCTGGCGCTTTTCCGCGACCGGCTCATCCGCCGCGTGGAGAACGAGCCGCGCATCGACCTCCGCCTCGGCGAGGCGCTCACGCCCGAAAAGGCGGCGGAGCTTGCGCCGGACCTGCTGGTCGCCGCCGTCGGCTCCGAAGTCACAAGCCTCCCGCTCCCGGGGATCGACCTCCCGCATGTATATTCCCTCACCCGCCTTGCGGAGGAGGACCCGGAGCTCGGCGACTCGGTCGTCGTGATCGGCGGCGGACTGAGCGGCTGCGAGGAGGCGCTCGATCTCGCGCAGCACGGCAAGCATGTCGTGATCGTCGAGGCGCTGGACGCGGTGCTCTCCACGCTCAATTACGACTACTACCTGCACAAGAAGGACCTCGTGGACGCGATGGCGGCGCAGCCGGAGCTTCACATCCTCTGCGGCGCAAAGGTAAAGGAGATTACCGACCGCGCCGTCCTCATCACGGACGCGGAGGGCGCGGAGCGCGCCCTTCCCGCGAGCGGCGTGGTCGTCGCCTGCGGTAACCGCGCGCGCACCGACGCGGTCGATGCGTTCCGCGCCGCCGGCCTCCGCTGCATCGCCGCCGGCGACTGCGTGTCCGCACGGAACGTCTGCGCGGCGCTGGAGGAGGGCTTCCTTGCGGTGCTCGATATCTAAACGGCGACCTCCGCATTCCGAATCACAAAAACTGTCAAATCAATACAGAAAGGAACGCTTCAGTCATGAAACAGTATCCGCATCTGATGTCACCGCTCCACATCGGCTCCTTCACGATCAAAAACCGCATTGAAGCGGCGCCGATGGCGTCGTCCAACCTGACGCCGGAGGGCTACTTCCAGACCGAAAACATCTACGTCTACGAGCAGCGCGCGAGGGGCGGCGCGGCGATCGTCAATCTGGGCGAGGCCTGCATCGACCTGAAGACCGGCATTTCGCACAAGCTCACGCTCGCGCTCCACGATCCCGGAGTGCTGCCGTCGCTTCTCGCGGCGACCGACGCGATCAAGCGCTACGACGCGATCCCCGCCGTGGAGATCCTGCATCCGGGCGGACGCTCCAATCCGGAGTATTACGACGGAACGATCTGGGCGCCGAGCGACGCGCCCGGTCACCTCGGCAAGCCGTACACCGCGCTGGACGAGGAGACCATCGAGTACATCGTCGAGTGCTTCGGCAACGCGGCGGAGATGGCGATGCTCGGCGGCGTGGAGATGGTCACCGTCCACGCCGGTCACGGATGGCTGCTGCACGAGTTCCTCTCGCCCATGAACAACCGCCGGACCGACCGCTTCGGCGGGAGCCTTGAGAATCGGGCGCGGATCACCATGATGGTGCTCGACAACATCCGCAGCAAGTGCGGGAACAACATCCTGCTGGAGCTGCGCATGAGCGGCACGGAGTTCGTCGAGGGCGGCCTGACCATCGAGGATCAGTGCGAGTTTGCGAAGCTGATCGACGACAAGGTGGACCTCATCAACGTCTCCACCGGCTCGTTCCACTTCCCCGAGACGAACCAGCTCATGGACCCCAACATGTTCCACGAGCGCGGCTGCAACGTGCGCTACGCCGCAGCGATCAAAAAGGTCGTCAAGCACGCGAAGGTCGTCGCCATCGGCGGACTGAACGACCCCGACATGATGGAGCGGATCATCGCCGAGGGTCAGGCGGACCTCGTCGGCATGGTGCGCGCGCTGATCGCGGACCCGGAGCTGCCCAACAAGATCAAGGCCGGCCGCGCGGACGACATCACGCCCTGCCAGCGCTGCAACGCCTGCCTGAGCGAATCCTTCGTCCCGTACGTCAAGTACGCCACGCGCGTGATCCGCTGCACCGCGAACCCGACCTTCTTCCGCGAGACGATGCTGCACAACCTGAAGCCGGCCACGGAAAAGAAGCGCGTGCTCGTCGCCGGCGGCGGACCCGCCGGCATGGAGGCGGCGATCACGCTCGCCGACCGCGGACACGAGGTCATCCTCTGCGAGAAGAAGGACCATCTGGGCGGCTCGCTGGACTATGCCAGACGCGTCTCCTTCAAGCAGGATATGGACAAGCTGATGAACGTGCTGATCCGGCGCGTGCTCAGCCGCCCGATCCGCGTGCTGCTCGGCACGGAGGCGACGCCCGAGCTCGTACGGGAGCTCGGCGCGGACGCCGTCATCGCGGCCATCGGCGGCAAACCGCTCGTCCCGGCGCTGCCCGGCATCGACGGTGAGAACGTGGTGCTTGCCATCGGCATCCACGAGCATATGGATCAGGTCGGCAAGAACGTCGTGATCATCGGCGGCGGCCTCGTCGGCTGCGAAGAGGCGATCGACCTCGCGGAGCGCGGCCGGAACGTCACGGTCGTCGAGATGAAGCCCGAGCTCTGCCGCGACGCGCCTTACCTGCACCACGAGGGCGTGCTGATCGAGATGGAAAAGGATCACGTCAGGACCTATGTCAACGCGCCGTGCAAGGCGATCACGGCGGAGGGCGTGATCGTCACCTGCGGCGGCGAGGAAAAGCTGCTCCCCGCTGACACCGTGGTGATCGCCGCCGGCGTGCTGCCGCTCGCGGAGGCGGCGGAGGCGCTGCGTTACGCGGCGCAGGACTTCCGCCGCATCGGCGACTGCAAGCGCCCGCGCAAGGTGCGCGACGCGCTGGTGGAGGGCTTCGACTCGGCCGCGTTCCTCTGCTGACGCGGGCGCTCCCGCAGGCAGCCCAGATGCGGCCGGCGGTCCGGATCTTCCCGACAACGGAAAAAGCGACGGATTTCCGATGAAATCCGTCGCTTTTCTGCGCTCACAGGCGCACGGCACGCGCCCGTTTGCGCCCGCCGCGCTTATTCTTTATTCCCCTGCCGCTTTCCGCATCTGCAGCGCCAGCATGGTGATGTCGTCAAACTGAGGCGCGTCCTTCACGAATTCGTCGAGCTTCTCCCGCACGCCAAGCAGCAGGTCCTCCGGTCCCGCAGACGGCGCGCCGACCACCGCCGCAAGCAGGCGCTCGTCGCCGAACAGCTCGTTCGCCTCGTTCGAGGCCTCGGTCACGCCGTCCGTGTACTGGAAGATCGCGTCGCCGGGGTTCAAATGGATCGTCTGGTTGCGGAAGCGGTACTTCTCGTCCATGTATTTGAGGTCCTCCGGCGTGAACACGGCGAGCGCCGCGCCGCCGTTCTTCGGCAGGAAGCGCCATCTGCCGTCCTGACGGAGCAGCAGCCTTTCGTGCCCCGCGTCGGCATAGGTCAGGTCGCCGGTGGAGATCTGCAGCACACCGAGCCAGACGGTCACGAACATGTCCTCCTCGTTCCCCTCGCTCAGCGAGGCGTTGACCTCGCTGAGGACGCGCTCCGGGTCGCAGTGCGTCTGCGCCTGCATCTTGAGCATGGTCTTCGCGATCATGCTGAACAGCGCGGCGGGCACGCCCTTGCCGGAAACGTCCGCCACGACCAGCGCCAGATGGTCGCCGTCGATCATGAAGAAGTCGTAGAAGTCGCCGCCCACCTCCTTCGCCGGATCCATGACCGCGTAGAGGTCAAACTCCTCCCGTTCGGGGAACGGCGGGAAGATATTCGGCAGCATGTGCGCCTGGATGCCGGACGCCATGGCGAGCTCGGTCTCCGTCGAGGCCAGGGATTTGCTGCGATCGGCAAAAAGGACGCTGTAAATGAGCACAATGGACACCAGCGTCGCGATGTACTGCGTCGAGATGCCGAAGGTGTTCGCCGTCAGGATCGCATTGGCCAGCGGAATGGCGACAAAGGAGACGACGATGTACTTCTGGCGTTTGGGCGCGTCCGACCCGTGCAGGCCCAGCGCCATCACAACGATGCAGAACAGCGCGTAGAGGTAGCTGAACAGGTACAGCGCCTCGCGGCGGTAGACGCCGAGTCCGTCCACGCTGAAGTAGAGCGGCGCGAACAGGTTGACCCAGCACGCGAGCGTCGCCGGGACGAACAGGATCTGCACCGCATACGACGCCCACTGCATCAGCCTGCCGCTGAAGCGGAGCGACACGCGCACATAACGCCAGAACTGATAGACGAGGAGGACGCCGTTGGCATAGAACAGCACGTTGATGATCCGGTTCCACATCTGCAGCTCCGGCACGCCCTGCACCAGCCACGCGCATTCGTCGAGGAACAGCGCAAAGCCGTTGGTCGAGAGCATCGCGACAAACAGATAGGTCGTCTCCTCCTGACTGTCCTTCCCGCTCATGCAGCCGTAATAGAGCACGGCGCAGATCGTCATGCCGAGGACGTCGACGCCGATGTTGTAGATCCAGTCCGGCTCCAGCCGCTCAAAGCCGCTGATAAAGCACAGCGCCATGCCGACCGCCGCCAGAAGGATGAGCATGGCGACGCCGGACGGCAGGAGCCACTTCTGGCTCCGTATCCACTTCAGCAGTTTTTCGTTTCTATCCATCTTTTTCCTGCAGCCTTTTCAAAATCGTCAGGATGTTTTTGCCGTTCTCGTAGGCGTACTGCACGTCATCCATCGTCTTCCGCACCAACAGGATGCCGAGGCCGCCCTCCCGCTCCTCCAGCGCCTTCCGCGAGATATCGGGGACTTCGCCGGCGAGCGGGTCGAAGGGCTTTCCGCCGTCGAGAAACTGGATCACGACGCGCAGCGGGTCCTGCAGCACCTCGCAGCGCACCTCCGCTTCCCCGTCGGCGGGCTTGTAGGCATAGCTCGCGATGTTGACGAAGATCTCCTCGATGGCAAGCTCGATCTGAAGCTGCACGCTCACAGGGCAGTCGTAAGCCTCCAGCTCCCCATCCACAAAGGCCGTCACTTCATCCAGATGCCCCGTATCCGCCGGGACCGTCAGGCTTTTCATCGTCCGGCCCTCCATCTCAGATCATATGGAGCATCCCCGCAAAGCCGGTGAGCTCAAGCACCTCCATGACCGGCTTCGATACGTTTTTGACCAGCAGCGCGCCGTCCCTGCGGCGCATGGCGACATGCGCGCGCTTGAGCACGCGCAGTCCCGCGCTCGAAACGTATCCCAGCCCGCTCATATCGAGGATCAGTCGGTCAAAGCGCTCCGCCGCCTCGGTGAGACGCTTCTCCGCGTCCGGCGCGGTGATCGTGTCGAGGCGGCCGATCATCTGCAGCTCGCCCTCTGTCCCGCGGTCGGTCAGTTTCATGTTCAGCATGACAGGTATCCTCCCGAAATGTGATTTTCTCCGTCGGCGGCGCGGAGTATCCCGCGCGCCGGACCGTCTGTTACGCCGCCTTCTTTCCTGCGGACGCGCCCAGATAGGTCACGCCGTCGCCGTAGATCGTAGTCCAATCGTTCTTCATGGAGACCGGCACCCAGCCGAATTCCTCGCAGAGCCGGAACATCTTCTCCGCCTTGGAAACGCTGCCGTTCTCGCGCTCCGTATCGTCGCAGCAGAGCATGAACGCGAGGCTCCGATAGGGGTTGCCGCTGGTCACATACTCCGCCATGCTGCTGTCGCCCGTGCTGTTGCCGAAGGAAAGCACCGGCTGCTGGCCGATCTCCTGCATGATGACGGACACCTTGTTCATCTTCAGGTTCTTGATGAGGAACTCGCCGCCCAGAATCAGCTTGTCGCCCTCGGCAAACACATAGTCCAAACCGTCGGTATCGCCCTGATTGCTGGAAATGATGGTCTCGTCGGAGCCGATGATCTGCCGATTGGGAATGTTGAGGACGCTGTTGTCCACGATGCCGCGGACGATCAGGCGATCGGTGCCGCTGACGACATAGACCGTGAAGCCGTTCTCCTGCAGGTAGTCCACGACCTGCACCATGGGCCGATAGAAGCCCTCGCCGCGCTTCATGCCCGCGTAGCTCGGCATCGGAAGCTGCTTGAACTCCTGGATATAGCGGTTGAATTCCTCGACAGTCATTCCCGAGAACGCGGAGGCCACCGCTTTTCCGTGGTCCACCTCCAGGCCGGAGAAGGACGCGCCGGTCCGGTTCTGCTCCGTGATCTTCTCCGCGACCTCGCGCTCAAAATCCGTCGCCTTCTCCCTGTACTCCGGGTCCTCCAGCACGCGGTACGCCAGCAGAGTGTAATCGAAGTAGTTCGGGTCGGTCTCGCAGAACAGCGTCCCGTCCAGATCGAACACGGCGATGCGGTCCTCCACGGGGATGTAATCCGCGCTGTCCTCGTCCGTGATCGCGTTCATGTAGGCGATCAGCTCGGCTCTGGCGGCGGCGCCGTCCGTCCACAGCGAGAGCGGCTGCTGCGAGCGGAGCATCGCGTCAAAGCGCATCAGGACGGTCGCCGCCTGTGCGCGGGTGAGGGAACCCATGGGGCTGAGCTTCCCGCTTCCCGTGCCGTTGATGACGCCTGCGCCCACCGCCCACTGCATGGCGGGGACCGCTGACCGGGAGATGTCGAAGGCGTCGTCATAGCTCAGGATGTTCGTATCCTCGCCGACGCTGACGTCCGCGCCCGTATACTTCGCATAGCGCCACAGCAGCTCCGCCGTCTCCTCGCGGGTCAGCGCGCCGTTCGGACGGAACAGGCTCCCGCCGTCGATCAGCTTTTCCGCCGCCGCCCAGCGGACGGCTCCGGCATACCACGTTCCTGCCTTCACGTCCGCAAAGGGCAGTCCGGCCGCGGCGGCCGGCTCGCCCGCCGCACGCCAGAGGATCGTGACGAGCTGGGCGCGGCTCAGCGCCGCGCCGGGGCTGAAGAGCGCTGCGCCCGTGCCGTTGATCAGGCCGCGGTCATAGGCGTACTTCACCGCGTCCGCGTACCACGCGCCCGGCTTCACATCCTTGAAGGGCGTGCCGCTGAGATACGCCGCCGTGCGGTCCGCCACGTTCTGCTTCAGATTCGTAAAGAAGAACTGGTAATCGTAGATGTGATAGCAGCCCTTCGGGAAGATGTCCAGCATCGGCGGATAGTCCTCCGCGCTGACGTCCGTGACGACGATCTCGCCGCGCTCGCCCTTGTACGCGCCGCACAGACCGGGGATCGGCTCCGCGCCCGTTGCCATGACGGCGCCGAGGTTCTGCGATCTGTCCGCGGCGGTGCGGTCCGTCCTCCAGTTGAGCGGATTGATGGACAGCGCCGTTTCTCCCGCGGGAATGATGATCGTGTCCGTCACCGTGCCGTCCTCGCACTCGAAGTTGACGACCGTGCCCGTATCCGTCTCGCCCTCAGCCGGGACGATCTGCGGATATGCCTCGGTCATCTCCTCCGTGACTCTCCAGCCGATGGCGTAGACCGCGATGAGGCTCCTGCGCAGCGCGTCCGCCTCCGCGCCCTCGCCGTAATACTCCTTCAGCAGCTCCAGACACATCTGCGAGCCCTGCGAAAAGCCCGCGAGGATCAGCGGCCTGCCGCGGTTCTCATGGTCGAGATACCAGCGGAACGCGGCGGACACATCCAGCCAGGCGTTGGCCTCCGCCTGCTTCCGCTCCGCCTCCGTCAGCTCGTAGGCGTTGATCGACATCTGGCGGTAGTAGGGCGAAAACAGCCTGCCCGTGTCGGCGTAGATGCCCTTCTCCATATCCAGCGCGTTGACAAAATTGGCCTTGAGCTTGTCGTTCAGGTCCAGCGCGTTGGCGTAGCTTCTGGTGTCCACGGTGGGGCAGATCAGGAAAACATCCGCGGCCTTGTCCTCACCCAGCTCAAAATAGGCCCAATTCGTCCTGTCGCCGTAGTCCAGCGCCTGCGTCAGGATCTCCACCCGGTCGTCCTCGGCGGCAAACGCCGGGAGCGGCATCGCCAGAAGCAGCAGCAGTGCCAGGAGCATGGATACACACTTTTTCATACAAGTTCCCCTCTTCTCTCATGGTTTCTTTCAGCAGCGCAGCCGCCGCTCAGAACAGGACCTCCGGCATCAGCAGAAGCTGATTCATGTAATGGATCTGCGCCGCGGCGTCCTCCGTCAGAGCGCAGTTCGCTTTTTGGATCTGTTCCTCCGCCTCCGCCAGCGTCCGGCAGGCCGCAAGATAGTCCGTCGTCAGCTTCCGCAGGCGGCTGGAGAGGTGCTGCAGCACCATCAGCACCTTCGCGGGATTCTTCTCATAGAGCAGTCCGAGGTCCTTTTCGCCGATCGGTTCCAGCACCGTGCCGTCCTCCAGCGCCACGGCGGTCGCCGTGCGGGAAAGCCCCTCGAAAAGGCCCATCTCGCCGAAGAACATGTTCGGCGTCAGCTCCGTCAGACGCCTCTGCTTCTTCGTGCCGTAGCCCGTATAGATGCCGACGCGCCCGCTGTGGACGTCATACATGCAGGGCGCGGGGTCCTGCTCGCGGAAGATCACGCTTCCGGCACCGTAGGTCTCGGTGCGCAGGGCTGCGCCCTCGCTGTGGCTGCCCTGCCGCGGCTCGGGGACCTGCGTTTCGCCGCTCTCCTCCGCCGTCCTGCCGCGGCTGAGGTAGAGCTTTGCGAACTTTTTGACCCGCGCCAGCAGCCCTTCGCTCACCTTGTCGTGCGACGTATCCAGCCAGCCCAGCTCGCGCAGCGTGTCGCACACCTCGACGTAATCGCCGGTCAGCTCGCGCACGCGGCGGCTCAGATGCCGCGCGATGGCGTTGAGCTCGCCCGCGTTCCCGCGCAGATACTCCCCCAGATCGTCTGCCCTGATGACGCTCAGGCGGGTATCGTCCTCCGTCGCCACAACGGTCGCGGAGCGGGGACTGATCTCGATGACCGCCATTTCGCCGAAGTAGTCGCCGGGCCGGAGCTCCTTCAGGAGCTTCTGCTCCTCCCCGCCGAACCTTGCGTAAACCGCGGCGCCTCCGGCAAGGATGCGGTACATGCTGCTGCCGGTCTCTCCCTCGCGGAAAATGATCTCGCCCCTGCGGCAGGTCATGGTGCCCATTCCGTTGTCATACATGGTCTTCATCCCTCCGTCCGAATTCTCCGTAATATGCAGCCTGCCCGCGCAGCGCTTCCGACGGCTCCTTCCGCTTCTCTTCCGCCTCCGAAAGCGCGGCGACCGTCGCGCAGGCCCTGAGATAGTCGCCCGTCAGGTCTCTCAGCCGTCCGGACAGGTTCCGCATGATCCGCAGGACCTTCTCCGGCTCCGACGCAAAAAGCGCCGTCAGGTCCGCCTCTCCCAGCGCGCAGAGCGCGGTGCCGTCCTCCAGCGCCACGGCGGTCGCGCTGCGCGGCGCCTTGTCGATCAGCGCCATCTCGCCGAAGAAGGCGCCCGCCGTCAGCTCCGTCAGCTTCTCCTCGTTCTCTTTCCCGCAATTGACATAGATGCCGACCCTGCCGCTGCGGACGTCGTACAGGGATTCGCCGGGGTCGCCCTGGCGGAAAATAACGTCGCCCTGATTGAATTCCATCGTCTTCATTCCCGCTCACCCCGTTCTCAAATGTAGTAGCTGCCGTGCAGCCCGACGAACGTGTGGATGCCGAGCTCCGCCAGCGTCTTCTGCGCCGCTGCGTAGTCCGCCATGAACCGCCGGATCTTTCCCATCAGTCCGGCGCTTTTTTCCTTTCCGTGCTCCGCGGCCTGCTCCATCTCGCGGATGGCCGCGCACACGTCCGTATAGTCGTCCGTCAACTCGCGGAGCCGACGGCTGATGCCGTGCATGATCTCCAGCAGACGCCCGGGATTGCCGGTGAAGTATTCCCGCAGGTCGTCGGCGCCGATCGCCGCCGCCTCGGTATCGCAAAGCGCCACGGCGGTCGCGCTGCGCGGCTGCCCATCGAGCGCCGACAGCTCCCCGAAGATTCGTCCGGGCTCCAGCTCGGTCAGCTTCTTTTCCTCTCCGCTCCCGTAGCGGACGTAGATACCGACCCGCCCGCTCCGGATCTCATACATCTCCTGCCCCGGCGTCCATTCTCTGAAAATGATCTCGCCCTGTGCAAACCGTTTGACTTCCATGCTTCCGCCTCCTCATCGTTTCTCCCCTTCGCCTGCGAGCCACGCCCCGTAACCCGCCGGGATCGAAGTATAGCGCAGCAGGACACAGCCGTCGTCCCGCTTTTCCACGACCTTGCAGAACAGCTCCCCGCCCGCTTCGAGCCGGACGTTGTCGTAGACCGCCAGCTCCGTGTCCGTGTCCAGCACCGCGCCGCCGCGCTCCGCGGCGACGATGAAGCCGCGGTACGTCTCCGTGCCGCCGTGCTTGCCGTCGAGCCTGCGGAACGTCACGGGGATCGGCCGCTCCAGCGCCTGCGGTTTTATCTCTCTGACCCGCGCCGTCACATGATACGGCGCGCCGATGCCCGTCACCTGCGAGAGCACCAGCTCGCCCTCGACGCCCTTGGGATAGACCGTCATCTCCTGCGCGATCTCCAGCTCCGCGCCGCACATCCCGCGCGTCCGCGGTGAAACGAGCACCTGCCCGCCCACCGTATAGCTCTCGATGCGTCCGCAGAGGTTGACCTGGCTCCCGACCACGCCGTACTTCGTGCGCTTCTCGGAGCCGATGTTGCCGACGATGACCTCGCCGGTGTTGAGTCCGATCCCCATCTCCAGCTCAGGGTAGCCGCGCTCCGCATTCCACGCGTTGACGGCCTCCATCCGCGCCTGCATCTCCACCGCCGCGGCGATGGCGTCGGCGGCATGCGTCCCGCTCGGCGCGGGCGCGCCGAAGATCGCCATAATGCCGTCGCCGATGAACTCGATGATCGTGCCGCTCCGGCGCTGGATCACCTCGGTCATCTCGCCGAGGTAGCGGTTGAGCATGGAAATGAGGTCGACCGCGTCCATGCGTTCGCTGATGGCGGTAAAGCCGCGCAGATCGCTCATCATGATGGTGAGCGTTCTCTTTTTTCCGCCGAGGGCAAGCCCGTCCGGCGTATCGAGGAGCTGGCGCACGATCTCGTCGGAAAAAAAGCGTCCGAACGTCTCGCTGAGCAGCTTGTTCCGGAGCTCCAGCCGGTCGTTCAGGGCGCGGATGCGCTCCATCGCCTTCACGGCGTCGCGCAGCTCCGTCAGCTCCGTCATGTCGCTGAGCACGACGATGACGCCGACCCGCTCCGCGCCGTCCGTCAGATAGGATGTGACCATGCGGAGCTGCTTCATCTCCGCGCCGGTGAAATACGGCACGATCGCCTCATGCGTGCGCTCGCGGTCGTACACCGCGTCAAGGATCGTCTGCGTGAACGCGTCGTTCTCCTCGTCGTCGAAAAAGCTCGCGCCGAAGCTCTGTCCGATCAGATCCTCCGAACGCGACAGGATCTTCAGGGCCGCGCGGTTCAGATAGGTGATGATCCCGTCAAAGCCGATGGTCATCACGCCCTCGGACATGTCGCGCATGATGCTCCGGCGGATCAGCTCCCGCTTATCGGGCATTGTCTCTCGCCTCCGTTCCGAAGTATCCGCGCTCTTTCAAGTATCGCAGCGACCGCTCCACGCCCTCGATCCCGCCGACCTCGAGCGTCAGGGGGATCTCCCTGCCGAGCCCGCGCCACAGCCTGTCAGCCTCCTCCCAGTCGACGCTTCCCGCGCCGAGCGGCAGGTGATCGTCAAACGCGCCGCCGTTGTCGGAGAGATGGAGGTAGCCGATCCGCCCTCCCAGCGCGTCGAACCAGCCGCGCAGCGGAACGCGCGAATAATTTGCGTGTCCGAGGTCGAGACACACGCGGATCCGCTCGTCCGCAATGCAGCGCATCAGCGCTCTGAGCGGCTCCGGATCGAGGTCCGCGCTGTTTTCCACAAAAATATCGACGTCCCAGATCTGCGTGAGACCCTGATAAAACTCGGCGCAGACCTCCGCCCATCTGTCCAGATACGGCCCGCGCAGGAAGGGGAAGCTGCTCGCGTGAAACACGACGTTCCGCGCGCCGAGGCGCGCGGCAAGCGCGCAGCTCTCCCGGCAGCGTCTCTGCGACAGGTATCGCAGGTCGGGGTCCCCGCTCGCCGGATCAATGCCGATAAACGCGCCGTGCAGGGAGCGCACCCGGCCGCCGTCCCGCATGACCGCGCAATACGCCTCGCGTGCCGCCGCATCGCCCAGAAGCAGCGGCATGGACGGCTCCAGCACCTCGTAGAACAGGCCCTCCCGTTCGGCAAGCGCGTCCCATTGCTCACGGTTGTTTTGAGTCGGTTGAAGCTGAATCATAGGTCACCGCCTGTTTCCTTTCTCATCGCCCGTTCGCGGCTCACAGGTCTTTTCGGAAGGGAGCGCCGCTGCCCCGCAGCGATCCGGAGGAGCCGATGGTCTCGTCTCCGGTTCGGCTCTATTGTGACACAAATCCGGCTTCACAGCAAGGGGATTGCGCAGAAAATGCGGGCAATTTGGGCCGGGCGGGGCCTGCGCCCGAAGGCCCGGATGCGCAGAAGCCATTATATTCGAATCGCCCGCCGGTTTCAAGCGGCGTCCTCAGGAGAAATGCAGCCGCCGGCAGGCGCGAAGCCGTTTCGCGCGCCGCGCGCCATAAAACAGCGCTCCCGCGCGGTCGGAGTCCCGTCCGATGCGCGGGAGCGCTTTCTTCCTTTGGATCACCAGGCGCACACGGCGCCGTCGCAGCGCGGCTCCGTGCCGCCGGCCAGAAGACCGTTGTCCGTCCGCCAGATGATCTGCCCGCGGCCCATGGAAAGATTCCAGTCCGCGATCTCGACCTCATGACCGCGCCGCGCAAGCTCCGCGCCGACCTGCGCCGGCGCCTCCCGCTCAAGCTGGATGCGCCGCCCGCCGATCCACTGGACGCGCGGCGCGTCGAGGCATTCCTGCGGGTTCATGTGATAGTCGACGGTGTTGACGATCACCTGCACATGGCCCTGCGGCTGCATGAACGCGCCCATCACGCCGAAGGGCCCCACCGCCTCGCCGTCCTTCAGCAGAAAGCCGGGAATGATGGTGTGGTACGAGCGCTTGCCGCCCATGAGGAAGTTGTCGCTTGCCGGATCGAGGGAGAAATTCGCGCCGCGGTTCTGGAGCGAAATGCCCGTTCCGGGTATGGCGACGCCCGCACCGAAGGTCGTGTAGTTGCTCTGGATGAACGACGCCATGTTGCCGAAGGGGTCGGCGGTGCAGAGATAGATCGTGCCGCCGCAGGAGGGGTCGCCGGCCTCCGGCAGCAGCGCCCGCTCGCCGATCAGCGCGCGGCGCTTTGCGGCGTACTCCTCGCTGAGCAGGTCCCCGACCCGCGTCCTCATCCAGCGCGGGTCGGCGACGTACTTTTTGGCGTCGGCGAACGCCAGCTTGATGGCCTCGACGATCTTGTGGCAGGTCTCGCCGTTCTCACGCTCGGCGGGAAGCGTCAGGCCCTTCAATATGTTGAGCGCCATCAGCGCCGTGACGCCGTGGCCGTTGGGCGGGATCTCGCAGACCGTATAGCCTTTGTAGTCCGCCGTGATAGGTTCCACCCAGTCCGGTCGGTAGTTTTGAAAGTCCTCCTCGCTGAAGTACCCGCCTGTGGCGCGGCTGAACGCGACGAGCTTCTCCATCAGCGCGCCGCGGTAGTAACTCTCACAGTCCGTCGCCGCGAGCTCCGCCAGCGTGTCGGCATACGCCTCCCAGCGAAACAGCTCGCCCGCCCGATACGGCGAGCCGTCCGGCTTCATAAAGGATTTCCACCAGTACGCGTGCGGTCCGGCGTCCCGCTCCATCGCCTGCGCGATGCGCGGCGCGTCCGCCGCCCACTGGAGTGCCACGGTCACGGGTACGGGACAGCCCTCCCGCGCGCAGTCGATCGCGGGCGCGAACAGCTCCGCCAGCGGCTTTGTGCCGAAGCGGCGGTTCAGCGCCGCCCAGCCCGCCGGCGCGCCGGGCACCATGGTCGGCAGCCAGCCCTCGTGCGGCACGGCGTCCAGCCCCCTCTCGCGGAACAGCTCCGCATTGAGCGCCGTCGGCGCGACACCGCTGGCGTTGAGCCCGTAGAGCTTCTTCTCCTTCTCGATCCACACCAGCGCGAAGCAGTCGCTGCCGAGTCCGTTGCCCGTCGGCTCCAGCAGCGGCATCGCCGCCGCCATCGCCACGGCGGCGTCCACGGCGTTCCCGCCCGCTTTCATCACGTCGAGCCCGATCTGCGCGCCGAGCGGCACAGAGGTGCAGGCCATGGCGCGGCGGGCGTAAACGACGCTGCGGCGCGACGGATAGGCGTATCTCAGCGGATCAAAAGCAGGCATACGATCACTCTCCTCCGGTTTTTGTCGGTATGGTCCATCGAAGCGCGGCGGCACTGCGCCGCGGCCCGCCGCAGCGGGACGCGGGCTATCTGCGATGCACCCGCGCCGAAAGCTCCGCCTTCACCTGTTCAAGGTCGCTGCACGTCAGGAGCGGGATCAGCGCATTGATCTCCTCAATGCTTTTATCCCACCATCGAAAGGCCAGCAGGAGCCGGATCAATTCATCGTCAAAGCGTTTGTTGACCACTCCGGCCGGATTCCCCACGACGATCATGTACGGCTGTACGTCGCTTGCGACGACGCTGTTCGCGCCGATGATCGCGCCGTCGCCGATGCGGACGCCGGGCAAGATGACGGCGTTCTGCCCGATCCACACGTCGTTGCCGATGACCGTATCGCCCCGAAGCGGCAGATCGGACCTCGCTGGCGGCTCCATATCCCAGCCCTCCAGCGTATAGAACGGGAAGGTCGATACCGCGTTCATCTGATGATTCGCGCCGTTCATCACAAATTCGACGCCGGCGGCGATCTGGCAGAATTTGCCGATCACCAGCCTGTCGCCGATGAAGTCATAATGGTGGGTCACATGGCTTTCAAATTCCGAGTCGGCAATGTAGGTGAAGTCCCCGACGATGATATTGGGATTCCGGATCGTCGGCTTCACATAGATCTCCTTGTCATAGCCCGCGATGGGATGCACCGTGTCCGGATTCGGTCGGATCCCGTTTTTCATAAGCCTGCCCTCCTTTGCGTTCGATGGGAATATTATACGGAGAAACCCGCCCGAAATCAACCGGCGATTCGCGGGCGTGTATCGTGCAGCGGCTCTCGAGTCGCTTTTGCTCCTTTTTATCATACGCACGACCGCGTGCAGCAGTGGACCGTTTCACGCGCCGCGGCATAAAAATACGCGCCCGCAGGGGCGCGCAGGGGGACATGTCATTTGATGCGGCGGCTCCGGATGGCGCTCACAGCAAACGAATTTATTTATTGTTTTTCAATAAATCTTTATTGACATTCGATCCGCCTGATGATATGGTCTTGTCAGCAAAGCGATGGGGGGCTGAAAAAACCATGAACGACAGGAACCGGCATTGTATCTCGCTGCTGTTCTTTCTCTATCTTGCCGTCCTCTTTCGCATTACGGTCTTTCGGAGCGGATTCGGTACGCGTCCCCTTTTCACCGGCGCAATCAGCGCTTCCCTGTTCACAGACTATATCGCGATGCTTGCCGCTCACAAATGGGGCAGCTTTTTGTATCTGTTTTTCGGCAATATCGCCTGGTTCATCCCGTTTGGTTTTTTCCTGCGCAGGCATTTTCATCGTCCCCTGCCGCAAGCCTTTCTGTTTGGGTTCCTGCTTTCCCTTTGCATAGAAACTCTGCAATTTGTCTTTGCAGCAGGGCTTTCCGAGCCGGACGACCTGATCCTCAATTCAAGCGGCGCATTGCTCGGATGGCTGTTGGGAAGGAAAAACTGCCGCGAAAAAGGAACGGCCTCGTTCCTGCGTTTCCGGCGCCGTTAGCATATGGATATGTACTTTCGCCCTTCCGCGCCTGCCGCAAAGCTTTTGCCATGCTGCTGAACGCAGTTCCACGTTCAGACGGTCATTTCTCCCCGCAGGCTGCGCTCCATCCCGCGCTTGACGGCCTCCTTGTCATACCCGCGGCTGAACAGATAGTAAAGCTTGGCGACGGCAGCCTCGGTCGTGATGTCCAGTCCGCTGACCGCGCCCGCCTGCTTGAGCGCGCTGCTCGTCTCATATGCGCCGAGCGAGACCGCGCCCTGCGGGCACTGGGAGCAGACGGTCAGCACCGTGCCGTTGGCGAAAGCGCGGCGAATGATGGGCAGCAGCGAATTCCCGTCGCCGGGTATGTTGCCCGCGCCGAAGGTCTCTATGACGATGCCGCGCAGCTTCTCGGTCATGATGGGTTCAAAAAGCGAGAACTGGATGCCCGGAAAGACCTTGATGACGCCGATGGGCACGTTTTCCAGCAGCTGAAGCCGCAGGCCCCCCGTCTGCCGCGGCAGCAGCGCCGCGTCGTTGTAGCGGACGGTGATCCCCGCCTCCGCCAGCGGCGGATAGTTGGGCGAGACAAAGGCGATCAGCCCGTCGGCGGAGTATTTCGTCGCGCGGTTGCCGCGCAGCAACGTCCCGCCGAAGTAGAGGCAAACCTCGTGTACGCGGTCGCCCGCGGCGATGAGGATGGAGGTGATGATGTTGTCGCACCCGTCGCTGCGCAGCTCGCACAGCGGGATCTGCGAGCCGGTGAACACCACGGGCTTGTCGAGACCATCGAGCATAAACGAGAGCGCCGAGGCGGTATACGCCATCGTGTCCGTGCCGTGGAGCACGACGAAGCCGTCGTAGGAATCGTAGCTGTCCGCAATGAGCCGCGCGATCTTGTTCCACTCGTTGACCGCCATGTTGGACGAATCCAGCAGCGGCGACATCTCGTGCAGGTCCCAGCGCGGCATCTCGTCGGACGCAAGCGCGGGGATCGCCTCCAGCGCAGCGCGGAAGTATCCGTTCTGCGGCGCATAGCCGTTGGGCGTGCGCACCATGCCGATGGTGCCGCCGGTGTAGATGATGAGGATGTGTTTCATGTGCCTGCCCTCCTTGCCGGTCGTCTCCTGATGCTTTACTCTTTGTTGTTTTATTATATCACAGCGGGATATAAAATGTAAACTTTGGTTGATGCAAAAACCGCAGGCAGTCGGAAAACCACGGCAGTCATGGTTTGCGTCTGATTCTGCTGCGCGGCGGCTGCTACGCGGCGCCAGCTTTCACAGTGCCTATGGCCCAAAACTCCTGAAATCAAAGCGCCTCGGAGCAGAGTAAAAGCACGGTTTCTTTGACAGAAACCGTGCTTTTCTGGTGGAGGCGGCGGGAGTTGAACCCGCGTCCGAAAGCGCTTTAACAGGACTTTCTCCGGGCGCAGTCAGGTTTTAAGGATTCCCCTCACGCAAGGACACCTGACAGACCTTGCGCTGCGGTAGAGTCATGATGCGTGGGCGGGTCAACTCTTTCCCGCCTCACGGACGCCGCTGAATGACGCCTTCCCCGAGCCGCGGCCCTCTCAGTTCAGACGGCTGCCGCAATCAGGCGGCAGCAAGAACAGTATTGTTGTTGTTCTTTAATTTATAATTGCCCGTTTTATGGCGGTCAGGCGCCGCCGCCCGCTTATCCTGCCTCCACACCCCCGTCGAAACCGGTACGCCCCCCTATCGTCGGCGCAAGCTCCGCTGGATTGCGTCGGGAGCCCTTGGAAAAACCTCGATACTATACTACCACAATACCGCGCCGAATTTGTTACGTCCCGGTAAACTTTACCATCCATGCCTGCGGCGTGATCTTCGCCGCAAAGCGATAGAACTTGTAGAACAGCCTCGGCGTATAGACCGCGCGGCCCGCCCTGGCGGCGCGCAGCGTCCCCTTCGCGACCTCGGACGGGTCGCAGTAGGGCAACGTGTCGAACGTCCCGGAGCGGCCCTTGATCTTCCCGACCTCGAGGAACTCCGTGTCCATCGGCCCCGGGCAGACCGCCGTGACGGTGACGCCCTTCCCTCGCAGCTCCTCCCGGATGCCGCGGGCGAACGCCGAGACATACGCCTTGGTCGCGCTGTAGACCGTCATGCGCGGGTTCGGGCAGAACGACGCGATGGAGCTGACGTTGACGATGCGCGCGCCGCGCGCCATATACGGGATGCAGAGATTCGTCACCGCCGTCAGCGCCGTGACGTTCAGCTTCGTCATGCGTGTCTGGAGCGCAGTCGGCAGCTCGCCGACGCTGCCGAGATAGCCGCAGCCCGCGTTGTTGATCAGCAGCGCGATTTCCGGCTTGTCGTCGCGGAGCCTCTCCTCCAGCACGGCAAAGCTGCCCTCGTCGCAGAGGTCGAGCGCCATGCACACGACCTGCTTGCCGTCCAACTGACCGGCGAGCTCCCTGAGCCTGCCCTCGCGGCGGGCAATGAGCCAGTAGCACCCGATCTCGGGAAAAAGCTCGCACGCGTGGCGGACGAACTCCTGTCCCATACCGGCGGACGCGCCGGTGATGATCGCAGTCTTCATCGTTCGGGGAGCTTCTCCGGCTCGGGATAGGTCTCGCCGAGGGTGTCCACGCGAATGGACTTGATGGTCTGCGGCTTTCTCGGCTTGTCGGTAAACATGTCGCGGCTGACGCGGCTGATGGCGATCGCCTTGTCCGCGTTGCCGGTGATCTTGCCGAACGCGGCATACTGGTTGTCCAGATGCGGCGCGTCCGCGACCATGATGAAGAACTGGCTGCCCGCGCTGTCGGGGATCATCGTGCGCGCCATGGAGAGCACGCCCAGCGTGTGCTTGAGTCCGTTCGGGAAACCGTTGGCGCTGAACTCGCCCCTGATCGAGTAGCCCGGGCCGCCCGTGCCGTTGCCCTCCGGGCAGCCGCCCTGGATCATGAAGCCGGGGATGACGCGGTGGAAGATCAGGCCGTCATAGTAGCCGGAATTCGCCAGCGCGATGAAGTTGTTCACGGTGTTGGGCGCGATCTCCGGGTACAGCTCGCCGGTCATCACGCCGCCGTCCTCCATCTCGATGGTCACGATGGGATTGCTCATGGCTCTCTCCTTTCAGCTCCGCGCGCGTACGGCGCGGTCCATTTCACGCTTCGCGTCGCGTTTCGCGGCCGCCTCGCGCTTGTCGTAGTTCTTCTTGCCCTTGCAGACGCCCAGCTCGAGCTTCACCCGCGCGTCCCTGAAATAGACGGACAGCGGCACGAGCGCATAGCCGTCGCGCGCCGCCAGCGCCGCCAGCTTCACGATCTCGCGCTTATGCAGCAGCAGGCGCTTGGGCCGGTCGGGGTCGTGGTTGAAGAGGTTCCCCTTGTCGTAGGGCGAGATGTGCATGCTGTGGACCCAGGCTTCGCCGTTTTTGGCGATGACGTAGCTGTCCTTCAGGTTGAGCGTGCCGGCGCGGACGGATTTGACCTCCGTGCCCCGGAGCTCGATGCCCGCCTCGTACCGGTCCTCGACAAAATAGTCATGGAAGGCCTTGCGGTTGTTCGCCATGACTTTTATTCCCTTTTTCTCCGCCACGGCGATCACCTCCTCAACGGACGGCAGTATATCACAGTTTCGCCGGACGCACAAGGGCTGTAACAAAAATGTAATATTCCCCGCCGCCGCAAGTTTCAGTAGCAATCCCGTTTCTTTTGTGTTATGATATGCTTGATTTGATATGTGCATCACAGACAGGAGCGTACCGGCATGGATATGACCGAAAAAAAGCTGTCGTCCCGGCTGATTTACGACGGGAAGATTCTGCGCGTGCATGTGGACACCGTGGAGCTGCCGAACGGCAGGCAGTCGCTGCGCGAGGTGGCGGACCATCCCGGCGGCGTCGCCATCGTCGCCATCGACAGGGACGACAACGTGCTGACGGTGAAGCAGTACCGCTACGCCTTTTCCCGCGTGCTGGAGGAGATCCCCGCCGGCAAGCTGGAGCGCGGCGAGGACCCGCGCGCCGCGGCCCTGCGCGAGCTGAAGGAGGAGACCGGCGCGGCGCCGGAGCGCTTCACGGAGCTGGGCGAGCTGATCGTCTCCCCCGGCGCCTACGGCGAGGTGCTGCATCTCTATCTCGCCGAGGGGCTGACACCGGGCGAGGCGGCGCCGGACGAAGACGAGTTCCTCGACCTCGTCAAAACGCCGTTCGACGAGATGCTGCGCCGTGTGCTGGACGGCGAGCTCACGGACGCCAAGACCGTCGTCGGCGTGCTGAAGGTCTACGCCCTGCGGCAGCGGAACCAATAAGCGAAAAGGAGGCGACTCCATGGAACGGAAAATGCGCGTCCTCATCGTCGAGGACGAGAAAAACATCGTGGACATCATTCGCTTCAACCTGAACCGCGAGGGCTACGACACGCTCGAAGCCTACGACGGCGAGACGGGTCTGGCGCTGGCGCGCGCGGAGAGGCCGGACCTCATCCTGCTGGACGTCATGCTGCCGAAGATGATCGGCTTCGACGTGTGCAGGGCGCTGCGGGATGAGGGCGATCTTGTGCCCATCATCATCCTCACCGCCCGCGAAGAGGAGGAGGACAAGGTCCTCGGTCTCGAGCTCGGCGCGGACGACTATATCACCAAGCCCTTCTCGATGCGTGAGTTGATCGCCCGTGTGCGCGCGAACATCCGCCGCACGGCGATGGCGGCGCCCGCCGCGCCGGAGGAGCGCGACGTCGGGGGAGACGACGGTCTGACCATCGACCTCGTCGGCGGTCAGGTCTACAAGCACGGCGCGCTGGTCGAGCTGACGCAGCGCGAATATGAACTGCTCACCTTCCTTGCCGGTCATCCGAACAAGGTCTTCTCCCGTGTCGACCTGATGGAGCAGGTCTGGAACTACGGCTACATCGGCGACGACGTCCGCACGGTGGACGTCGCGGTGCGCCGGCTCCGCGAGAAGATCGAGGACGATCCCGGCAGCCCGACGTATATCATCACGCGGCGCGGCGCGGGCTATTACTACTCGGCGCATTAGGCCCCGCCGTCGGGCTCCCTGACGGCCCGGGAGCCGGGCCGGATCATTCGGGAAGGAGGAAAAGGCATGTTCCGTTCGCTGCACATGAAGCTGGTCATGATCCTCGTGCTGCTCATCACCTCGCTGATGGCGGTCGTGGGCGCGTTTCTGATGACCAGCGTCACCAACTTCTACATCGACGATTTCTATACGCAGATGAACGAGACCTTCTCCGACGTCTCCTTCTGGTCTGCGCTGCAGACCGAGGCCGCGCAGGAGGACGGCGCGCAGCGGCTCCAGGCGCTGATGGAGCTTTACTCCGGCACGCTCGGCATCGACTCGCGCAGCCGCAACTATTACATCCTCGACGCCGACAGCGGCGCCTTCCTCGCCGGCAGCGACGAGACGGCCGGCGCGACGCTGGAGCAGACAGCCAACATCCTCACCGCCCGCAACGGATCCGTCGGCGCCGAGAACGACCTTGCCGCACGCTATATGGACGTGGCGATCCCCGTCTCCGGCGACGACAACCACTTCATCATCTACATCCGGGACGACCGCGCCACGGTCTCCGAGCTCAACAACGAGCTGCTGCTCATCATCCTGCAGGCGCTGCTCGTCGGCCTGCTCGTCTCCATCCTCCTGAGCTTTCTGCTCGCCAAGACGATGATCGACCCCATCGAAAAGCTGACCGAGGGCGCGGAGCGCATCGCGGGCGGCAACTTCGACGAGGTGCTGGAGGTGGATTCCACCGACGAGATCGGCATCCTGACCACCACCTTCAACGACATGGCGAGCGTCCTGCACGACACGCTGGACGCCGTGGAAAACGAGCGCAGCAAGCTCGACGCGCTGTTCCTGCACATGACGGACGGCGTCCTCGCCTACGACGGCAGCGGCGGGCTGATCCACTGCAACCCCGCCGCCGTCGCGCTGCTCGACCGCGCGCCGGAGGACTGCGTCTATGAGGAGCTCTTCGAGCCGATCTGCCCGTTTTCCCGCGTGATCGGCATGCGCCGCGGCGACTATGCCGAGGCGGAGCTCAGCGTCGGCGGGCGCTCGGTGGAGCTGTACTTCGCCACCTTCTCCGACGAGGAGAGCGGCGGCGTGCTGGTCGTGCTGCACGACGTCACCGAACGCCGCAAGACGGAGGAACGCCGCAAGGAATTTGTCGCCAACGTGTCCCATGAGCTGCGCACCCCGCTCACCAACATCCGCTCCTACGCCGAAACCATCCGCGACGCGGACGACATCCCGCGCGAGATGGAGAACAGCTTCCTCGACATCATCATCAACGAGGCGGACCGCATGACCCACATCGTGCAGGATCTGCTGACGCTTTCGCGCCTCGACTCCGGCCGCACGGAGATGGTCATGGCGCGCTTCGCCTTTGGAGACGCCATCGACGCCGTGCTCCGCTCCATCGCGCTTGAGGCCCGGCGGCACGGCCACGAGCTGACGCACGAATACGCGCAGGATCTGCCGTCCATCGTGGGCGACCGCGGGCGCATCGAGCAGGTCATGCTGAACATCCTGAGCAACGCCGTCAAATACACGCCGGACGGCGGGCACATCCGCGTCACCGCCGGCGACGCGGGCGACATGGTTTGGATGGAGGTCGCAGACGACGGCATCGGCATCCCGGAAAAGGACCGCAGCCGCATTTTCGAGCGCTTCTACCGCGTGGATAAGGCGCGCTCGCGCGAGTCCGGCGGCACGGGACTCGGCCTGTCCATCGCCAAAGAGATCGTCCAGCGGCACAACGGCACGATCTCCCTCGTCGATCACGAGGGCCCCGGCACGACCGTCCGTCTCGAGCTGCCCGCGGTACAGCCGGAAAGGCGGGAAACGCCGGTATGAAGCCCTTCACAGACAAAAAGGCGCGGCGGGTCAACCGCCTGCAGAATCTGGCGATCCTGCTGCTGACGCTTCTTGCGCTGTTCCTCTCCGCCAATCTGCCGCTGTTCGGCGCACTGTCCGACCGCAGCCTCATCGAGCTGGCGCAGGAGCGCCTCCGCCGCGAGGCCGACGCGCCCGAGGCCGGCCCATCCGGCGCCGCCCCGCTCGTGTTCCCCGTGCGCATGGTCTGCACGAGCGAATTTGCCCGCGTCGGCACGGACGCGATCACGACGCTCAGCGACGAGTTTGAGCGCGCCGGCACCTTTCTGGGCGAGGCGCTCGGCTCGGCCTACGCCCCCAAGGCGATCGGCGAAGCGGACTTCCTGGCCGCGCTGCCGGACGAGGGGCTTTACTGTGACTTCACCGTCGCGCTCCCGTCCGAGCTTCTCTCCGGCCTGCTGGGCGTCTCCGTGCCGGAGGCCGAGCTTTCGAGCGTGCGCCGCCTGCTGCTCTCGCCGGAGGATAAGGAAGCTGCCGCGCTCTACGCGCAGGACGGCGCGGGGCGATGCTTCCGCTTCTCCTCCGCCGTAAACAGCGCCGCGCTGACCGATTTCCTCGCCGCCCGCAGCGGCGGCAGCGCCGATTTTGCCTTCATGCTGGGCGACGGGTTCTCCCGGCTTTCTCCCTATACGCTCGTTCTGAGCGATCCCGCGCCGCGCTGCACGCTGAACGCCGTGAACGTGCTCAGCGGCAGCGAGGACACGATCCTGCGCCGCGCGGAGTTCAACGCCCATACGGAAAACCGCTTCACGGAGTCCTCCGGCACGGTCATCGTGCGGGAGGGCGGCAGCGCGCTGTATCTGCGTCCCGACGGCACCGTGGACTATCAGGGCGGCGCCGCGGAGCCGGACTCGCTCTACTATGTCGCCGCTGCCGACGGCGGCGTCCCGACCCTCTCCGAGGCGGCCGGCGCGGCGCAGACCCTCGTCGCCACGCTGCTGCAGGAACTGACCGGGGACGCGGCGCTCTACCTCAGCGACGCCTCCGCCGGGAACGGCCGCGCGGAGATCAGCTTCGATCTGATGGCGGACGGCACGCCGATCCGCTTTTCCAACGGCTCGCACGCCGCCACCGTCGTCATCGAGGGGCAGTCGATCACGGCCTTCACGCTCCGGGTGCGGAGCTATACCCTCACGGAAAGCGCCCCGCTCCTGCTTCCCTTCGCGCAGGCCGCCGCCATTGCCGGCGGCTGGGACGGCGCGGAGCTGATCGTCGCCTATGTCGACGCCGGCGCGGAGGAGGTCCTGCCCGCGTGGATCGCAGAATAAGCGGAAGGAGGGAGTTGTCCGCGTGAAAACCTCGCGCTTGAAAAGCATCGTCATCGCCATCCTCGCGCTGGTCAACGTCTTTCTGCTCGCCCTGCTCGTGAGCCGCGGCGTGCAGGACCGCGCCGCCCGCAGCCGCGCCGAGGCGCAGCTCATCCGGCTCTACGCCGCCAGCGGCGTGGAGCTTCCCGCCGCGCTGATCCCCAAAACGGAGGCGAAGCCCGCCTGCCCGGACCCCGTGCGCAAGCCGGACCTTGAGGCGGCGTTCGTCTCGGAGATCCTCGGCCCCTGTACGGCTCAGGACATCGGCGGCGGCATTTACCGCCACGCCGGCGAGAACGGACAGTGCCTGATGCGCGCCAGCGGCGCGGTGGAGGCGGCGCTGGACCGGCCGATCAGCGATCCTGATGCGTTTTCCGAGGCCCTGTTCTCCGCATACGGCTACGCGGCGCTCCGCTCCGACGTACAGTCGGACGGCTCCGGCGACATCGTCGCCGTGCGGATGCTGCCGAGCGGCATGGTCTTCAACGCGGAGCTGACGCTGCACTTCTTCCGAAGCCGCCTGCTCTCCGCGACCGGTTTCTTCCTCCCGGACGTTGAACCCGCCGAAAGCGGCGGCGGGATCGACGGCGTGACCGCCCTCGTACGCTTCCTCGATTACAGCAAGGGCAGCGGCGAGGTCTGCACCGCCGTCACGGACGTCCGCGGCGGCTATCTGCTGCAAAGCACCGCCTCCGCCGCCCAGCGGCTGATCCCCGCATGGTGCGTCACCACCGACGTGAACCGATATTATGTCAACGCGCTCACCGGCGAGGTCTCGCGCGAGGCATAGCGTCCGGCGCAGTTGCCGAGAAGATTTTGCGATTTGGCATTGCATTTTTCTGTGAGATATGGTATATATAGGAACGCATGAGCAACTTTTTCGCAGACTAACCATTTTTCGGTGAGTAACGCTGCGATTTTATGTAAATACTACCCAAGAATTCATCGGCTTTTCGCCGTGATCCATATAAGGAGCCTGTATGCAGAAATACATTATACGGGGTGGACGTCCTCTCAGCGGCGAGGTGCACATCAGCGGCGCGAAGAATGCCGCTGTCGCCATCATTCCCGCCGCACTGCTGGTAGACGGCGTATGCCGTATTGAAAATATCCCTCAGATCTCCGACGTCTCCGTTCTGCTGAAGATCCTTCAGCAGCTCGGCGCGAATATACGCTTCCTCAACCGCTCGGATGTGGAAATCGACTGCACGCACATCCATACCACGCATGTCCCGCAGGGGCTGGCGCACAAGCTGCGCGCCTCGTACTACCTCATCGGCGCGCTGCTGGGCCGCTTCGGTCATGCGGAGGTCTCCATGCCCGGCGGATGCAGCTTCGGCGGTGTCCGCCCCATCGACCAGCACGTCAAGGGCTTTGCCGCCATGGGCGCGGAGGTGCATGAGGGCGACTATATCGTGGCGAACGCCGCGGAGGGCCGCATGCGGGGCGCGAACGTCTATCTCGACGTCGTGTCCGTCGGCGCGACGATGAACATCATGATGGCGGCGGCGCTGGCGGACGGCGTGACCGTCATCGAGAACGCGGCGAAGGAGCCGCACATCGTCGATCTGGCGAACTTCCTCAACCTGATGGGCGCCAACATCAAGGGCGCCGGTACCGACACGATCCGCGTGTTCGGCGTGGATTCGCTCCACGGCGGCACCTACGCCATCATCCCCGACCAGATCGAGGCGGGCACCTATATGGCCGCCGTGGCTGCGGCGGGCGGCGAAGTGCTGGTGCGCGGCATTATCCCCAAGCATATGGACTGCATCACCGCCAAGCTGCTCGAAATGGGCGTCGAGGTGGAGGAAAAGGACGACACCCTGCTCATCCGCCGCACCGGCCCGCTGCTGCGCACCAACATCAAGACCCTGCCCTATCCCGGCTTCCCGACGGATATGCAGCCGCAGCTCACCGCGGTCCTCTCCCTCGCGCAGGGTACCAGCGTGGTGACGGAGGGCGTGTGGGACAACCGCTACCGCTACGTCGGCGAGCTGACGCGCATGGGCGCGCAGATCCGCGTCGAGGGACGCACCGCCATCGTCGAGGGCGTGAACCGTCTGACCCCCGCCACCGTGCAGGCCTTCGACCTGCGCGCGGGCGCGGCGATGGTCATCGCGGCGCTCGCCGCCGCCGGCACCAGCGAGATCCTGAACGTGCAGTATATCGAGCGCGGCTATGAGGACATCATCGGCAAGCTCCGTTCGCTGGGCGCGGACATCGAAAGCGCCGAGTACAGCGAGCAGGAACCCGTCGTCCCCCGCCGGATCGGATAACGAAAGCCGAAAACAAAACAGGAAAAAGACGCCGTCCCCGCTCGTGGCGCGAGCCGGGGACGGCGTTTGTGACGCAAAAGCGCCGCGGAGGACTCCGCGGCGCTTTTATTCCGTGATCCGATCGTTCGGGGCTTTTCGTTATCTCTGCAGTGTATCGACCCAGGCGCCGTACTTCGCCAAGCGCGCGTCGCGCTCGGCGGGATCTTTGCCCTGCGTGAGGATGTAGACCTTGACCTTCGGCTCAGTGCCGGACGGGCGGACGATGACCGCCGTGCCGTCCTCCGTGTGGTAGCGCAGGACGTTGGAATTCCTGAGCTCCATCTCGGTGGTCTCGCCGGTCAGGTCGTCGGTCTCGATGCCGGAGCGGTAGTCCCGGTGGGCGACGACCCGGACGCCCGCGATCTCCTTCGGCGGGTTCCCGCGCAGGTCCGCCATCAGCTTCGCCATCTTCTCGGCGCCGTCGACGCCGGGCATGACAAGGTTGTGGGTCTTCTCGCCGTACCAGCCGTACTTCTCAAACAGCGCCTGCAGCGCGTCGGCAAGCGTCAGCCCCTGCGTGGCATACCACGCCGCCATCTCGGCGATGAGCATGGAGGCGGTAACGGCGTCCTTGTCGCGGACATAGTGCCCGATCATGTAGCCGTAGGACTCCTCGAAGGAGAAGATGACCGTCTTTTCCTTCGCGCCCTCGAGCTGGCCCATTTTCTCCGCCATGAACTTGAAGCCGGTGAAGGTGTCGTAGCAGGCGACGCCGTTGCTCTCGGCGACCTTGCGCGCCATCTCGGTGGAGACGAGGCTCTTGAGCGTCGCCGCGTCGGCGGGCAGCGTGCCCGCGCGCCGCATCGCGCCGATGAGGTAGTCGAGCAGCAGCACGCCCATCTGGTTGCCGGTGACGACCTGGAAGTCGCCGTCCGCCTTCTGCACCATGACGCCCACGCGGTCGCTGTCGGGATCGGTGCCGATGATGAAGTTCGCGCCCTCTTTTTTCGCGAGGTCGACGGCGAGATAGAAGCCCTCGGGATTCTCCGGGTTCGGGGACTTGACGGTCGGGAAATCTCCGTCGATCTTCATCTGCTCGGGCTCGCAGATGACGTGCTTCACGCCCAGACGGCGCAGCGCCTCGGGGACGAGCTTGTGTCCGCAGCCGTGGAACGGCGTGTAGACGACCTTGAACGTGTCGGCGACCCTGGCGACGCTTTCATAGTCGTTCGCCATCTTCATGACCTCCTCCAGGAAGCGCTTGTCGCACTCCTCGCCGAAGATCGTGATCGCGCCGCTTGCGACCGCCTCGTCGAAACCGACGGTCTTCGGGCCGGTGAAGATGTCGATATCCTCAAGCGCCCGCGCGATGGCGTCGGCGTGCTGCGGCGGAAGCTGCGCGCCGTCCTCCCAGTAGACCTTATAGCCGTTGTACTCCTTGGGGTTGTGGCTGGCGGTGATGTTGATGCCCGCGATGCAGCCGTACTCGCGCACGGCAAAGCTCAGCTCCGGCGTGGGGCGCAGCTCGTCGAACAGCAGCGTCCTGACGCCGTTCGCCGCCATGACGCAGGCCGCCGCCCTGGCAAACTCCTCGCCGTGGTTGCGGCAGTCCCTGCAGATCACGATGCCGCGCCGCTTCGCCTCCTCGCCCTCGACAGAGATGACGTCGGCAAAAGCCTGCGTCACCCAGTTGATGATGAACCGGTTCATCTGGTGCAGGCCCATCTTCATCGTGCCGCGCAGGCCTGCGGTGCCGAACTCCAGCGGCGCGTAGAAGCGCTCCCTGATCTCCCTGTCGTCGTCCCGGATGGCCTCGAGCTCGGCGCGCTCCTCAGCAGTCAGCGCGGGAGACGCCAGCCATTTTTCATATTCCCTGCGATAGTCCATGCCGTGTTCCCTCCTGTATTTTATCCTTCAATTCCTTCAATCGTTTCCCAGCTCAAATCGGCGTCCTCCACGGGCCGCAGCAGGTTCTCCGCGTCCTCCAGCATCGAGACGGGGACAAACACGTCGACGCCCTCGCCGGAAAAGCCGAACATGACCTTGCCCAGCGTGCCGTAATCCCCGCGTACTTTGAACACGGGGATGCCATAGGAACGGAGCTTCTGCTCCAGCAGATCGACCTCGTAGTTCCACTCCATCAGATGCGCCAGCAGGGCGGGCGCCTCCGGCGCGCCGTCGTCCTGTTTCGGCCAGCGCTCCGGCAGGTCGTGGGGCGTCTCGCCCCAGGTCAGTTTCGTTTCGTTTGACATGACGCGCCTCCTATTTGTGATATTTTGTCCCGCTCCGGATCTGATACGCACGGTAGAGCTGCTCCAGCAGCATGACCCGCGCGAGGTGATGCGGGAAGGTCATCTGCGACATGGAGAGCCGCAGGTCCGCGGCGCGCTTGACGCGCCCGGCAAGGCCGAAGCTGCCGCCGATCAGGAATGTTATCTGCGACACGCCCCGCGCGGCATACTTCTCCATCGCCTCCGACAGCTCCTCGCTGGACAGCTCCTTCCCCTCGACGCACAGCGCGACGATCGCGCCGCCGCGGGGAAGCTTTTCCTCGATGGCGTCCGCCTCCCGTTCCAGCGCCGCCGCGATCTCGGCGGGCGACGGGTCCTCCGGCAGACGCCGCTCCGGCAGCTCGATCAGGCGCAGCGTGCAGAAGCGCGTCAGCCGCTTCTGATACTCGGCGCAGGCGTCGGTGAAGAAGCGCTCCTTCAGCTTGCCTACACAAAGGACGGTGATGGTCTGCATACGGCGTGTACCTCGCTGATCCGATCCTTCGGCGCGACGCCGAGGCGGACCGAAAGTCCCACCGCCTGCAGGCGGCGCGCGACGGCGTACTCCGCCATGACGGGGGTGTTGTTCTCGACGGAGAGGTGCGCGAGCAGGATGTCGCGCGTGCCGCTCCGGACGCAGTGGAGCGCAAAGTCCGCCGCCGCCTCGTTGGACAGATGCCCGTGCCGGCTCAGGATGCGCTGCTTCAGATAGTAGGGATACGGTCCGCAGCGGAGCGTCTCGACGTCGTGATTCGCCTCCAGCAGCAGCGCGTCGACGCCTGCAAGGGCCTCGGCCGCCGCGTCGGTGACACAGCCGGTGTCGGTCAGCGCGCCGACGGAGCCGTCCGGCCCGTCGATGCGGTAATCGACGCTGTCCGCCGCGTCGTGGGAGGTGCGGAAGCTGCGGATCTCCAGCGGACCCACGGCAAAGGCGTCACCCGCGTCAAATACGCGGAGCGTCTCTCCGGCGCAGCGCAGGAACCGCGCGGTGCCGCGGCTGGCGTAAACGGGGACGGCGTATTTTTTGCTCAGCGTCGCAAGACCGCTGACATGGTCGGCGTGCTCGTGGGTGATGAGGACGGCGTCAAGCGCGTCCGGCGTCAGGCCCGCCCAGGCGAGCGACTGCGCGATGCGCCGCGCGGAGATGCCCGCATCCAGCAGCACCGCCGTATCGCCGCAGCGCACGAGCGCGGCGTTGCCGCTCGACGAGCTGGCAAGTGTGTAGAATTCCATGTTTTCAGTTTATCACAAAAGCCGCGGATAGTCAAAAGAAAAAGCCTTCCGCGGGGCCTTATCCTTCGATCAGCCTGCGCAGGATGTTTGCGGACAGGTCGGCGGTCTCCTTCTCGAACGCGTCGAACGAGGCGGGAGAGCTGCCGTCCGCAAGGTCGGAGATCGCGCGGAGCACGATGAAGGGCACGCCCGCCATCGCCGCGACCTGCGCGATGGCTCCGCCCTCCATCTCGGCGGCGAGCGCGCCGAAGGTATCCGCGATGTCGCGCTTCGCCTCGGCGGAGGCGACGAACAGGTCGCCCGTCGCGATGCGGCCCTGCTTGACCCGTTTTGGATCGATCAGCGACTCCGCCGCGGCGCGGAACGCATCGATCAGCTCCGCGTCGCTGCGGAACACCGACGGCGCGTCGCGGTGCGCGGGGTCGCAGATGTTGCCGCGGGCGTAGCCGAAGGCGACCGCGTCGAAATCGTGCTGCACCAGCTCCGTGCCGACGACCACGTCCGCCACGCACAGGCCCTCGCCGACGCCGCCGGCGATGCCCGTGTTGACGATGTAATCCGGGGCGTAGCAGTCGATCAGGATCTGCGCGCAGCGGGCGGCGTTGACCTTGCCGATGCCGCTTTTGACCAGCACCACGCGGTTCTGCCCAAGCGTTCCGGCATGGAACGTCAGCCCCGCGATCCTGCGCGTTTCCGTGTCCGTGAGCGCGGCGCGCAGCCGCGCGACCTCGCTCTCCATGGCGCCGATGACGCCGAACACCGCATTATGCTTCATAGCTCAGGTCCTCCTCCGTCCAGTTTTCCAGAACTCCGCACATGTCCGCGGCGACCGCCCGCGCGCCGGGCAGGTCCTGATCGCGGTAGTTGCCGCACTGCGCGCGCACCGCGCCGGGGATCTCGCCCTCCCAGGCGGCGATCCGCGCGAAGCAGCCGCGCACGAGGCCGATCGCCTGCGCGTGGGTCACCGTGTCGCGCACGAGGAAATAAAACCCCGTGCGGCAGCCCATGGGCCCGACATAGATGACGCTGTCGGACAGGGGGCTGTTGCGGGCGAGCGTCGCGAACAGATGCTCGAAGGTATGCGCCGCGCCGGTGCCGAGGTAGTCTCCCCCGTTGGGTTTTTTCATGCGGATGTCATAGGTCACCACGTCCCCGTCGATGCGGGAGATGTACATGCCCTTTTCGAGCCTGTCGTGGTCGACATTGAAGCTGGCTATCTGTTTCACACGCGCCCTCCTGACTGTTTTTTTCTGCTATAAAATATAACATTTGCCCGGCCCCGTCAAGAGGGCTCTCCCTTGACAGGCGGCGCGGGACATGCTATCTTAAATTTGCGAATCAATTGCAATTCAGAAGGTGATTTCGATGTCCAAATATATGACGCGGCAGCGGAAACTGCTGTGGGATTATCTGAGCGCCCGCGCCGACGAGCCTCTCTCCGCGCAGGAGATCGCCGACGCGCCGGAGCTTGCGGGCGTCAGCCTCAGCGCGGTGTACCGCAACCTGGCCGAGCTGGAGGCAGAGGGCTATGTGCGCCGCAGCGGCAAGGGCGGCGCGCGCGAGGCCTGCTACCAGTTCATCGGCGCGGACAAGTGCAGGGACAGCCTGCATCTGCAATGCAAAAAATGCGGGCGCACGTTCCATATGGACGCCGCCGGCGCGGAACGTCTGCTCAGCGTGGTGGAAAAGGCGGAAGGCTTTGAGCTGGACAAGGGCGACACCGTGCTCTACGGCGTGTGCGAGGTCTGCCGTGACTGAGCGGCGCGCAATCGAGCGCAGCGTTCGGGTCCACCCGTTCCCGCCGCTGTACGACGCGGCCTCGCGCGTGCTGATCCTCGGCTCGTTCCCGTCGGTCAGATCCCGCGAGCAGGGGTTTTTCTACGCCCACCCGCAAAACCGTTTCTGGCGCGTATTGCCCGCCCTGTTCGGCGAGACCGTGCCGGACAGCATGGAGGAAAAGGCGGCGCTCGTGCTGCGTCACCGCCTCGCGCTGTGGGATGTCATCGGAAGCTGCGAGATCGCCGGCTCGTCCGACGCAAGCATCACGAATGTCGCCGCCAACGATCTGCGCCCGATCCTGGACGGCGCGGACATCCGCGCCGTTTTCTGCAACGGCGCCGCGTCGTACCGATGGTACAACCGGCTCCTGCGCGGCGCGCTGGGGCGCGAGGCGGCGGTGCTGCCGTCCACCAGCCCCGCCAACGCGCGCTGGACGCTCGAACGCCTGACCGAAGTCTGGGGTCAGGCAATTTTACCGTATCTGGAGTGAATCATGGAAAATGAGGCGCCCGCCGCAGCGGGCAAAGCAGGGATCAGCTTCTCGAACCGCGAGCTGGTCATGCTGATCGCGCCGTTGGTCGCGGAGCAGTTCCTCGCCATCCTCGTGGGGCTTGCGGATTCGCTGATGGTCGCCACCGTGGGCGACGCGGCGATCTCCGCGGTGTCGCTGGTGGATTCGATCGGGAACCTGATGATCTTCGTCTTCTCCGCGATGGCGGCGGGCGGCGCGGCGGTGGCGGGACAGTACATCGGCCGCCGCGAGCGGGAGAACGCCAACTCCGCAGGGCAGCACCTCGTCCTGCTGCTGGGCGCGACGGCGCTGTTCGTCACCGCGCTGGCGTATCTGTTCAAGACCGCCGTGCTGACCACGGTGTTCGGGCAGATCGACGCGGACGTCATGGCGGCGACGGACCGGTATTACTCCATCGTCATGGCGTCGATCCCCGGCATCGCGCTCTACAACGGCGGCGCGGCGATCTTCCGCACGATGGAGCGGAGCGACGTGTCGCTCGGCGTGTCGCTGCTGATGAACCTCATCAACGTCGGCGGCAACGCCCTGCTGATCTTCGGCTTCCACATGGACGTGGCGGGCGTCGCGATCCCGACGCTCGTGTCCCGCACGGCGGCGGCGGTCGTCATCCTGGGGCTGCTGTTCAACCGGAAGCTGCCGCTGAACCTGTCCGACATCCGCTCGTTCCGGCTCCGGCCGCGGCTGCTGCGGAACATCTTCTACATCAGCGTCCCCAGCGGCATCGAGAACGGGATGTTCCACCTCGGGCGGCTGATCCTGTTCAGCCTGATCTCCACCTTCGGCACGGCGTCCATCGTCGCCAATGCCATCGGCAACACGCTCGGCAACTTCCACGTCTTCGCGGGACAGGCGCTGAACCTGGGCATGACCACGGTCGTCAGCCAATGCGTCGGCGCAGGCGAATACGACGGCGCGCGGTACTACCTGCGCAAGCTGCTCAAAGCAGGCTACGCGCTGATGGCGGCGGTGAACCTCGGCATCATCGCGCTGCTGCCGCTCATCATGCGCGTTTACGACGTCTCACCCGAGGGTGAGCGCCTTGCGGTGATCGTGTCGCTGATCCACGGCGTCGCGTCGATCTTTCTGTGGCTCCCGTCGTTCTCCCTGCCGAATTTCCTCCGCGCCGCGGGCGACGCGCGCTTCACGATGTTCGCCAGCATGACAACGATGTGGCTCTGCCGCGTGCTGTTCGCTTACATCTTCGGCAGGTTCATGGGCTGCGGCGTGGTGGGCGTCTGGGTGGCGCACTCCATTCTCGACTGGATCACGCGCAGCATGGTGTTCTATCTGCGCTATCGAAGCGGACGCTGGACGACCAAGGCCATCTCGTAGGCCGCAAAACACAAAACGGAACGGAGCCGCAGCGGGCAAGCCCGCTGCGGCTCCGTTTTTCAGTTCTCCTCCAGCCAGCGGCCCACCGCCGCACCGATCTCGCGGACCGCGCCCTCGTCGTAGGGAACCTTGAGTCCCGCGCCGTGCGCCAGCTCCTCAAAGGTCTGCGTGCCGCCCTTGTCCACAAAGGCAAGATAGCGCGCCCAGGCCTCCTTCGGGTCTCTGCGGTGCAGCATCCAGAACTGGAACGCCATCGTCTGCGCCATGCAGTAGTCGATGTAGTACAGCGGGTAGAGGTAGATGTGCAGCTGCCGCTGCCAGCCCGCCCCGCGTCCGTAGAACGGCAGGCCGTCGAAGTCCGTCCACGGGCGGTACTTCTTTTCGAGGTCGAGCCAGACACGGTTCCGCTGCTCCGGCATCAGCGTCGGGTCCCCGTACATGATATGCTGGAACTCATCCACCATGCAGCCGTAGGGGATGAAGGTCAGCGCCTCCTCCGCGTGGGCGACCTCATAGCGGCGCGTCGCCTCGCCGAAAAACAGATGGTGGTACGGCGCTGTCAGGAATTCCATCGACATGGAATGCGTCTCCGCGCCGTCCATCGTCGGCGTCATCAGGCGGCGGAGATATCCCTTCTTCATCGCGCGGTACGCGGCGAACGCGTGGCCCGCCTCATGCGTCAGCACGTCCACGTCGCCCGCCGTGCCGTTGAAGTTCGAGAAGATGAACGGCGCGCGGTAGTCGTACAGCTCGGTGCAGTAGCCGCCGGGCGCCTTGCCGTCCTTGCTCAGCACGTCCAGCAGCTCGCTGCCGTACAGCTCGTCGATGAACTCCGCCGTTTCGGGGCTGAGCGAGCGGTACATCTTCAGGCCCGCGGCGAGGATATCGTCCGCCGTGCCCTGCGGGACGGGGTTGCCGTCGGGATGGAGCAGGGCGTCGTCGTAAAAGCGGAGCCTGTCCAGGCCGAGGCGCTTCGCCTGCGCCGCCTTGACCCGCGCCGTCAGCGGCACCAGCTCCGCCGCGATCTGACCGCGGAAGGCCGCGACCTTGTCGGGGCCGTAGCAGTTGCGTCCCATGCGGTCGTAGCCCAGCGGGATGTAGTTTTCATGTCCCAGCACCCGCGCCTGCTCCGTGCGGCAGGCCACAAGCTCGTCGTAGAGCCGGTCCAGCTCGCCGCGGTGCGCGTCGAAGAACGCCGCCTCCGTCTCGTAGGCGCGGCGGCGCGTCGCGCGGTCGGGGCTCTGCTTGTACGGCCCCAGCTTCGGCAGCGGCAGCTTCTGCCCGTCGAACTCGACGACGGCGGAGGCATAGAGCTTCTGGTAATCGCTCGCGAGCTTGTTCTCCCGCTGCATCTGCTCCACCATCTCTGGGCGGAAGCTGCGCGCGGCGAGCTCGAGATCGAGGAAAAACACCCGACCGTACCGCGCCTCCAGCGCCGCGCGGTAGCGCGAAGCCAGCAGCGCGCGGTTGATCCGCTGGATATCCTCCTCCAGCAGGGGCATGTTCTCGTCGATGAAGTCGTTCTCCCGATCGTAGAATTCGTCGCGCGTGTCGATGCTGTGGCGGATATAGGCGAGCTGCGCCATCGTGCCGACGCGGCCCTCCACGGCGTTGAGCCGCTCGACGGCGGCGAACTGCGCCTCCGCGCTCTCCGCGCCCTCGACCGCGGCGAGCACCTCGCCCAGCTCCGCGCGGATCGCGCCGATATCGGGGCGGGTATAGGGCATTTCGGAAAATTTCATGATCGCTCCTCCGTATTTGTGTCAGGCCCCGGCGGAAACAACGTCGTAATGCGCCGTCAGATACGCGCCGAGCCAGTCCGTCACCTTTCTCATTCCCTGTTCGTTGACGTGGTACATGTCCGCCATGTCGGTCATAAAGTCAAGGCCCATCTCCTCCGTGCGGTGCATCAGGTTGAGGTAGGGCAGACCGTGTTCCTCCGCGTATGCGGTCATGCCGTTGAGCACCTCCTGGCGGTTCAGATCGTCGTCCTCCGCCGTGGTGAAGGGCACGGAGATGAGCAGCAGCTCGATCCCCTCCTTCCCGCAGAGCGCGACGATTTTATCCAGATACTCGATCTCGACCGCCGCGGGCGGCGCGGTGCGCTCCTCCGGCAGCACCGCGAAGCCCTCATAGGGCTGATAGACGCCGTGAAGCACCTCGGTTCCCTTTGCGCTGACGTCCGGCGGCGCGAAATCCTCCGCCGTCAGCTCCTTCCAGCGCGTGTGATACGCGACGATGTTGAACAGATACTCCGCCCGCTCGCCGCGCGGCAGCAGGTCGAAGACCATCTCCGCCTTGGGAAGCCCCGGCGTCATGTTGTCCGCCGTGTGATGCATCGTCGCGGGCGAGTCGATCAGGCTGTCCTGCACGACCTTGTAGATATCCAGCACGACCAGCTTCGGCTTCTGGTACCGCAGCGCCTCCCGCAGCGCGTAATACGTCTGCGGCAGCACCTGCCCGGTCTGGGCGAAGTTGTTGGCGCGGATGCCCCAGGTCTCGTTCAGGCGCGCGGCGTCGACGGCGTTGAGCGGGTGGGACGAGCCGAGGATCAGCACGTCCACCGCGCCCTTCGGCTCGGCGTAGAGCGCCGCCATATACTCGCGGTAGTGCTTGTCCTCCAGCGTTTCGCTGACGAGGTGAAACAGCGCCGCGAACAGCAGCGCGAAGACGAGCGTGCGGAGCACGCCGGTCTTCGCAGCGGGCTTCTGCCGCTTGTCCATGTCCGCACCCCCTCCCTAAAACTCGAAGTAGATGAACGCCGCCGCGTCATACTCCGGCCCGTAGACGCCGAAGATGATGACGGCAAACAGCAGCGCCAGATACGCCGTCCAGCGGATGGGCAGCGCACGGCGCTCCAGCCCCTCGAGCACGTTCCCGCGCTCCGCGAGCAGGTCACAGCCGATCAGCACTGCCAGGGAGGCCGCACCCACAAGGAGATCCGGACGGTCCATGCCGAAAGCGAACAGGCCGCCGTGCGCCAGCGCCTCCGGACGGAAATCGGTGAACATCGCGCGGATCAGCATCGCCGCGTCGCCGAGCGAGTTGGCGCGGAAGATCAGAAACGCGAACACGACGAGCGCGAAGGTCAGGGCGGTGCCGCAGAGCCGGTGGAGCGCGCCGTCCTCCCGGATGCGCAGCGCGCTCCGGAGCCTGCGCCGCGCGCCCAGCGTCAGCCGTCCGGCGGTCAGGTACAGCCCGTGCAGCGCGCCCCAGGCGACGTAGTGCCACGCCGCGCCGTGCCAGAGTCCGCTGATGAGAAAGACGATCATGTTGTTGAGGATCGCGCGGCCCTTCCCCTTTCGGCTGCCGCCGAGCGGGATGTAGAGATAGTCGCGGAACCACGACGAGAGCGAGATGTGCCACCGCCGCCAGAACTCGCGCACCGAGGGCGCGAGGAGCGGCTGGCGGAAGTTCTCCATCAGCGTGATGCCCATCACCTGCGCCGCGCCGATGGCGATGTTGGAGTAGCCGCCGAAGTCGCAGTAGATCTGAAAGGTGAACAGCACGCTCGCCAGCGCCACGGCGCTGCCGGGCTGACCGGCGGGGCTGTTGAACACCGGATCGACGAAAAACGCCAGGCGGTCGGCAATGACCATCTTGAGGAACAGGCCCCACGCCATCCGCGCCAGTCCCGCGCGGACACGCTGCCCGTCGAACCGCTGTTCGGTGCGAAGCTGGCGCAGCAGCGAGCCGGAGCGCTCGATGGGTCCGGCGACAAGCTGCGGGAAAAACGAGACGAACAGCGCGTAGCGGAAAAAATCCGGCTCCGCGTCGATGTCGCCGCGGTAGACGTCGATGGTGTAGCCCAGCGCCTGAAAGGTGTAGAACGAGATGCCGACCGGCAGCAGGAGCGTGACCGCCGGGGCGGTGAAGGCGATCCCCGCCAGCGCCAGCGCCCGGGTCAGATTGTCGAAGAAGAACCTGAGATACTTGAACGCCGCCAGCACGCCGAGGTTGGCAACCAGCACGCCCGCCAGCGCCGCCCTGCGGACAGGATCCCGCTGCGAAGCCGCGATGACGCGGCCGCCGCACCAGGTCGCGACGGTGGAAAACAGCATCAGCAGCGCGTACTTCGGCGACCAGCACATGTAAAAATAATAGCTGGCGGCAAGCAGCCACAGATGCCGTCCGCGCGCGGGAATGACGAAGTACAGCAGCGTCACCGCCGGGAAGAACAGCAGGAATTCCAGCGAGTTGAAGAGCATCCCTTTTCTCCTTTGTGCTCATACGGATTCAGCTTAATTATAGCATGACACCCTGCTTTTGCAAGCTTGCTTTTGGCCTGCCCGTATGGTATCATAGCCGCATGAAGACAGTCATCCTCACAGACTCCAAATATCGCTCGGCGATCAGCGCCGCGCGGACCTTCGGGCGTGCGCGGATGCATGTCGTCGCCGTGCAGACGCGCGGCGACACGGGCGTGACGCCGCCGGTGTTCTCGTCGCGCTATGCGGCCGAAACACGCTGGATCGACGGCGCGGCGAACGAGGACGCCTATGCCGGCCACCTCCTCGCGCTGGTCAGGGAATACGATCACCCCGTCCTGTTCCCCGTCGGCGCGGCGACGCTGAACGCCGTGAGCCGCGCGCGCGAGTCCTTCGCGCCGTGGTGCGACTTCCTGATCGCCCCGCCTGCCGTGCTCGACGCGGTCAACGACAAGGAGGCCGTGCATCAATGCGCGCTGAAGCTGGGGCTTCCCGTACCGAGGGAGTTCGACGGCGTGCCCGACGTCTGGCCCGTCGTCGTCAAGCCGCGCTGCGGCGAGAAATTCGGCCTCAGGGCGGGCGAGCGCTACCTCGTCGCGCGCGACCGCGCGGAGTACGACGCCGCGCTCGCGAAAATGCGGCGCTACGATCCCGCGCCCGTCGTGCAGGAGCGCATCGAGGGCGAGGGCGGCGGCGCATCCGTGCTGCTGGACGCGGGCGGCTGCCTCGTCGGCGCGATCTGCCACCGCCGCGTGCGGGAGTATCCCGTCTCCGGCGGTCCCTCCTCCTGCTGCGAGAGCGTTTACGACGAGAAGAAGGTCGACGCGGCGTACCGGCTGCTGAACGCCTTCGGCTTCACCGGCCTCGCCATGGTGGAGTTCAAGGGCGGCCGCATCCTGGAGGTCAATCCCCGCGTCTGGGGCAGCTTCCCGCTGACGGCGCTCGCGCGCTCCCCCATCGCGCTGCGGTACGCCGAGGCAGCGGAGGGCCGGGAGCTGAGCTACAAGCCCCGCGATTACGACGAGGGCGTGCGCATGCGCTTCGCGCTCAACGACACGCTCGCGACGCTGTCCCTGTTCGGGCACGGGCGGCTGAAGGAGGGCTTCGGCGGCCTTGCCGACATGGTCCGCGCCCGCGAGGCGCTGGCCGACCGCGACGATCCCGCGCCCATGCGGGCCTATTTGAAGGCGGCGATACGGAAACGATGAGACTTCGGCTTGACCTGCACACCCATTCCGCCGCGTCTCCCGACGGGCGGATGTCCATAGACGAGCTGGTCCGCGCGGCGAGAGCCGCGGGGCTTGACGGCGTCGCCGTCACCGACCATGACGCCGTGCTGACCGATCCGCCGGCGTACGACGATTTCCTCGTCATCCCCGGCTGCGAGTTTTCCACAGAGTATGGGCACCTGCTGGGGCTGTTCCTCCGCGAGCCCATCGGCAGGCTGTCCTTCGCGCAGACGGCGGAGGCCATCCGCGCGCAGGGCGGGCTGGCGGTGCTGGCGCACCCTTTCGAGCGCACGCGCGACGCGGCTCGCTTCGTCGCCCTTGCGCCGCTGCTCGACGGCGTCGAGGTCTGGAACGGCCGCGCGGAGCGCAAAATACGGGACGCGAACGCTCTGGCTCTGCAATTTGCCGCGGACACCGGCCTGCGGCAGTTCGCGGGCAGCGACGCGCATCTGCCGCGGGAACTCGGAAACGGCGTCGTCACGCTGGAGGTCTCCGAGCCGACGCCGGATGGCGTCCGGGCCGCGCTGCTCCACGCCGACGTCGAGATCAGCGGCAGACGGGGCGCGGCGTTCTCCGTTGCGCGGAGCCAGTTCACCAGACTCAACAAGCTGCGCGCCCGTCCCGCCGCCTACGCGAAGTGGCTGCTGTTTGCGGGCAAGTGCGCGGCGGAAGACCTGTTCAGGAGGGATTGAGACCATGTCCATGCTCGTGAAGCTCGGCAAACAGGGCAAGAAGATCGTGAAAAAGCTGCTCCTGCCCGCCGAAAAGCATTACGTCGGCTATACGCGCCGCATCGAGCGCGTCAAAACAGGCCGCCGCGTCTGCGCCATGACCTTCGACGACGGGCCGATGGATCTGCCCGCGTCGCCCGACCGTTTCGGCGGACGCGCCCTGACCGATGTGCTGCTCGACACGCTCAGGGAATACGGCGCGCACGTCAGCTTTGACGTTGTGGGCAGCACCGGGGAAAACTATCCGGACGAGGCGGGCCGGCTCGGCAGCGCCGCGTGGGGCGGCGTCAGATACGACCACTACCCCGACCTTCGCTGCGACGCGCACGGCGGCGCGGAGCGCTGTGACCGGCTCATCCGCCGGATGCTGGACGAGGGGCACCAGATCACGAACCACGGCTACCGCCACATCATCTTCGGCAAAAAGCCCTTCGTGTACGGCAGCCGCGCGTATCTCGGCTCGCTGGACGCCGCGGTCGCGGACCTGACGCGCCTCGACCGGCTGCTGCGCGAGCGTTATGGCTATGCGCCGACGATGGGCCGCCCGCCGCACTACGTCGATAAGATCGGGGACGGCTTCACCAGCTACGACGTCTACGACCGCCTCGGATACCAGTACATGGCGGCGTCCTTCGACGGCGCAGGCTGGCTGCCCTCGACCCTCTCCGATCCCGAGGCGGCGCTGGACGCCGAGGTCGCCGCGATGATTGCGCCCATGCGCGCCGCGCTGGAGGCGGACCCCGACTTCTTCTGCGGGCAGATCATCTTCCAGAAGGACGGCTATAACATGAGCAAGCGCACGCCGGTCGCCTTCGCGTTGGGCGAGCAGCTCAAGCTGCTGAAGGAGTACGGCTACGAGGTCGTGACCGTGGAGCAGCTCATGCGGGAAAGCCCCTTTGCCGACGTCGGCGCGGACGATCCGCTGCTGCCGAAGCTGCGCGCGCTGGCAGAGACGGCGGGCGTCGCGTTCACGGACAACCGCGTGCGGCTCGATCAACCCATGACGCAGGGCGAGCTGGCGATGCTGCTCGCGCCGAAGGGCGAGGCCATCGCGCGGCGCGAGGCGATCGTCCGCAGGTCCGGCAAGGCGCATCCCTACGCGGGCGCGCTGGCGTGGTGCGCCGGGCAGAAGCTCATCGGCGCGGATGCGAAGCCCGACGCGCCGGTGGCCCGGCTGCCGGAGGGCCTTTTCGACGAGCCGGCGGACTTCTCCCGCCGGAGCGTATACGAGGCGTACCGCTGAGCGAAAACACACAACAGAAAAACGCCGATCCCATCTCCTCGCAGTCCGGACTGCGAAGGGACGGGATCGGCGATTCACTTGTATGCAGAGCGCTTCTGCGCGGTCAGCGCTCGACGCCGTAGAAGAACAGGGCCAGCATCCCCGGCCCGACGTGCGCGCCGGAGAAGGGCTCGTGCTGACAGATGGTCAGGTCGGCGTCGGGCGTGACAGCGAGCACGCGCTTCGCCAGCTCCTCCGCGTCCTGCAGGCAGTCGCCGTGCGAGATGCAGACCCTCGGCTTCTCCTGTACCATCCGCTTTTCCTCGTACTTCTTCACAAGCATCTCAATGGCCTTCGCGCGCCCGCGGACCTTGCCGCAGGAGACGATGTGCCCGGTCTTGTCGCCGTAGAGGATCGGCTTGATGTTGAGTACGGTGCCGATCTTTGCGGTCATGCCGCTGACGCGGCCCGACCTCTTCAGGAAATTCAGGTCGTCCACCGTGAAATACTGGCAGGTATGCGGCACCTCCGCGTCAAGGATCACGGCGGCCTCCCGCGCGCTCAAGCCGCTCCGGCTCAGCTCCGCCGCGCGCACCGCGAGAAGCCCGTTGCCGAACCCGCAGCCCTGTGAATCCACGATGTGGACAAAGCGCTCCGCGTACCGCTCCATCAGCTCCCGCGCCGCGACCCTGGCGGCGTTGCAGGTCCCGCTGATCCCGGAGCTCATGGAGACGTAGATCGCGTCCAGTCCGCGCTCGAGCACGGGGGCGAGCCGCGAAAGGAACAGCTGCGTGTTCAGGAGGCTGGTCCGGATGATCTTTCCGTTCCGAAGCCCCTCGTAGTAGGCGTGCCCGTCAAAGCGGTCAACGTCTCCCCAATAGGTCTGCGAAACTCCGTCCACGGAGTATTCGCACGGCAGGAGCGTGATCCCGTCGAGCATCTTCTGCGGCAAATTCGCACTGCCGTCCGCAAACACAGCAAATGACATACCTGTCGCCTCCCTGTTTGTAATGAGGGCCGCCCGCAGCCTGCGACGTGCTGCGCGGCCGATCCTTCGGGCAATGGGCAGCATCGCAATATTCCGGTTTATTATACAGAAACATCGTGCTTTTTTCAAGGTATAATTCATTAAAATGTTATTGCTTATTTCCTCCCTATGGGCTAATATGAATACGGAATCATCAGGAGCCTTGAGAGGAGGAATGGGAAATGGACCACGTCGCGGAGCAAAAATGCCCGTCCTGCGGCGCTGCGCTTCGTTTTGACCCCAAGCTGGGGATGCTCGTGTGCGACAACTGCGGCACGAAGACCGAGATCCCCGCGGAGCTCAGCAGCGGCAGCGTCGATCTGGAGGGCTTTGATTTCTCCGCCATGGAGGAGCAGGCGGCGGAAAACGGCGCGGAAGCGCTGCCGATCTACAACTGCGTGTCCTGCGGCGCGGAGGTCATTGCCCCGGCGGAGCAGATCGCCCTGACCTGCCCCTACTGCGGCAACAACATCGTCCTCACGGACAAGGTCTCGGGCAGGCTGCGCCCCGACGGGCTGATCCCCTTCCGGATCGACAAGAAGCATCTGCCGGAGGCCATGAACCGGTTCTACAAGGGCAAGGCGCTCCTGCCGAAGAACTTTTTCTCGGAAAGCGCCATGAGCAAGGTGACGGGCGTCTACGTCCCGTTCTGGCTGTTCAGCGGGCGGATGACCGGCGTGCTGCGTTTCCGCGCGCAGACGACCTCCGTCCACACGCGCGGCGATTACGAGATCACGGAGCACCACCACTATCAGGTGCTGCGCGACGCCGACCTGTCCTTTGCCGACGTGCCCGTGGACGCCAGCGGTCGGATCGACGACAAGCTGATGGACTCGCTCGAGCCCTTTGACACGGCAGACGTCAAGCCCTTCGACATGCGCTATCTGGCGGGCTTCACGGCGGACCGCTTCGACCGCGCGCGGGACGACGTGGCCCCCCGCGCCAAAAGCCGGATGATCGCCTCGGCGGAGGACGCCGTGAGCGGCACGCTCACGGGCCAGTACACCAGCGTCACCCGCGCCGGCGGCGAGCTCCGGGCGCAGACGAGCGCCCGCTATCTGCTCCTGCCGGTTTACCTGTTCTCCATTGCGCACGGAGGCAAAAACTATGAGTTTGCCGTGAACGGGCAGACGGGGAAGGTCGTGGGCACCCTGCCGGTGAGCAAGTCGGTCAGCCTGCAGTATTTCCTGCGCCGGCTGATCCCTGCGGCGTCGATCGTGGCGGCGATATTCGTCGCCAAGTATATGCTGGGAGCGTGATACGATGAAAAGACGCGTTCGTGCGATCATCCTTCTCCTCGCGCTGTGTCTCCTTCTGGGCGGCGTGCCCGCCCTTGCCGATCCGCTCTGGAGCGAGGAATACTACCGGGCGGCCGACACCTCGAAGCAGCTCTCTGCTGAGGAGCGGAACTCTCTGGACGAGGACTGCATCGCGTTCATGCGGCAGCATCAGCTGGATCTGGCGCTGGTGGCGGTGACGGCGGAGGATCGCGAGGACTCCACCCTGCGCGCTCTGGGCGAGGATTTCTACGACGACTGCGGCTTCGGCTACGGCGAGGGACGGGACGGCTTCCTGCTGATCTGGGACACGGACAGCAGAGAGGTCCTCATCCTCTGCTTCGGCGCGGCGCAGGGCCGCATCCCGCAGGCGTATCTGGACAGCGCCGCGGAAACCATCCTGCCGTATGAAGAGACCTACGGCGTGTACGGCGTCCTCTACGGCGGGATGCGCTATCTGGCGAATTATCTGGAGGGCTCCTCCGACGTTCCGGCGCCGCCGGCGAGCCCCTCGGCGGAGCGGGTCGGTGAAGACGCGCGGATGCCGGCGTGGTATCCCGCCGACACGAAGGATTTTTCCTTCTACCATGACGAGAACGCGCCCCGCGTCGTGGACGCCGCGGATATTTTCACCGACGCTGAGGAGCAGGCGATGGAGGCGCGGATCACCGAACTCCGCCGAACGCTGCAGAAGGACGTCGTGGTCTACACGGACGTGTCCGACTACGGCCTCGGGCATGACGTCCTCGCGGCGGACTTCTACGACTTCAACGGCTACGGTTACGGCGGCGAGCGCGAGGGTCTCTGCCTGTTCGTCTGCATGGACCCGGCGGACCGGGGCTGGTGGACCTGCGCCACCGGTCCGGACACCAGACAGCTCTACAGCGAATACAACGCGAACCTGATCGACGATGCGCTGTACGAGTATATGGCCGCCGGCTCGTACGGCGCGGGCGTCGCCGACTGGATCGAAAACGTCCGCACGCTGTACGTGAAGGGCGCGCCCTTCGTGCCGGACTGGTACCCCGAGCAGGGCGCGGCGATCGAGCGCTTCCACGATCCCGACGCGCCGCGCGTGACGGATGACGCGGGCCTGCTGAGCGCGTCGGAGCTTGCCGCGCTCAGCGCGCGGGCGGCGGAGATCGCGCAGAAATACGGCGTCGATATCGCCATCCACACGGCGGCGCTGGCGGAGAACCTGTCCCGCGACGAGTACACGAAGCTCTATTATGAGCACATGGGCTACGGCTTCGGCGAGAACTACGACGGCATCCTGCTGAGCGTGTTCAAGCGCCCGGGCTACACCTCCGGCAACCGCATCCTCGCAAGCGGCGCCGGCGCGGACAAGCTGAGCGCGGTGAATCAGGAGCGGCTGCAGGACCAGTGCCGGGAAACAGTGAACGAGGGCTCGTATTACAAGGCCCTCTCCCGCTGGCTGGATCAGGTCGAGCACATGGAGCGCACCGGCCGCGTCCCGCGCGGCGCGGCATACTGGCGTATGATCGCGCTCGTGAGCCTGCTGGTCGGGCTGGTCTTCGGCGGCGTTTCGCTGGGCATCGCGCGGATGAAAATGGCCGCGCCGGTGCTGAAGAGGGACGCCGACAGCTACATCGTATCGGACGCCTCACGCATCCGGGACCTCGGGCGGCAGTACCTGTACACAACGTCGTCCCAGCGCAGGATCCCGCGGCAGACGCGTTCGGGCGGTTCGGGCGGCGGATCGTCGTTCTCCGGCTCGTACTCCGGCTCCTCCGGCGCGAGCCACTCCGGCTCCGGCCGAAAGTTCTGACGTGCTTCGCCCGCCCCACCGGTCCCGGCGCCAGGCGCGGGCCGGCACACAACTGATTTTGACAGGAAAGCAAAAACGCTGAAAATATTCTATACAGGAGGAACAAACAATGGGTTTTATCAGTGCGGCGCTCCAGTCGGCCGGCGGCGTTCTCGCCGACCAATGGAAGGAATACTTCTATTGTGAAGCCATTCCCGACGACATCCTGCTCGTCAAGGGACGCAAGCGCGTCACCGGACGCAGCAGCAACACCAAGGGCAGCGACAACATCATCTCCGACGGCTCGGTGTTCGCCGTCGCGGACGGGCAGTGCGCCATCATCGTCGAGCAGGGCAAGGTGGCCGACCTCTGCGCGGAGACCGGTCAGTACATCTACGACTGCAAGACGGAGCCGTCCCTGTTCTCCGGCAGCCTCAGCACCAGCATCAAGGAGGTCTTCCTGAACATCGGCAAGCGCTTCACCTTCGGTGGCCAGCCCGCCAACGACCAGCGCATCTACTACGTCAACACCAAGGAGTTGCTGGGCAACAAATACGGCACGCCCTCGCCGATCCCCTTCCGCATCGTGGACCGGAACATCGGCCTCGATCTGGACGGCTCCCTGCGCTGCTTCGGCGAGTACAGCATCCGCATCACGAATCCCATCCTGTTCTACACCAACGTCACCGGCAACGTCAGCGCGTCCTATCCGCGCGAGACGCTGGAGGGCCAGATGCGCACCGAGCTGCTGACCGCGCTCCAGCCCGCCCTCGCCAAAATCTCCGAAATGGGCATCCGCTACTCCTCGCTCCCCGCGCACACCACCGAGCTTGCGCAGGCGCTCAACGAGGTGCTTTCCGCCCAGTGGCGCGACCGGCGCGGCATCGAGATCGTCTCCTTCGGCATCTCCAGCATGAAGCTGGGCGAAGAGGACGAGGAGATGATCAAGCAGCTCCAGCGCTCCGCGGCTCTGCGCGACCCGTCCATGGGCGCGGCGACGCTGACCGGAGCGACGGCGGACGCCATGCGCGCGGCGGCGGCCAATCAGGGCGGCGCGGCGATGGCGTTCATGGGCATGAACATGGCGCAGCAGGCCGGCGGCGCGAACGCGCAGGCGCTCTATCAGATGGCGGCGCAGCAGCAGGCCGCCCAGCAGCAGGCCGCCCAGCAGCAGCCCGCCCAGCCCGCCGGCGGTCAGGCCTGCCCGCGCTGCGGCGCGCAGAACCTGACCGGAAAGTTCTGCCCCGAGTGCGGCGCGCCCCTCGCGCCCGAGACCTGGACCTGCCCGCGCTGCGGCAGGACGGGCAACCGCGGCAAGTTCTGCGAGGACTGCGGCAGCCCGCGCGCTTGAGCCGCGCTTTGCGGCGGGCCGCAGGGTCCCGTGACCCCGCAGTTTCCCGGCCAAACCTCACAACGGCTTGAATATCCGCTCGGATATTCAAGCCGTTTCGGGCATCCTGAAGCGAACCCCGCGCTTCCCTTCACGGAGGAATTACCCATGAGAGAACGGATCCAACGATTCGGCCGCTTCCTGAGCGGTATGGTCATACCCAACATCGGCGCGTTCATCGCCTGGGGCCTGATCACGGCGCTGTTCATCCCCGACGGCTGGCTCCCCAACGCGCGCCTCGCTGCGCTGGTCGAGCCCATGCTCAACTATCTGCTGCCGCTGCTCATCGGCTACACCGGCGGCAGGCTGGTGGCGGAGCGGAAGGGCGCGATCACGGGCGTCATCGCCACGATGGGCGTCATTGTCGGCGTGCCCGGCACCCCCATGTTCATCGGCGCGATGATCGCCGGTCCGCTCGGCGGCTGGTGCATCAAGCGGTTTGACAAGGCGACGGAGGGCCGCGTCCGGGCCGGCTTCGAGCTGCTGGTCAACAACTTCTCCGTCGGCATCATCGGCGGCGCCCTCGCTATCCTCTCCCTGCTCTTCATCGGGCCTGCCTGCCGCACCGTCACAAGCGTCCTGTCCGCCGGCGTCGAGGCGCTGGTGGACCTGCACCTGCTGCCGCTGACCGCCGTTCTGGTCGAGCCGGCGAAGGTCCTGTTCCTCAACAACGCCATCAACCACGGCATCTTTACGCCCCTCGGCCTCGAGCAGACGGCGCAGTCGGGCAAATCCCTCCTCTTCATGATCGAGTCCAATCCCGGCCCCGGCATGGGCCTGCTGCTGGCGTACTGCGTCGCCGGAAAGGGCAGCGTCCGCTCCTCCGCCGCCGGCGCCGCGTTCATCCACTTCGTGGGCGGCATCCACGAGATCTACTTCCCCTACATCCTGATGCACCCCATCCTGATCCTTGCGCCGATGACCGGCAACATCGTCGGCATCGCGGTGCTCCAGATGCTCGGCGGCGGCCTGCGCGCGGCGGCTTCTCCGGGCAGCATCATCGCCGAGCTGCTCATGTCCCCGCGCGGCTGCCACCTTGCGAACCTCTGCGGCATCTTCGCCGCGATGGCGGTCAGCTTTGTGATCGCGGCGCTCCTGCTCAAGCGATACGCCAAGGACGACGGCTCCGCGCTCGAGGCGGCGCAGGCGCAGGTCGCGGCGAACCGCGCCGCCGGCAGGCGCGTCGCCCCGAAGAGCGTGAGGAAGATCGTCTTCGCCTGTGACGCGGGCATGGGCTCCTCCGCCATGGGCGCGACCCTGCTGCGCGGCAAGCTCCGCGCGGCGGGCGTCGAGGACGTCGAGGTCGCCTGCGCGCCGGTCTCCGAGGTCCCGAAGGACTGTCAGATCATCGTCACGCACCATGCGCTCGCCGCGCGCGCGGCGTCCGACAATCCGGGCGTGCGCATCGTCCCGATCGGGCAGTTCTTGGACGCGCCGGAGTACGACGCGCTGGCCGCAGAGCTGGCGCAGGACCGCGGCGCAGAGCGCGGCAGGCAATCCGCCGCGCCGGAGCCTGAGAAGGCGCAGGCGGACGGCGTTATCCTCGCCAGAGAGAACATCGTCCTCGGCTGCGAGCCGGTTCCGCCGGAACAGGTCATCCTCGACTGCGGGCGCATGATGGTCGAGGCCGGTCTCGTCGAGGAGGCGTACGTTCAAAGCATGATCGCGCGCAACGAGAGCTTCCCCGTCGCCATCGGCTGCCATGTGGCGATCCCGCACGGCATGAACGAGGCGAGGCAATACATCAAAAAGAGCGGGCTCGTGGTCCGGAGCTATCCGGACGGCATTCCATGGGCAGACGACGTGGTGAAGCTGGTCATCGGCATCGCGATGAAGGACGGGAGCGACCACATGGACGCGCTGGGCTGCATCTCCAATGCCTGCGAGAGCGACGAGGCGACGGACGCGCTGGTCGCGTCCGCAGACGCCGACACGCTCTACCGGAAGCTCAACGGTCTCCCGTAGGGACCGGACCGCATCAAACAGCGAAAACGGACGCCGTGTATGACACACGGCGTCCGTTTTGTTATCCACAGGTTCAACAGTTTTCCACAGGCTGCGAAGCCCGGGCCCGCGCTCACTTGAGCTTGCGATAGAGCGCGCGGTACTGCTTCGCGGAGTTCTCCCATGAGACGTCCTTCGCCATATCCCGCCGCACCAGCTCGTCCCAGCTCGCGCGGTCGGTGAAGTAGAGCGCCTTGGCGCGGTCGATCGCGCCGAGCAGCAGACCTGCCTCATAGCGGTCGAAGGTAAAGCCGTTGCCCGTGCCGTCGGCCCCGCCGTAAGGCAGGACGGTATCCTTCAAGCCGCCCGTCTCGCGCACGATCGGCACCGTGCCGTAGCGCATGGCGATGAGCTGCGTCAGGCCGCAGGGCTCGAACAGGCTCGGCACCAGCAGCGCGTCCGCCGCGGCGTAGATGCGGTGGGCGAGCGATTCGTCATACAGGAGGTTGGCGCTCATGCTTCCCGCATGCGCGTCCGCATAGGCGCGGAAGGCGTCCTCATACTGCCTGTCGCCCGTGCCGAGCACGACGAGCTGCGTGCTGCCGTCCATCACCTCGGGCAGGATCGCATGGATGAGATCGAGACCCTTCTGGTCGGTCAGGCGGGAGATGAGACCGAGCAGCAGCTTGTTTTCATTCACCTCAAGCCCCAGCGCCTGCTGGAGCGCGAGCTTGTTCTCCCGCTTCTTTTCCACCGCGTCCGCGCCGTCGTAATTGGCGCAGAGCAGCGCGTCGGTCCGGCTGTCCCAAAGCTCGCAGTCGATGCCGTTGACGATGCCGCGCAGCTTTCCGGCGTGATAATGCAGGTGCGCGTCGAGGTTTTCGCCGTAAAAGCCCGTCTGGATCTCCTCGGCATAGGTGCTGCTGACCGTGGTGATCGCATCGGCGAAGGCAATGCCGCCCTTGAGCATGTTGGCGCTGTCGCCCTGGCCCAGTCTGGTGTAGTCGAACAGCTCGCCCGGCAGACCGGTCCAGTACTGGAGCGTCGGGATGCTGTGGATGCCCTGGAAGCGCAGGTTGTGGATGGTCAGGACGCTCTTTGCGCCCGCGACCGGCGTTCCCTCAAAGAGCGTGCGCAGGTACACCGGCGCCAGAGCCGCCTGCCAGTCGTGGCAGTGGACGATGTCGGGCGTCCAGTCCAGATAGTTCAGCGCCGCCAGCGCCGCCTTGGAGAAATAGCAGAACTTGGGGATATCGTCCGCGAGATTCGAGTACGGTCTGCCCCAGCTGAAGAACTCCTCGTTGTCGATGAAATCATAGGTCACGCCGTCCATGACGTATTCCATGACGCCGACATAGTATTGATGCCCGTCCGAGCAGAGATCCATCATGAAATCGCCGCGGAAGACCATCTTTTCCCGATACGCGGCGGGGATGCAGCGGTAGCACGGCAGGATGACCCGCACCTCGCACTTCTGCCCGATCAGCGCCTTGGGCAGGGCATACATCACGTCGCCGAGCCCGCCCGTTTTGACGAAGGGATAGCATTCCGAGCCGATGAACGCGACGCGGCAGTTCGGCTTGGCCGGCGCGCGGCGTTTGCTGACGGCGCCCTCGGTTTTTCTTGCTGGCATATCCATGTTCCTTCTTTCGCAAAAATCGGCCGCGGCAGACAGCCGCGCCGTACAGCCGCATGTCTCCTGCGGCGCTTCGGGAATACGATGGCGCCGCCGCTCCCGCGAGCGGACGGCTTTTTGGCTTTCCCTCTATACTGTAGCGGAAAACGGTCCAAATGTCCAGCGGTCATTTGAGCCGTTTTGCCGCGGAATTTCAATCCGCAACCTCAAAAAAGCGGATGACCGGCCCCCTCTCCCCCGGGTGTCCCTCGCCGCGGAAGCGGTTCCGGTGCAGATACGGCGCAAGCGCCTCGCTGTCGGTCAGAAAGGTCGGCGTCGTGACAAAGGGACTCGGCAGCTCGCCGGCGGCAAAGCGGCCCTCGTTGTCGACGTAGATGCGGCAGGGCCTGCCCGCGCCGTCCGTTCCCGAAAGCATGTACCGCGCCGACAGGCTGCGTACGCCGGCGGCGTCCGTCACCTGCGTGTCCACGCCGCCGGGACACACGACGCCGCTGAACAGCTCCCCCCTGACCGTTCCGCCGAAGGGCAGCATGACGACCCTGCCCGCGGGGCCGTCCAGCTCGACGATCTTCTCCCGCTCCAGCTCCACAAATACCTCCATGATCGGCCGATCCGCCATATCGTCTCCCCCTCCCGGCAAAGGGCCGCGCATCGCGTCCCCCGCCGCTCCGTACTGTTTTGTATTATATACCAAATTCCGCATTTCTTTGCAACGAAAAAATGTATGGATTGACTTATCCGCAGCATCCGATATAATCTTTATTGTATCGGATGACAGCGGTCGCACGGAAAGCGAATCGCTTTCCCCGCCGAGCGCGCTCCTGCGCGCAGGACGCTGTCCGAACGGAATGAGCACCGGAATCAGAATCAACAAGGAGGAAAACGATGACACCTGACGAAAAGAAACGGCTGCAGGTGGCGGCGGCGCGTATCCGCGAGGGGATCATAAGCAGTACACACGCCGCAAAATGCGGGCATCCCGGCGGCAGCCTCTCCGCCGCCGACCTGTTCGCCTATCTCTATTGCAGGGAGCTGAACGTCGATCCGGAAAATCCCGCATGGGACGACCGCGACCGTTTCGTGCTCTCCAAGGGGCACACCGCGCCCGGCCTGTACGCGGCGCTTGCGCTGCGGGGCTTCTTCCCCGAGGAGGAGCTGCTGACGCTGCGCCGCATCGGCAGCCGTCTGCAGGGCCATCCCAACATGAACGAGACGCCGGGCGTCGATATGTCCACCGGCTCGCTGGGCCAGGGCGTCTCCGTCGCGGCGGGCATGGCGCTGGCCGCGAAGTACCAGGGCAAACGCTGCCGCGTCTACGCCCTGCTGGGCGACGGCGAGATCGAGGAGGGCCAGGTCTGGGAGGCGATGATGCTCGCCCACCACTACAAGCTGGACAATCTCTGCGTCATCGTCGACAACAACGACCTGCAGATCGACGGCCGCATCGGCGACGTGATCGACCCGTACCCCATCGCGGACAAGCTGAAAGCCTTCGGCCTTCACACCGTAGAGATCGACGGCAGCGACTTTGAGCAGATGGAGGCCGCCTTTGCCGAGGCGAGGGCGACCGGGGGCGTGCCCACCGCCATCGTGATGAAGACGACGAAGGGCAAGGGCGTCAGCTACATGGAGGATCAGGCCGGCTGGCACGGCAAGGCGCCCAACGACGATGAATATGCGCAGGCGATGACCGAGCTGAACGCGCAGCTCAAGGAATTGGAGGCGATGTGAGATGGCAGACGTGAAGAAGATCGCGACCCGCGACAGCTACGGCAGCACGCTCATTGAGCTGGGCAGGGCGCACGACGACCTGATCGTATTCGACGCGGACCTTGCCGGCGCGACCAAGACCTCCCTGTTCAAAAAGGCATTCCCCGACCGCCACTTCAACTGCGGCATTGCGGAGGGCAACATGATGGCGGCCGCCGCCGGCGCGGCGGCGATGGGGCTGGTCCCCTTCGCATCCACCTTCGCCATGTTCGCCGCGGGACGCGCGTTCGAGCAGGTGCGCAACTCCATCGGTTACCCGCATCTCAACGTCAAGATCGGCGCGACGCACGGCGGCATCTCCGTCGGTGAGGACGGCGCGTCCCACCAGTGCTGCGAGGACTTCGCGCTGATGCGCTCCATTCCCGGCATGGTGGTCATGTGCCCCGCAGACGACGCGGAGGCCCGCGCCGCGGTCAAGGCGGCGTATGCGTACCGCGGCCCCGTCTACCTGCGCTTCGGCCGCCTTGCGACTCCCGTGTTCCACGAGCAGGAGCCTGATTTCCAGATCGGCAGGGGCGAGGTCCTGCTGAACGGCGGGGACGTCGCCATTCTCGCCACGGGCCTGATGGCCTATGAGGCGCTGCAGGCGGGCGCCGCGCTGCGCGAGAAGGGCGTCAGCGCCCGCGTCATCAACCTCTGCACGATCAAGCCGCTGGACGAGGAGCTGGTGCTCCGGGCGGCGCGCGAGTGCGGCAGGGTCATCACCTGCGAGGAGCACTCGGTCATCGGCGGCCTCGGTGAGGCGGTCTGCTCGCTGCTCAGCGAGAAGCTGCCCACGCCCGTCAGGCGCATCGGCGTGAACGACGAGTACGGCCACTCCGGCCCGGCCGTCGAGCTGCTCAAACAGTTCGGCCTGTCGGCAAAGCATATCGTGGACGTGGCTCTGGCGTTCTGCAAATAGGGAGCCGCCCGGATCGCGATTCCCTGTTTGATATAATTATAATAAGAAGACCGCGGGCCCGGCCCGCGGTCTTCTTGTATCGCGGACAAATGCCGTCCCCGGCCTGAGCCTCGGACGGCATTTGTCTTTGGTTTGAGGGGAGGCGTGACCAAAAGGTCATGCCTCCCCTTTTCCCATTCGTTCAACTGAGAAGATAGAGCCGATCATTCCGCGCGGCCCGTGCTGCCAAGGCAAAGCGCTTTCTTATCGGACGATCTCCCCAAGCATCGCGCGCACGCAATTTGCCTGACCGTATTCTCTCGTTCCCATGCCATAGCCGATGCGTTCTATTGCCAACTCCGGCATAGGTCCAAATGAGCCGGCAAAAAATCTCAAAAGCGCGGCCCCCGTAGGCGTGCACAGTTCTCCTTCCGCCGTATCGCTGTACGTGGGAACTCCCCGCAGCAGCCATGCTGTCGCAGGCGCCGGAACAGGAAGCACTCCATGTGCGCACTGCACTTCTCCGCTCCCGACGTTGACGGAAGAAACCATGATCCTGTCCGGCTTGATGCGCTGGACCAGAAGGCTGACTCCCACAATGTCCGCAACAGCATCCAGCGTCCCCACCTCATGGAAGTGTATCTGGTCCAGACGACATCCATGCGCATGGCTCTCCGCACGTGCCAAAAGCTCAAAAACCTCGGTTGCATTCTGCCGTACGGCTTCCGGCAAATCCATCTGCTTCAGCAAGGCTCGCACTTCCCGAATCCCGACATGCCGATGGGCTTTTCCGCTGCCATGAACATGTCCGCCGTGCCGGGATTCGTCTCTGCGGCATCCCGCGTTCGCCGCAGAGCCGCCCTCATGCTGCCCGCAAAACTCGTCTTCCGTCCTGCCGTCTACTTTTACCGCAATCTGAGTTCCGACTATGCCGCAGCGAGTACACTCATGTGCGTCCACGGTCACGCCGGGAAGTCCCAGTGAATTCATTTGCCTGATAAACGTCTCCCGGTCGTCGATCAGCTCCAGTAATGCGGCGGTCAGCATATCCCCCGCAGCGCCCATATTGCATTGCAGATACAGCATCTTCATTACTATTTTCCGCCTTTCTGCGAAAGGCACCGATGGGGTCGTGCAACGCCTCCGTGCCACCGCTTTGAATTATTACAGCACTCATCCGCAAGCGTCCAGAGACAAGCGGTCGGTCCGCATCACGGCATCCCCGTGTTATCCGGCGCCGGCGATTGCCGTATCTTGCGCAGTCCCGGTCCTTCTCTCTGCCGGCGCGTTCAATTCTGGATCCCGGCGATCCTTTTTGCGAGCTTCTTCTTTTCCTGAATGTTGCCCTGTCTCGCGATCATGATTCGCTGAGCCTGAGGCGAGCCGGCACCATGCAGCGATTCTGTGCGGTAACCGACCGCTGCCGCGCCAAGGCAAAGATTCTCCAGCAAACGCAGCACACGCTGGCGGTCCTCGGTCCGGACTTCCGGCCTCGTTGCAAAATACTTGTTGCAGACCTCTCCAATACTCTCGCCGTTGCGGCCAACGATCGTCCCGGATCTGAAGTCGGTTTCGGAAGGCATTGTGACCATCAACCCGCCTGCGATATCCTCAGCCAGGCGAACGATTTCATAGGGGAATCTCGTAATATTCTGCTTGCAGACATTTGCCAAAAGCAAGTCGATCTGATAGTTGCCCGCTTTGGTCGGACAGCCCTCGCAGGAGCAGGCGATGCCGCAGGAGTAAAGCGTCTCGTTGAGGTGCGTCATCTCAATCAGCTTATCTTTGATATGAGACGCCTTTTCCGCGCCGTTGTACTCGGCGGCAAGCGCCGCCGCACCGATCACCACGTCTCCCACGCCGACTTTGCAGCCGCCGTAGCTCTGGCGGTGATATCCGGCAAAGCGTTCAACCATCATACCGGAAAACTCATACTCGCCGTTCATGAAAATGTTTTCGTTCGGAATGAACACATGGTCAAGAACAACCAGAGCTTCCTGCCCGCCGAACTTGTTGTTGCCGACGTCGATGCAGCCCTCCTCCAGTTTGCGCGTATCGCAGGACTGGCGGCCGTAAATCATGTACATGCCCTCTGCATCGGACGGGCAGGCAAAGGAGACGGCCCAATCTTTATCGGCTTCCCTCATGGCAACAGTCGGCATGAAAATATGCCAATGCGAATTAATGGAGCCTGTCTGATGCGCTTTCGCTCCGCAGACCACGATCCCATCCTCGCGGCGCTCAACCACATGGACGTACATATCAGGATCTTCCTGCTCATGCGGCGCCTTGGAACGATCGCCTTTGGGGTCAGTCATCGCACCGTCCACGGTCAGATCGTTGTCCTGGACATAGATCAGGAACTTTTTGAAATTCTCATGGTAGTTGGTGTGATATTTTTCATCAATTTCAAACGTAGTGGAAAAAACCGCATTGAACGCATCCATCCCGACGCAGCGCTGAAAACAGCTCGCCGTCTTTTGACCGAGCAGGCGCTGCATTTTCACCTTTTTCACCAAGTCGTCCGTTGATTGATGAAGGTGAGTAAAGCGGTTTATCGTATGACCCGTCAAGTTGGACGTTGCTGTCATCAGATCCCTGTATTCCGGATTCTGCGCCAACGCGTACGTCATCGCCACACAATTGATCGACGGGCGGATGATCGGATCATCCACCCAATTTTCGATCTTTTTGCCGAACATGTAAATGCGGGTATTCAGACTGCGAAGACTTTCAACATACTCTTTTGCGGTCATCAACGCCATAATGTCACCCCCCGGATGCTTATTTCGGCCTATGCCATTTCAAGGACGAGCGAAACACCCATGCCGCCGCCGGCGCAGAGTCCGGCAACGCCGTATTTCCCGCCGCGCTTCTTCAACTCATGGATCAGTGTAACGACCAGGCGGCTTCCGGTGGCTCCGACCGGATGACCCAGAGAGATGCCGCTTCCGTTCACATTGAGTTTTTCCGTATCGATCCCCAGTTCCTTTTGGCAGGCAACGCACTGAGCGGCAAACGCCTCATTGATCTCAAACAGATCAATATCGGAGATTTCCAGGCCTGCGCGCTTCAACGCCTCTCTGGTGGAGCCGATCGGGCCGATACCCATTACCTCCGGATCCACGCCGACTGTCGCCGTGCTCAGGATGTGGGCCAGGATAGGAGCTCCTGTTTCCTCAGCCTTCTCCTCGCTCATCAGAATAACGCCTGAGGCCGCGTCGTTCATTCCGGATGCATTGCCCGCCGTCACGGTACCGCCTTCTTTGAAGCTGGGTCTCAGCTTTGCCAGCGCCTCAAGCGACGAGCCGCGGCGGGGGTATTCATCGGTAGAAATCACTTTGCTTTCCTTCTTGCTGCGCACCGTGATCGGGATAATCTCATCCGCGAAACGTCCGCTGTCCACCGCGGCGCAGGCGCGTTCCTGAGAGCGAAGTGCCATTTCATCCTGCATTTCACGCGTGATCCCATATCGCTCCGCTACATTCTCCGCCGTAATTCCCATTCCCGGGCCAACGCCCAGGTTCGTAAGCGAATCCCACATCGAATCGCGAAGCTCCATGTGCCCGAACTTTTTCCCGTACCGCGCATCAAAAACCATATGCGGGGCGGTACTCATGGATTCAACTCCGCCGGCCATAATGCAGTCCGCCTCACCCGCCTTAATCTGATAATAGCCCATCTGGATCGAGGACAGGGAGGACGTGCAGTTGCGGTGGATCGTGATGCCCGGAACGCTGGTGGGCAATCCCGCCTTGACTGCGGCAACACGGGCAATGTTGTTTTCCAGATAGGTGCGCTGGTAGTTGCATCCCCAGATCACGTCCGCAATCAGCGCAGGATCAATTCCGGCGCGCTTTACAAGGGCCTGCATCACCGGCACGGACAGCTCCGTGCAGCTCACGTTTTTGAATTGTCCGCCCATCGTTCCGATCGGAGTGCGGCACGCGGCTACAATCACTACATTCTTCATGGTCATTCTCCTCGTCTTTTCTTTTTCTACTTCCCCCGAAAAACAGGGGGCCTGTTTTTCAAAAATGCGTTCATTCCCTCTTTTTGATCCTCTGTTTCAAAAAGGCCGGACCAACGTTCCGCTTCCAAGGCAATCCCCTCCGCCTCACTCATCCTTAATCCATCCCGTACTGTCTCCAGTGCGGTGTGAAGCGCCACAGGAGCTTTACCCGCCAGCGTTTTTGCAAGGCGCACCGCTTCCTCTTCCAGGCTTTCCTTCGGCACGATCCGATTCACAAGGCCGATCTGCACGGCCCGCTCCGCCCGGATCACCGTGCCGGTCAGGATCAGTTCAAGCGCCATGCTGTAGCCGATCGCTCTCGGTGCACGGATGGTCCCTCCTGCGCCCGGCATAATGCCGAGATTGATCTCCGGAAAACCCATCTTTGCCTGTTCCGACGCAATGCGGATATCGCAGCACAACGCAAGCTCCAGTCCGCCGCCCAGCGCATAGCCGTCAATTGCCGCAATCGTCGGTATCTTCAGGTTGGAAATCTTGTCGTAAGTGGGCGAGAAGAGGAACTGTCTGGCTCCTTCGGAGTCGCACTGAACCATATCCTTGATGTCTGCTCCCGCCGCGAAATTTTTCTCGCTGCAAATCAGCAGAACCCGGGCTTTTCCCTCCAAGCCTGAGACAAACTCGTCAATTTCATCCACAACCTGTCGATTGAGCGCATTGAGCACCTTTGGGCGATTGATCGACAAACGGGCTACTCCGTTTTCGATCGACGTCAATATCAGCCTTTCCATCGGCTCACTTTGCCCCATAATCGTAAAAGCCTTTTCCTGTCTTGCGGCCATACTCGCCCCGCGCATAGTGCTCAACCAGGCATGTGGCCGGAAGGTCCTCCTTTTTGCCGGACTTGCGGAACTTTTCCATGTAGACGGTGTACTCCAGATCAATGCCCGTCATATCCAGCGTCTCCAGGGGGCCCATCGAATGTCCCAGCGCGCCCTTGACTGCCGTATCAATATCCTCCGGCGTAGCCACACCGGCATCCACCAAATAGCATGCCTCCCGCGTCAGTGCGCTGAAAATGCGGTTGACCACGAAACCATAGATCTCTTTCTGTATTTTTACGGGGGTCTTCCCAATACTCTCGACAAACTGTACCGCCGTGTTGAAAACTTCCTCCGAAACATGGGGCGCCTGAACGACCTCCACAATTTTCATGACCAACGCAGGATTGAAGAAATGCACGTTCAGAACCCGCGACGGATCGCGAACGGCGCTGCAAAACTGCGAAGAAACGATATAGGAGCTGTTGCTTGCATAGATGCAATGGTCCGGCGTCAGCTTATCCAGCTGTGCCAGGGTCTTTTTCTTGACCTCGACTTCGTCGGCAACCGCTTCAACCACAAAGTCGGCATCCTTAGCGGCCACCTGAATATCATTGCTGTAAACAAGGCGCGCGCGGATATCCTTCATCTGTTCCTCTGTCATCTTGCCCTTTGCGACGCGCTTGTTGAGCCAATCTGCTGCAAAAGCCTCCGCAGCGTTCACCGTAGACTGCCGCCTGCTGTAGCAAACCGTCTCATAACCGCTCATTGCGGCCAGCACGGCGACCTGACGCCCCATGATGCCCGTTCCGATAACTGCTACTTTTTTGATTTCCATAGTTGCCTCCTCGTTTTGTCAATAAAGCTCCTGAAGTGCTGTTATTTGTTTTTGGAATCGTCGATGCCGGCGAGGAACTTTACAATCTTTTTTCTCCCCTCCACATCGTAATTGCCCCGAATACCGATCTTCTCCATGATTGGCGAGCCGCCTCCGTGGATGCCGGCTGCCTGCTCCATGCCGCACCAGGCAGACACGGTGAAGTCATCCAAAAACCGGAACAGCCGATGTTGATTTTCCGGATCGATCCTGGGATTGCGCATGATGTATTTCCGGAGATATTCGCTGGTGGCCGGATTCAGCCAATCGCCTTCGAACGGAAGCGTTGCCGCCATACCGCCTGTGGTGGAAATCAGAATATCGTATTCATGCATAATATTCTTGCCTGCGTGGTAACGGCCGCAGTTGGTATAGAGGAAGTTCGGTTCCCGCGCGCCGGACGCCGTCACCTTGGAGGTCGTAGACGCTGCGATTCCAGCTCCATAAACCAGTTCAGCCGTTGCCTCCAGCTCCGCGAGCTCATCCTGAATGTGCGGAGCCTTGGGCACGCCGTTGTATTCTGCAACCAGCGCGGTAGCTCCGATGAACACATCCGTGATGGCCGGTTTGCATCCACAGTAGCTGAAGCGATGGTTGTTTGCGAACGAGAGCGCAAGACGTCCGCCGAAATCCGCTTCGCCGCACATGAAAATGCGTTCATTCGGAACAAACACATGGTCAAACACCGACATGGTGTCACAGATGCCATAGGTGTTATAGGGCGCCTTCAACTCGAGCCGGGGATTCGGAGAAACCGGACGCGAGATCAGCGTAACGCCCTCCGCATCGGCCGGAACGGCAAAAGACACAGCCCAGTCTGCATCCGTATCCTTCAAGGCGCGCGTCGGCAGCACAATCAGCTCATCGGCGTAGGGCGCAATCGTATTATGCGCTTTGCAGCCGGAGACCACGATACCATCCTCGCGCTTTTCGAGAATGTGCATATACAGATCCGGATCGGCCTGCTCAGACGGTCTTTTGGAACGATCTCCCTTCACGTCTGTCTGCGCGGCATTCCCTACAAGATCGTTGTCCTGATACCATGCAAGGTATTTTTTGAAGCGCTCATGGTACTCTGTTCCATATTTCTTATCCACCTCGTATGTGGATACATACAGTGCGTTGATCGCGTCGCAGCCCATGCAGCGCTGGATGCATCCGCCTGCTGTATGGCACAACTCTCGAATCATCTGCTGCTTTTTCAGCAGATCCTCGGGAGTCTGGTAAATGTGAGCGAAACGGTTGATCGTCTTACCCGTCAAATGCGACGTGGCAGTGGCGATATCCCGAAGCTCCGGGTCGTCCGAGGCCGCAGCGTCGAATGTGATCCCGATAACGTTTTGCCCGCCCAGCAGGCGGGGATCATTCCTCTCCACCAGCTCTCCGTTGATATAAACATTTTTGCGCATACTGACCAGCTTTTCCTGGTACTCTTTGAAAGTCCGCATGATCGGCTCCTCCTCATAAATGCATCGATTCGGCAATCTGTAAAACTCGTCCCGCTCTTACCGTATATCCGGATAGGCCGAACGAACATACCTGTCAATTCGCCGTATCGCTTCCTTCAGATTCTCATCGGAATTGGCAAAGACGATTCGAACAAAGCCTTCGCCATACTCTCCGAAGGCTGTTCCGGGAACCACGACTACCCTGGCGCCGCGGACCAGCTCCTCTGCAAACTCCTGCGAGCTCTTCCCAAATGCCCGGATATTCGGAAAAGCGTAAAAGCTGCCGCCGGGCGCCCTGCAGTGAAATCCCGGAATGGCGTTCAATCCATCCATCAGGATTTTGCGTCTCCGCGTATACTCCGCCAGCATATCCTTCACGCATTTGTCGTCCTTCAGGGCCTCCGCAGCCGCGATCTGGATAAACGTCGGAACACAGGAAACCACGCCTTCATTCAGATTTGCCATGCGCGCGATATACCGCGGGTCCGCCATGATGAGATAGCCGATTCGCCAGCCGGTCATCGCATAGGTTTTGGAAAAGGTATTCAAAATGATGACACGGTCTCTCACTTCAGGGATCTGTGCCATGCTGAACGCCTTCTTGCCGTCGTAGACGATCGCATCATAGGGTTCATCGGAAAAGACCCACAGATCATATTTCTTTGCCAGCTCTGCCAGTGCGTAAACATCTTCTTCTGTCAGCACCGCTCCGGTCGGGTTGCAGGGCGAGTTCAGAATGATCGCCTTTGTGCGGGGCGTGATCATCTTTTCCGCATCCGAGGCCTGCATCCGGTAATCGTTTTCCTCATAAGTGGGGACCGTCACCGTTTTAAGCCCTGTGATCGCAGCTTGCCCATGGTAATTGGGGAAGCACGGATCCGGGACCAGCACCTCATCGCCGGGATTGAGCAATGACATCATTGCCAGCGTCAGTCCCTCCAGCGCGCCGATCGACACCAGCACATTGCCGCCGCGGTAACCATCCCAATAGCTGTGGTATTTCTCAGCGATCGCCTCGCGCAGCACCGTCATGCCTGCGTTTGGAGCGTAATGTGTGAAGTTTTCATCCAGCGCTTTCTTTGCAGCCTCTTTGATGTATTCCGGCGTATCGAAATTCGGCTCGCCCAGTGTCAGGTTGACCACATCGTCATACTCGCGGGCCAAATCAAACATCGTTCTGATTCCGGATGCCGGGTAATTCTTCGCAAGTTCCGAAAATTTCAGCTCCACCTTGTTTCGTCACCTCACTTGTCCCAAGTGCTGCGTGCCCGCTCCCAGAAAGCGTCACGTTCCGAAATAATGCGCTCCAGATCCTTGCCGTCCACATTGGAAAATCTGCTCTGGCGCTTCAAATAGTTCTCCACGGAAGTAAACTCCCCGGGATCGCGGTTCAGGCGATACCTCCCGTTTTCAAACTCCGCCAAAAACCACAGACCGCAGTCTACCGCTTCTTTTCCGATCTCCACTGTAACATCTGTGTCCGTTCCCCAGCCGGTGGGGCAGGGCGACAGCACATGGATAAAGGAGGTTCCCTCGCACTGCTTTGCCTTCTCCACCTTGGCAAGGTAGTCCTCCGGATAGCCGACGCTTGCGGTGGCCGCATAGGGAATCCCATGCGCCGCCACGATTTCAAACATACGTTTTTTGCTGCTCTGATTCCCGTGGAAGTTGCTCCCCGACGGCGTGTTGGTCGTCTTCATGTTTCGCGGCGTCAATCCGCTCTTCTGCACGCCGGTATTCATGTACGCCTCGTTGTCATAGCAAATAAAAATTGCCCGATCGTTGCGGTCGATCATGCCGGACAGGGCCTGGATGCCGATGTCAGCCGTTCCCCCGTCACCCGCTATGCCGACAATGTAATAGTCCTCAAGTCCCATCGCCTGTGCGCCGGCCAACAGCCCCGACATCATGGCGGCTGTGCCCGCAAAGGGCGGGATCGTACTGTTGACATACATGGGCATATGAGGAAAGATATACGCCACGGTAGACATACAGCTGGGCGGCATGCACACGATTGCCCGTTCGCCCAGCACTTTCATTGCCAGCCGGACCGCGATGGCTCCGCCGCAGCCGGGACAGCCCTTGTGCCCGTAAAAGAGCTCCTTGTTCGTGACAGTCCTCGCGTTAAGCGCCACAAATATCCCTCCTCAAATTCACGAATTCCACCTCGCCGCGCTTCTGATTGCCGGACAGCAGCTCATCATAAATCACGCCGATGTCTTCCTTGGAGATGCTGCGGCCTCCCAGGCCGCCCACATAACTCGCTGCGGAAAGCTTCACGCCGGCTGTCTCCAGCGCGGAGCAGACGTTCGTATAAACTGTGCCCTCATAGCCGAAGCTGATATTCTTCTCCAGCACGCCGACACTTTTCGTCTGTCCGAGTATCTCTGCGACCTGCGCGCCCGGGAAAGGTCTCATGCAGCGGAGCTTCAGCAGGCCGACCTTTTTCCCCTTCGCCCGATATGCGTCAACTACGCAGCGCGCCGTTCCTGCCACGCTGCCCAGCGTGACCAGCACCGCTTCGGCGTCTTCGCATCGGTATGCCTCTGTCAGCCCGCCGTAGGAACGCCCGAAACGCGCGCCGAAATCCCGGTCAACCTCCCCAATGACTTCTGCCGCACGCAGCATGGCCTGATGCTGCTGGTACCGGAATTCCATATTGTACAGAGGACCCGCCGTTACACAGGTCGACCGGATGCCGTCCATCCTCAGACGGTACTCGTAGTCACGATACGGGATATATGCGTCGATCTCCTCCTGGCTGATCGTGTTCACCAGCTCATAGGTATGCGTCAGCACAAATCCGTCCAGATTCACCATCACCGGCAGCATGACGTCCGGCGTCTCGGCAACCCGGTAAGCCTGCAGCATGGTATCGTAAGCTTCCTGCGCGTTTTCCACATAGAACTGGATCCAGCCGCAGTCCAGCACGGAGAGCGAATCCCTCTGGTCTCCGTAAATATTCCAAGGCGCGGCAATGGACCGGTTTGCATTCATCATAACAATGGGGAAGCGGCAGCCGCTGGCATAGTGCAGTCCCTCGACCATGTACAGCAGGCCCTGGCTGGAAGTGGCTGTAAACGCCCGCGCGCCCATGACGCAGGCGCCCAGGCAGGCGCACATCGCACTGTGCTCCGACTCCACATAGATATAGCGGCTGTTGAGAGAGCCGTCCTCCACATAGTCAGCAAGCCGCTCCACAACGATCGTCTGCGGTGTGATCGGATATGCTGCGATGACCTGCGGTCTGGCCTGGCGCACAGCCAGGGCGACCGCTTCATCTCCTGAAACAAAGATTCCGTTGCTCATGCGTCTGCCTCCTTGACCATCGTGATCGCGCCCAGCTTACAACTGCGCGCACAAATACCGCAGCCCTTGCAGAAATCGTAGTCGATCTCCAGCGTTTCGCCGGATTTGTCGATCGTCCCTTCCGGACACAGCAAAAAGCACCGCAGGCATTTCACACATTTTTCCGTGTCGATGACCGGACGGAACGTACGCATACCTGAGCTGATCTCATGCAGCTGTCCGTTGATGAAATGCGGTCCCAGAGGAAGCTTTTTCAATTCAAAGGCTAAATCAGCGCGCGGACGTTCCATTTATACTCCCTCCTTTACTGTCTCAAATGCCTTGCGCAGCAGGCGTTTGTTCTTTTCACGAATCTTCGGCGCCAACTGTTCGTCTATGGCGGCCTCCGCGCTCTCCGGCTTTACGAGCCCCGTTGCGGCGATCAAAGCGCCAAGCAGCGGGACATTGGTAATGGGCCGCCCCAATATCTCCAGCGCAAGCCCTGTGGCGTCGATCGCTACCGTGCGGCAGCCCTCGACTGAAAACTCATCCGCGCTCCTGATGGTGTTGACGATCACAACGCTTCCGGGCTTCAGCCCGTTCTTTACCGGCTCGCCAAACAGGGTCTCATCCAAAACCACAGCGCAATCGCAGGTGACGACCTCGCTCCTGTCCGTGATAGGGCGATCATCGATTCTGGTAAATGCAAACACCGGCGCTCCCCGACGCTCTGGTCCGAACGAAGGAAACGCCAACGCATATTTGTTTTCATACAGCGAAGCAGCACAACCCAACAGTCTTGCCGCAGTAAACGCGCCTTGGCCACCCCGGCCATGCCAACGAATCTCAACCATTGGTATCACTCCTAAAAACTCTAATAATTGGACACAAAGCCGTCTCCGGTTTCGTGCGAAAAAACAACAGGGTACCCATCGGCCTGTCGAACAAAAGCCTTACGCGTCTGCTTCCGACTCTTCTGCAGCCAAACAGCATCACGCATTTCGCATCGACAGGGGAGCATTCGATGCGCTTTCGGATGCAGGAACAGAGGCAAAGGTCGGAAGACGATCATCCCACAGCACCGATGGGTATTCTTGTTTCCCGCAGGAGCCAAAAACCGTTGTCTTCTTATTTCACGTAATAGCTGAGCGGAAACGCCCGGTACTTAAGCGGCGGCAGTTCCGTATAGATCCGATAACCCGGCGCAGCATTGATCACATCGGGGATTCGATTGACCATCTGAGCCGCCGTCTCAAGATTTGTAGAAAGCCCGTCGTTTACCGTGTACACCTCGGGCACGCCCTTGAGCGTTGCGATGCATTTGTTCGTCTCTCCGGGCTTGTAGATACGACCGCTCCATTCGCCGGTAAAGCGGATCCCCTGCTCCGTCTCAATCTCCACCAGCTCCACAAGGCCGGTCACATAGCCTGCCTTGACTGTGCCGACTGCGGCGCACTCCAGATCCACGTCTTCCGTTCTGGGCACGGTCCTCTGGCTGATGCTTTTAACGCTCAGGCCCATGTCATAGATGATCGCTTCAAGGCAAAGACGCACATAGCTGGGGACGATTCCCTGTGTCTTGAGGGTCTCTTCAACCTCCTCCACAGTTTTGCCCACCATCATATCGAGCGCGACCTGCGCGCCATAGTCGTTCACGTCATAATGGCTCCACAGGTCGATAGACTCCAACTTGTGCATCGTGCCCGCGAGCTGGGTAACCTGATTGACCATGAACACGTCCGACGTGCCGCTGGCAGAAATGCTCACGCCGTATTCCCTCGCCAGCTTGTCCAGCCTGGCCGCCGTAACAGGCGCTACGCCATAGGGATACGCACACTCTCTCGAGGTCGTGATAACATTCATGCCGTTTCTGATGCACTTTTCGATAAAAGGCGCCATGGGTTCCACCTCGCTCATCAGAGCAAGGACGGCAATATCCGCCTGGCAGGTCGAAAGCACTTCATCCGCGTCATCCGAAACAGGAACGTTCAGTTCGTGGTCGAGACCGATCACTTCGCCGAGATCTTTTCCGATAATAGCCGGGTTCACATCGATCGCGCCGACGATGCACACGCCCTTTTCCAGCATGAACCGCGCCATGATTTTACCCATAGCGCCCATGCCGTAGCATACCGCTTTAATCATAATAGTCACCTCCACTTATTGCTTTTTCGGGGCTGTACGGTTCTTGTGTACAGGAATCTGTGCGAGCTTGCGTGCGCAAGCCCGCACAGTCGCCTGTATTGCTTACTTTTTCCTTTCAAGCATCACGATTTTGATGGTGTAATACACAAACATACCGATCGTTGAGCCGAAACAGATGATTGCAGACAGAATCCACATAAGCGGGCTCTCCTTTCTTTAATCGAAGATGGCGTTTACTGGATATAGCTTTCGGGAACCGGCGGATAATCCTTTCCGTTGTAAGGACTCGGCGAAACCTTTTTGCACAGATAACTGTTGAAGCCGATACACAGGCCGATCAGAATCGCCCATTGCAGCAGCAGCGAACTGAGGCTCGCCTCCTGGAACGGATTCCACCAGGTGTCGGGGTACCACTGCACGGACTGGACGCACCACCACAGGAACATGATCGTAATCATGATCGGGGCGATATACAGGGCGCCGACATTGAACAGCTTGCCTGTCTTGATATCCGAAACAGGGTTGATGAACTCGGTCCGCACCTTTTCCGCGCCGACCTTATGAACGATCAGCGACAGGAAGACCATCGTCACAACGAAGCCGATGCCCCACACGGTATCCTGGTTGTTCGCAAATGTCAGACTCCAAACAGACGGGAAACCCACCACCAGATAGAACAGGCAAATCACCAGGATGCCCTTCTTGCGGGACATGCCCATATCCATCAGGTTGCACACGCCGACCATCGCCATCGACAGAATGGAGCTGAACGCTGCAAAGCCAAGCGCCACATAGAACAGGATGGAGATGATGAAGCCGCCAGGCATGGACTCGAACAGGCTGCACATACCGACGAACATCAGTCCGGCATTACCCGAGCCGCAAAGGGCCAGCGCCTCTTCAGAGGGCAGGAACGCAAAGATGCAGGGAAGCACGCACATCGCGCCGAGCATACCGGCGGTAAGGTCGCCGTATCCCTGGCACTTTCCGTTCAGAACGATATCATCGTTCTTGTGGTTGAAGATGGAGGTGTGCAGCCAGGTCAGCATGCCGGGGCCAAGAGACCAGGCGGTCTGCGTCAGCGCATTGAGCCAGACGGTCGGACCGGCAAGCGTCTTCCAGTCGATGTTGTAAAGATACTTCAGGCCCTCGGTTCCCCGGGGAAGCGTAACGGCATAGATTGCCACAAAGATCAGAATCACAAACAGGATCGGCAGCAGAATTTCCGAAACCTTTTCCATGATCCTCTGGGTCTGAATGCTGAAATAGAGCGCAACGATCAGGCAAAGGAAAATAACGATAGTGATCGGATCGTGATTGGAGACCTTGCTGAACAGCTCCTGCTTGTTGAGGCCATAGTAGGACTTGCTGATGGACATGAACATATAGCGGAAAATCCACGCCGTTGCGACCGTGTACATTGCCGTCATCAGCAGGTTGCACATCGCGCCCCACGTACCCATCCAGGCATACTTTTTACCGAGGATATCGCGGAAAGAGCCGATGGAGCCGCGGCGGGTGGCACGGCCGACAAAGAATTCCACATACATGATCGGAAGACCGACAAAAATCAGGCAGATCAGCATTGCCACAACAAACGCACCGCCGCCGTTCAATGCCGCCATTCTGGGGAATCGCCAGATATTGCCGGCGCCGACAGCGCCGCCCATCAGGATGCAGATCAGACCGAATCGCGAGGTATAGCCGCTTACGTTGCTTTCATTCCCACTGGTACCATTTGTGTTATTCGCATTGTTTTCCACGTTTGATTCTCCCTTCTTTCACGTTTCTTGATCGTACTTTGCTGAGATCAATCGCTCCGCTTGCGAACGTGCGAAAAAATCCCGGACTTGTCTTTTGCAAATCATGGTCCGCCGTTGCTGAACACCGGTTTGCAGCAAGGGCAGCCACGATCTTCGCCATCAGATTTTACGCAGATAAATCGGCAGCCATGCGAACAGGAGGGCAACCCCGCGAACTGCAAAATTATGATTTCAGGCTGAAATAAAGCGCTTAAATATAGTCGCAGACATAGTCGACATACGTGTCTGTGCGCACATTGAATTCGATGCCTGCCGGGATGTTGACGATGCCGCCCGGGCCATATGCCGTATACTCCGACTCGCCAGGCAGCTTGATCTCATACAGGCCGCCAATGATTTCCACAACCTCCGCGGCAGAGGAAGAAAACAGGTATTCTCCCTTGCAGATGAATCCCAGCGTTTTTCTCCTGCCTTCGGTGTCATAGAACGTTCTGCTCGTACAACCGCCGTCAAAATAGATGTTGGCGGGTCCAATTAACCTGACATTGTTAAACTCCATAAACAATATTCCTTTCTTTTTTTATTCTGTAACACTTTTTCCTGAAGCAGTTTGCCGTTTTACCTGCGTCTGCGCTACATTTCATTGGCATGCTTGCAGGTGCGTTCCACTGCGTGCATCAGTCCTCCGATCACGCCCTCGTGCTCCAGCGTGTAAATCGCTTCCGCACCTGTTCCGCACGGGCAGGTCATGGTGTCCAGAATGGCGTGCGGATTCAGATTTGTCATCTGGAGCTTCATGGCTACGCCGATCATGTTCTCAATGGTCATGTTTCTGGCCTCGTTGAGCGGGAAGCCCACGCGGATGCCTGCCTGAACCATTGCATGGAAAATCATGTATAAAAATGTCGGTCCCGTGCAGCCATACGCCGTAAAGGTCTCGAACATTTCTTCCTTGATCTCCAGCGTAGAGCCGATCGCGTTGCACACCTCCGTCACAATCGCCACATCGGCATCCGTCGCATGTTCATTCCTGCAAATGGCGCTGACGCCATGCTTCGTCTGAGTCATGGTATTGGGCATGATACGGATAATCTTGTGGTTTTTCCCGATGGCCTCTTCATGCGCCGCAATGGATACGCCGGCGCATATCGGGGCAAAGATCGCATCGGCTGACAGATGCGGCGCTACCTCCGCGCCCACGCTTGCGGCGAGTCCCGGCTGAATGCAGAAAATCACCACCTCTGCATCCTGAACTGCATCCTGCATTGTGCGCGCGCCGCGCACGCCGTATTCCTCTCCCAGATAACCCAGCCGCTGTGCCGAAATGTCATACACGCAGATTTGCTCGGGAACAAATCCGCCGTTGTTCAACATGCCGCGGATAATCCCTTCGGCCATGTTTCCTCCGCCCACAAAGGCAAATTTTATGCTGCTCATCCTTTGTCTCCTTTCAATCCGGAGCAACTTCAAAGTTTTTTAGTTATAGCGGACCCCGTATTCTTTTCTGTCGCCGAGGATGGCTCTTACCGTATCCACGTTGCCCGGCGGGCAGCCAATCCCGCAGCGGAAGCCCTTCTTGTCGCCGACGGTTCTCTTCGCGCACAAGCCGATGCATACGGTGTTTTCGGGCGTGGCATTCTCGGGGATCTGATCCTCGCTCACCGGACCGACCAGCACGTTCATGTTTTCCAGATAGGAGAACAGATCCTGCGCCTTCATATCCATCAGGGAGCTGAGCACGGTGTTGTAGCAGCCGGTGCAGGCCTTCGGATCAAAGATGAGATTGAACGACTCGGGAATGCCCTCGATTTTCACCTCGCTCGATCTCTTGAACCGGCTCTGAACATCCTCGATCTTTTCGCCGACCACAGTGATCTTGTTCAGGTCCATTTCGCCCAGCCCGCGCTTATAGGCGGTGGTCGTAATCATGACCTTCTCGGGCTCGTAGCCCATAATCTTGGACGCGACCGTCTCACAGGCGACCAAATCCTTCGAGCCAACGATCAGGTCCATCTTCTTCGTCTCGCCGAAAATGGGGCCGAGGCCCTGCTGGCCATACGTTCCGTCGATGATCTCAAGCACCGGCTTCACCGTCTGGATCAGGTCGCAAACCGCCTCAACAAGGCCGATCTCATGGAACTTCTTCTTCTGCACATCCGTGAGCAGGCCTTTGCAGTTCTTCATGCCCAGCGTGACTTCCGTCTGGTCATGCGTCTTCATAACGGGCACCGTAATAATCGCATCCGCGTCCCTTACAAACTCCCAGGATTTGAAGCTCTTGAGAATGCCACCGTTCTCGACAGGGATATCGCAGACCTTTGTCTCGCCGCCCTTGAGGTTCATGACCGGGATGCCCTGATCGCGCAGCTCCTGATAGCCGCACTTTGCAATAACCGATTCCGTGTCCGCGCCTGCCGCCGCAGACTCCGCGATCACAGGGTCTGCGCCAATTGCCTTCACAGCCTCATATACGGCAAGGCACACCTCCCACCGCGTCACTCCGCCAGAGAGACGTTCCGTAGGCGTCGCGACCATATTGGGTTTAATGATCACCTTATAGCCCGGCTTGATGATGTCCTCCAGGCCTCCGATCTGTTCGATGACCTTATCTACGGCAGCTTTGATGCTGGCATAGTCGTCACCCTTCGTCTTCTGAATCGATACAATCGGCATAATACGCTCCTCCAAATCCAAATTAATTCTACTGGTTTCAATAATTCTACTTGTTCTACTTATCAGATTTGTAGAACCCCTCCTAGGGGATGTATATCAAATTCTGTTCAAACTGTCAAGTTTTCTTCAATAGAAAAACAAACTTTGTCGAATTATCCAAATCCATTTCCCTCGATTTGTGCCACTCTTTAGAGGACGCAGATTTTATAAAACAAAAAAATTAAACAAAAAATCGCCCCGGTCTCTTTTTATCAGAGTACCGGGGCGATCTCACGCCGCCGTATCAGCTGGGCAGAAGATTATTTGCTGTTTCCCGCGGGCTTGTCCAAAATATTATATGCGTCAATGCTGCTTCGAATATGCAGATCCATCGCCTGTTTGGCTCCCTCCGGATTGCGGATGGTCAGATAGTGCATGATCATTCTATGGTCAAACAGGTTTTCGGCGGACAAAGACTGTTTTTTATCATTTTCCTGAAACGCCTTGATCAATGCCTCGTTGATTATCATCATGATATCATAAGCGAACTCGTTGTGCGCCGCGCGGGCTATGGCGTTGTGGAACAGACGGTTGCCTTCCGTGTCTTCCTCCTTGTTGTCTCTTGTCGCCTGAAGCACCGTCTCCCCAAATTGCTGGATTTCCTGCAGTTCCTTATCCGTAGCGCGGAGAGCGGCATAAAACGTGATCTGCGGCTCCAGCATCAGGCGGAGCTCATAAAGATCGTTCAGCTTCAGCTGAACGTGCTGCAGCCGTCCAAAGCCGAAATCGTCGAGCACGGGAGGATTGCTGGACACAAACGTCCCGCTGCCGGCGCGGACCTCAAGCACGCCCTGCCCCACCAAATACTGGGTTGCGGTACGCAGGGTGTTGCGGCTCACGCCAAGCTCCTTGGCAAACGCGATTTCACTGGGAAGCTTATCACCGGGGGAAAACCTCTTGTCAATGGTCAGCAAATCAATCAATTTTAAAACCGTGGGATTCTGCATAATCACAGGATACATCTTCCCTTTCAAAAGCAATTTGCAGCTCATTACAAATCATGTAAAATGCTCCGCATGTTTATTATTTTACCAAAAATACCGAATATAGTCAAGCTTGTTGATTGCTCGCCGCAGCAAGGCTTCTGCACGCTTGAGGATCGTGTTCCGGACCGCGCGGAATAGCATTGCATATCAAAAAACGGACAAGCTCATGAAGCAGGTCCGCTCATTTCCGACCTATATTTTTCAACCGGGATATCGGCTGCCGCTTCTCTGTCGAACCGGACAAAGGCTGACAAAAACAGCGCCCCGGACGCGCCCGGCCGACTGCGCATATTCGGAACCGATCGACCGCGTTTGCATTTCAGCGCCGACCGGGCCGGCGCTGAAACTGCTTTGTCACGCCGCAGTACTCCGGCCCGGAGTTCCCGCCGGATACCATGCCCTCGGCATGACGAAGTCCGGCGGGGGGATCCTGTGGTCGCGCTCAAAGCCGAACCGGCCGACGCTGATCCTGCGCTCCAGCGCCTGCCGCCGCTCGGCGCGGCTGGATTCCGACACATACAGCGGATGTTCCGCGCCCACGGCGTCCTCCATGCTCCGCGCCAGCTCCGCCGCGCGTCTGCCGCTGTCCGAGGCGATGCCGGCGACCACCGCGGCGCGCATGTCGTCGAAGCGGCCGTCCTCATGCAGGCGCGCCACCGTGCGGCTGAGCGCCTTTCCGACCGGCTGGTGCCTCACCTCGCCGGACAGCATCCGCGCCAGCTCCGCCGCGTCCTCGTTCAGGGCGTTCACCGCGATGACGCGGTCGAAGTGGTTGACCGTCAGCTCAATGGCGGAATCCTCGACGTCCAGCGAGACGTAGGCGCTCGCTGTGGTGTAGCCGACCGTGCCGCCCGTGATCGCCAGCGCCAGGACCGCCGCTGCCGCTCCCCGCAGCCAGCGTCTCCGCTTTCCGGCCGGGAACGCGGCAGCCCGATCCTCCAGCTCGACGGTCTCGCCGATTTCGCCGCGCCGGCGCGTCCGAACGATCGCGCCGTCCTCGCGCAGCGCGGCGGCGGTCCTGCCGCGCCGTTCCAGCAGGATCGCTCTTTGGCCCATGACGCTCCCTCCTTCGCAGTTCCGTTCGGCCCGGCTCCGCGCGCCGGTCGTTTGCTTTATCCTCTGCTATATCTTTCGAAGATACCGGACGGATTTTTGGGGTCGGCGCGGCTTTTTGCACAAACAGAGGGGTCAGGCGGCCCGAACGGGCGCCTGACCCCTCTCTGTATTACGATTTGGCTGTGCGCGTCCGTCCGGCGGGCTCAAACGCCGCCGAAGCACGCGCAGGAATGGACTCGGCCGTTTCTCAGTTCCAGAAATCGGTCGGGACCTTGACGCCGCCGTCCTTCTTGGCGTTGAAGGTCGGGTTCTTGCCCGCCTTCTTCTGGGCAACGTAGTTGTCCAGCGCCTTGTACGCGACGCCGCCGAGCACGATACAAACCGGGATGTTGATGCCGGCGAGGATGCACTGGCAGACGTCCGCGATATCCCAGGCGGTGCCGAACTTGATGATCGCGCCGAGGAACACGAGCGCCGCGCCGGCAACGCGCGCGCAGGTCATGAACAGCTTGCTCGGGGTCTTCTTCATGAGATAGGCAAAGCCGTTCTCCACATAGTAGAAGTTGCCGAGGAGCGTCGTGAAGCCGAAGAGCAGCATCGCGACGATGATGAAGATCGGGCCGGCCGCGCCGAAGGTCTGACGGAGCGCCTCCTGAATGAACGGAGCGCCCGCAAGATCAGCGCTGGGCGCAACGCCGGAGCACAGGCCCATGAACGCGGTGGCGGAGCAGAGGAGCAGCGTGTCGATGAACACGGAGAGCATCTGCACGAGGCCCTGCTTCGCGGGGTGGGAAACGTCGGCTGCCGCGGCGGCGTTCGGCGCGGAACCGATACCGGCTTCGTTGGAGTACAGGCCGCGCTTGAAGCCGTACATCAGGCAGGAGCCCATGAAGCCGCCGAAGATCGCCTTGAAGTCAAAGGCGTTGGAGAAGATCATGCCGAACATATGCGGGACGTTGCGGATGTTCAGCGCCAGCGCAATGAGCGCCATCAGCACGTACAGGATGCCCATAATGGGAACCAGGACGCCCGTGACCTTGACGAGGCGCTTGCCGCCGCCGAGCATCGTATAGAGGAACATGGCCGCGAGCACCAGGCCGACGCAGGCGGCAAAGCCCTTGCTGTAGAAGCTGTAGCCGGAGAAGGTGGACTGGAGGTTATAGGACGCGAGCATGTTGTAGCCGACCGCATAGGTGAAGATCAGCGCCACAACAAAGATGATCGCCAGCGGGCGGCTGTGGAGCGCCGCTTCGATGTAATACGCCGGACCGCCGTAGCTGCCGCCGTCCGGGTCTTTCTTCTTGTAGACCTGAGCCAGCGTGGACTCGACGAACGCGGATGCGCCGCCGATGATCGCGACGACCCACATCCAGAACACGGCGCCGGGACCGCCCATGCAGATGGCCGTCGAAACGCCGACGATGTTGCCGGTGCCGACGCGGGAGGCGGTGGAGATCATCAGCGCGCCGAAGGAGGAGATGGAGCCTTTTTCGACGGGCTTTTCACCGACGACGCGGATGGATTCGCGGAAGAGCTTGAACTGGGGGAACTTGGTGCGGATGGTAAAGTAGAGACCGCCGCAGAACAGCAGCAGCGCCAGCGGCCAGCCCGTCAGATAAAGCAGGAAATTCCAAATAGCCATAAACACACACGCTCACTTTCTTTTTTTAGTTCGGATATGATGCTGAAGGAGTTTACTCCTGTTCGGAGTCAAAGATGTGGAAATGCATCTCGCGGGACAGATATTCCAGGGTATGCCCACCGCCGATGCTGTTGCCCTTGTCGTCGAGGGCGGGGCCGAAGGTGCCGATGCCCATCCGATTCTCGACGCTCGCCATGATGCCGCCGCCGACGCCGCTCTTGCACGGAATGCCGACGCGCACGGCAAACTCGCCGGAGCGGTCATACATCCCGCAGGTGAACATCAGCGTCTTGACCGTGCGCACCGTCTGTGCGCTGAGCAGGCGGATGCCGTTGCGCGGGTCCACGCCGCCGTTGGCAAGGATCAGGCCCAGGCCCGCCAGCGAGCGTGCGGTGACGCTCATGGAGCAGAGCTTGAAGTACAGATCGACAGTCGGGAGCACGTCGCCCGTGAGCACCTCCTTGCTCTTGAGCAGGTAGCCGATGGCGCGGTTTCGGTCTCCGGTGCTGTACTCGGAGTGATACACCGCCTCGTCCAGCACGATGTCGTCATCCATGCAGATCGCGCGGGTAAAGTCCAGCATCTGGTCAAACGAGAAGTCCGGCGCCAGCAAATTGACGATCTCGATCGCTCCGGCGTTGATCATCGGGTTGAACGGGCGGTTGCTCGCCGTGTCCAGCTTGAGGATGGAGTTGAACGCATCGCCCGAGGGCTCCATCATCACATGGGAAAACACGGTGTCAAAGCCTCTGTACTGCAGCGCGGTCGCGAGCGACACAACCTTGCAGATACTCTGGATGGTAAAGCGCTGCTCCACATCGCCGTATTCGATGCTTTGCCCGTCCGGCGTCTTGATGCACAGGCCGAGGTACACGGGGTTCGCCTTGCCGAGCTCGGGGATATAATCCGCAACCTTGCCCTGCATCAGGAACTGTCTTCCGTATTCCCAAGCGGCCTTTGCAGTTTGTTGCAGCATATACAATCTCACCTCCTTTTCTGCCAAAAGGATTATAGCAGATTGGCACAAAAAAGTCCAGACACATTCTTCATTTTTTCGCAATATAGCTATGAATTCGCAAAAATTTGCCGCAGCCGCCGTTCTGCCTGCTTATCACACCTCCGCCGTTGCAAAAACCGCCGCCGCGGTCCGAAAAAGGACGCGCGATCGGCGGTTTTTTCATATTTTTTATGTCTGAATAACCTTCTTTTCCCCGCACACGGGGCACATCAGCTCCACTCTGCCGACGCCCCGGGGCACCCGGCACCAGGCCCCGCAGCCGCATTTGACGTACTTGTGCGCCTTGTCCGCACGGCGGCGGCGCTCCTCACGGAAGCCGGTGCGCACAGGCGTCCACCAGCGGAGAAATCGGGCGTTTTCCGCACGGCGCTTCGTCAGGTTGCGTGAAAACATGCGGTAGAACGCCAGCAGCGTCAGCGCCAGCATCAGCAGCCGCAGCACGGCGCGCACCGCCCGGATCGTGATCAGCGACGCAGCGAAGGACAGCACAAGCTCCGCGATCAGCATCGCCCATACGAGCTGGTCGGGGCCGTTGCGCCCGTACATAAACCGCGCCAGCGCATCGCGCAGCCGTCCAAAGAACCGATTCACCGTACACGCCCCCTTTTAATCGAATTATAGCCGCTTTCAGCGGTATCGTAAAGCGCTGCGCCGAAAAATTAACAGTTTCGCCATATTTTATATGGTAGAATCAATTTAGTTCAATCTTTTTTCCCGTCCCCCTTGTCAGACGGGGAAAGATAGGATATACTATTGTTGAAAAGAAACCGGGAGGCAAACTCCATGAATTACGATCTCATCGTCCTCGGCAGCGGACCGGCGGGCCTGGCTGCGGCAGTCGCGGCGCGGGGCCGCGGAAAAAGCGCGCTTGTCATCGGCAACCGCTGGGAGGACAGTCCTCTTGCAAAGGCGGAGCGGCTCGACAACTACCTCGGTCTTCCCGGCCGGACGGGTTATGAGCTGCTGGAGGCGTTTCATCGTCACGCGGAAGATGCGGGCGTATGCTTTGCGGTCGGCCGCGCGATCTCGCTGATGGCGTGGAACGGCTTCACGGTCACCGTCGGCACGGACATGTATCAGGGCCGCGCGCTCGTCATGGCGCCCGGCGTCGTGCGGCAGACGAAGTACCCCGGCGAGCAGGAATTCCTGGGCCGCGGCGTGAGCTACTGCGCGACCTGCGACGGCATGCTCTACCGCGGCAGAGACGTGGTGGTCGCGGGCAGGACGCCCGACGCGCCGGAGGAGGCGAAGTTCCTCCAGAGCATCGGCTGCCGCGTGACCTACACCGCACCGAAACGTCCGGCGGAGCTGGACGGGAGCATTCCCTTCGTGCAGGCGGGCAGGCTGGAGATCAGAGGCGAGCAGGCGGTCACCTCCGTCTCGCTCGACGGCACGGAGCTCCCCTGCGCCTGCGTGTTCGTGCTGCGCGCCTCGCTCGCGCCGACCGACCTGCTGCCCGGACTCGAGACCGAGGGCGGCTACATCAAGGTCGACCGCGCGATGCGGACGAACGTCGAGGGCGTGTTCGCCTGCGGCGACTGCACCGGCGCGCCGCTGCAGGTCGCCAAGGCGGTCGGAGAAGGACATGTCGCGGGGCTTTCCGCGTGTGAATATCTGGATCGGCAGAACGCATAAACGATACGAAAAGGAGAATGTATTATGGCACTCAAACATTTTGACGAGATGAGCTTTCAAGAGGCGCTGGCGCAGCCGGGCCTGCTGATCGTAGACTTCTGGGCGGACTGGTGCGGCCCCTGCAAGCTGCTCGGCCCCGTGATCGAGCAGCTTGCGATGAGCTATACCGGCAGGGCGGTCGTCGGCAAGGTCAACGTGGACGACGAGCCGGAGCTCGCCCAGCGCTACGGCATCATGTCCATCCCCTCGGTCCTGTTCTTCAAGGACGGTCAGGAGATCGACAGGAAGATCGGCGTCATGCCCCCGCAGGAGTTCATCAAGGTCATCGACGCGAACATCTGAACGCACAAGACATAGCGTACCGCCAGTCCCCGCGCCTTGCAGTGCGGGGACTGTCCGCTTTCGCCTGCAAAGGCGCCGGCGAGGCGGAGCAGCACGACGAGGCGGCGCGCACCATGCTCGTGACGAGCAGGTAACGTGAACAAACTGTAAAAAGCGGCGCCGCGCTCTTGCGCGGCGCCGCTTTTGTGCTATAATGGCCTGGCTGAAATCAACAAAGGAAGTGTATTTTTCCATGGCAAAGAAGCAATTCAAGGCGGAGTCGAAGCGTCTGCTGGATCTGATGATCAACTCGATCTACACGCACAAGGAGATCTTCCTGCGCGAGATCATCTCCAACGCGAGCGACGCGATCGACAAGCTCTGCTACCTGTCGCTCACCGACGACAAGGTCGGCCTGAACCGCGGCGATTTCTTCATTGAAATCCGTGTGGATTCGGATAAGCGCACGCTCACCGTATCCGACAACGGCATCGGCATGGATCAGGACGAGCTGGAAAACAACCTCGGCGTCATCGCCGCCTCCGGCTCCTACCGGTTCCGGCAGGAGGTCGGCGCGAGCGAAGACGTGGACGTCATCGGCCAGTTCGGCGTGGGCTTCTACTCCGCGTTCATGGTGGCCGACGAGATCACCGTCGTCACGAAGAAGTACGGCGCGGAGCAGGCGTATCAGTGGCACTCCACGGGCGCGGACGGCTATACGATCCGCGCATGCGAGCGCTCCGGCGTCGGCACCGACATCATCATGCGGCTCAAGGAGGACACGGAGGAGGAGACGTACAGCGAGTACCTCGATCCGTACCGGCTGCGCGCCCTCATCAAAAAATACTCCGACTACATCCGCTACCCCATCCGCATGCTGACGCCTGTGCAGCGGGTAAAGGAGGGCGGCGACCCCGAAAGGCCCGAATACGAGACGGCGGACGAGCTGACCACCGTCAACTCCATGGTCCCGCTCTGGCAGCGCAAGCGCAGCGAGGTCACGGACGAGGAGTACGCGAAGTTCTACTCTGAGCTCTCGCACGACTATGACAAGCCGCAGCGGATCATCACCGTCTCCGTCGAGGGCAATGTCTCCTATCAGGCGCTGCTGTTCATCCCCGGCAGCAAGCCGTTCAACTACCAGACCGAGGCGTTTGAGAAGGGCCTGCAGCTCTACAGCACGGGCGTGATGATTATGGACAAGTGCGACGCGCTGCTGCCGGACTACCTGCGCTTCGTGCGCGGCGTGGTGGATTCGCCCGACCTCAGCCTCAACATCTCCCGCGAGCTGCTGCAGCACGACCGCCAGCTCCGCGTGATCGCGCGGAACCTCGAAAAGAAGGTCCTCGCCGACCTTGACAAGTTCCGCAAAGACGACCGCGAGGGCTACGAAAAGTTTTACGCCAACTACGGCCGCTCCCTCGGCTACGGCGTTGCGGGCGAGGGCGGCGAGACGCGCCGCGACGAGCTCAAGGAGCTGCTGCTGTTCTGCTCCTCCGCGGAGCGGAAACTCACGAGCCTGCGCGAGTACGCCGACCGGATGCCCGAGAGCCAGAAATTTATCTATTACGCCGCCGGCGAGAGCGCCGCGCAGCTCGACGCACTGCCGCAGACGGAGCTTTTGAAGGACCGGAACTATGAGATCCTCTACCTCACCGGCGAGGCGGACGAGTTCGTGCTCCAGGCCCTGCAGCAGTACGACGGCAAGCCCTTCCGCTCCATCGTCGACGGGGACCTTGAGCTCGGCGGCGAGGAGGCGGAGACGGTCGAGGAAAAGCCGGAGCTGATGCAATTTGTCAAGGAAACGCTGGGCGACAGGATCAAGGAGGCGAAGGCCTCCCGCCGTCTCAGGACGCACCCCGCCTGCATGTCCGCAGGACAGGGCCTGAGCTTCGAGATGGAGAAGTACTTCAGGAACTTCGACCTGTCCGAGCCGATCCGCGCCGACCGCATCCTCGAGCTCAACACGAAGCATCCCGCCGTCGCGGCGATGGAGGCGGCGATGGAGAGCGACCGCCCCCGCGCGGAGCTGTACGCCAGGATCCTCTACAATCAGGCGCTGCTGATCGCGGGCCTGCCGCTGGACGACCCAAGCGGATACACGGACATGGTAGCGGAGCTGATGAAATAAAACGGGGCGCAAGAGGAAACAATACGAACGGGGGAGCTTCGGCTCCCCCGTTTTGCCCTGTCCGGGACCATTCATCGGCCTCTTCCGACGAAAGATACAGCTCCTCCGCCTCCCGCTCCGTTTCGATCAAGAGGCGCTTTGCTTCCCGAAGGTTTCCCTGCTCCAAAAGCTCCACCGCATCCGCGATTGCGCCGAACAGCCTGAAATATAATCTTTTGTAGAGCTCCATTGAATTGCCCCCCATTCCGCAATACATATGTGCAACGTTTATATCACAGCATTTTTGCAGATGCTGCAATACGATAGTGGCACAAATTGTATTGCGAGGTGTTTGTTGTGGCAAAATTCAGAATCCCGAAGATTCCGCCGACAACGAATAAAAGCATCCGATTTCCGAACGATCTCGTGGGGCGCGTGGACGCCGCGATCCGGGGGCTGGACTGCACCTTTTCAGCCTTCGTGGTGGAAGCCGTCCGCGTGGCGTTGGATGGCCTTGATGAGGAAAAGGCGGAAAAATGACCTCGCGCCGTTCCAAAAAAGGGAGCGTCAGCTCCCCCGTTTTTTGTATCAAAAGGGGCAGGGCGCCCCGTCCCGCCGCGCCTCCCGCCGTTCCGGAGACCCGGACCGCACAGGAAAAAAGTCAGCCCGCGGGCTGACTTTTTTCCTGCCGTATCGTCTTTGCAAAGCCCTCCGCGAAGAGGCGGGCGGAGACCAGCGCCTCCTCGAGCGAGTTGCCCGCCGTGCCGACCTCGAGAAGCAGCGAGCCGACGGTCGCCTGCTGGTTGTAGCGCGAGTTGCGCACGACGATCGGGCGCAGCAGCGTCGGGTATTCCTCCAGAAGCGTCGACTGCACCGCGCAGGCGAGCTTCAGATTCTCGCGCCAGCGGTCGTGCGTCAGCCCGCCGCCGTCGGAACCGACGACGAATTCCAGCTGCGCGGCGTTCGGCTCCTCGGCGCAGAGCAGCTTGTACTGCCTGCCCGACGCGTCCGACACCGCGTCGCGGTGGACGTCGAGGATGTAGACGAGGGACGGATACCCGGCGCGGTACCGCTCGATCGTGGCGAGCGAACGGTTGTAGGAGCCGGAGTAGTTCGGATAGTCGTGGAGCGTGCGGTCGTGCAGCACGCCGACGCCCGCGCTCTCCAGCGTCCGCGCGATCTCGTCGCCGACGCGCAGGACGTTGTACGCCTCATCCAGCGTGCGGTGGTCGTCGGATTCCTCATATTCCTCGCCCGCCGGCATGGTGTACGCCTCGCAGCCGTGGGTGTGGAGGATCAGCACCTGCGGCGCGTCGTCCGTCAGCACGGCGGAGAAGTCAAAGCCGAGATCGTCCGCCGTCAGCGGCGCGGCGGAGGTGTTGTGGACATAGACGTTCCCGTACACCAGATAGCCCGCCGGATCGGAGGGGCGCAGTGTCGCGGACGGCACGCCGTTGTCGCGCACGACGATCGGCAGCGGCTCCGCAGGCTCTGCGGACGGTGCCGGGGCCGGCTCCGCAGGCGGCTCCGCAGGCGGAGCGTCCCCGTCCGGCGGGGGCGCGGTCGGTTCGCTCTCCCACGCGGCTGTGAGCTCGTCATGCGCCGCGAACAGCAGCGGCGCCGTGCGCAGCGCCATCACCGCAGGGAGCGAGAGCGCGTCGTCCGCAAAAACATCTCCGCGCTCGAAGCGCAGCAGCGCCAGCGCCAGCGCGCCGCCGTCCAGTGAACGCGCCGCTTCGCCGAGGCTTCCGAGCGGCGCGGCCATCGCCGCCGCCCAGAGCGCGGCCGCCGCCAGCGCAAGGGATACGCCGCCGCGCAAAACGCGGCGCACACGCAGTTTCACGGTCATCACCTCACGGACAACCTATGTGGACAACTGCTGAAATATGCCGTCTTGCAATTTTGATCCGGTTGTGATAAAATTACAAAAACTCACGAGAGAAAGAGGCGGAGTTTTGTGAAATTGCTCCAAGGTAACATCGTCTATACGCCGCGTCTCGGCGAGCTGGTGACGCTGCCGCGCGGCGCGCTGCTGCTGGACGACAGCGGCGCGCTGCGGGATATCCTGCCCGCCGCGCCGGCTGGCCTCGATGCGGCGGTGATCGACTATAGCGATCAGCTGATCATGCCGTCGTTCGTGGATATGCACCTCCATGCGCCGCAGTACCCGATGCTCGGCATGGGCATGGACCTGCCGCTGATGGAGTGGCTCAACACCTACACCTTCAAAACCGAGGCGCGCTTCGCGGACACGGACTATGCGCGGCGCGTTTACCGCCGCCTCGCCGACGATCTGATCGCCGGCGGGACGACCCGCGTGTGTATGTTCTCCTCCCTCCACACGGACGCGACGCTCATCCTGATGGAGGCGCTGGAGCGCGCGGGCGTGACGGGCTATGTCGGCAAGGTCAATATGGACCGCAACAGCGGCGAGACGCTGCGCGAGAGCACGGAGGAGAGCAAGCGCGAGACGCTGCGCTGGCTGGACGCCTGCACGCAGTTCCGGCATGTCAGGCCCATCCTGACGCCGCGCTTCACGCCCTCGTGCAGCGACGAGCTGATGGCGTGGCTGGGCCGCCTCGCCGGGGAGCGCGGGCTGTACGTCCAGTCCCACCTCTCGGAGAACGGCGACGAGATCGCTCTGGTGCGGGAGCTGCATCCCGACTGCGCCCAGTACTGGGAGACCTACGCCAAATACGGTCTCTGGAAGGATCACACGGTCATGGCGCACTGCGTCCACTCCGACGCGCGTGAGCGCGAGGCGCTGCTGCGGCACAACGTCGCCGTGGCGCACTGCGCGGGCTCGAACATCAACATCTGCTCCGGCGTCGCGCCCATCCGCACGATGCTCAACGAGGGCGTGTGGGTGACGCTGGGCAGCGACATCGCCGGCGGCGCAAACCTCGCGATGAACCGCGTCGTCACCATGAGCATCCGCGCCTCCAAGCTCCTGTACATCCAGACCGGGGGAGCGGATAAATTCCTGACCGTGGACGAGGCGTACTACCTCGGCTCCACGGCGGGGCACCGCTACTTCGGCGCGGACGGCGGCTTCGCCGTGGGAAGGCCGCTCCACGCCCTCGTCGTGGACGACGGCGTGTTCCCCGAGCCCGTGCGTAGTCTGAGCCTCCGAGAACGCTTTGAACGCAGCATCTACATGATGGACAAGGGCGCGATCCGCGCCGTGTGGTCCGAGGGCCGCTGCGTGTATTGACACACTGCATACGAAAAAGATAAGAGGCGCGGAGACCGCGCCTCTTATTTCAGTCTGCCGCCGCCGTCAGGCCCGCTGCGTCCAGCATGTTTCCGATGAAGATGCCGTAGCCCCGCGTCGGATCGTTGACCAGCACATGCGTCACCGCGCCCGCGAGCCTGCCGTTCTGGACGATGGGCGCGCCGGACATGCCCTGCACGATACCGCCGGTCTGCGCCAGCAGCTCCGGATCGGTGACGTGCAGGAGCAGGTTCCGCGTCGGGTTCGCGAGCGCATACACGCGCTCGATCACCACGTCGTACTCGCGCACCTCGTCGCCGCCGCAGTTGGCAAGGATCGTCGCCTCACCGACGGTGACCTCACCCCGTTTTGCGATCGGCATGGGCTTCTGCGTCGTGACGGCGTTCGTCCTGCCCTCGACGGTGCCGAACAGGCCGCAGTCCGTGTTGGCGTAGAGGCTGCCGCTGTCGCGGGTCAGGTCAAAATCGCCCCGCAGCTCGCCGGGCGAACCGCTCTCGCCGCGTTTGACCGCCTTGACCGTCGCGTCCATGATGCTGCCGCTCTCGAGCGGCATGAGCCTGCCGACGTCCACGTCCGTCACGCCGTGGCCCAGCGCGCCGAACACGCCGCTCTGCGGATCGTAGAAGGTCATGGTGCCGATACCCGCCATGCTGTCGCGGATCCACGCGCCGAGGCGGCAGGTCCCGCCCGCCGTCGCCTCCGGCGTGACCGGCAGCGTCAGCGTTCTCGCGCCGCGCCGGACGCTCATGGTCGTCGCCGCTCCGCCGTTCTCGGCAAGCAGCCGCTTCAGGTGCTCCGTTGAGTCGATCTCCGTACCGCTGAAGGCCAGCATGACGTCGCCCTCCCGCAGGCCGGACGCCTTTGCGGGTGTGTCGCCCTCCGAAAGACCGACGACCAGGACTCCGTCGGCAAACAGCTTGACGCCCACCGTGTGGCCCACCGGAACGAGCGTCTGCAGCTCTCCGCCGTCGCTCTCCGACACGGCGCGCGCGCCGGGCGCGCAGACCGCGCAGGTGAACAGCAGCACCAGACAGGTCGCCGCGGCACGGCCGGAAAAAGAGTTCATTGCGTCCCTCCTTTTCGTCTCATCGCGCGAAAAACAGTGCAAATTGCCGCGCGGCAGAGTTAATCTTTGCGTTTTTGCGCAAAATAGCCTGTCTAAATTTTGTCCGCGCTGGCATGGCAAAAACCGGCAGTTTTGATTGCAGCCGCCGCGCGGCGCGCGCCGCGCCGTCTGCCTCGCGGCAAAAAAGGACCTCGCAGCGCCAAATGCTGCGAGGTCCGGGATTTTTTGTATGCAAAGCGCGGTCCGACGGCTGATCAGCGCGATTTGAAGATTTCAAAGATCGCGTCGAAGGGGTCCTCCTCCGGTTCGGCTGCCGGCTTGGGCGCGGGTTCGGCGACCGGCTCCTGCGCGGCGGCAGGCTCGGCGGCGGCCGGCTGGGGCTCCGCGGCCTTCGGCGCGGGCGCGGGCTTCTGCTCCTGGGCGGGCTGTTCGTCCTCCGCAAAGCCGGTGGCAATGACGGTGACGCGGATCTCGTCGTCGAGCGTCTCGTCAAAGGTGGCGCCGAAGATGGTGTTCGCGTCGGGATGGACGGCGCTCTGCACCAGCGACGCCGCCTGCTCGACCTCCTCGAGACCGATGTCCGTGGAGCCGGTGATGTTGATGAGCACGCCGCGCGCACCGTTGATGCTGGTCTCGAGCAGCGGGCTGGAGATCGCCATGCGCGCAGCCTCCTCCGCCTTGCCCTTGCCTGCGGCGCGGCCGACGCCCATGTGCGCGAGGCCCGCGTCCTTCATAACGGCGCTGACGTCCGCGAAGTCGAGATTGATGAAGCCGGTCTCGCGGATCAGGTCGGAGATGCTCTGCACCGCCTGACGCAGCACGTCGTCCGCGATCTCGAACGCGTTGGCGAACGTGATCTTCTGATCGGTCGCGTGCTTGAGGCGCTCGTTCGGGATGATGACGAGGGAATCCACCCTGTCGCGCAGCTCCTCGATGCCCTTCTCCGCCTGCTGCATGCGGCGGCGGCCCTCAAAGCCGAAGGGCTTCGTCACCACGCCGACGGTCAGGATGCCCGCCTCGCGGGCGATCTCCGCCACGATGGGCGCGCCGCCCGTTCCGGTGCCGCCGCCCATGCCGGCGGTGATGAACACCATATCGGTGTCCTCCAGCGCCTTGGCGATCACACCGCGGCTCTCCTCCGCGCTCTTCCGGCCGACCTCGGGGTCGGAGCCGGCGCCCTGTCCGTGGGTCAGCTTCTCGCCGATCTGGATCTTATAGGTCGCGCCCGAAACGTTGAGCGCCTGCTTGTCCGTATTGACCGCGACGAAATCGACGCCATGCGAGCCGGACCGCACCATGCGGTTGACGACGTTGTTTCCGCCGCCGCCGACGCCGATGACTTTGATCTTGACCACAGTCTCCTGCCCGGTTTCCAATCCAAATGCCATATCGGTTCCTCCTACACTCTCTTGCGCCATGCGGGCGGTTTTTGTGTGTTCCGCCACAACATAAAGTATCTAAGGTATCTTGTATATCAGTGTTATTCTATTACGGAATTCGCGTCGGGTCAATAGGATAATTGGATTCTTTTTTGCAGGTTCCTGAAAATCGGGCAGGGACGCGCCCTGCCCGACCGCCGCACTATTCGGGGATGAAGCTCGCCTTGCCCTCCGTCATCAGGTCGATGCTGCCCGTCTCGTTGTTTTCGAGGTAATCGACCACCGTGGCGAGGCTTTCCAGCTTGTAGCCGACGTCCGACCCCCAGGGGAGCCGCACGCGGAAGCGGTACAGGTAAGCGAGGGTCAGCGCCGTTTCGTCCGACATGTCGATCCACTCGATCTTGTCGCGCATCTGGCGCGTCTCAGCCTCGCGCAGCAGCGTCAACACCACGTCCGCGCGAAACGCCGCCTCCTCACCGAAGTCCGCCTGCTCGCTCACCGCCGGGCTGACGAGGGGCACGCCCACGATGAGCGGGCAGAGCTCCGGCGGCGTCTCCGTCTCCTCCAGCAGCTTTCCCCGGTCGCTGATGAGCCATACGCCTTCCCCGCTCTCCACGCCCGCGGAGGCGGCGCATTCGCGCACCTCGATCAGCAGCGTGTCGGGCAGCTTGCGGTTGATTCGGACCTCCTCCACATAGGCAAGCCGGCGGAAGATCGCCTCCTTGACCTCAAATTTGTTGATGAAATACAGGTTGCTGCCCGTTTCGAGCCCGGTGGCGTCCAACACCTCCTGCGGGGCGTAGCGCTCGCAGCCGGTGACGACGATGTGGTCCATGCGGAAAAAGATCGTGACCGCCGCGACCACGGCGGCGATGATGACGACGAAGCCCAGCAGCTTCCAGAGGAAGGCGAACCTTCCCCTCCTGCGTCTTCGGTTGTATCTTGTTCTTGCCATTTCGCTCCAGTTGATCAGATGTTCCTGTGCGGCCGCCGGTCATGCCTGCGCGGGCCGGGAAGCGGCCCTTCAGGCGCTCCGCCGCTCGATCGCCGCGCCGAGCAGCGTCAGCTCCCGTTCGACGGCCTCGTAGCCGCGGTCGATGTGCTCCGGCAGCAGCACGCGGGTCGTGCCCTCCGCCTGCAGGCCCGCGAGCACCAGCGCCGCACCGCCGCGCAGGTCGGTGCACTTGACGACCGCGCCGTGCAGCGTTTTGACGCCGCTCACCACCGCCACCCTGCCCGCGACCCGGATGTCCGCGCCCATGCGCGCAAGCTCATCCGTGTGGCGGTATCGGTTTTCAAAGATGTTCTCCACGAACACGGTGCTGCCCGCGCTTTTCAAAAGCGCCGCCATCAGCGCCGGCTGCGCGTCCGTCGGAAAGCCCGGATACGGCGCGGTGCGCACGGGCCGGATCGCGCGGAGCGCGCCGCCGCTCCGGAGTGCGACCGTGTCGCCCTCGCTCTGTACCCGACAGCCCGCCTCGGCGAGCGCGCCCGTCACCGTGGAGAGCTGGCGGTAATCCACGCCGCGGAAGCGGACCTCTCCGCCGCAGGCAGCCGCCGCGCAGAGGTAGGTCGCCTCCACGATGCGGTCGGCGACGACGCGGTGCGTCCCGCCGTGGAGCGCGCGCCCGCCCGTCACCGTGACGATGGAGCTGCCCGCGCCGCGCACCTGCGCGCCCATGGCGTTGAGGAAGTCCTGCAGCGCCGCGATCTCCGGCTCGCGCGCGGCGTTGTAGATGACGCTCGTGCCCTCTGCGCCGCAGGCGGCGAGGATGGCGTTCTCTGTCGCGCCGACGCTTGGCAGCGGCAGCACCAGCTCGGCGGCGGTAAGTACCCTTGCCCGGCAGCGCAGCGTCCCGCCGCGCTCCTCGATCTCTGCGCCCAGCGCGTGCAGCGCGGCGAGGTGCATGTCGATGGGCCGCGGGCCCAGCTCGCAGCCGCCGGGGTACGAGAGCACCGCCTCGCCCTGCCGCGCCAGGATCGCGCCGAGAAAAATCACCGACGAGCGCATCTCGCGCATCAGCGCGTCCGGCACCTCGCCGCGGTCCATGTGCGTCGTGTCCACGATCAGCGCGCCGCCGTCCCAGCGCGTACAGCAGCCGAGGTGGCGCAGGATCGCGACGGACGCGTCCACATCGCTCAGGCGCGGGCAGTTTTCGATGCGGCACTCCCCCGCGCACATGATCGTCGCCGCCAGCACCGGCAGCACGCCGTTCTTGGACCCCTGTATCGTCAGTTCACCGCAAAGGCGTCTGCCGCCTTCGACGAACAGCTCCTGCATCTCGTCTCCTCCACATACTACGGTTTTCTTCTGGCCCATAGTATGCGCAGGACGCAAGACGGCGTTCCTCTTGCTTTTTCAGGGCGTTTGTGGCAGAATAAGGTAACATTCCCGGATGGAGAACGCTGTCATGAAATTGAAAAAAATCGGAAAGGTCCTTCTCTGCATCCTGCTGGCGCTGATCGTGCTGCCGGGCGGGTATCTTGCCTATCTGTTCATCGACTACCGCCGGCTGCCGGACAATCAGGTTATCCCCGTCGCCGAGGTGCGACGGACGGAGCCGAAATCGCTCACGGCTGGACAGCCGTACCGCATCACGTCCTACAACGTCGGCTTCGGCGCGTACAGCGACGATTACGGCTTTTTTATGGACGGCGGCACGGAGAGCCGCGCGTTCTCAAAGGATGCGGTCTACGCCAACCTGAACGGCGCGCTTCAGGCCGTCATTGACAAAACGCCCGACCTGATGCTCTTTCAGGAGGTCGATACCGACGGCACGCGCAGCTGGCATGTGGACGAGTCGGCCCTCGCCGTCACGCAGCTCGACGCGGCGTATCGGGACGGCAATCTGTATTACTGCTTTGCCCGGAACTATGACAGCCCGTACCTCCTGTACCCGTTCACGCAGCCCCACGGCGCGAACAAATCGGGCATCATGACGTTTTCGACCTTCCCGATGGAGCGCGCCTTGCGCCGCTCGCTGCCCATCGAGACGGGACTCACCCGATTTCTCGACCTCGACCGCTGCTACAGCGTGAGCCGCATCCCCGTCGGGGAAAAGGAGCTGGCGCTCTACAACCTGCACCTCTCCGCCTACACCTCGGACGGGACCATCGCCACAGAGCAGCTCCGCATGCTGCTCGAGGACATGCAGCGCGAGTACGAGGCGGGCAACTGGTGCATCGCGGGCGGCGATTTCAACAAGGACCTGCTGGGCGATTCGAGCGTGTACTTCGGCGCGGCCGACAAAAGCTACACCTGGGCGCAGCCCATCCCGCCCGAGACCTTTGACGGTGTGGATATCCGGCTCGCCGCGCCGTTTGACGAGGCCGCGCCGGTCCTCTCCTGCCGCAATGCCGACGGCCCCTATCACGAGGGCCAGTATGTGCTGACGGTGGACGGCTTCTTCGTCTCGCCGAACGTCGCGGTTGCGGAGGCAAACGTCATCGACACCGGCTTCCGGTACAGCGACCACAACCCGGTCTGCATGGATTTCATTTTACAAGACGGATGACCGTCTCATAGATGCGCTCCGTGGCGTCTCTCGTGCCGAGGGACGCCATATTTTTCGCCATCTCGGCCTGCCGCGCCCCGTCGCGCAGGATGCCCGCCGCGGCGGTGAACAGCGTCTTGCCGTCGAGTCCCTCCTCGGCGAGCACCAGCGCCGCGCCGTGCTCTGCGAGGACGCTCGCGTTCTTCTCCTGATGATGGTTCGTCACGTTGGGCGAGGGCACGAGGATCGCCGGCACGCCCAGCGCGGTCAGCTCCGCGATGGTGGACGCGCCCGCGCGGGAGAGGACGAGGTCGGCGGCGCGCATGACGTCCGCCATGTCGTAGATGTACTCCCGCACGTCGAGGCTCGGGTGCGCCGCAAGCTCGACGCCGCGCGCCGCAAGCTCGCTCTGCATCATGTTCCACGAGATCGAGCCGACGCCGTGGATGTGGTGGAACGGCTCGTGCGCCGCCTCAAGGGCGAGGAATTCCGCCATCATGCGGTTCATGCGCCCCGCGCCGAGGCTGCCCCAGAAGGATACGACCAGGGGCCGCCCGTCGTCAAGCCCCAGCCTGCGCTTTGCCTCGGCCTTCGTCTGCGTGAAGAAGTCGCCGCGCACCGGCGTGCCGGTGACGACCACCTTGTCGGGGTATTGATAGTGCCGGCGGCAGTCTTCAAAGCCGACCATGATGCGCTGCGCGTAGGGCTCGAGCTGTCTGGTGGTGAGGCCGGGCACGATGTTCGACTCGTGCATCGCCGTCGGGACGCCCGCCTTCGCGCCGTAGCGCACGATGGGATAGCTGGCGTAGCCGCCGGTGCCGACGATCAGATCGGGCCGGAAATCGCGCAGGATCGCCTCCGCCTCCCGCCTCGCGTGGAGCAGGTTGCGGACGGAGACAAGGTTGTGCCTGATCTCCTTCCACTTCAGCGAGCGGTGGAACGACGAGATGTTGACCGAGCGGAAGGGGTACTCCGTGCGCGCGATCAGCTCGCGCTCCAGCCCGCGCTCCGCGCCGACGAACAGGATCTCCGTCGAGGGATCCCGCTCCCGCAGGTACCCCGCCAGCGCCAGCGCGGGGTTGACGTGTCCCGCCGTACCGCCGCAGGTAAAAATAACTCTCATAAAAGCCTCGCAGAGTCCCGCGCCCGCAGGCGCGAAAGAATGATCGGTCCGTCCGCCCGCCGGTATATGCGGCGGGGCCGCCGGAGCCTCAGCTCGGCGGCATCTGCCTGGATACGCTCAGCACCAGTCCCATTTCCGCAAGCTGGATGACCAGCGCCGTGCCGCCGTAGCTGAAGAACGGCAGCGAGATGCCCGTGTTCGGCAGGACGTTCGTCACGACCGCGATGTTCAGAAACACCTGCAGCGCCACCTGCGTCGTGACGCCGACGGCGAGCAGCGCGCCGAAGCGGTCGCGCGCGTGCAGCGCGATCCAGTAGCCGCGGATGATGAGCAGCGCGAAGATCGCCATGATGAGCGTCGCGCCGATGAGGCCCAGCTCCTCGCAGATGATGGCGAAGATGAAGTCGTTGTGCCGCTCCGGCAGATACATGAACTTCTGGCGGCTCCTGCCGAGGCCGACGCCCAGCAGCCCGCCGGAGCCGATGGCAAGCAGGCTCTGCCGGATCTGGTAGCCCGCGCCGCGCATCAGCTCCAGGTCGGTGCTCAGCGGATCCCGCCAGATCTGGATGCGCGAGGAGTTGTAGCTGATCCTGCCCGTCAGATACGCCCAGACGCCCGCCGCAGCGAGGCCTGCGCCCGCGCCCACCCAGTACAGCCGGATGCCGCCGACGAAGAGCATCACCGCGCCGATGCCGAGGATCAGCACCATGCCGGACAGATGCGGCTCCTTATACATGAGGAACGCGATGATGCCGAGGATCAGCGCATACGGAAGGATACCGTAGCGGAAGGTCTGCATGCGCTCCTTCTTCTTGGAGATGCTGTCGGCAAAGTAGAGGATGACGCCGATCTTCGCGATCTCCGAGGGCTGAAAGCGGAACAGCTCGCCGAAGCCCAGCCAGCGCGTCGAGTTGTTGACCGTGATGCCGACGCCGGGGATCAGCACGAGCACCAGCATGCCGATGGAAAGCGCGAGGACGTATTTGCCCGCCACGCGGTAGCGCTCGTAGTTGATGCGCCCGATGGCGAGCATCACGACGACGCCGATGGCAGCGAAAATGCCTTGCCGGATCAGGTAGTACGCCGGCCCCACACCCGCATAATACGCCATGGGAAAGCTGGCGGAAAAAAGCATGATGAGTCCGATGCCCGTGAGCAGCAGCGTCAGCAGGAGAAACGGCACGTCCAGCGGCCCGCGGCCCGCCTCGCGCGCGGCGTTCTCCACCTCGCGCTGACGTTCCTTCTGCTGCCGCCGCAGTTCTTTTTCTTCCCTGGTCATGGGCCTTTCCTCCCTTCCGCCGGATTTTTCCGTGTCAAAGCCCGCGCCGCGCGGGCGGTTTCATGCGGTCAGAACCGGTAGCGTCCCATCACGCCCAGCGCGGCGGCAAAGCAGCCGAGGGCGCTCACGGCCGTGAAGACCGCGACGAGCTTCGCCTCGCTCCAGCCGCAGAGCTCGAGGTGATGGTGCAGCGGCGCCATCCGGAAGATGCGCTTGCCGTGGGTCAGCTTGAAGTATCCGACCTGCAGAATGTCCGACATCGTCTCGCAGATGTAGACGAAGCCGACGAGGATCAGCACGAGCGGCATATCGTAGGCGAACGCCAGCGCCGCCACCGTGCCGCCGAGGAACAGCGAGCCCGTGTCGCCCATGAACACCTTTGCGGGATGGAGGTTGTAGACGAGGAAGCCCAGCAGCCCGCCCACCAGCGCGCCGGAGCAGACGCCGAGCTGCTCAAAGCCCGACCACCATGCCGCGACCGTCGCAAAAAACAGGCCCACCGGCACGGTCACGCCGCTCGCCAGACCGTCGACGCCGTCGGTGATGTTGACGGCGTTGACCGTGCCGACGATGACAAAGACCGCGAAGATCGTGTAGACCGGCCAGCTCAGAATGAGCTGCGCGCCCCAGAACGGGACGTACAGCTTCGGCGTCAGCAGTCCCTCATACCGCATGAGCGCGAGGAACGCAACCGCCGCGGCAAGCTGGAGCAGGAACTTCTGGAGCGCGGTCAGACCCAGGTTGCGGTGGTGGGCGACCTTCTCAAAGTCGTCGAGGAAGCCGATCACGCCGAAGATCAGCGCAAAGCCGAAGATATAGAGGTGCTTGAAGTCGCCGCGCAGCATCCCGCTCCAGCCGACGATCAGGCTGGCGGCGAAGATGCCCGCAATGAACATCAGCCCGCCCATGGTCGGCGTGCCCGCCTTGGCATTGTGCCAGGTCGGGCCGTCCTCACGGATCTCCTGTCCCGCCTTCAGCCTCCGCAGCCACGGGATCAGATACCGCCCCACGATCACCGTGACCGCAAAGCTCAGCAGGCAGGCGAGAACTGTTTTGATCATGCAGATTTCTCCTTCGTTTCAGGTAGTCACACACAACATCGCGCTCGTCGAGCGCGTAGATCCTGTCTCCGACGATCTGGCCGGTCTCGTGCCCCTTGCCCGCAAGCAGCACCACGTCGCCGGGTCCGGCGCGGTCCAGCGCGTAGGCGATCGCCTCGCGCCGGTCCTCGATGACGGCAAAGGGCGTCGTGCTGCCGCGCATGCCGTCCAGCACATCGTGCAGGATCGCGTAGGGCGATTCGGTGCGCGGATTGTCGCTCGTGACGACGGCAAAGTCGGAGAGCGCCGCCGCGATCCGGCCCATGCGGGCGCGCTTGGTGCGGTCGCGGTCGCCGCCGCAGCCGAACACCGTCAGCACGCGGTTGTCCGCAAAGCCGCAGACCGTCTCGAGGATGTTCCGGAGTCCGTCGGGCGTATGCGCGTAGTCGATGAGCACGGTGTAGTCCGTGTCCGTCGGCACGACCTCGCAGCGTCCGCGGACGCCCGCGCAGTCCGGAAGCGCCCGCGCCGCCGCCTCCAGCGGCACGCCGAGCAGCTTCATCGCCGCCAGCGCCGCGAGCGCGTTGTAGAGCGAGAATTCGCCGGGAATCCGCACCTCGGTGGGGATATGCTCCTCCTCGTCGGAAACGGTGAAGCGCACACGCCCGCTGTCGTAGCGCGGGCGCCAGCCGACGAGGTCGTTCGTCAGGTTCTGCCCGAACGTGAGGCGCGGGCAGGCCGAACCCTCCAGAATGCGCTCCGCCCAGCGGCTGTCGCCGTTGACAGCAGCGGCGCGGCACTGACGGAACAGCCGCGCCTTCGCGTCGCAGTAGTTTTCCATTGTACCATGGTAGTCAAGATGGTCCTGCGTCAGGTTGGTGAACACGGCGACGTCGAACGTGATCCCTGCGGTGCGCTCCTGCGCCAGCGCGTGAGAGGAGACCTCCATCACCGCGTGGGTGCAGCCCGCCTCCGCCATCTGCGCAAACAGGCGGTGGAGCGCCGGGGGACCCGGCGTCGTGCGCTCGGCGGAGAGGGCCTCGGCGCCGATCATGTTCTGATTCGTGCCGATCAGCCCGACCTTCGCGCCCACGGTCCGCTCCAGAAGCTGCTTCAGAAGATACGTTGTCGTCGTCTTGCCGTTGGTGCCGGTGACGCCGAGCAGCGTCAGCCGCTCCGCCGGTTCGCCGTACCACGCCGCCGCCAGGCGCGCGAGCGCGTACCGGCTGTCCGGCACGAGAACATAGGGGATATCCGCGTCCGGCGGCGTTTCGCACACCGCGCAGACCGCGCCGCGCGAGCGCGCCTCCGCGAGGAAGCGTCCGCCGTCCGCCTGCCCGCCGCGCACCGCGACGAACAGGCTGCCGTACCGGACCGCGCGGGAATCCTCCGCCAGATGCAGGATCTCCGGATCGGCGGGGCTGTGAAGCTCATAGGTCGTCAGGTGTGAAAGGAGATCTGACAAGCGCGTGTGGATGCAGCCCTTTCACATTGAATATCGCTTTCTTTGCGCCTCAGTCCGTCACGGACGAATCGCTGAGCTGGACGCGGACGACCGTGCCTGCCGCGACCTCCCTGCCCGGGCTCTCAGACTGGGACACCGCCCGCACCGAGGCGGAGGAGCGGTTCGTCGCGCCGGAGACCGACATGATGAGTCCGGCGTTCGTCAGCTTCTGGTTTGCGACCGAGGCGCTGTCGCCGATGACGTTCGGCACGATGCACAGCTCGTCGGACTTCTCCTCGCCGCAGTAGAGGATGATCTCGGCGTTGTTTGGCACGATGGCTCCGCCCGCCGGCGTCTGGTCGGTGACCCGGCCCGCGTCGCCGACGACGCGGCTACCGAAGCCGATCGTCTTGAGCTTCTCCTGCGCGCCTTCCAGCGTCTCGCCGACGACGTTCGGCACCGTGGCGTCGCGGCCGACGAGCTCCTCCGCGCTGTAGGTCGGCTCGATGCCGAGATAGGGCAGCAGCTCCGCCATCACCTCGCTCGCCACCGGCGCGACCATGTTGCCGCCGGAGACGTAGGTGCCGGTGTAGCGGGAGGGCTCGTCGAGCGTGAGGAGCATGATGACCTGCGGGTCGTCCGCGGGCGCAAAGCAGACGAAGGAGACGATGACGTTGCCGCCGACCTTATCCGCAGTGCCGGTCTTGCCGCCGATGCGATAGCCCGCGACCTTGCCGTTCTTTCCCGTGCCCTCGCTGACGACGTACTCCAGGATATCGCGCACGGTGGCGCTGGTGTCCTCGGAGATGACCTGCCGCAGCGGCGTCGTGTCGTGCCGGGCGACGACGTTGCCCTCCGCATCGACGATCTGCTCGACCAGATAGGGCGTGCGGAGATAGCCGCCGTTGATGCACGCCGCCTGCGCCGAAATCAGCGCGACGGGCGTGACGTTGAAGTTCTGCCCGAAGGCGTAGCACCCCAGCGCCAGCTTGGAATACTGGATCTCGCTGTTGACGAAGCCGCTTGCCTCGCCGGTGGTGTCGATGCCGGTCGGCTGCGTCAGGCCGAACGCCTTCATATAGCTGTAAAACTTCTCGTTGCCGACGCGGAGCCCGATGTTGATGAACGCGGGGTTGCAGGAGTTCCCGGTCGCGACGATCAGGCTCTGGTGCCCGTGGCCCTCGCGCTTGGAGCAGTTGATGCGCTCCTTTTCCAGAATGATGTAGCCCGGGCAGTCGAACGACGAGCCGGTGTCGATCACGCCCTCCTCCAGCGCCATGGAGAGCGTGAGGATCTTGAACGTGGAGCCGGGCTCGTAGGTGTCGTTGATGGCCTTGTTGCGCCACTGCCGGAGCCGCAGATCGGCGACCTGCCGGCTCAGCTCCTCGCCCTCCAGTCCCTTCATCCGGTTGGTCAAAAGCTCGCTGTAGATCGCGCTGGGATTGTTGAGGTCGTAGTCGGGCAGGGACGCCATGCCGAGGATCGCGCCGGTCTTGACCTCCATGACGATGCCCGTCGCGCCCTTGCCGGTCCCGAAGCGGCTCTCCAGCTCCGCGACTCCCTTTTCGAGGTAGTACTGCACGGTGGTATCCAGCGTCGTCTGGAGCGAGCAGCCGTCCTGCGCGTCGAAATACTGCTCGTACTGGTACAGCAGAGACGTGCCGTTGTTGTCCTTCGCCGTGACGACCATGCCGCTCTCGCCGCTCATCTCGTCGTCGTACACCGCCTCGAGGCCGTAGGCGCCGCCCTCCTCGTTGGTAAAGCCGATGACGTTGGACGCCAGCGAGCCGAAGGGATAGTAGCGCTTGGTGGTCGGCTCCATGAAGATGCTGTTGCCTTCGATCTCGTTTTCGGTGATGAACGCGCGGATCAGATCCGCCTTGTCCTGCTCGACGCGCTTTTTGACGAATTCGTACTGCGAATTCGTCCGCTCCATCTTTTTGAGCAGGCTCTCCTCATCCAGCTCAAGGATCTCCGCGAGCGTGCTCGCGATGAGCTGCTTATCCTCTCCGTACTTTTCGATGTCCCGCGGCGAGAGCAAAATGTTCTCCGCCGTCGAGGAGATGGCGAGGGCACGGCCGTTCCGGTCGTAGATCGTGCCGCGGGAGGCGCTGACGGTGGTGCGCAGCGTCTGCTGGCGCACGGCGATGTCCTGCAGCTCGTCGTGCCGCACGATCTGCCAGTTGTAGAGCTGCCGGAACAGCAAAATGAAGGTCGCCACGCCGAAAAGCGCCAGAAGCAGCAGCGTTCTCACGCCGATCGTCCGGTTGGCACGCCGCGCCGAGGCCGGCTTTCTTTTCGGTGTCTGAGGCATTGTTTTCATCCCCCTATTCATGGACATAAGGAGTAAGGAAGCTCCTTACCCCTTATTTATAGGTCCAGCTCATTTGAAATATTCCAAGACAGCCGCTGCATCCTGTCCCACCGAGGTAAGGACACGGCTCAGAACGCCGGTCTCCGCGCGTTGATAGAGCACCACGTTGTCCGGCGCGGAGAGGTCGATGTAGTAAATCTGCGAGGCGCTGGGCTTTGCCATGCCCGCGGCCTCCGCCGCCTCCTTGATGGCGGCAAGGTCAAAGGTCCGCTCATAGCGTGCCACCAGCTCGACGTGCTCCGCCTGCAGCGTGCTGAGCTCCTTCTGCTGCTTCACGACCTCGTTCGAGATCGCGGCAAGCTGCGCGTAGCTCATCAGCAGCGCCACCGTCATCGCCGCGGCGACGATGAAGCCGAGGACGGCGAGGTTCGAGACGTGCACGCGCTCGCGGTGTCTGGGCGGCGCCTCGACCCGCTCGCGCGGCCGCGGCCGCGGCGCAGCGGTCCGTTCTCTGCGCTCTTCCCGCTCCTGCCGCTCCCGTTCGGTGCGGCGGCGCTGTTCGCGTTCCAGATAGTCGTAATCATGGGCGAGGTTCCCCGACACGTACCGGCTATTCACTTGTCGCGTCGGACGACGTGCCATGCGGGGCCCCTCCTGTTCAATATTTCTCCGCGACGCGCAGCTTCGCGCTGCGGGCGCGCGGGTTTCTGTCAAGCTCCTCCCCGCCCGCGACGATGGGCTTGCGGGTGACGAGCTTCATTCTCGGCTTCCGTCCGCACACGCAGACGGGGAATTCCGGCGGGCAGATGCAGCCGGTGGCGAAGTCCCGCAGCTTCTGCTTGACGATGCGGTCCTCCAGCGAGTGGAAGGTGATGACCGCGAGCCTCCCGCCCGGCTTCAGATGCGCCTCGGCGGCGTCCAGCATCGGCGTGAGCTCGCCCAGCTCGTCGTTGACGGCGATGCGGATCGCCTGAAAGCTGCGCTTGGCGGGATGCTGCTTCTCGCGCAGCGCCTTCGCGGGCATCGCGCCGCGGATCAGCTCCGCGAGCTCCAGCGTCGTCTCGATCGGTCTGCTCTCCCGCGCCGCGCAGATCGCACGGGCGATCTGCGGCGCGTAGCGCTCCTCGCCGTACTCGTACAGGATCCGGCACAGCTCGTCGTACGGGGCGGCGTTGACCAGCTCCCGCGCCGTCAGCGGCGCGTCCGCGTCCATGCGCATGTCGAGCGGCGCGTCCTGCATGTAGGAAAAGCCGCGGCTCGCGTCGTCCAGCTGCGGGGAGGAAACGCCGAGGTCGAACAGCATCCCGTCCGCTGCGGCGACGCCCAGCTCGTCCAGCACCTCGCCGAGACGGCTGAAGTTGCTGTGCACCAGCGTCACGCGGTCCATGTAATCCGCCAGCCGCTCCCGTGCGGCGGCGAGCGCCGTCTCGTCGCGGTCGAGCGCGATGAGCCGCCCCGTCGTCAGGCGGCGGACGATCTCCGAGGAGTGTCCTGCCCGGCCGAGCGTGCCGTCGACATAGACGCCGTCCGGCTTAACGGCCAGCGCGTCGAGGCACTCCCGCAGTAAAACGGGCTGATGTCCGTACTCGACAGCCATGGCCTTAAATCCCGAGCTGCTCCATCACGGAGGCAAGCCCGTCCGCTTCCAGCTCCGCGGCCTCCAGCTCGGCCCACCGGTCCGCATTCCAGATCTCCGCGCGGCGGGAAACGCCGGCGACCACCACTTCTTTTTCCAGCTCCGCGTACGCACGCAGCTTCTGCGGCAGCAGGATGCGCCCCTGCGCGTCCGGCTCGCACTTGGCGGCGTTGGCGTAGAGGGAGCGGATCGCCGTCTTCGCCTTCGTGTAGGGCAGGCTCTCGAACTTCTCCGTCAGCTTCTCCCATTCCTGCTCCGAATAGACGGTGAGGCAGCGGTCGGCCCCGCCTATGGTTACATAAAACCGGGCGCCCAGCTCCTCGCGGAGCCTTGCGGGGATGAACAGTCTGCCCTTGGCGTCGATGCTGTGCTGATACTGTCCGGTCACGATCGCGTCCCTCCCTTCATCCGGCGTTTTGAAGCGAAAAATATCGAAAGCAAAGCCCCCGCATCCTCTTTCGAGGCTTGCGGGCCGAACTCCGCTTCTGTTCGTTTCGGGGCGTGAGGCTCCACTTTGAGGTATTTTTCACCACTTTCCCCCACACCTGTTTTCAGTATAGGGAAAGTTCACATAAAAAGCAAGAAAAAAATAAAACGGTCGATTTTCCTCCCAAACGCCTTCCTCAAACAGATGTTTTGTTTTTGCGGCAAACAAAAAGAAGCCTGACACAAGATTTTGTGTCAGGCTTCCTGCAAACGTGCCAAATATTGTGTTCAAAAAATTTTATTCGCGGATTAACCAAAATTAATCGGTTTCTTTGTCCTGTTTTTTGTTATATTTGCTCAGCTCTTCACGATCCTTTTGCCGGCGGGCAGCGGAAGCGCTGCGGAACCTGAGCCGACTCTGCTTGACCTCGTCCAGCGCGGCGGCAATGGCTTCCTCCGTGCGGCGCAGCGCATCCTCCGTGTACTCGTTGACGACGCGGTACATCTCGTTGGAGCGGTCCTCCGCGCGGGCGATGATGTCGTGTCCGCGCTCCCGCGCGGCGGCGAGCACCTCGCTGTCGGACACCTTGCTCTTGGCGTCGTACTCCGCCTGCTGCATCATGCGGTCGACCTCGCGCTTGGCGGAATTGACATAGTCCTCCTTCGCCTGGATCAGGTCCTGCGCGCGTTTGAGCTCGGCGGGAAGCCCGTTGCGGATATCATCGAGCAGGTCCAACGCCGCATCCCGATCGATCACGCACTTTTCGCTGCTCAGCGGCGCGTTTTTCGCATCGTTGATCATATCATACAGCATGCCGATGAGCTGTTCCACATCACGATTCGCCATCGTTCTTCCACCCTTTCATTTTTTGAATCGCCGCCGCGGGCATGTAGAGCTCCAGCGGTCGTTTGTAAGTCACCATCTCCCGCACCATCGTGGAGCTGACGTGCAGGAATTCCGTGCGCGCGGGCAGCAGCACCGTGTCCAGCGTCGGCTCCAGCGCGCGGTTGATCTGCGCCATGCCGAGCTCGGTGTCGAAATCCGTGCCGTTGCGCACGCCCTTGAGGAGGTAGCGCGCGCCCTTTTCCTTCGCGTAGTCGGCCAGCAGTCCCGTCCAGATCTCCGCCGTCACGTTCGGCAGCTCCGCCACTGCGGCGGAGAGCATCTCAAAGCGCTGTTCTCTGGTGAACATGGGGCTCTTGCCGCTGTTGACCATGGCGCAGACGTAGACGTGATCGAAGATATCCGCCGCGCGGCTGATCAGATCCATATGCCCCAGGGTAACGGGGTCAAAGCTGCCGGGAAAGACTGCGATGTTCATGCGTCAGGTCCTTCTTTCTCTCTGTCGCGGCGGTAGACCGTGACCTTGATCCCGCCGTAGCGGTACTCGCGGCTGAGGCGATACGGCGCGCCGAGCGCCGGAAGCGCCTTGTCGGACGGACATTCCGCCGCGATGATGCCATCCGGCGCCAGGATGTCGAGCCGCTCGATGCAGGCAAGCGCGCGCTCAAGCGTGTCGTCCGCATAGGGCGGGTCGAGAAAAATCAGGTCAAACTGCGTCCGCAGCGAGGCGAGATAGCCCAGCGCATCGCCGCAGACGACCTGCGCGCGGTCCGAAAAGCCGCAGACGGCGAGGTTGTCCCGCACGAGCTGCGCGGCGTCCCTGCGGCGATCGACGAATACGCAGCTCACTGCGCCGCGGGAGAGCGCTTCGATCCCCATCTGCCCCGTTCCGGCGAAGAGGTCGAGCACGCGGCGGCCGTCGATGTCGAACTGCAGGGCGCTGAACACGCCCTCCTTCACTTTTCCGGTGGTCGGGCGCGTCTCCTGTCCCTTCAGCTCGCCGAGCCGCCGTCCCCGCGCCGTTCCCGTGATGACTCGCATGTGGCATACCCCTGTTTTTATAACTCTCCATTTCTTATATTAGGGGATATCGGCGATTTTTGCAATAGAAAGTTTCATCTAAAATATATCTTGTTATTCTCCCGCGTTTCGTTTATAATAAGCTGTAGCTTTGGATTTGTCCGGAAATCGCTGCCGATCGTCCCTTTCCCGGACAAATCCGAAACCATACCGTGCTTTTCAGGGCTTCAGGGGAAGGAGACCTTCTATGTTCAAGCTCCAGACCGATCAGGGCGAGATCCAGATCAGCGACGCGGCGCTCTCGGACATCACCGGCGCCGCCGCCACAAGCTGCTACGGCGTAAAGGGCATGGCCTACCGTTCCATGACGGACGGGCTCGTGCATCTGCTGCGCCCGGCCGCCATGAGCAAGGGCGTCCACATCACACAGCACGACGAGGGCGACATCTCCATTGAGCTGCACATCATCGTGGAGCCCGGCGTCAACATGGCCGCGATCTCCCGTGAGATCATCTCGCAGGTGCGCTATCTTGTCGGCAGGAACACAGGCGCCGTCATCCGCAGCGTCGACGTTTTCGTCGACAGCATCACTCTGTAGGAGGGCTTCCGCTCATGCACGACACCATTACCGGGGCCGTATTCAAAGAGATGCTGCTCTTCGGCGCCGTCTCTGTCACTGCGGCGAAGCAGAGCGTCAACGACCTGAACGTCTTCCCCGTGCCGGACGGCGACACGGGGACCAATATGAGTCTCACCATCCAGACCGCGGCGGCGGAGCTGAAAAAGAAGGACGTCAAAACCGTCGACGAGGTCGCGAGCGTGGCGGCGAACGCAATGCTGCGCGGCGCGCGCGGCAACTCCGGCGTCATCCTTTCGCTCCTGTTCCGCGGCGTCTCCAAGAGCTTCAAGGGACTGGAGCAGGCAGACGGCTGCATGCTTGCCGCCGCGCTGCAGGAGGGCGTTGCGGCCGCGTACAACGCGGTCATGAAGCCCGCCGAGGGCACGATCCTCACCGTCTCCCGCCTCGCCGCCGACGCGGCGATGCGCGCCGCCGAGGAGCAGAACAGCGCCGAGTACGTTCTCGCCGCCGCCATTCGGCAAGGCGAGGAGACGCTGAAGGAAACCGTCAACATGAACCCCGTGCTCAAGCGCGCCGGCGTCATCGACGCGGGCGGCAAGGGCTTTCTCATCATCCTCAGCGGCATGCTCTCGGCGCTGCGCGGCGAGAAGCTGCCTGAGTTGGAGGAGGCGGGTGAGCTCCGCAGCAAAGCGGATTTCGCGCAGGTCGGCGACGAAGACATCACCTTCACCTTCGACACCGTGTTTATCGTCCGCAAGACCGTCGAGCGCGACCTTGAGCCCTTCCGCGCGTACTTAGACTCGATCGGCGACAGCATCGTCATCAGCGAGGGCGACGAGATGTTCAAGGTCCATGTCCACACCGACACGCCGGGCGACGCGCTCAACGCCGCCCAGCAGTACGGCACGCTGGAGGTCGCGAAGATCGAGAACATGCGCATCCAGCAGGAGGATATGGCGGCAGGCCGCAAGACCGTCTCCGCCGACGAGCTGGAGGACGACGATTCTGACGACTGCTTCCCCGCCGCGTCCGACGGGATCGAGGAGACCAAGCCCTACGGCTTCCTCGCGGTCTGCGCGGGCGACGGCCTTGCCGACGTGTTCCGCGACATGGGCGTGGACGGCATCATCAACGGCGGGCAGACCATGAACCCCTCCACGGAGAGCATCCTCAGGGAGATCGAGCGCACGCCCGCGGACACGGTGTTCGTGCTGCCGAACAACAAAAACATCATCATGGCGGCGCAGCAGTGCGCCGATCTCACGGAGAAGAACGTGATCGTCATCCCGACCGCCACCGTCCCGGAGGGCATCTCCGCCATGATGGCGATCGACCTCGGGCAGGACGACGAGAAGCGCATCGAGCAGGCGATGCTTGAAGCCGCGCAGCATGTGCGCACGGCGCAGATCACCTACGCCGCCCGCGACTCCGACTTTGACGGTGCGGAGATCCGCGAGGGAGACTTCCTCGCGCTGCTGGACGGCAAGCTGTTCGGCGTGGACAAGAGCCTCTCGGTGCTGCTCAACCGCCTCGCCGACGCCGCAAAGGAGGAGGGCGCGGAGTTCATCAACGTCTTCTACGGCGAGGATGTGGACCCGATCGAGGCGGAGACCGACGCCGCCTGTTTCTCCGCGAAGCTGCCGATGGCGGAGGTCAGCATCCTCTCCGGCGGCCAGCCGGTGTATTACTACATCGTCAGCATGGAATGACACAAACGATCAACGCCCTTGCGGAGCGATCCGCAAGGGCGTTTTGTTTTTACAGCGCCTGCTCCAGCAGCCGCCGCAGCAGTTCCGCGCGGCGGTACCCGTCGCGTGACAGACGCTCGAAAATGCGCCTGAGGCACAGGTCCTCCGTCGCCTTGGCGGCGCGGGCGCAGTCGAATCCGCCGCAGGCCTCCGCGTGATACCGCTCGCGGAGCCGGTCGCACCAGAGCATGCGCGGCTGCGGCGGCAGGACCACCGTCACGGCACAGGTCTCGCCCGTGATGAGGAAATGCACCGAGCGGAGCGTTCTGACCTGCGCCTCCCTCTCCGCCGCGAGGCGGCGCATCAGCCGCCTTCCCTCCGGAGTCGGCGCGCACTCCGCAAGATGGCGATAGGTCTGCGCGTCCGCGAGTGCGTCGCACAGAAAGCCGCGGATCGCCCCCGGTTCCTCCTGCGCGGCGCTCCCCATGCAGCAGGGGTCGGACGCCGCGTCGGGCTGCGGCGCAGGCGTGTCCGCCGCGCAGCGACGCGCCGCGCGCACTTCCGGATACGGGTTGAGCTCCCGGGACACCCGCTGCCAGATGCGGTCGTATCTGCGGTAATCCTCCTGCGTCGGCAGCGCCGACGGCACGGTCTTGCTCATAACAGCACCCTCCAAAGTCCGAACTCTACCGCTATCCTATGCAAAACAGGGCGAAAACTGCTCATCCGCATTGATTTTTTCCGAATCGTTTGGTATACTAAAGCAGCGAAAAATGAACTTGGGAGATTCTTGCACATGTTGGAACTCAGGCATATTTCCTATCTGGTCACCGAGGCGGGCGCGGAGCAGACCATCCTGAAGGACGTGTCTCTCTCCATCCCCGACGGCAGGCTCGTCGTCTTCACCGGCCCCAACGGCGGCGGGAAAACGACGCTGGCCCGCATCATCATGGGTCTGGTCACGCCGACCGAGGGCCAGATCGTCTACAACGGGAGAGACATCACCGGCCTCTCCATCACCGAGCGCGCGCGTCTCGGCATCAGCTACGGCTTTCAGCAGCCGCCGCGCTTCAAGGGCATCACCGTGCGGGACCTGCTGACCGTTGCCTCTGGCGACGACCGGCTGACGAAGGAGCGGTGCTGCCGCTACCTCACGCAGGTCGGGCTCTGCGCCAACGATTACCTCGACCGCGAGGTGGACGCGTCGCTCTCCGGCGGTGAGGTCAAGCGCATCGAGATCGCGACGCTGCTCGCCCGCGGCAGCGAGCTCATGATCTTTGACGAGCCGGAGGCGGGCATCGACCTCTGGAGCTTCGCGCGGCTGACCGAGACCTTTGAGGAGCTCCACCGCACGCACCGCGCGACCATGGTCATCATCTCGCATCAGGAGCGCATCATCCGGCTGGCCGACGAGATCATCGTCGTGAGCGGCGGCGAACTCCGGTATCGCGGCGGCGCGGACGAGGTGTTCCCGAAGATCATGGCGGACACCCTCGGCTCCTGCCCCGTGCTGACCCGAAAGGAGGCGGCAAACCAGTGATCACTCAGGTGGATCAGGCCCTGCTGGAAAAGATTGCCGACCTCGTCGGCAAGCCCGTGGGCGCGCTCAACATCCGTAAGGACGGCGGCTGTGAGGCGCGGACAAGCACCGAGCACATCAAGATCGACGCCCGCACCGACGGCAACGAGGGCATCGACGTCCGCATTCTGGACGGCACGAAGGGCGAGAAGTGCTATATCCCCGTCGTCATCAGCAAAAGCGGCTATGCCGAGCTGGTCTACAACGATTTCTATGTCGGTGAGAACTGCGACGTGGAGATCGTCGCGGGCTGCGGCATCCACAACGCCGGCTGCGACGAGGCGCGGCACGACGGCGTGCACACCTTCCACGTCGGCAAAAACTCCCGCGTCCGCTACGCCGAGAAGCACTACGGCGAGGGCAGCGGCGACGGCACGAACATCATGAACCCGCAGACGATCGTCTACCTCAGCGAGGGCGCGAGCATCCAGATGGAAACCGTGCAGATCCGCGGCATCGACTCCACAAAGCGCGTCACGCGGATCGTCTGCGGCAAAAACGCCGAGGCGCTGATCACCGAGCGCCTGCTCACCCACGGCTGGCAGCTCGCCGAGAGCGATATGGAGATCGTGCTCGACGGCGAGGATTCCAAGGGCCGCGTCATCTCGCGCTCCGTGGCGCAGGATGAGAGCCGCCAGATCTTCCGCCCCGTCGTCATCGGCAACAACCGGTGCTTCGGCCACGTCCAGTGCGACTCGATCATCATGGGCAGCGCGAAGATCGAATCCGTTCCCGCCATCACGGCGAACAGCACCGAGGCGCAGCTCATCCACGAGGCCGCCATCGGCAAGATCGCCGGCGACCAGCTCCTGAAGCTCCAGACGCTGGGCCTGACCGAGGAGGAGGCGGAGGACCGCATCCTGAAGGGTTTCCTCGCGTAACTGAAAACAACAGCTTTTGCCGCTTCTGTATCAAACGGCGCACATCTTCTGCGGAGGTTTGATGCAATGAAGCGGCAAACGTTTTTTTCTTCGGAGCTTGCCTACGTCCTCGGCATCCTCTTCCTCGCGCTGGGCGCGGCGCTGATGGAGCGCGCGGACTTCGGCATGTCGATGGTGGTCGCGCCGGCGTACCTGCTGCATCTGAAGCTGTCGCAGACCTTCCCGTTTTTCACCTTCGGCATGGCGGAATACAGTCTGCAGGCCGTCCTGCTCATCGCCATGTGCCTCGTCCTGCGGCGGTTCCGGCCGGGCTTTCTCTTTTCCTTTGTGACCGCGGTGGTCTACGGCTTCACGCTGGACGGCTGCATCGCGCTGGTCGCGCTCGTGCCGGACGGCGGGATGCCGCTCCGGCTGGCGTTCTACCTGCTGGGCATGCTCGCCTGCGCGCTCGGCGTGTCGCTGTTTTTCCACACCTACCTCGCGCCGGAGGTCTACGAGCTGTTCGTCAAGGAGCTCAGCGCCGGGACCGGCGCGGATATCCACCGCTGCAAGACCATGTACGACTGCGTCAGCTGCGCCGCCGCCGTCGCGCTGTCGTTCGCATTCTTCGGCTTCGGGCGCTTTGAAGGCGTCAAGCTCGGCACGATCCTCTGCGCGCTGGTCAACGGCCGGCTGATCGGACGCTGCTCGCGGCTGCTGGAGGAGCGCTTCGCCTTCCGCGATTCCCTGAAGCTGCGGCACATCTTTGAATAGTGAAACGAGGCGCGGACTTCAGGTCCGCGCCTCGTTTTGTTCTGTCTGTTCTTCCGTTTTTTCCGCCGCCGCGATCTTCCGCTCCGTCTCCTCGCGGACCGCCCTGCGCAGCTCCGTCAGATAGGGGGAAAACCCGACCCGGTCCCACGCATAGGTCCGGTTCAGCTCGTATTCATGCGCTTCCCACGTCCCGATGTCGGACTCGTTGTGCTGGATGACCGCTTCAAGCCCGTCCAGCGCCTTGTAGATACGCGCCTCCGGCGTCTCGCGCGCCGCCATTTCCCCGTACAGGGCGCGCAGCTCCGCGCGGTACGGCTCCGGCAGGGAATCCACCCACGCGTAGAGCAGCCGCTCCTCCTCGTCCTCGTCCGCCTGCGTCTTGAGGAAGGTCGGGATATCGCCGGTGAAGCACTCGCCGAGGTCGTGGACCAGGCACATACGGATGACCTTGTCCATGTCCGCACCGGGGAACTCATCCTTGACAAAATACGCCATCAGCGCGGCGCGCCAGCTGTGCTCCGCGACGCTCTCGCGCCGTCCGCCGGAGGTGTCGCAGTGGCGCGTCGTGTCCTTGAGCCGCTCTGCGACGTGCAGAGCGTCCAGCAGCGCCCGCGGCTCCATCAGAGCTGCTCCAGGATGTGGCGCGCCGCGTACACGCCGCTGGCGCTGGCGTGGGAGAGCGAGTGCGTCACGCCGCTGCCGTCGCCGATGACGAACAGGCCGGGATGGCAGGTCTGAAGGTTCTCGTCGAGTGCGACCTCCATGTTGTAGAACTTGACCTCCACGCCGTAGAGCAGCGTGTCGTCGTTCGCCGTGCCGGGCGCGATCTTGTCGAGCGCGTAGATCATCTCGATGATGCCGTCCAGGATGCGCTTGGGCATGACGAGGCTCAGGTCGCCCGGCGTCGCCTTGAGCGTCGGGGTGATGAAGGACTTTGCCATGCGCCGCGGCGTGCTGCGGCTGCCGCGGATCAGATCGCCGAACTGCTGCACGATCACGCCGCCGCCGAGCATGTTGGAAAGCCGCGCGATGCTCTCGCCGTAGCCGTTGCTGTCCTTGAACGGCTCGGTGAAGTGCTTCGACACCAGCAGCGCGAAGTTGGTGTTCTCGGTCTGCTTCGCCGGGTCCTCATAGCTGTGGCCGTTGACGGTCACGATGCCGTTGGTGTTCTCGTTGACCACCGCGCCGCGCGGATTCATGCAGAACGTGCGGACCATGTCCTGATACTTGGTCGTCTTATAGACGATCTTGCTCTCGTAGACCTCGTCGGTGATGTGGCGGAACACCTCGGCGGGCAGCTCGACGCGGACGCCGAGATCGACGCGGTTGGAGCGCGTCGCAATGCCGAGGTCCCTGCAAACCGTCTCCATCCACTTGCTGCCGCTGCGGCCGACGGAGACGATGCAGTACGGCGCGGCATATTCCTCGCCCTGCTCCGTCACGGCGACAAAGCCGCTCTCCGTCTTCCGAATGGAAGCGACGGGCGTGTTGAAGCGGAACTCGACCATCTTATGAAGATCGGCGTAGAGGTTCTGCAGCACCGTATAGTTGATGTCGGTGCCGAGGTGACGCACCGACGCGTCGAGCAGATGCAGGTTGTTCTGCAGGCACAGCGTCTTGAGCGAGGTGTTGGCGGTGGTATAGAGCCTGGTCTTGTCGCCGCCGTAGGAGGCGTTGATCCCGTCGACATAGCGCATGAGGTCAAGCGCTGTGTCCTTGCCGATGTACTCGTAGAGCGTTCCGCCGAAGGCGTTCGTGATGTTGTACTTGCCGTCGGAAAATGCGCCCGCGCCGCCGAAGCCGTTCATGATGGCGCAGGTGGAACAGTGGATGCAGCTCGTGATCTTCCTGCCGTCGATGGGGCAGCGGCGCGACTCCAGCTCTCCGCCGCGCTCAAAGACCGCGATCTTCAGATCGGGGCGTCTGCGGCCGAGCTCATAAGCGGAAAAGATCCCGCCGGGACCGGCGCCGATCACAATGACGTCATAGTTCTTTATGGTGGACACCTCCTTTTTCTCTGCAATGCTGTCTTTATCGTAACATAAAAACCGCATCGCCGCAACAGGGAAACAAAACCGCCTCTCCGCGCCGCAGCCGGGCGGATCGGCAGCATGCCGTTTTCGGGGCATGCTGCCGGCGCGCAAAAAGAGAAACACCGCCGGGGTGTTTCTCTCTTTTGTGTTGGCGCTACCTATCTTTCCGGTCCGTCTCCAGACAAGTATTGTCGGCAGAAGCGAGCTTAACTTCCGTGTTCGGGATGGGAACGGGTGGACCCTCGCCCTAATCAGCACCAACTGTTGCCGAAGCTGTCGCCTCGACAATTGAATTTTCAGGGTCATACCCTGAAAACCGAACAATGAGGGGTGGGTGAGGAGACAAGGCTCTGCCTGCTTCTTCTTGTAGGTCAAGCCCTCGGGCGATTAGTACCGGTCAGCTCCATACATTACTGCACTTCCACCTC
>Ga0208297_1000265_pt1 | contig 129181 bp, 112 predicted proteins | sample LMS_cellobiose_e_FD_187367 | JGI IMG/M metagenome (GOLD analysis project Ga0208297, IMG submission 187367) | Rumen-fistulated moose microbial communities from Alaska, USA - LMS_cellobiose_enrichment (SPAdes) (version 2) | ecosystem: Host-associated > Mammals > Digestive system > Stomach >...
CCATACCGAACCCGGAAGTTAAGCCCTCCAGCGCCGATGGTACTGCCCTGGAGACGGGGTGGGAGAGTAGGTCTTTGCCGGGAATTTATTTTCCAGGACGGTGCATCATTTTATGCGCCGTCTTTTTTTGCACTTTTTATGTATTAAGTGCGCCGCCCTTTAATCTCATGATGAACTTTATGATACAATGTTACTGCATATTTTTCTAGGCGCCCAAGGACGCTTAAGTGCGCATGCCTTCCGCAGCTTAGAAAAATCGACCTTGGGGAGAAAAAAACGTCCCAAGTCCCGATTGAGTGGGGGTGATATGCAATCAGTTGGCCTGAATTTTGCTCACTTTAGGCCATATACGAATAACTTACGGGAAGTGAAGTATAGATAATGAAGGTAACGATACTACACACGAATGATGTGCATGCTGAATATGAATCCTGGCTTAAGTGCGCTTGGCTAATCAAAAGGCGTCGCGCCGAAATCGGGCCGGAAAACTGTCTGGTTGTTGACGTCGGCGATCATTTAGATCTTGGAGTAAACGAATGCCGTCTTTCAGGCGGCCATCTGAATCTCGAACTTCTTAACGAACTCGGCCTAGATGCCTTTACACCTGGAAATAATGAATTTTATCGATTGCCGCGCCATACACTGACTCAACTCACCATGGAGTCGCAATTCCCCTGGGTGCTATCAACCGTTGCACAACCAGATGGGACAGATTTTGCTGCTGTCCGCAGGCATCTAATCCTGGAGCGTGGAGGAATGACGATAGGCATTGTCGGAGCCCTTGATCCGATGGAGAACGCTGCAGGACGGCTACATGGACTTAAAAGTCTTGACTTGACCGAAGCTCTGACTCAAAAAGTGCGTGAACTCAAATCATGCGGTGCGCAACTCATCCTTCTTCTATCGCACTGTGGTCTGCGAGACGATCTTAAGTTTGCAGCGGAAAACCCGGGACTGATTGATGTTATCGTTGGTGGGCATTCACATAGTGAACTGCACGAAATCCGTCGCGTCGGCGATACAATTATTGTACAAGCTGGCATGCTTGGTAAATTCGTTGGAGAACTCGAGATCGAGCTTGAGTTTGATCATGATCATGATAATAGGCAAAGTGATGAACACTGCAACGAATATAGTGATATGCAAAAGCAGCGCATTGTCAATGTGAACCGTTATTGCCTGCATGACACGTCCAATTTGGACGACATCGATGGCGCCGCCACCGCCACCCCTGCCGCAGCCGCCACCGCCACCATCGCCTCAATTAATCAAAATCAAAATGATCAGGCGCAGGCGGCGCGGGCTATTCTGGAAAAGCACCGCGCCACCGTCAAAGGCATCCTTGATGAAAAGCTATGCACTCTCGAGGAAGACTTTTCTCATGACACCATGATTCAGCTGCTGGCAGAGCTCATGCGCCATAAATTCGGGGCCGAAATCGGGATGATGTTTGGGCCTGGAGTCTCCGGCGGCCTTCGCAAAGGTTCTCTCCATGTCCGCGATATTTATGAGATCTGCAAAAGCTTTATTACGCCAGCCGCTTTCGAAATTTCCGGACGGCAAATTGAAGGGCTGATTCGTGAACGCAATAATCCTGCAATCACACAGGCACAGGGCTTTGGCATTGGGTTCCGGCCACAGGGGCAGGTCTTTGGAAGACTTGCATTTGCCGGTCTTACATGTAGCGGTGAGAATTCCGATCACCCGGTCATACTTATTAACGGTTCCGAGCTCGATCCGGAACGCTGGTATACTGTCGGTTCTGCCACCCATCTATTTAATAGTGAAACTGGCGGCTATCCTTCAATGAACGGTTCTCGTAACATAAGATTCGAAAGGTTCCATTATATCCGTGACGAGCTGGTCGATTTCTTTCGGTCAGACCCCAATAGAATTGCCGCATTTATCAAGGTCGCCAATGAAAACTGTAACGGAAAGCTTTAATGGAAAGATGTAACGGTCGCGTCGCGAATGACCGCAACACCAATGGACGTGGCACTACAGTGGCAGCACCCAAGATAATCCAGGCACCCAGGCGCCTCGCCCACTAATTCTCACAGCCGCGAGATATTATCTCGCGGCGGGTTGAGAATGGTCCCCAGTATCCATTTTTCTGTAAACGATTACATTCAACATAATCCCACCAAATGGCCTCCTATCGCGCTTCCGCGAATTTTTACCCCCTTTTCGTCTCATATTTCCATAAAAATCCGCAGAAAAATGTAACGATTAGGCAGGGAAACGACAAAAAACGACGAAAAAGCAATATGACTGATGGACCATGGGCGATATGGGTATCATTGGACAAAAAGCCGATTTGTGAGTCATAGGCCGCCCGTGTTACAATGAAGTCAGTTCCAAGAAAACCTTTACAAAATGGAGGGAGTTTGGATGAATCGCAGAGTGTTGGTCAGTTTGCTACTAGTTGCTGTACTTGTGATCGCTTTGGGTGTCCCGTCGTTGTCCGCAAAATACCCCTCAAAGCCGGTAACTGTTGTTATCCCTTGGGGTGCTGGCGGTAACACTGATATTGCCGCGCGCGGATTTATACCGGTCTTTGAAAAATACCTTGGTCAGCCTGTAGTCATTAGTAACCGGGCCGGTGCATCAGGTGCCATTGGTACTGATTACGTCAACTCCGTCCCAGCCGATGGTTACACGATTCTCTGGTCTGCCGAAACCTTGGCTACTTTCCGAGTCATGGATCTCAGTAAGCTCACTTTCGCTGACTTTGATCCCTTGATGATGATGGTTGATGACCAGAAAATCCTTTGTGTCAGCGCCAAGTCTCCTTACAAGACTTTTGAACAGTTGGTTGCTGCTATTAAAGCTAACCCCGGCAAAATAAAGATGTCCTACTCAGCGCCTGGTGCCAGCGGACATATTCAAGGCTTGTTGCTGCAAGCTTCGGGCCTCGATATTAAACTTATTCCATTTGGCAGCGGTGCCGAACTAACTCTGGCAGTATTGAATGGCACAGTGGACTTCGCGTTTCCGGCAACCGGACAAGCTCTCGGCTATGTTAATTCCGGCGATATGCGGGCATTGGCAGTATTTGGCGAAGAGCCTTCGGCAGCTTTCCCCGGCGTTCCTCCGATTACCGCAGGATTGCCTGCATTCAAACGTTACATGCCGCTCTCTTTCCCCAGCTGCATCCTGTTAAAGAAAGGTACTCCTACCGATGTACGTAACACCATTATGGATGCTCTGGTCAAAGCCAGCAAAGATCCGCAATGGCTTGAATTCGCCAAGAAGATGAACTACCAGCTCAGGCACGACATTACCAACAAAGCCGTCTTGGATTACTGGACCAGATGGGAATCGATCGTTTCCTGGCTGCTTTATGACAATGGCGTAGCCAAGAAGTCCCCGGCAGAGTTCAATATTCCGAGGTTCCAGGGTAACTAAGTTTCTGGCAACTGATTCTCTGATACGCATCTCTGGTACGCATCTTTGGTACTCACCTGGCGGTTACTTTCGGGTAACCGCCAGGCGGTATAACTCACAAAAACGGCCAGGCTTATCTAGTTATGCCAAAACCTAGTAGCGTCCAGGCTCATAATCCACGTTCATAATCAGGAGGGTACGCAATGAAAGCTCACGCTAGTCCGTCTACCTTGGAGGGACGCTTATCTGTACCAGGTTCTAAAAGCCATACAATTCGTGCGGTCATCATTAGCACGTTAAGTGAAGGACGTTCTGTCATTACAAATCCACTGCCCAGTCAGGATTGTCTTTCGGCAGTTAAGGTGTGCAGCGCATATGGAGCGCGTGCCGAAGTTGGCAAAGATCAGTGGACGATTGAAGGCGTTGGTCGTAACCTGGTAGTTCCTTCAGATATCGTTGATGCTGGTAACTCCGGTACTACTTTCTATTTCGTAGCTGCCATGGCTGCTTTACTTGATCAGTGGAGCGTCCTGTCAGGCGATCATCAAATTCGGCGGCGTCCGGTGCGTGCGCTGTTGCGTACACTGGAAGCCCTGGGGGCGACTGCGTTTACAACCCGCAGGGATGTAGATGCTGCACCAATTGTTGTGCGTGGACCACTCAAGGCCGGAACTGTAAAAACCAGCGGCAACTTCTCCCAGTTTATTTCCGGGCCGTTATTGGTATCGCCAATGATCGAAGGCACAACACGGATCGAAGTGGAAAATGCCAAGGAAAAACCATATCTGCAGATGACCGTTGACTGGATGACCCAGCATGGCATCAAACTTGATTATGATTCTAAGAATTACAGTTATTTTGAAATTAAGGGCCCGCAAAAGTATAGTAATGTGAATGCGCGGATCCCGAGTGACTGGGAATCGGTGGCATTCCCCCTGGTTGCCGCAGCCGTAACCGATTCCAAACTAACTATTGATGATCTGGACCTTGATGGCAACCAAGGTGACGCAGCCATTGTGGATGTTCTTCAGGAAATGGGTGCAAACATTCAAGTGGATCATGCGCATAACAGCCTCACTGTAACCGGCGGCTCCAAGCTGCACGGTATTACGGTGAATTGCTCGGACATTCCGGATGCGCTTCCAATTCTGTCTGTGGCAGCTTGTTTTGCAGAAGGCACCACCAAACTCACTGGAGTTGAAATGGTACGCGCGAAAGAGACAGATCGCGTAGCTGTGATGCATCAAGAACTCGCCAAGATGGGTGCTCATATTGAGGAAACTCATGATTCAATGACAATTCATGGCGGGCATCAGCTAACTGGCGCCGTTGTCTCAAGCCATGACGACCATCGCGTGGCGATGTCTTTGGCGGTGGCAGGACTATTCGCTAAGGGCAAGACCGTGGTGAATGACGCGCAATGTGTTTCTGTTTCATTCCCCGGCTTTTTCGAAATCATGAACCGCGTTGGAGCCGGGTTCGTCACTGAGGACTAAGGATAACCGAAACAGCTTGTTTTCCCTTTTGTTTTCTCCTGATGATATGGAGGTTATTAGAGGTGAACTCCACAATTAACAGTCATTCTACAACAGCTGCCGCCGCGAAAGATGAGAGCAGCTCCCCCGCCCGTCTCGGACGGGGGAGTATCACCCGCTCGCAGGTTGTTTTCATATTAAGTATGTTGGTCGCATCTTATTTCTACTCTTTTTTCTTTCGAATTAGCGCCTCAGTTGTGTTACCGCGCCTTGGTACCGAGTGGGGTCTGAGTTCTACAATTATAGGTTTTATTTCCGCTTTGTTTTTCTACGCCTATGCTGTCATGCAGCCGCTCAGCGGAGCATTGAATGATCGCTTTGGACCGGTACGAATCGTGGCCTTTGGCATGCTACTGACCGTAATAAGCGCTTTATTAATGGGTTTCGCTAATTCGGCGCTAGTGTTTGGCATAGGACGCCTATTATCGGGATTTGCCTTAGCCCCGATGCTATCAGGGGCACTGGTTTTTCAGGCAGCAGCGTTTGACAGTTCTCAATACACCCGATTATCCAGCATTACCTATGTTGTCGGCAATCTTGGTGCTGTTATTTCAGTCGCGCCGCTGGAACTGGCTATTAAAACATGGGGCCGACAGGATGTCTTTGTTTGCCTGGCAGCAATCAGCCTTTTGATCGCCATGGGTCTGTTATCCCAGAGAAACCGGGACCCGATTCGCAACCGCGGTGGCATCTTTGCCAGTCAAAATACGGCGTCACAAGCGTCACAAGCGTCACAATCCAAGACTTCCGAGTCGCTCGGCATGCGCCTAAAACAGGCCTTTCGCACTTTGCGCTGTTCCGCTCAGCTAAAGGCTTTGCTGGTGGTCTGGGCCATTTCCACCGCGGCACTCATGGTCTTTCAAGGACTTTGGGCAGTTTCCTGGTATAGCAGTGCATATAGCCTCGACTCGAGTGCGGCCAGTGGATGGGCAACACTCATTGGGGTCGGCGTGATGCTTGGCAATTTCATTGCAGGCCAGGTTGGCAACGGAGCCGTTCAGCGGCGCCGTGCGATTAGAGTTTTTTGCACCGCTTGCGCACTTTGCTGGATAGCATTATGGTTAGCGATCAGCATTCGTCTGCCGATATATATTACAGGACTAATTGGCCTTTTGCTTGGAGCTTCAGCTGGTGCAAGCCATGTACAATGTACATGTGCGGTAAACGATATCGCTCCACAGGGAAAAAGCGGCGCTCTGTTCGGAATGATGAACCTCTTTAACTTCATCACAGTGATTATCTTCCAATCCGGGACAGGCTTCCTGCTAGATCGGTTCTCTGCGCAAGTAGCTGGTACCTATACCGCTCAGGGATTTCTGATTGTTATGGGAATCGTGGGCGCGCTAGTCATCTTTAGTCTGGCGTCGCTGCTAATTCTTCGGCCTTTTAGCCCCGATGTCTTGAAGGAAGGTGGCGAGATTGGCACGCAACTCAAAGCAACAACGAAACACCGTAAACATTAGGCAGGTAGCAGAAAAAGCCGGTGTTTCAGTTGCGACGGTGTCACGTGTGATTAACAGATCCGCGGCTGTCACTTCAGATATTGCCGCCACAGTTTGGAAAGTAGTACGGGAACTGGATTACAAACCAAGTTTGGCGGCCCGCTACATGAAAGGTCATCTTACCGGTAGTCTCGGATTATTGGTTCCCAATTTAGAAAGCTCATTCTTTGCCAGTATTGCGACCGGTGCCTTGGCAGAAGCACAGAAGCACGACCAGGTGATCATTATCTCCAGCGCAGAAGGGAGTCGCGCCAAAGAGATCACCGCTATCGATGCCTTGTCCCGGTCAGTAATAGATGGACTTATATACATCCCGATATCGACTGGCGATCCGCTCCCGGGAGTGGAAAGATTCCGGCACTTGCCTGTAGTGGTGGTCGGACGCCGGGAAGTTTTTAAAGAACGTCCCAATGTCTATGTCGATAACATTAAAGGCGGGTATCTGGCTGCGAAGTACCTGCTTGCTCTGGGCAGACGGCGGATTGCATTTATGGCCGGCTTCTGGGATGCACCTTGTTCGCCTGAGACGATTTTGAGCGCATTGAAACACGAAAATGCAGGAGCCTATTCATCACTGGATCGTTTTCAAGGGTATCTCAATGCCTTGGAAGAAGCCGGTGTACCGTTTGATCCAGGACTCGTTGTGGTTTGCGGTTATGATTTCAAGGCAGGCTATGACGGGGCTGCTGAATTGATTGGCAGACTGGCTGGTGTCGACGGTATTATGGCTGCCAATGATCGCGTTGCAACAGGCGTTCTGGCTTTTTTACGGGAGCAGGGCATTGCAGTTCCAACCGATATTTCCGTAATCGGCTATGATGATGGTCCTGAGGCAACAATGGCGCATCCCCAATTGACAACAGTGCGTCAGGATGCACAGCAGCTTGGCAGAGCCTCGGTAGAGGTGATGAACCGACTTCTGGCCGAACAGGGGAATCCCGAAGACTGTGATTTCGAAGTGGTCAAGAAATGCAGTAAAAACAATAAAAGCAATGACGTCGTAGTAGACGTATCGCTGATCATTCGTGCATCAACGACCGCTAAGCCAGGCGCTTTTTGATAATCTAGGTTTCCGACTACTTTATCTAGTTGGGGGGAATGTCATGTGAAACGTTGGAGTCTGGGAATGTATATCGTCTTTCTGATAATATCCGGGCTGATTATCTACATCTCAGTTGCTGATTTATCTTTGACCGAATACGGGCAGCCTGGATCCGGACTCTTGCCGTTCCTGCTGGCGATCATTCTGGCGGTTTTGAGTTTGATTCTAATATTTACCAGCGAGTACAAAAAAGAGGAAGGCAAGGTCTTTTTATTGCCAGAACCAGCGAAACGGTTAATTATGGCAATCGCGCTTATCCTTGTCAGCGGCCTGGTCTTTGAATTCCTTGGTGCTCCAGTAACAGTGGGAATAATGATTGCACTGTGGCTGATTTTTCTTGAGCGTCGCCGCATCTGGGTTGCGTTTCTTACCGGAGGATTGACCGGGCTGGCTATTTGGCTCGTTTTTGTGGTGGCATTTAAGGCACAGTTGCCACTGGGATTCTGGGCGCGGTAATTTGAGGTAAAGGGGGGACTATAAATGGATTTTTCAGGTCTGCTCAATGGTTTTGCAACAGCTTTAAGCACGACGAACCTGTTTTACGCATTTATTGGCTCATTACTCGGTACCGTTGTAGGCATCTTGCCCGGCCTTGGCCCGACAGTCACTATTGCAGTGCTGTTGCCAATCACCTATTACATGTCACCAGAAACCGCAGTGATTATGATCGCAGCGATTTACTACGGATGTATGTATGGCGGTTCTACAACAGCAATTCTGCTCAATATTCCCGGTGAAGCCGCATCGGTGGTCACGGCTATTGATGGATATATGATGGCCAAAAAGGGGAGAGCCGGGGCTGCACTTGGCGTCGCAGCAATCGGTTCGTTCATTGCGGCAATTCTGAGTGTTCTGGCCTTGACGTTCCTGGCCCCTGTACTTGCGAGCTTTGCATTGAAATTTGGACCGCCGGAATATTGTGCTCTGGCTGTTCTGGGACTGGTCATGGCTGCCTCCCTTTCAGGCAAGTCATTTATCAAGGGACTGATCATGGTCGTACTCGGTATGCTGGCTGCCACAATCGGTCAGGATCCGATGACCGGTAATCTGCGTTTTACCTTTGGCAGTCAACATCTCTTGGATGGAATTGATTTTGTGGTAGTTGCCATGGGGTTATTCGGCGTTGGTGAGTTGATTGCCAATGTGGAGCATATTGATGCTGGTTCGATTGTTACCACCAAGATTGAACGAATTTTCCCGAGGATCAAGGATATTGTAAAATCATGGTGGGCAATCATCAGAGGTACAGTAATCGGGTTTTTCATTGGTATTCTGCCCGGCGGAAGCGGCACCATTTCATCGTTAGCTTCCTACGCCGTGGAAAAACGGGTTTCCAAGCACCCGGAAGAATTCGGACAAGGAGCCATCGAGGGCGTTGCTGGTCCGGAAGCAGCTAACAATGCATCATCGGTTGCTTCATTCGTACCGCTGCTGACACTGGGTGTACCCAGTAATGCCATTATGGCGATGCTCTTTGCCGCCTTGCTGGTGCATGGTATTACACCCGGGCCATTTCTGGTGCGCGATAACCCGATTGTATTTTGGGGCTTAATTGCTTCCATGTTTATCGGTAACGTGATGCTGCTTATCCTTAATCTGCCGCTGGTGGGCGTCTGGGTGCAGCTGCTGAGAGTGCCGTTCTCACTTCTGGCTCCGATTATATCGGGGATCATTGTCGTTGGTGTCTACACCATCAACAACAGGGTTACGGATATTCTCATTATGGTGGCTCTCGGCATTTTTGGCTATATTATGCGCAAACTCGATTTTGAACTGGGGCCATTCCTCCTGGCTTTTGTTCTGGAGGAGCTATTTGAAAACTCATTCCGACAGTCATTGATGCTCAGCGATGGATCGCCAGCCATTTTCTTCTCTCGTCCGATTTCCGCGGCTTTGCTTGGTGTAGCCTTGGTCTTTGTTATAACGACGGCGGTTTCTGTTATTAGGCGTTCGAAGGCTAAGAAACGTGGCGCAGCAATCGGATAGAGGATCGGGTATCGGGTATCGGATAGGGGCGAGAACGACATGGATCGCCTGTGAAAGACGCGATTGGGAAGGATGCGATCAGGATGGACGCAACCGGGAAGGACGCGACTAGCATGGATGCGACTAACAAGGACGCGAACGCGACTAGCATGGATGCGATCGGGCAGTTGGTGAAGCAGGCCGCCCAAACGGAATTGTGCGACCTTTCATCCAAAACGATCATGCGGACCAAAATGATGATCCTTGATATGCTGGGTGTGATCGTAGCCGGCGCAAAGGCGGCCTGTACCGCACCGCTATTAGCTCAGGCACGCGAGTGGGGCGGCAAGCCCGAAGCTTCTGTCCTTGTATTTGGCGATAAACTCCCGGCACCAACAGCAGGTCAGCTTAATGCGGTAATGGCTCGCAGTCTGGATTTTGATGACTGCGAAGAAGAAACCGGCTATCATGCGGGATTTGCTGTAGTGCCTGCTGCACTGGCGGCGGCCGAGGCCAGCACCGGCGCCACCGGGGCTGATTTTCTGGTGGCTGTGGCGGTGGCCTCCGACACCATTTTAAGAATCCGCAGAGCAACTCCGTTACGTGCTGGTAACCGCATGCCCTGGACTTCAGGCACATTTGCACCCATATCGGCGGCATTTGCCGCTGGACGTGCTCTGCGGCTGCCGGAAGACACTTTTCTGAACGCTGTCGGGATTGCTTTTACCGAACTCTCGGGAACTTCGCAAAGTGTCTTGGACGCAGCCCAGGCTAACAGCATTCATCAGGGAACCGGAGTGCAGGCGGGACTTACTGCCGTGGCACTCGCCCGCCGGGGGATTACCGGTGTGCGCAATGTGTTGGAAGGACGCTTTGGATTATACAATGTTTATCATTTTGGCGAGTATGATCGCAATATCATATTGGCGGATCTCGGCAAGGTAAACCTTACCGACGAGGTGAGTGTCAAGGTCTACCCATGCTGTAAACTGAGTCATGGCGCCGTACAGGCAATTGTGGAGCTACTGGCGGAAGGCGTAGATCCGGCTAAGGTAAGCGCCGTAAAAGTAAGAGTAAACGGTCCGGCCTACATTCTATGTGGTGATCAACCATGGGAGCCCCCGAAGACGGTGCAGAAAGCGCAGTTTAGCCTGCCCTATATTGTGGGGGCAGCTTTGGCGCAGTGTCGGCTTACGCTGAAGGAATTTACTCCAGAGGTAATCAAGAACCGACAGATATTGGACTATGCGCGCCGCGTGACGATTGTGCAGGATCCGGAACTGGATGCACTCGGCTTGCAGGTTGCTCCGACCATCGTCGAGGCCGAAATTGCAGGGGTCGGAAATGTTCGCAGGAGAATTGATCTTGTACCCGGCCATCCACTTAAGCCACTGGATTTTGCGGATGTAACTGCTAAGTTTGAAGCTTGCGTTCGCTACGGCGCACCGCAGGCGAGTGATGAAGCTATCCGGCAGGTGGTTGAAAGCGTGCGCCATTTGGAAGATTTGCCTAATGTGCGCGACCTAATCCGCCACTTGGTATTCACTGCTTAGTAATGCCATTTGCTATTAGTTGATGGGCCCGCGTAATGGGCCCGCGGACGCTATTCCTAATGTTTTGATTAAAGGCATTCCGGAAGGGATGCCTTTTTTATCTGAGTGGCAGGGGAAATAATTGTGGCTGTCGAATGATTCAAGTCTAAATCTGCTAACACAATCATATAGCTGAATGAAAGCGAAGGAGGAATTTCGAGTGAAAAGAAGCCTGCGCCTGTTTTTGTTTTCTGTTTTATTGCTGTCTCTGGCAGTAGTGCCGCTGCTGGCCGCCGCCTGGCCGGAATTCTCCGCAGACATGACCATTACCGCTGGTAAAGACATTTCCAAAGGCAAAATCTATGTGAAGCAGGACAAAATTCGGCAAGAGGTTTTCATGGATGACTCTACTGCGGTAACAATCCTCAGGATGGATAAAAAAGTGGCCTGGACACTGATGCCAGAGATGGGTACATATATGGAAGTCTCGCTGGAGTTTGATCCCAATGGTCCTCAGGCAGAAGTCGGGCAATTTGAGACAGTCAATGTTGGCAGCGAAAATATTGAAGGCTATCAATGCGATGTAGTGAAATATGAATATAAAGACAAAAAGCTTGGCAGTACGATCATGTGGCAGGCAAAGGATCTGGGCGGTTTTGCCATCAAAATGGAGTACTACAACTCAAAGGGTAAGTTGGATTCAACGACGACTTACACCAACATAAAGGCTGAAAAACAACCGGATGAACTTTTCGAGCTGCCAGCGGGGTATACCAAGTTTATGTCGATCTTTGGCTTTGGTAAGCCTTGATTGTCAGGTTGTTTTTGCATGGCCTATATCCGCTAACATATATTCATATGGCATATATTTACATAACATGTGCATGACATAGGTAAGCGCGGCGGTGGCAATCCACCGCCGTTTCTTGTGATCTGTTGGCATGACGCCGATGATCTGTGACTGCAGCCCCAAATTAATTCGCGACAAATGGCTCATGCTCCTGACCTGTGACGCCGCAATTTAAAAATTACAGAAAAATTAATTTGTGGTTACAAACCGCTGAAAAAGGCGAGGCGCACTGTCATTTATGGCATAATCATGGTATTATAAAAACATGAATCAGGGTTAAATATGCTCTTAGATGGAAAAACATGAAAGATATCACACAAACTGGGAGGTATCAATTATGAAACGGGTAATCTTACTGGTAGCTTTAATTTCCGTGTTGGCAGCTACAGCCGGATGTAACTGGGCACCGGTCATTTCGAAAGCGGTACCGGGACAATGGACATTGAACGTCGCTCCGGGTGATGTGATCCATTTTTCAGCGGTAGCCGGGGACTGGAACAGCGATCCATTAACCTATACCTGGGCAGCTACCGGCGGTTCACCGACTAGTGGTACCGGACAGGAGTTTACTTGGACGGCTCCTGGACTCGGCACATTCACGGTTACTGTTTCGGTATCTGATGGAGTATGGACTACTAAGCGCTCTTGGACTGTTTATGTCGGTATCAAAGAGGATTTTGAATCTGGCTCGACAGGTTGGGTTGCTACCGGTCTCTGGCATCGTCAGCAAAACAATTCGTCGATATACAATGTAGCAGTTCCCGATTATGTTGTTCTTCCGATTGACGACACTACGGATGGGTATATCCCTTATGCCTGGAGTGGTCAATACTGTTATTGGTTCGGCAGTGCCAGCGGTGTGGGCACTAAAGGCAACTATATGGGCACTCAGGATGCGGAGGATGAATATGGCTCCGGTGGAACTTCAACAGCGTCGCATTCGGGTACTCTGACTTCTCCTGAGTTCCATCTAGGAAATCTTCAGAATCCGGTCTTACAGTTCCAAAGCTGGTTTGAGATCGAAGGAAACAATCCAACCGAGTTTGACTTTATGACGGTATCAATTTCGGCGAATGACGGGGAGTTTGTAACACTCGGGACTCTCAACCCGCTTTCGGGTGGAGACGGGAATATTTTCAATATTGCGTATACAAGCGGCGGTTACGATACTCCAGCTTGCTGGGAGTTGCGCTCATTTGATCTCTCTGATTACCAGGGGCAAAGAATCAGAGTACGTTTCGAATTTAACACCAGGGATGAAAGCTGTAATGGCTTCCGCGGCTGGTTTATCGATGATATTGAGATTATAGAGGCTACAGCCAAAGATCCTTCGGCCAAAGAGCTCAATCCCGTTATCAACCGTACAACTATACAGCGGTAGGAGCTATTTAGAAAGAGTACATAACGTAATAATGATGCCGCCTCCATGGGCAGGATCCCCTGCCTGGAGGCGGCTCTTTTTTGCGCCAAAAGCCGCGTTACAGAATAGACTGGAAGACAACTCAAATGATGTGGCAGCGAGGTGTCTTCGGTGATCTGGAAGGAACGATTTCTGGAATGGCTGAATAATCCGTGGCTGGATTCTGCAACGCAGGATGAATTGAGTGCGATCGCGTCCAATGAAGATGAAATAATAGCGCGCTTTGGGCGGATGTTAAGCTTTGGAACCGGAGGTCTGCGAGGAGCGGTTGGGGCAGGAACTAATCGCATTAATCGCTATATAATCAGAAAAGTAACGCAAGGTCTGGCAGATTGGCTGGCAGAAAACCGCGCAGCAATTACCATTAATGACTGTGCAAATTATGGCGCACGGATCCGCGTTTGCGTCGGTTTTGACGCGCGTATCCACTCGTCCGAATTTGCGGCTGAAACAGCCGCAGTGTTAACAGCCAATGGTATAGAGGTGTACTTGTTTGAAGCAGCCTGTCCAACGCCGGAACTGGCTTTTGCAGTCCGCAGACTGCGGGCGGATGCGGGGGTAATGATTACCGCTAGTCATAATCCGCCAGGTGATAATGGTTACAAGGTTTATGGTCCTGATGGAGTGCAAATCCTGCCGAATTCTGCCCGTCAGATTGGCAGGTATTTCAGTGAGACACCTTTTTTCTGGCGCAAGAGTTTTCCGGGGCTTAACGAGGCTGCCCATCAGGGACTGCTAACATATCTGGATCAGAAAATTGATCAAGAGTACTTAATGGCGGTCCGCGATGCACTGGCGAGCTACTCCGCCGCAGTACCGGCCAAAGCCAAGCAGTCATTTTCGATATGTCTTACTGCGTTACATGGCGTTGGCGGGCGGTATCTGAAAAGTCTGCTCCAGAGTTTGGGGTTTGCGTCTTCGGCTGTTGATAAGCAAATTGAGCCTGATGGAGCGTTCCCTACGCTGAAAGCGCCTAATCCGGAAAATGAGGCGGCCTTTGCTTATGCCATTGATCAATGCCGCCGCAGTTGCAGTAATACCCGCGGGTATTGCGGAGATAGGGGCAGCGAAGGTCATGGACGAAGCGCTGAAGTTCAGATGATTCTGGCCACCGACCCCGATGCCGATCGCGTGGGCTGCGCAGTCAGGGATGGCAGCGGCGGCAATTTTCGGGTGTTAAGCGGCAATCAAATAGCGGCGCTACTGTGCGATTTTGTCCTTAGCGCCACCAAAGCCCCATTTTCAAAGCCTTTGCTAGCGACCACATTTGTCACGACCGGTTTGGTGCAGGCCATTGCGCAAAAGTACGGCTTGTCAGTTTTGGAGACTCCGCCGGGCTTTAAATTTATAGGTGCGGCCATTGAAGCGGCTGCCCGGCAGGGAAGGCCGTTTCTGTTCGGGTGTGAGGACAGTTGCGGTTATTTAATCGGCAACTATGTCCGAGATAAAGATGGTATTCTGGGTGCGGGGTTGCTGGCATTGGCGGCGGCATGGCACGCCAGTTGCGGTAGCGACTTTTTGAAGCGCTTGTCAGAGTTGGAAGAGGAGTTCGGATGCTACCGCGAAAGCATCGATTTGGTGCCCACAATAGATCAAGACCGCGATGTCGCTTTTGAATATTTGCGTCGCAGCCTCATCGACGCCTTCTGGGACAAAAGTCAGGTGCCGCAGCCGCAGCGTCAGGAAGGGTTTGCCGGTATGGAAATACTGGAGATTCGGGATTATTATAAAGGTAAGGCCTATAATCTGCAGACTGGTTTTTGCTATGATCTTGATTATTCCGGAGAACGGGCTATTCAGATGTTCTTATCTGATGGTGGCTATGTGAGCCGCTTGACATTTCGACCTTCTGGTACTGAGCCAAAGTTCAAAATCTATGTTGCTGTGCATGCGGCCTGTGAATCGGCTGCCCTTCAGCTACAGGAACGTTTGCGTCAGGAGGCGTTTTCACTTCTCAAGAATTCTCAAGGAGGAAGAATATAAATGTATAGCTCAAATAGTTCCAGATCCAGAAATGCTTCCCCACTGACTATGATCCTAATGATAATAGCCCTGTTACTGACCATACCCTTGGCGGCCTCAGGGTGTCGCCAGTCCTCTGCTCCCGAAGAAGAAGATAATATTACCAGCCCTACTCCGCAACAGGGGCAACAACAACAAAAGCCGCAGCAGCTTTTGGCCGCATACTTTCCACTAACGGTGGGGAGTACTTGGAGTTATCTTGGTGAAGGCAATGAGTATGCCTCATTTACCAGGAAAGTCGTTTTTGCACGTGGACGGCGCGGTCAGCTGGAGGAGGACAATGGCGGCACCGTCATAGCTACAGTTTATGAAATCACGGATGATGCCATTATCAGAGTCTACCATTCCGGTGAAGCCTATGAAGTTGGAGACCTGCTGGATCGCATCAAGGACTCTGAATCAGATCAGGTTGTCATCCTGCGTACGCCTATGCAAGTCGGCACTACCTGGCAGAATAATGATCATGAGAAACGGACAATCACGGCGACCGATGCAGTTGTAGAGACTCCGGCAGGAAAGTTTGAAAACTGTATTGTGGTCAAAATTGAGGGGGAGGATTCGACCCTGCACGAGTATTTTAAGGAAGGGATCGGAATGGTCCTGCGCGAATTTGAATCGGAAGGCTATCGGGTAACTTCGACGCTGGAAGAGTGCGATATCAAATAGTTAAAGGTATCAAATGATTATTGGGTGATTATTGGGGGCGCAGGCGGTGGGCATAAACGTCGAAACTATCATTTACGGACCATTAAAGAACAACTGCTACCTGGTTAGTTGTGATGCAACTAAAGAGGCAGTTGTGATTGATCCGGGCGGCCGAAGCAAAGAAATCCTGCGCATGATTGAAGAAAAAGGTCTGACTGTCAAGTATATTATTAATACTCACAAGCATTGGGATCACACTGGCGTTAACGGCGCAATTAAGGAAGCAACTGGCGCGGTGCTGGTGGCAGGTGCCCATGATGCCGATGGCATCAAGAACCCGGGTGTAGAGCGCCTGCTCAAAGAAGGAGACCGGCTTGTTTTCGGGGATTGCGCGCTGGAAGTTATTGAAACACCCGGCCATACTCCCGGTGGTATTTGCCTCTACACTCCCGGTGCGCTTTTTACGGGCGACACGCTGTTTAGTGAGGATGTTGGGCGTACAGACCTGCCGGGTGGTGACGAAGCGGCTCTGCGCGCCAGTATCGCCAAGCTGCTCAGACTTCCGGAAGACACTACGGTTTATCCCGGACACGAGGAGTTCTCATCGATCAGGCACGAAAGAACGGCCAATCCTATGAAGGTTTAATAAAATCAGTGATGGTCTGACAAAGCAATCAGTCCTCCGCCAAATAGACCTTGACACTGTGCATTTGTCCGTCATCAACAAGTGCAAAAGTGTTACCCTCCTCCCAAGTACCATCGACTTGTATTTGAACTTCTGCTGTAATACGATTACTAGCGCCGGTAAGGTCGCTGGCTCCAGCGCCGCTGGTGTCTCTATGGTCTCTCGAAATTTCAATTACATATAGGGCCTTACCAAAACGATAGCGCACTTTGCATGAAGGCCAATAAGCCGGAAGACGGGGTTCGACCCGTATGGCGTTGCCATCGCGCACAATGCCGAGTATTTCCTCGAGCCACGCCCGATACATCCATCCGCTGGAACCGGTATACCAAGACCATCCGCCGCGTCCCTCGCTGCCCGGCAGGGAGTAGACATCACCGGCCACCGCATACGGTTCGATGCGATACTTGCGCGCTTTATCCGGATTATCAGAATAACGGATCGGATTAATCATTTGCAACAACTCGACAGCACATGCCGTAAGGCCTTTTCTGGCATGGGCAATCGCCAGCCAAATTGCAGCATGGGTATATTGACCGCCATTTTCCCGCACTCCGGGAGGATAGGCTTTGATATACCCGGGATCATGATCGGTGTGCTCAAATGGCGGCGTAAATAGCAGTGACAACTGATCTTCCGGACGAACCAGGTGTTCATACGCCGAAGTCAAGGCGACTTCAGTGCGTTCGGGATCGGCAGCACCGCAAATCGCTGCCCAGGATTGCGGCAAGCTGTCGATTTTGGCTTCATTGTTTTCATGCGTACCCAGTGGTGAGCCATCGTCAAAATAAGCCCGGCGATACCACTTGCCATCCCAGGCATTTTCTTCAACCTGCGTTGCCAGATCAGCCGCGCGGCGCAAGTACGTCCGTCCCAAATTATCGTCTCCGACCTTAATGCAAAGCTCGGAGAATCCATTCAGAATTTCAATGATAAACCACGCCAGCCACACGCTTTCACCGCGTCCTTTAGCTCCAATTCTAGTGAAGCCGTCATTCCAGTCGCCGGTACCGATGAGTGGCAAGCCATGCGGTCCGCTGGTCAACCCCTTTTCAATGGCACGGCGGCAGTGTTCAAACAGCGTGCCCTGTTCCATGGTGGATGAATTAGGAACAAAATAGATGTCATGCTCATCCGGCTCCAGCGGCCGGCCGTTCAGGAAAGGCACATTGACATTAAGGATTTCATAATCCCCGGTAGCCTTGACGTACCTGATTACAGCATAGGGCAGCCATAGCAGATCGTCGGAGCTGCGGGTACGGGTCCCGGCACCAGATGGCGGATGCCACCAATGTTGCACATCACCCTCGACAAATTGTCGGGAAGCGGCGGTCAGTATAAACTCGCGCGTGATTTCTGGTGCCGCGTGCAAGAATGCCAGTACATCTTGAAGTTGATCGCGAAAACCGAAAGCACCGCCCGACTGATAAAAGGCGGTTCTGGCCCAAAAACGACACGCCAGCGTCTGATAAAGCAACCAGCGATTTATGATCATATTGACAGTGAGATCAGGTGTTTCAACCTGCACCTTATCCAAAAAGCTGTCCCACCAGGCACAGGTTTGGGCTAGCGACGCTTCAACTTGAAGCGGCTCCTTATATTTGCTGACCAGGGAACGTACATGTTCAATATTGCATCCTTGCCCCAGGATGATAATAATCTCGGCTGTTTCATGAGGTTCCAGAATTATTACGGTCTGCAGGGCAATACATGGATCATGTCCCATGCCACTTCGGCCAGACAGGGATTCACGGTGCATGGCAGCCGGGCGGGACATGGAGCCATTGCGACCGATAAACTCGGTGCGATCAGCCGTGAAACTGGACGCCGTGGGGCTCATGGCCGCAAAGGCCACATAACCTCCATAATCGGGATGCAGACAATTGCGCGCCAGCATCGCATTACTTTCCGGATCCCATTTCGTGATGATATTGGACTGGGTTTCTTCCCGGTTGTTGCCCAGTACCAGCTCGGAATAGGAAGTCACAGATATGCGGCGCCCTTTAGAAGTGGAGTTCACGAGGCGTAGCCGCTGTATTCTTACCGGATCGCCATTTCCGTTCCTGCCATTGTTATAAGCGATGTCCCCGTTGTTATGGGCGAGGGTGTTATGGGTAAAAGCCGTGTCTCCTACATCATTGTCAAGCGGGACAAAGACAGTCAAGTTTTGGAGCAGACCATAATTGCTGCTTTCGTAAACGGTATAGCCTTGTCCGTGACGCACGCGGTAGGAGGCACCGGTGCTGACCGGGGAAGGAGTAGCGGTCCAAAAAGCGCCGGTGTCTTCATCACGGATGTAGATGGCATCGGAGGGCGGATTGGAAATCGGATCATTCGACCAGGGCAATAGTCTGTTCAGCTGACTATTGCCAAACCACACAGTGCCCATCCCGGATTCGGTAACGAGTGCGCCAAAGTGCGCATTACTCAGGACATTGATCCAGGGAGAGGGCGTTTTGACGTTGGCCGGCAACTGAATGACGTATTCTTTGCCATCTTTGCTGAAGCCGCCATAGCCATTAAAGAACTCAAGGTCTGGTGCAGGGAACTCAGCGCGGGGATATTCTTCATAGCGCTTTTGCCCTTTCAGGCGGGGCGGCCAATGCGTATTTTCTGACTGACTGCCAAGCTGCTGGGCCAAGGTACCTCTGGCCGCCACCAGCAATACCCTGGCACTGGCCAAGATCAGCAAGACATCATCATCCGGCATATGACTGATAGTGCGCAGGAAAACGCCACCTGGTTGATCCAGACCAGTCAGCATTGAATGGGCCTGAGCCATGCGGCGCAAGCTTTCTTGTAATGGCTGATAATATCCGCTAGATTCGTAGTTCAGGATTACCAAATCGGCCTTTAATCCCTTGGTGCGTAAATAAGCGTGCGCAGTCAAAATTTCATGAACAAAGTCCAGTTCTTTAACGTCCGTGACTGTTAAGGCAATGATCGGCAAATCCCCGGAGATACCATAGGCCCACAGACGTGTCTTATTAAGGGAACTCAGGCGCAAGCGTCCTCCGGTGGGGCGCAAACGGGGATTAGGATACAGGATATGATTGGCCAGTTCCTGAAAACGGCGGACAGCATCCGGTTGCAGACGCAAATGGCGCAGTTCAAGCTGCGATTGTGTCCAGGCCATTTCGAAAGCCGAATCGGTGGCGGCGGCAGTATTGGGATTCTTGAATTTCTCGAATATGGCGATTAACTCTTCCCGGGATTGGGCGGCAGCTGTTATCAGAACGAAACGGGCTCTTTCCCCGGGTTTGATGGTAACGCGGGTGCGCAGGCTGAAAATTGGATCGAGCACGTAGCCGCTGCTGTTGGTCAAATTGCCTTCCATTGCCCGTGGATTACGCACGCTGCGGTCGCGACCCAGGAAGCTTTCGCGGCTGGTCTCATAGCTGATCAACCGCTCCGGCTCGGTTGCAGGCGCGGGCGCGGATGCGTAGGGGAGCGCAGACGGGGCAGGCGCAGGTGCGGAGGTTGCAGGCGCGGAGGCAGACGCGGAGGCAGACACAGGCGCAGACACAGGCGCAGACGCAGGCGCGGACGCAGGCGCGGATGCACAGGCGTTTTCAGATGGCGACAAAATCTCCGCAATCATATGCCCGGCCCAGATCGTTTTTTCGTCCCGCGATTTAGGCTTCCGTCGGGCGATGAGTGCCTGATATTCTTTCAAAAAGGCAGTTTCTACGAATAGCTTACTGAACGAAGGGTGCGCCAAATCTTCACTGTGCTTGGCCAAGGCCAGCTCCATATAACTCGTTAATTCCAGCGTCCTGGTGTGGGCGGAGCGGTTGGTCAAAGTCACGCGCCTGATTTCCGCATTTTCTTCAGGAGAGACAATAACCTCCATAGTCGTTTCAAAACCGGCATCGCGGCGCCGAAATTCGGCGCGATCCGGAGCAAACGAAACCGAATAGCGCTTACCGGCATGACGGGAGGGATGGTAGGCCGCCGACCATTGTGCATCACTATCGCAGTCCCGAATGTAAAGAAACTCACCCCAGTTATCACGCGTTGTATCTGAACGCCAACGGGTAATGTCAGTATCCAGATAACGGCAATAACTGCCCCCGGCGTTGGTGATCATAACATGTAACGTTCCGTTTGACAGCAATTGGGTATGCGGAATAGCTGTATGCGGAGTGAGAAAGCGTCCCGATACCGGCGACTGAATAAGCGGTGCCAGCTTGGGAGTAGCTTCATAACCGGCTGGTATCCGGCTCATCTGCGGCTTGGTAGGAATGCGCTCATAGAGTAAAGGTTCCGCAGCTTTGACACGCAGATTGCGGTGGAATCGTTTCTGCATGATGCTGTTATTGAGGAAGTTGTTCATGGCAACCAGAGACATTCCTTGATGATGCGCCATGGTGGCATATACAATTACACCGCGTTCGCCTTCCGGACGGCGCTGGCGGGTATAGTCGATGGAGTCATAAAAGCCAAAGCGGCCCAGCATACCGATACCTTCAAGTGTCTTGAGATTAGCGACAGCCTTTTTGGGCGCGACAAGCAGGGCAAGCATTGAGGCATAGGGTGCGACCACCAGATCCTGTTCTAATCCGCGTTTTAGGCCAAGCCCGGGAACACCAAAGGCCTGGTACTGGTAAATTTTATTGTTGTCGAGGGCGCTGAAGGCTGCTTCGGAAATACCCCATGGTATACCTCTGATCTTCCCATAAGTAATATGACGCGCCACCGAAGCCTTGTAAGCGGCTTCCAGTAAAGAACCCTGGAAGACACGGTTCAGCAATAGCGGCATTAAGTATTCAAACATAGTGCCATTCCAGGATAAGAGAGTGGTACGGCCGTCTAAGATCGAGAAAGGCCGCCCGAGTGCAAACCAGTGTTCATTGGGGACATCACCGCGGGCAATGGCAACATAACTGGCCAGGCGCGCTTCGCTGGCAAGGAAATCATAATAGGAGTCATCCAGGCGGCACTCTTGAACATTATAGCCGATGCTAAACAGGCGACGCTCCGCGTCATATAGGAAACGCATACTCATGCCGGAGGCCTGAGTCTGCGCCAGTTTGATTAAGCGTTTAAGCCGATCCAGCAGATCGCGTGCATGGGCCTGGGATGCGGATGGTTGCGGCGCATCGGCACCGGCTGGCGCATTGTTCATGATCAGATCATGCAAGGTAGGACTGGATGGCGCTATCTCATCTTCATTCGTCGCCTGCGCTTTAGTCTGCGCTTTAGCTTCCGCTTTAGCCCGTGTTTTTTCCGCTTCATCCGTCACTTTCGCCAAATCATCAAAATATCTATCAATGAACCTGTTCCAGTCCGCCAATGAATGCTGGAGCGCTGCTGCCCAGTAAGCGGGTTCGGAGTCTGATGGTGACTGATCCTTAAAGATATGGTAAATCGTCGCCGCCGGCTTTTGACACTGGCGCAATGTTTGGACCGTTACTCTCCAGTTTTTCACGGCAAGAGCGTGATCAAGCGCTTGCTCAATTTCGGCGAGAAGCTCTGCCGTTGATGGATCAGCTTTTGCGTCAAGTACGCGACTCAATATGTTGATCAGATCCTGTAACCCTTTTAACACCGCATTGTCAATGAGCGGGCGATGCAGCAACTCCTGACAGCCTTGTTCCAACGTCCATAGGCAAGCCAGGAAATTGCCGCTGTCCACCACCGAGACGTAACGAGGATGGAGCGGCTCCATGCTCTTAATATCGTACCAGTTTAGCAGATGTCCGGCATAGTGCTCTAATTTGCCAACGGTTTCTAATGTTGCTGTGGCGCGCTCAACGAATTGCTCCAGCGTCAGATAGCCAAGGTCATACGCAGATAAGGCCGATAGCAGCCATAACCCAATATTAGTTGGCGATGTACGTGGAGCTGCTTCGATACGCAGCTGTTCCTGATAATTATCAGGGGGCAACCAGTTCATTTCGGAATTTACGAAATCATCAAAATAGCGCCATGTCTTACGGGCGTATATGCGCAGCGTCTGCGTGTCATCCGGTGGCAGCTGTGCCACAACTGCCTGGGCACCGGTCCTTTCGGTAGGCTGAGCCGGTGTGTTCAGCCAAAAGGCCAAAAGGGGTGCGAAAAACCATAGCAGCAGAATCGGAGCGGCCCACCAAAAGGATGCAGTCGCGGACGCGGCTGCAGTTGCGGGCGATAACTCACGAACGGCTAAGACTAGAAAAAGCGCGGTGGCTAAGACGCTGCCCAACAGTACCTGCATTAGAAATTGCTGTTCTTTTTTATTGGATGGCCGGTTTAGCTGGGCTGCCTGAGCGGTTTCCCATTCCAGCAAGTGGCGGTGCGACAAGACCCGGCGATGCCATACACGGAAAATGGCATCCAGCGACACCAATGCCTGATGTGGCAGGAAGGCGATTTGCATAATGGCCTTTAGCAATATGGCCTGCGATGTTCGTCGCGAAGAATAGGGATCTTTTTCTGAGAGTACATGGAAAAGCAGCGGCAGTCCCAAAATGAAGGCCACGAAAAATGACCATAAAAAGATCTGATCGGTTAGCAGCCACCCAAGGACCAGCATTGTCAGGAGTGTTGCCGGAAGCAGACTGCGCCTTAGGTTATCAAAGATCTTCCACCGTTCAATAAGATTAAGGCAGTTGGGGACGCGTTTGTGGCCAGGTCCAGGGACATAGCGGAACAGCCAGTCAATGATCTGCCAATCGCCCCTAATCCAGCGATGTTGTCGCTTGACATAGGATTGATAGGTGGTTGGGAACAAGTCAAAGAGTTCAATATCGCTGGCCAGGCCTACCCGTACATGAGCGCCTTCCAACAGGTCGTGGCTCAAAATGGTCTCTTCCGGAAAACGTCCTGATAAGACTTTATGGAAGGCCTCCAGATCATAGATTCCTTTGCCATAGAATGTACCGCTTCCAAACAGATCCTGATAAGCATCGGAAACTGCCTGGCAGTATGGATCCACACCAGCAGGATCGGAGAAAATGCGTGTGAACACGCTCGAATAAGAGCTGGGCAGGCTGGTGCTGACGCGCGGTTGAATAATAGTGTAGCCTCCAATAACTTTGGATTCAGTGCGGTCAAACTCCGGCCGGTTCAGCGGGTGGGCGGCGGTTTCCACCAGTTTGCGCGCTGTATCGCGTGGCAATTGCGTATCGGAGTCGAGCGTCAATACGAACTTAATGCCGCGCAGGTCTTCTGCGTTGCCGACTAGCAAGTATTCATGACCCGGAGTAAGCTCGCTATTTTCGGGCGTAGTGGCACGGCCGTTACCTGTGCTAGCATTATGCGCGTTATGCAGGTGCGGTTTTCTCTTGGAATTTTCGACTAAGAAAATATTCAATTGCTCTATTTTGCCACGCTTGCGCTCCCATCCCATCCAGCATTGCTCGCCTTCGCTCCATTCGCGGGTACGATGAAACAAGAAAAAGCGGTTTGCTTCGTAACGTTCGTTGAGTTCTTTGATTTGGCGCACGGTCATGTCCAGAAGCTCCGCATCCAAATCCGTTGTGCGTGTCGGCGCATCACAAAAATCGGTAACAAGGCAATAAAGCAGGTTGGCATCAGAATTAGCCAGGTAACGCATTTCCAGGCGCTTGATCTCATCGGTAATGGCCTTTTTGTTCAAGAGCATGGTTGGGACAATGACCAGGGTCCGGAACTCATCCGGAATGCCATTTTCAAAGGAAAGTCTTGGCAAAAGGGTTGGCGGGATCACCCGGGAAACCCAGCGGTTGGTTAGCTGCACGCCTAGTTCGGTGGCGGCCAGAAATAATGTCAGCAAAGGCAGCCAGGTTGCGGGCTTGTCTAATTCCAGGCGGAAAAGCAGAGCCGCGGCTGCCGTAGCCGCCGTAGTAATGGCCAGAATCGTTCCCAAGTAGATTCTGCCAGGGCGTTTTTGCAGGGTGTTGCGGATCAACCTGTGAAATGACGGCCGGTAATGGATCTTACTTTCCAGCGTTCGGCGTCCGCGGCCAATTAGGTAATAGCCTACATGCGACTGGCTGGTCGCACTTGCCGCACTAACGGGCTTGTGGTATTCGCTCGCCAGATCAATGGCGAGGGAGACAACTTCGATTTCATTTAGATTACTGCCTTCAGACAACTCCTCGACCGCATGACGGTATAAGTCGCGTGTGCAGAAGTCCATTGCGCCATATACACCGGCCGGATCGGTCTGTAATAATTGTTCAACCGGGCTGACCGATTCGAAAACGCGTGGCCATTCAAGATGGGCAAGCATCCGGAAACTACCGATCAGATGTGCCATCATGCTCTGATCGGACGTTTGATGCTCCTGCTCACGCCGGGTAATTTCACCCAGTGGAGCGTCGAGTTTACGTTCCAGCCATTCCTGAACAGGAACCATTGTGTTGGCTTCATTTTGCAGATAACTGGCCAGTGTGACGGCAAAAAAGCCGGATGGCTCAGGAATTTCATAGGCCATCTCCGCCAACAGAAAAAGCAGTTGGTCGGCGTTGCGGCGGGAGGCATTCAGCAGGCGATTAGCCCAAAACTCTGCCTGCAGATATTGCTCTTGACGCCGTCTAATTGTCAGACTGAGATTCATGAGTTGTTCAACCAATGCAAAGCGTAAAAAAGTTGGAAAAGCCCACAGTTCCGTACTTGTTAGCGGAACCTTTTCCTGAAAGGTTTTCAGAAAGGAAATAATCAAATCACGCTGCAAGGCGGCATTGTTGTGCTCAAGCAAAGCCCGGCATAAGATGAGAATACGCGGTCCCTCACGCTTAAGTGTGGAGATTGCCGGTAGTTTTTTGTACATTTTGCGGGGTAGGTTTTGCGTTATTTCCGAAATTTGTCCTTCGACCAGATATATATTATCCAGCAGCCATTCCGCTCCGGCCATCATGTTTTGCTCCAGCCCGGCGGCTGAAGTTAAGTCGCGTCGAACCATATCTATTATTTGGCGATATTTCTTCAAATCGCGCATAATTTCGCTGCGATAATCCTTTTTAATAACCGCATCCTTTAGATCAGCCGCCAAGTTTTCCGTCAACGCTCTCATGCGCTCACCGCTCAAGTGTTCGCGGCGGTGTCTATGGCATGGCGTGGATTCCACATTATAATCTGATTGATCATTAAAAGCGCCGAATATGGTAGCCTGGCCGCTGCCAACCCTTCTCAGGATTGCCAGGGCTGAGCGCATGTTTTCCTGACTGGTACGAACCAGCACGACAGTTTCTCCCGCCAGCATCCAACGTGTATAGCGATTGATCAATGATTGATTAATTCGGTTGCGTAAGGAGAAGCGTGCTGTCTTGGAAACACTGATCCGACCATGTACATTTTTGCGAATTACGGCTGAGTTCGGGAAGCCATTCTTACGTAGGGTATGCAATATCTGACCGGCAGCACTTTGGTCCTGATAAAAGCTTAGTAAAATGCGGTAATCTGACATGAAGCGAAATCTCCTCCAATCCCACTCCTTAGTATGGATTTAAAGTGACTTTGTCAAACAAAAAGGTATAAGAAGGTTTCAGCGAAGGGCAGCAGAAGAAGGTTACCAGGCAAACACTGAAACTTAGGATATTAGTAATGCGTACTAGTAACAGTGGCTAGTAATGGCGATGTATACCCTTTCATGATCCATGACGCTGAATGTGTTGAATAGGCCTTTAGGAGGGATTTGATTGAGTGTTATCCAGCTAAATCAATTGACCAAGTATTATGGAGCTGTCAAAGGGGTGGAGAACCTGAATTTGACAGTAGAACAAGGGGAGATATTCGGGTTTATTGGTCCGAATGGGGCCGGGAAATCGACAACCATTCGCATGTTGATGCAGCTAATCTTTCCGACAGCGGGATCGTTTTCCATTTTTGGCACCAAGATTACGGGCGATATGCCTGAGATCCGGCGGCGCATTGGCTTCTTGCCCTGCGAGGTTAACTACTATTACGGACTGAGCGGCCGGCAGATGCTGGAGTATTCAGCTGCGGTTCACGGGGTTCGGAATCCCGGGAAAATGATCGAAAGTTATGCAGAGCGCCTGGACCTTAATCTTGAAAAAAGTGTCAAGTCATATTCGCAAGGCAATCGCAAAAAGCTGGCCATTATTCAAAGTCTGCTGCATGACCCGGAATTGCTGATTCTGGATGAACCTACGTCCGGACTGGATCCGCTTATGCAGACGCGCTTTTTCGAAATTGTCAAAGAGAAAAACAACCAGGGCATGACAGTTTTCCTTTCGTCTCATGTTTTGTCCGAAGTGGAGAAGCACTGCGACCGCGTGGGATTTATTCGCGATGGCGGGCTGATTCACTTGTCCGATATTGGTGATGTTCCAGGCAGAGAGAGCGTTTTCATTGAAGTGCGGTTCAGCGAGGAAGGGAATCTGATCGAAAAATACGGATTTAAGAGCATTGATCCGCAGGTGATCTATGAAAAACCGGATGAGGCTCATGGCGCTCATGGGATTAATGGTACCAATGGTACTAATGGGAATGGGGTTCACATTTTTCATGCCAGAGGTTCGCTGCACAATGTGCTGCATAAGATTTCAGAGCACCCCATCAGTGACATCTCGGTTCGCAAGCCGACCTTGGAAGAAGTCTTCATGGACCTGTATGAAAAGAAGAAAGAGGTGGCGCAGTAATGAAGTTAAAGTGGTCGATTCTGCGGCATGAGCTCTATCTGAACCGTAAGACGCTGTTGGTTTGGGTACTGGTAATGGCAGGTTTGATGGCAATATTCGCCGGCTTTGCCGGTATGGTGATTGAGAGCAGCGAGGACCTCTTGGTAGTGTTAAAGGCTTATCCGAAAGCATTGCTGGACGCCTTTAATTTTAGTACTATGTCTTTCGCTTCACCCGAAGGATGGATCGCCAGTGAGCCATACTTGTTTTTGGCATTGTTATCCGCATGTTTTGCCGCGGTAATGGCTGGGTCCACGGTTTCCCGTGAAATTGATAAAAAGACGGGCGAGTTTCTTTTTGCACTGCCGGTGACCAGACGCTCGATTTATTATACCAAAGCGCTATCGCATCTTATTATGTTGACTGTTGTGGTTATTTTGGGGGCGGCGGCTGCCTATGGCGTTGTTGCCGCTGGCTTTGAATTGACCAACGCCGGTGGACTGCTATTGGTATTGTTGTCAGCATATCCTGTCAGCCTGGCGGCTGGTGGCGTGGGCTATTTAGTTACTTCCCTGGTTGATAGTGAGAAGAATGCGATGTTTATTGGGATTGGATTTGTGCTGGTCTCATTGTTTTTGAAAACGATGGCTGCATTTGGCAAGTCCCTTGAATGGCTGGGAAATTTTAGCATTTTTGAGGCTTTTGACTCTAATGCCATTCTGGCGAGCGGGTCGCTGCCGGTCTTAGGAATTGTCATACTGGTGGCGATCTATGTGGTCGGACTAATCGTGGGCGGAGAAATATTGGTACGCAAGAACCTGACAATGTAGTTGTTGGCAATCGATTGGGGACAGGTTTATTTGGTCCAAAATGGACCAAATAAACCTGTCCCCAATCAATGCATTTTGATCCAGTTTGGGACAGACTACAGACTTCGATATTGTTACGTGATATAATATAGGCAGTCAGGTAGCCAGGCAGTCGCTTGAGTTGGCTGTCGCACTTTTGAGGTGTTTTGGCATGGCCGTTAATATTCTAGTTATTGATGCTCAAGGCGGCGGAATCGGTAAGCAGATTATCACCGCCATAAAGCAAAGAGTCCTGAATGCTGAAATCACTGCAGTCGGTACAAACAGCGCCGCAACAGCCGCCATGCTAAAGGCTGGAGCTCATAATGCGGCGACCGGAGAGAACGCTGTAGTTGTTGGGTGCCGCAAGGCAGATATTATTGTGGGTCCGATTGGAATTGTGATTGCCGACGCATTGCTCGGTGAAATTACACCGAAAATGGCCCAGGCTGTTGGACAGAGTAAAGCCAAGAGGATACTAATTCCAATCAATCATTGCGACAACGTTGTTGTCGGCGTTCCTGACCTGTCAATTGCTACTATGATACAAGGCGTAGTTGAGCAGATTCAGAGAATTATTGAGTCTAGGCCTAAGTGACAGGCGGGACAGCATTTGATTTGCTTTTTTACTTGTTCTGGTGACCGATTAGTGCTCCATGAAGGAGCAAATGTTGGTCTTCTGAAGAAGGCCCGAGGCCCGGCCGATGAATGTGCGCATGTACGCACCTATTTTCCATCCGAGTGATCTGGTGCAACGAACTCATCTATATTCATATCAGCATTTATACTATCGCAATAATTACCGCGAAGGTGATTGGCACTCCTGAAGGAGTTCCAAAAGTCTTGGCGGTTTTTTTACTTTTGTTACGGTTACAGGTGGTACAAGTGACGCATCACACCGCGCATCTTGCTGCGCAGAAGCTTGCTGGCGAAGGGGGAATATATTTTGATCGTTCAGGGCAAAAACATTTCATATTCTTATTCCTATGACTTCGCTAACAAAGCTTTCGCCCTCCGAAACGTGGATTTATCAGTTGCTAAAGGTGAACTTGTCTACATCCTGGGATGCAATGGTTCCGGGAAATCAACTTTGGTAAGGCATCTCAATGCCCTTTTGAAACTTCAGCACGGAGAACTTTCTGTGGCTAGTTTTGACGTTACAAATGAGAATGATATGTGGCGGCTGCGCCGCATTTGCGGCATGGTGTTTCAAAACCCGGATAATCAATTTGTATCATCGGTTGTTGAGGAAGATATTGCTTTCGGATTAGAAAATTACGAGGCTCCAAGGGAAGATATTCCCGAAAAAGTCAAGGCTGCGCTGCGGATTGTCGATATGGAGGGCTACGAAAAAAGAGCTCCTAACTCACTTTCCGGTGGACAAAAACAACGGGTCGCCTTGGCCGGAGTAATTGCGCTTGATCCGGAGATTATCATTTTTGATGAAGCAACAGCCATGCTTGATCCTGACGGGAGACGGGAAGTTCTCGCCATGATGCGCAGGCTTAATTGCCTGGGTAAGACGATAGTTGCGATTACACATTATGTCGAAGAAGCCGTTCACGCCGACCGGGTTATTCTGATGCATGAAGGCGCTATCATCGCTTCCGGAACGCCGCGGGATATTTTAACTAATGGTAATCTGCTGAATCGGGCAGAGCTTTTGCCGCCCATGCCTGTGCGAGTATATTATGATTTGCTTGCTTCTGGCATACGGTTAAGCAGTTGTCCGCTAACTAATGAGGAGCTTGCTGAAAAGATATGCGAATTACGGTCGAAAATCTAAGCTACACATATGGCGGCCTCGGCCGCAATGGGCGCACGGGCACGTATGGCAGTGAGTGCGGGCGTAGTTGTGGGGATGATTATAGCCGCGAGGGCGGGTCTCAAGTCCAATGTGATCGTGAGGGCTTGCGTTCTGGTGACACTGTCGATGCCCTACGAAATATCTCTTGTACCATCGAGAGCGGCGATTTTGTCGGGATCATGGGAAAGACTGGCTGCGGGAAAACCACCCTTATTAAGCTTATGGCCGGGTTGCTTGTTCCCACAGGAGGACGCATTTGCCTGGATGGTCAGGACATTAATGACAATAGCTTTAATCGTAATGTGCTGCGGCAGTCGATTGGCGTAGTGTTTCAGTATCCGGAGCAGCAGCTTTTTGCGGCCACAGTCGAAAAGGATGTGGCGTTTGGCCTCAAATATAATTGGAATAGGCCCGGTTCCAAATTCGATTCCGGCTCGAGATCCGATTCTGGCTCCGGCTCTGGCTCTGGTTCCGGCGAAATTGATGAGCGTGTCCAATGGGCCCTTGAAACAATGGAGTTTGATTATGAGGAAGTCCGAAAGCTGTCGCCAATGGCACTTTCTGGTGGTGAGAAACGCAGGGTGGCCATTGCCGGTGTCCTCGCAGTTAAGCCAAAAATTATCATATTTGATGAACCAATTGCTGGCCTTGACCCTTATGGCAGGAAGAATTTTTTGGAACTTGCGGCAAAGCTTAATGACAATGGGACGACAATCATCATGGTATCGCATAATATGGATGCGCTTGCCGAATACACTAAGCATCTACTGGTGCTTGAGGATGGCAGGTTGATCATGTCCGGCGAGACGAGGGACGTTTTTCATCGCTTGAAAAATGACAAGTATGGTCACATGTTTGGCTGGACTGAGCCTCAGCAAGTGGCAGCGCTAATTTCGAAGTTTGAGAAATGTCAGGCGCACGATGGCGCTTATCATGACGATTTTTGCGATGACGGTTTTCGTGATGACAGTTTTTGCAACAGCGGCTTTTGCGATGACGGTTTTCGTGATGACAGTTTCTGCGAAAACGTAGTTACCTATGATGATTTAATCTCAGCCATCAAGCGCTACGTGGCGGGTACAGAAACAGGAACGGAAGCAATAGCGGGTGCAAGCACGGAGGCCGCAGAAGTCGGAATCAGAGCTAATGCAAAAACTGATGGAAGTATAGAAGCCGAAAACGGACCTAAGGCCGCGACAAACGCAGCCGCGACAAACGCGGCAAAGGAGAACGAGGCGGCGACAAACGCAACTGCGGCAAACGCAGCAAATGGGAAGGAGGCCGCGAAAGCGGAAGATGAGAGCAGGAATGAGATTAGGAGCGAGAGTAGGAACGAGATTGGGGGCGAGAGTAGGAACGAGATTAGAGGCAAAAGTAGGAGTGAGCACAACTCTTTTCTACGCCGCCTGGACGCAAGGGCCAAGATAATATGCCTGATTGCCATGTTGGGTGTCGTTATTGGGGCATCATCGCCTGGCAGCTATGTGCTGGCATTGTCGGCCGTTGGCATAATAATCCTGTTGTCAAAACTGCCGCTGCGCCATGTGTTCGGGAAAGTAGGCCGACTGTGGCTGTTTTTTGTAACGATCTTTTTAATGAATGCATTTTTTTATCAAACAGAAAACGTGCTGTGTTCGTGGTGGATCTTCAATCCTTCAATTGATGGTATTAGGCAAGGCTTCAGTGTGATTGCCAACGTCGTACTGGCGATAATTCTCGGCAATGTGCTGACATTGACGACAACTCCCACGGAGATCACGATGGCCCTTGAAAGTCTGATTAAGCCATTGAGACTGCTAGGTGTCCCCACAGAGGATGTTGCCATGATTATCAGCATTGCTATTCAATTTATTCCGACACTGATGGAAGAAACGGAAGTAATCAAAATTGCGCAAATCGCCAGGGGTGCCAGATTTGAAAGTAAGAAACTCAGCGAGCGAGCCTTAAGCTTCGCACCTTTGGTTGTACCCGTGTTTCTTTCAGCTTTTAGACGGGCGGATGAGTTATCTTTGGCTATGGAAGCACGGGGCTATCGTAATGCCAAGAATCGGACAAAACGAAAAAAAGAACCGTTGGAGTTGCGGGACTATATGGCGGCTTGCATGTGCGGCGCGCTTTGTCTGATTCAGTTTTTGGTATTACGATAGCACGGCAGTACGGCGAAAATGATCAATTTATACTGATTATACTGAACTCAAGGAGGAATTATCAGTGCAAAGAATGTCTTATGTGAAGCGGTCGATTATTACGGCTACCTGTATCGCGCTATGCCCCATCCTGCCGATGGCATTTCACTCTATCCAAAATGCGGGCAGCATTTTCTCCCCAATGCATATTCCGGTGCTTCTTTGTGGACTCATTTGCGGTCCGGGATTCGGATTGCTTTGCGGATTGGCAGGTCCTCTGCTGTCTACCATTTTTACAGGAATGCCACCAACGGCTTACTTGCCTCCAATGATGATTGAGCTTGCGGTTTATGGGTTGGTTGGAGGGTTAATGATCAACCTTATACGCACAAGGAAATTATACGTTGACCTTTACAGTAGCCTCATTATCGCCATGATTGCCGGACGAATCGTTGCTGGTGTTGCCAAGGCTCTGATCTTTGTGCCAGGCGGCTATTCGATGACGGCCTGGATTACCAGTTACTTTGTAACTTGCTGGCCAGGTCTCGTTATGCACCTGATCTTAGTTCCGATGATAGTCTTGGCGTTGATGAAAGCCAGAATTATTCCTGAACGTTATCCAGCAAAGGCTTGATCATGATGGGGCAGGATTTTGTGAATTATTTAAGAGAGCAGGCTTTGCGGCATCCGAGTATGATGCCGCAAGACGCTGTCAAGCTGTGCTTTCAGGTGGCTTTTGGCGTGGAGCATCTTCTCACTGAAAGAAATGCGGCTATGGGATATTTGCAGAAAGAGTATTCGCAAACGCCAGCTCAGGATATGGCGGTTTTTGAGCCGATCAGTGACGAATATGTCAGATGTAATCTGGCAGCCTGGAAGTCTAGAGAGCTGCCATTGGAGTGGCTTTTTGAAATGTTTTGGCAGTCTGCAGATCTGGAAGAGGATGCGGGGCTTGAGGGGAAGAGCAAGTGCTCGGAAGCTTTGTTCATGAAGTATTTGGACTCTGTGGGAAGATGCGTTGAAGAAGGCTTGCTGCCATTTGACAAGCTAGCGTGGCTATCCTTCAAAGAACGCTATCTTTCTTTGGGTGGTGGCGAACCGCAACCGGTGCATCACAGCGAAGAGTATCGTAATCAGGAATGCCCGGCATATCGGGTTATAAAGAAAAAGTACTCGCTAGTTTTTCCGGTTCTTGAAAAGGCTAGTGCGCTTCTAGAGGCGCTTAGAGCGTCAAAAACCGAAGCGGAAGCGAAAGGGCAAGGGCAAGGGCAAGCGCAGGCACAGGCACAGGCGCAAGCGCCAATAATCATCGCCATAGACGGACGGGCGGCGGCTGGAAAAAGCACTATGGCAACTATATTATCAGCAGTTTTGAAAGCGGATTTAATCCATATGGATGATTTCTTTTTGCCGCCTGAATTGCGTGCCGCCGAGCGGTTTGCGGAAGCGGGAGGAAATGTTCACTACGAGCGTTTTTGCCTGGAGGTACTGCCCTTCCTGAAAAATAGGGCGGGGTTCTCTTATCGCACCTTTGACTGCAGCATTATGGACTATGGCAAATCTCGCTTTGTGCAAAGCGAAGCATGGAGGATCGTAGAGGGTTCCTACAGTTGTCATCCCAAATTCGGTGACTATGCCGATTTGCGGGTCTTTTGCGATATCACGCCTGAAAAACAAATGCAACGGATTAAAAAACGAAATGGGGATGCGATGGCGCGCGTATTCAAAGAAAAGTGGATTCCATTGGAAGAACAGTACTTAGTAAGTGCGCAAATAAAAGAAAAAGCAGATATCATCATGGCCGATTGATTAGAGGGATCGGATCTGCCACGGAGACCGATGATCGGGGACAGGCAGAGCGATCGATCGGGGACAGATCGATTGGGGACAGGTTTAAATGGGTCAAAATGACCCATTCGGGGACAGGTTTGTTTGGATCATTTTGATCCGATTGGGTCCGATTGGGGACTGGTTTAAATAGTTCATTTTGGACTAAATAAACCAGTCCCCAATCGGATTTTTTATTTTCTAAACGGATTTTTGTTTTGTACCAAAAAAGGAGCTGGAAGACATTTCAAGAAGTATCTCAATATCGCACAATGCGAAAAAGAGGACACCACATTAACTGCATGCCCTCTAAATAGCAACAATATTTGAAAGAGGTTGATTCTGATGCATGATAATGCCGGTGCTACCACTCCAAAAAAGGCGCGACAAACCAGGGCAGTGATGTATCGCATTTTAATGATCCATCGCATGCTGGAAAGCGGTTCGTGTCCATGCGTTAAAGAAATTGCTGAGAAACTGGAAGTCTCACGTCGTACCATTGAACGCGATATTGAATTACTGCGTGATCAGTTCAGCGCCCCGTTGGAATATGACCATTTTAAAAGAGGGTATCGTTATACTCGCCAATACACGTTGCCTTCAGTTAGGCTGACTGAAGGAGAAGTAGCTGTTCTAATTATGGGACAGCGTTTATTGACAGAGACGGCTGGGACTATTTTTGCTGAGTCAGCGCGGCAGGTTATTGAAAAGCTGCCATTATTGCTGTCTGATAAAGTGAGTATTGATATGAATGCATTCATGAACCCGTTCTCCGGAGAAATTTCATTTGGCGCGCTACCGGTACGAGGCGATGAGGATGTCCTTACATCGCATTTTCGGTTGTTGTCAGAAGCGATTGCAAAAAACCATACCGTAAACATGGAATATTACACAGCCACGCGAGATGTTTCCAGCCGGCGCGATTATGATCCCTATCATCTGCGCATGGAAGACGGAGCGTGGTATGTTATTGGATATTGTCACACACGAAAAGAGTTGCGTACATTGGCCGTTGACAGAATCAGATCATTGACGGTGACAGATCGCGTCTTTAAGCGGCCGAGCGATTTTTCAATTGATGAATACCTTGGTCATAGCTGGGGAATCGAACGCGGGAAGGAATATACGGTCAAAGTGGCGTTTGATCCGATACAGGCCCGCTGGATCAGAGAAAGGCAGTGGCATCACAATCAAAAATTAACTGAGCTTGACGATGGCGGAGTAATGCTCGAAGTAGTCGTTAGTGGGTTGGAGTCAATCAAAAGATGGATTATGGGATTTGGCAGTCATGCACGAGTGCTTGAGCCTCCCGAACTGGTATCTATAATCCGTAAAGAAGCCCAGGGAATACTAAATCAAGAGCCTGAATAAAACTACTGCCGCAACAACAATTGCTATCGGTCCGCTCCATTGGGGGATACCCGGTGTGAGCGGATTATTTTTTTGGTGCTTTGGGTATGAACGGTTGCGTGGACGGTTGTTTTAAGTTAACTAAGTCTGTTAACTAAGTCTGTCCCTAGATGGGTCAAAGTGTGCTGATTGGGGACAGTCCCCAATAGTCTGTTTTGATCCAAATGGGGACTGTCCCCAATCAGCACATTTCGATCCAAATAAACCTGTCCCCAATCGATCGCACCCAATCGATCGTCGGTTTAGAACTGCTGTTGGCTGGTCAGACTATAGCAGGGAGTAAACTATGAAAGCAGAGGTTTGGTTCAATGACCAATTTTCCAAATGTATTTAAGCCAGGCAAAATTGGCCGGCTGGAGCTAAAGAACAGACTCATTTTACCTGCCATGGGCAGTAATTTGCATGACAAAGAAGGAGCAGTCACTGATGAGTTAATCGATTATCATCGGACAATCGCCGCTGGCGGCGTAGGAATGGTGACTGTCGAAATTGCCAAGGTGCACCCGACCACCGGCGGCGGCGTGGGTGTTTCCCTCTATGACGATTCCTACATACCTGGATTTAAACGGCTGACCGAAGCAGTTCACAAAGCCGGAGCAGCAGCCTGTATACAATTGTGGCATGCCGGGCGCCAAACTAATTCAGCGGTAACCGGCAGGCCGATCGTATCTGCCTCAGAAATTCCGTGTCCGGTATGCCGGGAAAAGCCAAAAGCATTATCGGTTGAGGAAATTCATGAGCTCACACAAGCGTATGCCGAAGCGGCACGCCGCGCCAAAGAAGCCGGATTTGATTGCATAGAGCTCCATGGCGCCCACGGATACCTGTTGGCCCAGTTTATGTCACCCTACTCTAACCATAGAACAGACGAGTATGGCGGTACACTGGAGAAGCGGGCTCGTTTTCCGCTGGAAGTCATTGAGGCGGTTCGTAACAAAGTCGGCCCCGACTTTCCGATTATCTACCGCCTGAGCGGTATCGAGAATGTGACTGGCGGTATTACCATTGAAGATACGAAGAAAATTGCACCCATGCTTGTCAGTAAAGGCGTAGACGCGATTCATGTTTCTATTGGTGTTTATGAAAGCCTTCAGTATACTGTTCCGCCAATGGATTTGGATCGCGGCTTCAATGTCTGGGCCGCCACGGCAGTCAAAGAAGTGGTGGATGTCCCGGTTATTACCGTAGACCGCATCAATACACCCGAGCTGGCCGAGGAGATAATTGCCAGCGGCAAAGCCGACTTTGTAGCCATGGGAAGACCACTGCTTGCTGATCCGCAACTACCTAATAAGGCGATGCAGGGCAGGGTATCAGAAATCCGAAATTGCATTGCCTGTAACCAAGGGTGTGTGGATCGTCTAACTATCGAAGGCAAGCATGTCAGCTGCATACTCAATCCTGCCTGTGGTCGCGGTTTGCAACCCGAGTTTCAGTTCGAACCGATTCAGGGACAAAAGAAGGCGGTGGTAGTTGGCGGCGGTGCCGCCGGTATGGAAGCAGCTCGTATTCTAAGTGACCGCGGAGCCAAGGTTGTCTTATTCGAAAGCTCTGGAAATTTGGGAGGACAGTGGCGCCTGGCTGGCAAAGCCCCATATAAGTATGAAATTGCTGGCGATGTGCAGTGGCTGGTTGATAACCTTTATCGCAGCGGGGTGGATGTAAGACTCAACACTCCGGCGACACCGGAACTGGTCCGTCAAGAACAGCCGGATGTCATAATCCTGGCTACCGGTTCAGTGCCGCGCATTCCCGATCAGATTGAAGGCTCCGATTTGTCACATGTCTTTCAAGCCCATGAAATATTGGAGGATCCACAAAAGGCCGGTTCAAAAGTGGTGGTAGTCGGCGGAGGAGCTACCGGTCTGGAAACGGCTGAAACCCTTGCCGAGCTTGGCAAAGAAGTGACTGTTATTGAAATGATTGAAGAAGTGGCCGCCACAATTGGCCCAGCCCGCAAGTATTTCCTGATGGAACGCCTGCATAAATACGGTGTCAAGCTGCTGACCAATACCCGCCTCAAGCGCATTACTCCACAACATGTTGAGACATGTTGTGATGAGGCGGCCCGGATTCCGGCAGATACGGTTGTGATTGCGACCGGTGTCAGAAGCGTCAATGATCTGCAGAATCAGCTAGCCGGTATTGCCAGACTGGAGGTAATCGGAGATGCGCTGGAACCGCGCAAAGCAACACAGGCTTTCTATGAGGCGAATGTCGTAGCGCGTACCCTGTGGTCTTCCCATGATCGCGGGCACAAAATCAGTTTTCGCGAGTATGGCTTCAAGGATTCCGAGGATCATAAAGATCATGCGGTAAACATAATACCACCGGATCTTAATATGGGATCAGGAAGTGGTATTAGTGAGAGGCCCCCCACAAACTAGGTTTAAGAAAAGATTTCGGAAAAAATATGGTGGCAGAAAGAATTAGTGCTTCGCTTGGCTCGGCTTAGCTTAGCCGTCTCCGATACAGGAGGCGGCTTTTTTGATAAAAAAATCGCACCCGGCAGGCTACGGCTCTCTGCATGCAGAATACTTTTTAGGTAGCTACTCATATATCAAATATCAAAGTAAAGCATAGGTCACGTCATAATAAGCCACGCCATAGATGAAGAGTGGGGCAGGTCGGAAAGCCAAGTCAATAAAGACCGGGCTGCCAAATCGGGAGGGTATGTGATGCCGCCAATGCCAATACGGGTACTGCATCTTGCGGACTTGCATTTAGGATGGAGTCCTACTTTTATGGGAAATCTTCAGGAAGAGCGCCAACGTGAACGAGACGACCTGCTTAAGCGGGCCGTTGATTACGTGCTGTCCGAAAAAGGCGCGATTCAGATGGTCATAATTGCCGGGGACCTTTTTGAAACCCATCGGCCGGATCCTGCTCTGGAGGATGCGGTGGTCAAAGACCTGCGCCGCCTGATTGACAATGGGATTAGTGTTGTAACAGTACCGGGTAACCATGACGAAATTTCCTATCATGACTCAGTTTATCGCCGCAGAGCAGCCAATTGGCCCGGCATATTGGTGCAAAATCCCTATCCGGAGCGTGTCGCCAATTTAGAGATTAACAACACGCCGATTTATCTTTATTCATTAGCTTATACTGGTGGTCTCACCAAGCCCATAATGGATGCTACCAATTTACCAAAGTCAGGAGACACACCAGGAGTACATATTGGAATTTTCCATGGCTCTTTGGATTGGGATGCTGGAGATCGCAGTCTGCCATTGGCGTCAGATGCCTTGGCAACGGCCGGCTATGATTTTGTGGCACTCGGTCATATTCATAAATATCAGGAAAAAAAGAAAGGGAAAACCTTTTTCCTTTATCCCGGTGCCATTGAAGCGAAAAGCTTTTCGGACCCCGGTACCGGCTTTTTCAGCATAATTAGCATTAATGCGGACGTAAACGCCGCCATGAAATCATCCGCAACGGGAGCTACAGTGATTTCCATCGAAAAAGTTCCCGTTCCGGGCGTGCGCCCCTGCCTGCAGGACACTTTGGATCTGTCGGGTTTTACTAACGAAGAAGATGTCTTGCGCCGTATTAAAGAACTGGCGGAGAGAGCCAATGTAACGGAGCGCACCAATGCTGCAGACCGCGCCGGTGTAACGCACCACGCCAACACCGCCGCGGCCGCTCCTCGCGCCGCACTCAGGCAAATTCGGCTGACTGGGGTTCCAATTTTCTTAGTTGATCCCGAACGGCTGCGGTCATTGGCTTCTGATTCGTTCTACTTTTTGGATGTGGTTGACGAAACCTCATACCTTGCTCCGGAACTGCTCAGCGCCTATGCTAATGAACAGACTGTCAGGGGCTTTTTTGTACGCCGCATGATGGCCGAACTAAATGAAGCTACCGATGAGCATCGGCGTAAAGTGATCAGTATGGCAATGCTGAAAGGTATTGCTGCCTTAACAGGGACGGGAGGTGCACAGTAAATGCCCCGCATCATACTTCGCAGGGTTGAACTGTCTGGCTTTGGTCCCTACCGGGACACTGTCGTTATCGACTTGGAAGATGGCCTGAATGTGTTTTCTGCCAGCAATGAAACTGGCAAATCATCTCTGGTGGCTGGAATTGCGGCAATCATTTTTGGTATTCCGCAGACATCTGATCAGGCAGGATTCGGGCAACGCCGGTTTAGGAACTGGTTTGGCCCCAGACGGTTCGATGGCAAACTTGATTTTTCAGCTGATGGAGTGCTATATCATATCGAACGGGACTTTGATAGCAATCGCATTTCTTTCACAAAGGAAGAGGACGGTAAAATAAAAGAAATATGCACCGGCGAACACAACCCTGGTGCCCGTCATCGCAATACCAAGTATGAAACGGCAATTCAAGAGCTCTTTGGGATGACAGATCGTGAACTGTTTGAAGCCACTTTTTGCCTGACACAGCCATTGCCAGAATCTGAAACGCTTGATGAAAAGCTGCAGGGACTATTATCTGGTTCTGGCAAATCGTTTGATCAGTCTCTGGATAGGCTGGCTACCGAGTTAAAGGAATATACGCGCTATACCGGAGAAAGAGGCGTGACGCCGCGCGATCTTCGCGAAGCGCGGCAATTGGAGAAGTTGACTGCAGAAATTGAGGCCTTGCGGCAGGCGATCGCTCAAGAACAGGTACAGGTTGATGAGTTTGAAGAACTGAAAAAGAGAGCCGCCGAACTGAATGATCAAAAACAGCAGGCTGAGAAGGATTATCAGTCCAATCAAAGTGTTTTAAATGCCATGAACGAATGGCAGATAGCAGCAGAGAGATATCGCATGTGTTCGAAGAACCGCAGAGAACTCGACAATGCTGTTCAAAATGCATCTGCCATCAAACAACAGATTATTGCGCTGGAAAACCAAATCGCCCATGATTTCCCAGAGTTCATTAATGCCCCGGATGCTACGGGTAATGAAATAGAACGATTGACCAACTTGGATGAAGCAATCGCCCAGTTAAGCAAGAAGGAGCAGGAATATACCGAAGTCTATGATAAGCTTCAGGCCGAACTGGGCTTTAGCTATAATTCAGACTCAAGTTCTTTGTCATCGCTGGAACGCTGGGGAGCATGTGGCAGCGCCGGAAAAGCCATTGCAGATGTCCGTTCGAACAGGCGCATTTCTAATGAGTTTATCAAACGCTGGGAAGAAGATGAGCAATCCCGGCGCTCGTTGGCAGAATGTCAGGCCAGATTATCCGAGTTATCAGTCTTTGATTCATATGCATCGGCAGATCAGGAACTGCTCAGGGCTCCCAAAGAACGGGCCAATCAGCTCCAATTTGAACTCGAACACCAAAAAATGAAACTGGCTGCAGTTAAGCAGGCCCGCACTGCGGCGGTCCGAAATACCGCCATATTTAGCCTCCTGGCAGCGATCATAATTGGAGCGGCTGCTTATCTGCTGAGAGCGCCTTTGGCGGCGGTAATAGGGCTAGGGGCTGCGGGGGCAGCGCTCAGTTGGTTAATTTGGCTGATACAGTCTTCAATTAGACGCAATCAAAGCCATCGGGGTCATCAGGTACAGGTTGCTGTCGGCAGTATGCCAGATGCATCAGAGCCTGATAACATTGAGGAGAACATCCGTCAAATTCAGAACGAAATTGAGCGCTTGGCATCGTTGACTCAGCCACTAATCAAGCGCTTTGGTGATCTTGACCACGTTAAGGCCGCTTATCTTGAATGGGAAAAAGCTCGATCGCAGGAACAAGCTCTCAAAACAGCCCTGGAACGTTTTGAGACTGAGTACCTGAAAATGGGTCGTACTGACTTCTTTGATTTTGGATCAACGGGATCAACAAGCGCAGGCACAGGAGCAGGAGCGGGAGCAGGCACAGGAGCAGGTGTAGGCGCAGGCGCAGGGACAGGCGCAGACACAGGCGCAGACACATGCGCAGGCGTAGCTGCAGCCAACGGCACAACCGGTGGCGCAGCTAATGTCAATGGCACGTCCGATACATGCCCGGCATACCCGGATTTCGTCAAAGAGTTGGTTGACTTCGCCAGGATAGCTGACCCGTCAGCCCGCATTCAGCGGCCAGCAGAATTGGCTGATTGGCTGCGCACTGTCGCTGCTCATAGCTGGCAAAATTGGCTTGCTGAAGCAACTGAATATGAAAAACGCTGTCAACAAAAGAACGAAGCGCAAATTCGGCTTGATGCCCATCAAAGCGAGTTGGCTAAAATCCGGCAGGATCTTACACAGTTAAAGCAAGAGCGCCGCACAATGTCTGCGATGCCTGTGATGGTGGCGGTGCTTACAGCAACAGCTGACGATCCTAAGTTAGCGCGCGAACGTTGGCAAAGTCGTGTGTCATTGAATAACGAGTTGGCTACTTCGAAAAGTACTTTAAGTGGTCTTTTGAAGGCACAAGGGGTTCTGAATATTGACGGACTGCAAGAAAAACTTGATCGCGCCAATGACGAAGCCTCAGATGCCATGCGTAAATGGAAGACCCTGATTGAGTCAATGCCAGGATTGCCGGGAATTGATGCCGCTGATGATCCAGCGGCCATTGCATTGAAGCTGGAGCAGCTGCGCACTAAAGAACGCAATTTGAGTCAAGTGCTCAACGAGCTCACAGTTGCGATCACTCAGAATGCAGATAAATTGCGCGGGATTCAAGGGCAGAATCCGCTGAACATTGCAGAAGCCGAGCAAATGCTAGCGGATCTAGAGCGTAAAAGGGACGAAGTGACGGATTTGGTGGAAGCTATAACATTGGCGCACCGTGCCTTGCGAGAATCGATCATTCAATATCAGACGACTTATCGTGACCGACTGGCCAAGGCCACCAGCGCTTTCTTTGCCCAACTGTCGGGAGTACCGGAGGAAGAACGCCATGTTGAGCTTGACGAAGGCTTTCATCTTTCCGTCGTTACGAAAGGGCGGGCGGGAGAGCCAGTTCAGCTGAGCCGCGGCGCGCAGGATCAACTATATATTGCCCTAAGGCTGGCAATTGCGGAACTGCTTTCCGGAGGAATTGATCTACCTTTTATTTTCGATGATCCTTTCTTAAATTGTGATAATAAGCGTCTGGAATTTATTCGGAAATGTCTGGCCAATCGCGCCACCGATCAGCAGTTGTTGCTGCTGACTCATCGGGATGATTTCAGTTCCTGGGGCCGCAAAGTAGAGTTAGCGCAGGAATATTAAACGAGCGACGTAAAAAATGCTATAGGCAAAGGACAATAACAGCGCAAAAGCAGAAGAGAACGTAACAGTATGAGAGAGACGTAGCAGCATGAGAGAGACGTAGCAGTATAAGAGAGACGTAACGGCAGAAGAGGGACATAACAGCAGATTAGGAGTAAAGCCAAGGCAACCAAATCAAAAGGCCCGGTTCACAACTGAAACCGGGCCATTCTTCATGTTCGCACTTCTTGCCACATACGTTTGCGCCACTTACGCTTTACGCTGAAACACCAGTCCCAGTATGCAAGGGATCCGGTTGGCCGCTAAAAGGCGGGTACTCATCAGTCAAGAAAAAGGTATAGGCAATTAATCGCGCTTGCCAACGATATGTGCCCACCAGAAAACGATGCATATCTTCGGGCATTTTGCCAGTGAACAGCACGACCCACCAGGCAACAAAAGTTACAAAAGAATGGGCGATCAGGCGGAATTCGAGGCAGAACCCATGTGGAATAAGGATATACAGCCAGCCGAAAAAGAGTCTTGCCAGTAATTGCGCTCTGGAAAGACGCTCAGGGTATTCAACAATAAATTCGGCCGGGTGATAATCGTACATGCTGAACGGCGGATACTCATCAGTGAGGAAATTCATATATACTGCGACACGAAGTTGCCACTGCAGCGTATTTACAACAAACTCAAACAGGCTGCGGGGATATTGGCCAGTGAACAAAACCACCCAAAACGCAATAAATTGTGCAAAGGCAGCACATAATCCAATGAAAAACATGCAGATGCCATGTGGGATGGCAACATATAGCCATCCAAGGAGCGTGCGCAACAAGAGAAGGCCTCGTGATAGCTTTTCGGGGTAGGGGACAACAAACCGGGCATTAGCCATTGAGTTTTCCTCCTCGCGTTTTAATAGGTTTTCTTTATTGAGAATTATGCGTCATCGTGATAAAAATTCCTGCCACATTTGATAAAAAAATGTGAAAATTGCGCTTATGTTTATTATCAGCCCAAGCCCCTATTGTGCCAAAATTACGCTTAATTGCGCCTTTCACGCCTTCACGCTTTCACGCCTATTGAACTCTCTCTTGCCGTTTTTCTATATCAACATACATCCGACTGTAATATTCCTGCAGCATCCGGCTTGCAGAAAACCGCTCCACAGACATGTCGATTGCCGCACGCATCATCCGCACCCATTGCGGACGATTCTCATAAAAGGTCGGAGCGACCTGATCCAGCATTACCTGATAAAGCCCAGCTAAGTCAATTTCATCAGCCAGCGGGCCTTCATAGCCGTGACCAAATTCCCAGCCATTCACGCCATGAATGCACCCTTCCGGCCACCACCCATCCAGCACGCTGACGTTTAATATCCCATTCATGGCGGCCTTCATCCCGGAGGTGCCGCTGGCTTCCAGCGGGCGCTTCGGATTATTAAGCCAGACATCAGTGCCTCTGGTCAAGAGTCGGCCTATTTCCATATCATAATTCTCCAGGAAAACAACGCTATTAGGGTAAGCTTTGCTGAAGGAAACCAAGCGCGCCACAATCGCTTTACCTTGATCATCCAATGGATGGGCTTTACCGGAGAATATGATCTGAATGCGGCCGTCGCACAGGTATGGCTCAATGACCTCTGGATTACTGAATATTAAGTCGCTGCGCTTGTATGGCACAGCGCGCCTCGCAAAACCGATCAAAAGGTTATCAGGGTTAAGCTGCGCACCCGTGCGAGCCTGGACAGCGGCAAGCAGCTCTTTCTTAGCTTCCATGTGGGGTAACCATAAATCTGCGCCAGTCTCATAGGCATTGCGAATGCGGGCGTCCTGCCAGGTTCCAGTGTGGACTCCGTTAGTGATCGCGATTATGGGTGCGGCATTGGTAACGTCTTTCCACATATGCTGTGCAGTTTGACCGTGCAGGGCTGAGACACCATTGGCCACCCGTGCCAGCCGCAGGCCTGCCACAGTCATATTAAAGGGGTCGCCGCCCAGCGCAATCATTTGCTCACGCGCGAGGCCATTGTAAGCTCCCATGTATTCCAGCAAACTGAGCGGATGCGATTCGTTGCCTTCTTTTACGGGGGTGTGCGTTGTGAAGACAATTTCACGGCGTGTAGTGCGTAGCGCCTGATTATAATCGCTTCCGGCCTGCATTTTTTCCTTGATCAGTTCCAGAGCAGCCAGTACAGCATGCCCTTCATTAAAATGATAAATATCAACGGGGATGCCTAATGCGCGCAGAGCACGAACACCACCGATGCCGAGAACCATCTCTTGCGCCACACGTTCCTCGCCAAACCAGCCGTATAGCTGGCCGGTGATCCAACGGTCGTCATTTTCAGGCAAATTAGTATCCAACAAATAGAGGGGGGCATTGCCGTATTTATCAACCAGCCATACTTTGCAGGTGACAGCCCGTCCCCGGATCTCGACACTGACTTTCACGCCAGTATCTTTAAGAAAATCATAGTTATAAATTGGATAAGTGTCGTAGGGCACACCTTGCGCATCCAAGACCTGGCGGGTGTAGCCCTGTCGCCATAGCAAGCCAATTCCAACGACCGGCAGGTCTAGATCATGGGCGGCTTTAAGATAGTCGCCAGCCAAAATTCCAAGACCACCGGCATAGAGATGCAGCTCGGGATGCAATCCATATTCCATACAGAAGTACGCCACCCGTGGCGTAGTTAAGGCAGCCGATGAAGCAAATGAGGCCAATGAAGCCGACGAAACCGATAAGGCTGATGAGGCCGATACTGCAGGTGCCGCCGATGGCGCCGATACAGCAGATGCATCAGCATTCAGCAAAGCAATCGGAAACTTGGTCATTTTCATCCCTCCCGCAAATATGAATATCAATTGTTCACATTTCGACACATCAATACAGACGTCAGATCAAAAGTCCAAAGGATAAATCGCAAATGGTATGAATTGGCGTAAAATTGATGAATTTCCAGACGCAGCGCGAGTGCGCACGGTTGCGCAAACGTTTGCACAACCACTCCAATATTATTCGGCGGCTCTTATAAAAATCCTATCAATTCAACGATAATTATCGCATTTATATGCTCGTATGCTCAAATGGCGCGGTGATAGCACCTGATAGCGCCACTGCATTTGCCGCTGAAACACATGCCCCACGCGCATGCGTCACGCCCCGCGCCGCGAGCATGCATACCTACTTACATACGGCATGCATCCAGACATGCAGGCATGCATCCAGACATGCAGGCATGCATGCGCCCAACACCTTGCGCCAGTCATTTCTTCATTCACAAACTGAAACCGGCCCGAGTTGGGGCCGGTTCCAGCGACAGAGGATCAGTGATGATTCGGTGTTACCACTTATTTCTCTTTGGCCAAGGCCGCGTTGACTTTTTCTGCAGCTGCATCCAGAGCTTTCTTGACTGTATCATTATTGTAATCGCCATTAACATATGTGGTCAGGATGTTTTTGAACTCCGCTACAATAGCGTTTTCAATATCGCCCCAAACGCCCAGTGGCGAGTAGGCCGTGGCATAGTCCAGGGTTGTTTTGAAGGTTTTCCATATACCAGAGGAATAGTAAGGATCGTTATAGGCATCAACCGTAGCCGGCAGCATGTGGGTTAAGTTCTGAGTGTATTCCACCATACGTTTCTTTTCAAGTAAGAACTTAATCCACTGTTTGGCGATGTCTTTGTTTTTGCTGGAGTTCAGGATGACCAGGTTACTACCGCCGGAGAAACTGGCTTTAGCTTTGGGACCGCGCGGCGGCTCAATAACGTCATAGTTCAGGTTGGGGTTCTCTTGTTCAATGTTGGCAATATTAAAGGGACCCATATAGCACATGGCCACATTGCCGTTTGTGAAGGCTGCGTCTGCCTGCGGCTGATTGTATTCCGCACAGGCCTTGTCAGCAATACCTTTCTCCAGCAGACTAACGTACCATTTCATGGCTGTCACGCCAGCATCGCTGTTAAAGGCAGCTTTTTTGTTGTCTTGCGTAAGCAGGGATCCGCCATTGCCCCAGAGAATTATTGCCCAGTTATGAATTAGGTCCCAGGCGTTTGTTCCGGCCAGGGAAATACCTTTTCCGGTTCCATACTTGGCGACAATCTTTTGACCGGCTTCGATCAGTTCGTCATGTGTGGTTGGGTATTTAGCTCCTGCTTCGCGGAACATGTCAACATTCACGAACAGGCAGCGGGTTTCGGCGAACCATGGAACTCCGTAATACTTGCCTTTGTATGTGGCAGAGTCCAGGTTGGCTTTCATGAAAGCCTTGGCACCGCCAAACTCGTTGATGTCGATGACGGAAAGGCCTCCGGTGGCAGCGAATTGAGGATTCCAGGTAGTACCGACTTGGAAGACATCAGCGCCTTCACCGGTGGCTATTGCCGTCGTAATTCTGGTCCAGGCAGTATCCCAGCCTACCACTTCAAAACGGACAGCATAGCCTGTCTTGGCCTCAAACTCTTTGGCCACACTTTCTACCCAGGGAATGTGTGTGGCATCCGGGGCATTTGGCATCGCCCAAAAGACGATCTGCTTTGGAGCTGCTGCCGCGCTGAACACGCCAATCAACAAGACTGTGGCGAGCATCAGTGACAGCAAAACACCTTTCTTTAACATCTTACGAACCTCCCTCAGTTTCGGTTTGGATTGGAATGATCATTATCCGGACAAAAACTGAGCAGCAAGTTTTGTTCGGGGATAATCACCTCCTGCAAGTCAACTGCCTTTCATCTTTAGCCCTTTGTGGCACCAGCCACTAAGCCATCCACGATTTGCTTCTGCATTAATGTAAACAAGATCAGGACTGGAATAGATACAATGACGCAGGCAGCCATCATTTGGGCCCAGCGAGCCTGTTGGGTTGTAATATATTCCAACAGACCGATCGAAACCGTCTTGGTGTTTTGGCCGGTAAGCACCGATGCAAACAGGACTTCATTCCATGCCATGATAAAGCAGTAGATGCCTACCGCCGCCAGTCCAGGTTTGGAAAGCGGCAAGATAATACGAAAGAGGGTTCCCCATGGCGTGCATCCGTCCAATGCCGCCTGCTCATCAATTTCACGCGGAATTGATTCCAGGTAATTACGAAGCATCAAGACTGAAAAGGGCAGTGCAAAAGACGTATAAGTGAGAATCATACCCCAATATGTATCACGCAGCGGTATACCGGTCAGGTTCTTGACCCAGACAAACAAAACGAAATATGGGATTAGGAAAAGTACGCCCGGGAACATCTGCGTCATCAACAGGCCCATTGTATAAATGCCGCGCCCACGAAAGGCATATCGGGAAAGCGCATAGGCGGCCATGACACTTAGAAAAACGCCGCTGATCATGGTACCGATGCTGATGATCAGGCTGTTTTTGAAATAATCGAAAATGCGTACCGTATTATTGGCTTCGATGTAATTTTTCAGAGTAAATGTGCGTGGAAACCATTGCGGTGATTTTTCCGGATCCATCACGTCCGCGCCTTGGATCTCAAGACTGGTCTTGAATGATCCGGACACCATCCAAAGGAAGGGCAGGAGGACTATGGCCAGCACAATCAACACCAACAGGTAAATGCAGATGCGGCCAAGAACCTGCCGTCTCTTTCGGTTAAGAATGAGAGTTCCAGCCATGTTCATTCCTCCATCGATTTATTGACCCGCAGAGTCCTCAGGTAGATTGCCGCCACAGTCATCATCATGATCACCAGGATCAAAGACATAGCCGAGCCGAGACCAAAATGGAAGTTAAGAAATGTCTCCCGGTGAATCAATACGGACGGGACATCGGCCTGAACCCCGGGATCATTGCCGAGCATGATATAGAATTGATTAAAGGCATTGAAGTTCCAAATTACGTTCAGCAATAACAAAGTCTTGGTTACCGGTTTCAGGTATGGAAAGATCACATATCGGAAACGCTGCCAGGGACCAGCGCCATCAATGGTGGCGGCTTCTATGACTTCTTGTGGGATGGTTTGCAGTCCGGCCAATAGTAACAGGCATCCGAACGGCCATCCTTTCCAGATGCTGGCGACCATTACGGCGAATAGTGAATATTTACCGACCAGCCAGACCATTGGCTCTTTGATTATCCCCAAAGCCAGCAACGTCTTATTGACAATTCCGATACGGGATTGAAACATAAAGCGCCAGACGTTAAACGTGACTGAATCAGGAAGTATGTATGGCAGCAAGACAATGCCACGCACCAGAGTGCGCCCAACGAACTTCTTGTTTAGCAGCAGCGCCACGGCGAGGCCAAGGGCGTATCCTACCGGTATGGTTACCGCACCGTAAATCAGGACATTCAAGACAGAACGCCAGTAACGCTGACCAACGGTGGTAATTGGATTGAAGCCATCGATAAAATTTTTAAGTCCGATAAATGGCGCCTTAGTCCACTGCTGCAGTGAAAAAATGTCCAAGTCTTTAAAACTAATGAGAATGCTTGAGATCATAGGGGTAATATGAACAATGATCGTACCGAGCAACGCCGGCAAAATGAATAAGTAGGCGATACGATTCCAGCGCCAGTCACTGGCAAACTTCTTTACGGACGCGGCGGCTCGCTGAAATACTGGATGGTTCATAGTACGGCTACACCTCACTTCCCATAGTGATGATTACCTTCCGGATTTTGGAGCCGCCACCGGAATAATAATTTGCAGCGCTGGCATCTGCAAAGCTGGCTTCTACAGCCCCGGTATCTGCAGCGCATACATCTCCGACGCCAGGCGTGGCGGCGATCTGTGCAACTGGCTGTCCGTCAACGGTAATTGATTTCACACCGCGGCTAATTCTTTCCGGGTTCAGCACTTCTATTTGATAGACCGTGCCCCTGAAATGGCGCACTGCCTTGAAACCAGACCAGTGCGGAGGAATACAGGGGTCAATAATCAGGCGATCATAGTCCGGACGAATGCCTAAAATATACTGAGTTGCGGCGACATATGCCCAGGCGGCGGTACCAGTCAGCCAGGAATTGCGCCCCAGCCCGTAGAGAGGGTGAGGGGTTCCCAAGATGTTCTGACAGAAGACGTAAGGTTCCGCTTGAAAAACCTCCGCATTTTGCAGGTGGTTGGCTGGCATAATTTGGTCATATAAGCGCCAGGACAGCTCACCATCGCCCATCATGGCAGCGGCAATGATCGCCCAGGGGTTGGTCTGAACAAAGATGCCGCCATTTTCTTTCGCTCCCGGGGGATAAGTGGTGCAGCCGCCAATGGCAGCATCATATTTACGGAAAGGTGGCGCCAGCAGCATCAAGCCATTGGGCGTATTCAACCGCTCCAGAGCGGAATGCATACAGGTGGCCGCCCGGTGGCGATCGGCTATACCGGAGATAACAGCCCAGCTTTGGGTGTTGAGAAAAATTTCACCTTCTCCTTTATTAAGCGAACTGCCGAGCGGGGTTCCGTCGCCCTGCCAGGCTCTGATATACCAGCTGCCGTCCCAGGCTGTTTCATTAATGCGCTTAGCCATTGACGCGTAGGCCTCCCGGAAACGGGTGGCGTCTTGGGATTTGCCGATGTGTGCGGCCAGCTCGGACAGATCCAGCAGTGCACGGCATAATAGCTGCCCGACCAGAACGCTTTCGGGTGCCTGCTGACCGGCTGGCAGATTGAGGGCGTCATTCCAGTCTGCAAAGCCCAGACGCGGGATCCCATGCGGACCGGTATTGTTAAGGCTGAACTCGACGGCGCGGCACAGGTGTTCATAAACTGAGCCGGTACTGGTGCCGCCACCGGCACCACTGCCAGCGCCACCGCCACCACGGCCGCTGGCGCCGCCACCGCCATCACAGTCAGCATAGGGAATACTCTTTTCCAGGAAAGCAAAATCGCCGGTCTCTTTTAAGTATTGGCAGACTGCCAGTACCGCCCAAAGATGATCATCAGAGTAACCGCTGAGATCACCGGCATCGGTAAACGGATAATATTGATGATAGGCGTCGCCTATGCTGAACTGTTTTCCGAGCAGGCGGGTAAGGCGTTCCTTGACAGCAGCCGGCTCACAGTGGACTACTCCCAAAGTATCCTGGCAGCTGTCGCGAAAACCTATTCCGCGTCGGATGCCGCACTCATAAAGTGATACAAAGCGCGCCCAATTGAAAGTGGTCATGCATTGATAGGGGTTCCAGGTGTTGACTGTCTCATCAAATAGCTGATTGGGAGTGATGGCTGACAGGCGACTCAGACGGTCCTGCCAGCATTCTCTAAGGTGAGTAAAGGAGCGATCAACTTGCTGCGGATTATCGGCAAAGGGTTTTAGCGCCTTCGGGACGGATCGTTCATCAGGCGCAATACCCATGATCAAAGTCAGTTCGGCAGTCTCACCGGGTTCCAGCCGCCACTCATGTGAGAATGACGCAATGCCATTTCCCCGGTAAGCAGAGGTGTTTCCGGACGTACCGCGCTCAACTGCGGCGGGATTTGATTCACTGCGGTAGTTGCCGATGAAAGATTCGCGATCACAGTCGAAACCTAGCGGGGGTTGAGAACTATGTACAAAGATGCAGCCAGTCGTACGCATATGGGTGGTGAAGTAAATAGTGCGTTCTTGCTCATTGTACCAGGCCTGCGCAATTTGCTGTGTCCAGTCAAGGTTGGTCAGATCATTATCAGCGTCGAATGGACAAAACTCAGCATAGCTGAAAGTCCTAAATTGCGCTGCGACCTGACGCATGTTCCGAAAGCGCCAGCGCCATATTTCCAGCCGTACGCCTGGCGGTATGAAGAAAAGCCCTTCAGCGCTTAAGCCGTTACGAACCCCGGTGATAATTGAATAGCCAAGTCCATGACGACATTTATAGCTGTCCAGCTGGGCGTTCACAGGTGCCCAGGTTGGAGACCAATAGTGGCTTGGATTGTGGCCCGGACTATGGCCGTGACTGTGGTTGTGACCAGGATTTTGGCCAGGCTCAGCCGCTTCTTTGATGTAAATGTAGCGACCGGGGCGATCCATCGGCAGATTGTTGTAGCGGTAGCGCAAAAGGCGCCGGTATTTGGGATCGCCATCAAAGCTGAAACCGCCGGCAGTATTCGAGATAATGCCGCCATAGGTCTGATCCCCAAGATAATTAATCCATGGGGTAGGGGTATCCGGTCGTTCAATCACAAATTCACGGTTTTGGTGATCAAATCTTCCGTAGTCCATTTTTGTCCCTCCCCGACGCAATGCTCTTGGCCTGTTCAAGCAATTGCTTCCAAAGGGATGCGGCCTGTTGGTCATGTTCGGCTAAGGCGGGCAATAAAGACCAGATCGACATGTTGCGTTCATAATCATCGCCAAAAACGACTTTGCCGTCATCGGCGTTGATGACATCCGGCTGATTCCAGATGTAACCGGACTGTCCGGCAATATTGTCATAGGTTTTACGGGCCAGTTCCATTCCCTGATCGATAAAGCCTTCGAAGATCGCCAGAGCAGCCAGCGCATATGTTTCGCCCGGCAAAATGTTGCCTGCCTGATGGTTGACGTCATCTTCAGGAGCATGCTGACCATTGGCGGATACTGAATTTACGGCGCCATAAGGAGAGGCGGCGGCGTTCAGATCCAGCATCGCACGGACGGCTTTTCTTACTTTTTCGGGCGGCAATAGATAGCCCAGACCCAGCATGTGAGCGTACCATTGTCCATTGAGCTGGCAAACGGTGCAGTCATCGTTTGCTTCGGATGGCACATCCTTTGTTTCAGAACATGCATCGATTGCTTCGGAGCGCGCCTCGCTCAGTTGCTCCGATTGCCTGGGCCCGGGCATGGCGATGGCGCGGTAATAGCTTCCGTTCCATAGCAGCGCATCAAAGGCGTCAGAGGCCCTGGAAAACCGGTCGCGGAAAAGCGTGGCTCTAGCCTGATCGCCCATGCGCAGCGCACATTCTTCTGCGGCTCTCAGTGCCGCCAAATAAAGGCTTCCCGTATAGGGCGTGACTCCGCTCATCGCCCAGTTATCAAAGGTCGAATCCATACCTTCGTTTTCCGGTAGTCCGTCGCCGTCGCGATCAGCCTCGGCCTGCCATTCCATAGCTTTGATAAGGGTAGGGTACATTTCTTTCAGAAACTGATCATCATGCCAATAAAGTACATTGCGATAGACCAGCAAGGCAAATTTGCTGCAGAGGTCCTTCCAGCGTGGTCCGGCACTGGTGCCTGTACTGGGACAGTCGAGACGGTTTTTGCCTAAATCATGGGGTATGTAGCCGTCAGCCAGCTGGTAATGTGCGAACTGACGCATCGTTCTTTTCTCGAGGTCAGGAAATAGCAGCGCCAGTGGTATTGAACCATAATAATGAACATCCAAGGTTCCCAGTAACGGATGATGAGTTGGGCATTCCAGCAGGGCAAAGCGCCCATCCCGCACCCACCAGCTCGCTGTTACGATAGGATACAGGTTATTGATCAAGGCATCCATAAGCCAGTCAGGCAAGGATGACGAATTTGCATGATGTGTTATGCTGTTTTGCCAGGAGGCGGAATCCTGATATAGCTCTTCAAAACGATTCAGCGCATCAGCTGCTACCGTCCAGGCATCCTGATACCGGTTTTCATAGTGATGTCCGTTCGGATGATTAGGCATATGCCAGGCATAGACAAAGTCCCATTGAGCGCTCGCGCCCGGCAACAGCGGATGGCGCAGGCGCTGTGCAATAGCTCCCATCCACTCGCCAAACTCACCCTCCAGACGCTGCGGTCCAAGTCCGTTCGGCAAAGAACCCGATTCCGCAAATTGATCCCAACCCGCCACAATCAAATCATCCGCAGCGAGATCCCGAAAACACTTTTTGACGTATTGACTGCTGTCGCAGATATATGTTTCTGTATCGGCTGTATGTCGGGCGGCTAAGGCAATTGTGCCTTCGCGCTGGTCGAAAGGGTTGGGTCGATCTTTACGGAAGATAATGCCGGTGATATTGCCTTCGCAACGTGCCTCATTGTAGCGTGCTACATTCCAGGAACCGATGCAGTTGATGGCCGAAGCCATTACCGATACTTTGAGCGGGCGATCACTTTTGCTGGCAATAATCAGTTTATAAAAAGCCGCCGGGATTCCCGAATCTTCGTATCGTCCCGGGATAAAAGGCGAGAAAGCAATCATTTTTATCGACAGAGGGATGTTTCCGCAATCAAAAATCAGTTCGGCAATCGGAAACATTCCATTCATCTTTATGCCTTTAGCAGCCGGAGCAGTTCCAATCGCCAGGGTCTGCAGCAAAAACGCATGCGGCTGCTCACTGCCATCATCCACCCAGACTGCAAACGGATTGGCCACCCGGTAGTCACCAAATAGTCCGGAACGAAAATTATGCAGTTGACCCAAGGGATGTTCCCAGTTGTTCAGGCCGGTAAATGCCCCGCGGGTGCCGTCCGGGAAAATCTCCAGAGTACCGGTGCCAATTCCCCCCAAAGGCATTCCGGACCGCAGTTCAGAGTTATGTGCGTAAGTTGCCACAGTGTCACCCTTTTCACTAGTTTCTTGACCATGGAAAGATGCTTTCGCCTCTTGACCAAGGAAAGATGCGTTTGCGGAGCGGAAGGACGCGTTTGCCTATGCTACAGCCACGCCGCCATATCTCGTTGGTATTTCCTGAGTGGCGGAGCGGTGGATTCGCGTTCGATCAGCTCACAACTCAGAACGATCCTGGTAATTTCAGGTTCTTCGCCGTTGAGGATTTTCAGCATCTTTTTGGCTCCGATTTCGCCCATCTGCCGGAGGGGCTGCCTGACAGTAGTCAGTGATGGCGTGACCCAGCGGGCTGGTTCAATATCATCAAATCCGACAAGAGCAATATCATCCGGGACTTGCAAATCATGGTTTCGAATTGCCGCAAGCGCTCCGATTGCCATCAGATCACTGGTGGCGAAGACGGCGCTGGGTGGTTCGTGCAGCTTAAGCAACTGTTCCATAGCGGAAGCTCCGCTTTCTTCGAGATAATCGCCACGCACTACCAGTACCGGATCAAAGGCAATATTGGCGGCTTCTAGAGTCTCACGGTAACCGCGCAGACGCTCGCGGCATTCAGGTGTGTCAAGGCCGGCGATCAAACCGATTCGTTTATGTCCAAGTTTGATCAGATGACGCACTGCCACACGTGCGCCTTCATAATTATCAATGATTACGGAACTGACCAATGCTTTGGCAGTGCCGTCAATCAGGGTCACGGGGAATTTCTCGTCAGCCAAGTCTTGCAAAGTTTTAGAGTCCAACTCTCTGGGGGTGACAATAATCAGTCCGTCGACGCGGCGCTCGCGCATCAGACGTGCCAGGTTCAGCTCATGCCCGGGACGGTTATGAGTCGAGCAGAGCGCCAGATAATAGCCAGCATTGACGAGTGTCTCTTCAATGCCATCAATGATTTCGCCGTAAAAGGGGCGCCGGATTTCCGGAACAATTACACCAATGAAATTGCTTTTCTTTAATGAGAGACTGCGGGCTTGTGCATTGGGCTGGAAATTCAGCCTCTTCATGGCTCGGGTCACTCGCATACGCATTTCTTCACTGACTACGCTGTTGCCGTTGATTACTCTGGAAACCGTTGCCTTAGATACTCCAGCCTCACGGGCTACATCGCTGATATTGGCCATTAGAAATTCACTCCTTGTTAACCGGTTCCCGTTGAAATGTTAGGATTTTCGGGCAAAACATGCACAAATTTATTGATACCAGTTTCATTTTATTATTTAAATTCGTTCTTCAGAACGGTTAAAAATTCCTGCTGGTTTGGAAAATAAATTAACAAATTGCGATAAATAAGAGGTTTCGCAGTTAAAGCCTTGAATAATAATGATGTGCGGTGATGGCCAGACGCTCTGAAACCGGTATCATATTTTTTATCGGTTTTTTGCCATCATTTTTAGAGGTGATTTGCGCGTACTGTAGAATATGAATTCTAACAACGGAGCCAATCTCTGTGAAAATGGTCTCTGGGAATATGATAAAAGCTCGTTTTATAAAAGCTCGGGCGAAGGAGGAACTCTGATGGCAGGAGTCAGGCTTGAAAAGGTTTCAAAGATCTTTGACGGTGGTGTAAAGGCCGTCAATGAAGCGGACTTGGAAATACGAGATCGTGAATTTACCGTATTAGTAGGTCCGTCAGGTTGTGGGAAAACGACTACTTTGCGCATGATTGCAGGCCTTGAAATGCCAACTAGCGGCAATATTTTTATTGGCGAGCGCCTGGTTAATGAAGTCCCTCCAAAAGATCGCGATATTGCCATGGTGTTTCAGAATTACGCACTTTATCCGCATATGACCGCCTATGAGAATATGGCGTTCGGTTTAAAACTGCGCAAAGTTCCCAAGGCGGAGATTGATCGCCGAGTCAAAGAGGCCGCTGAGATTTTGGGAATTGGCGACCTGCTGAAGAGGAAACCCCGGGCGCTTTCAGGCGGCCAGAGGCAACGCGTGGCTCTGGGACGGGCGATTGTGCGCGAACCGCAAGTCTTTTTGATGGATGAGCCATTATCCAACCTGGATGCCAAACTACGTGTCATGATGCGTGCAGAGCTTAGTCATTTACATAAACGCCTGCAAACGACCATTGTCTACGTCACACATGATCAGATAGAAGCCATGACGATGGGCGACCGTATTGTCGTAATGAAGGATGGCATAATCCAGCAGGTTGGTGCGCCACTGGAGATTTATGAAAAGCCACAAAACCTGTTTGTTGCTTCATTCATCGGTAGCCTTCCCATCAACCTTATCCCTGTGCAGGTAATTGTAGAAGGCGATAATTTTATTGCTGATTCAGGCTTTTTCAGAATTACTTTACCTGAAAGCCGCCAGACCGAATGTGCTGCGATTGCAGGACGCAAAGCTGTACTGGGCATGCGCCCTGAAAGAGTCCAAATTTGCAGAGACGGTCAGAGTGAGTGCGCTGAGGCTTTTGAAGCAGTCGTTGATTTCGTTGAGATGATTGGTGCTGAATCCAATGTGTACCTGAAAGCAGGAGAACAGGCTCTGACAATGAAAGTTAGTTCGCATGATGCCGTTAAGGCTGGAGAAAAAATGAGGCTGTATTTTGCGCCGGATATGGTGCACTTATTTGACGCAGAAACTGAGAAAGCGCTCTTTTAGGAAGAGAGCTCTCTTGTGAAAGAAACGCTTGCGGGCGACTTCAATCATCCAATCGCTGATAATGCTGCCAAAATTCGTTTGGCTGTTACTCTGAGGTAGTGCTTGACAGCTAAACTTTACCCCTGCTATAATAAGATTTGTCGACTGAATGATTTGTGGCGCAGCGACAGGCCTAATCACAATGCGGAAGTAGCTCAGTGGTAGAGCATCGCCTTGCCAAGGCGAGGGTCGCGGGTTCGAATCCCGTTTTCCGCTCCATCTGTTGTTAAGCGGCGGTGGCGGAACTGGCAGACGCGTACGTTTGAGGGGCGTATGGGCAACCGTGAGGGTTCAAGTCCCTCTCGCCGCACCAAGTTTATGGAGCCTATCCAGTGATGGATAGGCTCCTGTTTTGATCATTTAAGACGAGACCTCGTCGTTTCCGAACCATAAGTTGTGCGAGAATTATGCGCTATCGTGCGATGTTGCGTAATATCGCCTAGGGGTTTTGGGTGTATGCTTATACAAGTACTCCAATATTTTTCCAGTGCCGGACGTTTCGAGTTTCCAAGCAATTTCTTTCGGATGTCATCTTGTAATTTATTCCAATACAAGGCTGCGATTTATACAATTTTATTAATTTTTCAGCAGGAAATGTCGCAGAAATATTTAACTATATGGATAAGTATTTCCAACAAAGCGGAAGGAAGTGTCAAAATGAAGAGATTACGTTATTTGGTAGTAGTTGTTCTGCTCGTCGCCTTAGTGACCCTCACAGGCTGTTTGCCGGCAGCCAGCAAGCTACGTGGCACATGGCAAAGCACTGAACCCATAGGCGGACACACACTCGAAGTGACTTTTGGTCAAGATGTCGGTGGCAAGTTCCTTGTCGCATTTGCTTATTCCTATAAAACCACCATTAAATGGGGAAGCAAGCAATGGACAATTGACTCCAATGCTGATGCTAGCGAAAGCGACTACGAGTATTGCCTCTGGGTTGGAACTAATAATGACAATGTATTAGGCGTTTGGAAATGGGAAGATATTGATGACTTACTGTATATAGATTTCGAAATGACAGCCAAACTTGACGGCAACAAACTCTATATCGATTACCTGGCAATTGATAATTATGAGTATTTTAACAATGGCGATTTTGGACCGGAATATCTTGTTAAGAAATAACCAGAACATACCAATCGGTCAATAATATGAAGCCGCCCGGCTAAATAACCGGGCGGTTTATTTTTACATTTTTCCCTGCACAACTTCTTCCCGAGATACGGACAAAATTTAGTTTGAAGGGAGGTTGTGTTAATGAAAGGGAAAACTAGGCTGATGCTCGTCATTGCTGCAGTATTGCTGGTGGTCATGGCAGTTCCAGCTGTTGCGGCAGTGGCTAATGCTCTCAAACCGCAGCAGAAAAAAGAGCTTGAGAGTATCTACAATCAGATTATTGACTTGCAGAAAAAGGTGATCGACAAGAGGGTGGAGTTTGGTCAAATTGACAAAACAACCGGAGAATATCTGAAGGATCGCATGGAACTGCGGCGCAAGTATATGGATCAATGGATCGAAAAAGTCGGGCCGGGTATGGGAATGGGTGGCCCTCGGAAAGGGGTTGGACCTGAAGGCCGAATGCCTGGCGCAGGAGAGGAGAAGGCCAGGCAATCGCGCTGTCCCAACTGTCCCGCTCAGCCGCAGACCTTTGTGCAATAGACAAGTACGCGCAAGGCGTCTGCACGCAAGACTCGTGAGCAGCATATTGGACCGGTGCCACCTTTGGCATCGGTCCTTTTTGTACTTTTTATTGGAAATGGTAGGTTTTGGGGAGGACGCGCTCGAATAAGTCAGCATATTAGCAGTTGTGGGTTGCGCCAGTTAAAGTGAATTAGCTGTTTACTGATAATCAGCCACTGAAAGTACCGCCAAAGGAGTGATATATTTTGCATAAAACCCTGTTACTAATAACTTTCACTTTCATAGCATTTTTTATTTTGCTGTTTACTATGGCAACACCGGCCTTTGGCGCTGTAACGCCCGGGTTTAGTTCGCAGTTCAGCCTATCAGGAGGAGCGCCCTCGACAGCGGCACCGTTACTGACCGTAGAATGTAACACGCCCGCTGTAGGATTAACGGTATCAACTCTGGATGTGGGTGCGTCTGGCGTTGGCAGCTATTTCCTGAGCGGTGCCATCCTTGACGATTTCAAGCTGCTATATAGCGACTGGACTTTAACTCCCGTGGAAACAATGCTCACTATGACCGGTGGCTTGGTCTTATTGCAATTCGACAAACCAATCTATGATTTTATTCAGAAATATGAACCGGAAGTTGTCGATAAATACATCAGTCCGGTCCTCTCTAAACTTGGAGAATGGCCTGTGCTGCTCGGAATAGCAGGGGCGATGGTTTTTGTGGATCCTGAACTGAGTAAAGAAATGCTGCTGGCGATGCTAGTTGATGCCGTAAATACGCAGGTGCTGAAATGCCTGATCGGAATGAGCAGGCCCGATGTGACAGAAGAACCGACGTTTATCGGGCCAACACTTAATGATGATTATAAGGCGATGCCATCAGGACATACGTCGGCAACATTTGCGGTTGCGACCGTCTTGGCCTTAAGATATCCTAAATACAGCTGGCTCATATATAGTGCGGCTTCACTTATTGGTGTTTCGCGCATTACTGAAGAGCAGCATTGGCCCTCAAATGTCTTTTTTGGTGCCATGGTAGGGGTGGCATCCGCACGGCAAGTTCATGAAAATCGCCTTGATTTGGTGGTGCTGCGACTGCAGTTTTAACCATTAACTTGACATAGAATAGCTTAGTTTAATTGCTGGCTTGCATTCGGAATTGCGGCGAAAAAGGCACTTCCTGCTCTTTAATCAGGATCGCCTTGATTGACACGACGATACGCTGACCAAGAGTGAATTCATTAACCAGATTGGTGCAGATGTCTTCGATTTCCGGGATGATTCTGCAGCTCATATTGGGAGTGGCGTTTTCCACCACAATAAATTTGCTGAAACTGGCATTATCAGCAACATGAAAGACTACGCCTTCAGGGGTCACGAGGTAAGTCTGCTGTTGCAATACTCCTTGAACGATAACCTTTCCGGGGATGACCTTGCAGTCAATATCAACAAACTCGCCGGTCGCTTCCGCCACTTTGATAGCAGGAGTGTCCAGGTGTGTCTGGTATTCGATAATCAGCTGTTCAGTGCCAATACCCATCACAACCGGGATTAGGGCGGTTGTTCCGCAAAACATGATCATCGCGCTCCTTTGTGTGCAAAAGTATCCTATCATATGCACCAGGAACATCATGTGACTATGTCCTATGTGATATTGGCACGGTTTGCACGCCACCTAATTCCATATTGCGCATCATCGCGTTTCATGGTATACTAATTAATGTGTCTAGGCGATTTGAGTATCGGTTCCAGTTCAGGCGTAGGTAAAGGTATAGGTTAGATTCAGGTGAATAAAGCTTGCCAGCTTAGCTCAGTTGGTAGAGCAGCTGATTTGTAATCAGCAGGTCGTCGGTTCAAGTCCGACAGCTGGCTCCAGATATGACAAGGGTTCGGAAGTTGCTTCCGAACCCTTTTTTGCGTGCGCCACGCGCCAATTGTAATGCTCGTGCCCGTTGTCCTGTGCCAAACGCTCGCTTTCTATTTCTCATCCTTGTCCAATAGCAATTGCAGATTTCGGGCAAACGTTTTTTCACGGTAGCTATAATCATGACCAAGCTCTTTTAAGGTATCGACCAGCTTAGGAGGCAGCTTATCCATCTCAATATTACTGAGGATTAAGGAGAGCTCTTCCTCAGAGTAGGGATGATCAATGATCACGGTCTGCGCATGTTTAGCATTCTGGGGACAAACTTCCTGACACCGCATACAACCGACCAGAGCGTTATGTGATTCTTTGTCAATCCATTCCGGTATTGGGTCCGGGTACTCATTCCAATAGGTCAGGCAACGATCGATATTGATAATAAACCGCTCGGGATTAATAGCCTTTGTGGGACAGTTCTTGATACAGGCCTGACAGTTGTTACAAGCCTGCATCATTTTTAGCGGCTGCGGCTGCCAATTATCATGAGTACAGGGAAGGTCACTGATAAATGACATGAGCCTACAATAGCTGCCATAGCCCGGAATGTACGAAACATTATTTCGGCCATATTCACTCAGTCCGCTGTGAACAGCTAACAGCTTTTGGGGCACGGAGGCCCGCTTTAGCTGGTAACCTTCCGGTTCCAGCACTTTCTCTATCAAATCGGTGACGAGATGATGTTTTTTAAAGTCATAAGTGGGCGGAGTGATGATTTCGTGCTGCTTTCTTTGCCAGGACAGGCGCATCTTGACAATGGGTTGGGGCATTGCCACGATGACAAGTGATTGCGCGTCAGGACATTCCGAGGAATAATCAAACTTCCAATATTTCAGTTCTTCCTGATATAGACTCTTCTGTACAACTCCCGAATCAAGCAAGGACTCGATTTCTTTCCTGAGATCCTCCAAATGTGTGATAGAAACGATTCGAGCCGGATATCCGGCTTGTTCAAGGTCTTTTTGTAGTTTTTCCTGCAATGTGGCCATCCGAATCCCCCCTGTTTATGATTGATACTTAAGATTGATAATGGCTCACATGATTGTGCATTGCCCAAATGAATTTTAGTTGATCACGCTGAAATCGCTTACGTAGACATAATAGTTTTCGATGAGCGGCAGGACATAATCCTTTTGATAAACCTTGTAAATTGTCATGGTGTAATTGATTCCGGCCTTCAACGCCCGATAATTATTATCCTTAATACCGGCTAGATGATAGAACGGCCCTGATCTGGTGAGGTTGGTAAGTTCCAAAATAGTCCCTGGACGGTATGACTGGGTTACCGCCACAGTAACGGTTTGGTTTTGGGGCAACGTGTAGTCGTCAATACGCATGAAGAAATATTTTCTGCGCTCGGATTTCAGTTCCTTGATTCGTTTTCTATATTCGGCTCCGTCTTCAGCGGCCTTAAGGCGCTGCCTGTAGAGATCAATTTCCTGGTTAATGGCGCAAATTGTGGCTTTAATACATGCTTTTTTGAGGCTCCGGTTTTCCTCAGCTGCTGCAGCATGCAGTGGCCGGTATACGCTGACAATTATCAAAGTAAGAATGGTGGCGGCACATATGGAAAATACAATTAGTCTTTTGCAGTTTTTAGAGCCGGTTAGTATCATCATCAATCCCATCCTTTAATGAAATTATTGCGCTAGTGGCTTCTGGAACTGGATTGGGTCTGTCGCTGCCAAAGAATAATGACCAGACTAACCATAAATGCTTTTACACTCAAGGGCAGTTCTTTTCTGTAACGACTTAATTTTGCTCGAAAAGTGTACCATTTGGTGAAAAATTGTGTTAAATTAATAAAGTGTGTATGCACCAATTTCTGCAGGAGTCACAGTAATTCCTTTGCAGCACGCTTTTTTGAAAGGAGACCTACTTAAATGTTACTAGTTTTCGCAGGGCCAAGCAGCACCGGTAAATCCTCAGTTGCCAAGGAGATAAAAAGCAGACAAGGCAATTGGCAGGTCTATTCCGGCAAGGACTACTTGCGCTTTTCGAAAAACAGGGAAGAAGCCTGGGCGAAATTTCGCGAGGAAATTACGGCTGCAGCCGGTTCGACAGACAAAAATGTAATTTATATAATTACGGAAACCGAATTCGTTAATGATCTTGCGAATATTAAAGGCGTAAGATTCATGAAGTTCGTTGCAGATCTTGCCACGATTAAAACCAGATTTGCCTCCCGTACAGGCGGCAACCTGCCCCAGCCTCTGGCTGCGATGTTGGAGCGCCAGGTGGCGGCGTGGGAACAGGTTAAGGCCGATTATTGCATCGACACCAGTGCTGGAGCATCTGTTGCCGAAATAGCCGATAAGGTCTGTGAAGCGATTCACTAAAACATAGAGCGAAAGCACCTGGGAATCTGGCGCGTCATACGAAATCGAGGGCGGTTCAGGCTTAAAGCCTGCCGCCCTGTTTTTATGTCGGGAAACAAGAAGCTGGAGACAAGTCTGTCCCAAAATGGATCAAAATGTGCTGATTGGGGACAGTCCCCAACAGGCCGTTTTGATCCGAATGGGGACTGTCCCCAATCAGCACATTTTGACCTAAATAAACCAGTCCCCAATCGATCTACTTGACTTATTTGGGTGGGAAGGCATAGAATGTAAATAAACAAATGTCCGGACAATCGGATATGCGGTCATTTCACTTTTTGCGTTGTTGTGGTCATATTAAACATACCGAAGGAGGTAAAGTTGATATGGCTGAAGGCTTGGCAGCTGTGCGATCTGCCTTGTTGCGTCAGAATCTAAAGGTTGAAGCCTATGAATGGCGCGATTCCGTTGTGCTGGCCGGCCATGTTTCTTCCTGGGAGCAATATATCGCCGCCGGGTTTGCCGCGACTGGAAAGGGCTATGAAGGCGTCGTCAATGACCTTATTGTTGACGGTGTGGAGCCTTCCAAACCCTCCATGCCTGATCCCCAACCTCTCTTACCTGCAGATACATATTATGACGTCGTTGTTATTGGCGGAGGGGTAATCGGCTCTGCTATTGCCCGCGAGTTAAGACGCTGGGATATTTCGGTGGTGCTGCTGGAAAAAGAGAGCGATCTTGCCATGCAAACCTCCAGTCGTAATGATGGCATGGTGCATCCACCCTTTGCGGTAAAGCCCGGTTCGAAAAAAGCTTACTACAACCAGCGCGGCAATAAGATGTTTGCGCAGACTGCCAGAGAACTTGGCATCCCAATCGCATGGCCGGGAATGTTGATGCTGTTCTCTAACCCATGGCAACGCGCTTTCTTGCCCATGATTTGGCAACGCATCCGACAGAACGAAATCCGTGGTGCGGAGTTTTGGAACCGCCAGCGCATCTTCAAAATGGAACCCAATGTTACCTCAAATCAGCACGGCGGAGTATTCATACCGGACGCTGGTATTGTCTCGCCTTATCAGGTGACAATCGCTTTCGGGGAAAATGCCGTGCAAAACGGCGCAACAGTATTACTTAATACGATTGTCACCGGATTTCAAATGGAGCATAACCGCATTACGCATGTCTGTACCAATCGCGGACTGATTCGGGCAGGCATGGTAATCAATGCGGCAGGTGTCTGGTCCGATGTGATTGCCGGCTATGCCAATGATCGCTTTTTCACCATCCATGGCCGCAAAGGGACAGCCGCCATCTTGGATCGCAAAGTCGGCCATACGCAGCGTACAATTTTGTCACAGCCCCGCTTTACAAGTCATTCGCATACCAAAGGCGGTGGCCTGGTGCCAACCATTGACGGTAATCTGCTATTGGGTCCGACAGCTGTTGAAGTTCCAGATCGGGAGGATTATTCAACCGACGCATCAGCGCTGGAGTTTGTCATAGATCATCATCTAAAGCTTAACAAGAGCCTGAAACGCTCCGATATTATCACCTACTTTTCGGGAGTGCGCGCCTGCACTTTTGAAGAAGATTTCGTTATCAAAACCTCTGATTATGTAGCAAATCTAGTCCATGCCGCCGGTATTCAATCGCCAGGGCTGGCTTCATCACCGGCGATCGCTCAGGATGTAGCGCTTATGGCTGTCAAAGCACTGAGCGAGGTAAGAGCATCGGCCGGGCGCGGTGCGGTGATGCCAAATCCAGCGTTTGACCCCTGCCGCAAAGCTCCGCCTGATTTGCGGAGCATGTCTCTTGAGGAGCGCGCCGCACTAATCCGCCGCAATCCTTCATATGGGCGCATCATCTGTCGTTGTGAATGCGTCTCAGAAGGCGAAATTCTCGATGCTATCCATTCACTGGTACCGGTAGAGTCGCTGGATGGTATCAAGCGGAGGGCACGCGCCGGTATGGGCAGGTGTCAAGGCGGCTTTTGCACGCCATTGCTGTTAGAAATCATGGCCCGCGAGCGGCATACCAGTATTGACGAGATCTGTAAAAACGGAGGAAATTCCGAAATAGCGCTGCGCCCAACCAAAAATGCAGTTGCTGGCGCTGAAGCGGCCTCCAATACCACGCAAAGGCAGGAAGATTACAATGCCGGTTAAGAAGCAATGGGATGTCGTGGTCATCGGCGCTGGCCCGGCCGGTTTGGCGGCTGCAATTGCAGCTCGCGATGCCGGAGCAGACACGTGCATAATTGAGCGTGAAAGAAAACCGGGCGGCGTGCTGAAGCAATGCATTCACGATGGTTTCGGACTGATTCGTTTTGGCGAACGTCTGTCAGGACCGGAGTATGCCTACCGCTACCATCAGATGGCTTCCGAGCGCGGTATTCCGGTGATTAGCGAAACCTATTTGCTCAACATTGCGAAAAACCAAAATGACGGCCGGTTTTTGCTGCAGATGCAAAACAGCACGGACAGCATTTTCACATTAGAGGCCCGCGCAGTCATCGCTGCCACCGGATGCCGCGAGCGAACCGCCCGGCAGGTCTTTATTCATGGGAATCGCCCTGCTGGCATTCTGACAGCCGGAACAGCGCAATATATCGTCAACATTCAGGGATTTTTGCCAACCCGTCGCTGCGTCATCCTCGGTTCAGGAGACATTGGCCTGATTATGGCCAGACGCCTGACTCTGGAAGGGGCGGAAGTTGAAGGAGTCTATGAAATCAAACCGGAACCTTCGGGGCTTTCGCGTAATATACAACAATGCCTGACTGATTTTGGAATCCCGCTGCATTTGTCATCGACAGTCCTTACCGTAGAAGGGCGGCACCGGGTAGAAGCGGTCGTGATTGGCAAAGTTGATCAGTCCGGTCGGCCTATACCGGGAACCGAGCGCACGGTGCCCTGTGATGCTCTGATTTTGTCAGTAGGTTTGATTCCGGAAAATGAAATCCTCGAACCGTTGGGAATTGCGATGGATCGCAGAACGAATGGCCCGGTTGTTGATCAGAACATGATGACTTCTGTGGATGGCGTGTTTGCTTGTGGTAACGCTGTACATGTCAATGATCTAGTCGACTATGTCAGCGAAAGCGGCCAGGTTGCCGGGAAGGCGGCGGCAGCCTATGCCACCGGACAATACGATGGGGACGATGGGGCGGATTCGAAACGGTACGCAGCTGAAACCCGTCATCTCATCAGCGTTCAGGCAGCCGGAAGCATGCAATATATTGTTCCGCAGCGCATCGATCTGGCGCACCACTTCGGCACTAGTGATGAAACCGTCTTTTATTTCCGCAGCCGGACCAGGCTGAATTCGGCCCGCCTGCAGATTAGTGCAGATAAGACGATTTTGGAGGAGTGGCATTATGCAGTAGTGCGGCCTCCTGAAATGGAACGCCTTACGCTGAAATTTTCGGACTTGAGCCGCTTGCCGATTTGGGGCGGCCACCGGATCGCCCGCCAGACCGTCCAACAAGCCGGCCGCCTGCAGGAGCAAGGCGTACTCATTAAGGCTGAACTGAAGTTGGAGGGATGTGACTCCGCCAATGAAAATGACTGATTCCCGAGAAATCACTTGCATTCAATGTCCGCAGGGTTGTACATTGCATGCGGAAAAACAGAGCGCCAGTAGTGCAAATGGCACCAGTAGCGCAAATGGCACCAGTAGCGCAAATAGCGCTAGTAATGCAAATGGCGCAAATCAAGTGAGCAACGCCAACAGCAGCTTCTGCCAATGCGGGGACGCGGTCTATAAGATTACCGGCAACAAATGCCCGCGTGGCCGAGCGTATGCCATCAAAGAGCTGACTAATCCTTCCCGGACCCTGACCACCACTGTGGCTACGATCTTTGATGATTGTCCGCTGGTGTCAGTGCGTACGGACGGCGATATTCCGCTGCGGGATGTCTTCCGGGTAATGCAGGAGCTCAATAATTATCGAGCCTGCAAAAGGTTACATCCAGGAGAAGTACTGATTGAAGATCTTGCCGGGACGGGAGTTGCCTTGCTGGCAACTGGCGATATGACCGCGCCAAATACCACGAATCATCCTACGACCTGATCAAAGGAAAGGGGGAGGCCGATGACTAAAAGCAAATGGTTCCAACCGGATTGGTATGAAAACATTCCACATGAAAAATCCTATCGCGCCATTTTAAAATGGGGGGCTCTGGATCGGTTTAAGCATCCCAATAAGCGCCTGGTACGCCTGATGATGGATACTTTCCACATGAGTGAAGCCGATTTCGCTCAGAAAAAAGATGTAGGCGAAGAGATAGTCGATATCGAGGTCCCCTCACGGCTTACGCCGCAGCAGATTGAGGCCTTGCGAAAGATTGTCGGTGACGAAAATGTCAAGATCGACGGTTTTTCACGGCTAGAGGTTGCCTATGGCAAGACCATGGTGGACTTGATCCGTCTGCGCAAAAAGATCATCGAGAATTTGCCGGACGCAGTAGTATTGCCCAGAGATAAGCAGGATGTCCAGGCGCTGGTGAAGTACTGCAGCGCCAAGAAAATACCCATCACCGTATACGGCGGCGGTTCAACCGTAATGCGCGGAGTCGAATGTACGCGCGGTGGAATATCGTTGGATGTGCGGGCGCACATGAACCGTATCCTGAAGCTGAATCCGGTTAACCAGACCGTGACTGTTGAACCGGGCATCTTTGGACCAGATCTCGAAAAGGCTCTAAATGAGGCGCCCGAGCGTTTTGGAACCAAACTGCGCTACACGAGTGGCTATTTCCCGCAGTCGATGGTTTCTTCCACAGTGGGCGGGTGGGTGGTCACGCGCGGTTGCGGACAGAACTCCACCTATTATGGGAAAATCGAACATATCGTGGTCTGTCAGGAATATGTCACTCCGGTCGGAGATATTGTTACACGGGAATACCCTGCCAAAGCCATTGGTCCGGATATTGATCAGATTATGATCGGCTCGGAAGGGGCTTTCGGAATTCTGGTGTCAGCCACACTGCGCATCTGCCGGTATATGCCGCAAAACACCACGAGATTTAGCTTCATTTTTAAAGATTGGCACAGCGCCATTGAAGCGACCCGCGAAATGATGCAGCTCGAGTTTGGCAAACCGTCCGTATTTCGCCTTTCCGACCCGGAGGAGACCGATGTAGCGCTTAAGCTCTATGGCGTGGAAGGGACCGTTATCGATACAATGATGCGCTTGCGCGGTTATAAGGCTGGCGAGCGCTGTCTGCTCCTCGGTACAGCGGATGGCGAGCGCGGCTATACCAGACATGTCAAGCACATGATCAAAAAAGTGGCCCGCAAGTATGGTGCGATGTATACCACGGGCTATGTGACCAAGTCATGGGAGCATGGGCGTTTTGAAGATCCGTATATGAGAGAGGATTTGCAGGATTACGGCATCCTGATCGATACACTCGAATGCGCGGTGGCGTGGGATCAGATTGAGGAAACGTGGCGCTTTGTCAAGGAGTATTGCCATCAGCGCCCTGATACCATCATAATGTCGCATTCTTCGCATTTCTACCCGCAAGGCACTAACTTGTACTTTATCTTCATTGCCAAGATGGATTCCATTGAGGAGTTTGTGAAATACCAGAGCGGCATCATCGAACATATCTACAAATCCGGAGCCGCCCTCAGCCACCATCATGGCATTGGCAAAATGCTGGCGCCCTGGTATGAAAACTCAATCGGGTCAAATCAGCTCGCTATCCTGAGAGCGCTGAAGAAGCATTTTGATCCGGATAACATCATGAACCCGGGTGGGACCCTGGCGTTGGATGAAATTGTTGCGCCAGCCGGGTCCGGAGCGTCAGAGACTCATTAGTTAGGTATCCTAACCAGGAGATTATTCTGCGCCATTTTCTAGCAATTTGGCAGATCCATATTGGTTTTGATGGAATACACATCGCCGCGATATTGGAAAATCATATAGAAGAAAGGCCGCCCATCCGTAGTGTACATCAGCCTGAAAAGCTGCAGCACCGGGTGGCCTTTTTTTATGCCAAGCAAGGAGGCAGTCTCTTCATCGGCAAGGGCGGAACGAATTTCCTGGACAATGCGTCCTGGCCTTAAACCCTTTTCGTAAACAAGATACTGATAAAAAGAACCGCTGAGTTTTTCCGGTTCAACCGGGGCAATTACATCCAAAAGCAAATAGGAGGTTTCAACAGCCACAGGCAACTCGTCCGCGGTACGCAAGCGCTTGAAATAAAAAAGCAGAGTATCATCGGAGATACGCAGTTCATTGCGGACGACTTCCGGTGCGCTACATGTACCATGCTCCAAAACAATAGCGCCAGGTTTATAGCCCCGGGCAACCATCTCAGACGTAAATGAGACGAGCTGTTCCATACCGTCTTGCGGTCGCTGGCGGCAAACAAAGGTACCTTTGCCGCGTCGCCGATACAGATAACCTTCGTTTACAAGCCTAATTACCGCGCGACGGACAGTCTCACGACCAACGTCAAACTGTTCCATCAGGTCTTTTTCTGGCGGAATTGCTTCATTCTCCGGCCACTCGCCGGACTTCACCTTTTCCTTGAGTATTTTATATAACTGCAGATATAGGGGTACGCCGCTGTTATCAAACATTATCCAAACCTCCGCTGGCCTTCGCTAGAGCTGTATATGAACACGAAGTGATAAATCCTTGTTCTTTTATACCCTAATTGAACAGGGAAATTCGTTTTCCTGCAGCAAACTTGAAGGCTTACGGAATTTTATGTAGAAATTTGCAAGAATCCTGTATAGTAGACATAGTAGAGTAGGCAAGCAGGCTACAGTGTAGCACAGTAGATCGCAGAGGGGGACGAAAGTTGGTTCATGATCGCAGTTCAGAGCCAGGTTTGCTCCTGAAATCCGGGTTAATACATATGCGCATTGTCCGGCCAGAGGATATTGACTATATTGTTGCTTTGGAGCAAGATATTGAAAATGCGCCATTTATTAATCACTGGTCTTCTGAAAAGCATCTGGCAGCTCTGCAGGATACTGATCAGCTGCATTTGATTATCGAGAATACCGCCGGCAAGCCAGTTGGGTTTGTGATGATGGCTGGATTGGAGAACAAAAGCAGGTGCATCGAGCTGCGCAGAATTGCCATTGCAGATAAAGGGCAGGGCTATGGCAGAGAGGCCTTAAGGATGCTGAAACGCTATGCGTTCTTGGAGCGGCGCTGTCATCGGCTGTGGCTGGATGTCAAAGAGGGTAATATGCGTGCCCGTAAGCTTTACCAAAGCGAAGGCTTCGTCGAAGAAGGAATGCTGCGGGAATGCGACTTATATGAAGGGGTTTATCATTCAATGATAATCATGTCGATCCTCGAAAATGAGTATCAAGAGCAAATTAACTCTGGTGGGGTGGACTGAGTGCAGCTCAGATATAAGTGTCTGATCCTTGATCATGATGATACGGCGGTAAAAAGTACTCCGGAGATTCATTACCCTGCTTTTGTCAAGGCAATGCAAGTTCTAAGGCCCAAAGAGAAACCGTTTTCGCTGGAGCAATTCGTGACCTATTCATATGAACCCGGGTTTGCTGAGATGTTGCGCGATATAATCAAGTTAACTCCGGAAGAGCGCAGTTATCAGTATCAGGTTTGGCGAGAGGCTGTTGACGAAGCAGTGCCGGATTTTTATGAAGGATTTCCGGAGCTGCTCGAGCGCTTTAAGGATGCGGGCGGCATTATTACGGTGGTTTCACATTCCGAGTGTGATGACATCCGAAAACATTATGAGCAAAAGTGCAATGTATCGCCAGATCTGATTTTCGGTTGGGTGGAGGAAGCGGACAAGCGCAAACCAAGCCCCTATCCGGTCAGAGAGATTTTGAAAGCATTCTCCTTGAAAGAAAAGGATGCCTTATTACTGGACGATCTAAAGCCTGGCATAGTAATGGCTAAGAGCTGCTGTGTACCGTGTGCCGCCGCCGGCTGGGCTCATCAGATTCCGGTAATCACCGAGTACATGAAGACAAACGCCGATTACTATTTCTCGAAAGTCAAAGAATTCGCTGATTTTATGTTTGTGTAAAGGTAAACGCAAATATGATAGGGAGGGCGGTTCATATGAACTCATATGCTGAAGACATTATCCGAGGGGAACTCCTGCCTGAAGAAAGAATCCTTTGGGCCGATCAGCCATTAACAAACAGACTGTTTTCGCCAGCAGATATTTTTATAATACCTTTTAGTCTTTTTTGGCTAGGATTCTCGATTTTCTGGATGATAATGGCCGGTTCTGGAATGGGCACAGCACCAGGTTCATTTGGGATGATCTTTCCCCTGTTTGGGCTGCCATTCTTGCTTATTGGGTTGTATTTAGTGTTCGGACGTTTTATTGTATCGTATTTTCGAAGGAAAAACACTTTTTATGGTGTTACGAATCAGCGTATTATCATAGTCAGCAGGATGTTTAATAAAACGTTACGCAGCGAAAAGATTAAGAGCATCACGTCGATGGACAAATATGTCAGGCGCGATGGATCCGGAAATATCTCTTTTGGTATGATGCCCTATCCAATGGAATATGCTTCTTCGGGGATGTATTACGGCCGGCGCAGCTATTACAGAAATATGGCAATGGTTCTTGAAAATGTCAAGGATGTTGACGATGTATATCGGATTATCAGCGAGCAAAGGCAGGAAGGGTGATCTTCAATGGACATATGGCAGATTTTCGACATTACGCATCGCTACCATACGTTTATGAATCCAACTACTTCAGAGAAATTAGATGAAATGATTGCGATGCTAGAGCTGGATCCGGGGGCGCGTGTGCTGGATATTGCCTGCGGAAAGGCAGAGCCGTTGTTGCGTATTGCTGAGCGATATGAGATTAAAGCAACAGGCGTTGATATTTCACCTTACTGTATCAAGGCTGCGCGTGCATCCGCCGCCACAAGGCTTGGCACTACGAAGTCAAAGGTCGAGTTCGTCGAAATGGACGGCGCTGCCTATCAGCCAGAACCGGAATCGATGGATCTCAGCATTTGCCTGGGCGCTACCTGGGTTTATCAGGGGCTGGCTGGCACATTAACGTCTCTGAAGAAGTTTACCAAACCGGGCGGGCAAATTTTGGTCGGTGAAATACATTGGCGACAGGATCCGCCAGTCAAATATCTTCAGATGGCAGGTTTGACCCGCGAGTCATGCAGTACCTATTCCGGCAATATTGACATCGCCATGGAGCAGGGCTTGATTCCGCTCTATGCAATCATGAGCACGAAAGAGGATTTCGACCATTATGAGTGGTTACAGGTGATTGCCGGAGAGCGTTATATCATGGAGCATCCGAATGAACCCGAGTTGGATAAACTCGAGAAACATGTGCGGGACGGCCGCGAAAGCTATCTGAAGTACGGGCGTGATACGCTGGGCTGGGCGATGTATCTGTTTGGGAAGCCACTCTAAAGGATCCCATTCCAGACGCATCTTAGATCGTTGATGCGATACCAAAATAGCGAAATGGTTCTGGCACGTGAGATTGCCGGAACCTTTTGCTTTTCTTGGAGGAAATAAATAATTATGAAGTTAATACCGTTTGTTAACAGGAATCCAATAACCGGCAAGCGAATTCGCAAATTAGGAATGTCTGGCCCAAAAACGGGAAGCCACCGAATTATAGAAAGGAGCTGAGCTCATTTGAGGAAAATATTTCCCGTGATCGTTCTGTCTGTACTTTTGCTGTTGTTATTTGCACCACAGGCAGCAGCAGCCCCTTCTCTGATTGAGGTTTCAGCCAAAGTAGCCTACATCTCACTCGATTCTGCCTTTTCGTATGGCGGAGAAATCGAATTTGTCAACTCTATCTTCTTTCAATATCTGGGCAACCAGGATACGCACTACGCATTGGCGGGTATAAGATACTTTCTGCTCCCTTATACACCGGAAGCTGCTCAGCAGTCTCCGCTAAGCTTAATGTTTTCCGCCATTGAAGCATTACGTTTTCATGATGGCGAGCGCATGGACTGTCTGACGATTTTCACGCTCGGTCTCGATTATGATTTCGGCAAGACCTGTCTTGTGGTCGAAGCCGGCGGGGGTATCAGCGTTTTTACCATGAAATCTTTTTACATGTTCCAGATTCAGCTTGGATTCCATTACACGATTAACCACTTGCTCAACCCAACGTTACTGCAGTAGCAATGGCGTGCATTGCAGTCATGGGACACGGGCAAATCCGGTTTTCATAGAAAGGAGCTGGATTCTTTGAAAAAAACTCTTTTGACATTGATTTTAGCAGCAGGATTGTTGCTTTTCGCTGCTTTGCCAGCGGCAGCGGCTCCATCATTAGTTGAAGCGTCCGGCAAAGTAGGCTATTATTCTCTAGATAGCGCCGTTACATATGGTTTTGAAGTCGAAGTACTGGGAAACTATTACTTTCAGTATCTGACTAATTCCACAACCCATTATTATACCTTTGGCAGTCGCTACGTTTTAATCCCTAATGAAAACTATACACTAAGCATTTCAATTGCCGAATCCCTGCGGCTGCATGAGACGGAGCCTTCGGATTTTTTAGGCAGTCTTTGTCTGGCATTTGACTATGATCCCAAATGGATTACGATCGGTATTGAAGCCGGTGGGGGTTTGTCATTGCATACTTATCAGTTTTTTTATATGGTACAAATTAAATTCGGCTTACAATATATACCCCAGTAGCCTCGGCCATGGCAAAGTAATTTCGCGGAGGCGATTGTGATTAAATCCAAGAAGATCATTACTATGGTCGCAGTTGTTGTGGCAGTAGTTGCTGTTTTGGTAACAGGTCTTTACTTTTTGCTGACGGCGCATCCTGATTCCAGATTGGGCGAAACAGAGCAGGAAAGTGCCGTTTCTGAATACGAGGACCTCTTTCCGGACAGTTCAGATGGGTACACGGATACCTCTGAACTCCCGGACATGGATTCATTGCCCTCGGATTATGACGAATCCCGGTATGCCGATGAGTTTAAGCTGGCTGGCATAGATTTAGCTGATTCCTATGAGGCAGTTCTTCAGGTATATGGTAAGCCTTTAAGCCAGAAGACTTCTTCCGAGGTGTCGTTCCATAATCCGGATTATATTTGCCATTGGACTTATTGGTACTATGACGGATTAGTCGTCTTGTTTATGAAGGTTGAAGAAAAGGGTCAGCAATTGACCGAAGATATTGGCACGGTATTTGCCATTCAGGTTGTCAGCTTGGATTACCCAACCCGGCGCGGCATAAAAGTCGGTGATACTGTCAGTCAGGTATTGGAACGCTATAATCAGGAGTATGAAGGAGCTAGTTTTTCCGAAGATACTAACGAGATGTTTTTTGAAGATGGCCTGAATTGTCTTCGTTTTTCGGTCAAAGATGGACATGTAACTGAAATAATGGCCAGTCAGGTCATTAATTAGTAAAAGATCATTCTATAAAATAACCTGCGAAGGAGTAAAGATGAAAACACCAAGGATTGCCGGTTCTTCTGTAATCTTACGCTTTGAGGATCGTTTTGTTTTCGAACTGCAAAAATCGTACAAATGGATTATTGACGAGACCGGCAGGGTCTGTATCGGCCTGGGGTGTATTGGTGGCTCGATCGAGGCTGGCGAAGGGCCTTTGCAAGCCTTGCGGCGAGAAGCGCGGGAAGAGATTGGTGTAGAGATTGACCTCCTTCCGGCGCCGGGTATGTTGCTTGTCAAAACCGATAATTCGGTCGTGGATGATGTTGATCCCGGACAATATAAAGGGGCAGTTATTCAATGGTATGGAGATCGTCCTGAGTATGCCAATTGGCTCATCCTATCCTATCTGGGAACAACAAGAGCAAAGCCTGCTCCCAATGATTTGCCAGGGATCATATTGGCGCGTCCGAAAGACTTGCTAAAGGCGCTCAGAGAGTCATTGACTCTTGAAGAACTGCGGCAATCCGGCATCGAAGTGATTAGCCGCGTGCCATTGCCAGACGGTGCCAAACTGGTGCCGAGAGGTACCGCCAAGCGATTGTTTTATTTAATGGAAAATGAACCGCAAAAGCTTTTGGCAGTGATGCCAGCTGACTGGGCCGGTTTTTTCTGAATGCCAGGAAGAATACATAAAACATGCGGGGTGGCTCTCTCAACGTCGGCTCAGCGCCCGAACGAATAATATCATGATCTTGCAAAATCGGCAAAGTCAGCAAAGGATGAACTGCAATGAAAAATAATCATATTGAAAAGCATGCGTCGTTAACCACAGAGAGAAGGCATGCGCCCTTAATCCTAATCGCAGCAGCATTTGCTGCGATTTTGTGGGCTTCGGCGTTCCCATCCATTAAAGTGGCTTTACAGGAGTTTTCACCTTATCATACGGCATTGTTACGGTATGCTGTTGCCTCAGTTGCGCTGGCAGTCATCGCCTTGATAAAACGCCTGCCACTGTTGCCAGCCGTCAAGGATCTGCCAGTCTTCCTGCTATTGGGCTTTATTGGCTTCACCATCTATAACATTGCCTTGAATTATGGGCAGGTAACCGTACCGGCAGCAACCTCCAGCTTCATTGTAGCTTCTGCTCCAATTTGGATGGCGATCATCGCCGCATTACTCCTAAGAGAAAAGCTCAAACCACTTGGTTGGGTTGGCATTATCATAAGCTTTATCGGTGTTGGGATCATCGCTTTGGGGTCGGCAGGCGGCTTGCAACTTAATACCAGAGCTTTGGCAATTCTGGGTGCTGCTTTGGCTTCGGCCCTATACTCACTAGGCCAAAAACCGCTCCTAAAGCGTTATTCTCCGCTGCAGATTGTGACCTATGCCATTTGGTGCGGAACGTTGCTGCTCATGCCGCTAGGTGGCGGAGTCATCGAGAGAGTTCGCCATGTTTCGCTTCCAACGATCCTGTCCATTATATACATGGGCATCTTTCCAGGAGCAATCGGATATGTACTCTGGTCAATGGTTTTGTCGCGCATGCCTGCCTCCAAAGCCGGAGTCTTTCTTTACATGATTCCTGCGATCGCTCTGATAATATCGTGGCTGTGGCTTGGGGAAGTTCCTTCACTGATTGCCGCGTTGGGTGGCGTGTTGATCGTCGCGGGAGTTGTCACGGTTAATACTGCCGGTTAAATGCGTATGCCGCTCCAAATTTGCCAGGATGCGCTCCAGATATGACTCAAACGCATCAATTTCTTCGGAACTCATGCCTTCATAATAGAGACGGGTCATTTCTTCGGAGACATGATCAAAGGTTTCGCGATATGTTTGGTGTTTGGATGAAAGATATATTAGTGTCTTGCGCCGGTCATCGGCGCACGGCTTTCTGTATAAATGTCCGGATTGCTCCAAACGATCGAGCATACTGGTGAGAGTAGACTTTTCGAGGGATGTCTTTTTTGACAAATCATGAATCGTAATACCATCTTTCTGCCACAGTACAAAGAGAATGCGTCCTTGAGCGGGGTTGAGGTCTTCAACCCCGCATTCTTTTAATTTACGGGCAAAAATCCTGCCAGACAGCTGATGAATTTTGGAAATCAAAAATCCGCCATTACGGTATTTCATGATCCATGATCTTTCCTTTAAATTATTGAGTTACATGTATTGAGTTACATTATTGAATGATCTGTTCTACTTTTGGTCTGCCAATCCTAGATATGAAAACACTTGACATATTTGCCGCCGTTATATAACTTACCCCACTTGGATGTGAATTTGAGGATACTGTAATCCGGATCGGTTTTTCCCAGCGGATAATAGCGTTCAAATCCTGTGCGCCAAAGCTGGTCTTTGATTGCCTGATCATTGACGATTTCAATCTCTCCTACCAGCATCAAACCGATGAAGTTCTCTTTATCGACATAATAAAGACAAGCCTTCGGATTTCTGCGCAGATCGGCTACGCGTTGGGAGGACGTATTCGAACTGAAATACATCGTCTCCAAGCCATTTGTTCCTAGTTCGAGCATTGCCTTGATGTTGGGATAACCATCTTCTCCAATTGAGCCCAGAAAGGCTACTTTGCTGTTTTGGACCAGATTTATGGCAATTTGAATGGCTTCTAGATTCTCATGAGGTTCATGGATTTTGTCACAAGGGTAGTCTGCACAATGGCCACAGGTTTTCTTTTCTTTTTCAATAGCACATTTGCGGATATTGCAGCGTTCTGTCATTTTCCATGAAGAATGCATACATCCGTTACAGGCGATCTCTTCAGCATCAAACTGACATTGCACACCAGACCATTCTTGTGCCAGTTTGCGGCGAGCCACCAAATCTCCGCCCGCTCTAGTTATCTGGTAGGCTGGACAAGCAGAACAGTCTATTCCACAATAGGCAATCAGTTGTTTTTCCAATATTAGTCCTCCCATCGATAATATCAAACCTAGGAAATCAGTGGAGTTACTTCTATATAATATAATACTATATAGAACTAAATGTCAAGACGTAGTAGGCCATTATAGCAAAACTGTGAAAAAATATGTTGACATTATGAGATGTATCTCGTATATTAGAAATAACGATAACATTAGACGTTTCTCTAACAATAGGAGGTGAGCTAATATTGCGCAAGAGAAAACATGACGGAGATTTGCTTGAAGAATTTATCATAAGTGAACCTGAGCAGTTCAAAGCGTTAAGCGATCGAAAGCGACTAAACTTACTTGCCATTCTGGTTGAAAAAAAGGCTACCGTGTCGCAGCTTGCTGAAGAAATTGGAGATATTCCGGCGAATGTGCATCACCATGTTAAGCTGCTGGAAAGGGCGGGACTGATTAGGCTGGTCGAAACGCGGGAGAAGTCCGGAATCCTGGAAAAATATTATCGGGCGGTAGCCGGACGCCTGACAGTGGAACATGATGTAGGTGTATATACCGATTCTTCGGCGCTGGTACTGGACACAGTGGCTGCAGCGGTCAAAAAGGGGATTCGCACTGCTATAGCTGGCAATGGGGCTCAAATATTTGGGACTGTTGAAGAGTTATATTTCGCTCCGGGTCAATTAGCAGATTTCAAGGAGCGGCTAGCGGCCTTGCTGGCAGAGTATGCGGGGTGTACAGAAGAGACAGCTGCGCCCACGGTTGCAACAGCGCCAGCGCCCGAATCAAAGTGCGAGCGTTATTGGCTGGCTCTGGCTCTATATCCTGACATTATAGAAAAATAGGGGGTAATCATAAATGAATACTGAAAAAGAAGCCAAATTCAAAAAGTATGCTCCGATTCTAATCCCGGTGATTATTATTGTGGTCGGCCTGGTGATTTTAGGTGCCACCTACTTTGTGCAATATCTTTGGAACTCGACCTTGCCTGATCTGTTTGGATTCAAGGAAATTACATACTGGCAGACTTTCCGCCTCTTCCTGCTGATTTCGATCTTTTTTGGAGGATCACGCACTGTATCGGAAGGCGGCAAAAGCGTCAAAAAGAACACCAGTCAATATGTATTCTCGCGCGATTCCGAGTAAATCCTGACACCTATTCGGACAATCTGGAATAGCATTAAGGCAGAGAGGGGGTACAAGCATGGGGCAAAAGCCCAATACCTCAGGTTCGGGAGGTTCGCATAAACCACAAGATCGACACACCCACGAGTTCTTGGGCAGTACCCGCTTTGCCGAAGAATGTGAGGATCGTCATAATCACAGATTTGCCGGAGTGAGCGGACCACCAATCTATCGTCCGGATGGCACTCATATTCACGAATTTAAATCAAACACTGACTTCGTTGACGGCCATTATCATCAAATGGATGGTCGAACTGGGCCCGGGATTATGGTGGGAGAAGGCCGGCATGTGCACTTCGCTGAGGACACGACTACTTTTGAAGATGGGCATGTTCACACCCTGGTTTTCGCAACCCTGATTGAAGATCCACCCGGCGAAGAAGAAAACGATAGGTAATCCATAAAAAACGATCGATCATAAAAAAAGAACGGTCATAAAAAGCGATCGGTAAAGTATAGGAAAAGATATTGAAGGCTGCGACCGCCCGTAGGGGCGGTCGCAATATTTTGGATAAGTGCGGGCAAGACGCGGGTCGAAAGACGGGGGACAGTCTGCTCGTCTCGCTGAGCGCACAAGTAACAGTCTGTTCGTCTCGCTGAGCGCACAAGTAAGAGTATTACGATCAACTCTTTTAGCGTGTCAACAGTTCCAGGTCGCCTGATATGCTTTCCCAGGTAATTTTGACTCCGCCGGAACCGACAACAGCGGACCACTCGCGATCATTCTGATCGCGGTATTTTCCCAGTAATGGAAAATCACAAAATACCGAACCGGATACGGACGATGTGTCCAACTGGAACTCAGAATCCGCCGGCAAAGTGATTCGGGCAGAGCCGGAAGTGGTAGCCATGGTGATATCATCGGTCAGCGCCTCAAAACGGGCATTTATCTGTCCTGATACTGACTCGAACTGTAGGCCGCCTGTTATGGTATTAATAATTGCATCGCCTGAAACAGTCTCTATTTCTGTCTTGTCAGCCTCCAGTGTTCCGATATGTATACTTCCGGATGTCGTTTGGTAGCTGAACTCGGAAGCACGCAGGAATTGCGCATCCAGATCTGCAGAGGTAGTTTCAATGTCGAGATGCTTAAACGCCATTTTGGGCAGGTAGATATCAAGGCCCACGCTTTCATAATAGAAGAATGACATTACAACAGGTTTCCGCTTGACCCTGACCACTAATTCACCATTTTTTAGCTCGGATTCCAGAGTGAGTAGGTCGTCGTCCGGTCCGGCATGTGAACCGGTCAGATGAAAACGGATAGTATCGGTCTCTGTTTCATGGAAGCGAATAGTATTAGAAACACATTCAATTTTCAGGGATCTAACTTCGCCACTGTTAAATAGCAGCTCTTTATTGACATTTTGCTCTTCGGCAAATCTGTCGCCTGCACCGTTGTTTGCCAGTAAAATGACCGTTCCTACCGAAAGGCAAATCACTGCAACAGCCAAAAGTATCAGTACCAGACGCGCCATTTTGTTTTTCATTATTCAGAACTCCTCCCGGTAACAATGCGCATATTAAAGTTCAGGTATTTGATAGTTATTTTGAAAAACCAGGATGATAAGTAATAAAGGCCGATACATGCTAATAATCCCAATGCTCCGAGTCCAATAAAGATGAAGACTAATGCCACGGCGGAAGTAGTCCCTAATCCAAAAATCAGATGCGGGAAAATCAGACTGGCAGACACGAAAATCGCACCCACCGGACTCGCCAGTGTAAGGCCAAGCGCAGCAGCCCATAATCCCATTAATGCCGCCAACAGACAAAGAAACGGTCCGAGGACAAAGACAATGTTAAAGAAGCTCAGGCTCAGAACGGCCAGTATAGCGCGGAAGATGTTGCCGGCTGACTTTTTGTTGCGGGCTTGTTCTACCATGTAATCAGCGCGATAAGCTTTGGCGATGGCACGTGGATTACCTAGTGCGGCAGCGATTTCTTCCTCACTTAAGCCCTGTTCAGCGCCGGCACTAAAGTGGGCGGTGTAGTCTGCCATAATATCCTGTTTTTCCTGATAAGTCATACCGCGCAGCGCTGCATCCAGCTGATTAAGGAATTCAGTTTTATTCACAGTTTTCACTTCCTTCGACAATTCGATTGACTCCTGCTACAAATTTAGCCCATTCCTTTTCCAACTCGCAGGCGTAATCCCTGCCTTTTGCTGTCAGCTGATAGTACTTACGCGGCGGTCCTTCAGCTGATTCCTGGAGATAAGTAGTGAAATAGCCTTCCAATGTCAGCCGGCGCAATAGGGGATAGATGGTGCCTTCTGCAATGTCAATATTCTCTGAAATGCGATGCACTAGTTCATATCCATATAAATCCTGACTTTTCAGGAGGGCCAGCACACATAGTTCCAGGACTCCCTTCTTAAATTGAATGTTCAAGCTTAACATCACCTCACAATCTTGAGCATAGCCACGCCAATTGAGCTCTAGAGTACCGCCAGGTAATAAACATTAAAAGGTAGTTGCCTTTGTGGGTATAGAATAACACATGCTATTGAATAATGCAAGATACCCCATAAAGTTTTCGGAAATTTTTTCGATCAGCAGTCATTTCAGGGATCATTAACCAGTAATCGGGAATCAGAGGTGTGCCAAAATGCGATTTGGGGCCGGAAAGCGGGTACGAAGAGTCAACTGCCGCCGAAATGCCAATTGATGGGGTCGGCAGGAGTAGGCCCGACAAAGGATAATTAGTAACAGGGGATGATTATCCCGCAGCTAACATAGCAGGAATGATATCGCGCAGGCCAATATGGCAGGGTTTTTAGGAGAGGAGAAGATCCATGGACGGAAATGCTGTGATTATTGCCGCCCATCCTGCTCTATCCGGAGATTCTGTGCCGGTGCCCTTTTCATTCAGACCTCCTGGAAAAGCAGAGCGTGTCTCTTTAGCCGGTACCTTTAATGAATGGAATACGCATGCCTGTATCATGCAAAATGAGCGTCAGGCAGGCTTATATGAAACTGTGCTCTTTTTGGAGCCGGGAGTATATCAATACAAATTTGTTGTCGATAATCAGCATTGGTATCTGGATCCTTATGCCACGAACTCAGTTGATAACAATTTTGGTGGCAGAAATTCGGTAATTGTTGTGTCTGCAGAGTATCAGGCAGCAGCAGTGGCTGAAAAGAGCATCTTTGGATGTCATCAACAAACCGCAGACCGGAGTGCAACCGCAATAGGTGCGTCAGCAGTAGAGTCAGCAGGAGCGTCAGCAGGCGCATCAGTAAGAGCCTCAGCCATGTCTGGGAATGGGCAGGCAAGCGTGCTAATGTGGCATGATCCTGCGCAAAAACACTTTTATAATGCTATTGCCCCGGGGCGCTATGCACTGCGTCTGCGGACTTTCCGCGGCCTGAAGGGAGCGGCAGTAGAAGTAGTGAGTAGTGTCACCGGGACTGCAGCGGCCAAAAGATGTGCGGGAGCAGGGGCGGGATCTGAAAAAAGTGCCGAAAAAGGTGCAGGCTATTCCGGCGGCACGGTCGTGATGCAGCCGCTGGCAACGGTGGGTGCCTTCGAGTATTATGAAGTCAATCTGACAATCCCTGAGGGCAAAGCGGGGACAGGTTATGTGTTTCGTATCGACTTTGCCGGAAGTTCCTTGTGGCTTGATCAAGAAGGCGTTAAGAGTGACGGGGATCAATTGGTGCCATGGGAGCTGTTACCGTCCGAGTCGGGGCGTGGGCAGGCACTCGCGCCAGCACAAGGGTCGGGGCCAGAGAAAGCGCCGGCGCGTTATTTTGAAACTCCGGATTGGGTTCAGCACGCGGTCTTTTATCAGATCTTCCCCGAGCGTTTTGCGGACGGCGATCCCGCTAATAATCCGCCCGGGACAGTAGACTGGTATGCGGTACCTCGCGGCGACAACTTTTTTGGCGGGGATCTGCAAGGCATCCGCAACAAAATTCCTTATCTGAAAGAGCTCGGAGTGAACGCAGTATATTTGAATCCGGTATTTTGCTCGCATTCCAATCACAAATACAACATTTATGATTATTTTCGAATAGATCCGGCTTTTGGCGACAATGAACTGTTTGCCCGGCTGATAGAAGACCTGCATAGCGCCGGGATACGCGTGATCATGGATATGGTTTATAATCACACGGCAGTCGATTTTGAGCCATTCCGGGACGTAATGAAAAACGGGGCTGCTTCGCGCTACAAGGATTGGTACTTCTTTCGCGGCTTTCCGGTACGCTTGGAGCCACCCAACTATGAATGCTGGTGGGGCCTATGGCATATGCCCAAACTGAACACAGGCAATCCGGAAGTGGAGAATTACCTGTTTGAGGTGACCCGTTACTGGCTTAAGATGGGCGCTGACGGTTTCCGTTTGGATGTTCCCTGCGAAATTCCTCATGAATTTTGGGTTAAGTTCCGTCGTCTGGTGAAGTCGATCAAGCCAGATGCCTATATTGTGGGAGAAATCTGGGACGATGGCAGTCCCTGGCTGGCTGGAGATCAGTTTGACGCGGTCATGAATTACTGTCTGCGCGACGAGATTGTGGCATTTATTGCCCGCCATCAAAAGGATGTCCGGCAATTTGATTCGGCTTTGGCGCGTTTGCGACTGGCATATCCGCATCAGGCAAACCGGGCCATGTTTAACGTGCTTGGCAGTCATGATACCAAACGCATTTTGACAATCTCAGAAGGGAATATAGAAGCTGCGAAACTAGCTGTTTTGCTGCAGATGACCTATCCGGGAGCGCCTTGTATCTATTATGGGGATGAAGTCGGTATGGAAGGCGGTAAGGATCCGGAATGCCGGGGAGGTTTTCCGTGGGATCCCGCCCGTCAAAATAAAGAGATGAGTGCCTGGTACCACCGGTTGATTGCCCTGCGGAATAACTATGCCTGTCTGCGCACTGGCGGCTTCAGAACTTTGGCTAATGATCCGGCTAATGGGATTTATGCTTATCTGAGGACGCATGGCAGCGCAGAAATGGCGGGCGCAAGTGTAGCGGGAGCAGAGGTAGCCAGCGCCGTAGAAATGCCAGCGGCCACAGACGCACTTGTAGTGATGAACTGCGGCTCTACAGCCAGAGAAGTGCATATTCAGTTAGGAATGCGACATGCGGGGGAACCGCAGTGCTGGAAGCAGCAGTCCGGAAAGCCCCGGCAGCTGGCAAATCAGCCGTTGGATGCTTTGTCCGGCAAGTATTGCGAAATCGAGGATGATAACGGAGCATTAAGAATTAATCTGGGTACTATGGCTCCGGGCACGGGAGCACTGCTTCTGCTGCCGGTGCTACCAGTTGCTCGTAAGTATCATTCGAAATAAAGTAGCATGTCCATCTTAACCTCATTGTGATAATATATAGGCAGTATTAAGTTTTGGGAGCGTGATGAGAAATGGAAGACTCCAAAGTGGCTGTACTGCTGGAGGACATCAGGTCTCAAATACGCACAATTGGTGAAGGATTACAGATACTGGACGAAAAGTTTATTCGTGGATATCAGGAGATGAATGCCAACTTTAGCAAACTGGAAGCCCGCTTCGATCGTTTCGAACACCAAAACCAGCAAGAGCATCATCTCATGATGCAAATGATTAAGGAATTGGGCGAGGAACAGCAAAAGCTTAAGAAAGCAAAATAGCTGGCCTTTAAATATCTGATAAATCAAAAAGCAGACAGCGTGACCGACTGTCTGCCTTTATATTGTCAGTGATTGACTTTATTATTGACCTTAATCCTGCGGCTGCGGTCCTCCTGCGGCTGGCTTTTAACCAGCTTAATCTCCAGTACACCATTTTCATAATCAGCGACAGCCTGATCCGGAATTACTTCCGCAGGAAGCGATACGGTGCGCGAAAAGCTGCCGTAGCGCCTTTCGGACATTTTGTACCCCTTTTCATCTTTTTCAAGGGAACGCCGTGATTCGCCCTTAATGGTAACAGACTTTTCGTCTACAGTAATATCAATGTCTTCGGGGTTAATGCCCGGAATTTCTGCCGACAGGGTAAACCCGCGCTGATCTTCATGCAGATCAACACTGGGTCCCATCCGGCCTAACATTTCATTAAAAAACATGCGTGACCATTGGGAAATGGGGCGATCCAGCATATCGCGATCGAATGGTGCAAGCCAATTGCTGTTGCCGTGTCCGTCCATTGCACAACCTCCTGCTTGGCTTAAATTGTCCTGACATTTGCTTTTGTTATTATTCCCAGAGGGCGGAAGAAATGATTCGGTGACGTTTTTTCCCTTTTGAAGGATCATTGGCTGCCGTATAATAAGTTTACGAGGGCTCTTGGCGAGACCGCGGGCCTGTACAAAATAAAACTATGCAACGCGAGCCTGTACAAAATGATGGGGAGGGATGTGCCAATGAGAAAGCACTTTGAATGGTTTTTAGTTCTAATGGTAAACGGCTCCACTGGTACAGGCCTGACCCTGAGTCCACTGCGTCCTGTTTAACCAGTATGCTTCAGCGTGATTACATGCGCTGATTGATGGCGGTCTTTGGGTGCACTGACCCGTGGAGCAGATCGAACAGACAGCTACACGGGTTTTTTGTATCTCATTCACAGGATTTGTGCGTCTAAAGAATACTAAGGAGCGTGAACCGCCATTAATAATAATCTTCAGCATCAGGAATCAGGATGGAAATGCAATCTTCAGGAATTAGGGTGGAAGTCAGTTTTTGAAAGCAGTTTTGAACCTTTCCGCAGCGGGTTTGTTCCCGGGCGCGTATCCATTGAGCATCGCGGGCAGTATGTCGTGCTGACAGAAACAGGAGAAGTAACTGCCACTGTAACTGGCAAAGTGATGCATCAGGCGGCCAGCCGGGAGGATTATCCGGCAGTTGGTGACTGGGTTGTACTTACACCACCCTCGCCAGACCGGAAAGCTCAAATTCAGGCGATTCTGCCGCGGGTGAGCAAGTTCGTGCGCAAGGCGGCCGGAGGGGTTACGGAAGAGCAAATTGTAGCTGCCAATATCGATTTGGTATTTATCTGTATGGGCTTGGATGCCGACTATAACTTGCGACGACTCGAGCGTTACATGACTGTGGCCTGGGAAAGTGGCGCGATCCCAGTGGTAGTGCTGACCAAAGCGGATCTGTGCCAGGAAGAGCTGGATGAGCGACTGCGCGGCGCTGAAAATGTCGCCATTGGTGCCGAAGTTCTGCCGGTTAGCAGCATCAATGGAGAAGGCCTGGAGGCAATCAGAAATATGCTGACATCCGGAAAAACCGGCGCGTTAACCGGCGCATTAATTGGATCATCCGGTGCAGGCAAATCAACTCTCATTAATCATCTATTGGGATTCGAACGTCAAGTCATTGGGGCAGTGCGCTCCGGAGATGGCCGCGGCCGCCACACAACTACCTACCGGGAGCTGATTTTACTGGAGGGCGGTGGTCTGCTAGTTGACACTCCAGGCATGCGTGAGCTGCATCTGATGGATCTGGCTGGCAACGCTGTGGATGGAGCATTTGAAGACATTGAGAAGCTAGCCCAAAACTGCCGTTTCCGCGATTGTCAGCACCATAAAGAACCCGGATGTGCGGTTCGGGAAGCTCTGCGGGCCGGTACTCTGGAGGCCGGGCGGTTGGCAAGTTACGAAAAACTGAAGCGCGAGCAGGCCATAATTGAGCGCAGGGCTGCGTATCGCCAGTCAATAATTGAAAAACGTGGTTTTCATGCCAGCGACTCCGGAACAGCCAATCGGAATGGCCGCAAAAATTGGGTTCGCGACTGGGAAAATGAGTATTAGTTAGAGCAATTGTTGTTGGAGTAATTGTAGTTGGAGCAATTGAGTGGGCTTCCTTGATCCGGGAAGCCCACTGCTTTATTCGCGCCAACATCGCGCTATACAACGCTGCATCTACGCTGTATCTACGCTGCCGCATTTACAGCGCCGCATCTACACCGCCGCCTTTACGCCCCGCCAATCGCCAGTTCTTCGAAACGAACAGCTTTTGGCCCATAATAGCGCCTGAGGCGGGTAGTCTCCTGACTCATCCGGCAGTTAGCAAAAGCGCTGAAAACATTGCCCGACACGGCACCGCCCTTAATGGGCGTGGCGTTGCCGCGGGCATCAATTTCATAGCCCAGGCGAATTTCGCTGACAAAATCGCCAGACATTGGATCAGCGTGAAAATCGGCGAACTCCACTATATGACAGGCCGGACCACGCAATAGTTGCTCAAAAGTCAATGACCCGGTTCCGACTACCGTATTGGTCGCGGCTCCGGTTGCCGGAATGCCAAGGTAATCCGCATAGCGCTTACTGGCCATTAGACTTTCAACCCGGCCTTGTTTAATCAGCTGGATACGGCGTAGCGGCAGCCCCTCATCGTCAAAGGGCGCAGAAGCACCGCCATATGGAATGGTCGGATCAAGTGCCAAATCCAAAGGATCGCCGCTGACAGGACGGTCACCAAAAATGTGGTCTCCAATGGCGGTCTGAAAGAATTTGCGATAGATCGCCTGACCGTCGACGCGAAAAACAAATGGGTCAAAAAGGCTGGCCACCGCTCTGCCGCTAATAATCACCGGACAGGTACGGCTTTGCGGCGTCTGCGCTTTGAGCATATCACGTGCATAGGTGGCGCGTTCCTTGATAATACTGGCTAAGTTCAAGTGTGATGTTGCCCGGACGGTAGTCGAGAAGTAGTTTTCATTTTCTTCCTGACGATTTCCGGCCAACAGCACTATTTCAATGAATGCACGCGTGGCGGTGTAGTCTCCCTTTACGCCACGGCTGTTCAGTATGGAGTTGGTTTCCAGTCCGACAAAAAACTCGGCCGCTGAGAGCCGGACATCGTTTTCACGGCGAACAGCATCATAAAGCTCAGTACGCCAGCGCTCCATCGTCTCCCAGGGACGTTCGGCCAGCTCTGGATCACGCAGTTCGATTTTCTGATATTCAGCCGGGCCTGGCAGTTCATAACGGGGAGTGATTGCCAGCGTCGCATTGTCCAGTGCACGTTCGATGCGATCCGCAATATCATCGGAGACTCCAGGAGTAAATTGAAGTGTGGAGGCACCGCGTCCCTGCGCTTGATCGGCAGGAGAGGTCGCAAACACATCAATATTGATCGAATCTGTTTCAGCACGTCTCTGCGATTCAACTTGCGTGCCGATCAGGTAAAGCTGATGCTCAACCATATGCTTGCGGCGCAACTGCCAGTCATCTACGCGGGCATTAGCCTGCAGCGTCCTGATAATCTCATCCAACATCAGCCTAACCTCGCTTTCATCTTCATGTGAGGGCCGCCATCGCCGACCCGCACAAATTCTTTATAGCCTTTGCCGCAACTTCCTCCCGACAATCTAATATCATCGGCGACCATCGAGATACTGCTAAGCAGATCCGGAACAAATCCGGTCAGACCGATTTGGGTGAAGTACTGGTCGGTCAGTTTGCCTCCTTCAATGGCACGCCCCCAGCGCAGCACGCACTGCACGCCCCAGCCTTTGGGATCTTCCATACCACTTTCTATCTCGCCCAAGTAAACGCCATGCTCAATACTGGCGATCATATCTTCCAGCTTATCAGGACCAGCACCAAAGTATGTATTAGTCATACGGGCATAGGCCTTGCCAGTGCCATCCCGCCGGCCATTGGCGGTGCGGGGGAGTTTCAGGCGCATGGCGGCATTTAGATCGGTCAGCCCACTGACCAGAATGCCTTTGTCGATGACTTTAGTGCGTGAGGCAGGCTGCCCTTCATCATCAAAGAAAAAGGAACCGGGATCGGCTGGCCAGGTGGGGTCGTCGTACAAATCGACCAGATTTGAACCGACCGGGCGGTTGATATAGTCGCGTGCGCGGGCGCGGCCTTTCAAAAACATATCGGTTTCCACTCCGTGCCCAAAAGACTCATGCGCAATCAGACCGGATGCTGCCGGACTGGTGATGACATCGTAAAAACCCGGTTCAATGCGCTTGGCTTGCAGCAAGCAGGGAATGCGGGCGATCATGGCCTCGATTTCCTGCTGATCAACCTGGGCCAGCTCATAACCGCCGGTTCCCGCATTATAGAGCACATCATAGCGGGTTGTGCTGCCATCACTGATCACGATCATTGGTCCAAAAGTCAGGTAGATGATTTCCTGAAAGAGGTCACGATTGCGGTTCACAAAAGTCGTCGTGATGCGATTCTCATTGTAGCGGCAGGAAGCATCCACAATGCGTTGATCAGCTTCCTGGATCTGCCGGCGCATCTCACGGCAGTGAGCCAGCTTATCCGCAATGGTGACTTGTGCGGGGTCAATGCGATGCGCAGTCCTATAATCTGCAGTAATTGTCGGACCCGGGTCGATCAATGAACTGTCAGCGCCGGGTTTTACGCTGATGCGATTGGTTAGATTTCGGGCCGCCTGAGCCAGGCCATCCCGGCTGAGATCGGATGTGACTTCTTCTTCAAAATGCTCGCCAGTCCACGCGGTCAGCACGGCACCGGCCTGCGGTCCTGTCTCATTGACCCGATCCATCCGGGTCGAAGAGGTAATCGCAAGACTGCGGTTTTCATTGATCAGGATCGAGGCATAAGGTACTTTACGTTCCATATCAGCCACTAAATCGCTTAAAAAAGCGCGTTCGGCAGGAACATGGCTATTTATGCCAGTTGTCATAGCCAAACCTCCGTTCTTAATGGTTAGTCAATTGTTTATCATTACGATTTTAATATCGCCGCCGCCGGTAGTTCGTCCATAATCCATATATGTTAATATTACTACACATACTGTTCTGGCAGAATGAAAGATTATCAAAATACGCAAAAAAGCTGGCCAGTCCGCTATGCGACTGGCCAGCAAGCGGAAAAAGGTTGATGTCTTTTAGAATGGCATATTCTGAAGCGTTGGATAACCGTCATTGAAACCTTCCTGGATGGTCCAGAGCAGGTCGAAATCCCATCCATCGTAGCTGCTCTGAAGCTTCATATCAGCCGTGCTTAGTGGTGTACCTTTGCCGGTATCGGTATCATCCGGGAAACCGGTAGCATCTTTGTCATAGTAGCAGCTTGTTATGGTGGGCGTCGCGGTTTCATTAACAAAGGCGATAAAACCGCCAATTTTGCTGGATGTACTGGTAACGAGACCGGTGGCATAGCAGCGCTCAAACGTGTTAGCATTAAAGATTAGCCCGATAAAGCCACCCAGATAGTTTCCAGGAGCCGCTGAATTGTCAATTTTGCTGACAGTTCCTCTGGCATAGCAGTCGGTCAGAGTTGAACCAGATACTATAGCGGCAAAGCCACCAGCAAGTTCAGCTGAGGTAACATTGCCGGTAGCATAGCATCTGCTAACGGTGGCTTTTTTGAGCTCGCCGCAGAAGCCGCCGGCAGTATTGGTATTCTGGGGCTGGGAAGCTTCGGGACTAACTGTAATCGAACCGGTAGCATAGCAATTTGTGATGGTCCCTTTCTCAGAGCATTCGGCAATCAATCCGCCGGCTCCTGAAAGATAGGTCACATCGGCGCTGGACCAGCAATTAGACAGTTGGAAATCTGCCTTTCCGTATTTGTAGCCAATCAGCCCGCCGATACGGGTTGATCCTGACACCGTTCCGCTCGAGGAACAGTGATCAATTATTGAGCAATCACCGGCATCGTTCGAGTTGATTTCACCGACCAGTGCGCCAACACTCCACGCGCCACTAATGTTTACATTATCAAGGTGCAAATTTCTGATGCATCCTCCGCGCAAATTGCCTACAAAACCGATGCTATTCATAACATCATTAATATAGAGGTTACTGATCGTGAAGTCACTGCCATCGATGGTGCCTGTGAAGTAAAATACTACTTCTTCAAAGGTCTCTTCATTCCAAGTCGTATGGCCTAGTGGCAGCCAGCCATAGTAGCCTCCATTGGGTCTGGGGCGACTGGTTGCAGAGGCTGAGGCATCAATGTCATTCATGATCTTATAATGAGCTGTTAAGTCATTATGCATCCAATCCAAGCCAAAATAGTTGCGAATCTGGTAGGGATCCGCCTCGGTACCGCTGCCGCAGGGCACAACCTCAAAAGTCTCAGATTCAACGCTTTTGCCAATTGATTCAAATACTAATGTGAATTCTCCTTCAGCCGGGAGCTTCAGGTCGCTGAATATGACTTCGCCAGATGAGTCTGTCTGTCCTGAAAGAGTGCCCTCCAGTGATTGACCGCTTTTTTCGCTTACCGTGACGGTGGCGTTCACAACCGGAAGACCTCCAGCGGTTACTTTGACAGCAGGAAAACCTGCAGCACTGCTTACGATCTGGTTAACCCTGGTATCTATCGGCTGCTCCAGGATCTCAATGTCCACAGCGACAAAGTTAGCCGTGATATTTTTCTCACTATCAACCACCAGGTCGATGGGGTTATTGTTAACGGCTTCGATGTCGCCGGACCAGTTACGGAATTCATAGCCATCTTTGGCTGATGCAGTCAGACGGATGGTTTGTCCGTGTTCATATGTACTGCTGGCAGTCGAAAGCACTTCAATATGAACTTCACCAGCATTGTCATTAGGAAAGACAGTTATATTAACGGGATATAACAGTTTTTCAAAAACTGCGGTGATCGACTTGTTTTTGTCCATGACGATGGTGTTTTTGGATGAAACAGAGGCTCCGTCCGGCCCGTCCCAGGATTGAAAGGCGTAGCCTTCTGCCGGAGTAGCGTCCAGTGTCACAACGGTTCCGGCATCATACTTATGGGTGCCTATACCGGGACTGACTGCCCCTTCGCCTTCAATGGCAATGGTCAGCGTGTACTGGGTGGTGGTTTTTTTCTTGCAGCCACCAACTGTTAACATGAGTGCAACACATAGGAGAACGGCAATTAGTGAAGACCAGTTGAATATTCTTCGCATGCATTTTCCTCCATTCTAACGGTTGTTTATCATGAAGTCAGACATGACAGGTGATCCATGTCTGAACCTACCACCACAACATCGGCCGCATGCGATATGTGCCGCATGCGCCGCATGAGCCATATATGCCACATAAACCACACCTACCATGTGCACAAAAATAGGGCAGTAGTCCTATAACTGCGGCATATTCAGCAGATAGGGATAGCCATCATTTTCCGTGCCAATGTCCCAAATGCTTTCAAAATTCCAGCCCAGATAGGTGCTTTCCTGCTTCATGTCAGCCGTTGATTTGGGGATGCCCTTGCCAACGTCGGCAATATCATCCGGGAATCCGGCAGTGTCTTTATCGTAAAAGCACGAATTAGCCGGGGCGCTACTAAATCTGTATCCCATAAAGCCGCCGACGTGCGAGGACCCCGCTTTGGTTGTTACCTTTCCTGTCGAATAGCAATTGGCAAGGCCAGTTAATCCTGTGCCGCTAGGCATCCGATGGGCAGGAAGCCAAGATAGACGCTTCTGCGGGAGTTGCCGTCAACCTGCGATCGCCACGGTCAGAGTGTACTGAACCGGCTTTTTCTTACAGCCGCCAGCACCTATCGCCAAAACGAAGCACAGCAGAATACATAGGACCAATGACCGGTTCAATAGTTTGGCTTTCATAATCAATGCCCCTGTAATGTCGGTAGTACGCAAATATTTCGTGCGCCAAATTTTCATTGTTGGTAATATTCTACATTTATGCATGTCATCCTGCCTGATAAACCCGAATTTCGCAGGGTCTATAATGGTACTGTGCCAGAAATACACTGGAAAGAACGGATCCGAATGGTCTTTTCCGACCAGCAGCGGGCAGGTGGGGGTATAATAAAATAAGCCGCTATTGCGGCGAGGCAGGGGGATGTGCAATTGCTACCGGCGCAAAAATAGGGTAACTGACCAAATTGCAGAGGAAACAGTGATGATGCTCCTGAAATAATCACGTTTCAGGAGTAACGATGCTCCGGATCGGATCGTTTGGATCGGATATGTTCGGGGCTTGTTTGCTGTTGTCCAGTTTGGTTACCCGCGGATTAGTGATGGCCTAATCAGGCCCGCTCCGAATATTCGGGGTGGGCTTTATTTTATGCCCGCCATGGCGGCAAGCGGAGGAACTGTGTGCTTCCGAGCGGCTGCCACTCCAAATGTTTTTGCATTGCCGGTTTTGCATTTTGATTAAGAATGACATAAATGCGGCTATTGTATTCAGTCGCCAAAGCCACGGTTCCTCTCCAAAATGGAGGGAAAACCGTGTCGACATATCATGTTAGTTGGGTATTAACAGAGCAATATGCTTCCAGTGCGGAAAGCCTGGCTGATACAGCCAGTAGTGGCCGCGGCAGCGGCCGCAATGTGATCAACCGATACTGTGCCAATTGCGGCAAGGTCGTGCCGTTTACCGATTCAGGGAAAGTACGCCGTAACGCTAATGGGAAAAACATTCACATTTATGCAATCTATAAGTGCCCTAAAGATCACACCTGGAATAAAAAGATCGCCGAAGAGTCTGCGGCAGCTGTCGCTGAGCGCGAGCGCGAATGTGAGCGCGAAAGCGAGTGTGGACACGAGCATGGGCACGAGTGCGAATACGAGAACGAGTGCGAGCGCAAGTATGAGTTCGGACGCAAGTACGAGTGCGGATGCAGACACGATCATGAAGACGTCCGGATTGATGCGGATCCGCCTACTGCTCCACAGCCGCTCTCTTTGAATGATCTGCGTGTCGCCGGGTTCAGCACAATCGCGATCAGGATATTGGCGGCACCAGCTGAAATGCGCCTTGATCATCTATTGGCACAATACTTGCGCGAATGCAGCCGCAGCGAATGGCAACGCCGCATCCGGGAAGGAAAAGTCCTGGTTAATCAGAATATAGTCAAGGCTAGCTTTACATTGCGTGAATCCGTTGAAGTTTTAATTGCCATTAATTGAAGTATCTATTTTCATAGTCTGAAACTATCTGTAGGCATTTTCGTACAAGAATGTGCTGACCAATTAAAGTGCCAACCAGTGCAAGCCGCGCAGCGCGCATCCAAATGCGCTGATCCTGCGCGCCAGTCCCGGCTGCACCATGAAGGCAACCGTAAGTAAAGCAGCAGCAATTGGATTTAATCAATTAAGTTAAAGGAGTGGGCTATTTGATACAAGTTCAGGACTTAACCAAGACATACAACGAAAAGGTACAGGCTGTTAAAGGCATTTCCTTTCAAGTAGCTCCTGGCGAAATTTTTGGGTTTCTTGGCCCCAATGGAGCTGGCAAAACTACCACGGTGCGTATTTTGAGCGGACTAATGGATCCTACTTCTGGCACGGCAACCGTTGCAGGCGTGCCGATTCCTGGAGATCGCCAGCAACTCCACCGCTTGATTGGCGTTTTATTCGAAAACAGTTATCTTTATGAAACGATGACTGGCAAGGAGCTGCTGCTATTTTTCTGCGATTTGTACCGTCAGCCCCGCAAACTGGTAGACGAGTTGCTGGAAAAGGTTGAAATGACACCTAAAGCCAACGAGCTGATTAAGAAATACTCCAAAGGGATGAAACAGCGCATTGCATTCGCACGCTCGCTTCTACCGCAGCCACGGGTTTTATTTCTGGATGAACCTACTTCTGGTCTGGATCCTGCGTCAGCAGTTCGTTTGCGTGAGGTTATCCGCGAGACGGCTGCTGCGGGAACCACAATCTTTCTGACGACACACAACATGGAAGAGGCTGACGAATTGTGTGATCGGGTAGCTATTATTAATGAAGGCCTTATCGTTGCTATGGACACGCCGGAGGCACTGAAGGAGTCATATAGTGATCATACCGTTTCTATTAAGATGCAGGACGGGACGAATCAGATTTTGGCGCTCAGCGATCCGGATTTGAATCAGAAACTGACGGCCCTCATCGGTCAGGGTGTAGCAAAAATCAATACTGTAGAGCCATCGCTTGAGGATGTATTCATTCGCATGACCGGGAGGGGTTTGCAATGAGGCTGAGTTGGAAAAACGTCTGGATTATCCTTTGGTCAGATATTAGGCAGTCTTTTCGTAGTAAAGGCTTGATCTTTTTCCTGGCATTGCCAGTCATTCTTTCGCTAATCATGAATTTGGTCACCAGGCAGCCGTCAATTTCGAGCTCTGACATTGTTATCCTCGGCGAATCTCAGGGAGCATTTGCACAGGCTCTGAAAGAAATTGAAGCTGATGGCATAACCCTTTTCAATGTTGTTGAAATGAGCGAAAGCGAAGCCATGGATAAATTGGAGCGCGGCAAAATTTCTGCCGTAATCGAAATTCCGCAGGGCACTTCCGCCGCTTTACTCGCTGGAGAACAAGTGCAAATTAATGTTACCACCGATGAGAGCTCACCAAATACGTCGATGATTATCCAGAGTACTTTGCGTGAGATGGCCAGAGCCTTTTCCGGAATTGTGGAGCCAATGCAGCTCAACGTGAAACCGGTGCGCAGTATTAGTTCTTCTCAGGCGATGTTGCCGACATGGATTGTCATGGCGCTAATGTCTGGCCTGACGTTGTTGCCGGCCACGATCGCCAGCGAACGGCAGCTGAAAACGTTGGACGCCCTATTAATTACGCCAGCCAGTTTTCTGGATATCGTTGTTGGAAAAGCGGCTTATGGCGTGGTATTAAGTTTATTCGGTTCACTTGTGATCATGGTAGTTAACGGCAGTATGGTTGGTAATCTGGCACTGGCGTGGCTCTATATTTTGCTGGGAGCCGTCATGGCCTCATTCCTGGGGGCGCTTATTGGCGTGGCAGTCAAGGATCTGCAGGCTGCCTCCTCAGTATCAACCGTGGCCTATATCTTCCTTCTGTGGGGTATGTGGTTTTCGGAGTTGCCCGGAGTCATCGGTACTATATCCAAATATACACCGGCGTACTTCATTGCTGATGGCATTCGCAATGCTTTATTTACAACTACTCCGATTAGCGAGCATATTACCGGTCTGGTGTATATCGGCGCGATCATAGTGGCATCTTTGATATTATCGATCATTGCGTTAAGAAGACAGGATGCCTGACGCCTGATTAGCATGCGCAAACGCACGTGATGCGTATGGAGCGGATGGCTCGTGGCACGCGTGAAATGTGTAATGGGCGTGGCACACAAGAAAATCATGATCTTAAATAAAAAGCCCGGGTATTCGAATCCCGGGCTTTTTGCGATTCTAATCTTTATGGGGATTTCAGCCGATAAGATTAGTAACAGGGAGTTGTCGGCGCCATTTTGGATCACTGCAGTTCTGGATCATTGGGGGCATTTTTCTTTTGCAGCATCTTATAGAATCTGACCAGACTGATAATGACCTCATCAGACAGCGCCTGTCCGTCAGCCGTTTTAGTGGAGTCGCCAGCAAACGGGCTTTCACGCTCACGACATAATTCAATGTAGGTCTGACGTTCAGTCTGAGAAAGCTGCTGTAGTACTGAAGGCCTGGGGATCACGGCAAAACCGGTATCTTTATCACCTTTGCCAGGATTGGCGGAGTGGAGTTCGCTATCCCCGGCTATGGCAGATGGAATCGGAGTAAGTCCTATTAAATAATCGGCGCTGACGTTAAAATACATGGCAAACTTCCTGAGCAGCTCCAGGTCTGGAAAGCGTTCATCGTTTTCATATTTGGAAATTGTGGAATAAGAGACACCCATCGCCTCAGCAAATGCTTTTCTCGTTAATCCGCATGCCTCTCGTAGAGCTTTCAGGCGGTTGCCGAAAATCATCATTGCACCCCGCATATTCAGAATACCTTTAGTTCATATAGTAGCAGAATTCCAGTTTCAGAAAATCAAACTGGACAAAACGGGAAATTATGGTTGACAATTGGTCAATATGTACAATAAAATAACCACATAGAACCAGAATATCTAGTAAATGGCAAATGTTAATTGGGCGAAACTAAACGCAGATGGCATCTTGACAAAGGAACTGAAAAAAGAGAGGAACTGGTTAAGATGATTAACTGGGTATTAGTTGTAGCGTCCTATGTCTGGATGATTATCGTGCTTTTTTTCTGGAGACGTTCTCCTTCGGAAATTATGCCTCATTTGCGTTTGACTTTTTTGGTGGCAGTGTTGATGGCTGTTTACATGTCGGTTCGGATTGCGTTTATCGGGGAGGATGGCAGTGTCCCGGACGTAATTGCGGCTATTGGTGTCTTTGCCTTTTTCACACATACTGCGGCACTTTTTCATGCGGTTTTCATTTATAGTAGAGCACTGCTTGTTTTCAAGAACGCTGCAGATACCGATCATTTAACAGGATTACTTAATCGGCGCGGCTTTGAGAGTTCATGCCAGAAACTGGGCGCCAATGGACAGGAGCAGTGTTATGCAGTCGTGATGCTTGATTTGTTGAACTTTAAGTCCATTAATGACACGAAAGGGCATGCTTTTGGTGATAGGGCATTACGGTCAATGGCGCACATAATGATTGAAATTGCGCGCGACAAAGACATCCTTTCCCGGTACGGCGGAGATGAATTTTTATTGCTATTGCGTGATACCGGAAAAGAAGGGGCGGAGCGCGTCATCAAAAAACTAAAGGAGAGTCTTAGGCAACGACACGGCTTGATAGTTAATAGCGGGATTGCTATTTATCCGGACGATGGTCTGGATCTGGATCAACTAATTGAAATCGCTGATGAGCGCATGTATATCGATAAAACCCAAAGTAGTGCCGTGGCTACCTCTTGGCGATGCGCCCGCCATGATTATGAGCATTGAGTAGCGTGGCAGTAACTCTTACAGTATAGCAGCGTACCGATCATTGGTACGCTGCTTTGCATTCTGAGAAACAGAGGTGCGGGAGCAGTTCACCGCCCACAGCCAGCAATCTGGCAACAATTACGATGGGCGGCAGGGCATTGACAAAAGTGGAGAGTTCGGTTACGATCGAAATGTAATATAGTTCTATGGGGGTCGAACATGCCGTTTTTAATCGAGAGCGATTATTCACCTGTTTATGAACTATATATCAGTTTGCAGGCGTTTATTGAGACTCGCAGGCATGCATTATTGGATTTGGGTAAGGAATGGGCTGTCAAGGTAAGACATGGTCTGCAAAAGGAGTTTTTGACCAAACTCGGTCACATTAAGGCGGATTTGCTGCCGCAAATTATTATCCCTAGTTTGGTTTGGAAAACGCCATCGCCATACCGGGAGGATGTTAGTAAATATCTTGATTGGCTGTCATCTTTATCAGCGCATGATGCCTTTAATTTGCTTCAGGCTGCCGCTAGTCCCGAGCTGCTAAGCAAATGTTCCGATATTCAGAAGGCGCGGGATCAGGCTGTTGAAGTGCTTAATCATTGGTATGAACAATATTACCGTGCTGTGGAACCAGAACTCGCACCTAAGCTTGTTGAAATGGCGGAACTGCAGAAAACCGCTGCCAAAGGGGCAAATCCAGAGGATTTCATTGAGCGACTTACTTTTGGCCTGCGGATGCAGCCAATTTCTGCTACCCGGACTGTTGTATTAGTGCCGCAATATCATTACAGCCCATGGAATGTCTATAACCTCCTGCGTGATGCTTTAATTATCTATTATCCGGCGAATATAGACACTCCGGAGCCTGGTAAACCGTCTTTGGCATTGCTGCGGCTGACACGGGCACTCTCCGACGAAAACCGCCTGCGGATCTTGCGCTTTTTGTCTGATGGACCACGCAGCTTTTCAGAGGTGGCACGATTCAGCGGCTTGGCAAAAAGCACCGTACATCATCATCTGGTGGCGCTGCGCGCATCTGGACTGGTGCGGATCCTGGTGGCGGATGGAAACCCCGGTAATCCTGATGGCTTTACGCTGAGGCCAGACGTGGCAGAGTATGTTACCAGGCAATTGAACGATTATTTGTATGAGCGAATGAGCAAATGATTGACGAGGAGCGATCTTTTTGAGCTCTCAAACATCGGGTCATCAAGCACCAGATTTACAAGCCTCAGGCTATCAAGCACCGGCCAAGGGATTTCGCACTTTCGTAATAATCTGGATTACGCAGTCGTTTTCCGTAATTGGTACGTCACTGATGCTATTCGTCATGAACATCTGGCTCACGACCAAAGTCTATCCGGGCTATGATCAGAAGTCTCTTTTGGCGGGGGCGCTTTCGGCTATTTCGATCGCTTATGCTGTACCGGCGCTTGTGCTGGCCCCTTTGGCGGGTGCCTGGGTCGACCGGCATGATCGCAGGAAAACGATGATTGTCATGGACGCAGTGAGCGCTTGCCTTGGTCTGCTGCTGTTATTGCTGCTGCGCAAGAATCTCCTGGAAGTATGGAGTCTTTGTCTGATACTGGCCAGCTATTCATCAGCTGCTACTTTTCATGGGGCAGCTTTTGATACTTCTTACGCCATGCTGGTATCAGAAAAGCAGTTGCCGCGAGCCAATGGTATGATGCAGAGCATATGGGCTTTGTCTGGCATTCTATCTCCGGCGTTGGCGGCAATGCTGATATCTCTGCCGACGCTGGCTGGCAATGGATCGATCACCGGAGCGGTTGGCAGATTTTTGGTTGGAATCGGTGACGGGACAATACTCACAGTGGGGATTAATGTGCTGACCTTTACGATTGCAGCGATCACCCCGTTGTTTTTGACAATTCCTTCGCCGAACAGATCTGATCTGGTGAATGTGGCTGGAAAGAAGAAGAAAAGTATTTGGAAGGACATCCTGGAAGGTGCCAATTTTATCTGGCGTCGTCCGCCACTGCTTTGGCTGCTGATCACTTTTTTGATGGTGAATTTGACTAGTGCTCCGTACGGCGTACTGCAGCCTATGCTCGTCAAGTTTAACCTGGCTGCAGACTGGTCTGCCCGTGGACTTAGCTATGAAGCCGCTCTTGCCTTTTTAGGATCAGTTTCCGGCATAGGCGGGGTAATCGGCGGTGTTTTGATGAGCACCTGGGGCGGCCTAAAAAAGAAACGTGTCCTGGCCATCTTGATTCCGATGGTTCTTGATGGAGTTGCTCAGATGGTTTTTGGCATTACGACCCGTTTCTCCGTGGCAATCGCAATGGCATTTGCCATTAGTCTATGGCTGCCAATCATGAATGCCCATTCGCAGAGTATTTGGCAGTCTCAGACCCCGCATGAGTTGCAGGGAAGGGTATTTGCAGTACGACGCCTGATTGCGCAATGTATGGGGCCGGTTGGGACGGCAATTGCTGGTTGGGCCGGGGGCGTACTTGAGCCAGGCGTGGTACTGGCAGTTATGGGATTCTTAACTGCAGCAGTCTGTCTGGGGCAACTGCTTTTTAATCCAGCCATTATGCAGGTCGAAGATAAAGAATATCTGGACCAGCTGGCCGCAGTACGGCGAGCTGTGGAATCATAGAGGGCATAGGGTGGCAAGGCACATTACATTTAGTTACTTCTGTTTCGTTATTATCCATCCCATCCATCAGCAAGCGGGGCAGTCTCTTAGGGGGCTGCCTCGTTTGCGTTTAATGTATGCGTTCAATGTATGATCCATGATCGTTAAGATTCATGATCGTCACGATTCATGATCGTCACGATTCATGATCGTCACATGATCGTCAGATGATCGTCAGATGTAGACATCCAGTCCGTTAAGAACGTTTGCGATGGGAGAAGCGATTGTTATTATATCGGAGCCGGCGAAAAGTAATCCTATGGCATTATTAGTTGTATCCAAGATTAATGAGCCGCTGTCGCCGCCGGCCGACATTTTGTTAAGGAAGATCTGATTGATAAAGGCTGCGGTATGGCCATTATAGCGGATTGGATTGGTGTCGACCTGAATAGCAATCACTTCGCCACGTGTTAATCTGGTTGTTCGGCCAAACTTCTGTACGGCCATGCCTGGAATGGCGCTGGTGATACCCTTGATAGGGCCAGCTCCAATAATCTCTTCATTTATTTCGAGATCATTAATCGGGGCGGCTACAGCTGCATCAGCCAGGTTTTCCATCTCACGGATCGGAATGTAACGTTCCAGGGATGCAATAATATCACGGGGGTATTGGCCTCCGTCATAGGCTCCTGGCTGAAGCACCGGATCACCGGCGCGGCAACGGCCGTCGCTGCCATTGGAGCTGTTTGCCAGGATGTGATTGTTCGAAAGTAAGAGTGGGCGGCTTGTCTGACGATCCCGCACTATGCACCCAAGTGTACCAGCTGACACCAAGTAGTGACCAATACTGCATCCGGGTTGGAGCGGGCGGACCTTCTGGGTTGGATCCACAATCGGAGGAGTGAAGTTATAATCAAAATTTAGTAAAGGTTTGATTAGACCGGCAGCTACGACATCAGTCATGACGCCGCCTATTTCAGCTGGCACCAAGTCCTGTGGTGCCAGTTGCCCGGCTGGCAGTTTTTCGGAAACGAAGACGACAATACTTGGTGTGCTTAGCTTTTGGCCAGCACGAGTCTTGTAGCCAAGCCCAACGGCAACGACGTTTTTCAGTTGCAGGAGTTCCTTTTTGTGCGCGGCCAAAATGGCTTGTATTTGATCCAAAGTACTCACCTCCGTGCATATTTGACGTGTAGGTGCTTGTACCTATTTATGGTATTATGTGCAACAAAACTGTTGCTTACTATTTCCTGCCTATAATAGCAAAAAGCCTACATGCGGCAGCGCAGTGCTTATGCATGGGGCGGGTTAGGGTTATTTTGGCTGAGGCTGAATCACATGCCATACGTGGTGCGGAACAGCCACCTGCACACTCTGGTCAATAAACCATCTTTGCTGCAGATAATCATTGCGGCGGCATTCAATGATCATGTCCAGTTCGCCGGAAATGGTCAGGCGATAGCCGCTTGTTCCAGGAGTAACGTGCTTTATCACGCCATTAAATATCGTCCCTGGCCAGGATGGCGCTTGATCTGGTAATAGCACTTGAGCATTTTCCGGCCTGAAACCTGCCAGTATGGCTGGTGTGGAGGCAGGGGCAGTGGCCGAGGCCGGAGCCAGGGCTGGGGCCGGGACCGGGACTGGAACTGGGGCCGGGGGTGGCGGTGGTACCGGCGCTGGTATCGACGCCGGCGCAGCCGCAGGCAAAGGAATTCTCCGGCCGCGCAAAGCAATCTCTCGGTTATCTGAATGGTACTCCGCTTCATAGAGGTTTTCCATGCCAACAAATCTGGCTGTTTCCAGTGATCCGGGACGGTTCATAATATCATCCGGCGTACCTGTCTGACAAATCTGACCATTAATCATGACTGCTGCCTTACTGCACAGCATGACCATTTCATCCAGAGAATGGGTGACAAGGATTGCTGTAATACCAGTTCGGGCCAGAATATCTGCCAAATCGCCAATCAATGCTGAACGTGTCGGAGGGTCAAGCGCCGAAAAGGGTTCATCGAGAAAAATGAGTTCCGGGTTGCCGGCGAAAGCCCGTGCCAGACTTACACGTTGAGCTTCTCCTCCGGAAAGCAGTCGCGCTCTGCGGCGGGCAATTTGAGGGATGCCAAAGTAGGTCAGCCATTTTTCTGTTTCCTGACGGGCTGCGCTGCCACGGATACCTTTAAATGATAGGGCCGTCATAATATTGCCTGCCACTGTATCATCAAGGAGTAAAGGAGATTGAAATACAGCGGACATGCTGCGGCGCATATCCCGCGAGATGCTTCGTAATGCTTTTTGAGAAGACTCCCGGGAGGGCTTAGGGGAGAGGGGTATGCCATTGCGCATGATAGTACCGCTGTAACTCCGCTCCAGTCCCATCATTACCGCCAGTAAGGTAGATTTGCCAGCACCATTTGGGCCGATTATCCCCATCACTTCACCATTACTGACCGCAAAATGCGGCACGTCCAGCTTAAAACCGCCAGGATAGGTGAGGGCGAGGTTCCTGATTTCCAAGGCATTCGGCATAGGCATTCCTGGTGGCGCGGTGACGCTGTAGGGTTTTTCATAATGCGCGTTTGGTGGAATGATTGTGCTGCCAGACTCAGATAGTGTCCTGGTAGTATGCATTAAGCCGGGAACCTCCTTTGCTGAATAACTGTAAGGATGAGGGTGATCGCATAGGTGAAGAACATCAGAACCAGGCTTAGTGCGATCGCGACATCGAAGTTGCCCTTGGAGACCTCCATCACGGTGGCAGTCGTAAGTACTCTGGTATCACCGAGGATGTTGCCTCCGACCATCATTGAAGCACCAACTTCTGAAATGACGCTGCCAAAGCCAGCCATGACAGCCGCCAAAATGGCGAACCGCGCTTCGCGCAGCATTAAAATGAAAGTTTGCCATGGGGAGGCTCCCAACACGTAGAGCTGATTTTTCAGCTTGGGAGGTATTTGCTGCAATCCCGCAATCGTTAAGCCAGCAACCACGGGAGTGGCAATTAGCGCTTGAGCAATAATCATCGCAGTCGGCGTGTAGAGCAGACGCAGATCGCCAAAAGGCCCGCTGCGCCAAAACAGGATGCTGACAGTCAATCCGGCTACTACAGGCGGTAATCCCAGTCCGGTGTTGACAACACTAATGAAAAAGCGCCGGCCGAAGAAACGCTTGCCAGCCAAGAGAAAACCGACCGGAACTCCAACCACCAGGCTGATTAGAGTGGCTGTGCCAGATACGCGCAGTGTGAGCAGGATCACTTTCAATAATTCGGGATCGCCACTAATCAACATTTGAAATGCCTTTGAGAATCCCTGACTGATGAGTTCCATGGCGCAGACGCGCCTCCTTTCTGCAGGCTGCTCTTGATAAAACGGGCACTCCAATAGCGCCGGAATGCCCGTTAGGTGAATAGTCAATATGTTATTAGCGATTTACTCGGCAGAAACCTTTTGGCCACATTCTGCGCAGAACTTCGCATTCGGGGCCAGCTTGGCACCGCATTCCGTACAGTGAGCTGCTGCCTTAAGTTTGGCGCCGCATTCGGGGCAAAATTTGGCATTCGTGCCTAGCGGTGCTTCGCAATTCGGACAGGATGCACGGATGGTTTCGCGCCAGTTTTCCTTGGATAGCTTTTTATCTTCTTCGGCCATAGCCGCGTGTGCCCATACTTCTTCAACAGATCTGCTGGCTTGAGCGGCGGACATTTCGACGCCTAAATCTGGAGCGCATCCTTTACAAAGGCCGCGTTTTTCGTTGACGCATTTCGCACGGCAGACCCACGCCTGACAGCGCGGGCATTGGAAGAATTCAGGCTCAGCTTCTTGCCAGGCTTGCTCAAAGGCTTCATCATGTGCTTTTTCCCATGCTGCGGAGCGTACCTTTTCGCTGACGTTGGCTGCCTGGTTGAAGATTCCGCCAAATAGTCCGCTGGCCGCATCAAGGACTGAAGAAACCGATCCGGTGACTGACGGCTTAAACTTGGTGCGGATCGATTTGCCGCAGCGGTCACAATGGAACTCGAACTGAAAGCCTTTGTTAGTGCTGAGATCTGAATAGTTGCCGGAGAACTCTATATTCTTTGCCATGATGCAGACCTCCGATACAGAAAAATATATAATGGTGCATAATTCTTTTTTGAGGGCTATTCCCCTGCTACTCTAGCTGACGATATTGACGATATTTATGAAGATGCTATTTAATCGAAAAAGTGTAATTGAATCTGGCCGTCAGCTTCACTGCCGGATAGTTCCAAAGAATATGTTCCACCTGCAAATGGACCAAGCAGAGTCTGAGTTTGGGGATTATCCGGTATGACGCTCAAATCAGCCAGCAGAAATGACTCGGGATTGATCAGTCTAAAGGATAATGTTCCTGTAGTGACCGCAATGTCAAGTTTCAGATAAGTAGATGGCTGAATAGTAATAGTTTCCTGATGGGCTCCATTCAGCTTGGCAAAGCCATAGATGCGCTGCTGACTATCTCCGTTCACCATTTCTCCGTAAAAGTACTCAGCAGGTACACGGGTCGGGTCATTATCATCAGTGTTGTTATCAGAGTTGGGACATCCGGAAAGGATTAGCGGCAAAGTGAGGATCATTAATATAATCAGGCGGTGTGTTGCTCTGTTCATGGACAACCTCCTTTGGCTTGAATGCTAGCATAAGCTGCGGAATGATGTCAAACAAATACTTTATCAGGAATTAATGCCTAAGAAGTAGGGTTATTAAGTTATAATGATGATACTGGCAGTCTCGTGTGTTTTTGGCAGATTGGAGATGTTGACGGATGGAGCAATTCGTTTTTGTAGAGTGGTATGGCCGGACGCTGCGCTTTGCCACTCATGAAAAACTTTTTGCACCACGTGCGGCAGATCGCGGTTCCATGGCGATGCTCCGCGCGGTGGACTGGCGGGAAAGCGAAAGAGTACTTGATTTGGGGTGTGGATACGGCCTGGTGGGTATTTGTGCCGCTGTGACGCCGGGAGTGTCCAAAGTTGTTATGATAGATAATGATCCCCTGGCGGTGGAATTTGCGCGCCGCAATGTGCGACAGCTGTCGGAGAAGGGAACAGAAGACGGAGTCGAAATTGGTGGCGTAATTCCGAAAGTCCTGCTGGGAGATGGCCCGTGCGCCGGGGCTGGGGCTGGGGCGGAGGATGAGGCGGAGGCTAAAAACTCTGGCGACGCGGAAGGGTTTACCCTGATTCTCAGTAATCCGCCTTATCATACCGATTTTTCCGTAGCTAAAAAGTTCATTGAGCGGGGATTTGATTGTCTTGCGCTCGGCGGGCGGATGATGATGGTAGTCAAAAGGCTTGCCTGGTACCAAAATAAGATGTCTGCCATTTTCGGGGGCGTAAAGGTTCGCGAAGTAGATGATTATTATATATTAACCTCTGAGAAAAGAACTGCGCAGCCAAAGGGTACTGACAAGCCGAAGCAGGCAAAGACCACGAAAAAGCATCGCAAAAAAATGATGGCTAAAGGCAAAAAAGCATAAAATGAATAATGAATAAAATGCACCAAAATACATGACGCACGCGATTGGATGGCAGTGAGTAAGGATGGCAGTGAGTAAGCCGCAAAGCAAAACGCCGGATTGATCCAAAGGATCGCCCCGGCGTTTACTTTTTGGTTGCAGAGATCGTTTTTTCAGGCAGCAAGTAGCAGGCAGCGTCTGTTCAGCGAATATTACTTGATGGTATAGACGACAGTCACCGTGACGGTGATGTCCTTGATCCGAGAGCTAGTGTTATAAATGCCGTAGTCCGAAACCTCAGTGGAATAGGGTTCGGTAATCTGAAACACTCCTGTGCGGGCTGATTGAATAGATCCGATCTCATCACCAGTACCAGAGGCGATTTCATCCGCCCGGCGGCGCGCATCTTTGGTCGCAGCCGACAACAGACTGAGTTTCATTTCGCTAAGGCCGGAGTAGTAGTACTCCAAGTTGGAATACTGGAAAATGATGTCCCGATCCGTTATATTCCCGGGATTGAGTGCCAATTCTTCTACAGTGTCGATGTCTTTGGAGATGATATAGATACTCTGCATCAGTGTATAGCCAACCTGCGTGCCATTCGAATAGGAAGGCATGCTATTTACGGGTTGTACGGTAATGTCTTCCGGTTTGAAACCTTTTTCGGTCAGAGCGGTGCGAAACGCTTCCACATCTTTGTTGATTAACTCATAACCGGCTTTCATGCCAGACATACCAACCTCGCGGGTGATTGATAGGCGCCATTTGACGATATCTGATTCAAAACGATCCGAGGCTGAACCGACTACGCGGATTGTATTATCCACGGTGCGGCTGCTGTAGAAGAATATTCCAAAGACCAACGCACTGATAATCAAAGAAGCACCCAAAATGATGACAGCAGTAGTCTTATTGCTACCATTCATCTGTGTCACCTCCTTTCGATACATTGACGACAACGATCTATTGGGGGACGACGATCTATTGGGGACAGGTTTAAATCGCCTATTTTGTACCGATTGGGGACAGGTTTAAATCGTACCATTTTGGACTGTTTAAACCAGTCCCCAATCGGATCATTTTGGACCGTTCAAACCAGTCCCCAATCGGGTCACCTGTTCTCAAATGGGTCATTAATAGAGTTCGTGGTATTTTTTCTGGATGTAGTTCAGATAAGGTTCGGCTTTCAGTGTACCGCCGGTGATGTGGCGAATCAGTTCGCGGCTGTCATATTTACCGGCATGCGCGTGCACGTTTTTATTGAGCCACTTCAGCAACGTGCTGAACTGGCCTGCCGCGATTTCATCGGGAATCGACGGATGTTCTTTGGTAGCCAGTTCATAGATCTGTACGGAAAGCACGTGCCCCAGAGTATATGACGGGAAGTAGCCAAACATTCCTTCGCTCCAGTGAACATCTTGCAGTACACCTTCGCTGTCTTTACGAGGCCTGATGCCCAGATAAGAATACATACGTTCATTCCAGATCTCAGGCAGGTCTTTTAGATCCAGCTTGCCTTCAAAAATCTCAAGCTCCAGTTCAAAGCGCAGGAAAATGTGCAAGTTATAGGTTACCTCATCGGCGTCGATCCTGATCAAAGAAGGCGTTACTTTGTTGATGGCTCTGTAAAAAGCCTCGGCATCATTATTTTTCAAGTTGCGGTTGTCTGGGAAGTATTTCTGCAGCACAGGATAGAAGTACTGCCAGAATGGCCGGGAACGTCCCGCAACGTTTTCCCATAACAGTGATTGCGACTCATGCACCCCTGATGAACTTGTTCCGCCGATTGGCAAATGCTCATATTCAACCGGAAGTCCCTGATCATACAGGCCATGACCAGCTTCATGGATAATTCCAAATAAGCCGCCTGCCAGAAACTCTGGTGAAATATGATTAGTAATACGCACATCATTTGGCGAAAAACTAGTAGTAAACGGATGCTCGGTGGCATCCTGGCGCCCTCTGTTAAAGTCAAAACCCATCGTCCTGACAATTTCGGCAAAGCAATCCCACTGTGCCTTTTCTGGAAAATCTCCATGAAGAATGGCATCAGAAGGCTGGTTATCCTTCGAAGTGCAGTATTTTACCAACGGGATCAATCCGTCTTTTAACTGTTGAAAAACAGGAAAGATTTCGTCGGTGACCATGCCAGGCTCATGCAAATCAAGCAAGGTATCATAGGGACGTTTTTGATACCCGAGGTATGTGACCATTTCTTTCAGCAAATCAACGATCTGCTGCAGATGGGGGCGGAACAGCTCGTAATTGGATTCATTCTTGGCTTTGACCCAGGCATTGGATGAAAGACCTTGGGCCTTGGCAAACTTGACAATTAAATCGGATGGGATTTTGATAATTTTGTCGAACTCGTGGCGCAGCCTCTTATAGGACAAGGCTTCAATCGAATCCGGATCCAGGGTGTCAATCCAAGGTTCAAGCTCCAGAATTAGTCGGGTTGTTTCTTCGCCAGTCATGATCTGGTGACTGATTTTGCTTAACGTAGCCAACTGTTCGGAGCGCGCTTCAGCTCCGGCAGGCGGCATGTATGTTTGTTGATCCCAGCTGAGTACGCCTGCGGCCTTATTCAGATCCGATACGTCCTTTAAGATTTCCATCAGGCGGTCAAACTTTTCTTTCACGTACTGATTCCTCCAATCCTACAAATCGATCCATCAAGCAATCTCTTTACTCTATTTCGGGTGTGCTCTGCTTTTTTCTGCTTTTTCCTGCCTCTTCTTCGTGAATTCGTGAGAAGTATGCGGTTTCCTTCATTCATCAGTATTGGGGCGTTATTAACTTTTGCCAGATCCGTAGCGCTAAGACTTTGAACAACTGCTGGGAAACATGGCGTCCGTAGCCTGGCGTGAGCGCGTCATCCGGGCGAAGAGGCAGGAAGGTTAATCCTATTACGGTGTAGAAAATAACTCAGATTAGCCTTTACCCTTACGCGATTTAAGGAGGCGATCCAGTTGAAAAAACGGGTAGTAATTCTGATCACAATTGGTGTCATATGCGCTTTTTCTGGTGGCGTTCTGGCTGGAATCAGTTTTGAGGATAAGTTGCAGCAGGTACAGGAGATCATCTCCAAAGGCGACATGGCTGCCACAATCGAACAGCTTGAGAAAGCACCGAAAGGTTCACTGGTGAATATTGCCAAAATTGATCTGCCCGGAACCGGACTGGACGTATCGACTTCATTTCTGGCAGGCAGTCCGGCACATGTATTGGCCCTGGCTGCTCTCAATCTGCAATCCGGCAATGAAGAAAAGGCTGAGAGTTTATTTACGCAATTGCTGAACACGGGTATCGCTTCTTACAGCGGTTATCTCTGGGATGAGAACGGCTATAATAATCGCAATCTGCAACCCGTAATGGGGACCATAGCGCGTTATTATCTCTATCGGAAGCGCCCGGACCGCGCCCTGGCGTTTGTTGAGCGTATGCTCGTGCTCCAGCAGGAGATTAACACCACAGCACAGCGCGAAAATGGCCGCATTGACTCTTTTGGTCCAATGATGTTGTCTTCCGGGATTCTCTATACCCGTGAACGCGATGTTCCTATGGAAGAAGTAGTTGAATTTTATACTTTTGCCGGTATAGTATATCAAAGAAACAATAAAATGGCACAGGCGCTGCCGATGTATGAAAAAAGCGTTCAGATACTCTTGGATGCCATGCTGGCAAGCAAAAACACCAACCCTGGCCGATCATCAGATTTCTATTACCTGATGCAGGCTTACCAAAACTCTGATAGAAAACAGGATGCTGAGCGCATTAAACCGATTTATGAAGCAATGCGCACTAAAGAGCAAAACTTCAATTCTGAAATCGTGCGTCAGGAACAGACTAAACAAGCACTGGCCAGTCTGGAAGCGCTGCGCGATTCCCTGGCCCGCCGTTATCCGGGTTATTTGGCAGCTGCTGATGAAGCGTTGGCGCTAGTGGAACAAGCCGGTGCGACCAAGGATCAGACCAAGCGCGAGGTTATGCTGGCTGAAGCGCAGGCGAACATGCTTTCTGTGATAATTCAACAGAATTGTGAGCTGATGGAGCAAAACCGGGCTATTCTTGAAGAACTGAAGAAGAAAAAATAGCAGGCGAGGGAGGACCATAGGATCACATGGAAATCATATCCACAATCGCAAATGAACTAGGGATCAAAGAGTGGCAGGTTGAAAGCACGGTCAAAATGCTGGATGAGGGGAACACCTTGCCCTTCATTGCGCGCTATCGCAAAGAAGCCACTGGCGAGCTGGACGAAGAGCAACTGCGGCTATTGTCGGAAAGGCTCACTTATCTGCGCAATTTAGCCGCGCGTCAGGAAGAAGTCATTAAGATTATCGATGAGCAGGGCAAACTTACGCCTGAATTGGAAAAAGCCATTCGTGAAGCCACTGTCCTGCAAGAGGTCGAAGATTTATACCGTCCGTATAAGCAAAAACGGAAAACCCGTGCTTCGGTTGCCAAAGAGCGCGGACTGGAGCCCTTAGCCGATATTATTTGGAATCAGGAAGATATTGATCTTCCTGTGAGTGAACTGGCTGCGCAGTATGTTGATCCTGAAAAGGGCGTTGCTACTGCGGAAGAAGCGCTGGAGGGCGCCAAAGATATTATTGCGGAGCGAATTAGTGACGATCCTGTGATCCGCAGAAGTATTCGCGAGCTAATCATTCAGGAAGGCCGGTTATGTTCGACAGGTAAAGAAGAAATGCCACCCGTCTTTGCAATGTATAAGCAATATGAAGAGCCGGTGCAGAAACTGCCTCCGCACCGCGTGTTGGCGCTTAATCGCGGCGAACGTCAGGAAGCGCTTAAGGTTGAGATTGAGGTAAGTCTCGATCGTATCCTGGGACAACTGCGGGCCATGGTGGTACGCAATGAGCAGAGTATCTTTACTCAATTGCTGGATGAGACAATTGCCGATGGGTTTAAACGTCTGCTTGGTCCGGCTGTGGAACGCGAAATCCGATCAATGCTGACCGAAAACGCCGAGGAACATGCCATCAAGCTTTTTGCGCTGAACTTGCGCAATCTGCTGTTACAGTCACCGGTCAAGGGATTGACTGTCATGGGTATCGATCCAGGTTATCGCACCGGCTGCAAAGTGGCTGTAGTTGATGAGACCGGAAAATTGCTGGATACGGTCACCATTTATCCGCATCAGCCCCAGGAAAAACGGGAGGAAGCCTTGGACATTCTGCAAAAGCTGAGTCAGAAGCATAATGTTGATCTGATTGCGATTGGCAATGGCACTGCCTCGCGTGAGACAGAAGCTTTAGCAGCAGAACTAATCAAAAACTATAACCAAAGTAACAAGGGAAAAGGGAAACTTGCTTATACAATCGTCAGTGAAGCCGGGGCCTCAGTTTATTCGGCGTCGCCTCTGGCCCGCGAGGAGTTCCCGGAACTGGATGTATCAATGCGGGGAGCGGTGTCAATTGCCCGCCGCATACAGGATCCCATGGCGGAGCTGGTGAAGATTGACCCCAAATCAATCGGGGTAGGCCTATATCAGCATGATGTTGATCAAAACCGGTTGTCGGATGCCCTCGCTGGCGTGGTAGAGTCCTGCGTGAACTATGTTGGCGTAGACCTTAATACTGCTTCTCCGGCATTGTTACGCTATGTGGCAGGTTTGCAGCCTTCCGTTTCGAAGAATATTGTGACCTATCGCGAAGCAAATGGAAAATTCCGCAGACGGGCCGAGTTATTAAATGTCAAGCGCCTTGGCCAGACGGCCTACACTCAGGCAGCCGGCTTTTTACGGATCGCAGACGGCGATGATCCGCTGGACAATACTTCTGTCCACCCGGAGTCCTATGAAGTGGCGCGCCAGATTTTGGCGAAAGTGAAGTATAAACCGGAAGACCTTAATGATAAAAGTAAAGCAGCAGATTTACGCAAAGCATTGGAAACGCTGAATCCGGAGAGCCTGGCAGCCGAGCTGAATGCTGGCGTGCCAACCGTACGTGACATTATTGAAGCCTTAGGAAAACCAGGCCGCGATCCCCGCGAAGATTTGCCTAAGCCGATTTTCCGCACGGATGTGCTTTCAATAGAAGATCTGCAGCCAGGCATGATGCTGGAAGGCACAGTGCGTAATGTGGTTGACTTTGGGGCTTTTGTCGATATTGGAGTCAAGGTAGACGGCCTCGTTCATATTTCGGAGATGAGTGAACGTTATATTAAACACCCGACAGAAGCGGTTGCAGTTGGCGACAACGTCAAAGTGCGCGTAATTGGAGTCGACTTGGAACGTAAACGCATCAGTCTGTCTATGAAACCGCTGCTGACTGTAGTGCATTAGTGGCGGGCTGGTGGCGCGGCCATATGCCGCGCGATGTGATGCAACCCAGAAAGGAGCGATTGTTCAAAAATGAAGCCGAGAATTTTCGTGACTCGCAGAATTCCTCAGGCAGGTTTGGACATGCTGGCGGATCGTTTTGAACTTGATATTTTCCCGTATGACCGCCTGGCAACCAAAGATGAAATTATCCAGGGTATCAAGGGTAAAGATGGCTTGCTTTGTTTGCTGACCGACAATATCAGTGCCGACATGATGGATGCCGCTCCAGGATTGAAAGTGATTGCCAACTATGCCGTCGGTTTTAACAATATTGATGTGGCAGCCGCCACCCAGCGTAAAATCGCTGTCACAAATACACCTGGTGTCTTGACCGATACTACAGCTGATTTGGCTTTTGCCCTGCTTATGTCTGCCGCGCGTCGCATTGTGGAGGCCGACAAGTTTACCAGAGCCGGTAAGTTCGAAGGCTGGGCACCCCTTTTATACCTTGGTCAGGATATTCATCATAAGACACTTGGTATTGTAGGGTTTGGACGCATTGGCCAAGCGATGGCCAAACGGGCTTCCGGGTTTGATATGAAAGTGCTTTACTATACTGCCCACCGGCGTCCGCAAGCTGAAGAAGAAAAACATGGTGTTGAGTACAGACCACTCGATGATTTGTTGCGCGAGTCGGATTTCATCAGCCTGCATGTGCCATTGGTCGGCGAAACCCGGCACTTGATCGGCCGGCGTGAATTTGATCTGATGAAACCCAATGCCATTCTGATTAATACTGCCCGGGGGCCGGTTGTTGATGAGAAGGCTTTGGTGGAAGCCCTCAAGACAGGGAAGATTGCCGGAGCCGGGTTGGATGTGTTTGAACAGGAACCGAAAATAGAGCCCGAACTGCTGGAGCTTGATAATGTGACCATTGTGCCGCACATCGGCAGTGCTTCGGTGGCAACCAGAACTAAAATGTCAATTATGACCGCGGAGAATATCATTGCCGTTTTTGATGGGAAAATTCCGCCGAACCTGGTCAATAAGGAAATTGTCTAAGAGCATAGGGAACTAAGGGGACATCTTAGAGAACATCTTTGCGAACATTATAGGGAACATAAATAAGGACAGGCTGGCTGCCCTGCACGATTTCAGGCTGGTACAGATGCGACCGGGAGAGAATATATTAGCAATTAATCTCAACTGAATCATTTCAGTTGATACAGCAGAACAGATAGGGGCTTAATGAATGCTATATAACTCAATTCTGGATTGCATCGGAAACACGCCTTTGGTTTTGCTTGAGCGTTCAGCCGGAGTACAAATTTATGGCAAAGCGGAGTTCTTGAACCCCGGCGGCAGCATCAAAGACCGCATGGCTCGTTACATGCTGGAGCAAGCTGAACTGCGTGGGGAGCTAAGGCCAGGGATGACAATCGTGGAGCCATCTTCCGGGAACACTGGAATTGGCCTGGCGCTGGGCGGAGTTAATACTTACACCTGCCGAAGAGAGCATGGAAGGCTGTCTGCGGCGAGTTGAAGCTATCCGTGCTGAGAATCCGGACGGTGTTTATGTGCCACAGCAATTCGAAAACATGGATAATCCACAGGCGCATTATTTAACCACTGGTCCTGAAATCTGGCGTGATTTGAATGGCAGAGTGGACGCGTTTATTTCTGGACTGGGCAGCGGGGGAACATTGGCGGGAGTAGGTCGGTATCTGAAGGAACAGAATCCCAAGGTGCGCATTACAGCCGTGGAGCCCAAAGGCGTTTCTGCACTGCTTGGACACGGGCCGGGCTTTCATAATATTCAGGGAATTGGAGACGGTTTTATTCCGGACGTACTCGATCCTGCCATTGTGGATCAGGTTATTGAAGTAACTGATGAAGATGCCATCGAAAGTGCGCGTTTTCTGGCGAAAGAGGCAGGATTGCTGGTGGGGATATCAGCCGGGGCTAACTACTGGGGAGCGCGCCAGGTGGCCAGAGCAGCAGGAACGAGGGCGGTGACGTGGCCGCACTCAGAAGAACTGGCGCGGCCACCGGAAACAGAATCAGAACGGACAATTGTAACAGTGCTACCAGACAGAGCTGAACGTTACTTTAGTACAGCCTTGATTTAAAGAAGACAGGACAGACAGACAGTTTCTGTGTCTTTTATTGTATCCGCCAAACGGTTTTAATCTTCAGCTCGCGGCCGCTTCCGTGCAGGCGCAGTTGCCATTGACCAGATTGATCCAGAGCAATGTGCCGGAAGTCACTCTGCGCTGTCAGCCCGGCCCCTTGGACCTTTTCTTCCCATACAACAGTGCCAGTCGGATTCATTAGTCGGAAAGCCCCCTGGTTAAGTTCTGCCACTTTCATATCATAGCGGAAAAGAAGTTCTTTACCGACATCCTCGTGCTCAACCTCAACCGAAAACAGAGTGATACCATTGCTAAACTCGCCAGCACTAATGTTTGCTTCCTGAGGTTGAGTTTTGGTTTGGCTGATAATGTTTGAGACGGTGTCAATATCTTTTGACAGCTCCGAAATTCGAGGGAAAGCTTCGAGGCGTATTGCGACCTCAGCTCCAATTGTAAAAAGCAAGATCAAAGCCGCAAACAAAAGTGCATTTGATCGAAAGAGTGATTTTAACGAGCTGCTTTTGCGCATGTTAGACCTAAGCGCTTCCGCAGGCGCAGACGCAAGCTCAGGTGCAGGCGCAAGAGTACCAACCGGTGTTGCCGCTGGCGTTTGCATCGCCTGGGCAGGCGCGTCTTTAACAGTCTCTTGAACACCCCTGCGACCGATCGCAACCAGGAGCACCAGGCCAATAAGCGCTGACAAGATAGCTATGCCATAGATCCATAGGGGCAGTATTTGGGGAGTGGCTACTGCTGGCAGAAGGGCTGCTCCAATTTGGGACATCAGATTGGCACCGCAATGCAAGGCCATCGCAGGCCAAATCGAACCTGTGCGATTGGTGAGGAACCCCATGGCCAATCCTAATAACGTCGTAGGGATCAGATTATTCATTCCGTTAAGAATATGCATCGCACCAAAAAGGATTCCGGTAATAATCCAGCTTTGTTTGATGCCTAAGTCTTCATAAGCGCGCTGCATAAAACCGCGAAAGAAGATTTCCTCACAGACAGGCGCTAAAACAACCATTCCTATAAGAACCATGATAATCTGGATTGCTGGTAGTTGGGTATATGCAGCACCGACATCCGGACTGGGCCCTAAAAACAGACCAGTCAGGTATTCAAAGGTATTGTAAAGTACGATAGCAGGTAGCCAAAATAGTATTCCAATAATCATGCTGATTACAGGCAGTCGCGGGGAGACTGCCTTCAAATGGAAAGTTTCCTTTATGGGCCATTTACTGCGGAAGGCCAGTATCAGCGGGATCAAAAGCATGTATACCAGTTCATTAACCCAAAGGTTGGCGCCGATCCCGATGTGCGGCATCAAAAAGATGCCGCCGGCAAGAAGCAGAGTCAACAACAGTAGATATGCACGATTGGCTTGCTGTGGTTTAGGCCTGGTGATTAATTCATCCATTAAAGGAGCACCCCCGGTTTCATCCTATGGCAATATTATACCAGTAATTCAAGCAACTGTTAAAAATGAATGGGAGTTGGGAATAATGATCATTCGTAAGATGACAATGGAAGATTATGATGCAGTGTTTCAATTATGGCGCGGCATAGAAGGAGTTGGCCTGCGCAGACTGGATGATTCACCGGCGGGTATTGCCAAGTTTCTGGAACGAAATCCCGACACAAACTTCGTGGCGGAGATAGATCATCGTATTGTAGGTATTGCTCTTAGCGGCCATGATGGACGCCGGGGATTTCTTTATCATATGGCGGTCAGGCCGGAATACCGCCGGCAAGGTATCGGCAAAGCTTTGTTCCAAGAGATATGTACAGCGATGAAAAATGAGGGTATTAATAAAATGGGCTTACTGGTTTTCAGTAAGAATCAGATTGGCAATGCTTTCTGGCAGTCACTTGGCTGGCAGCACCGAACGGATCTGAACTATTGCGATTTCAGTCTGAGCGATGAGAATGTTTCAATTTAGGCTATTTAGGCTATAAGGTAAAGATATAAGATAATAGGTAAAGATAAAATAAGCTAAGGGGGCGACAGGCGGTCGTCCCCTTGGCATTTATCAGATACGCATTTAAAACGCCCGGTTACTTTTTGACAGGTTTGCCATTGATTGAGATTAGTTCCAACCGGGTGGTGCCTTTTGCGGAAGCATCGATTGTACCGGATGAATCATCTATATTATAGTTCTTCCATTCGCTGCTGACAATGGTTCCATCCGAAGAAACGACCACCTCAACAACTAAGCCGCCAAATGCCAGAAAGTCACGCATTTGCTCGTCAAAAAAAGTCGGCGGGGCAGAGACATCATATTCATGGACTGTCTCGTCAGACAGGCAATATAGTTTTTGCGGCTGAAAAGTAAACTCCAGTTGGAGTTTCAATGATTCTGAAGCATTTACACTTGTATCGGCGCATAGGCCAATTAGTATTGCAGAAATAGTAATACATAGGATCATGGTTAGCCTTCTTGATATTGGAGGTCTCCCCTTTATCCATTTTTTAATGTCCACGCGCTAATGTTCTACTATTCCATGTAATTTTCCTGTAAAAAATTAGCATAAAATGCTAAAAAAGACATGGAGACGGTTCCCACATCCTGCCTGGCCTTTGGCCTGATCGCAAGACCTCTTGTCTCGGGCAGAACGCGGAAATCATCCCCATGCTTTCTTGTCATTCAGTATTTACTTATAGTCCTTCCGCTTGGATGATTCAAAGCTCATACAATCTGTATCGCCCAAGCCATCCGGCCCAATCTTTATTGCCTCAAGTTCACAGATTTCATCATCATGATCGTTATAGATGCATTCTTTAACCTGGCACTTCACAACATTGTAGTCCACAGTCTGGTCGCGATCCATCTTTATCCCTCCAATGAGCCTTCTGCCGGTTCAAAATCGCCACAGCCACTATCATCAGTTCCCTTTTTCCCCTCGGGAACGATCACCGTGATCGATTCCAGTTCACACATTTCTTTGTCATTCATGTTATGGATACAGTGTTTTACGGAACAGTTGATCTGTGTCATCAGGATCCCTCCTGTGATTTAGTCTTCGTTCCATCAGTCAGCAATTATTCATACGTCGTAGCGCCAGGCACTGATGAGTGATAAGGCGAAGCGGGACGGGGCAGGGGGGCGGGACGGGGCAGGGGGGCGGGACGGGACGGGGCGGAGCGGAACGGAGCGGGACGCGACTGGGCGTGACGCGACTGGGCGTGACGCAAGAACCGTCCCTCGTCCCGCCTCCAAAACCACCCTTCCATGCACTTTTTTTGTAAAAAAATTTAAAAAAAGTGTGCAAGAAAAGAGGGAAACGGGACGAAGTAGAGAATTGTGGCATTTAAGTGGAGTCAAGTGGAGCGAAGTGGAGGAAAAGCATCGGAGGACAGTAGCAATGTTTATGGGCGAATATCTCCATGCTCTCGATGCTAAGGGTCGCCTAATTATGCCGGCACGCTTTCGAGAAGAGCTGGGTGAGAAGTTCATAATCACGAGAGGCCTCGACCATTGTCTGTTCGTTTACCCGATAGACGAATGGCGTGTGCTTGAGGAAAAAGTCAAAGCCCTCCCGACCGCGAAAGCGGATGTCAGGGCTTTTGTCCGTATGCTTTTTTCCGGTGCTGTTGAAGCAGAACTCGATTCACAAGGCCGCGTTCTTGTTCCACAGAATTTGAGAGAACATGCCGCCATCGATAAAGAGTTATATGTAATCGGCGTTTCCACCAGAATTGAAATATGGGGCAAGGAACGTTGGGAGAATTATGCTGCTGAAGCGGAAGAATCCTATGAAGAGATTGCTGAATCAATCGTTTCTCTTGGAATTTGATATGGTACTGCCGAAATATGGTAAGCCGCCAGAGCCAGTGAACTGGCGCGCCACGGAGTTGATTTTGTGAGCGAACAGCTATTCGAACATAAGACAGTGCTGCTTCACGAAGCAATCAGCTTTCTGGATCCCAAACCGGGAGGGCGCTATGTGGATTGCACCCTTGGCGGAGCAGGTCATACCCGCGCCATCCTTGAAAAGTGCGCCCGGCGGGTTGTGCAGGGGGTACAGGGCGCGCAAGGCGCGCAAGATGCGCAAGATGCGCAAGACGCACAAAGCACGCAGATTGTGCAGAGCACTCTGGATGGCGGCGGACAAGTACTCGGTATTGATCAGGATGAAAACGCCTTAAAAAATGCCCGCGCCACACTTGCTGAATATGGAGATTCCTTAATTACAAGGCATGCTAATTTCGTTCAGCTTCCGGAGCTGCTAAACGAGCTTGGGTGGCCGGGAGCCGACGGGATCCTGTTTGATTTAGGCGTATCATCGCCACAACTCGATGTGGCAGAACGTGGCTTTAGCTATATGGCGGATGCGCCGCTTGATATGCGCATGGATCAGAAAAACCCCATAACTGCAGCTGATTTGGTCAACTCGCTCAGCAGCGATGAACTAGCCAAACTAATCTGGGAATATGGTGAAGAACGCTGGTCACAGCGTATCGCACAGTTTATTGTGCAGACGCGGAAACGCAAGCCGATTCGCACTACTGGCGAGCTGGTAGACATTATTAAGGCGGCAATTCCAGCTGCCGCCAGGCGCTCTGGTCCGCATCCGGCGAAGCGGACGTTTCAGGCACTGCGTATTGCAGTCAACCGTGAAATAGAAATTTTGGAAGAGACCATGCGTAAGGTCCCGCAACTATTACTTCCGAAGGGACGAGTAGTGGTAATCTCCTTTCACTCGCTGGAAGATCGCGTAGTCAAACAGGTTTTCAAAGAATTTGCCGTTTCGGGCAGCCATGCCAACCGCTATAAACCCGACACTGACTACAGCGATGACTTCGATACAGACGATACCGCTGATGTCGCTAATGCCAGCGCCAATGCCGCTGACGCCGACGCCGCTCATGCCGATGCCGACATCGGCGCCAGTGCCATCACCACCGAAGACAATACTGCAGTCAGACTTCGAATCCTGACAAAAAAACCGGTAACTCCTGAGGCCGTAGAGTTGGAAAGAAATCCGCGGGCCCGTAGCGCCAAACTTAGAGCTGCGGAGAGAATATCGGTTAAGCCGGAATAGATTGAGGAGGCGTGCATAAAAATGAATACAGCGAACGCCAGACAACTCGTAAACGAGGGTCAGTATAATAAGTTAGGAACAGCAAAATCCGGCCAGACATCTAATAATAAACGTGCCAATAGTGCAAAGCAACCTTATTTCACGCGCAAATTTGTGGTCACTTATCTGATATTGCTCGCAATAACAGTTGCTTTAGCCTTGGCTTATGTCGCATTTTCTACGTCCGCAGTGGCGGCTAATATGGAGATTGCCAAGTTGGAAGGGCAACTGGCGCAGTTACAGATGCAGCAGGAGCAGTATGAAGTAAAGATTGCCAAGCTGAGCTCTTTTGATAAAATAGAGGCTGAAGCTAAAGACAAACTTCAGATGGAGACAGATAAATCGCAGATCGTTGTGGCCACTCTGCCGCTGGATGACGGGCCAGCTTCGATGCCAGCCACCCGACCGGGCGATTTGCGGGAAAAGCAGAGCGAATCCATGCTTGCCAAAATCGGTCGCTGGATTGCCTCGATTGGATATGCGCAGGCCAGTATGGGAGAATAAATTTACTCCTGACAGAGGGATAGCGCAGGCATTTTGGTATTTTATTTTAGGAAAAGAGGCGAAGAATCACCTGCCTGATCCTCATTGGAGTGGGAGTGAATCCTGTGGCACAGACCAGTATTACCGCCCGACGCCGGGCCGCCGTATTATTGCTCGGAATCGCGGCGGTTTTTCTGCTATTAGGAATACGGCTTTTTTATCTTCAGATTATCGCCGGCAATCGTCTTCAGAAGGAAGCGCTGGATCAGCGTTATCGTCGGATAGCAGTTGATCCCAAGCGCGGCGCCATTTTGGATCGAAACGGACGTAAGCTGGCGATTAGTGTACATTCAGATGGCGTAATCTGCAATCCGCGCGAAGTTACTGACCCGGATGCCGTAGCCCAACTGCTTGGCAGCATTCTGAAGACTGATGCAGCTGAAATCCGCAAACTGCTTGATAAAGATGCCATGTTTGTCTGGATTAAGCGTCGTATCACTTCGGAACAGGCTGATCAAATTCGTCAGAACCTGTCGCGCCTGCCGGGGATCAGCGTTACAGTTCGTTCTGAACGCAGCTATCCCAAAGAGATGCTGGCAGCGCATCTGCTTGGTATTGCAGGGATTGACAACCAGGGCCTGGAAGGTCTGGAGAAATATTATGACGAAATCCTGCGCGGTACGCCCGGAAGCGATATGGCTGAGTTTGACACCGGGGGATTGCATATCCCGGGTGGCGAAAAGACCTATACCGCGCCTGTAGATGGTAGTAATATTGTCTTGACAATTGATGAATACTTGCAGGCTGTTAGCGAACGCGAACTGGATAAAGCAATACAGGACACCGGTTCCAAACGCGGACTAATCATGATAATGGATCCGCGCACCGGAGAAATACTTGCCTCAGCCATGCGTCCGGCGTTTGATCCTGCCAATTATAATGATTATCCTGCGGAATATCGCCGTAACTTCATGCTGACGGACCAGTATGAACCCGGCTCGACCTTCAAAGTATTTACAGCTGCCGCTGCCATTGAAGAAGGGATTGTCACGCCGCAGTCGACTTTCTTTGATCCGGGTTTCATTCGGGTTGAAGATCGCAATATTCATTGCTGGAAAGCTGGCGGTCATGGCAGTCAGACCTTTACCGAAGCAGTAGAAAACTCCTGCAACCCGGTTTTTGCGACACTCTCGATGAAGCTGGGCGTGGATACTTTCTATCGCTATCTGGAAGCGTTCGGTTTTGGTAAAGTAACCGGCATCGATTTTCCTGGTGAAGCCCGCGGCCAGCTGATGAATAAGAAATATGTTGGCCCGGTTGAAATGGCGAATATTGGCTTTGGGCAGGGTGTATCTGTTACACCCCTGCAGATGCTCACAGCCGTCTGCGCCATCGCTAATAATGGCCAGTTAATGCAGCCATACCTGGTCAAAGAAATTCAAAATCCGGATGGTACGGTCAAATCGAAAACTGAACCGAAGGTAGTACGACAAGTCATTTCTGAGAAAACTGCCGCCACTATGAGGAACTTGCTGGAGTCGGTTGTCGTAAACGGTTCTGGTAACCGTGCCTACCTGGAAGGCTACCGTGTAGCTGGTAAAACAGGTACCGCCCAAAAACCAAAAGGCGGCCGCTACGGAGAAGAACGTGTCGCCTCCTTCGTTGGTTTTGCACCGGCAGATGATCCGCGCATTGCCATGATCGTGATCCTGGACGAACCGCAGACCCAGATTAAGTACGGCGGAGTTTTGGCGGGTCCGGTATTTGGGGCGGTAATGAAAGATGCTCTGCGCTACCTGCAGGTTCTGCCGCGTACGACCAGCGAGGGGCAAAGCGACTCCAATGTCAAAAACGTGACTGTTCCCAATGTGTTGGGCAACTTGGGAGATGCACAGGCGACTCTGGCCAAGAACGGTTTGTCATGGCGTCTGATCGGAAGCGGCAGTGTCGTGACCGAACAGTTCCCGAAGCCTGGAGCAACTGTCAAACCTGGAACCCAGGTACTCTTGTATTTCAGCGGTCATGAAAAGATGGAAGGGAAAGGTTATGTTGAGGTTCCGGACCTGACAGGACTGGGCGTTTCAGAAGTAAACGCGCGGCTTAAGGCTCTCGGCCTAATATTGTCAGCCTCAGGCGGAGGAACAGCGTATGCACAGCATCCGGCTGCCGGAACGCGGCTGCCAGTTGGTGCCCGTGTACAGGTGAATTTCCGGCCGCAGATCAATGATTAATGCGTTCATGGCTGACTGCTCACACCATCATTCAGTCTTGGCGCAGCGTTAGGCACAGCGCCCCTTTTCTTGCCAATAAAGGATATTTGGACCGTTTTTTACTAAGAATAACCCGGGGTGATAAACATGCAATTATATGAATTACTGAGGGGTGTAGATGCCCGTTTACGGCAGGGAGATTCGCATATTGAAATCACCGGTATTTCGCACGATTCCCGGTATATTAAACAGGGAGATTTGTTTATCTGTGTCAAAGGCTTTAACTCAAATGGGCACGACTTTATTGAAGAGGCAGCCCGGGCAGGCGCAGCCGCAGTTCTAATTGAAGAAGAGCGGCTATTTCCTGCCGGGCTGACCGTCGTACAGGTAGATTCAACTGTAGCGGCCATGGCACCAATCAGCGATATTTTCTATAATCACCCCTCCGGTAAACTCCGGTTGCTTGGAATTATCGGTACCAAGGGCAAGACAACTACAACTTATATGTGCAAGTCCATTTATGAGGCCGCCGGCTATAAAGGCGGCTTGATTGGAACCATTAGGAATATTGTTGGTGATCAGGAGGTTCCTTCGAAAAACACTACGCCGGTTTCGTTGGATCTGCAGTCCCTGCTGGCTCAGATGGTGGCTGCGGGAGTCTCACATGTTGCCATGGAAGTCTCGTCGCATGCCATTGCATTGAATCGCATTGCCGGGTGCGACTTCGCAGGTGGCATTTTCACCAATATCACTTCTGATCATCTCGATTTTCATAAGACTTTTGATGAGTATTTAAAGGCGAAGGTGCGCTTCTTTGAATTATTAAGCCCGAATGCCTATGCTGCCATCAATGTGGATAGTCCAAACGCTTCCGCCTTCTTAAAGGCCTGCCGGTGTCGCGTCCTTACCTATAGCCTAAATGGTAATAGCAGCGATGGCAGTGCGCGATCCGATTGCTATGCTGCGGATCTCGTGCTTGGTCCGGAAAGTTCCAGTTTCACGGCCGTGACTCCGGAAGGATCATTTCCTGTAAGATTAAATTTGACAGGCAAGTTTAACATATATAATGCTCTGGGGGTAATCACCGCCATGACTGCCGAGGGTATCCCGCAGACAGCGATCAAGTGCGGTTTGGAGGCGCTTTCCGGAGTACCCGGCCGTTTTGAACGGGTGCCAAACAGCCTTGACCGTACAGTAATAGTTGATTATGCTCATACAGCTGACAGTTTGGAAAACGTGCTGCAAACCGCCAAAGAACTCAGCCGCGGCCGCCTGATCGTCGTCTTTGGCTGCGGCGGCGATCGCGATCGCAGTAAGCGGCCTGTTATGGGACGCGTTGCAGCGCAATTAGCTGATTATGTAGTGGTTACTTCCGATAATCCGCGTACGGAAGATCCCGTTCAGATTCTCAATGAAATAGTTCCTGGCGTAATCAGCGGCGGCAAAGGGACTGACCAATATACCGTAATCGCTGACCGGCAAGAAGCGATTCATCATGCGATTAGCCTTCAGAAACCGGATGATATTGTCGTGATTGCCGGAAAAGGTCATGAAACATATCAAATATTGCGCGACCGAACGATACATTTTGATGACAGGGAAGTGGCGCGCGCAGCATTGGAGGCGTTGTCATAATGGTGCTGTTTACTGCATCACAAATCGCCGCGCTAACGGAAGGGACTTTGCATCTGCATTCTGACAGCGATAATGCCGCTGACGTAACCGGTGTGTCCGCAGACAGTTCCGGCAAGGTCATGGCCACAGGCGTTTCCGGTGTGTCTATTGACAGCCGCTCAACATCGCCCGGCGACTTATTCGTGTGCCTAAAGGGCGAACGTCATGACGGGCATGAGTTCATTCAGGCTGCTGCTCAAAAAGGGGCTGCCGGAGCTTTGATTACCAGCCCCATCTCGGAACTGCCGCCATTGCCGCCTAACTTCTTTGCCATAAAAGTTGAGGATGCCACTAAAGCGCTGGGGCAACTTGCTGCATTTCATCGTAAGCGTTTTCAGATCCCGGTGGTCGGTGTCACTGGCAGCGTGGGAAAGACTACCACGAAGGAAATTACAGCCGCTCTTCTCGGGCAGAAATGGCAGACGCTTAAAAATGAAGGCAATTATAATAATGATTTGGGCTTGCCTTTAACCCTGTTTAAATTGGATCACTCCTACGGTGCCTGTGTTCTGGAAATGGGCATGCGTGGTGCCGGAGAGATCCGTAAGCTGACGGAGATTGCCAATCCGTGTGCCGGTATAATTACCAATGTTGGCGAAACTCATATAGAACTGCTGGGCTCGGTAGCCGCAATTGCCACCGCCAAAAGAGAACTGGCGGAAGCAATTCCTGCGGACGGGCTGATTGCCCTAAATGCAGATGATCCTAATGTGGCTGCGATGGCTGCCCATACTGCCGGAAAGGTAATCTATTTCGGAATGGGTAACGATGGCATTCCTCTCGACTTTTGGGCTGAAAATGTCGAGCCGCTCGGTTTGGGTGGTGTCCGGTTCAATCTGAAGGGAGCTGCCAATGCAGAACTGCTTGTGCCGATACCGGGGTGCCATAATGTGATCAATGCTTTGGCGGCCATCAGTATTGCCTGGGGGCTGGGGGTTCCTGCAGATCAGTTCGCACCCGGGCTTATGGCTTACAAGGGCGCACCGCATCGTTTGATTATGCTGCAAGGGGATGCCGGGCAACTGGTAATCGACGATACCTATAACGCGAATCCGGCATCAATGCGGGCGGTACTGCGGTTACTCTCCGAAACGCCCTGTACCGGGAAGCGGGTTGCTATTCTTGGTGATATGTTGGAACTTGGTTCGCGCGCAGCTGAAGCACATCGTGAAGTCGGTTTTAATGCTGCCGCAGCCGGAGTTCAGCTGTTAATAGCTTATGGTCCGCTGAGCGGCCATGTGGCAGAGGGGGCGCGTTCCGGCGGTATGGAACCCAATGCTATTCATGCGCTGCAAAACAAAGAGCTGGCGATCACCAAGTCACTGGAGTTGACCGGTTCAGGAGATGTGGTCGTCATTAAGGGCTCGCGTGGGATGGCTATGGAGGAAATTGTGGAAGCTTTAACCCAAAATGGCCGGGGAAAGTAGGGATCTGTTTATGCAAGCAAAACGGCGGTCGGCTGACATGTTCATATTTCTGGCGGCCTTAAGTCTGCTGGGAATTGGTGTAATTATGGTATTCAGCGCTAGCGCCGTGAATTCTCTGAAGGGGCCGCATCAGGATCCGTTGTATTTTTTGAGGCGCCAGCTGATCTGGTCGGTACTTGGTATTGGCGCGATGACAGTCATGATGCATTTCGATTACCGCAAACTGCGCAGCCTGGTGTGGATTGTCTTCCCGACAGCCATTCTGCTGCTCGTGCTGGTGCTGTTTGTCGGAGAAAATATCAACGGTTCCCGACGTTGGATTGACCTCGGTTTTTTGACTATCCAGCCCTCAGAAATTGCGAAATTCTCCACTATTTTGACGCTGGCATTTTGGCTATCAGAGTTGCGCGATGGTGTCAAAAGCTTCTTAGGCGGCATTGTTATTCCCCTATGTATGGTGGGAATTGTCTGTTTCCTGATCATGCTGGAACCTGACTTTGGCACAATGGTTGTCATCTTCGGATCTTCATTCCTGCTAATTTTCGCTGCAGGCGCCCGTCTTTGGCACCTCGGCTTGATAGGATCTACCGGCCTGCTAGGCGGCATTGTGCTAGCGCTGGCAGAGCCATACAGGCGGGAACGCTTAACCTCATTTCTTGACCCGATGAAAGACCCGCTTGGCTCTGGCTGGCAGATTATTCAATCTCTATATGCGCTGGGATCCGGAGGACTATTCGGATTGGGGCTCGGGCGCGGACGCCAGAAGTTCAGCTATTTGCCAGAACCGCATACTGATTTTATCTTTGCGTGTCTTGGTGAAGAGCTGGGATTTATCGGAACAATGCTGGTGGTGACGCTCTTTTTCTTATTCGCCTGGCGCGGACTGCGTGTGGCAATCAATTGCAAGGACCTTTTTGGATCACTTCTGGCCATTGGCATTACATGCATGATCGTGGTACAGGCGATTCTGAATATTGGCGTGGTTACTTCGAGTCTGCCTGTCACAGGAATTACACTGCCATTGATTAGTTCCGGAGGTTCTTCTCTTGTTATTACGTTGGGGAGTATCGGCGTGCTGCTGAATATTTCAAAGCAGGTGTCGGAAAAGTAATGGCGCTGACTCAGCAGTGCCATTTTTAAGTGGACATGCTCTGAAAGTCACCCTCTGACAAAAGCGCATATAATATATGGCATCATAATCTACTAATGGCTGTTTTTGTGTCGCACGTGGCGAACAACCGCAGGTATCATTTGCTCCGGTTCCGGCTAAGGTTCCGGTGCCTTTCTTTAGGACTTCTTTGCGGTTTGCCCTGTGGCATGCTCTGGAGGTGTAGTAACGGATGAATATTCTGAGGGTCAGAGGGGGCAAACGGCTGCAGGGGCAGGTCAAGATCAGTGGCGCGAAAAACGCCGTGCTCAAACTGATGGCCGCCAGCCTCCTGGCAAACGGTAGGTGTATAATCCGTAATGTTCCACGCCTGCGCGATGTGGATACCATGATTGGAGTACTGCGTGGAATCGGAGCGGAAGTACAATGGCTCGACGAAAATGTCTTGTCGATTGATACCACAAAAGGTCTCAGCCACGAGCCTCCTGAGCGCTTAGTCAAAGAAATGCGGGCTTCGATTCAGGTGATGGGTCCTCTGCTTACCAAACTTGGCAAAGTTAAAATGTTTCAACCGGGCGGGTGTGTAATTGGCCAGCGGCCAATTGATCTTCATTTGAAAGGTTTCCAGTCACTCGGGGCTGAAATCGCCGAGGAACATGGCTATGTATATATTCAAACCAAAGGTTTGCATGGGGCGGAGGTACACTTGGATTTTCCAAGTGTCGGGGCTACGGAAAACATTATGGCCGCCGCCATCTTTGCACGCGGTACAACTATAATCCGCAACGCTGCCCGGGAACCGGAGATTATCGAACAGCAAAACTTCTTAAACCGTCTGGGTGCCAGAATTCGCGGGGCTGGAACTGACCAAATTAAGATAGAGGGTATTGAAAAGTTTAATGAAAAAGAGATAGATTATTCGGTCATACCGGATCGCATCGAAGCCGGGACATATATCATCGCCGCTGCTATGACGCAGGGAGATATTCTCATTCAGGATTTGATACCGGAGCATGTTGAGCCGCTTTTTGCCAAACTGCAGGAGGCCGGTGCCACTTTAGAAGTGAATCTGGAGGAAGTCAGAGTCAAAGGGCCGCGTCGTCCGCGTGCGACTGATATTATGGTTCTGCCATACCCGGGCTTTCCGACAGATTTGCAGCCGCAAATGGCCGCCTTGGCTGCCATTGCGGAAGGAACCTCTGTTATCACAGAGAATGTATTCAACGGTCGTTTTCAATATGTGGATGAGTTGCTGCGAATGGGGGCTACCATTCGTGTGGAAGGTCGCTCTGCAATCGTCAAAGGACAGGAAAAGCTCTCTGGGGCTGCGGTGGCTGCGCCCGATTTGCGTGGCGGGGCAGCATTGATTCTGGCGGGGCTCCGTGCTGAAGGTGTTACCAGTATTGAAAACGTACATCATATTGATCGTGGCTATGAATCTATTGAACGCAAATTCCAGGCTTTAGGAGCAGATATTGAAAGAATCAGCACAGGCTCGGACGGCCTGGGAGAGGATGAGGATGGCGAGTGCTAAGGGAGAAAACACTGACAGAACGCATCGCAGTAATTATGGGCGGAAAATCCGGTGAACGGGAAATCTCGCTCAAGACTGGACGTAATTTTGTGGATTCCCTTAAAAGAAGCGGATGTACGGTGGCCAGTTTTGATATTGATGATCAGCTGATCAAGAACTTACAAGATTTCCGTACCGAGCTTGTCTTTATCGCCTTACATGGCAAATACGGAGAAGATGGGACTATTCAGGGAATGTTGGAAATGATGGGTCTGCCTTATACTGGTTCCGGCGTACTTGCTAGTGCACTGGCCATGGATAAAATGATGTCCAAAAGGATCTTTGCCTATGAGAATATTCCAACGCCCAAAGGCGTCTGCATCCATATCCGTGACCTTGAAAAAGAAGACCGTCGTCAGATAAAAGAAAGAGTGCTGCAAAAAACGGGATGGCCGGTCGTGATTAAGCCCTTGCTTGAAGGGTCGAGCCTTGGAGTAACAATTCTAAATGATCCGGATGGGTTTTGGAAGGCAGTCGAAAAGGCCTTTCAGTATGATCAGACAGTGTTGGTTGAGCAATTTATCAGTGGAGTGGAAATCACAGTAGGTGTATTAGGCAACAATGAGCCGCGCGCCTTGCCGGTGATTGAAATAGTGCCAGTGCTGGGCGGCTTTTATGATTACGACTCCAAGTACACCATCGGTGGCAGTGATCACATTATTCCGGCCAGAATTCCGCAGGAAGTTCAGGATCTGGCTTCCGAACTGGCTATCCATGCCCACCTTGTTTTGGGATGCCGCGGATATTCGCGCACGGATCTCATCGTAGACAAAGAAGGGGTTCCTTTTGTGCTCGAAGTCAATACCCTTCCGGGCATGACAGAAACAAGTCTGGTGCCAGATGCAGCCAGAGCTGCCGGAATCAGTTTTGATGAGTTACTATTAGAGATTGGGCGACTGGCACTTGAATAACATTTGGTAACATATTCACCTTCTGGAAAGGCATACTATATGTCAGGGCATGTACCACATGTCAGGTATGTACCCGTGCGCGGCATGTACTTTTCGGGAGGCGAAGCCATGGCCATGAATGATCAAGACAATGTGAGGAAAGAAAAAAAGGGCAAAAGTGGACGGCGCTTTTTTGGCGGGTTTTGTGTCGGATTATTCACAGCACTTTTTTTGATCGCCGGTCTCGGAACAGGTTATCTTATGCTTTACGGATTTCGCTTCAGTATTGACGAGGAAGAACTGGCACTGGCCATCAAGGAAAAGACTGAAATTCAAGCCAGACAGGAACTGCCAGGACTGCTCAAGCAGTTCGGAGATCAGATTCCGGTACTTGTGGAAGACATGATTCCGGCGGAAGTGACTCTTGACTTCGGACAGGCTCGTATCGAGTTGCCACCGGATGCCATTGCTGCGATTAAGCAGGAACTGGGCCGTTTGACCAGAGATAGTGTTAACCAGCAGCTTAAGAAGCTGGATTTAGAGCAATATGCGGACAGCCTGGCCACGATGGCGTATGATCTCGTCAAAACCACACTCGAAACCGAAGTGCGGGGGCGCACGTTCAGAATTCAGGCTAACCGCTGGATGTCAATACCTGTAACAGTGTTGGCTAAATAGATGAATAATGCTTTGATTGCTGGCGTGCCGACGTGCTGTTCGACGTGCAGTTCACCGCACAGTTCGCCGTACTGTTTGACGTATTATTCAACGTGCTGTTGCCCGATTCCGGTGAGCTATAGCTCGATTACTGGCAGTGGATACGCTGAAGGCAAGGCCGTGCGTTCCCGAAAACGGGTTTCTAAGTCTTCTAGTTGATCTTTGGTTAGCATGCGGCGCGCAAGGGGGAACAGCTCCAAATCCGAAAGACGGATGTGGGTTTCCAGCGCGCTTGTAATTTGTGTACCGCTTTCCAGAATGATCGCGCTATCCGGCCTGTCCTGCTGTAACTCGCGCCCGAGCTGATGACTGTTTAATTGAATGCTTTCATCAGCTTTTTTAATTTCTGCAATGGCAATGCTTGCTTCAGGAAAAGCAGCCAGATATGGAAAGAGCTGTTCTTCTTCCAGCGGGATATGCACCGCCAGTAAGCTTTTTATGAAATCCTGCAAAGCCTCCAAAGCAGGACGGATCGTATCCAGTGGGCGGCCTTGTTTCAGCGACTGCAGGGCCCGGTTGGAGCGCTCAATGTTTTCCAAAGCTGCCTCATGATCAGCCCGGAACTGCTCGATGACATTCGGCATGTACTGTTCCTCCTATTCTTTTGTATAGCTTTTGCTTGAAAACGCAGGGTATGCATTGTAATGGCAGGTAAAAGCAGGCATGCAAATATTGGGCAGAGGAGGCGCGTGGAGCGTGGAGCGTGGAACGGGAGCGTGGCGCGTAGCGTGTGGCCCGTGGCGCGCAGCGTGTGGCGCGTGGAGCTTGATGCACAGTGCGAAGCGCTTAGCGCGAAGTGCGCAGGCTGGCAGTAAAAAAGCGGCAAAAAAGCGGCGGGTGCTTTCTTGCCTAAAGCACCCGCCAAACCAGAAAGGATGGAATATGAAGACGACTAAATATTTCGTTGTCTACTCTAAAAATCCTTCTTGCTTTAAAAAAATTTTTTCTTAAATTATTTTTTTATTGAATAACTCTTTTCGATAAGGATCATTTGCCAGGTTCGTGAAGGTAGTGTAAAATAACTGTAGGATTTTGAAACAGGTAAAAACCCTGTTAACAAAGAAGAAAAGACCCACCGTCCCGGAACGGACGAGTAACCGGGTAGTCCAGCTACTCAGAAGGTGGGTCTTTGAT